>ENA-OSET01000008-OSET01000008.1-sediment-metagenome-genome-assembly--contig:-NODE-8-length-238241-cov-7.191763_pt1 | contig 238241 bp, 223 predicted proteins | sample MGYA00237882_ERZ534229 | MGnify/ENA primary metagenome ERZ534229 (study PRJEB26408, sample SAMN06266212) | sediment metagenome | isolation source: Hudson Canyon methane seep mesocosm | place... | reverse complement strand
ATATCTAACTCTGCTTCAGATTCAGGCTCAATGGATTCTAATAGGCTATCGACATCACTCTCATCTGCTGTTTCAGCAGCTATGAGTTGATCAATATCAAAATCTGCTTCAGATTCTGGCTCAACAGATTCTAATAGACTGTCGATATCGCTCACATCTGCTGTTTCTGCAGCTATGAGTTGATCAATATCTAACTCTGCTTCAGATTCAGGCTCAATGGATTCTAATAGGCTATCGACATCACTCTCATCTGCTGTTTCAGCGGCTATGAGTTGATCAATATCAAAATCTTCTGTGGGATCAACAACGTCTAGTGCGCTATTAGCATCATCACTGGTATCGCTCTCATTCAGCATATTATTCGCTGAATCAGCAGCTTCTACTGATTCAGCATTAGGCTTTTTTTCATCAGACTCTTCATCGTCATCATCTAGTGCCGATAAATCAATCCCATCTCCCTCATCTTCAGAAGGAAGGTCGACCTCTGCCAATAAATCATCAATTTTAGCTGATGAGACATCGTCTTCGACGGCAACAGAATCCGGTATTTCATCATCTGCTACCTCAACCTCTGTTATCTCCCCACCTAAAAGAGCATCTATCTCATCAAGGTCGACATCGACATCACTTACATCTTCAGCTTCAGGCTTAGGCTCTGTTTCAACTTCATCAGATACAGAAACATCACTCTCATCTACAGTAACGTCGACTTCTTCGGTGTCTCCACTGCTAATGTTTTCTATAACATCAATCTCTTCAACGCTAATATCTTCTTCGGTAAGCTCAACTTCCTCAACAATAATGTCCGAAGAATCGACATCATCAACTAGAGGATTTTCTTCAGCTACAGGTGTAGAGTCATTGGTTTCTGTCTCAATTGCAGGTAATTCATCACCATTTTTATTTCTAAAAGCAGCCATCAGTAACTCTAGTGTTGCAGCTGTTTTTTCTATCTGTTCATTAAGTGATTGTGCTTCATCTACTGGTTTGTTAACGGCTGTAGTTTGGCCTATTGGTAATAAACCTAAACACGCATTAATAGCATTTTCTAATTCTTTTGGATAAAGCTGTAACGCCTTGGCATCTTGCTCTACAAAAATCTTTAATAACGCTTTATACAACTGCTGCTCTCGATCTTGAAACTCAGTGGCAGTTTGGGTGAGGGCATCGTCAGTTAACCCATATTTATCCGCTAATATTTCAGAGAGTTCCTCGATGCGCTTATCTTTTGCCCGTTTAAGTTTTTTAACGGCTTTGTTAGCATTATCGTTTACTTGCTTACTACTTTTACTCGCTCGCATAATTAGCCATATGCATAGCGCTGCAAAAATTGCGGCTACTTCATACGCTAACATTTGTAAGATTGGGTCTGTCATATCCATTTTATAATTGTTCTCCTGGATTATTTGAGCTACGTTTGCGACGCCACATGAAAATAGCTACAGCAATGCCCAGTAGTATAATTACGTTACCTATCGCTAATTTCACCGCTGGAGCTACACCTTCTTTTGCATCTTCTGGCTCGATTACTTCATTAGTGTCAACATCAATTAACAAGTCTTCTAACTCACCATTCATTTCATCCATCATGCTATCTAACTCGTCTTCACTGAGTAATTCATCTTCAATTAATAACTCATCATCAAGCTCTGCTAGTAACTCGTCATCACCTAATAATTCATCATCAAGATCTGCTAGCATTTCACTATCTTCAAGTACTTCTACTTCAGTCTCAATCACTGTCTCATCATTAAAAACAATCACATCAGGTTGTAAAAATAAATCCCGTCCTTTTAATGTTTCACCCCGGATTTGTATAGCTAAGCTGTATTCTTCCCCTGCCTGTAAGTCGGCTAAGGTTAGCTGCCACACTCCTTCATTATTTTCCATCACTTCGTAAGACCACTCACTCCCATCTTCTGCTGTTAACAGAGCGGCAATATTAAGTGGAGAAACTTTAATCAATGATGTATCAGGGTTCATACTTAAGCGATGTGTCCGCGTATCGCGATCAAGTAGCTGCTCAAGTTCAATTGTAAAAGGTGTTGCAACCACGTTAATGCTTTGTCGACGCTGTCGCTCAAAGGTATCACTTGTCATTGTGACGACGACATCATTACGGCCGACTTGAAAGGTATTACCAATATGGCTTTGATACACCCCATCACGTTGTTCATCATTTAAGCTCTTTTCAATAGCATCAGCTAATTCTGACTCTTCTTTCAATTGTGCATCAACTAAACTCAGAAAATCTTGGCGAATAATAACCTCACCCTTCTCAGTTAAACTTGCATCTAAATCAAATGTTTCACCTATAAGTATATTATTAGGTAAATCTGTTGTTTGTAATTTCAAGTCCGTCACCACCATTACCCGATTATCAGGATCAACATCAGCATCAATTTGCCATTGACCTGATAGCGGTTGTTCAATCGTGATCAGATCATAATTGAGATCGTTATGCCAGCGTACGGAATTAGTTCTATTTTCATATGTGATCTGAGATTGATCTGGCAAAATTAAAGCCGTTGGTTTTGAGTTCTCACGACGGAAAACTAATAATGTCATTTCACTCACACTGTCATCAATTTTAAAATTATTGTCTAATAAAGGAACCGTATCCCGTTTGGCAGCCTTTTCAAATAGATGCAAAAATACACGCTGTAACTGATCAGCATTATCGACTTGTTCGTACCAGCCATCGGTTACCAATGAAATAGTTCTGAGCAATTCATGGTCTGCATATTCTGACAATGCAATAGTATGGACAGCTACATTAGCCTTCTTTAAGCGAGGTAAAATATCATCAATAATACCTTGTCGAGATAATCTGTTTGTTTGCTCATTCTTTGAGACATCAACCAAGCCATCTGATAATAAAATAACACTACGACGGTAGCGAGAATCAGCTGTTTTTTGATTCGCAGTCGCTTTATTTAATGCCAATTCAATATTGGTAAATAAGCCATATGAATGAACTTTTTTAGACTGAACTTCAGCTTCTAGTTTCCATGCTTCATTGACTTCACGTAACGGCACTAGCATGTTGACATATTGGCCAAAGGTCCACACGCCTGACATCGCCTTATCAGGTAATAAGCCTGTGACCATCCGTAAAGCAGGAGAACGAAGGTTATTGGGGTCATTCTTTTTCATGCTGCCCGATACATCAACAAGAATACGAACATCACTCACAATTTCGCTATCAGGAGCGGCGTAAAGCTGCCGTACTGGCTGTAGCAGTAAGAATACGAGTAAGAATAAGAGTGTTTTAGTACCGTGCTTCATAAATCAATAACCTATTGTTTTTATTAACAACATCCGCTAACCGTCTGATATTAAATGACGATTAGCTGACGCAATGTTAAAGTCCACATTGATTTATGCATTTACTATGCCGTAAAAATTTAAACTCTACTGCATTATAGTTTTAGAGAAATAATACTGCTGTATTTTGCCACACAACTTTAGCTTATAGCAGGTCTAATCCACGCTGGAGATCCGCCTGAATATCATCAATAGATTCTAAACCTACCGAAATGCGTAACATGCCTTCAGTGATCCCAGCTTCAAGCCTATCTTCTTCAGTTAAGCGTCCATGTGTCGTTGTAGCAGGGTGTGTGATCGTTGTTTTGGTATCACCCAAGTTTGCTGTAATAGACAATATCTTCGTCGCATTAACCAGCTTCCATGCTCCTGCTCTGCCACCTTTGACTTCAAACGCAATAATGCCTCCAAAAGCCGATTGTTGCTGTTTAGCTAATTCATGCTGAGGATGACTTTCCAAGCCAGCATAATAAACATGCTCTACATTTTTATGCTCATCTAGCCACTTCGCTAATGCTAATGCTGAGTTTGAGTGTGCATTCATTCTTAAATCAAGTGTTTCTAGGCCTTTTAAAAATGTCCATGCATTAAATGCACTCATTGTCGGCCCAGCTGTCCTTAAGAAGCCATAGATGTCCTCACCTACCAACTGGGCATCTCCGACCACAGCACCGCCAACACAGCGACCTTGACCATCAATATATTTTGTTGCTGAGTGAACAACAATATCAGCACCCAGTAATAGCGGTTGCTGCAATGCTGGTGTACAAAAACAATTATCAACGATTAATAAACAGTCATGAGATTTAGCCAATGCAGATAAAGCAGCTAAATCTGCAATTTCATTCATTGGATTAGAGGGGGTTTCTAAAAATAAGGCTTTAGTATTAGGCTTAATTGCTCGCTGCCAATCTGCAAGATCTGTTAAAGCAACATAATCTGTTTCAACACCAAATTTAGCGAGGTATTTATCAAACAAAACATGTGTGGTTCCAAAAATGCTTCGAGAAGAAACAATATGATCACCAGCAGAAAGTAAGCCCATAAAGGTAGATAGAATTGCTGACATTCCAGACGAAGTGGCAACAGTGACCTCTCCCCCTTCTAAGGAAGCGAGTCTCTGCTCAAATGTACGCACCGTAGGATTGGTAAAGCGAGAATAGATGTTTCCCGGCTCATCACCACCAAAGCGGGCAGCAGCTTGCTCAGCATTGTCAAAAACATAGCTCGATGTAAGAAACATCGGTTCTGAATGTTCGTTTTCATGAGTTCGCAGTTGTCCTGCGCGAATGGCACGAGTTGCAAAGCTTTGATCTTTATAGTTATCAGTCATATTGGTCACACAAAAAGCATAATTTAAACTACGATTCTAAAAGATTATCTTCTGTCGTGCCTAATACTTTTATTTCTACTAGTGAAATATCATCTGTTGGATCGGCTTTACCTACAAAACTGTTAACCTGATTTCTGATCGTTAACATCCGGCCATCTTGATCTGCTGGGGTCGTTAATAACGCTTCAAATCGCTCTTGACCAAACATTTCTTTAGTTTCACTTTCGGCTTCTGTAAGACCATCGCTAATAATATAAAACATATCCCCTTTTTCTAGCTCTATCTGCTCATAAGACACATCATCAGCACCATAAGAAACCACGCCCAAAGGAAGATGATTAGAGACCAGTCTTTGTTTTATTTCTCCCGTGCTTCCAATAAGCAATACATCGGGTAAACCTGCATTCCACACGCTAGCATGTGTACGTTCCTCATTAATATCAATACCGGTAATACAACAAAACATATCAATGGGTAATAATTCTTTTAATTTTTCGTTCAATTCCTGCATTAAGACTTCTAGAGGTAGACCTTTCTGAGCCAAGATATTATGAATTGATGAAACAGGCACCGCGCCCAGAGCTGCGGGTAGTCCATGACCGGTAAAATCACATAATAAAATACGCAATGCTCCAGAAGGAAGTGTCGCTGACAACATCATATCGCCACTAAAAGAGCCTACAGATTCACTCCATGAGGTCACTTCTCTCAGCACATCATTATTGGTGGCCGTTAAATTATTAAAGACGTGACGAGCAATTTCTTCTTCTTTTTTTAGTTCAAACTGCCTATTAGTCAACTCTGCCAATGTATTTTGTAATTTAGTATCTGCCTTCTTTCTAGCAGTTATATCTTGAATAATCCCAGAAAAAAGTGGGGGTTCAACGCCTTCAACCAAACTCACCGAAAGCAATATAGGAAACTCTGTGTTATCAATTCGTTTAGCCATTACTTCAACACTGCGGCCAAAGATTGTCGAAGCTCCACTCTCGGAAAATTTCTGTAAATAAGAGTCATGTTGTGATGCATTAGGCTCCGGCATCAGGAATTTTACATTCTTGCCAATCGCATAGCTTGCAGGATAACCAAACATAGTCTCAGCAGCTTTGTTAAACGAGTCAATAGTACCTGTGGTGGTAATCGTCACGATTGCTTCTGCTGTAGAATCTAAAATTGATTGCATTTTATTTTGCTGATCAGACATTAATTGAGCGTGATGAGCTGCTTCTAGTTCTTTTTCAGAACCTGATTGAGCCATCTCTTCTATCAAGTTAAATTCACGATGGAGTAACGTTGATATAAGCTTATAAAATAAATAAGCAATAGCAATAATTAGAATACTCATTAAAGCGGACACAGCCCAAGTCACCGTTCGATCTTTATAAGACTCTTCTCTTAAAAATTCAGTTAATTTTTGAATAAAATTATTACTTGCCCTCTGAAATTCAAGATGAATAGGAGCAATATCTTTATAGAGTGTTGCAGTCAAATTACTATCGAAGGTTTCTTGTTCAATGGCTGCCAAGACATTATTAATTTCAGATAATAAACTATCAACTGTCTGTAATAAATCAGACTCTTCTTTAGCTAAGGTTTGACTATCTTTTTCAAGAGCCCTAGTTCTTATCGCATCTATTAGCTGATCTTGGCTATACCTCAATCCCTTCACATCTCTTTGTAGTTTGCTAGAGATAGCGTCGCTGGAAACGGTGCCCAAGTTTTTCCCTACCAAAAGAACACCGTTCATTATCTCTATTGACAACTTGGCTTGCTGCTGATGAAGGTTAATACGTTTAACATCAAGATTTTGATGTTCACGATGAAGATCTTGGTAAAACTGTCCAGCTAATATAATAAGAATTATTATTATCGTATTAATAATAAAATTCTTTTTAATATTCAGTCTATTTACTTGAGATGATAGTACAGGTGTATCATTAATATCCATTTAATTTCACTTAATCTATTTCTAAGATAAGCGTAATAATAACTTTATTTACCAATAAAGAGGAATGATTTTTTAAATATTCAACTAAACTCTAAAAATAGAAAGACTATATTGATAGCCAAGCCTTTCAAACTTTGGTGCTATAGATGGCTTTATAAACCTTTAGACAACAAGCAATAAAAATTTAAACATTTTCTTGACTTACTGGCACAAACATTGCGTTGTGACAGAACTGTAAAGTTACCCACATTATCTGTGGATAAGTCTGTGGTTAACATGGAGTTAAAACGCTAAGTGCTTCATATAACTGGCTACAGTTCAAAATGGTTACTTTTTAACCACTTAAAAAATAACCTTTAATATCAATTACTTATATTAAGCTTATTGAAAATCAACTACTTAGAAAGTCTTTCTTGAACTTAGATACACATCACTAATTAACTAGTGCATAACTTTGTTGCCAGTGTAATTTAAACAACGCCAGTACATGGCTTTTTAGACCGATAGTAGTTACTAGCAGTTAAAAATAATAAACTAAACTGCAGCCGTTTCCGTGACCAGATCAAGCGTTAATTCACCGTTACGAAGTGTTACTCGAACATGACCGCCATCAGAAAGTTTTCCAAATAATAATTCATCCGCTAAAGGACGTTTAATCTTTTCTTGGACTAAGCGAGCCATAGGACGTGCACCCATAGTAATGTCGTAACCATGTTCAGCTAACCATTGGCGGGCAGCATTGTCGATCTCAAGCGTGACATGTTTATCTTGTAATAACATTTCAAGTTCAAGCACTGCTTTGTCAGCCACGCGTAAAATAGCATTTGTCGTTAATGGTTTGAACTGGATGATGCCATCCAAACGATTTCTAAACTCTGGGCTAAAGCTTCGTTTTACCGCTTCCATCCCATCTGTTTGATGATTTTGCTCAGTAAAGCCCATAGAGGCTCTGCCCATTTCTTGGGCACCAGCATTACTGGTCATAACTAGGACAATATTACGAAAATCTGCTTTACGTCCGTTATTATCAGTTAATGTACCGTGGTCCATAACCTGTAATAATAGGTTAAACACATCAGGGTGGGCTTTTTCTATTTCATCAAGCAGCAGTACTGCATGAGGTTGTTTAGTAATGGCTTCTGTTAATAGTCCACCTTGATCATAGCCAACATAACCTGGAGGAGCACCAATCAGTCGAGAAACCGTATGACTTTCCATATATTCGGACATATCAAAGCGAATAAGCTCAACGCCTAAATTCAGTGCTAACTGCCTAGTTACCTCTGTTTTACCTACCCCTGTTGGTCCAGCAAACAGGAATGAGCCGGTAGGACGATCGGGGTGACTTAATCCTGAACGAGCCATTTTAATAGCAGATGCAAGCGTGGAGATAGCCTCATCCTGGCCAAAAATAACATGTTTAAGATTGTTCTCTAGACTCCGAAGATTGTCTTTGTCAGTATTATTTACTGTTTTAGCAGGAATACGGGCGATTTTTGCCACGATATTTTGCACATCGGTGATACCTATCATTTTTTTGCGTTTTGATTTAGGTAAAATACGCTGTGCAGCGCCGACTTCATCTAAAACATCAATAGCCTTATCAGGTAGAAAGCGTTCATTGATGTGTCGATCAGCTAGCTCTGCTGCTTGTTCTAAGGCAGCATTAGTGTAACGAACATTATGGTGTGACTCTAAACCCGGTTTCAAACCTTTTAGTATTTGAACCGTTTCAGCCACTGACGGTTCAGGTACATCAATTTTTTGAAAACGTCGTGCTAAAGCCCGATCATGTTCAAAAATACCACGGTACTCTTGGAATGTCGTCGAGCCAATGCATTTTAACTCACCACTCGCTAATAACGGTTTAAGTAAATTGGCAGCATCCATGGCACTATTACCTGCCGAACCCGCACCAATTAAAGTATGTATTTCATCAATAAATAAAACAGCATCTTCTTGTTTGCCAATTTCACGTAATAATGCTTTTAAACGTTTTTCAAAATCGCCTCGATATTTAGTTCCGGCAACGAGTGCGCCCATATCAAGTGAGTGAATAACGGCATTGGCTAGAACTTCTGGCACTTCTCCATTAACAACACGCAGAGCTAAGCCTTCTGCTAGAGCCGTTTTACCTACGCCCGCTTCACCAACAAATAAAGGATTATTCTTACGACGACGACATAATATTTGTAATGTTCTCTCAATTTCATCTCGGCGACCAATCAGGGGATCTATTTTGCCTTGTTCTGCTAATACATTTAAATTTGTAGCATATAAATTAAGCGGGTTTTTACTATCTTGTTCTGCTGCTTCATCTACATCTTGTGGAGAAGACGTTTCGATAGATTCATCAGTGTTGGTAAGTGTAATGGCATTAACAATATCTAAACGCGTTATATCTTGTTTCTGTAACAGGTAAACAGAGTGAGATTGCTGCTCCGAAAAAATAGAAACTAAAACATTTGCACCGGTTACTTCAGTGCCATCTGATGATTGAACATGCATCACTGCACGCTGCAGTACGCGTTGGAAAGCGAGCGTGGGCTGAGTTTCACGCTCGCTTTCTTCCGATAAGGTTAGTACATTATCTGCTAAGAAATCTTTCAATTCCTGTCTTAATAGAGCGACATCTGCATCACAGGCTGTGAGGACTGCGAGTGATTGACTATTTTCTAGTAGTGCAAGCATTAAATGCTCGACTGTCAAAAACTCATGTAACCGTTTCCGTGCATAACTAAATGCTTGGCTTAATGTTTGTTCCAGCTCTTTACTTAGCATTTTTCAGCCTCATTTAAGTGAGTTTATACAGCTTACTCTTCTTCCATCGTACACTGTAGTGGATGACCATGTTGCTGAGCATAACTATTTGCTTGCTCAACCTTCGCTTCCGCTATTTCAAAAGTAAAAACACCACATTGGGCTTTACCTTCTGTATGAACCAGCATCATTGTTTTTGTGGCACTGTCATGCCCCATGCTGAACAAGTCTTGTAACACCTCAATAACAAAGTCCATCGGGGTATAATCATCATTCATCATTAGCACTCGGTACTTCGAAGGCTGTTTTAATGCGGGCTTAGCAGGAGCAACTGTTAGTTCATTCTCACCATGCCAGTCATGATCATGTTCATCACTCATGTTTATTATTTGCTCGTTTGTTCAATCATTGTTTTGAGATCACCATTTTCATACATTTCCATGATGATGTCACATCCACCCACTAACTCACCTTTGATATAGAGTTGAGGGAATGTTGGCCAGTCAGCATAACGGTGCAAATTAGCACGTACTTCTGGTTCAGCAAGTACATCTACATGAGCATATTCAACGCCACATGCTGATACTGCTTGTGATGCACGACTAGAAAACCCACACTGTGGAAAATCAGGTGATCCCTTCATAAATAAAATAATATCGTTTGACTCAATTGCTTGTTTGATACGATCCATTATGTCCATTTGTAAACCTCTTAAATATAGTTAAATTTCTAACGTTACAATATGGGGTGGATTATTGACTATTCAAGCCCCAAATTTCGATCAATTCTAATTTAGCTGTAATAAGCCTATCACACCTTCTAAACCACAATAGTTTAAAACCGTGCTTGCCAGTTGCTGTACGGTAGGTTTGGCATGATATGCAATACTTAAACCTGCTGGTTCCATCATTAATAAATCATTTGCGCCATCACCCATTGCAACGACTTGTGACGGTGAAATAGCCAGTTTGTCACAGTGTGCTAATAAAAAATCTGCTTTCGCTTGGGCACCACAAATATCACCTTCGACTTCACCCGTTAGCTTCCCATTATGCTCCGCTAATACATTGGCCATTGTGTAATCTAAGCCTAAGCGTTGTTTTAATCGTTCCGTAAAAAAAGTAAATCCTCCGGACACTAAGGCAGTCTTAATCCCTTGATTTTTTAAGCTGCTCAACATCAGCTCAGCACCAGGGTTTAATTGTAATCGCTCTAAATACACTCTTTCTAAAGCGCTAACTTCCAAGCCCTTTAATAGTGACACCCGTTGACGTAAAGAGGTTTCAAAGTCAATTTCACCGCGCATGGCCGCTTCGGTAATTTCAGCAACTTGTGGTTTCACATTGATAAAGTCAGCAATCTCATCAACACATTCAATATTAATCAGTGTTGAATCCATATCAGTTACTAATAATCGTGTATCAGCAGCAATGAAGTCTTCAGGCAGTGCATTGATATCAAAAGCATAGCGTTCGCGCCATTGCTGAATTAACGCTGCACTGATCGTCGTATCCGTTTTAACGGTCGAGTAATGTGGGCTGGTAATTAGCTCAGCTGAAATTTCTGATGATATAGCTTCGGCATCTTGCTGTGTGAGTGCTGAGCCTTGCAAAATAAGGGTAGTCATTGAGTGAAACCTGATTAGCAGATAAAAAAGCGGCGAACTGGATAATCCAAGTTCGCCGTTCGTTCTTACAGAAAAACGCTGATTAGAACTGAGGTTTTTCTTCTTCCGACAATGCGTTATATGCTGCAAGGCTATTCATAATTTCAGCTTTTGCTTCTTCAATGCCAACCCAGCCATCAAGCTTAACCCATTTGTTTTTTTCTAAATCTTTATAGTGTTCAAAGAAATGAGCTAATTTATCTAGTTTTCGCTTAGACACATCGCCAATATCTTGAATATCGTCATACATAGGATCATGGGGAACAGCGATGATTTTCGCATCTTCACCTGATTCATCGGTCATTTTCAACATGCCAACAGGGCGACACTGAACAACAGAACCACTAATTAATGCGTAAGGACTCATCACTAAGACATCAACAGGATCACCATCATCAGATAATGTGTGAGGAATATAACCATAATTACATGGGTAAAACATAGCCGTATTCATAAAGCGATCTACAAATAATGCACCAGTTTCTTTATCCACTTCATACTTAACAGGATCAGAGTGAGATGGGATTTCAACGATAACATTAATGTCATCTGGAAGATTTTTGCCTGAACCAACGCGGTCAAGATTCATATCGGAATAGCTCCAAGTGATTGAGTAAACCACACATTATATAAGTAAAGTATCAGTTAAACAAAAAGTTCTTCACATCTCAATCATTTTAAAACTCGACTTCCCTGCACCACAGTCAGGACATTGCCAATCAGCAGGAACATCTTGCCAGCGAGTACCAGCAGCAATACCTTCTTGTGGGATGCCTTTTGCTTCGTCATATACGAATCCACATAATAAACAGATCCATTTTTTCATAAGTAAGCCTCTATAAGATTAATGATAACGCCACCGTAAACAAGACTAGCGAAAAAAGTCTCTTTAACTTATTTACGGGTAATTTTTGTGTAAGTTTAGCACCGACACCTGCAAAAATTATACTGGTACTAGTAATACCTATAAAAGCAGTCCAATTTATAATTGCACCTATATCATCACCTTGTTCAAAGATAATAAAGCCCATTACTGCCGCTATTGAGATAGGAAGTCCACATGCTGCTGATGTACCAATTGCATGCTGTATAGGCTGCTTTGCCATTAACAAATAAGGCACGGTCAATGAGCCTCCACCGATCCCTACTAATGCTGAAATAATGCCTATAAAACCACCCACTGGAAAAATAACGGCTTGATTTAAAAAATGTTCATGCGTTTTAATTGGCTTTGATGACCACATGGTGACGGCAACAAACAAAGCATAGATAGCAAAGAAATATTGTAAGACCGATGTTGATAACCATAGTGAGATATACGCGCCAGTAATCGCACCCAGCACTAACATCGGAGATAATCGTCTCAATATCTCGCCATTAATCGTCTGTAATCGGTAGTGACTTAATGTCGATGCCAGTGACGTTACAATAATTGTCATCAACGATGTTGAAATGGCCATATGCATTAACTTCTCGTGAGCCATTCCTTGTGATGCAAATAATATAAACAGGCTCGGAACAACAATCAGTCCCCCTCCTAATCCTAGCAAGCCTGAGAGTAGCCCCGTCACAACTCCAATCAAAGCATAGAGCAACCAATCCATCATCAATTTTCAATACCAACAATACTTTACAAAGGTACACTTTATCAGGTATAAAAACGGTTCAACTAATTATGTTGTGCAGCAATTTTCTCGTTACATATTTTTCTAATCACTTTATGAGGTTTAGCCTATGTCATCGTTAACTTTTGTCCCCATAGCTTTAGGTGTATTTGGCCTATTCTGCGCGTATCTTATTTACTCAAAATTGAAGGCTTCTCCTGCAGGAACAGGAAAAGTAGTGGAGATTGGTGATCAAATCCATTTGGGTGCAATGGTTTTTATGAAGGCCGAATATTCTCGCCTCGTTATTTTCTGTATTATTTGCATCATTGCTCTAGGGCTTTCAGATCTCGGTTGGAATACTTCATTTTCATTCTTCTTAGGCGCTATTTGTTCAGGTTCAGCAGGCTATATAGGTATGTATGCTGCAACTAAAGCGAATGTGAGAACCGCTACAGCAGCACAAGATCAAGGTCCTTCCGCTGCATTGACTATCGCTTTTTTTGGTGGCTCGGTAATGGGCTTAACTGTTGCTTCAATGGGGCTATTAGGTTTAGGAATTTTATATCTAGCTTTTGGTGGTGATCCTCATACCGCTCACGTCATTCATGGTTTTGGTATGGGCGCGTCATCTGTTGCTCTTTTCTCTCGTGTTGGTGGTGGTATCTTTACTAAGAGTGCAGATGTTGGAGCTGATTTAGTCGGTAAAATTGAAGCTGGTATCCCAGAAGATGATCCTCGTAACCCCGGAGTGATTGCAGATAATGTCGGTGATAATGTCGGTGATGTTGCTGGTATGGGATCAGATATCTTTGAGTCATATTGTGGCTCGATGATTGCGAGTATCGCTATTGCGTCAACCATGGGGGCAGCCGCGATTGCTACCTTAGCAAAAAGCCAAGAAATATTAATGTTTATGCCTCTAGCTCTAGCCTCAGTTGGCCTACTTTGCTCACTAGTCGGTATTTATGCTGTTAAAGTTTATTCAGCTAAAAGCCCTGAAGTGGCGTTACGTATTGGCACAATGGGAGCCTCTTTATTATTTATTGCCGTGGCTTATGTTCTGATTACTTCACTAGGTGGCACCATTAATCTATGGATTGCAGTCCTCACTGGTGCTATTGGCGGAATTATTATTGGTTTAGTCACTGAGTATTACACTGGTGGTGCCCCTGTTAGAAAACTAGCCAAAGATGGTGAAACAGGTGCGGCGACAGTACTGATTAGTGGTTTAGCTCTGGGTATGCAATCTGTTGCCATTCCTGTCATGACTATTGCTGCGATTATTTTTATCTCTAGTTTATATGCAGGTTTATATGGTGTCGGTATTGCTGCTGTCGGAATGTTAGCAACAGTAGGGATCACGATGGCAATTGATGCTTATGGCCCTGTTGCTGATAATGCCGGTGGTATTGCTGAAATGGCTGAAATGGGTGCAGAGACTCGTGAAATTACCGATTCATTAGATGAACTTGGTAATACGACTGCTGCCATTGGTAAAGGTTTTGCTATTGGTGCAGCTGCTTTAGCCGCATTAGCCTTGATTAGTGCCTATATTGAAACGGTTAATATCGAATCCATCAAGCAAGGTGGACAGGCGATGCAACTACTTATCAATGATCCTATTGTATTAGTGGGTATGTTCCTTGGTGGTATTTTTCCATTCTTAGTCAGTGCGATGACAATGACTGCGGTAGGTGATGCAGCCTTTGAGATGATCCATGAAATTCGTCGCCAATTTAAAGAAATCCCGGGCCTATTAGAAGGTAAGGCACAGCCTGATACTGCTCGTTGTGTTGATATTGCAACCAAAGCGGCCCTTAACAAAATGATCATGCCAGGCGTATTAGCTGTGGGCGCACCTGTCGTAGTTGGGTTTGGTTTAGGCCCCGTTGCTTTAGGGGGTATGTTGGGAGGAGCCTTGATCTGCTGTGTGATGATGGCATTAATGATGGCTAATGCCGGTGGTGCATGGGATAACGCTAAGAAACACGTTGAAAAAGGTAATCTTGGCGGCAAAGGCTCTGCTGTGCATACGGCTGTTGTGGTGGGTGATACTGTAGGCGATCCATTAAAAGATACCTCAGGCCCATCAATGAATATCTTAATCAATGTCATGGCGATAGTAAGTCTCGTTATTGCCCCCCTTCTGGTCTAATTTTGAGATAAAATACCGTTCAAAGCACCTTGAAAAGCCACGATTATCGTGGCTTTTTTTTCACTACTAGGAAAGCATAGAACTTGTCGACACAACACAACACCATTAATCACCGTGCTATATGGCAACTTGCCGGCCCGATGATCCTCGCGAATATCTCTATTCCTTTATTGGGTATGGTCGATACTGCTGTGATTGGGCATCTAGATTCTGCTCATTATTTAGGCGGTGTCGCTGTTGCTAGCTTGATCTTTAATTTTCTTTTTTGGGGCTTTGGCTTTTTACGCATGGCAACAACGGGCTTAACAGCTCAAGCACTCGGTGAAAATAATCACCCGCTCTCCCTAAAAATATTACAACATTCACTACTCTTAGCACTCATAATTTCTGTCTGTATTTTAGTCTTACAAGTCCCCATCTCCTTTATTGCTTTTTCACTAATTGAAGGCAGTGAGGCCGTTATTAACTCAGCTATCACCTACTTTAATATTAGGATATGGAGCACCCCGGCCATTCTCATCAACTATGTCATCCTCGGCTGGCTAATAGGTAAAGGGAAGACTCAACAGGTGCTTTATTTAGTACTGGCTGTCACCATCAGCAATATGATACTTGACCTACTATTTGTGAACGTTTTGGGCATGGATGTAGATGGCGTAGCCCTCGCCTCTGTGATTGCAGAATATATTGGTCTATTCGCCTCAATTATCATTCTGCATAGTCATGGGGTGGGTCGTAAACTTTTTCAAAAAGCGGCTAGCACTACTTTACATAGCCACAGTTGGCTGTCATTACACGGTAACCTGTTTATCCGCAGCCTTTGCCTTATCTTTAGCATTGCTTTTTTTACCGCCCAAGGAGCGAAGCAAGGCGACCTGATCCTTGCTGCCAATGCCGTATTAGTCAACTTTATTGTCTTAATGGCTTTTTTTCTTGATGGCTTTGCTAATGCGATTGAAGTGATTGCCGGTCGTGCTATCGGCTCGAAAAAACCTCGTCAACTTCTGCAAGGTTTACACTTAACCGCTCAATGGTCATTGATTGTGGCTAGCGCCTTTAGCCTGAGTTACTACCTCTTTGGCACCGTTCTTATCAACATACTCACCTCCATCCCTACGGTTATTGAAATCGCTAACAATCACCTTATTTGGTTAATTATTATGCCTGTTGTGGCAGTATGGAGTTTCTTATTTGATGGCCTTTTTATTGGAGCAACCCGTAGCTTAGAAATGCGTAACTCAATGCTGTTCGCCACATTCATATGCTACCTTCCTGCATGGTATCTATTACAGGACTATGACAATCATGGATTGTGGCTAGCTCTACTTATCTTTTTTGCTGCCCGTGCAATTGGACAATTAATCTATATTCCCAGAATTATATTGTTGAAATAAGCACAAGGTTCATTGTGTTATTCACTAAAAAACTCTATGATAATCATTATCATTTAGATTTGAGTTTGACAATGTCCGCACTTTACCGATTATCGACACTTTTACCTGGCCAAGTTGCCACCGTCCAAGCCCTTCATACCGATTCTGCATTTAAATTTAGGCTCAACGCCTTAGGGTTTCGTATAGGTAAACCTATTGAACTCATTAGAATTGCTCCATTTAATGGTCCACTACATATAAAGCTCGGTAATACTGAGGTCATGCTGCGCCAACAAGACGCGGCAAATATTGAGGTATTACTGTGAAACGTATCGCATTAATCGGCATGCCTAATGCCGGAAAATCCACGCTATTCAATAGAATGAGTGGAGCTAGTGCCAAGGTTGCTAACTGGCCCGGTGTCACCGTTGATCTCCTATCAGCAAAGTTATTACTCGCAGGAGAAATGGCCGAGCTTGTTGATTTACCCGGCATTTACGATCTGCATGGTTTTTCAGATGATGAACAGGTTGTTCGTCACTTCCTCTGCAATAACACCATTGATCTCGTTATTATCGTTGCTAATGCCACCCAAGTTGACCGACAACTGACGCTTGCACTTCAACTTAAATCATTAGGTCTACCTGCTGTTGTCATGCTCAATATGGCTGACGAAGCTAAAAAACTAGGGATCACAATTGATGCCAAACAATTAGGTGATGAGCTAGGTTATCCCGCTACATTACTAAGTGCAAAATATGGTGATGGCTACGCTAGCGCTTATAAACTCATTGAAGCAGAGTTAAAAACCAGTGTCAGCACACCAGCACTTTCTCTAGAGCAAGACTTCGCAGTTGACCAAGAAGTTGAAGATAAACTCGAACAAATAATTAAACATAGTGTCGATGTGCCCGTACAAACGAGTCACTCGATGACCGAAAAAATAGATAAAATCATGTTACATCCATGGTTGGGTTTACCGCTCTTTTTTACCGTAATGTATCTTTTATTTGAAACGGTTTATACGCTAGGCGCCCCACTACAAGATGGCGTCGCATGGCTATTAGAAGGCTTTCGAGATATTGCTCTAGTGCCATTACTGTCAGGCCTGTCACCACTGCTCAATAGCTTCTTAATTGAAGGTGTATTTGATGGTGTAGCCACAGTGGCCTCCTTTGTTCCCGTAATCATCTTATTCTTTCTCTTTATGGCCATTATTGAAGACAGTGGCTATTTATCGAGAGCTGCATTTTTAATGGACTCGTTGATGACTAAAATGGGCTTAGATGGCCGAAGTTTTGTCATGTTATTAATGGGATTTGGTTGTAATGTGCCAGCATTAATGGGAACAAGAACTATGCGAAGTCGTGGTTTACGTTTGCTAACAATGATGGTCATCCCCTTTTCATTATGCAGCGCCCGCTTACAAGTATTTGTCTTTATGACCACAGCATTGTTCACTCCAAGCCAAGCACCACTTGTATTGTTTAGCTTATATTTGATGACCTTTGTCACCGTAATTCTTACCGCATTAATCTTTAAAGGTCGCTTTAACAGCCAAGAACCCTTTGCACTTGAATTACCGCCTTACCGCTTCCCTACCGGTCGACAAATGTTTCTACGTGGTTGGCATGAAATAAGACACTTCCTTCACCGTGCCACAAAATTTATCACTATTGGTGTGGTATTAGTCTGGGTCTTAACTCATATGCCTTTTGGTGTTGAACCCGCAAGCGCTGCCAGCTGGTCAGGTTGGGTGGGTGAATTTATGTCGCCCGTATTATCTCCAGCAGGTATCAACCCTGAACTCACCATTGCCCTCATCTTTGGCTTTGTCGCAAAAGAGATCGTTATTGGTGCTTTAGCGGTTATTTATGGGCTTGAAGGCAGCTCGCTAATGCACGGTATTGCTCAACAAATAGATTGGGTTCAAGCATATAGCTTTATGTTATTCACCCTGATTTATACACCTTGTTTAGCCACCGTTGCGACCTTGCGAACAGAGGCTAAATCAGGCTGGTATACCGCCCTTTCACTGGCATGGCCATTAACACTCGCGTGGACTATTAGTACTGTTTTCTATCAGAGTGCTCGTTACTTTGGCTTTTAGAGACTGTCTACTAAAATGACTTTGCCACTCACTAAAATACTCAAGAGATAATGCCCACAATATTCATTAGTTTGCTATAGTTTATAAAAAATTCGATGACGGATCATCGAAGCCACATTGACAGGAGTCAACGTCTGAATGGATTCAAGGACTATTTTTCTGTGCCTGCTAGTAATGCTCGCACCACTTGTCTCATCTGCCCAAACTGCCGAAGCGCTACAGCAACAAATATTACATGAGCAACAACAACGCGAACAAAACTTGCGTGACCGTATTGAGCAGCAACAAAAACAACATCAATCATTTGATCTCCCATCACCAGCAAGCTCTGATAGTTCCGCTGATGGTCCCTGCTTTGACATCGACACCATCTTACTTGATGGAGCAGACCATTTATCTCCGAGTGAGCAAGAAACACTCACCACACCTTTTAGCCATCAATGTCTTAACCTGAATGCAATAAATCAACTTCTTAAATAAATTAGTACCGCATATTTTGATCAAGGCTACATCACCAGCCGAGCCTATGTGACAGCCCAAGATCTGAGTCAAGGTCAGTTAATTATTACCGTCATCGAAGGTATGGTTGAAGCTATCTCTTTCATTGAACCACATAGTCGAATTAATACCTTTACCGCCTTTCCTTTTGATCAAAGCCAACTGCTCAACCTACGTGATATTGAACAAGGTTTAGAGCAAATAAACCGCCTACAATCCAATAATGCCTCGATGGAATTGCTTCCAGGTAAACAACCCGGTAGCTCAATCATTCAGCTTAAGTCTCCTCGATCAAAACAGTGGAAAACAAGCCTGTCACGTGATAACACAGGACAACGATCAACGGGTGAATTAAAAAACACCTTGTTTTTCAGTATTGATAATCCACTAGGATTAAATGATTTTAGCTATTTTAACTTTCAACAAGACAATGAACCCCAGAGCACTAAAAAAGAGAGTAAATCCCTGTCATGGCACTGGGATATGCCCTTGGGTTATTGGAATATGGGAGTTGATATTAGTTATTTTGAATACCTATCCACCGTGCAAAGTGTTGGCCAGCAATTTGATAGTTCAGGCACTAATTTAAGCCAAACCGTATTTTTATCTCGCACACTGCATCGCAGCCAAAATAATAAACTTAAACTACATTCACGCCTTGAGCGTAAAAAAAGTGAAAACTTTATTCAGGACACACTACTTAATAGTAGTCGTACCTTAGCAGTAGCAAATATCGGCATTCAGTATGAGCATTATCTTGCCAATAATGATCAATGGGATCTCTCACTCAACTACTATCGAGGTTTGCCTTTATTTAATGCCCCTAACGATGCACACCGCAGTCAAGGTTCAGCCAAAGCACAGTTTGATAAAGTCACCGCTCATATCAACTATAAACACGATATCTCTATTAGTGATGCCGCTCCCACTCACTTTAAAAGTAAGCTTTTCCTACAACACAGTAATGACATTTTATTTGGTTCAGAACAGATTAGTGTCGGTAGTTTATATACAGTTAGAGGTTATAAAGGCAGTAGTATTTCTGCCGCGAGTGGAGCCTATTGGCAAAACACCTTCAGCCACGACTTCTCTACAGCATGGGGCGGGGGTGTTATCAAACAAATCAGCCCTTTTATAGCCTTTGATATAGGTTCGATTCGTGATTCACAGCAGGTATACAGTGATAAGCCCTATGCCGTACTAAAAGGCTGGGCAACAGGGGTGCAGATTCAAGGAAAAACAATTAGCGCTACGCTCAGCTATGCACGTCCAATCGACTCGCCACGCTTCCTAGTTGCCGACCAAGAACAATGGTATTTCACCTTAAGCGCCACTCTCTAGCATGGATGCCAGATGACAAAAACAACACATATTAACGACCAGACTCCCTCTATTCCACATTGGTCTACTCGCCTTGCAGTGTATTGTCTGTGTGGCTTATTAGCAGGTCAACCGATCTTGTTATCGGCTCAAACAATTGTGGCGGGAACCACGGCAACACAGCAACTGAATGCCGCCAATGGTGTATCTATTATTGATATTGCCACACCGTCAGCACAAGGTGTATCACACAATCAATTTAATCAATTTAATGTCGACCCACAAGGACTAATATTAAATAATGCCACTGCAATATCTAACACTCAGTTAGGCGGATTTATTGAGGCCAACCCCAACTTAACAGGAAATGCAGCCTCACTTATTATTAACGAAGTTATTACGCCAAATCGTAGTCATTTGAAGGGATATACTGAAATAGCAGGTCAGGATGCCAACCTCATTATTGCCAACCCTTATGGTATTACCTGTAATGGTTGTGGATTTATTAATACCCCCAGAGCGACACTTACAACCGGCATACCCACCATACAAAATGGTGATTTATCTAAACTCACCGTCAATAGTGGCACGATCAACATTGAAGGTTTAGGCTTGAATGCTGCCAATACCAGTCAATTTGATTTAATTACTCGAGCTGTTGAAGTCAATGCTGATCTGCATGCCCAAAAACTCAAGCTAATACTGGGTAATAATGATGTTGATTACGCCACGCTTACTCCTACGACACTATCTGCCTCTACAGAACAGCCAGAGTTTGTCCTTGATTCATCGCTGTTAGGCGGAATGTATGCCAACAGTATTCAGCTTATAGGGACTGAAGCAGGTGTAGGTGTCAGAACCTTAGGTAATGTAGCCAGTCATTCAGGTGAATTATCACTCAGTGCTGACGGTAAACTGAGCATCAATAACGTGCAAAGTACGGGCACGGTGTCACTGACATCACAGTCTGGTGATATTGAACTCAATCAACAACTTCGCAGTGAAGACTCTATTCACCTAGTTGCACGCGACACCATCAGCAATGAAAACATCACCACGGCATTCAATGATATTACCGTTAATGCAACAAATGTGGTGCAACGCGGCTCACTCATATCTGGCGTAACCGTCCAAAATAGTGAAGATAATGAAACCGTTTATCTACTTGAACAAGCCGGAACACTCAACATAACAGCCACTAATGAACTTAATAATAGTGGTCATATTACCAGCGGTGGAGAATTATCCCTCACTAGCCGTCATCTTACGAACCAAGACACAAGTACCATAAGCAGTCGCCAAATGCTGAATCTAGAAGGCGATAAGATCACAAATCAAGGAAAACTTAATAGTGTTGCATCTCTAAATATTAATCTATCAGATGCTCTCAACAATAGCGACGGCCTTATTGAAGCCGCTGACACCCTCAAGCTCACCGCAAACACACTCACCAACCGTGCCGGTACAATTACCAGCATAGGCAGTGATGATGATGTCATCCTCACCACCACAAACACCTTGGATAATACCGCAGGTAGCATTGGCAGCAATGCACGTAATTTCAACCTCAATGCCGCCAATATTATTAATGATAACGGTAGCCTCAGCCATACTGGCACTGGCAATTTTACACTCACAACCACCGCTGGTACGGGCACCGGCTTAAGTAATCTGTGGGGAAATATCGGCAGTAATACAAATCTTATCGTCACCACCGGCTCAGATCCTAGCCGAACGGATATTGATAATACCTCCGGCAGCTTAGATGCAACGGCCATGAGCGTAACCACACAAAATATCACCAATGATGGCGGTGTGATTAAAGCAGACACGGTGACGCTGACGGCACACGGCCATGTCAGTAATCAACGTGATGAAGATGACCTTATTAGTGATAATAATTCCGGCCTTATCAGCGCCCTTGGCAATGCAGTTGATGCACTTACACTGTCCATCACCGGCTGGCTTAATAATAGTGGCGGTCAGATTGAAACCCGTGCTGAATCTGCCACGATTACTAGTTCTGGACTTATCAATCAAGGGGGGAAACTGATCCATACCGGTAATGGTCTGTTCACCCTCAACACTACAGGTGCAGATTTCAACAACCGTGGCGGTATGGTTGACAGTAATGGCGGTGTTAACATCACTGCTGCCAACCTTGATAATAGTGCCGGCACACTGTTGACGCGCGCAGCTGATCTAAGTCTCACCCTCAGCGGTACTCTTACCAATAACGGCGGCCTTATTGAAGCAGCCGATACCCTCAATCTCACTGTCAACACACTCACTAACCGTGGCGGTACAATTACCAGCATAGGCAGTGATGATGATGTCACCCTCACCACTACAAGCACTTTGGATAATACCGCAGGCAGCATTGGCAGCAATGCACGCAACTTCACTCTCAATGCCGCCAATATTATTAATGATAACGGCACCCTCACCCATAAAGGAGTTGGCAATCTTACGGTTCAGGCTGATGAGATCAGTAATCGTGGCGGTTTTATTACATCGGCAGGTCGCTTTGTTGCCACTAACTTTACGACGATTTACAACAGCATATTGAATGGTAAAGTCGCTAACATCCAAGCAGATCATATTGAGCTTGCGGGTCAACTCATTGACAATACAGGCGGCAAGATTGTAGCCACGGGTGCCAACAGCATTAATATTAATGCTAATCAGCTTAATAATGATAATGGTCTACTCAATAGCCAAGGGGATCTTGATTTAACCTTATCAAGCTTGGCTAATAATGCCGGCGTAATCCAATCTAATGATGATTTAACCCTTAACCTGCCTAACTTTGACTTCAATAATGGTATTTTTAACGCCACTAATAACCTCGTCATCAATACCTCAGGAAACCTCATTAATGGCATAGGCAATCAGCTTATCACCCAAGGGAGTTTGACACTTAATACGACTGGCAGTATTGATAATCAAGGAGAACTATCCAGTTTCTTGGATATCAGTCTCAGTGGTAGCACGCTCACCAATCGTGCTGGGGCCATTATCAGTGCGGGTAACATGCTGGACTTAAGCTTTACTAACTCCATAAACAATGCGGGAAGACTCAGTGCAGCTAGAGACCTCACTCTTTCTGCCATCAACCTAGATAATAGCGGTATTGTGGCCGCTGGCAATGATTTGCAAACCACTCTCAGCGGCAAGCTTGATAATTACAACACCTTATTTGCCGCCAATAATTCCCAGTTATATGTCAATGACACCTTATATAACCACGAAGGTGCGAATATATTTTCCATTAACACACTTATTATCGCCGCCAATAATAGCCTTGCTAAAAACCAAGAAATCATCAATGAATCAGCGACAATTGAAAGTTATGAAGGCAACATTAGCTTATATTCTGATACCGTCAGCAACCGAAAAAAGGACTTTACTGTCAATGATGGCAGGATGATTTCAGGCAGTATCACATATCATTGTTATGACTGTATAGGCGATCATTATCGTGTTGATTACACTATCACTGAGAAATTTGAATCAGAAATAGCAGACACTAGTCCTTCTGCAAGTTTGATTTCTGGAGGTGACTTATTAATTGATGCCGGCACCTTAAATAATCAACACAGTTCAATCAGTGCTGATGGTGACTTACTCTTCACGCTAGATAACTTAAATAATTCCAGCAGTGGCGACTTTGATTTAACACGTGCAACCACTTATTTCAGTGGAGAAATTACAGATGGCACGCATAAACGTAGCCGAGTAAATGAAATAAACGCCTATAACCATCTCAATAGCCCCACTACGTATGCTTTAGTTGATATTAGTTCTTGTGCTGCCAGCGGCTCACCTATCTGTTTTCCAAATATGCAATGGCGACTAGTCCCTAATGGCAATTATAATATTAATGCAACACATTCCTCCTATAACCCTTTCCCTACTTCATATTCAGTAAGAGGAACAACGGAAGAGATCACTAATACGGGGCAAGTCAGTTCGGCAAGTATTCAAGCTGCGGGTACTGCAAATATCACCATAGCAGGATTATTTAACAACGGTGATGCGCGGGAAATGTAGCGCTTCCTACACATACATCACGCAGGGAAAATACCACGGCAAATGGGAGAGAGTTGCAAGATGTTTCATCCCTCACCACCGCTGATATTACATCCGATAATACGAGTGTAGTCATTAATGGCGAAACGACCAATACCACTCAACTCACTAGTAACACTGGCAATAACAATGCTGTCATTAATAGCCAAACTACGAATGCGGCACAACTCGCTAGCGACTCCAACACCACCAATGCAGTCATTAATAGCCAAACTAGCAATATGGAACAACTTGCTAGCAACACTGACAATAGCGATAGAATCATTAATAGCCAAACTAGCAATACAGAACAACTCACTGGCAACAGCGATAATACCGAAACACTGGCAGCTAACAAACAAAAACTAGGCTTTGCCACATATAACCCGATAGACGATCTCACCCTCCCTCAAAATGAGGGTTTATTTGTGACCAATGATGCTCCAAATCATCCTTATTTAGTTGAAACCAACCCTGAGTTTACGCAGTACCTCAACTTTATAAGCTCCGATTATTTCTTGGACAAATTAGGCTTAGATCCCGAAAAAACCGCCACACGTTTAGGGGATGGTTTTTATGAAACCCGCTTAATCCGTGATGCGGTGTTTGCCTCAACGGGTCGCCGTTATCTTGACGGTCAACACAATGACCTAGACCAGTTTAAATACCTCATGGACAATGCCATTGCAGAGCAAAATGACTTAGATTTGGCCGTGGGAATTGCCCTGAACAAAGAACAAGTTGCCCGACTCACTCATGATATTGTCTGGATGGTTGAACAAGAAGTCCAAGGTCAAACTGCGCTGGCACCTGTCTATTATGCCGCCGCCGTGAAACCGGGTGATGTGCAACGATCTGGCTCACTCTTAAGCGCCACCACCCTCTCGCTATCTGCCGGCACAGTCCGCAACACGGGTGCAATGGAAGCTGAGCAATCTCTTTCACTACATAGCGATACCGACATAATCAATCGCGGCAGTCTAAGTAGTGCTGATGACTTAAGCATGATTGCACAAAATTCTATCAGCAATATCGGCGGTCACATCAGCAGCAGCGGCTCCATGTTGCTCGTCGCCCGAACAGGTGACATTGAGCTGGGACGTGATGTCAACACGGTGACTTATCAACAAGGTGGCCGTCATCAAATCACTCAGATTGGCACCGCATCAGATGTTCAGGCAGGTGATGCACTCAGCCTCGTTGCTGGAGATGACATTAAGCTGGTTGGTAGCTCACTTAATGCCGGCAGCACTATCACGGCTACAGCCGAAGGTGATATTACCATAGCAGCAGTAGAAGACCGACGTAGTCATACTGTTACTGGCCGCAAACGTTATCGCCAAGAAACTGAAACACGCAGCCAAATTGCATCCAGTATCGTGGCGGGTGACAGTGTCACGCTTGATTCAGGACAAGACTTAACGCTTGTCGCCAGTCATATCAGCTCAGGGGATACGATCGCACTGTCGGCAGAAGATGACATTAGCATTGAATCAGCTGCCAATAGCCAACACAGTGATACACAGCGTAAGCGTCGCCGTAACATCAACACCCTTGTCCAACAACAAACAAGCAGCCTTAGCGCTGAGCAGGATATTACCGTTGAGGCTGGTAATGATATGCTCATCACCGCCAGTGAGCTTGAGGCCAAAAATGACATCCAACTCAACGCCGCAGGCAGCACCACACTTGAAGCAGCAGAAAACTCCCGCTACAGCTTTTATTACAAAAAAAAGAAAAAGTCTTTTGGTCGCAGTAAAACTAAAACCAGAGAGAATGAACGGGTCAGAAGTGTAGCCAGTAGTCTCATTGCTGGGGGCGATGTGCGGGTTAATGCCCGTAAGAATGAGGAAGGCACGACCGTGCTCAATCAACAGGCCGACACGGTCACGATGGTCGGCAGTGATATTCAGGCAGGCAATGATATTACCGTTGTTGCCAGTGACACTATCAGTGTCAGTCCGGGCACGGACTATGACTATAGTTATTACAAGAAGAGTAAAAAAGGACTCTTCGGTATAGGCAGCAGTAAAACCCGCACCACTAAACAACAACGTCAGCAACGTGCCCGCCTCACCAGTGGCGATGATATTAGTCTAGATGCAGGCAATAATATCGCCCTCATTGCCCCTACCCTCACTGCCACCGATGACCTGTCACTTAATGCCGATAATCAAGTCTATTTAGGCAGCGCCAAAGACAGTGATTATGAACACGTGGAATACAGTAAAACCGGTGCCTTTAAATGGGAGTTTGGTAATGAAGGTCATCAGGATGAAACGGTCAGACACACCGAACTCACCGCAGGGGGAACACTCTCCATTCATGCCGGTAACGGGGTCATTGTCGAGTATAAACAAGATGGCACACTGACTGAATCCATCGACAGTTTAAGTCAACTGCCTGAGCTTGCGTGGATGGATGAATTGCGTAGCCGTGATGATATTGATTGGCAGGCAATTGAAGAAGTCCATAAGCAGTGGCAAGAGCATGAAGAAGGCGTGGGTGGCCCGGGCTTTACTCTAGTTGCGATAGCAGTGGCCATTGCTACTTCTGGTGCAGGTACAGAGCTTTTAGGGTTATCTGAAACAGCCGCATTGGGCACCCTTTCTGCGGTTGAAGCGGCTCAAATCGCAGTAGTCGACAGCCTTATCAATCAAGCTGCCATGAGTCTTATCACCAATGGCGGTGATATTGGAGCGGTCTTTAAAGATTTAATCTCAAAAGACGGGTTGTTAACGCTGGCTACGGCGGGGATGACGGCGGGGATTACGAATGGTTTATTTAAAAGCCTCAACATTCCACAAGGTGTCAGCCTGTCTCAACTTGATACCACTCAACTCGTACAAGCCTCACTCATTAATGCAGGTGTGAAGTCAACATTGGATGCAGCCTTATACGGTGACAGTTTTGGTGATGCATTAAAAAATAATCTGCAAACAGCTGCGGTGAGTGCTGTAGGTGCGAAGCTTGCGAGTGGAATTGGTGATGTCACATCAGCTGGCTCAATTGGAAACATCATCTCACATGGCGTATTAGGCTGTGCTTTGGGTGAAGCACAATCTGGTGATTGTGGCAGTGGTGCAGTAGGTGGTGCATTTTCTGCTGCTATTGCACCACATATTGCCGCTTCTGTTGATGATGGTGATGGGGTATTAAGTGCGCAAGAAAAAATACAGATATCAACGTTCTCGCGTCTCGGTACGGTTTTATTCAGCGCCCTGATAGGGAAAGATTTCAATGTAGCTGATAACACGGCCAGGAATGAACTCACCCATAACTATTTAGGTCATGTTGATGCCACAGCAAGAGCTGAAGCCCTATATCAACTAGCGGCCTGTGAATCAAATGCACAGGTGTGTAGCGCTCAAGAGATTCAACAACTTAACGATACGGTGAGTACTTTAGATTCGCTAGATACACAACGTGATGTATTTTTAGAGCAATGTACTGGGGCCACCTCCGTCTCAGCTGCGTGCACACAAGCCAATGAACACTTACAAGCCACTGTGAATGAGTATGTGCAATGGCGTAATACAGATGAAGGAAAAACACTCTTATCTAATATCCCCATTAGAGAAGAATATGATTCTAGTCTTTTATACGGCGAGACTTTTTCTAATTATTTAGCCGATCCTAAAGGCTTTATTGATTCGCAGAATACAAAAGTAGGGGCGATAAAAAATACCTTACTGACTGCTGCCGCAGTGGGGGGCATTTTGGTGACTGCTGAGGTTATCAGTCTGTGTATGGCTAACCCCGTAGCTTGTACTGAATTAGCGTATGAATTAAAAGCCGAAGTTGAAATAGGGGGTGCCATTGGCTCCGCAGGTGTTGCCATAGTAAAAGTGACAGATGAAATGTTGCAGCTGGCTGCTAAATCAAAGACAATAGCAGGTGTTGAGGATTTAGCCGGTGCGGGTAGGAAGGTTGATGGGGTTGGGATAGAGGGCAGTGTAAATACGCCTACCCAGCGGTGGAAGTATGAAAACCGTCTAGATGTAAAACAACGAACCGCAGAAGATGTCAATGCTGATCACGCTGCTAATGGGAATCTCCCTCCATATAAATCAGGCACTCAAGTAGTTGAATATACGACGAAAGAGACAGATCAATTTGTCCGTGTTCATGGTGAAGGCAACCAAGCTCGCTCTTGGATGATGCGGAAAGAGGCTATTGAAGGGTTAACAGCTGAGCAAATTCAACGTAAATATTCCTTACCATTTAAGCCTACATTAATTTCTGATATTGAAGTTCCAGCGGGAACTCGTATTCGTACTGGTAAAGTGGAAGCTAACTTTGAAATTCAAGGTGGTGGTGGTCAAGGTGCGACTCAGCATGAACTACTAAATAGACTGGATGAGAAGCACTTCACTAATAAGCGTCCGTTAGGAAATTAAATATGAATTCTGAATTAGATCAAAAACTAGTTGATTTCGCAAAAAAAATAGGCGTATCTATTAAACAAAAATTGAAAGTAAATAAAATATTTTTAGTACGTGTTGATACTGGAAACACCATTCAATATGGTGATGAGAGCTTAGATAGAAATATTTATGCTTTTAACGAATCAGGTGAACAAATATGGCAAATAGAGCCCGCGCCTATTAGACAAAGCCCTAATCCTTATATGAGCTTAAGAACTGAAGAAGGTAAAATAATCGCGGAAACTTGGACTGGTGTTGAGTTGAGCATAAATTTAAGTGATGGCTCTGTAATGGTGAGCACGCATAATATCAGACAACGTCCATGGTAAAGCATAGGGGAATCAGTTGGGTCAGACTCTGAGCAATCCCCAGAGACTGTAAATTAAATTGTGTATCTGCCTATCATTAACCCCATAATGGGAATAAAGGATAGGCACTATGAACAAGAAAGAACTTGAAGCCTTTGCTCGTTAAACTGCGAAAGGAATAAAAACTCAAAAAGATCTGAATAGCTTTATTCAGATGTTGACTAAAATCACTGTCGAAGCCGCTCTGAATGCTGAATTAGAAGAACATTTAGGCTATGAAAAGCATCAACAGTCACCAGATGGAAATAGCCGTAACGGCTTTTCAAGTAAGCGACTTCAAACAGAAGAAGGTCAATTTGATGTTGATATACCTCGTGATAGGAACAGTGACTTTGAGCCACAATTAGTTAAAAAGCATCAAAGCCGTTTCACCTCAATGGATGACAAGATATTAAGTCTTTATGCCAAGGGCATGACGACACGAGAAATCGTCGCTACCTTTAAAGAAATGTACGATGCTGATATTTCAGCACCCCTTATTTCAAGAGTGACTGATGCGGTCATTGAACAGGTTGTTGAATGGCAGTCTCGCCCACTTGATGCTGTTTATCCCATTGTTTATTTAGACTGTATTGTGGTAAAAATACGGCAAGATAAACAGGTGATTAACAAAGCCATCTATCTCGCCTTAGGCGTTAATATGGAAGGCCATAAAGAACTATTAGGAATGTGGCTATCAGAAAATGAAGGGGCTAAGTTCTGGCTTAATGTTCTGACGGAACTTCAAAACCGTGGTGTGAACGATATTCTTATTGCCTGCGTTGATGGTTTGAAAGGATTCCTCGATGCCATTAATACCGCCTTCCCCAAAGCTCAAATCCAACTGTGCATTGTTCATATGATTCGAAACTCAGTGAGGTATGTACCCTGGAAAGACTACAAAGCCGTCACCGCTGATTTAAAGAAGATTTATCAGTCAGTGACAGAAGAAGAGGCCTTATTAGCATTAGATGCGTTCGAAGCGAGATGGGATACACACTATCCACAAATTAGCCGCAGTTGGCGTGCTCATTGGGAAAATCTAAATACCTTATTTTTATATCCCCAAGATATACGTAAAGCCATTTACACAACGAATGCTATCGAGTCGCTTAACAGTGTTATTCGTAAGGCACTCAAAAAGCGTAAGTTATTTCCAACCTATGATTCAGCTAAAAAGGTGGTATATCTTGCGATTCAAGATGCATCAAAAAAATGGACAATGCCGATCAGAAATTGGAAATCAGCCCTCAATAGATTCATGATTGAGTTCGAGGACAGACTGCAAGATTATATTTAACCCAAAAGGCAGTTACACAAAATTTGTTACAGGGTCGGTGTAGTAGTTAAACATCAAATAAATAGTTTTAGAGATACTAATCTAAAAGTTGTTTTGGATGAATTGGCTGTTGATAGTGTATTAATTTGCGGTGCGATGAGCCATATGTGCATTGATGCCGTGACTCGTGCTGCTAATGACTTTGGTTATTCCTGCTCTATTGCACATGATGCTTGTGCTACGTTAGCACTTGAGTTTAATGGTATTACGGTTCCGGCGAGTCAGGTTCATGCCGCCTTTATGGCTTCATTAAGCTTTGCTTATGCACAAGTCGCATCTACTGATGAACTGTTGGCTGAAATTAGTTCGCAGTGATTATAAAAAGAAAGGGGAATGCCCAATGCATTCCCCTTTTGTCTTTTTATAGCGTGCCTAGTTGTTTAAACAAGGTATAGATGTCAATTACATCCCAATGTTCAGCTAACTTGCCTTCTTCGATACGGAAAATATCCACTGCATCAATGCTATATGGCTTATTTGTCGCAGGGATCCCTAACCAATCCCCCGTTTGAGTACCTGAATACGTTCCATATACCCATACCGAGTCTTCATCGGCGATAATTTTCTTCAGCGTATATTCAAAGTCAGGCACCCCTTCGAACCAGTTTTTGAAGAAGGTGTAAAACCCTGAAAGTCCTTGTTCTGCCAATGGGTTATGTTGAATATAATCTTCTAGAAGGTATCTATCTAAACCTGTTAAATCTTTGTTAATGAAGACTTCTTCTGCAAATTGTCCGATGATTGCTTTGTTTTGATCTTGAATGGTCTGTGCCATTGCATTCCCTCCTAATAGAATCGATAGTGTGAATAATGAACCTGTAATCATTGAGCTTAATTTTTTACGCATGAATAGTGACTCCTCTGGTGTTGTGTTTATTGCGTAAGAGAGATAGTATTCACAATAGTATCTTTTAGAAAGAAGGCACTTAAAAGTTATGTAGTTACCTAAAAGTGCCTTTTTAATTATTCAATAGGTTATAAAATGATTAGTTGGAATATTTATAATAAAGATTGCCCTACTCGGCAGGTTTTGAACCGAATTGCCGACAAATGGACGGTATTAGTTGTCGGCGCTTTAAGCCAAAACTGCAAACGTTTTGGTGAATTAAAAAAAGAGATTTCAGGTGTGTCACAGAAGATGCTCACTCAAACGCTGAGGGGCATGGAACGTGATGGTTTGTTAACCAGAAAGGTCTATCCAACCGTGCCACCCAAAGTTGAATATTCCTTAACGGCTCTTGGGCTTTCTTTAATTACGATGCTGAATGAAATACGTAATTGGTCTGAAGGAAATATTGAGAAAGTAATAGAAGCACAAAAGGAATATGACGCTATTGATCGTGACACACACTGACGGTAATGCTGTGCATAAAGGCTACGCTATGTGGTTTGCCCGAGTATAATGCTGCAATAATTGATAGCAATCACACCACGGGTAAATGAGCATTGAGCACTAATTCAGATCAGACCGATCCTTTATTAAGGAACATCCCTTTTATAAAACCTGTCTCTCATCAGGCTCAACGTTTATTTCATGGTCGTGGACATGCCTATCTAGGTTATGAACATGTCTCTATTGATTGGCTGAAACCGGTTACCTTAATCACCCTTTATAAGCCTGTTGATTCTGAAGACTTACAGCAACTTGCTGAACTCTTGTTTTCAATAACGGATGACTGCCATTCTGTGCAAGTTCAATATCGCTATTTACATGCTGCACCTTTTGAGCTTTTAGTAGGGGAAGCCGTATCTCAAACCATTATCGAAGAAAATGGCTTGAAATATCATATTAGCTTAAATAAATCCCAAAACACGGGGCTTTTTTTAGATATGAAAAATGGCCGTCAATGGGTTCAAGAGCATGCTCGTGATGCACATGTTCTCAACCTGTTTTCGTATACCTGTGCTTTTTCTGTTGCTGCTTTAGCAGGAGGAGCTAGTCACGTATTCAATATTGATATGAGTCGCCCTTCTTTATCTCAGGGGAGAGAGAACCACCGCCTGAACAATCAAGACACCAGTTTGGTTAAGTTTGAAGCGATTGATATCTTTAAATCATTTGGCCGCATAAAAAAACAGGGCCCTTATGATTTGCTGATTTGCGATCCCCCTTCTTTTCAAAAAGGCAGTGTCGATATTAAACGTGATTATAAAAAAATAATCAGACGGATCCCACAGTTTATGCAAACAAATGCGATGCTGATGTTATGTTTAAACTCGCCGGATTTAGATGAAGATTTTTTAAAACAAACCGTTGCTGATGAATGTCCTGATTGCAACTATATTGAGCAGATTTCAGCACCGGAGGTCTTTGTTGAGGCAATGCAAGGAAAGGGATTGAAGGTATTAATCTTTCAATATAAAGGCTAACATCCCCACAAGATTATGTGGGGATGTTGACTTACTCTCGAACTTGCTAAGGGGTAACTATAGCTACGCGAACAGCATCTAAGCTTAATTGAGCTGATTGTAGATAATCCGCTAATAAATCTTGAGATTCTTTTATATAGTTAACTTCTTCCACACGAATATTGGAGTTAACTTCTGCCAGTGCTTGCAATCGTTCATATTCAGGTTGCAATGACTGTTTCATCGACAACACAGCCTGTTGTACAATCTCAGCCTGCTCTTTATTGGCTAAGTTTTTAGCCTGAGTAATAAGATCAGTAATTTTAGGTCGTGCATGACGAATCAGCTCTTGTGCAGTTGCCCGTGGGATTCTACCAGCCGAATTATTGAACTCTGTTTCCGTTAATAATTCATGGAAGTTTCGCCCATTCTCATCCGTTACAATCCGTAAATAGGAATGATTTAAATACCGTCTCAGTTGTAATGATTTCGGTGCAGGACAGTTAATGGTAAATATTGCTTCTAACAATAACGTGCCTGCCGCAAAGTCATCTGATTCAAGCGTACAAAATGCACTATTACCAAAATCACTATTAATGGTCATATCAAGACTACCCAATACCATCGGGTGTTCCCATGATAAAAAGGCCATATCTTCACGCACTAAGGCTCTTGAACGTTTATATGTTGCCGTCATGCCCTCTTCTGGCAAAGCAGGAAACTGGTGTTGGAGCATATGGTTGCCCGGCTCAAGAATAATGCTATCAATACCGTGCACTTGCTGTTCTACGCCATACTCATCAAATACTTTGTCCATAAATGATGCGAGTTCATAGGGTTGAGCAGCTTCTTCAAGATCAGCAATCAATTCTTCTGCCACAGGGACATTACACGAGTTCAACTCTAATAAACGATCACGACCTTGTTGTAACTCCGCGATTGTTTGAGCAGTTAATGTTGCTGTTTGCTCAAGCAATTTAGTCACAGCTTTACTATCATCAGCATGGTGTAGACAATAATGAAGATCATCTTTCACTTGTTGATAGATCGCACCACCAGCAGGAAATACCTGTTCAAAGGTGTTCAAGCCTTGCTGATACCACTGCAATAGCACATCTTGTGCTGTCTCTTTGTAGTAGGGAACATGGAGTTGAACATCATGTTTTTGACCAATACGATCCAAGCGACCAATACGTTGTTCTAATAAATCAGGGTTCAATGGTAAATCAAATAATACCAAGTTATGTGAAAACTGGAAGTTACGCCCTTCACTACCAATTTCAGAACAGATAAGTACTTGTGCCCCCTCTTCATCATCAGCAAAATAAGCGGCAGCACGATCACGGTTGACCAGTGTTAATCCTTCATGGAAAACTGATGTTCGTAAGCCTTTGCTTAATCGTAGGTGGTTTTCTAAACTCAACGCTGTCTCAGCTTGGGCACAGATAACTAACACTTTCTCGGCTTTGTTCTCCGTCAACCACTCTGCAAGCCACGCAACGCGCGGGTCAAGAGCTAACCAGTCATCACCAATACAGACTTCTGACTGTAATAGGGCCAAACTATCTTGTGAGCCTGCATTAGCCTTATATTCTTCTGGTGCCGTTAAGACATGATGATGCAATTGTCGTTGAGGAAAGCCCGATACGGCATCACGGGTATTTCTAAATAAGATTCTGCCCGTGCCATGTCGATCTAATAAAGCGTTTATTGCTGCGTCACGCTGGCTATCAAACTCTTCTTCTTGCTCAAGATCTTGATATGCTTTTTCACCTAGATATTGCTCAAATTCAGCTTTAAACTCAGAGCGTTGTTGATGGGCATTGTCGGCAAGTAACTGACTGACCAAGAGCGAAATAGGCTGATAGTTTTTTTCTTGTTGTTTAAATTTAGCTAAATCATAATAACGATCAGGATCTAATAACCGTAGGCGTGCAAAATGACTCTCTACCCCTAACTGTTCTGGTGTTGCCGTTAATAAGAGTAAGCTTGCCGTTTCTGCTGCTAAGCCTTCAATCACTTGATATTCAGGGCTGGCTAACTCTTCATCCCATTGCAAATGATGTGCTTCATCGACAATCATTAAATCCCAATGGCAGTTAAGCGCATCGTCATAAATAGCAGGGTTTGTGGTCAGAATAGATAAACTAGTTAAGATTAACTGAGCACTTTCAAATGGATTCACCTCTCCTGCTTCTAACAGGGCATCATGGCGATCTTCATCCATAATTGTGAATTGCAAATTAAAGCGGCGTAACATTTCTACCAACCACTGGTGCACTAAACTATCAGGCACAACGATTAATACCCGTTCAGCTTGTCCAGTTAATAATTGTTGATGGAGAATAAGGCCGGCTTCAATCGTTTTCCCCAAGCCCACTTCATCAGCCAATAAAACACGAGGAGCATGACGTTGTGAAACTTGATGAGCAATATAGCTTTGGTGGGGCAATAATTGTACTCGTGCTCCCATTAAACCAAAGACTGATGACGCATGGAGTCGTTGTTGGTGTGCAATTGCTTCTAAACGAAGTTCAAATTGACTGTTTTTATCAACTTGGCCTGCAAACAAGCGATCTTGCGGTTGACTGAATTGCACAAAACTATTGAGGTTCATTTCGTGAATACTGATTTCGTTACCGTTGTCATCATCACCTTGATAAATGAAACAGCCATTTAATTCATGACGAGCAGTGATAATAAAACTAACCTCTTCATCGGTGCTAGCCCGATCACCAACAGGGTAATGCACACGACTTAATGGTGCGATATTACTCGCATAAGTACGTTGTTCCCCAGCGGCTGGAAAGCTGACTTCTATACGTCTACCTTCACATTCTTTAATAATGCCTAAGCCTAACTCTGCTTCGCTATTACTAACCCAGCGCTGCCCTATTACAAACTCTATTTCTGCCAACTTTTAAACCTTTGTTAATATTTTCTTTATTTCTTGATAGAGACAAAACTGCCTCACAACGATGTTAAATAGGAATTTAGCGGATCTTACGAGCGCGAATACTCCTACCTTTAACTTTTCCTTGAGCTAAATAATTTAATGCCTGTCTTACAGCTGCCGATTCAAGAGCGACATAGCTGGACATATCAAAGATATCAATCTTACCAATCTGAGAACCTGACAGCCCCGCATCACCCGTTAATGCCCCTAGGATATCACCTGGACGTAGTTTGTTTTTACGACCTGAATCAAGTTGAATCGTGCTCATTGGGGCATGTAAACTATAAGCAGGATCACGATCTAATGATTCTGGCACATCACAAATACTAGGTTTTTTTTGATAGTCTGCAATGGCATCAACTCTAAACTGTTCTGATTGAGTGAATAAGCTGAGTGCAATTCCTTTCTCTCCGGCTCGACCTGTTCGACCGATTCGATGAATATATATTTCAGGGTCACGAGGTAGTTCATAATTAATCACTGCTTTGAGTGATTTAATATCTAAACCTCGAGCAGCGACATCTGTAGCCACTAATACGGCACAGCTATTATTAGCAAAACGTACTAACACTTGATCACGTTCGCGTTGGTCTAAGTCACCGTGAATAGCCGAAGCATCAATCTGATGACCTCTTAAAAAATCTGCGACTTCATCACACTGTATTTTAGTGTGGCAAAACACCACCGCACTTTCTGGCTGATAGTGCTCAAACAAAGCACGTAAGCTATTATTCCGCTCATGCTTCTTAACTTCATAGAATAGTTGTTCGATTACGTTAGAGGTATGCTCTGACTCGACCGTGACTCGTACTGGATTTTTTTGAATCGAACGACTCATTTTTTCAATCGTATCTGGATACGTTGCTGAGAATAATAGCGTCTGACGTTGACTGGGTGTATAGGAAATAATGTCATCCATCACATCTGAAAAACCCATATCTAACATACGATCTGCTTCATCTAAGACTAAGGTCTTAAGACCCTCTAGTTTTAACGTGCCTTTGCGCAGGTGATCTTGTAGACGACCGGGAGTTCCTACAACAATATGGGCACCATGTTCTAATGATCCAATCTGAGGACCTAATGGCTTTCCGCCACACAGTAATACCAGTTTAATATTTTGGGTAAACCGAGCCAATCTGCGCAGTTCTTTTCCGACTTGATCAGCTAATTCTCGCGTTGGACAAATGACTAAAGACTGAACACCAAAGAAGCGAGGATTTATATTATTGAGTATACCAATCCCAAAGGCGGCAGTTTTTCCACTCCCTGTTTTTGCCTTAGCAATCAAATCCTTACCTCGCAACACCTGAGGTAAACTTTGTGCCTGAATAGGCGTCATTTTGTGGTAGCCGAGTGAGTCTAAATTGGCAATTTGTGCCGGCGAAATTGAAAGAGATGAAAAATGTTCGCTAGCCATTAGAGTATACCGCTGAATAAATCAGCAGATCATACCAGAGGCAGCCCCTTCTGGATAAGAATTAAACATTATAAAGAAAGCCCATTCCCATGCTAGGGGCAATAAAAAAGGCTTGTTTCCTCACGGAGAACAAACCTTCTTGTATTGTTTTCAAGATAGGCTTAAAACACCTTATCTTTTAACATTTTTGCTTAACTATGTTGGTAATGCTTTTTCAATGGTTTTTTAACTTCCCATGTACCTTTATAGCCTTTAGGGAATACCACTAAATCACCCACTGTGAAAGTAGTTGATTCACTACCATCTTCAGGAGTCATGACACATTCGCCTTCTAAGATGAATGCTGTTTCTGTTGTGGTGAATTCCCATGGAAATACAGATACTTCTTTTTCCCATGTAGGCCAGTTAGTCACTTCCATTTGTTTCAAAAGTGCATCACTTGGTGTGCTATCTACTGTAATTTTGCTCATTCTCTTTCCTAATATTAACTATTTATTATTATACCTAGTCCATAAATAGACTGGGGCCGCTATAATAAGGCTTATGAGCTCGACTTCCTATAGGAGAACCTCCCAATTTTTCTGCCATATTCTCCTTTTCTGGCAGCTACTCTACGGGTAAATTAGCTTTTTTCCACGCCACAATGCCACCATCCATATTAACTACATCTGAAAAACCAGCCTGCTGTAACAGTACAACTGCTTTACTTGAACGGCCACCTACTGCACATTGCATGATCAACTGCTTACCCTCAAATTTTTCCAAGTCACCAAAGCGAGCTTCTAAGTTTCTTAAAGGAATATGAATGGCACCAGGAATATGTTGCTCATTCCACTCACTTTGGCTTCTCACATCAATAATGACAGCAAATTCATTGCTTTGAAGGCCGGCAGATTCTATTGGTGAGACCTGAATAACATCTTCATTGCTAGACGGCGAACATGCCAATAAAAAACCACTAAGTAAGAGTACTGAGAGTAGACGATACATTGTTTAAATTCCTTAAATTAACTGATAAATATTGCGATATAATGTCTCTAATCACATGAATAAGCAAACATCACAAAACATCATCACCACCAGCGCCGAAGCTGATTATGAAATAAAAAAATCTCATTTCATCGGCGCGATCATGCCTTGTAATACTGAGCGTGAGGCATTACAACATCTTCGTCGTTTAGCCACTGAACATGCAAATGCCAATCACTTAGCCTTTGCTTGGCGCATTCGCCAAGATGATGGCTTTATCAATGAACGTTGCCATGATGCAGGTGAGCCTTCCGGAACAGCGGGACGACCTATTCTTGCCCCCTTAGAAGGCAGCAATATAATCAATGCTGTTGTCGGTGTTATTCGCTATTTTGGAGGGGTAAAACTAGGAACAGGTGGTTTAGCTCGTGCCTATGGAACTGCCGCTAAACTCGCCATTGAAGGTGCTGAAATACAACCATGGGTGGAACATGTCAGCTTTGAGTTAACTCTGGAATATTCTCAGTTACAGCTATTGGAATATCATTTAAAGAAATGTAAAGGTCAAATTGTTGATCAACAGTTTAGCGATCGTGTTCGGGTATTAATCAATTTACCAGCCAGTCACCAACAACAGATCATTCAATTATTCCCTGATTATTGATTCGTCCAAAATAGCGATCACGTAAGCAGTATCACTCTAAGATAAAGGTAACAGCAAAACCATTACCGGCCTCTACCCTCACTACTTTTGAAAGTAATACTGGGGCATCTTCTATCTCTAAAGTTTGCACTTCAATTTCATCGCCTACTGCAACGATATCCAGTTCATCGGAATTTATATACAGACCTGTTTCAGAAAAGTTTCGTAATTCAAGAATATAAAGCTGTTCAGGCTGTGTCATCACCTTAATTTTAGCTTTATGATTTATTCTCTCAGGTCTATTTACAGTCATAAAGTCACCTTAAGCATCTAAACATTAGAGATTAAATAGAAAACAGGCTGTGAGTGATTAAGCCAATTAGCCCGCCAAATACTCCACCCCAGACTACTAACCAACCAAGATGTTCACGGATCATGGTTTGAATAATCTCTTTCACCATGGTGGGTGTCATTTCATCTAATCTAGCTGTCACTATATAAGAAACTTGTTGGTGAATATCATCACTGACAGGGCCACTACTTAGCTTTTCTCTCATGCTCGCTTGGAAAGAATCGCTATGTGCAATCTCATTGAGTGAACCTTTCATCTTCTCGATAAAAGGCTCTTTTAGAGGCGTTAATGCCCCAACGCCTCCAAACATACCTAACATACTACCGAATGATGATTCCATAATAGTGGTAACAAGCCCATCGAATGCAGGGCTGAGATCGGTTTCTTCAATAACATCATGAAGATCAAGTTGATGACCAGAATCTTCTGTCACCATGTTACCAAAAAAACGCTCTAGATTTTCTTTGCTAAAGAATTGCTCCATCACTAAATTATTAATGCCCAGTTTAAAGTCTTCAAAGCGCTCTGTGATCACACCAGAGCCATAAAGCCCGGGTATTTTCTCAAACAACATATGAATTGCTAGCCAGTTGGTTACTCCACCAGCAAGCGCAAATAAACCTGTTGTTAATACTGGCTCACGAAATGACGAATCAATCGTTAAGCCTGTAGCAACTAGTCCAGCCGCTACAACATTAGTGATAAGACTTTTATTCATTTTTCTAGTCTTCAATCCATGTGCTTAAAGCAGCAACGATCTTAGTCGCTTGATCTTTACTAGAAATATTGAATTTTGAACGCTGACTGTATTCACCATTACGCTTTTGATAACGACGAATCGTATATTTATCAGCACCAAAGTCACCCGTTTTACGATCTAAATCTTGGTAACGATAAAGGAGTGTTGCCCATGCGCCTTTTGTTAACACTATTTTATCTAATTCCTTAACAGTCATTTCATCCCCTTCCATGTATTCAACTGTTAGTTCATCTACTGTTTCTGCCATTTGTTACTTCCTTTAAATTTAAGAGTGTTTAAAATATTCTGTCAAAACGGTGTTCATCATATAAGCATCTTGGCTACCCGCCAACTCTCTTATTGAATGCATCGCAAAAGTAGGGACACCGATATCTAATGTTGTCACGCCTAATGCGCTCGAAATAATCGGGCCAATGGTACTGCCACAGCCCATATCGGTACGCACAACAAAGTCCTGTACCTGTACGCCAGCCTGTTCACATAATTGTCTGAAATAAGCACTGCTATCACTATTAGTTGCGTAGCGTTGGTTAGCATTTGTTTTAATTACCGGACCATGATTAATTTTTGGCCCGTGTTCCGCATCATGTTTATCGGCATAATTAGGGTGAACTGCATGAGCATTATCAACAGAGAGTAACATTGAACGTTGAATCATTCGTTGATATGACTCAATACTTGGACATAAACGTGACAAGACAGACTCTAAAAAAGAACCTTGTGCGCCTGAAGTTGACACACTTCCTACTTCTTCATGATCACTGCATATTAATAAACTAGCTTGGTTCAAGTCTGCTTGAGTAATGGCTTCTAAGCCAATGTAACAACTCAGTAAATTATCTAATCTAGCGCCACTTATAAAATCATCATCCAAGCCAATAATATCTGCTTTTTGAGTGTCATATAGGCATATTTCATAATCTAATACTTTGATAATATCTAAGTCAGGCTGCTTTCTTTTAACTTGTTGTAATAGTACTTTGCGAAAATCAATCGTATCGTCATTACCTACTTGCATCACCACAGGTGGCAAGTGATTTTGGGCATTCACAGTACGGTTTTTATTCGCTTCACGGTCAAGGTGAATCGCTAAACTTGGAATAGTGGCAACGGCCTTATCAAAATTAATCAATGTGTGTTTTAGCTGTTGCTGAGAATCAATATAACTTACCCGTCCCGCCATTGATAAATCTCTATCGAACCACGGGTTCAACAAAGCCCCGCCATAGACTTCAACACCCAATTGCAACAAGTTATGTTTAATTTTTTCCGGCTGAGGCTTCACTTTCAAGCAAGGACTATCGGTATGCGCACCCACCATTTGAAAACCTGTTTCGGCTAAGTCTGCCTCGGGCTTTATAAAGGCGATGATTGAAGATGCATTTCGGGTAATATAATAACGCCCTGCTGCTAACTCGCCCCATGCATCCGCTTCATTTAATAACTGAAAGCCATGTTGTTCAAGTTGCTGACTCATCTCTGCTACCGCATGGAAAGGGGTAGGCGACTCATTTAAAAATGATAGTAAATCTTGGTTGAAATCTAATAATGAAGAGGCCATTACAATTACTTTTTGATATTGAAAGCCTCATCATACCTAATTTATTGCCTTTGTCTTTTAAAAAATTTACCCTAGACACTGCTTTCACACACGATCTAATATGAAAAAAAATAAATCCACCTTTCGCCAAAAACTACAGCGTTTCATGCTCTATGCAGTGTGCTTATTTGTGCTATCAACTAGTTTGGCGGTCATTATTCTAGGCTTTGTTCCGATTCACACTTCGGCCTTTATGCTCAATAAACATCTTGATGATTACCAATCAGATAGAGCCTTTACAGCAATACATCAGCAATGGCGTAATAATGACTCAATATCCCCTCATATCTCTCATGCCGTTATTGCTGCTGAAGATCAACGCTTTTATCAACATTATGGTTTCGATATTAATGCCATGTACCTCGCTATTAAACATCGATTGTCAGGTGGGAAACTGCGTGGTGCCAGCACCATCAGTCAGCAAGTCGCAAAAAACCTTTTCCTCTCTTCATCAAGAAGTCTTTGGCGAAAAGGCTTTGAAGCATGGTTTACCCTGCTCATAGAACTCTTTTGGTCGAAAGAACGTATTTTACTCGTCTATGTCAATATTGCTGAGTTTGGCGATCATCTCTATGGTGTTGAGGCTGCTAGCCACTATTATTTCTCTGTTTCAGCCAAAAGACTCTCGGCTTCGCAGGCGGCATTATTAGCGGCTAGTTTGCCTAATCCAGAAATCTATCAAGTGGATAATCCGAGTGAGCAATTAAGACAGAAACAGGCGTGGATATTACAGCAGATGAGAAATCTGGCTTATTTGTAAGGGTTAATCTTCTTCCTGAACTTTTTTAACTTTCCGTACTCGACGTGATGCACCACCATGCATTCGACATCTATCTGCTAATGCGCCCATATCCCAGCCCTCAGGCTGTCGAATAACGACACTGTGCTTACACTTGCGTCCATTAGCCAACTTGGCACCACATTCAGGTCGATAGCGTTTCACTTTTTCCCAGCTATCAAGTACTTGGCTTGCTTTACGTATTGTTTTTGCTTGTTTAGGTGTGAGATCTCGACTTGCAATCACATCTTTCGTTTGATCTTCAACATTACGCCACCAGTAACGTACAACGGGTAAAGGCAGACCAAAGCGACGAGCAAGATCATCTGGCTTGCGATAGATATCGAGCTTTAATAACAGGATAGCTGCTTTTTCTAATCGTGCCGTTAATTCTCGACTTTCTTCAGGAGTCATCTTTAGCTGCTTTTTTTCCGTCAGATAAAGAAATAATTTCATTGATTAACATATCGGGAGCACAGCCTGATTTGGCAATATTTCGTACCGAAATACCAGCTTTAATCACACTGTCTGGGTCGCCGCTTACTAAGGGATGCCATTCAGGGAGATCTTCTCCTTCTGCAAGCAGACGGTAAGCACAGGTTTCAGGTAACCAGTCAAAGTATTCTGCGTGATCGACACTAAGCTGAATACAGTCAGGCATCAAGCTTTGACGATTGCTATAGTCTTTACAGCGACAGGTTGAAATATCTAATAGTTCACAGGCAGCGCGAGTGTAATAAATTCGTCCATCATCTTGATCTTCTAACTTATGTAAACAACATCGCCCACATCCATCACATAAGCTTTCCCATTCATCATGGTTCATTTGACTCAGGCGTTTACGTTTCCAAAACGACGTAGATGTTTTATCCTGATCAGTCATGACGTCTTATTCAAATTTATCAACAATACTTTTACCCTTACTTGAACACAGCAAACCAAAATCGGTATTGCTGGTTGGAGAAACAGCTCGACGCTGTTATATAGAGCAGCACGATACCAGATCACAGCTGCTGACAACACCCTTTACACAGCAGCAGTTACACGAGATAAAATCCGTTGACCTTGCCATTGTCAGTGAAGTTATCGAATCACTTAATAAAAAGCAGGCAATAGCATGGCTTGGCTTATTACGAAATTCTTTAGCTCAACGTATTATCATTATGACTAATAACTCTGCTCCCCCATCGCATTCTTGGCAATTAGCGGACTATTTAGCTATGGGCATGAAACATATTGCCTCTACTCCAGACCATAATGTTCATAGTTACGCCCTAGAAAGCTATCAATTTAAACGAGAATGGCTCAATAGTCGCTTTTGGGCTAATCCAGAGAATTATGACAAATACCGCTGGTAAGGCTATTATTAACCCGTAATTTATTTGTAATATACTCTTGGTAAACTGACAGCATGGAATCATTCGACCTCAATAATCCCGATTTATACCTTAATCGTGAACTCAGTCTCTTAGAGTTTAACTGGCGTGTTTTACAGCAAGCTTTAGATGCTGATGTGCCGTTATTAGAGCGCTTAAACTATCTGTGTATTTCATCAACCAACCTTGATGAGTTTTTTGAAGTGCGTGTTGCTGGCCTCATCCAGCAAATTGAAATCGGTGATCCCTACCTTGAGGCCGATCTTGTTTCTGCTCATGAAGTATTAAAACTTATCTCTGCTCGAGCCCATGAATTAGTCGATGAACAATATCGAATATTAAATGAGATTTTATTACCCGCCTTAGCCAAAGAATCAATTGAAATCTTGCCCCGCTCTAGATGGACTGAAGAGCAAAGCCTATGGTTACGTACCTATTTTATTGAAGAAGTTGCCCCGATATTAAGCCCAATGGGATTAGACTCAGCACATCCTTTTCCTCGTCTACTTAATAAAAGTTTAAATTTCATCGTTTCTCTAGTCGGTAAAGATGCTTTCGGGCGTGATCGAAACTCTGCAATATTACAAGCTCCACGTGCATTACCTCGTGTGATAGAACTTCCTGATGGTATGGGTAATGGTAGCGAACACCTCTTTGTCTTTTTATCTTCTATTATTCATGCCTTTGCCGACGACTTGTTCTATGGCATGAAAGTTAAAGGTTGTTATCAATTTCGCGTGACTCGGAACAGTGATCTTGCCATTGATACCGAAGAAACCAGCGATCTACTTGAAGCCATTTCAGATGAATTAACCCATCGTAATTACGGCGATGAAGTACGTCTCGAGATTGCTCATAACTGCCCTGAGGATATGGTCGACTTCTTACGTAAACAATGTGGCATGGCACAAGACAATGTCTACCTTGTGAATGGGCCCGTTAATATCAGTCGCTTACAAGCGCTTTATTCACTCGTTGATAAACCCAAGTTGAAGTTTAAGCCTTTTACTCAAGGCCGCCCTTCTGGCATGTCATCGAGTAGTGATATTTTTGCCGCAGTGAAAAAACAAGATGTTCTGTTACATCACCCATACCAATCATTTGGTCCAGTTATTGATTTACTTAAACAGGCTGCCCATGATTCATCTGTTTTAGCCATTAAACAAACTTTATATCGTACTGGAGCCAAGTCTCCCATTGTCGATGCCCTAGTGGCTGCGGCACATGCAGGTAAAGAAGTGACCGTGGTAATTGAACTTCGTGCACGCTTTGATGAAGCTGCAAACGTTGCATTAGCAGCCCGACTTCAACAAGCTGCTGTTCAAGTTGTTTATGGAATTGTTGGCTACAAAACCCATGCAAAAATGTTGCTTATTTTGCGTCGTGAAAATAATAAGTTACGCCACTATGTTCACTTAGGTACGGGGAACTACCATCGCAGTACATCTCGAATTTATACTGACTATGGTTTATTAAGCTCTGATAAACAAATGGGCGATGATGTTAGCAAACTCTTTGCACAGTTAACGAGTTTAGGAAAAACACCTAAAATGCACAAATTACTTCATGCTCCTTTTACGCTGCATGATGGTTTGCTTGAACGCATTGACCGCGAAATTTCTCACGCTGAAGCAGGCAACCCTGCTCGAATTATTATCAAAGCTAATGCCTTAGTCGAACCCGAGATGATTCAAGCCTTTTATCGCGCATCAATGGCTGGAGTAAAAGTAGATTTAATCATTCGTGGTATCTGCTGCCTTAAACCAGGTATTAAAGGCCTGTCAGAAAATATCCATGTTCGTAGTATTATTGGACGCTTTCTTGAACATACTCGCGTCTTCTATTTTGACAATAATGGTGCCGCTGAAGTGTGGGCCGGCAGTGCTGATATGATGAAACGAAATCTTCTTCGTCGAGTTGAAGCCTGCTTTCCAGTTGAAAATAAGAAGTTACGCCAACGTATTATTGCGGATCTAAATCTTTATCTAGCCGATAATAGTCAGGCATGGTTATTGACGGAAAATGGTCGTTACCAACGTATTACTCGCCATGATGATGAGACCATCATTTCGGCACAAGTTAATTTACTTGAGGCCTTATCAAAATCCTAGTAATTACAAATTAATCTATTTTGATGGATTAAGAAAATTAAATACGCTAGAATCTGAGTTTAGAACCACTAGTTAAAGAATATTCTATATTTTCTATTAAGAAAAATTCTTCAATCATTTGAATATTTAGAAACCACATTAAATTTAGATTACAGGAATCTTAAAAATGAATAAAATGAGCCTCATCGCCTTCTTATCTTTCATAATGTTAGCAGTATCAAATAGTGCCTTTGCGGTAAGCTCTGCCGATAGTTCAAATTTAGCCTCGCGTTATTCTGCTTCGGAACTGTCTAGAATTTTAAAAGCTGATGGCTATGGTTCAATCATTAAATTAAATGATGACACCCTTAAAATAAAAATAGATGGCAAATCTTATATTATCTTCATCGAAGATGATGGTGATCTACGTAGCTATTATGGTATTTCAGGTGTATCAATCTCATACCGAGGTATTAATGACTGGAATCAAAGTAAACGCCTTTCACGTGCCTATCTAGATTCAGATAATGATCCTATTCTAGAAGCAGACTTATTAGCTAATGCTGGGATTTCTGAAAAACATGTCACCGAGTTTTTCGAAGTATTTGTTGATTCAGTTACTGAGTTCAGAGAGTTTGTTAACGAGAATGATCAAGACTAAAATTTTCACCCGTAATGCTTGAGAGACCATCAGAGAATAAAATACAGCCCTATTTAGATTCGTCTCAGTTCATTGATTGGCACTCAAGTGCAGTGCATGCCAAGGCAAAGGAGCTTGCCTTGGGTGCAAAGAAGCAAGAAGATATCGCACTATCCTGTTTCGTGTTTGTTCGAGATCAGATCAAACACAGCATGGACTATAAACTAAACCCTATCACTAGCAAGGCCTCTGATGTTCTTAAACATGGTACGGGGTTTTGTTATGCTAAAAGTCATTTATTAGCAGCCCTCCTCCGAGCAAATGGGATCCCCACAGGTCTTTGTTATCAAAGACTAACCATTAAAAACGATCACGCTCCATTTAGCTTACATGGCTTGAATGCAATCTATCTCGAAGACTATGGTTGGTATCGCATTGATGCCAGAGGAAATAAGCAAGGTATCAATGCCCAATTTTGTCCTCCTATCGAAAAACTGGCTTTTCCGATAGTCACTGAGGGTGAACATGATCTACCTGAAATATGGCCTGAACCACTAAGCTGTATTATAGAAGCGCTCAGTAACAACCACTCCTACAGTGAATTGGCTATGAACTTGCCCGATATTGTTCTAAACTCTCCTGCTTCGATTTCAACAGAATCTAATTTTTATAAGGCTAGTGACAATGACTGATAATAGACAAATTAAAGTCCTTTTTGTTTGCATGGGCAATATATGCTCCCATCGTCATAGCTACATATAATCTTATTGTGTACCAATTATGTGTACCATTCACAATTAACTCTAAGGACTCATAATGCCTTTGTCCAAGGTTCAAGTCCTTGTAGGCCCACCATATTTAATCAAGCCTCAGCACTATTTCGGTGTTGGGTTTTTTTTGTGGGTGTAACTCAGGTGTAACTTTAGGAAGTGGTTTGCTAAGTAACTGCAGATCTAAAATATGGCTTAGTCGAGTCGCATGAAACAGTCAAATTATGCGATTGTTTTTAGGTTAGAATGTTCTTGCTGGCATTTGCCAAGGATTGTGAATATTTAGGAAGGAAAGATGCCATATAGTGTAGCCCTCTCATTTAGTTACTTTTATGACAATATTAATCTCCCCGGGAACCACCGAGATACTGCTAACCGTCGTAGAGATGATATTGTGTCTAGTTTAAAGAAAAAGTTTGATGTAATGGAGTCATTTTCTTCAGGATCAATTCCAAGATATACGGCTTTAAAGGGGCATGCAGACCTAGATATAATTGTTGCTCTTCATTACTCGAACCACATCAAAGACAAAAAACCATCAGAAGTTTTACAAGATGTGCGAGATGTTCTAGCTGAATTTAAAACTAATGTTAGAAAAAATGGGCAAGCAGTTACTCTCCACTATAAAACATGGCCCAATGTAGATATCGTTCCTTGCTGCAGGGTTATCGATGATAATGGTAAGGTTATTTCATATTCGATCCCTGATATGAATACAGAAAATTGGATTACAAGTAAGCCTAAATTACACACTTCAAAAATGACATTGAAATCAAGTGAATGTGGGCAAAACTTTCGTAGAGTAATTACGATGATAAAATACTGGAATAGGAAGCATGGGAAATATCTGCAGTCATATCATATTGAGGTTCTAGCAATAAATATATATACAGGAGCAATGGGAGATACTGCGTGGGACATCTATACCTTTTTTAATAAAGCATTGGAGTTAGTAAGCAATAATCTATGGTATGAGGGCGCTTATGTTGATAGCTACCTAACCTGGAATAGTCGACAAGAGGCTTTGAAAAGACTAGAGACAGCTAAAGACAAGTCCTTAACTGCTTGGAGTAAGACATATGATGACAGTAATGATGATGAAGCTGCGATAACTATTTGGCGCCAAATATTTGGAGATAAATTTCCTGCTTATGGATGATAACAAACTTATAGGATTACAACGGGCTGAATTTAATCGGGCTGAAATTATGGGGTCATATAGCAATTTAGTACAAGTCGCTATAGTAATAATATCGATGATTACGATCTTTATTAGTGTTCCCCCTTTGTGTGGATATCTAATTTCAGTGACTAATTTAATTCTCGCAATAGTATGGATCTATCTCTTAGATAAATCTAAGAGTTCACACAGCGTGGCAGAGCGAGCAAGAAGAGCCATCATTTTTAGTAAGGGGCTTGGAATAAAATTAAGTTCGAAGTCATATACTGATTTAAAAATGCTTTTCAGTGTAAATGAGAATGATGGAACAAAATATGAAGATCCTAATTACTTTACTGCATCAGCTAGCTATGGAAATAAGAAGCTGGCAGAAATAATTGAAGAGAGTTCTTTTTGGTCAAAACACCTTTATAAAATGAGTGCCCAGAGATATTGGAGATACTTTGTTGCTATTTTGCTGATTTCGATAATTGGGTTATTGCTTTTGCCTATACTAAATATTGGTAGTGCAGACATTCTAATCGCACAGGTATTTAGTCTTATATTAATTTGGGTCATAACAGGAAACATATTTACAACAGCAATGAGTTTCACTAGCGCGGCTAGTTTTGTAGATAATATAGAAACTCGGTTAGATAGCATGGCAGCACACAATGAGTTTGATGATGTATTGATCATTGTCAGTGATTACAACGCGCTAGTAGGAAGCACACCAATAATACCCTCTAACCTTTACGACAGGAACAAAGATAGACTCAATAAATTATGGGCTGAGCGAACCTAACTAAGTGTATAAATTAAATGATTAATATGAAAAAACCTTTAATGGTTGATGAAAAGTCTCTTACAGATGAAATTTCTCTATGGGAGCATTCTGAAGCAGATAAAGGACAAATCTATACTCGTAATGAAGTTGTTGATTTTATGCTCACTATCATTGGTTTAAATGAGAATGAGGATCTAAACAACGTCAGAATACTTGAGCCATCATGTGGTGAAGGTGAGTTTGTAGTCGCTATAGCAAAAATACTTATTAACAAATCCAATAGAAAACCAACGATCAACTGGTTGATGGGGAAAGTTTTAGCTATTGATATTGTTGGTACAAGTATCAATATTGCTAAGTCAAAAATATACAAACTATTAATCGATAATGGCTACTCGGAGTTAGACAGTAAAAAACTGCTGAAGGATTGGTTTTTAAGAACAGATTTTCTTCTTGAAGAAATCAGCCCCGATTTTACTCATGTAATTGGTAACCCTCCTTATGTTCGTATTGAAAAAATTCCTAGGCGACTTTTGAGTGAATACAGGCGAAGGTTTTCAGCTATGCGAGATCGTGCTGATTTGTATATACCATTCTTTGAGAAGTCACTTTCATTGCTGATTAATGGTGGGAAATTGTCTTTCATTTGTACGGATAGATGGACGAAAAATATCTATGGGAAATCGTTAAGAAAAATAATTAGTGACAATTACTCTCTTGAAGTTTTTATTGATCTATATGGAATGGATGTATTTGAACGAGACGTAATGACTTATCCAGCAATTACCCAAATTATAAAAGAAAATAATAAGCCAACGGTGCTAGTACATGAGGCTTCACTTACTACCGAGGAATCCTCAGAAATACTGAAGGCAGTTAGTGGTAAACCTTCTAGTATTCAAGTTATAAAAGGCATTATTAACGATGATAAGGCATGGTTGACTGGCTCGTCAGATGAAGTTTCACTAGTTCGAAAATTAGAGCAACTTTATCCAAGTCTTGAGGAAGTAGGATGTACGGTTTTTATTGGTGCAGCTACAGGCGCTAATAAAACTTATATAGTTGATAAACAAAGTGTCGATATTGAAAACTCCCGCCTACTTCCCGTAATTACGGCAAATGAATTAAAAACGGGAAGTATTCAATGGCAGGGTAAGTATCTTATAAATACATATGATGGAAATGGAGTTATTAGCCTAGAAAACTATCCAAAACTGGCGATTTATTTAAATAGCCACAAAGAGGCTTTATCTAACCGTCATGTGGCTAAAAAGAAAGTTGATGAATGGTTTAAAACTATCGATCGAGTCTATGAATACAGGGCGAAACGTGAAAAATTATTAATTCCAGATATTAGTCGGAGTCCCGTTGTCGTCTATGATAAAGGCATATATCATCCAAATAACTCAATTTATTATATTTGCTCGAATACGTGGAACCTCCATGCTTTGAAAGTTGTTTTACTTTCAAATGTGACAAAAATATTTATTTCTATTTACAGCACAAAAATAGCGAAAGGGCATTTGCGTTTCCAAGCCCAACATTTGAGGAAATTACGGATCCCTAGTTGGGATAGTATTAATGATGACCTTAAATTCAGAATGATTCATGCTGGAAAACTTGATGATATAGAAAATTTCACAGCTCTTTCATGTGAAATGTACGCTTTAAATAATAAAGAAAAACTTGTTGTAGGAGACTAGATTGAATGGCTTTAAATCTTGAAGGTTATGAAGACCGTGTTAGTAACGCAGTAAAGAGTTTTTGGGAAGTGCGTGATACAGCTGGAGTACGGAGTGGAAAAACTTTAGACGCGTTTGAGGAGCTATTTAGTTGGGTTGTACATAATAACGGTATGCCAGAGGCTAAAATAGTCACAGGTAGTAAAGCAAAGTTGCCAGGTTTTTTCCGACCAACAAAATCTTGGGATATCCTAATTCTGAATCAAAATACTTTAATTGCAGCAATTGAACTTAAATCTATTGCAGATTCATTTGGTAAAAATGCTAACAATCGTAACGAAGAGGCTTTGGGTAGTGGAATAGATATAAAAGAAGCTTTTGAAGAAGATGCTTTTGAAGGTTTGACCCGCTTATTTACAGGCTATTTGATTTTGGTTGAAGATTGTCCAGCAACACTTTCAACTGTCAAAATACAAATGAAACACTTTCGTGCCATGAAAGAATTCATGGCAAACCCTGAGAGTCGTGATGAGATCTATGTAATGAATGAACAAGGGGGTTTTCCCGCTATAGATGGTGTGTCATACATGGACCGCTTTGACATACTGTGTAAGCGTTTAATGCAGAAAAAATTATATACAGCTGCCTCTGTTGTTAAATCCCCAAGGTCAGCTATTAATGACGGAGAGTTTAGTAAAGTATCACCTGATACAGGTATAAAAGGTTTTTTAGCATCATTAGCTAGTCACATTGAAACGATGTCAGCTATACAGTCGGACTAAGTAGCTAAAGCACTATTTGTTAACTGTCTACTGATAAGTTCCTTAGATCTGTAGCTAGTTTAGTTCTTAGGTCATCGATCAAGGCTATCGTTCGCTCAATATCAGCACTATCCAGCAGGCCATCACGATTTAACACATCAGGCAGGGTCTCAATGGTCAACGCTACTGTTTTAAAGGCATGAGCAAGCACATGTTCAACTTTTGAGGCATAAATCAATTCACCAGACTCTACCATATTCCTTCTTTCCTTCAATAGAGATGCTTGCTTTAGATCCTCTGCTTGATAATGGGTTCGACGATCAGATGGCTTCATCTTGTCTGGGTTAGTTTCCACATGACTTTCAATGATTTTCTGTTGTTGCTTTTGCCGTTGATCTTGTAGAGTAGAAACATCTGATACTTTCCAAACTAGCCCCCGGTCTCTAACACCAGCAGGTTCAATACCCTCGATCATTTTTCTCACAGTGGACCTAGCTAATTGAAATGCCTCGCCCAGTTCTTCTCTATTGAAATATAGTTGGGGGTTTGATGCTAATTCTTTTTCAAAACTATTTTTAGTTGTTGATTGATTATCCATTAAACTTTTAACCTCATATAAATATGGCTGTTGTTGATTCTAGCTATGTGAAATTGAGATCCTTCCCATATATCGGGAGGCTCATTCCCCCTACTCCAAGGCAAGACCATAGGAGCCTGTAATCGCCCTATCCATTGTTTTTAAATCGGAATCTGGCGTTACAGGAACTCGTTAAGTTGGACATAAATAATAAAACAGCACACTAGTGACTAACTAACGCCAACAAAAGTAAAAGCCTCAGCTAAGCTATCAAACACGAGTGGTGGTGGTGTGTCGAACACATCGTAAAATACGACTAGGGTTTTGTTCTTGGCAATCGCGCTATCGTATGAACGAGTTCTTGACCAAGTTTTATCAGGTTGAATGGTGTATGTGTAGTCTTGAGTTAATATTCTGCTCGATGGAGCCTGTTCTGATGTTGTACTTAAATAAACCATTTTTATGCTTCCATTTATTAGTAGCCTTATATACGCCTCATGGCTTGGCTAATCTCTTGAACTGAAATTGTGTAGCGGCATCACCGCCTCTTTTGTAAACTATTGAGCTACTTCTTGGCTCCCCGCTTACGCTTTACGGGTAGTGTAGTTACCACCTCAAGTGTTTGCAGATAAGGGAATTGATCGCTAGTTGCTCCAACCTCAAGTTCAGGGAAATCATTCACAAAGGAAACAAGCCATCTATTCCGTCTGCGCGTTTCATTATCTGACTTTAGCTTGCAGATCTCTAAATCATCATTCGGGATAATGAGTTCTTCTAATTCAAGCACAATGGCTTGCTTATATCCTCTCTGTTGTTTTGCATAATCAATCTGTCGTCTTTCACCTTCCGTATATAATTTAATGTATGAAAACCAATCTGGAACTGATTCAAAGGTAGGATCGCCATCAGGACAATCAGTCGCGAGTCTTAAAGCAATATTCTCCATCAACTTAGAAATCTCGAATCCAAACTCATAATTATGCACGTAGCGTTGGTTCTTGTCGGGATGACTTTTAACCGATAGACGTGTTTCTCGATATGACTGATCCACCATTGGCTGGAGTAACTTTTTAACTAACGCTAAATCTTCATCCCATGTAAGAATGTCGCTTATTTTTTCGACTTCAACGGGATCGTTAGGATCTTTTGGTACTACGTTATAAATAGGCATTTTAAATGCTTCCTGTATTAATATAAAAAGTGTGGTGCTTTATTTAGAGTCGCTGCATCCAAAATACGACTGTTTAACTATCACAAGTGCTAAACTCTTCCCATCAGGCAGGTTAGGCAGTTTCTGTATATATCAGACGTATAGAAGGTTTATTTTTCATATACGGTCGATAGTGCAACAAACTGCCTAACCTGCCTGACATTAGAACTTACGCTTCATATTGTGGATGTAATACACGCTATTGCTACGTTTAATGCTATATCCGCGATCTTTGAACTCCTTGCGTAGTTGGCGCTCTGTAATTGGATAGTTGTAGCCTTGCGATGTGATCCAAAGTTTATAAAGTTCAAAAATGGCTCGTACCTCGCAGTTACCCGCATCCTGTTCCATGTTTGAGTCAATGAATTCACCGATGATATCTTCGTTTTTGATATATTCCCTGCTCGCATTAGTGACAGACTCAGGTATTTGTAAACCATTCTTGAAATACTCAACTGCACCTTCAACACACCAGCCTAGAATTTGACCAGCTTCAGCTTTCAATTTTTCACCTAGTTGGGTATCACGTTGCTCAGGTGGAATAGTGACATTGAACGGGATCATGACCATGCGACGAACTACAGACTCATCAACATTTTTTAGCCTCGGCTGATGGTTACCTGCTATTAATAGTTTGAACTGTGGAGTGAACTCAAAAAAATCCTGACGCATTCGACGTGCTGTAATCGTGTCGCCACCGGTTAGATCCTTAATGACTTGATCAGCCCATGTTTTACCGTTCGGCGTTTCAGAAGCAAACACACCTCTAGAGCCTTCTAACCCTGCCATACCTGTTGGGTGCTGTTCATTGCGTTGTTCGAGCAGGAGAGAAGCTGGAGCACGTTTAGCGTAGTCACCCAATATATAATAGAGAATCTCAAGCAGTTTCGACTTACCGTTAGCGCCAGTACCATAGAAGAAGAATAATTTTTCCTCAACAGTCAGACCTGTTAGCGTGTAACCAAATAATACCTGTATAAAGCTGATCATTTCCTGATCACCATCAAATATAGTATTTAAGAATTTCAGCCACTTCTCAGGTAACCCCGCTACCAATTCACAGCTTGTTGATTTAGTTATGTAATCATCTTGTGAAGGAGGCATCATCATGCCCGTCTTTAGATCTATAGTCCCTGTTGGTGTACCAAGGGTTCTGAGGTTTGAATCAAACACGTTTGGCGATACGGTGCATTTAGGATCTGTTTTTATTATGCTCTCAACGTGCATACGCGATGGTGCTGACTTTAGCGTTTTACTCTCTGCTCGCACCCAGCGCATCAACTTATCAAAATCGACCTCTGACATAGAGTCTTTCTCATTCTCAGCCCATGCTAGTAGCTCTTGAGATTTTGCCCGTAAGAATTGGCTGATCCTGGATAGGTGCAGACACTTTTCATCAAGCACCCACCTAACGTCATCCCAGATGAACCACGACCCATATTTAGCGACATAACGTGTATTTTGATAAAAGAAACGTTCACCTAAATCTTTAGCAAGGTCGCTATGGCTCAAATCATTAGTATTTGCGTTTTGGGTTGAATAGTTAAGGCTGTAGAAGTTCTGTTGTGAAGTAATGGCTTTGTGAATTTCAATATCAACACGATTGTCATGCCTCTGCAATCTATCTTGAAACCAATCGGATTTACCAAAAGGTGATTCCTGCAACCATTGCATCATTAAGGTGGCGTCACCTTGAGAATAAAATGCTAAGAAATTTAGCAACGACATGAATCGTTCACTATGACCATCACTTGGTATTACTTGATACTGCCAAAAACCAAGTAGACTGATATCCTTGGCTAAGCAAGCCATCATCACTTTCTTTAGTACATTAGGATCTTCTTTTTCTACTGTTAATTCTCGTAGTATCGAGACGGATGATACTTCAGGGTGGACCTTTTCAAAGGCTTGGATGTTGGGAAACAGGGATTGATCATAATATGCTGATTCATCAATGTGTATAAGTTTCGATTTAACTGGAACAGTTGAATAACCTTTAGCGATCTTAGTTGGACTAGGATGATTCATAGTTCCAGCTACACGCATAATACGGTCAGCATTATGGGTTCCTTTATCGCCACCGAACACCACAATAAGGTTTTTATTGATGCTCTCTCCCGCATCAATTGATAATGGCATAGTATGAAACCAAAAAAGCTGTAATCCATTGCCTGACCAAATGATCCATGTTGGTTTATATTGAGTAATTAAAGAGGGGACACTATCAAGCAGGTCTTGTTTCGACTCTTTTAGATTAGTAGAATCTGGATCAATATCTAGGTGGGCTATAGTTATATTTTTGATGTCTGATTTATTAGGCTTATTGCTTACAGCCACTACTAGCTCATTAACTGTAAAGTAGATATTAAAGTCTGCGCTATTCATGTGGATAATGTATTCCACACAGGCTGCCACCCCTGTTTCGTTTTTAAGATTGAAAGTTCTATTTTCTATAGGCTTTTCATTGCGAGGATGAATGCAGGTGATATTAACTAAACCATTAGATGATGTTGAGGCCAGAGACACAACATGGGTGGATATATCGGTTACACGGCTTGAGTCTAATGACTTGTATAGCTCAGTACATGGATAAGTGACTGATTGTGATATAATTTCTTTTGAATCAGTATTGGACTTGCCCCCATCTGTTTTATAGCCTGATGTTGACGCATCAGGCTTTTTTGTTGGGAAGTTCATTACTTATCACCATTTGCATGGCTATGAATAAACCCAACAAGGTCTTCGTGTAGAACAAACCTCCTACTTCCTCGTAAAAAAGTTTTAAGTTCATTCTTTTTTATCGCTTCAAAAATATATGAGCGACTATAGTCTGTTGCTGCCAGAATGCCTTTAATTGAATAACATATTTTGTTAGTGTCGGTATGGGTATGCATCTGTAGGACTCCTTATCCGTCTTTTTCTGCATACTTTAAGTGATATAAAAAGTTTAAAAAACGCTTTAATTATTAAACTTTTTTTGGTTCAATTTTCCTTCAACTTTTCAATCTTCTCGTGAATTTCATCCATACTCCAATTCAACCACAGTGCTTTATTTTTAGCTTCTCTTTCTAGTTTTTTGTATAAGTTGTATAGCTGATCTTCCATTGATAATTCTTTAGTTGACACTCGCATTGTGTCTTGTGATTTTTTATAGCGTTCAATCTTAAATATTGTTAAATTATCTTCTTCCACTAATTGTTTTATAACGTTAGTAACAGCTAACTTTTTAAGATTTGGTTCGGGAGAAATATTGATATGATCTAGTATATTTTTTAATTTCGCTGGCTTATCTTTAAACTCTTTGAGTTTTAGCTTTCTCATCTCAGGATCTGCACTAACCTTCTTGAAAATATCCCCAATAACTCTAATGTTATATTGAAATTTCGGATGTGATGATTTGGCTCTAGTAAAAACTGTAATATAGAACTCTATATCAATTAACTTTATTAATTCGTCAGTACGAGGTCTCCCTACATCATTGGAATAAATCTCTGCCAGCATATTCTGAAGTTCTTTGTGATCTCCATTAAAAACATCGCTTACAAAATCTCTAATGACTTGTTTTATCTCTTGCCTATCCTTAGTCATGAACACGACCCAAATGTTTGCTACCTGAAATAAGGTCTAAAATCACCTTCTCCATCTTTTTAGCTGCATCAACTCTTTCTTTTTCATATTCTGCACGGTTGTAAACAGCCATTACACCTTCCAGCTTATGATTAATAACACGCTCGACAATAAAGGGTTCTATTCCATTATCAGCCATCCTAGTAGCGCAGGTGCGCCTCAAATCGTGCGGAGTGTACCTATTCTCGCAATCAAACCCCAACCGTCTCCGAAGCCACGCTTGTATATTAGTTGCTGAACACGTAGGTAAAGGCAATTGTTGCTTAGCTGTATCGGTAAGGTAAACCCAGTGTGACTTACCATTCTTAGATAGCTCACTAGGTACAATCCACTTATCACCATCTTGATAGCCTTTTCTCGCTTCACTGATACGCAAACCAGTCAGTAGAAGAAATCTTAGCATACGAACATTATCTTCAGTTCGCTGCCAGCCCTGCTCATTGTTCTTCCAGCACCACATATCTCGCAGCTCTTCATCAGACAATACCCGTTCACGTGGTCTTGGAATATATCCAGTAACTCGACTAGTTACTTCCAGCATAGGGTTATCATCTCTATGTCCTAATTCAACCGCGTATGAAAATAGCTTTTTAAGATTGCTGCGTAACTGATCTGCAGTTCTTGCACCACGCTCAGAATAGTCTTGAATTAAAGAAACTAACTCAGCTCTTGTTACATCACTAACCTTTCGGGAACCAAGTGCTGGCAGTACCGCCCTGTCCATATAACCTTGTGCCAATTCTGGACGTTTATGCTTCCGTTCAGCAACTTCTTTCATATATTTGGCTACTAACTGCTCTACCGTGAACACAGATATCGTTTCAGCCATTACCAACTTCATTGCTATAGCTCTAGCTTTTTTTAAACTTAAGTCGGGATATTTTCCAATAATGCTCATACTAGCCTTACCATCTATTCGACGGCGTACTATCCATGTCTTTGATGATTTTCTAATTTGAAGTAGCAAGCAATCACCAACGGATAATCGTCTATCTTTACCGTCCCACTTAATACTTCTGATTATTTGCTCATTGTATTTGGCTGGTATAATCTTCTCAGACATTTTAACTTTCCTTCTTAAACCTTTATTACTGTGCTCAGATTGTCACAGTGACTATATTTACATTATACTACTTTTGTGTACCAATCTGTGTACCAAACGTGTTAAAACAAAATAGGATTCAATAGGACATGAAAAATACCAACCCATTAACAATCATGCGCTTAGGGACTACATGAGACAGATAAAAGTACTATTCGTTTGCATGGGCAATATATGTCGCTCTCCTACTGCTGAAGGAGTCTTTAATAGTGTCATTAAAGAGTTAGGTTCTCAACATCGTTTCGTTGTTGATTCTGCCGGCACTCATGCTTACCATATTGGCGAACAATCTGACTCTCGTTCTCAACAGACAGCTCGTGGTCGCGGCGTGGATTTATCCAAAATAAGGGCCCGCAAAGTATCACCATCTGACTTTGAGTTTTTTGATCATATCCTGGCTATGGATAGTGATAATTTACAGTTATTAATCGACGCAAGCCCAGCTGAGTTCCAGCATAAAATCACTTTATTTTTAGACTATGCTCCAGAGCGTGATGAGCGAGATGTTCCCGACCCCTATTATGGTGGAGCGAATGGTTTTGAGCACGTTTTTGACTTGGTTGAAGATGCCTCAAAAGGTTTTTATCACACTGTGATTCAATAAATACAATCTAAGTCTTTCAACCAAGGGATTAGCACGGTATGATTGACGCACTTTTCTACACTTCCAATTAAGGGATCTCTATGTTGAAGCACTTGCACTTAAATCGCTCTGCAATCATGACACTGATTTTTAGCTTATTCTTATTTGCCTTTCCTCAAATTTCATTTGCTGCTGGTGACGTGAAATTATTAGATCTTACTACTCATTGGGTCGGCTATGCTTCTCTTGTTATCTTCGTTCTAGCTTATATATTGGTGATCGCTGAAGAAGAAATTCATATGCGAAAATCAAAACCTGTCATGGTCGCTGCCGGTATTATTTGGGCAATGATTGCGGCTATTTATGCAGGCCAAGATGATTCCGCTTTCCATCACACAGCTGAAATTATGATTCGTCATAATCTTCTTGAATATGCAGAGCTATTATTATTCTTATTAGCGGCAATGACCTATATCAATACCATGGGAGAACGCGGCGTATTTGATGCTCTACGTAGTTGGTTAGTCAATCAAGGTTTTACCCTACGAACTATCTTCTGGTTAACTGGTGTTCTAGCCTTCTTCATTTCACCTATTGCCGACAACTTAACTACGGCACTATTGATGGCAACAGTCGCGATGGCCGTTGGGGGTTCAAATCATAAATTTGTTGCTCTAGCTTGTATCAATATTGTTGTTGCTGCAAATGCCGGTGGTGCCTTTAGCCCATTTGGTGATATCACAACATTAATGGTTTGGCAGAAAGGAATGGTTGATTTCCAACAATTCTTCGTCTTATTCCTACCATCAGTAGTTAACTGGATTATTCCTGCTGCTTTAATGTCTTTCGCCGTTTCTAATGATCGCCCTAAAGCACTGAACGAAACAGCCGCAATGAAAGAAGGCGGTTTAGTTGTCGTCGGTTTGTTTTTAATGACTATCGTGATGGCAGTGTGTGCCCATAACTTCTTACACCTTCCTCCTGTAATCGGCATGATGACTGGTCTTGGTGTGCTGAAGCTTTATGGTTATATGATCAAAATGCGTGATAAACACATGCTTGATATGCTAGCTAATGATGGCCAGACAACATTAACTGTTGAAGGTATCGAGCAACATAAAGCACCCTTTAATATCTTCCAACAAATGGAACGTGCTGAGTGGGACACATTAATGTTCTTCTACGGCATTATCTTATGCGTCGGTGGTTTAGGCACAATCGGTTATCTAACACTAGGTTCAGAACTGATGTATGGTGACTTAGGGGCAACGAATGCCAATATTCTTGTCGGAATATTATCAGCTATTATTGATAACATCCCGGTAATGTTTGCTGTTTTATCGATGATGCCATCAATGGATATGGGACAATGGTTATTAGTCACATTAACTGCTGGTGTGGGTGGTTCTCTACTCTCAATCGGTTCAGCTGCTGGTGTTGCGGTAATGGGACAAGCCCGAGGTATCTATACCTTTATGGCTCATTTAAAATGGATTTGGGCTATTGCTTTAGGCTATGCTGCCAGCATCTGGGTTCACCTATGGTTAAACGGTGACTTATTCGACCTCGTTCCAGTCGTCCTTTAAACCATTATTTTACAATAAGTCATGAACTCATATGAGTTCATGACTTCGTTACACTATATATTTAAGAGTATTAATATCCATGCTTTATAGCACTGATAATCTACGTATTACAGGTATTCAGGAAGTTCTGCCTCCAGCCCAATTACATGAAGAGTTACCCCTTACTGATCATGCCTCTGAAACAGTCTTTACAGCCCGCAGACAGACACAAGAGATAATTCATGGTGACAGTGACCGCTTAGTCGTTATTATTGGGCCTTGCTCAATCCATGATCCTATTGCTGCTCGTGACTATGCCACACGCTTAAAACCGCTTATTGAGGAATTAAAAGATGACTTGCACATTATCATGCGAGTCTACTTTGAAAAGCCGCGCTCTATTGTCGGCTGGAAAGGCCTCATTAATGATCCCCATCTTGATGGCAGCTTCAAAATAAATGATGGTTTACATTTAGCACGTAAATTATTACTTGATCTCGCTGAAATGGGTGTCGCAACGGGTAGTGAATATTTAGACTTAATTAGTCCTCAATATATTGCTGATTTGATTTCTTGGGGAGCCATTGGTGCTCGAACAACAGAAAGCCAAGCTCATCGTGAATTAGCATCAGGACTATCTTGTCCTGTTGGTTTTAAAAATGCGACTGATGGTGGCTTACAAATTGCGATTGATGCCTGTATGTCAGCCTCTAAACCGCATCACTTTATGTCATTAACCAAGGCTGGACACTCAGCTATTTTCTCTACTACAGGTAATCCAGATTGCCATGTTATTTTGCGTGGTGGAACCAAACCAAATTATGATGCTGAAAGTGTGCAAGAAACAGCAATGACTATTGGTCGTACAGGTCAAAAAGCCCTGTTTATGGTTGATTGTAGTCATGCGAATAGTGGTAAGAGCCACATTCAACAAGAAGTTGTGTGTCGAGATGTGGCGGATCAGATCAGTCAAGGTGAAAAGCGGATTATGGGCGTAATGCTTGAAAGTAATCTTATTGCTGGTCGCCAAAATGTCGAAGCTGATAATGAATTAGTCTATGGTCAAAGCATTACTGATGCTTGTATGGCTTGGGATAATAGTGAAGTTTTGTTACGTGAACTTGCAGAAGCTGTTCGCCAACGTCGCTTAACATAATATCCATATACAATATACGTATAAGTCATTCATAAAAAAGCATTAATTCAAATATAATGCTTCGAAAACCATCTAAAATAAGCTATAATCACTGGTTATTAAACTCGTGCCTCATGCCATTTTAGATGGTCATTGGGTAACATTCCTGATAACACAGTAGGTTCTCATGGCAGAGTATGCCCTAATCTTAATTAGTACTATTCTAGTTAACAATATTGTTTTGGTTAAGTTTCTTGGATTATGCCCTTTCATGGGCGTATCTCGTAAGCTTGAGACCGCAATGGGTATGGGGTTAGCAACAACATTTGTGCTGACACTATCCTCAATTAGCAGTTACCTTATTAATGAATATTTGCTGATCCCGCTCGATATAGAGTTTCTACGTACTATTAGTTTCATTTTTGTCATCGCGGTCGTTGTGCAATTTACTGAGCTTGTCGTACATAAAACCAGCCCTATTCTTTACCAAGTACTCGGAATCTTTCTACCGCTAATCACCACAAACTGTGCTGTATTAGGGGTTGCATTATTAAACGTGCAAGAAAGTCATGGCTTCTTAGAGTCAGCGCTTTACGGTTTCGGTGCCGCTATTGGTTTTTCTCTGGTATTGGTTATTTTTGCCTCTATTCGTGAACGTCTTGAGGTCGCCGATATTCCAGTTGCCTTCCAAGGTGCTGCGATTGCTTTGATTACTGCAGGTTTAATGTCTATGGCCTTTATGGGTTTTGCTGGCTTGGTGAAATAAGTATGTTGACTGCAATCTTAGCCATTACAGGAATGGCACTTGTTTTTGGCCTCTTATTGGGTTTTGCTTCACTTAAATTTAAAGTAGAAGGCGATCCTATTGCTGAGCAACTCGATAAGTTATTACCTCAAACTCAATGTGGTCAATGTAGTTTCCCCGGCTGTAAACCTTATGCTGAGGCAATGGCTGCTGGCGAAGCAGATATTAACCGCTGCCCTCCCGGTGGAGAAACCACTATTCAAGCACTTGCTGATCTTTTGGAAGTTGAATTTAAAGCGCTTGATGAAGAATGTGGTGTTGAGAAACCTAAAACCTTAGCTATTATTGACGAAGATCGTTGTATTGGCTGCACCTTATGTATCCAAGCTTGTCCAGTTGATGCCATTTTAGGAGCAGCAAAACAAATGCATACCGTTATTGCTGATGAATGTACCGGCTGTGAATTGTGTGTTCCACCTTGTCCTGTCGACTGCATAGATATGGTTGAATTAAAATTGAATCCTAATACGTGGCGCTGGCCTGATCCTGCTCATATTGATTTAAAACATGGAGATCCATCATGAGCACTGAACTTAGCTCATTTCCTGGTGGCTTAGTCTTAGATGGTCAGAAAAAACGATCTACGCATGATGCAATTCGTAAAACACCTCTTAGTAAAAAACTGATACTGCCACTACAACAACATATTGGAGAAGCCTCCACACCTGTCGTTAATGTTGGTGACAAAGTGTTAAAAGGCCAACGTATAGCTAAGGCTGAGGGTCATGTTTCAGTTTACCTGCATGCCCCTAGTTCTGGTGTCGTTGTTGCTATTGATGAACAGCCTATTCCACATCCATCAGGTTTATCAGCCCTGTGTATTACGATCGAAACAGATGGTGAAGAGCAATGGCAAAAGCAAAATCCTATTTCGGATTTTAAAACATTATCACAACATGAAATTCGCCAGCATATACGCGAGGCCGGTATTGTAGGTATGGGTGGCGCGGGTTTTCCTAGTTTCATCAAATTAAACCCAGGTGTTCATCATGCGGTTGAAACACTGATTTTAAACGGTGTTGAGTGTGAACCTTATATCACCTGTGATGATATGTTGATGCGTGAACGCGCTGAAGGCATTCTCGATGGTGTTGAAATCATGCGCTATGCCTTGCGAGTTAAAAACTGCATGATTGTTATCGAAGACAATAAGCCTGAGGCTATTGTGGCTATGGAGTCTGCTCTGGCTAAACGAAAGCAACTTGATGATACTAAAATTGTCGTCATACCAACTCGTTACCCGACCGGAAGTGAGAAACAATTAATTCAAGTCGTAACCGGTAGACAAGTGCCTAGCCGTGGTTTACCTATTGATCTGGGTATAGTTTGCCATAATGTTGGAACCAGTTATGCTATTGGTCGGGCGATTTTACATGATGAACCGCTTATTTCACGCATCGTAACAGTTACAGGCACAGATGTTCAGCATGCCGGTAACTTTGAAACCTTGTTCGGCACGCCTATGTCTGAGTTACTTGAGTTTTGTAATACCCAGCGAGAAGCAAATGAACCGTTTATCTTAGGTGGCCCAATGATGGGCTATAACCTATCAGGCGATCATTTACCTATTACCAAAACGGCAAACTGTATTCTTGTTGGTGTCGATAACGCCGCACCTAAAACAGATCCCCTTCCCTGTATTCGTTGTGGAGATTGTGCAACTGCTTGCCCTGTTAGCCTGTTACCCCAACAATTATATTGGCATTCACGTGCTAAGGATTTAGATAAAACTCGTGAATATAACCTCTTTGATTGTATTGAATGTGGTTGTTGTAGTTATGTCTGTCCAAGTAATATCCCCTTAGTTCATTATTTTCGCTTTGCTAAAACTGAAACGATGAATCAAGAGATTGAAGCAGAAAAAGCGGATAATGCTCGTCTGCGTCATGAAAACAGACTCGATCGCCAAGAGCTTGAAAAGAAAGAAAAAGAACAACGTCAACGTCAGCGTAAATTGGCTTTAGCGGCAACTAAAGCTGCAAAAGAAAAAGCCGCGGCCGAAGCTGAAGCTGCCTCAGCATCAGCACCCAACGATAATCAGGAAAAATAAGCGATGCCTTTAAGTCGACTATCATCACCTTTTTTGTCCGGCACTAGCCGTGTTACCTTGCATATGTTGCAGCTTTTGCTTGCTCTTGTACCCGCTGTTATTGCTATTGTTTATTATTTCGGCCCGAGTGTATTAATCACTATGGTGTTGGCAATTATTGTTGCTCTTGTGACTGAAGCTCTTATGCTTACGCTCCGTAAACGACCGCTTAAGCCTTTTTTAACCGATGGTAGTGCTATCGTTACAGCGGTATTGATCGCTATTGCTTTGCCCCCTCTAGCACCGTGGTGGCTGACAACTGTCGGCGTCGTGTTTGCTATTATCTTTGCCAAACATCTTTATGGCGGTTTAGGTTACAACCCGTTTAATCCTGCCATGGTGGCCTATGTTCTCCTGCTAATTTCTTTTCCACTAGAAATGACAACATGGTTACCTGCGACCAGTTTAAATGATACACCGCTTGATTTTTTATCAACATTCCACCTTATTTTCACGGGTCAACTACCGACTGGTTTGACTCTTGATGCACTTTCAGGCGCCACACCACTTGATGCCATGAAAACTCAAATTGGCCAATCTCTTCACCCTACTTTCATTAGCCAGCAAGCACTCTTTGGTGTGTTTTCAGGTAAGGGTTGGGAGTGGATTAATATTTGCTTTGCTCTCGGTGGGCTTTACCTTATCTATCGCCGTGTTATTAGCTGGCATATCCCCGTTGCATTATTAGCTGGCTTACTCGCAAGCAGCTCATTAATATGGTTATATTCACCAGAATCAATAGCTTCACCAGTCTTCCACTTGCTAAGTGGTGGCACTATGTTAGCTGCTTTTTTCATTGCAACCGATCCCGTTACCGCAGCAACAACGGTCAAAGGTCGATTAGTTTTTGGTGCAGGTGTTGGTATTCTTACCATCATTATTCGTATCTGGGGTGGCTACCCTGACGGTATTGCTTTTGCTGTATTGATTATGAATATGTTGGTGCCATTAATTGATTATTACACTCAGCCTCGTATTTATGGGAAGGTTAAATAATGTCTTTCTTCTCTCACCCTGTTATCCGTGTAGGGCTAATGTTGTCTGTATTTGCTATCGTAGCTACCAGTCTTGTTTCACTGACTGAGACCTCGACTCACGATAAGATCATCGACAATGAACGTCAGACATTACTTGCCGCCATCAATGCCTTGGTAGACAGCTCAGAATACGATAATGATATTCTGACAGATGTACTTGTTTTAGGTAAAACCAAGCGATTAGGTACCAAAGAAGACACTATCGCGTATCGTGCTCGCAAAGATGGTCAAGCGGTTGCGGTTATTTTTACCAGTATTGCTCCTAATGGTTATAGCGGCAAAATCAAACTTCTTGTCGGTATCTATGCTGATGGTTCGCTTGCTGGTGTCCGTGTTATCCAACATAAAGAAACACCCGGCTTAGGTGACAAGATTAATGAAAGAAAATCAGATTGGATTCTGACATTTAATGGTTTATCACTGGTAAACCCAGTGGAATCAAAGTGGAAAGTTAAAAAAGACGGTGGTCAGTTCGATCAGTTTACTGGTGCCACAATTACACCTCGTGCAATTGTTGAAGCAGTGAAACAATCTCTCTATTATTTTGAGAACAACCGTAGTGAATTACTTAAGGAGGCTAAATAATGAATGAGATATACGGCCCTATTATTCGTGATGGTCTATGGAAAAATAACCCTGCCTTAGTGCAATTATTAGGTTTATGCCCCCTACTCGCTGTGTCTAATACCGCCATTAATGGCTTAGGTTTAGGTTTAGCTACGATCTTAACTTTGCTTGCATCTAATGGACTCATCTCTTTATTTAGAAAGCAAATCCCCGAAGAAGCACGCCTGCCTGTATTTGTGATGATCATCGCTTCAATTGTGACGATTATTGAGCTTGCTATGAATGCATGGTTTCATGAATTATATTTAGTTCTAGGTATTTTTATTCCGTTGATTGTGACTAACTGTGCCATTATTGGTCGTGCAGAAGCCTTCGCAGCACGAAACTCAGTTCTCCCTTCTTTAGTAGATGGTTTAATGATGGGCTTAGGATTTACTGCTGTATTAGTGCTACTTGGTGCAGTGCGTGAAATCATTGGCCAAGGCACATTATTCAGTGAAGCTCATCTGATGTTTGGTGATGTTGCAGCAAACTTTACCATCACTGTTTTTGATGATTATCGTGGTTTTCTGATGGCCTTATTACCACCTGGTGCATTTATTGGTTTAGGGCTTATTGTCGCACTGAAAAATATGATTGATGCTCGTCAAAAAAGCACGACGACCACTATAGATATTGCTGATGCAGACACCGTGACCGACACGCCATGAATCAGCTGCAACGACATGAGTTTTTTGCCACACTAAAAGCTCATAATCCTGCCCCGACAACAGAGCTTAACTACCACAGTACATTTGAATTATTAATTGCCGTTATTCTATCGGCACAGGCTACGGATGTGGGTGTCAATAAAGCCACCGATATTCTCTATCCAGTAGCCAATACGCCCGAAACCATTTTAGCTTTAGGCGTAGACGGCCTTAAACGCTATATCAAAACAATCGGCCTCTTTAATAGCAAAGCTGAAAATGTAATTAAAACCTGTCGTCAACTTATCGAGCTCCATCAGAGTGAAGTACCTGATGATCGTGACGCACTAGAGGCGCTTCCCGGTGTCGGACGAAAAACAGCTAATGTTATTCTCAATACCGTGTTTAAACACCCTGTTATTGCGGTTGACACCCACCTTTTTCGCTTATCTAATCGTACAGGTCTTGCCAAAGGTAAAACAGTACGTGCTGTTGAAGATCGCTTGATGAAAGTTGTTCCCAGTGAATTTAAACAAGATGCTCATCATTGGTTAATCTTACATGGTCGTTATGTCTGTATTGCCAGAAAACCTCAATGTGAAAGCTGCGTTGTCTCACACCTTTGTGATGACTTTAAACGCCAACAAAAGAAAATATCTAAAAAGGATTTATCGTGATTTTTGGCCAAAATAGGCAACAACTTCGCCAAATGTACCATGATACTTGGCAGAAAAAACAGGCTAATGAATCCCTTTCAGCTTTAGAGTCAATGGTGGCACAAGTTATTAGTGAACACCCTGAGTACCAGTCAATATTTAATAGCGAAGCCAGCTTAGAACAAGAATATTTTGTTGAAGATGGGCAAACCAATCCCTTTTTACATATGGGCTTGCATATTTCTCTTCATGAACAAATATCCACCGATAGACCCGCAGGTGTACGAGCTATCTATCAACAACTACAAACAAAGTTCGGTCATGCTCATGATACTGAGCATAAAATGATGGAATGTTTAACTGAGTCGCTTTGGTTAGCTCAACGTAATAATCAAGCCCCTTCTGAATCTGATTACCTTATCGCATTACAAAAACTATTATGAATAACACAATTACAGCCTCAATCAGCTTTGACTTTAAAGGTCAGAGCTACAATCCTAGTGCTACATTAGATCTGGACCAATTAATGGAACAGCATGGTTCGCTACCAGAGCTGTATTCATTATTAGCAACCGTGAATCAAATTGACAGTTACTCCTACGAATATGAAATGATGGTGTCTGAAACAGTGCAATTTTCCAATGCTCAAGGTTGGGTGACTCAGTTTTGTAAGGAAACACATTTTGACCAGCTTGCTTTTGAACAGCACTGGCATGAAAAACAGGCATTTAACCTGCTTGCTCCTGCTATCAAAGAACAACTTGGTATTGATGATATAGAACAACACCCAGCCATTAAATCAGTGTTAGTTTCTGCTTATCAATTAGGTAAACAGAGTAAATAATCTCACCGTACTGGACTTCATATGCAAGCACTAGGTTTTAGTAGTAACGATGCACAGCCAACTTTATTTGAACAAGATATGCCTCAAGCACTAGGACATGATCTCCTTATTGAAATTGAAGCCATTGCAGTTAATCCAGTTGATACCAAAGTTAAAGCAGCCATTCAAGGCAACTTAATAGAACCTAAAATAGTCGGCTGGGATGCCGCTGGAACCGTTGTCGCGGTGGGTGAAAATGTTGGCTTATTTCAGCCTGGTGATAAAGTCTTTTATGCTGGAGATGTCAGCCGACCGGGTTGCTATGCAAGCCATCAACTCGTCGATGAACGTATTGTTGGACACGCACCTAAATCAGTGTCCGCAACTCACTCTGCTGCACTGCCATTAACCAGTATTACCGCATGGGAAGCCTTATTTAGCCGCCTAAAAATTACCGATGCAGATAAAGGTAAAACAATTCTCATTATTGGTGGTGCCGGCGGTGTCGGTTCGATTGCTATTCAGTTAGCTAAGCAGCTTGCTGAACTACAGGTTATCACTACCGCATCTCATTCAAAATCAGAGCAGTGGTGTCAGAAAATGGGGGCCGATTATATTATCAACCACCACAGTGATTTACCTGTTCAATACCGTGAGCTTGGCGTGGAAGATCCTGATTTCATATTGTGCTTAAATAATACCGATAAACATTTCACTGCCATGGCTGAACTCATTGCGCCACAAGGCACTATTTGCACCATTGTTGGTACACAAGAAAAGCATGATCTTGACTGCCTTAAGACTAAAAGCGCCGGTTTTGTCTGGGAGTTTATGTTCTCTCGCCCACTGTTTAAAACAAGTGATATGATCAAACAACATCACTTACTCAATAGCATTGCACAGCTGATTGATGACAAGAAAATAGTCAGTACCTTAAACAGCACTCTTGGCCCTATCAGCAGTAAAAATATCAATCTAGCACATCAACAACTTATCTCAGGCTCCACTATTGGCAAGATTGCCCTCACCGCGATTACTGATTAGAGTTTCACTCTAAATCATTAACACCGTATAATTATCATTTAATTCTTACAATTTAGTTTAAGGTTTCATTATGGACACACAAAATTCAGACAAATTTTTTATTGGCAGCATTATTGTATTCATTATTCTGTTTGGTTTAGAAAATGTCCTTTTGTCATCAATGCAAGGTGTAGCAAAATCAGTAGAAACACCTGAGAGTATGACTGCTGAAGATGTCGCAGAACGTATTAAACCAGTTGCTCAGGTCTATATTGGTGAAGCGCCTGTTCTTGAAGTGGCTCCTGCGGCAGAAACCAGTGCAGGCAGTGGCGAACAAGTTGTTACGCAAGTCTGTGCTTTATGTCACAGCACGGGCATGATGAGCTCGCCAAAACTAGGTAGTGCGTCTGACTGGGCACCTCGTATCGAAAAAGGTGTTGATGTACTGTATGCCAATGCAATTAATGGCCTGAATATGATGCCTGCTCGTGGTGGTCGTCCAACACTGAGTGATGATGAAGTCAAATCAGCCGTTGATCATATGCTGCTATTAGCTCAATAAATAATCAAAAAAGCCCGCAACAGCGGGCTTTTTTATGGCAACGGTTTCATTTATGAAAACAATCAATTTCCCCTATATTGCACTAGCTTTAAGCGCCTTTTTTTTCCTTCTTGTAATGAAAGGAAGTGAATTAAATAGTGACGGCACAACGCTATTGCCTCTTTTGACCTTGCTCGTTGTCTGTGAGTTTTCATTCTTTATAACCGCCATTGCCACTTATATTGGCTTCAAGAATAGTCACAGCTTTGGTCTCAAATCTATTTATAGTCTGACAACATGCTTGTGCCTACTATTTTCAATTCGTTTTATGCTATTGGGTATCGAGCTTTGGCCTCTTTAGCCTTTTAAGCTGATATAGAGTGACTCCACTTTAGTTCTAGCCCATTGTGTTTTTCTTAGAAACTTAAGACTAGATTTAATACTAGGATCACTATTAAAACACTTAATATCAATCTGACGACCCAGTTCAGTCCAGCCGAGCTGTTCAACCAGTGAAGTGACAATCTGTTCTAAAGTAATACCGTGAAGCGGGTTCTTTTCTTGTTTTTGGCTCATAGTTCTTATTTGCTAAAAGTGATGGGCAAGCTTAGCAGAAAATGATTCCGATAAGTCAGATAACGTATAATAATCGACAAATTTAATTGTTAGCTTCCACCTTGGCAATAAATACATTCTAAAACAGGATCCACAATGACTAATAATGATGTTCTACGCCGTCTCCGTTATACCTTCGATTATAACGATGACAAAATGATTGCAATCTTTGCAGCTGCTGATTCAGCAGTGACTCGTGAAGTGCTGAGTAACTGGCTTAAAAAAGAAGAACATGAAGACTATAAGAATTGTAGCGATGTTCTACTCGCAACATTCTTAAATGGCCTCATCAATGTTAACCGAGGTAAAAAAGAGGGCGAGCAGCCTAAACCTGAGAAAAAAATTAATAATAATATTATCTTCAGAAAGTTAAAAATTGCTCTTGATCTAAGAGATGAAGATATTTTAGAAATTTTATTACTGGCTGATTTACGCATCAGTAAACACGAATTAAGCGCCTTCTTCCGCCGCGCTGATCACAAACATTTTCGTGCCTGCAAAGATCAAATTTTACGTAACTTCATTCGTGGTGTTCAATTAATGTACCGACCTGATGCTGATGAAGAACAGTCAGAGAAAGAAGGTGGATTTAAGTGGTAACAACCGCTTCATTTGTATAAACACCACCATTAAGCTTACTCTATCATCCCCGTGAAAACGGGGACAATAGTTCAATCATCCAGATTGTTTTATCACCACTATTTATTCAACATTCCTCGAATATTATCTAGGTGAGCTTTACCCCGTTCTTTACGTTCTTCAGGATCGACCTTAGATTTTTCACTGGTCCAAATAAGATCATCCCCAGGAAGTTCACGTAAGAATCTACTCTCTTCACACTCCACCTTCTCACCATAGCGTTTACGTGAGTTAGCTAAGGTAAACACTAAACTACGCTGTGCGCGCGTAACACCAACATAAGCCAAACGACGTTCTTCTTCTACGTCATCCTCTTCTATACTGGTACGGTGTGGCAGAATTTCTTCTTCCATTCCTATAATATAAACATGAGGAAACTCTAGACCCTTAGCGGCATGTAAGGTCATTAAACTAACCGCATCATCTTGATTTTCATCCTCTTGTCGCTCAAGAAGATCCATTAAGGTTAAACGAGCGGCTATATCGCCAATATTTTTGTCTTCCGTATCTTGATCAATAATACGACCTACCCATGCGATTAATTCTTCAACATTTTCCATGCGGCGGTTTGCTTGATTAGGATCGCCTGTGACCTCTTCTAACCAACCACGATAGTCGATCTCTTCAACCATATCTTTGATTGCTTCGAGTATATCCCCACGACGAGCACGATCAGCAATATCCACTAACCATTTAGAAAAATAGTCCAAATGGCCCATGGCTTTAGCTGTGATTTTTTCTGCCAAGCCCATTTCAAAACACGCACCAAACATGCTTGTTTTTCGCTCTGCGGCATAATTACCTAAAGCTTGTAGTGTCGTGGCACCTATTCCTCGGCGAGGGGTGTTGATAACTCGTAAAAAAGCATTATCATCATCTTGATTCGCTAATAAACGAAGATAAGCCATAATGTCTTTCACTTCTACTCGTGAGAAGAACGAGGTTCCACCAGTTAGAATATACGGCACATTATGTTCACGTAAGATACGCTCCACTGGTCGGGATTGATGATTACTACGATATAAAATCGCATAGTCTTTAAAGTCAGCCTGATGCTTTAACTTATGATAAAGCAATTCAGAAACGACTTTGTCAGACTCATGCTCTTCATCTCGACAGCCAATGACTCGAATCGCATCCCCCTCACCCATTGCACTCCATAATTTTTTCTCAAATATATGGGGATTGTTACTAATTAATAGATTAGCAGCTCGTAAAATTCGGCTTGTTGAGCGATAGTTCTGCTCAAGTTTAATCAGTTTAAGTCTAGGGAAATCTTGTTCTAATTGTACCAAGTTTTCAGGTCTTGCTCCCCGCCATGAGTAAACAGATTGGTCATCATCACCTACAACAGTTAAAGCCTCACGAATACCAACCAGTTGTTTCACTAATTCATACTGACAACCGTTGGTATCTTGATACTCATCGACTAATAAATAGTGGATGCGTGCTTGCCACTTCTTAAGCACCTCAGGAAAATCTCGAAACAATAAAACAGGCAACAAAATCAGGTCATCAAAGTCCACAGCATTATAAGCCTTCAACGCCTCAACATAGCGTTGATAAACCTTTGCCGCCGCTCCCTGTTGCTCGTCCTCGGCAATAGATAATGCCTGACTCGGCATAATCAGTTGATTTTTCCACTCCGAAATTTGCCACTGACATTGCTCAGCATGTTCACTATCTGCTGCAAAATCACGGCCCATTAAGTCTCGTAATACCGATAAGCTATCTTGAGCATCAAAGATTGAAAACCCTGTTCTGTAACCAATATGAGTAAATTCTTTACGGAGAATATTGAGGCCTAAGTTATGAAAGGTCGATACCATTAGCCCCCGTGCAGAAGCATTTCTTGATGCCATTAACTCTGCAACCCGACTTTTCATCTCACGTGCCGCTTTATTGGTAAAGGTAACCGCAGCAATATTCCGTGCAGGAATACCACACTGCTCAATAAGATAAGCAATCTTCCGCGTTATAACTCGTGTTTTACCACTTCCTGCCCCCGCTAAAACGAGTAATGGTCCGTCAATATGTCTCGCAGCTTCTCTTTGCTGCGGATTTAAATCATGCACTAATTAACTCTTCCTTGTATCAAGACGACGATAGCCAATAGCTTCACTAAGATGTACTGTTTGGATCTGTTCTGTTCCGGCTAAATCGGCAATGGTACGCGCGACTTTCAAAATACGATGATAAGCCCGTGCCGATAGACCAAACTGTTTTATGGCTTGCTCTAATAATTGGTAATTACTCTCACTCAAGCTGCAATATTCCTCTATCTCTTTATTATCTAAATACGTATTGGCTTTAGCAGCACGTTTGTTCTGTTTCATTCTCGCTTGCCATACTCGCTTAGCGACTATGGCACTGCTTTCTTCTTTCTTGCCGTTTTGTTCTGGTCTCAACACCGACTTTTCTACTGGCGGTACTTCAACTAACATATCAATTCGGTCCATTAACGGCCCTGATACCTTAGCTTTATATCGTCTGACCTGTTCTTCAGTACAATGACACCTTTCCTCACCTAAATACCCACATGGGCATGGGTTCATCGCTGCGACTAATTGAAACCGTGCTGGAAATTCAGCTTGGTTTGCCGCTCGTGAAATCATGATCTTGCCAGATTCTATTGGTTCACGTAAGACTTCTAATACTTTTCTATCAAACTCTGGTAACTCATCTAAAAATAACACTCCATTATGAGCCAGTGAAATCTCACCCGGACGTGGCTGACTCCCGCCTCCAACCATTGCTACTGCCGATGCGGTATGGTGAGGTGACCTAAACGGTCTCTGTCGCCATTGTTCACGGTTTAAGCCCTGAGATGAAATAGAATAGACAGTGGCTGTTTCTACGGCTTCTTGCTCGGTCATTTTAGTCAAAATACTCGGCAGGCGACTTGCTAACATTGTCTTGCCTGTTCCTGGCTGACCTGAGAAAAGTAGGCTATGTGAACCTGCTGCTGCAATCTCTAATGCTCGTCTTGCATGCGCTTGCCCTCGAACATCCTCCAAATCAACCGAGGTAAAATTGACCTCCTCTGGTTCTATACTCTCCGTCTCTAAAACACCTTGCCCCAATAAATAGGCACACACTTCTAATAAGTGACTGGCACCTAAACACGCTAACTGCCCAATTAATTTAGCTTCACTTTCATTGTCTTTGGCTAAAATTAATTGCCGCTTGGCATTAGAGACAGCCAATGCTGTCGGTAATACGCCTCTCACAGCACGTAACTCACCTGTTAGGCCTAACTCGCCAATAAACTCTTTATTCTTGGTGCAATCAGCCGGTAATTGCTCTGATGCTAATAAAATACCGAGGGCGATAGGTAAATCAAACCGCCCACCTTCTTTGGGTAAATCCGCAGGTGCTAAATTGATCGTAATTCTCTGCTTGGGGAAATCAAACTGCGAATTAAGTATGGCTGAACGTACACGATCCTTACTTTCTTTTACCGCTGTCTCTAACATTCCTACAATGCTTAAACTCGGTAGACCATTTGAGATATGAACTTCAATTGTGACTACCGGCGAATCAATTCCTGTAATAGCTCGGCTATAAACAGTTGCAATACTCATTGGCCACCATCCTTAGTGTGTGAGTGTATTGTTTAATTTAGTCTAGGTATGAGCAACAATAATCCGCTAACTGCGTTACTTTTAAATCAAATGAAGAATCTGCTGGCACATTAAATGATTCCCCACCTTTAACGGTTATCCATTCATCACTTTCAGCTAAACAATAGCTGAGTTCACCCGCCATTATTTCCATTAACTCAGCTTTAGCTGTTCCAAAGGTATAGTTACCCGGCATCATAATGCCTAGCGTTTTTGTTGTGCCATCAGCAAACGTAACTGCTCGGCTGGTTACATTACCATCAAAATAAACATTGGCTTCACGCGTGATAGTTACATTATTAAATTCAGACATCTATTTCTCTCTACTTATTTAGTTTCTAACGCGCTAACACGCAGTTCTAGTGCTTCTAACTTTTCGCGTGTGCGGAGTAAAACCTGTGCTTGTACATCAAATTCTTCCCGCGTGACGAGATCAAGCTTGGCAAAAGTTGCACTCAATGCTGATCGGATATTCTTAGCTAACTCATCCTGCATCGACGTCACACCTGATGGCAAGGCACCCGCTATAGTGTCAACAATTTCTTCAATCTTTTTAGGGTCTAACATTGTATTAAAGTCCTGAGATAAATGAATGACGACATTCTAACATTACAGACCGATCAGTACTGCCTTGATTATGATTAACAGCTCATTCTCTGAGCGCCCGATAAAGATGAGCTTGTATATCAAGCTAGAAGCGTACTGCAGCATAAATAAATCATCTTAATAGCTGGATAAAATCAAGCGCAATTGGTATGATTTATCAGGTGTTAGTCCTAAATAATGACAAAGTGAGAGAACAAAATGAAAGCATTAGCAAAATTCGAGACGATAATGATTGCACGATTTTCAGATATTATTTTTGCCTTCGCAACCTTCTGGATCGGGCTTATAGCCTATGGCTTATTCAACCAATAAGCTTCACAACAAACCCAAACAAAAAAGCCAGTCAATATGACTGGCTTTTTTGTTTTTAAACATCACACTTAATATTGATACAGATCAATGTCTTTTTATCCCAAATAACGAATACTGCCTTTATAAAATTTTTCATCAATTTGTAAGGGGCAACATCATGGGTAAACTTGAAGATCTTATTATTGAAAACTTCACTCTCATCATCTTTTTATTTGCATTATCGTGGATTGGACTCGTCACTTACGGTCTTCTAATGCAATAAGTGAAATTAAAACTGCTAACTTAATAGGTCGATTATCACATCGGCCTTTTTTTTGCCTGAGATAAAAGTTCTGCCTCTCCAACACTAGAGTTTAACAATGCGAGTTAATCAGTCGGTTTATTTTCCGATCATGTATTGAAGGATAAGGTGTAGAAAAATAATGAGGAATTAAATGGAGGCGCGGTCGGGAGCGAACCGGTGTTGCAGTCCACTACATGAGTACTATGCTCGCGGCCTTTATTTAAATTTCAAACTAAAAAGCCGCAGTGAACTGCGGCTTTTTATAATCTGGAGCGGAAAACGAGATTCGAACTCGCGACCCCGACCTTGGCAAGGTCGTGCTCTACCAGCTGAGCTATTCCCGCTAGAAAGATGTGCATTATAGGCGATTATTTTAGACTGTCAACCATTAGATTTCATTATTGGCCAAGCAGCTTTTAAATAACTCCACATAGAGCTAATAGTTAAGGCTGACGCCACATAAAGTAATACCATTCCAATTTCAAAAATTGGCAGCCCAAATAATGGGTTATGGAATATTAAGCAGCCAATTGAGAGCATTTGGAAAGCGGTTTTCAATTTTCCAACAAAAGAAACTTTAACAGCATTTCGCTCGCCTACTTCCGCCATCCATTCTCGCAGTGCGGAAACAGTTATTTCTCTACCGATAATAATCACGACAGGGATTAATACATACCATTCTGGCGTTTTATACAGCACTAGAATAAGTGCTATTGCCACAATGAGCTTATCTGCCACAGGATCAATAAAGGCTCCAAAAGCTGATGTCTGATCCCATTTCCTAGCTAAGTAGCCATCAAGCCAATCTGTTAAAGAGGCAATAGCAAAAATAACCGTGGCCCATAACGCTGCTGACTCTATCGGTAGAAAATAACAGGCCATTAATACGGGTATTAATGCAATTCTTAACAAACTTAAAATATTGGGTAAATTAAACATAAAACTCACTTTGTTCTGATTTGTAGACTCTATAGTAGTACACAGTCTTATTTATCGCTATGAAATACATCATATATTTTTTGTGCAAGTGCTTTGCTAATGCCATCCACTCTCGCTAAATCTTCTACGCCTGCACGTTTGACCTCTTGAAGACCTCCAAACTGCTGTAAAAGCTTTTGCCTGCGTTTAGGTCCCATTCCCTCAATACCTTCAAGGGCAGAAGTCTTTCTCGCCTTAGCACGCCGTTGACGGTGTCCTGTAATTGCAAAGCGATGCGATTCATCACGTACTTGCTGTAATAAGTGCAAGGCCGGTGAGTCTGCCGACAAATGGACTTCACCTGCCCGCCCTACTAATAACAGCGTTTCTTCTCCCGGTCTTCTTTCAGGCCCTTTAGCAATACCCAAAATAGGAATGTCTAGCTGTAACTCTGCCATTACACCTTTGGCTTCTGTTAGTTGACCTTTCCCTCCATCTATTAATAATAGATCAGGTCGCTTGCCCTCACCTTTCTTTAGTCGCGTAAACCTACGCGTCAATGCTTGGTGCATGGCAGCATAATCATCTCCCGGCGTGATGCCCTCAATATTAAATTTTCGGTAATCACTTTTGATTGCACCTTCTAAACCAAATACCACGCATGATGCAACGGTCAGCTCTCCACTGGTATGACTAATATCAAAGCATTCTAATCTCAGCGGCATTTCATCAAGTTCTAGCGCCTGCTGTAACATCTCAAACCGCTGTAGTAGATTAGCTCTACTACTCAACCGTTGATTCAAACTAATATCAGCATTAATCATCGCCATTTTCATCCAGCGCATACTACTTCCTCGTTGTGGACAACGAAGATTTACACGGTGTTGTGATTCTGATTTTAAAACATCTTGTAATAATTCAATATCATCAGGTTGATGGCTCAATAAGATCTCAACAGGAATATCTTTGCCTAAATAATATTGTGGAATAAAGGCTGACAATAACTCTTCGGTAGAACTTGCCGATGATCCTTTAGGGAAATAAGATTTATTTCCTAAACTTCGCCCCCCTCGAATAAAGCATACTTCTACCACGGCCATGCCGTCTGTTATCTTAGCTGCGAGGACATCTAAATCACCGCTATGCTCGGTGCTCACATATTGGCGTTCTTGGATCCTGCGTAAACTTATAATCTTATCTCTAATAATGGCTGCATTTTCAAAATCTAGATCCTGCGAGGCTGCTTCCATTTGGCTTGATAATGCTTCCATTACTTGTTGGTTTTTGCCTTCAAGAAATAAAATTGTATGTTGAATGTCTTGTTCGTAATCTTGTTCAGAGATTAAGCCCACACAGGGGGCTGTACAGCGTTTTATTTGGTATTGAAGACAGGGCCTAGACCGATTCTGATAATAGGTATCATCACACTGACGAACAGGGAATAGTTTTTGTAATAACGCTAAACTTTCTCGCACAGCTCCAGCACTAGGATAAGGACCAAAATACTTGCCCTTTTTGCGTTTAGTACCTCGGTGTAAACTTAAACGAGGGAATTTATCTGCTGAAATGAATAAATAAGGGTAGGTTTTATCATCTCGCAACAAAATATTGTAGCGAGGCATAAATTCCTTAATTAAATTATTTTCAAGGATCAGTGCTTCATTTTCAGTATGGGTAACGGTAATTTCTATATTGGCAATTTGTGCCACCATTACGCGAGTTTTCGACATCTGTCCTGATTGTCGAAAATAACTTGATACCCGTTTCTTTAAATTCTTAGCTTTACCAATATAGATAACCTGTTCACTGTTATCTATCATGCGGTATACGCCAGGACGGCTTGTTAAGCCTTTTAGAAATGACGCTGAATCAAACTCAAGGTCTGCTGTTTGATGTTCATTAGTCATCATTAAAACTACAAATTAAGTGTCTTTTTTGGGGGCGTATTGACGCTGGTAACATTTATGAGCTTGATAAAAACTATTCGCAGAGAAGCCTAATAATACAACTGCGGCGATCAAAGCCGCGATTTCATCCATAAAGAAATAAGCCATTGCGATGGCGGCAATCAATTCAAACGTTCCTATCACTTTAAGTAATACAACATTTTCAGTACGTTTTACCATTTTCATCCCCACTTAACTAAATTTTCAGATTAATGTGCATTATCACACAGTCCTATGATTGAATAAACTATAGCTCTATTAGCTTATTTTATGGGAAAATATCATTTTGAATCGTGTAATAGATAATCTGTTATGAGCTCAGCCTCCAATGTTCCTCCCCTACAAGCACACTTGCCTGTAAAAATTAGTCAGCATGTCCGCGCCGGTCAACTCTACGGGAGCGCTCAAGGATTATTATTAGCTCAGGCTGCTCAACAGCATGACGGTCCTATATTAGTGTTAACAGATGACACGGCGACAGCACATCGCTTAGAACTTGAAGCTCAATTTTATTTAGCTGATTCTGATTTACCCATTCTCCACTTTCCAGATTGGGAAACCCTGCCTTACGATACCTTTTCTCCGCATCAAGACATTATTTCGGAACGTTTAGATACATTACATCAGTTGCCACACTTTAGTCGTGGCATCTTATTAGTCCCTATTTCAACTATTATGCACCGACTGGCCCCTCGTGAATTTTTAGAGGGCAGTACGCTTTTATTAAAAACCGGTGATCAGTTTGATATTGAACAGTGGCGGATTAAATTAGAAAAGTCTGGTTATCGAGCCGTTTCACAAGTAATCGAACATGGTGAGTTTGCTGTTCGAGGAGCAATCATTGATCTCTTTCCAATGGGAAGTAAACACCCTTTTAGGATTGATCTATTTGATGATGAAGTAGATACATTAAGAACGTTTGATCCGGAAACACAACGGTCTATAGAAAATTTAAATTCAATCCAAATGCTTCCTGCTCGTGAGTTTCCAACTACTGAAGAGAGTATTCAGCACTTTCGCCAACAGTTTAGAGAACATTTCGATGGCGATCCTCAGCGTAGCTTAATTTACCGAGAAGTCTCACAGGGTAATATGCCCGGAGGTATTGAGTATTACCTGCCCCTATTTCTGGCCCAAACAAATAGTCTGGTCGATTATCTGCCTAGTAACACCTTATTATTCAATATTAATGATCCTCATCATGCAGCCTCTGCTTTCTGGCAAGAAATAGAACAACGTTATCAACAACATAGTGTGGATGTTGAGCGTCCATTACTTAAACCTGATGCCATGTTTATTCCCGTTGAGGATTTATTTTCCACCTTTAAAAATTACCGTCGACTTCATAGTCAAACCTTTGAGTTGGACACCAGTGCAGGCAATCATAACTACAATACGATTATTCCCCCGCAGCTGACATTTAATGCCCGCCATGATCGTCCATGTGACTCTCTTCTTCAGTTTATAGACAACTTTGATGGTCGTATTTTATTTGCCGCCGAAACAGCGGGGCGTCGAGAAACATTACTAGAATTATTACGTGACCATGCAATCTTACCCAAGCTCTATAATAATTGGGATGAGTTCTTAGCTGACGATGAGTCACTGGGTATTACCGTTGCTCCCTTAGAACAAGGTTTAATACTCACTGACAAACTTGCCGTGATCGCCGAACCGCAACTCTTTGGTCAGCAAGTCATGCAGCGTCGTCGACGCAGTCGTAAAAAACGTGACTCCGAAGCGGTTATTCGTAACCTTGCAGAATTGACTATTGGTGATGCCGTCGTACATGAAGATCATGGTGTTGGACGTTACCTTGGCCTACAGAGCCTTGATGTCGGTGAGATTGAAACTGAGTATGTCACATTAGAATACGCTAAAGGCGACAAGCTTTATGTGCCTGTTTCGGCATTAGATCTGATTAGTCGTTATTCAGGTGCATCACCTGAATTAGCCCCCTTACATAAATTAGGTTCGGGTCAATGGGAAAAAGCCCGTAAACGTGCAGCAGAGAAAGTCCGTGATGTGGCCACCGAGTTACTGGATATTTATGCTCAACGTGCTGCCCACAAAAAAGATCCTCTCAATGATCCTGATGAACACTATGCGAGCTTCTCGGCCGACTTTCCATTTGAAACCACTCCGGATCAACAAGATGCTATTGATGATGTAGTCAAAGACATGACATCTGACAAACCTATGGACCGTTTAGTCTGTGGTGATGTTGGTTTTGGTAAAACAGAAGTTGCCATGCGTGCTGCATTCATCGCCACTCAGTCAGGTAAACAGGTGATGGTTCTAGTGCCCACTACCCTATTGGCTCAACAACATTATGAAAACTTTAAAGATCGTTTTGCAGATTGGCCTATTCACATTGAAGTTATGTCACGGTTCCGCTCTAAGAAACAATTAGATGCCGTTAAAGATTCTATGTCTAATGGTACCGCCGATATAATCATTGGTACTCATAAGCTCATTCAACAAGATATTAACCCCAAACGATTGGGTTTATTCATCTTGGATGAAGAACATCGTTTTGGTGTGACTCAAAAAGAACAAATTAAGAAATATCGAGCTAATATTGATGTCTTAACCCTAACTGCTACCCCCATCCCTCGCACATTGAATATGTCGATCTCAGGGATCCGTGATCTGTCTATCATTGCGACGCCACCAGCACGACGTCTAGCCATTAAAACCTTTGTACAAGAATGGAATGGAGACAAAATTCGCGAAGGCATATTACGTGAAATAAAACGGGGTGGACAAGTCTATTTCTTACACAATAAAGTCGATGATATTGATCGTGTTGCTCGTGAAATAGAACTGCTTGTCCCTGAAGCAAAAGTCACTGTTGCCCATGGTCAAATGCGTGAGCGTGAGTTAGAACAGGTTATGCTCGATTTCTATCATCAACGCTTTAATGTATTAGTGTGCACCACCATTATTGAAACAGGTATTGATATTCCATCAGCAAATACTATCTTTATTGATCGTGCTGACAAACTGGGTCTCGCCCAGCTTTATCAAATTCGTGGTCGCGTAGGTCGCTCTCATCATCGTGCTTATGCCTATCTACTAGTACCGCCTAAGAATGTTATGACTAAAGATGCTGTGAAGCGTCTTGAAGCGATAGAATCAATTGAAGATTTAGGAGCAGGCTTTACTCTAGCAACACATGATATGGAAATCCGTGGTGCCGGTGAAATACTAGGAGATGATCAAAGCGGTCAGATGCAAGAAATTGGCTTCGGTCTTTATAATGAATTACTTGAGCGTGCCGTTAATGCCCTTAAATCAGGCAAAGATCCTAGTTTAAGCATTGATCAACGGCAATTTATTGAAATTGATTTACATGTAGCCGCACTGATCCCTGATGATTATCTTGCTGACATCCATACTCGCTTAGTGATGTATAAACGTATTTCAGCAGCAAAAGATAATGAAGCACTGAGAGAGCTACAGGTCGAAATGATTGATCGTTTTGGTTTATTACCCGAACAAGTGCAAACATTATTTGCTATTCATGAGCTCCGTTTTAAAGCTAAGAAAGTGGGTATTCGTAAAATTGATGTCTTTGATCAAAGTGGACGGATTTTATTCGATAAAGAACCTAATATTGAGCCGATGACTATTATTCAGCTAATTCAGTCTCAACCTGCTAAATTCAAATTAGACGGCCAAGACAAACTACGATTCATTGATGATATGCCTGATGCTGATAGTCGTTTATCAGTGTTAAATAATGTGCTTGAGGCCTTATCTAAATAAACTTAATGATCACGAATAAAGACCCAATCATCACCCTGTGACATCTCCTCACTAAAGCGGTAACCATCACTATCAAACTGTTTGATATTTTCTGGCTGCTCTATTTGATGATCGATAATATAACGGGTCATTAAGCCGCGTGCCTTTTTGGCATAAAAGCTAATAATTTTATATTGACCATTTTTCCAGTCTTTAAAGACTGGCGTAATAATTCGAGATTGAATTTTCTTAGCCTGTAATACTTTGAAATATTCATTTGATGCTAAGTTAATTAAGACATCACCTGCTAATTCAGCTTCAAGTTCTTGTCTCAGTTGGCTATCCCAGAACTGATATAAATTGCTGCCCTTTTCATTTTCAAATTTAGTACCCATTTCTAAACGATAGGCTTGCATCAAATCTAAAGGACGTAAAATACCATATAGTCCCGATAAAATTCGTAGGTGTTTTTGCATGAAATCAAAACCAGCTCGATCTAAACTATCAGCATCTAAACCCGTATAGACATCACCTTTAAATGCCAGAACCGCCTGTTTGGCATTATCTAAATCAAAGGGAGCTGCCCATGTTTGAAAACGAGCCATATTTAGCCCCGCTAATTTATCGCTTAATTTCATTAATGTGGATATGTCAGCTACCGATAGTTTCTTTAAACCCTCTATCAGCTGTTGTGACTGGAGCAGAAATTGGGGCTGACTGTGAACATTAACAACAGGTTCAGAATCAAAGTCTAAGGTTTTAGCCGGTGAAATTACAATGAGCACTCTACTTATTTTTCCTTATCTTCAGGGCTAACATCGATAATGGTTCCATTTTGATCAGCATCTGCTTCAACTATTTCAGCTGCAGTTGCTTCAACGTCGCCCCATGCTGCAAAAGGGAATGGTTTACGGTTATCGTTATAGCTTAAAAATGAAAGTGTCTGCTTGATAAAGACGATTAAATCTGCAGAAAAATCACGCATATTTTTATTCTCTTTACCTGTCACTAAAGCAAATAGCACTTGCACAAAAATAATTGCCCCGATGACCATCATCGAAAAATACAAAATAAACCAGAATAAAATCATATAGAGAATCCGCATCCATTGATTACTATTTTGTAAGTTCTCTTTTACTTGCTCAGTTTGCTGAGACATGATGTCTACCTTCCTATAATAATATGCGGAAACTGTAGCATGAAATCATTTTAGGTGTTTTATTCTTTAAAATTGTCTAGATAAAATGCCAGTCATACGTGACAACTTAATTTCGTATTTTCAAATAGCTGTTTTAATGTAAGAGCTAACGTAATCATTAATACAAACAGTACATCTTAAGGTGAAATTGCTCTATCATCATCGCATGAAAATACTTATTATCAATGACCCTGAACTCTATAGTGATGATATGATTGATGCAATCCGATTAATGCTAAACAGTGGTATTGCTCTCCAGCCTAAGTATCCTGCAAGCACAACAGAAAATCATTCGCTACGCGAACTGACTCCTAGGCAATAAATCATGAAATCTACTATCTTAATCATTGAATCAATAACCGAATGGATTGGGCGCTTTGCTTCATGGTTGGTACTCATTATGGTGTTACTTATCTGCTATGACGTTGCCATGCGTTATTTATTCCAACAAGGCAGTGTTGCTTTACAAGAACTCGAATGGCATTTATTTGCTTTAATCTTCTTATTAGGCTCGGCATATACCCTCAAACATAATGAACATGTTCGTGTTGATATTCTTTACCAAAGTCGTTTTATGTCTGACAGATCGCGTGCTTGGATCGATATTGTTGGCACACTCTTATTACTATTACCCTTTTGCATGCTGATGTTAATCACGGCATGGCCATTTGTAGAAAATGCCTTTTATTATAGTGAAGGCTCGCCTGATCCAGGTGGTCTGCCTTACCGTTTTATCCTCAAAGGAAGTTTAGTACTCGCCTTTGCTTTATTAGCCTTACAAGGTATCGCTAACCTACTGAAAAACATCATTAAGCTCAATAAAATGACGGAGTTCAAATAATGGACGTATGGGCTTTGATCATGTTTGTGGTGTTATTCACCCTATTACTTGCAGGTTTTCCTGTGGCCTTTACCTTAGGCGCTGTTGCATTCGGTTTTGGCAGCATTTTTCTAGGTGTCGACTTCTTCAACCTCCTACCATTAAGGGTATGGGGAATCATGACTAACTTCACCTTATTAGCTGTGCCTTTATTTATCTTTATGGGCGTTATTTTAGAAAAATCCGGTATTGCTGAAGAGCTGCTTGAAACAATGGGCAGGTTATTTGGCCGTGTTCGTGGTGGTTTAGCTATTTCAGTCGTAGCTGTTGGTGCCCTTCTCGCTGCCACAACGGGTGTTGTCGGTGCCTCGGTTGTCACCATGGCAGTTATAGCCCTACCCGCGATGTTGAAACATGGTTATGCACCTACATTAGCCAGTGGCACCATTGCCGCCTCTGGCACATTAGGTCAGATCATTCCGCCTAGTATTATCCTTATATTATTAGGTGATGTAATGGGCGTGCCAGTAGGTCAACTATTTATTGCCGCAGCTATCCCTGGCATGATGTTAGTCGTAGCCTATATGCTCTATATTGCTTTTGTAGCATGGCGACAACCTGAACTTGCTCCAGCCCTCAAAACAGACCCCAATGATGAGCATTTATTCTTTCAAGTCATCAAGAGTTTATTTCCACCACTCGCTCTGGTATTAGCTGTTTTAGGTTCAATATTTTGGGGTGTCGCATCCCCTACAGAGTCCGCCGCAGTCGGCGCTTTCGGAGCAATGGTTCTGGCCTGTCTTCACGGTAAATTATCACTGACTAATCTACGTCAGGCCCTAGAGCAAACTACTCGACTAACTAGTATGGTATTCCTAATTTTAATCGGTGCCACAGCGTTTGGTTTAGTGTTTGTAGGTATGGGAGGAGATGATCTTATATTTAAACTATTTGATTCGCTTCCTGGTGGGAAGTGGACTTTCTTGATCCTCAGTATGTTGCTTATCTTTGTATTAGGTTTCTTCTTAGATTTTATTGAGATTTGCTTTATTGTTGTTCCAATCATTGCCCCCGTTGCTATTCATCTGGGCATCGATCCTCTATGGTTTGCCTTATTAATTGCTCTCAATCTACAAACATCATTCTTAACTCCCCCTTTTGGCTTTTCCTTGTTCTATCTTAAAGCCAGTGCTCCTACTCTTGAGTTAAGCACGATCTATAGAGGAATTATTCCTTTTATTGCCATCCAAGTCATTGTGCTGGCGATCTTAATCGTATTTCCATCTGTAGCCTTATGGTTACCGAGCTTAATGGAATAACGTATTGATGGTGCGACTTAGCTCTGCTCGAAACTGAAACTCTGTACCGACTTAATATCTTGCTTCCCCATCACCAGCATTATTAATCGGTCTAGTCCTAAGGCCACACCCGAACAGTTTGGTAGCCCATGAGACATCGCTGCTAATAAATTTTCATCAACTGGGATTTCAACTTTATGTTGTTGTCTGCGTCGCTCATTATCACTTGCAAAACGTTGACGAAGCTCATCACTATCAAGTAACTCATTGTAGCCGTTTGCTAGCTCGACACCATCCATATACAGTTCAAAACGATCCGCAACCTTATTGCCGGCACTATCTTGTTTTATTTTGGCAAGTTGAGCCTGTGAGGCCGGAAAGTCGTAGATAAATAATGGCATCTTCATTGCGGCGAGTCGCGGTTCGATAATATAACTCATCAATAACTCTAACCAACCGTCTCGATCCAGTGCTAAATCTGCTGGTAAGCCTTTTATGCTTTGTTTTGCACATTGTGTAATGACATCATCGGCACATGTGAAGACATTAAATTTAAGATAAAACTCAAAAACTGCTCGATAACTCAAACGAATAATAGGTTCTAAATCAAAAGCTTGCTGTAATAACGCATTCACCTCATCCATTAACTGATTTAGAGTCAATTCGGTTCTATACCACTCCAGCATCGTAAATTCAGGAGAATGAAGTCGACCTTGTTCTCCATTACGAAATACACGAGCAATTTGATAAATAGAAGCGGAGCCTGCTGCCAGAAGACGTTTCATAGCAAATTCCGGCGAGGTCTGCAGATAATGTGTTTGTTTTTCCGGCGAGCCAATCGGTGAGTAGTCTGTCGTAAAACTATCTAAATAAGGTGCTGTAGGGGCTACCTGAGATAAGATTGGCGTTTCAACCTCCCAGACATCACGTTCAGCAAAAAAAAGGCGGACATCAGCTAAATACTGCGCTCGCCTTTTCAATGTTGTTATCTCAGCTGATGGTTGCCAGCTTGTTGTCATATTAACTAACGATATCTTGTATTAAGATTTGGCACGTTCAACATATTCACCACTACGAGTATCAATACGTAATAAATCACCAATATTCATAAATAATGGCACACGTACTACCGCACCTGTTTCTAAAGTAGCGGGTTTACCACCCGTACCTGCTGTATCACCTTTTAAACCAGGATCTGTTTCAGCTACCGCTAAGTTCACAAAATTCGGTGCTGTCACTAATAATGGTGTGCCGTTCCATTGCGTTACCGTATAAACATACTGTTCTTTTAACCATTTTTTACAGTCTTCTATCGCGTTCGCATCGGCTGCATGTTGTTCAAATGTTTGTGGATCCATAAAATACCAAAACTCACCATCCGTATATGAGTACTCTAATTCGACTTCCATTACATCAGCACTTTCAACACTGTCACCTGATTTAAACGTACGCTCGTTAACTCGACCTGTTTTTAAATTACGGAATTTAACGCGGTTAAATGCTTGGCCTTTACCTGGCTTTACCAGCTCATTTTCAAGAATGCTACATGGATCACCATCCAAAATGAATTTCAGTCCAGATTTAAATTGATTTGTACTAACACTTGCCATGACAACCTCTTTTGAGCGACGATCAACGTCAAATTGATAAGATAATCCAATATGATACCGCAAACAAAGCAAGTCGACACAAAACAAGCTTGGCAAATTGCCTTAAGCAATATAATTAAAGACCCTCATGAGCTATTAAAACAGTTAGGTTTGAGTAATAAACTGACGGCAATGGATCCTGATCTCATCAAGAACTTCCCATTGCGAGTGCCTCAAAGCTATATTAATAAAATGCGCCACGGTGATGTGAATGATCCTCTGTTACGTCAAGTATTCCCTCTAATTGATGAATCTATAGAAGTAGAACACTTTGTCTCCGATCCTGTTGGTGATCATTTAGCGATAAGCTCTCCCGGACTCTTACAAAAATATCATGGTCGAGCGTTGCTGGTTGTGACAGGAGCCTGTGCTATTCACTGTCGTTACTGTTTTCGTCGGCATTTTCCTTATGGGGAAAGTAACCCACTGGCCGGTGCGTGGCAACAAACTTTAGCCACATTGAATAACGATAAAAACATCAATGAAGTGATTTTAAGTGGCGGTGACCCGCTTGTTCTGACCGATCAAAAACTTGAAAGTATTATTACTGATTTAGCCGCGATCCCTCACCTTAAACGTTTACGCATTCATACTCGTTTACCGGTGGTATTGCCCGAACGTATCAATGATTCATTATTAGCGTGTTTAGAAAAAACAACACTCAAACTGGTGATGGTTATTCATAGTAATCATGCCAATGAAATCGATCATCATGTTGCCAATGCATTATTGAGTTTACACAATATAGGCTGTCAATTACTTAATCAAACCGTATTGCTAAAGGGCATTAATGACAATGCGGAGGACTTGGTTGATTTAAGTGAGCGCTTAAGTGACGTGGATGTCTTACCTTATTACCTGCACTTACTGGATCCCGTTGCAGGCGCCAGCCACTTTGATGTTGTTGAACAAGATGGAATTGAACTGATAGAGAAGATCAGAACAAAACTGCCTGGCTACCTTGTGCCCCGACTGGTGAGAGAGCAACAAGGTAAAGCCAGTAAAACAATTATTGCTTAAATAGGTTTAACGACGCTCTGCAAGTGGCGTGTATTCACGAATAGGCTCACCAATATAGATTTGAGTCGGACGATAAATACGGTTATCAGATATTTGTTCACGCCAATGTGCTAACCAACCCGCAGAACGTGCTACTGCAAACAGAGCCGTAAATTGATCTGCTGGAATGCCCATTTCTGCATATAAAATGCCTGAATAGAAATCAACATTTGGATAAACACCTTTATGGCCTAATCTATCTGCACAAATTTCTTCAACTTTCATCGCCGTTTCAAAGGTAGTGTCTAGACTGCTGCCTCGGTCTTCAATTAGTTCTGCTACTAATTTGTGTAAGATAGTGGCTCGAGGATCTTTCACTTTATATTCACGGTGTCCCATACCCCAAATAACTTCTTTATTTTTGAGGGCATTATCAACCCATTTTTCAGCTTTATCTGCACTGCCAATCTCTTTCAACATTTCAACAACACGTGAATTTGCTCCACCATGTAGAGGGCCAGATAGCGTACCAATTGCACCAGAAATAACACTATAAGGTGTAGCCAATGTTGAGCCTGAGACTAAGGCAGAGAATGTTGAGGCATTTAAAGTATGTTCAGCATGAAGAACTAAACATACATCCATAATTTTAGCCATCAGTGGATCAGGTTCTTTACCGGAAAACATATACAGTAAATTTTCAGCCACAGATAAATCTTCGCGAGGTTCAATAGGGTCATAACCACGACGCATATGCTCCCACATGGCTACTAATGGAGCCATAGATGCAATAATGTTCACCGTCATATTACGAACATAATGTAAGTCTTCACAAGCATCTTTACCTGTTAAACATTCATTACCCGGATAAAACATACCCAGACTCGATACCGCTGTTTGCAACATATCCATAGGATGACCTGTTGCAGGGAAATGACGCATCATTTCACGAATATGGTATTTGATTCGATATTGGCTGCGTAACTGAGTTGTAAAATCAGCTAATTCTGCTGATGTAGGTAAGTTACCTTGTAATAATAATAGTGTTGTTTCTTCAAAACTACTATTCTCAGCCAAGGTTTCCAAAGAGTAACCTCGATAGGACAATAAGCCTTTCTCACCATCAATATAAGATATAGCTGACTTAGTTGCTGCAACCCCTTCTAGTCCTGGCAAAAACTCACTCATATACGGCCCCTCAAATAATAATGTCTGTAATCACCAAGCTCGTCTGAGCCCAAGTGATAAATTGAATGAGCGATCATAACAGATCTTCTCGCCTATTCACTGATGAATCTCTAATTAAAGTGTCTCTTTGAATCAAGATACGGAACTAAGATTATTGCAATATATCAGCCCATATATTCTGCGCCCATGCCCCAGCATACTCACCTTCAAGTTCATTGGCTTGTGCAGAAACACCACCGCCCGGCATTGGAAGCATTTGCTTTTTCTCTGAACTGTAACGGTAAACCGCGGCTACATGCATTGCTTGTTTATTATCAACAAAGCTATAACAGGTGTTGTTAAAGACTAACTCTTGTTCTAACTCTTGTTCTGCTAACAATGACACAACAGCGGCTGCACAGACTTTTGCTTGTGCGTTTGCCATATGACCAGATTTGGGTAATTTAGAGTGAACTGCATCACCGATGATATGAACATTCTTCTTCTCTGTAGATTCATAGCTAAGAAAATCAACCTTACACCAACGATTATCAACATTAATCACCCCGGCCATTTCAGCGACTTTCCCTGCTTTTTGTGGTGGAATAAAGTTCAGCACATCCGCATTAAAACTATCAAATTCGGTCTCTACAGCCAATGTTTTAACCTCAATATTCTCTATCGTACTATTAGGGATATATTCAATAAAATCAGTATAATACTCTTGCCATGCAGCTTTAAATAATGCTTTCTTCGAAGCGATATCACCGTTTGCATCCAATACTAATAGTTTTGCGCTTGGATTATTATTTTTTAGGTAAAAAGCTATTTGACAAGCACGCTCATAAGGCCCAGGAGGACAACGAAATGGCGTTGCTGGCACAGTCATAATAGCCGTACCACCTTGTTTCATACTGCTGAGTTGTTGTTGTAATAATGCCGTTTGAGGCCCTGCTTTCCATGCATGAGGGATCGTTTCTTGATGAGCGACGTGAGCTAAATCATCATAAATAAAATCAACACCAGGAGCAAGAACAAGTCGGTGATAAGCCACTAATGTATCGTCATGTAGGCGTACTAGCTGTTTGTCAGTATCAATTGACACCACTTCTGCCTGCACTGTTTCTACACCATAATTATTCGCTAGACCATTGTAATCATGAGTTAATTGCTGAAGTGTTCGGCTCCCTCCTAACACTAAATTACTCTGTGGGCATGATACGAACTGAGCATTACGTTCAATCATTATCACATCAGTATCGTGTGACCACATACTGATATATTTAGCTGCTGTAGCACCTGCAAAGCCACCTCCAATGACCACAACACGTTTACGTAAAGCATGTGTAGTAGCAAATGATACTTTAGGCAACAGTGCAACAGAGCCTACCGCTGCGGCAGATTTAATAAAACTTCGACGCTTTAATTTCATAACTAAACCCTGAAGGTGATTTCAATGCTATGCTCAGCATACTACACCACTCTAATATCTAGTAATAATAATGCTCACTATTATGAAACATGTTCCCCATCTGCTTGTAAATCAGCATGATAGGAAGAGCGAACCATCGGCCCACTTGCCACATGTTCAAAGCCCATTTCCTTTGCAATTACAGCTAACTGATTAAACTCTTCTGGTGTTACAAATCGTTCAACCGCTAAATGATGTCTACTTGGCTGTAAATATTGCCCTAAGGTTAGCATTCGACAACCATGATCTCTTAAATCTTGCATCACTTGCTGTACTTCTTCAAGTGTTTCACCTAAGCCCAGCATTAAACCGGATTTAGTCGGCACATTAGGATGCATTTGCTGAAATTTCTTAATCAATGTCAACGACCACTGGTAATCAGAGCCGGGGCGAATTGCTTTATATAAGCGAGGAATACTTTCTAAGTTATGATTAAAAATATCAGGTGGACTTGTCGCTAAATTTTCTAAGGCAATATCCATTCTGCCCCGAAAATCAGGCACTAAAACTTCAATTCGAGTATCCGGCGACTGTTTACGAATTTCAGCAATACACTGAGTAAAATGTGTACTACCACCATCTCGTAAATCATCTCGATCGACAGATGTCACGACTACATGCTTTAATTTCATTGTAGAGATGGTGTGGGCTAGATGATCAGGTTCCTTAGCATCTAAGGGATCCGGCTTACCATGAGCGATATCACAGAAAGGACAACGTCGAGTACAAATATTGCCCATAATCAAGAATGTTGCTGTGCCGTGAGTAAAACATTCACCTAAATTAGGACACGCGGCTTCTTCACACACCGTATGCAGATTATTCTCACGTAATAGATTTTTGAGCCTAACCACTTCTGGATTGCTGTGTGCTTTTGCACGGATCCAACTTGGTTTCCGCTTAGGGTCACTTGGGATTATCTTAATCGGGATCCGAGATACTTTAGACTCCCCTTTTAATGCCTTAACATCCCGTTTTTTTTGTACTTCTTCAGTCATTCACTTATTACTCATTGTTTCATCTGACTCTGCAGTGCAGATATAAATTTCTGTTTCACTTCGTCCATTGTTATCGAACTGATGAAACTCGTTAAATTAACCATTTCCATCCCCTGATAACCACAAGGGTTTATATAGGTAAATGGCGTCAAATCCATATCAATATTTATACTAATCCCATGATAACAACGTCCTCGCTTAACTCTTAAACCCAGTGAAGCAATTTTTTTATCTCCAATATAAACACCGGGAGCATCACTCCGAGCCTGTGCAACTAAATCATACTCTGCCAGAAGTGTAATCACTGTGTTCTCTAAGCGAGAAACCATCTCACGGACACCAATATGTCGGCGCTGTAGATCAAACAAGGTATAGACAACCAATTGACCGGGGCCATGATAGGTCACCTGTCCACCTCGATCTGTTGCTATAACAGGGATAAGTTTAGTATCAAATATGTGTTCAGGCTTGCCATTTAAACCTTGTGTGAAAACAGGTTTATGCTCTAATAACCAACATTCATCTTTTGTATGTTCATCGCGCTGCACAGTAAACTGCTGCATCGCCTCGTGGGTCTCTTGGAAATCAACTAAGTCCAAGTCCTTGATAATCATTTAAAGAATATATCTAACTTGTTCTTGCTCGCCTAACTCTTGATAAATGGCATCTAATTGTTTTTTACTTGTAGCAATAAAATCAACTCGTACCGACATAAATTTACCACCAGAACTTTCTCTGCTGCTGACAGCACCTTCTTTAATATCACCAACATGTTTGCGAATAATACCGATCACTAGTGCGTCGAAACTATCACTTACCGGCCCCATCACTTTAATACCAAAATCACAGGGAAACTCTAATAAGCTTTCTGTTTCTTGTTCGCTCATGCTGCACCACTTTGTTTAAATTGTTGATATAGGGTATCCATTTTCTGCCAGACTGGACCCAGCTTACCATCTGCAACGAGTTCATTATCTAATCGTGTAATCGGTAGTACTTCTTTTGTCGAGCTACTGATCCAAATTTCATCTGCTTGTTGCAATTGTTCCAATGTAACCGCTTGCTCAATCAATGACATATTATTCTGCTGAGCAATTTTCAGCACTACTTCACGTGTTATGCCGGGTAGTACTTTTTCATCTTTAGGGGCAGTATAAATCGTACCGTTAATCACAACGTAGGCATTGCTGGCTGCACCTTCCGTTAAATAGCCATCACGAATTAATAATGCTTCAACTGCACCTGCTTCATGTGCCTGTTGTTTTAACATGCTATTAGGTAATAAAGTAATCGCTTTAATATTACAGTTCTGCCAACGAATATCATCCAATGTAATGGCTGATCCACCTTCCGTTTTATATTTTTCAGGTACAGCAGTTAAAGAATTACTCATTGCAAATGCTGTTGGTGTTACATTTTCGGGGAAAATATGATCACGAGGTGCCACACCTCTTGTTACCTGCAAATAGAGAGACTGATCTCCTCCTCCACAGCGTTCGATCAATTCCTTAATCAAATCAGTCCATTGTTGTTCGCTGTGTGGATTTTGCATCCTGACACCGTCAAGGCTGGCTTGCAGACGAAGTAAATGACCTTCTAATTGAAAGCAGCGGCCAGCATAAACAGGAATAACTTCATAAACACCATCTCCTAGCAGAAAACCTCGATCAAAGACTGAGACTTTTGCTTGTTCAGCTGGGATGAAATCACCATTTAAATATACGTCACTCACCTTTAACCCCAGATCATCATCAATATCGTATCAATCAGACGTGTCCACCAGCTACCTTGCTCAACATCATTTAATGCGATTAAGGATTGTGTAGTGACCACTTCTCCGTCAAGACTCACCTCGACACTACCCAATACGGCTCCTGCAGTAATAGGGGCAATCACCGGTTGCTGAAGTGTTGTTTCTGCTACAAGATCTTTATAGCGGCCACGGGGAATAGTCACTGTTAGTTTATTTTCTAAACCCAAATTAACAGCCTTTTGCATTCCCTTCCATACTTTGGTGTCGACTATTTTTTCTTGCGCTTGATAAAGCTCGTGGCTTTGAAAGAAGCGAAAACCGTAATTAAATAGTTTTTGTGTTTCTTGGGCACGAGCATTTTCGCTTCGTGTTCCTAAAACAACAGAAATTAAACGCATACCACTACGTTTAGCTGAAGCCGCTAAACAGTAACCAGCTTCTTCTGTATGCCCCGTTTTTAATCCATCAACGGTTGTGTCTCTCCATAACAATTTGTTGCGGTTATGTTGGGTAATATTGTTATAGGTATATTCTTTCTCGGCATACCATTTGTAGTGCTCTGGAAAGTCGCGAATAATCGCAGCGGACAAAATAGCGATATCTGCTGCGGTTGTGTAGTGTTCCGTACCTGGTAAGCCCGTAGAATTTTGATAATTCGTATTAAACATACCTAATTGCTGTGCATATTGATTCATCATTTGGGCAAAGGTGTCTTCACTACCTGCAATATGTTCAGCTAGAGCTACGGCAGCATCATTACCAGACTGAATAATCATACCGCGTAAAAGTACCTCAACAGGCACTTTAGTATTCACTTCAATGAAACTACGAGATCCCACCATTCTCCATGCTTTTTCACTAATCAACACATTATCTGTCAAAGCGATATTACCCGCCTCTATTTCATGTGAAACGACATAAGCCGTCATCAGTTTAGTAATTGATGCCGGCGGTAAGCGTTGTTGTGAATTCTGTTCCGCAATAATTCGACCACTGGCGAAATCTTGCAAAATATATGATTTTGCAGCAATATTCGGAGCACTTGGATTCGGGGTGATGGCAGCGTAAGCAACACCGACAGACAACATTCCACTGACTAATACAGTTTTTAAAAATTTTAACATTCTGTTCTCACTAAAAACGATTGATTTAAATTTAACTAATTTGTACTTTATTCAATAACAATATGGGCATCACTAAAGCCCAAACTCACTAAGCGGTTTGCCAGAGAATTGCCGTATTCAGCATTAGCTAAAGGTCCAACTCTGACTCTATATAAGGTTCCACTTGGTTTATTTAACGGCATAATTAATACCGCGTCACCAATTTTTTGCTGGAGTTCTACTTTTAACTGTTCCGCTTTACTTGCTGTACTAAATGCCCCAACTTGCAAATACATTCCAACAAGATTTGTTTGTTCAACCGGTGCAGAATAGTCTCGCGATCTGACTTCTGTTGGTGCCTCGCCCGGTGTGATGGCTCTCAACTCAACGCGTCCAGTCCCTTTCGCCACAATGCCAAGTTGCGTAGCAGCACTATATGATAAATCAATTAAGCGGTTACCATGAAATGGACCACGGTCATTTACTTTAACAATGACCCGTTTACCATTATCAAGGTTGGTTACTTCTAAGTAACTTGGCAAAGGTAAGGTCTTATGAGCAGCAGTCATCGCATACATATCATAGGTTTCACCACTCGATGTCCGTCTGCCATGAAACTTTGTTCCATACCATGATGCCTCTCCTTGTTCATGGTAGCCTCGACTGGTTTTCAGAGTGTAATAGCGTTTACCAAACACTTCATAGTGGGCAGGGTTACCATATTTACTACGCGGCTCATCTTTAGGTATCGCATTAGGTACCGATGAAACATCGGGGGCTTTGCTCGGTGCACTATCTTGTTTCTCACCAATAACGCCACAGCCAATCAAGCTTAATAGAAAAGCAATAACAGTTATTTTTCTGATTAAATCCAACATATTTAGCGATACTCTTTTTGTATTTCATCGGCTAACTGTGTGACTGCCATGGCATACATTCTGCTGTGATTATAACGCGTGATTACATAGAAGTTTTGTCTGGCAAGCCAGTATTCCTCTCCCTTTCTCTGGGTTAAAGAAATCAGTGCAATCGCATCATCTCCACTCGGTAAAGTCGCTAAAGAAACACCCTCAGCACGCAGCGTATCTCTTGTTAAGCTAGGCTTATAGCCTTTTTCTACTAAACTGCTTGGCTCTTGCCCTGTAAGCTCTGTTTTATGCACAATACTGTCACCTGCAACCCAGCCATGTCGACTAAGGTAATTTGCAATACTGCCGATGGCATCCACTGGATTTGTCCAAATATCTCGTTGCGAGTCACCGTCAAAATCAACAGCATATTCACGGTAGCTACTTGGCATAAATTGTCCTAGTCCCATTGCGCCGGCATACGAACCAATCGGGTCAAGAATTGACATATTTTCATCACGAGTCAAAATTAAGAAATGTTCTAATTCACTGCGAAAGAAAGGACTGCGAGGTGGGTAACGAAAAGCCAAAGTAGATAATGCATCAACAACCCTATAGCTTCCCACATTACCACCGTAGCGAGTTTCAACACCCAGAATGGCAATGATGATTTCAGCGGGCACACCATATTTTTGTTCTGCTTGGGCTAATGTTTCACTATGCTGTTGCCAGAATTTAACTCCGCCTTTTATTCGTTTATTAGTAATAAATATTTTTCGGTAGTCATACCAAGGTTTACTTTTCTCTGCTGGACGAGAGATGGCTTTCAATATCGAGTCTTTAACCTCTACTTGAGCAAATAATGCCGTTAATTCCTCACTATTGAAATCATGTTTCTCCGTCATTTCGGCAATAAACGCTGAAATACCGGGCAAATCAGAATCGGCGTGTGCAACACTGATACTGAGAATCAATGCTGCAAATAAACTGTGTACTATTTTCATTATGACATCATCCTTCGATGGGTATGTATGGACATGAGGATACCGAAGCCTGCAAGCAAGGTCACCATTGATGTTCCTCCATAACTAACTAATGGTAACGGTACACCTACTACAGGCAGTAATCCTGTTACCATGCCGACATTGACGAATACATAGACAAGGAATGTCATCGAAATACTCCCTGCTAATAATCGCGCAAAACTTGTTTGTGCTTGACTGGCTATATATAAGCCTCTACCTGCTATTAACAAATAGGATAATAACAAAATTCCTACCCCTACTAAGCCAAATTCTTCAGCAATAACAGCAAAAATAAAATCCGTTGATCGTTCAGGCAAAAAGGCTAATTGTGCCTGTGTTCCTTCTAACCAGCCCAAGCCAAATAATCCACCTGAACCAATGGCAATCTTTGACTGGATAATATGATAGCCCGAACCTAAAGGATCACTTTCCGGATTCAAAAATGTCATGACACGCTGACGCTGGTAATCATGCATCACATACCAAAGCACCGGTAATGCAGAGGTACACACGACAATAAAGCCAATAATAATTCGCCATGAAATACCAGACAGAAAAATAACAATTAATCCTGAGCTTGCAATCAATAATGAGGTGCCTAGATCGGGCTGTTTAGCAATCAGTAGTGCTGGCACAATAATCATAATTAAACCGATAATTAATCGCCCCACTGAAGGAGAAAGTGGACGTTCTGCCAAATAGCCAGCGACTAATAATGGCACCGCTAACTTCATCAATTCTGAAGGTTGAAAGCGGAAAAACCCTAAGTCTAGCCAGCGCTGTGCGCCCTTTCCCTCATGACCAAACAATAACACGCCCATTAATAGTATTAATCCAGCGCCATAGAGTAAATAAGCCCAGTCCCGCATCCTATCAGGATGAATATTAGCCAGAACAACCATTACAAAAAAAGCCGCGCCAATACGTATTAATTGTCGCATCATTAATGCTGAACTCTGTTCCCCAGCACTATACAAAATCATTAAACCAACCGTTAATAATGCCATCAACCCCATTAATAACAGCGCATCAAGATGCAGGGTAGCTAAGGCTTTTGTCAGGCTCCAGCGTTGTGGGTTGGCTTTATCAATAAGCGCACTATTCATCGTCTGATAATCCAAAATATTGACCTAAAACTTTACGCGCAATAGGTGCCGCAGTTCGGCTACCACTACCTCCATTTTCTGCGACGACTACGACAACTATCTCAGGTTTGTCAGCAGGTGCAATAGCAATGAATAAAGCATGATCATGTAATTTTTTTGCCAAGGTCTCCGCATCATACTTTTCATCTTGTTTGATGCCAAATACCTGTGCCGTTCCGGTTTTTCCACCGATCTCAAATGGCAAGCCCTTGGCAATATGCCGTGCAGTTCCACGTTTTCCATGCACTACTTCAACCATTGACTCTATAACCGCTTCCCAATGCCGACTATTTTTCATTGGCACCGAATCCAAAGGTTCATTTGCGAATAACTCTAATTCACTTTGGCTGCTCGCTCTACTTGCTTTAGCCACTTGGGGAGTAATGTTTATTCCCCTCATCGCTAATATAGAGGTCGCATGAGCAAGTTGAATCGGTGTCGTTTGATTAAACCCTTGGCCAATTCCTGAGATAACGGTTTCACCTGGATACCAGACTTGATTTTTCTTATCACGCTTCCATGCGCGAGAAGGAGATAACCCTTTGCTTTCGCTAGGTATATCCACACCTGTTCGATGACCAAAATCAAATAAATCTAGGAAACTATGCAATCGGTCAATACCTAAAGCACTGGCGAGATCATAAAAATAAACATCACATGATTGTGCTATAGATTTGATGAGATCAATTTTGCCATGCCCTGCATGCTTCCAACAACGGTAGCGATGCTCTTGGCCAGGCAAAGTAAACCAGCCCGGACAAAAACCTTCTGATTTTTCAGTCACAACACCTAATTCTAGGCCCGCTAAGGCAACAAAAGGTTTTAAAGTCGAACCCGGAGGGTAATGTCCGCGTAGTGCACGATCAAATAGAGGTCTATCAATAGAATCTCTTAACACCGCATAATCTTTAGTACTAATACCAGATACAAAGGAATTTGGATCAAAATCAGGCTTGCTTACCATGGCTAAAACACTGCCTGTTTTAGGGGCAAGTACCACCACAGAACCATTAAAATCCGCCAATGCATCTGCCGCTACTCGCTGTAAATTGACATCAATGTTTAAAAATAAATCCTGACCGGCAATCGAGGGGGTATTATTTAGTTCTCGAACAACGCGGCCCTGTACATTCGTTTCTACCTGCTGGTAACCCACGGTGCCATGTAATAAGTTTTCATATTGTTTTTCAATTCCGGTTTTACCAATATGCAGTGTTCCTTGATAACTTTTGGCATCAATTCGCTTTTGATCTCGCTCATTAATTCGTCCTACATAACCAACCGTATGAGAAAATAGTGCTCCTTGTGGATAATGTCTAATCAGGCGACCAACCACTTCCACCCCAGAGAATCGGTGACGATTAACGGAAAATAGAGCCACTTCTTGTTCTGTCAGACGATGTCTAAATGTAAATTGTCTGAAGCCCCGTTGACGTTTAATCTTTGATTTGAACTCTAGTAATTCTTCATCTGATACTGCCATTAAACTAGCGAGATCTTTTAAAGTGTTCTCTGCATCAACGAGGTTCTCAGGCGTAACTTCAAGGCTAAATGTTGGAATATTTTCAGCTAACACCACACCATTTCGGTCATATATCAGTCCACGCTTTGGTGCTAAGGCAACAATATCAACACGATTTCTATTGGAGAGCTTTTCAAAGTGTTCATGCTCAACAACTTGTAATATGGCAAGACGAGCCATGACTACTACAAATAATAAGCCGGCAAACAAAGCTGCAAAGATTAATCGATCATTAATAATGCGATTTTCATTACCATGATCTTTTAAGGCAAAGCGGTTAGACATTCTGTACCGCCATAAAATTAATGAACATGAAAATGTCGCCTGAGCCCTCTTAACACCGCATAAATTATTGGCCAGACCAGCATACTTACCGTAGCAGGCCACCAAAAATGCCAATCAGCAGAGTGTGCAGCTGCAAGGATCAATATTATTTTCAATAATAAGATCAGTGAAAAAACGATTGCAGCTTGTTGCCACAAAGGATAACGGCGTAACTGAAGGTGAAAACTAAGTACAAGATAAATGATAAATGCATAGGCAAAAGCAAGAATACCTAAACTTCCTCCTAGCATGACATCCATCAATAGTCCCACCAGCCAAGCCAAGCCAATGTTCACTCTATTAGGTAAGGCCATCGCCCAATAGATGAGTGTTAACATGACAAATTCTGGTCGTAAAAACCGTAAAGGATCAGCTAAAGGGATCAGCATTAATAAGCAAGATACAATAATGCTTAATATAATAATACTGCCGCCTTGTGGTGTATTATTTCGAACCATTATTCAACACCATCTTCATTGCTACTATCTTCATTACTGCTGTTCGCTTCATCATCGAGTGCATCAGCCTCGTTCCCTTCTGGGATAGGCACAACAAGTAACACTTCACGACTGGTCGATAAATCAGCTGCAGCTTGGACTTGAATATCGGCGAAGGCAAGACCTTGTGGATAATCAATCGAGCTTATTTTTCCAATGGGGTAACCTGTAGGGAAGCGCCCTCCAAGACCAGATGTAACCAGTAAATCTCCCACTCGTACATCTGCGTTATGAGGTAAATATTCTAATTGTAATGACTCGCCTAGTCCTCTCCCTGTAATAACAGCTCGTAAGCCATTACGATTAATTTGAACCGGCACAGCATGACTAGGATTGGTTAACAAAATCACATGGCTTGAAAACGGGCTAACACTCACAACTTGTCCCATTACACCCGTTGCATCTAAGACCGCTTGCCCGACAAAGACATCATTCCGACTTCCTTTGTTAATCAGCACTTTCTGTGAAAAAGGGTCCAGATCAATGGTTAATATTTCTGCAACTTTTACATGCTCACGTAAGCGAAATGAAGAACCTAACAACTCCCGCAGTCGCATATTCTCACGTTCTAGATTTTCATATTTTTGTAAGCGTTGACTATTGACCAATTGAGTCATTTCTAGCGCGGCATTTTTTTCTTTCAGCTGCTTGCGGTCTTCAAAGAACTCACTCATCCAGTTTCCCAAATCGTTAGGTAAGGCTGCAATCGACTGAATCGGATAAACAAGTGTTGATACAACATTACGTACAGACGTAAAAGCACCAAGGCGCGTATCCACAAAAAATAACAATAGCGATGCTATCAATGCTATTAATAAGCGCGTATTTAATGACGGGTTATGAGTGAATAAAGGTTTAATATTTAAGACCTAGAAAATTAAGAAAAGCGCTATTAATGAATTAATAACGCTTTTAAAAACTTAAGTTTTAAGAGTGATTAGTTCTATAAACTTATACATAGTGAACTGTGACTGATTATTCGTAAGTGAATATATCTGATCCTCTTTCATCCATCATCTCAATAGCTCGACCACCACCTCGAGCAACACATGTCAAAGGATCTTCAGCAATAAGTACAGGAATACCTGTTTCTTCAACCAATAAACGATCTAAGTCACGTAATAGTGCTCCACCTCCTGTTAACACCATTCCTCGTTCAGCAACATCAGCACCTAATTCTGGTGGAGTTTGCTCGAGTGCAGTTTTAACAGCTGCCACAATACCGCTAAGTGGATCCTGTAATGCTTCTAATATTTCATTACTGTTTAAAGTGAAACTACGTGGAATACCTTCGGCTAAATTGCGGCCTCGAACTTCCATTTCTTTGACTTCATTACCTGGGTAAGCCGAGCCAATTTCTTGTTTAATTTTTTCTGCTGTCGATTCACCAATTAATGTACCGTAATTGCGGCGAACATAGTTCACAATTGATTCATCAAATAAATCACCACCAATACGAACAGATGCTGAATAAACAATACCGTTAAGTGAAATAACCGCTACTTCAGTTGTACCACCACCGATATCAAGTACCATTGAACCACTGGCTTCTTCAACAGGCATTCCTGCACCAATTGCTGCTGCCATAGGCTCTTCTATTAAATAGACGTCTCTTGCACCCGCCCCTGCCGCAGACTCTCTAATCGCGCGACGCTCAACTTGAGTGGATCCACAAGGCACACAGACTAAAACTCGCGGGCTCGGTTTGAAAAAGCGACCTTCATGTACTTTAGAAATAAAATGTTGCAACATTTTTTCTGTCACGGTGAAGTCTGCGATTACACCATCCTTCAATGGTCGTATAGCAGTAATATTACCCGGTGTTCGTCCTAGCATTCGTTTTGCTTCAACACCTACGGCAGCAATTGAACGAGGTCCGCCAGGACCTTTATCTTGTCGTATTGCAACCACTGAAGGTTCGTCTAAGACGATACCTTTTCCTCGTACATAGATAAGGGTATTTGCTGTACCAAGATCGATCGAAAGATCGTTAGAAAACATTCCGCGTAAACGTTCAAACATTAAAGAAAGCCATAGATTTGAATTTAAAAGAAGTACTTTATCAATCCATGGGGCTGTTGAGCAAGCCACGAATGATTTAAACTGTGCACTTATTCATAGAATTCACCTTGGAACCGTCGATGAGTTTAGATAAAACTGATGTAGAAAAAATCGCACATTTAGCGCGTTTAGCAATTGATGAAAATGACATCCCTGATTATGCGCGGGATTTGAGCAATATTTTTGATCTCGTTGAGCAAATGAGTGGCGCTGATACCAGTAATGTATCACCCATGGCACACCCCTTTGATGCCCATCAGCGACTTCGTGAAGATGTCATCAAAGAAACAGATCAACGGGAAATATTCCAATCAATTGCGCCAAAAACTGACGCTGGTGTTTATCTGGTTCCGCAAGTTATCGAATAAATGTTACTTCATTAATATTTTTAACTTTAATTAAGTCGTAACTAATAAAAAAGAATTATAGGCACACACATGCATAACAAATCTCTTGCTGAACTTTCAGCAGCATTACACTCTGGCGAATTTACAAGTGTCGAGTTAACTCAACACTACCTTGACCGTATCAATGCTCACAATGCTGACATTAATGCCTTTATCAGCATTACTGATGAGCATGCATTAAAACAAGCACAAGCAGCAGATAAACTCCTTCAGCAGAAAACCGCAGGATTATTAACCGGTATTCCATTAGCTCATAAAGATATTTTCTGTACACAAGGTATTCGTACGAGTAGTGGCTCAAAAATGCTGGATAATTTTATTGCGCCTTATGATGCAACAGTCGTTGAAAAGATCAATGCTGCTGGCATGGTTACCTTAGGTAAAACCAATATGGATGAGTTCGCAATGGGCTCTTCTAATGAAACTAGTTTTTATGGTGCAGTTAAAAACCCTTGGGATACGAATCGTGTTCCTGGTGGTTCATCTGGTGGTAGTGCCGCAGCAATGGCTGCTCGATTAGCACCTATTGCAACCGGTACAGATACAGGTGGTTCAATTCGCCAACCCGCATCTTTGTGCAATTTAACTGGCTTAAAACCAACTTATGGTCGTATTTCTCGTTATGGCATGATTGCTTTTGCATCTAGTTTAGATCAAGCAGGACCCATGGCTCATAGTGCCGAAGATGCAGCCTTATTACTCAATGTAATGGCTGGCTTTGATGAACGTGACTCTACCAGTATTGAACATGATGTACCTGATTACTCAGCCACATTAAATGATTCTTTAGATGGCTTACGAATTGGCCTACCTAAAGAATTTTTCAATGACGATCTTGATCCAAAAATTGCAGAGCTTCTTAGTGATGCCATCAAAGAATATGAAGCATTAGGCGCTGTATTTAAAGAAATCAGTCTCCCTAATACTGGCTTATCTATCCCTACCTATTATGTTGTCGCCCCAGCAGAGTGCTCATCTAATCTGTCACGTATGGATGGTGTACGTTTTGGCCATCGCTGTGATAATCCTAAAGATTTAGATGATCTTTATCTCCGTTCTCGTGGAGAAGGTTTTGGTGAAGAAGTTAAACGTCGCATTATGATTGGTACTTATGCCCTATCAAGTGGCTATTACGATGCATATTATCTTAAAGCACAACAATGTCGTCGTTTAATTAGTAATGATTTCAAACAAGCTTTTGAAGAAGTCGATGTTATTTTAGGTCCATCAACGCCTGCTACAGCCTTTAATCTAGGCGAGAAGACTGATGATCCTATTTCTATGTATTTAGAAGATATCTATACTATCAGTACTAATTTAGCTGGCTTGCCAGGTATGTCGATCCCAGCAGGGTTTATTAATGGTCTTCCTATTGGTCTTCAGCTTATCGGTAACTACTTTAATGAAGCCAAATTATTAAATGTTGCCCACCGTTACCAACAAGTGACTGACTGGCATCAACACACTCCTGAAACATTTAAATAAGTTTCTGGGGTAGCAAAGGAGCTAAACCATGAAAGCATCCGAACTATTTATTCGTAGTCTTGAAAATGAAGGCGTTGAATATATTTTTGGTATTCCAGGCGAGGAAAATCTGGATGTCATGGATGCTTTATTAGACTCTGAAATAAAATTCATCACCACCCGCCATGAGCAAGGAGCTGCTTTTATGGCAGATGTTTATGGCCGACTGACTGGCAGGGCTGGTGTATGCCTTGCCACTTTAGGTCCTGGTGCTACAAATCTGATTACAGGTGTGGCTGATGCCAATATGGATCATGCCCCATTAATTGCAATTGCCGGACAAGCAGCAACCAATAGATTGCATAAAGAATCTCACCAAGTATTAGATTTAGAAGCCATGTTTCTGCCTATTACTAAATATGCTACTCGTATTGTGAGTCCAGAAGTCATCCCTGAAATTGTGCGTAAAGCATTTAAAGTCGCCCAAACAGAAAAAACAGGGGCGTGTTTTATTGAGTTTCCTGAAAACATTGCTGAAATGGAAATTGATGACGAGCCGCTACGGATTAAACATGCAATCCCACCGGAGCCTGCTCAAGAACAAGTTGTGCGTGCAGCTGAACTCATTTCACAGGCAGAGAACCCCATTATTCTTGCTGGTAATGGTGTCGTTCGCGCTAACGCTTCTGAAGCATTAGCTGATTTTGCTTTTAAATTAGGTATTCCTGTTGCCAATACATTCATGGCAAAAGGTGTCATTCCCTTTCATCATCCTATGGCCTTAGGCAGTGCGGGATTACAGTCAGGTGACTATGTTAACTGTGGATTTGCCAATGCCGATGTCATTATTTGTATTGGCTATGATATGGTTGAATATCACCCTTATCTTTGGCACCCCTCTCGTGACCGTATCATTATTCATATTGATGCCACTCATGCCGAAGTGGATGCCTACTACAGTGTTGTCGCCGGTGTAATAGGTAATATCAATCACAGTTTAAACCGTATTGCAGCACTCAGTCAGCCAAGCCCCCACCACACTAATACTATGCGTACCCTTCGCGATAGTTTAGTTCAAGATATGAATCAACACCGTAATGATCTTGAGTTTCCAGTCAAACCACAAAAAATAATCTGGGATTTACGTACGGCAATGGACTTACAGGATATTGTTATTTGTGATGTTGGTGCCCATAAAATGTGGATGTCTCGCATGTTTCGCTGTGAACAGCCTAATACCTGTATTATTTCCAATGGTTTTGCCAGTATGGGGATTGCAGTTCCCGGAGCGGTTGCAGCCAAACTCGCATACCCTGATCGCAAAGTGGTTGCCGTAACTGGTGATGCAGGCTTTTTGATGAATTCACAAGAAATTGAAACGGCTTTACGCCTTAATATTGCCATTGTTATTTTGATTTGGAATGATGCCAGCTATGGTTTGATTGAGTGGAAACAACAAAATCAATTTGGCCGCATTAGTAATGTGAAGTTCACTAACCCTGATTTTGTTCAATATGCACACTCTTTTGGTGCCCATGGGGTGAGGATTGAAAGTACCGATCAACTGATGCCCGAACTTAGCGCCGCACTAGAACGCGATACTGTCACCATTATCGACTGTCCCGTAGATTACCGAGAAAACCTAAAGTTAACAGAAACCTTAGGTCAACTCACCACCCCTAATTAACAAGGTCCCTTATGACGACTCATTCTCGCAATATTGTCATTATTACAGTGCTTATTATTGGCTTTTTTGCATTTAATTGGTTCAATAATAGTCAACAGGCACTCGCTCCTGAACTTAATTTCACTGATATCAATGGACAAGCACACTCATTACGCGACTACCAAGGTAAACCAGTTTTAGTCGTATTCTGGGCAACTGACTGTCCAGGCTGTATTGCCGAGATGCCAGAGTTAATTAAACTGCATAATGAATATAGTGAGCAAGGCCTAACGATTATAGGTGTTGCCATGGCCCATGATACGATTAAACACATTAAGGCAATGCAAGCTGCTAAGGGCCTACCTTATACCCTCACATGGGATCACAGTTCATCTATAGCCCAAGATTTTAATAATGTTCGAGTCACCCCTACACACTTCTTAATTGCACCTAGTGGTGAAATTATTATGCGTAAAATAGGTTCACTCAATATGGAGTACCTACATAATAAACTCCATAATATGGGACTTAATAAATCTTAATTTCATTCTTGCTACACATTCCTTGGTAATCATGCGATAATGTTCTGTTTTTTATGCCCTTAACTTGTCATTCAGATTTACGAGCTAGGGGATTATTTGGTTAGGGAGTTTTTTCCTAACATTTAAATGTTCAACAGGAGCGATTTAATATGGCACGAGTATGTCAGGTAACGGGTAAGCGCCCTATGGCTGGGAACAATGTTTCTCATGCCCATAACAAAACAAGACGTCGATTTCTTCCAAACCTTCACCCGCACCGCATCTGGGTAGAGTCAGAGAATCGTTGGGTTAAACTGCGTGTAAGTAATCACGGTTTACGTATTATTGATAAAAAAGGCATCGATGCTGTTCTAGCTGACATCCGTGCTCGTGGCGAAAAGGTTTAGGAGATAGAATCATGCGCGATAAAATTAAATTAGTTTCATCTGCAGGTACAGGTCACTACTACACTACAGACAAAAATAAACGTACTATGCCTGAAAAATTGGAAATGAAGAAATTCGATCCAGTTGTTCGCAAACACGTTATGTATAAAGAAGCTAAAATAAAATAAGCTTTTTATACATTTTTAATATTAAAACCCACTTTTGTGGGTTTTTTTATGTCTGTCGATCGGCTACTATTCAAGCTACGAATATACTTACTCTCACACTTTAAGGGAATTAGGGAATTGACGAGCTTAATGTCTGACTTACCACTCAATTCAAACGTCATCATTGCTAGGCAAGCTATTTTCGATCGTAAGCTTAATGTCTATGCCTATGAACTGCTCTTTAGGGAAAATAAACACCAGCAATACTCAAATGTGTCTGCCACTTCTGGTGATGATGCGACTAGCCAAGTCATTAACCATTCTTTCATGGAGCTGGGAATTGAGCGGGTTATTGGTAATAATATTGCGTTTATCAATTTAACTCGAAACTTTGTATTATCTGATGATCCCCTTCCCTTCACGCAAGACCGCGTTGTATTAGAAATTTTAGAAGATATTGTTGTTGATGACGACATTATTAATGCCACTCAAAAACTAGTCGATCAAGGTTATATTATTGCCTTAGATGATTTTATTTTTGATGAGTCTCTACGGCCCTTAGTAAAACTCGCTAAAATTATTAAAATTGATTTACTCGCCTTAACGAAGCAAGAGCTAATCGAGCATGTCAATTTATTAAAAAAAGAGAATGTACTACTTCTTGCAGAAAAAGTGGAGACACAAGAGCAATATGAATTATGTCGCCAATTGGGCTTTGACTATTTTCAGGGTTATTTCTTTAGCCGCCCTAGCATCATCGAAGATCAGGCTGTTCCTGAAAGTCAGCTAAACCTACTGTCCATTATTTCAAAGCTGCAAGATCCTAATGTAATGTTTGAAGATATTGGACAATTAATTCAACAAAATGCTGGCCTCAGTTATAAGTTACTCCGTCTACTTAACTCGGCAGCAATGTCTCTCCCCAAAAAGATAGATTCGATCAATCAAGGGCTCACTATCCTTGGTCTTAATGCGATCAAAACATGGACGACTCTCATTTCACTTAATGGCATGAATGTAACCACAGATGAAGTGATGGCTCAGGCCCTTGTAAGAGCAAAAATGAGTGAGCAGTTGGCCCCATGTTATAATCAACAGAGTGAATCTGGCTTTTTAATTGGTTTATTTTCAATGATTGATACGATGATGAATCGTTCGATGGATGAGCTCTTAACTACCTTGCCTTTAAATAAAGATATTAAACAAGCACTGTCAACAAAACAGGGGGATTTAGGTCAACTACTTCTCAATGTTATTCTTTATGAGCAAGGCTTATGGGAAGAAGTTGATACCAGCAATGTCACATTAGAAAAATTTAGTACCTGCTACATCAATGCCACAGAGTGGACAATAGAAACCCAAATAGCGCTATAGGCATAATGACCCATCAAACTCTTCTTTCTGTAAAATCACTCTCTCGTCATTATCGTAGCCAAATAGCGGTCAATGATCTTAGTTTTACGATTAATAAAGGTGAAGTACTGGGCTTTTTGGGCCCTAATGGAGCAGGAAAAAGTACCACGATGAAAATGCTCAGTGGCAACCTTGCTCCCACCTATGGTGAAATTATTATTAACGGCCATGATTTACTCTCTGATCCAGAGCAGGCCAAGCAGCATATTGGCTATTTAGCCGAACAGCCTCCTCTCTATAAAGAACTGACTGTTAAAGAGTTTCTTATCTTCTGTGCCAATATTAATAATGTAGAAAAAGCTAAAGTAAAATTAGCGGTAGATTCTGCTATTCATCGCTGTGGACTATCGGAGGTGACTCAACGTCTAATTGCTAACTTATCAAAAGGTTATCAACAACGTGTAGGTATTGCTCAGGCAATTATCCATTCACCTGCTGTTGTTATTTTAGATGAACCGACTTCAGGTTTAGATCCAATACAGATCCGTGAAATTCGTCAGTTGATCCGTGACATTGCTCGCGAGCACAGTGTGATTCTCTCCACCCATATTTTGCCTGAAGTACAGATGTTATGTGACCGTGTACAAATCATCAATCAAGGCCAGTTAATCTTCAGCGACCATATTAGTGCTCTGGATGAGAAAATGCAGTCATCATGCGTACTCGTTAGCTTTCTAAGCCCCCCGGATCTATCCAGACTGAATAATATATCAGCTGTAAGTCATGCCGAGAGTATTGGTAATAACCAGTTCAGACTACATTACGCTCCTGATGATGATCCCCTAGAAGAAATTGTCTCTCAAGCAGTTAGCAATAAATGGCAGTTACGTGAGCTTACTCCTGAGCGACATTCACTTGAAGATGTCTTTATGAAAATGATCCAAGATGAGCAGGCAAACTAATGTTTACATTAGCTAAAAATGAACTATATCGTCTATTTTTATCGCCTTTGGCATGGATAATCCTCGGACTCACTCAGCTTCTCCTAGCTTATTTATTTTTAACTCATATTGATTATTTTGTGCAAATTCAGGCTCAAATATCTGTAATACCCGGTGCTCCAGGCATTACAGAACTGATAGCAATTCCTTTATTCAATAATGCCGCTACGATCTTTTTATTAATTACACCTTTGATAACCATGAGGTTAATTGCCGAAGAACGCCGTAATGAAACGCTACCTCTTCTCTTCTCCTCTCCTCTGGCCATGTATAAAATCGTCTTAGGTAAATTCCTCGGTACCTTTGGTTTTTTACTGATATTACTATTGCTAACTAGCTTGATGCCTTTATCATTAAGTCTTGGTGGCCATCTTGATTCTGGTTTATTACTCTCTGGACTATTAGGGCTGACACTACTATTAGCAAGCTTTACAGCAATTGGCCTCTACCTCTCTTCACTCACATCTCAACCAACAATTGCGGCCATGTCGACCTTTGCTAGTTTATTTTTATTGTGGATTATTGATTGGGCTGGTTCAAGCCAAGCGGTGGGTGAATCATCAAGCTTATTTAGCTGGCTATCATTATTACGACACTACCAGCCTCTGCTACAGGCGGACGTTCATAGCAGCGATATAGCCTATTATGTCATCGTGATCACAGTGTTTCTGTTGCTAACAATTCGTCGTCTAGACGCAGAGAGGTTAAGCTAAGATGAAACTGCATCAAAAAGATCAACTTCAGCTTAAGCTACACAATACTCTTTTTTACCTACTGCTCATTATAGTAGTGACATTACTTGCTCAACTGTCACTGAAAACAGATATAAGTGCAGATTGGACACAAAATAACCGCCATACCTTATCTGATACAACAATAGAATTTCTGCAACAGCTTGATCAAGACATTACTATTCAGCTATTTATTAGCCCTAATGATGAGTATAAAGAGACTGCCGAACGTTTATTAAGCCGTTATCAGTCCTATTCAGAACACATAGCAGTTCAGGGCATCAACCCTGATCTTTCCCCTAGTTTAGTGCGAGAGTTGAATATTCAGCAACAAGGAGAAATGGTTGTTTCTCGCGGCGAACAACAAACACACGTGCTCGATTTATCTGAACAATCATTAACTAATGCCTTAATCAATGTGTCTCACCATAAAAAACAATGGATAGTATTTATTGAAGGTCATGGTGAACGAAGCCCTTTTAATGAAGCCAATAGCAATCTTTCGATCTGGGCTGATGAGTTACAGCAGAAAGGCTTTAAACTGCAAGGCTTGGATTTAGTTAAACACAGCCAAATTCCTAATAATACGAGTGCAGTTGTTATCGCCAGTCCTGATCGCCCTTGGCTTGATGGTGAAATTACAATCATCCAAGACTATATTGATCAGGGTGGCCATTTACTTTGGCTAGCTGATCCTAATAAACACCGCAGCTTATCTGCTCTTGCTGAACATTTAGACTTTACCTTTATTGATGGCACAGTGATCGATCCTAATGCAACACTATTAGGCATTAATGATCCTCGTTTCACCTTAGTAAATGACTATGCCAATCACCCTATTTCTCAAGCAATCAATACCGTCACTCTCTTCCCTCACTCTGTTGCACTTGAAGCTATACATGGTGTGGTTCCAAGTAGTTGGAATGCGACCTCACTCCTCAATACTCAGGAAAATACATGGAGTACACTTGGCGAAATCCGCGAACAAGAATTGAGCAACACTTATTTTGATGAAGGTATTGATTTCGCAGGACCTCTCAGCATTGGCCGCTTATTGACCAGAACCGTCGAAAACAACGATGGACAACAGCGTATCGCCATTATTGGTGACAGTGACTTTGTCTCCAACACCTATATTGGCAATGCAGGCAATCTTGATCTTGGTATAGCATTGATTAATTGGTTGGTTGGAGAAGATGATCTTATTGTTATCCCCGTCAAAACAACCATTGATAATCGTCTGGATTTATCGACAGCCCAGTCATTAATCATCGGTTTAGGCTTTTTACTTGTTCTGCCCTTTTTACTATTGATGACAGGCTTTATTATTTGGAAAAGACGCCGTCACAGATGAATACTCTAAGCCGAACAAACCTCAGCCTTGTCGCTATTATTGCTTTGCTTTACTGCTTACTTAACCTGCCAGAGCAAACCGTGCCAGATCGGCTTACTTTATCAAGCCTTCATGCCCAAGATGTGAGCGATATTATTATTGAGCGACAGAATCGAGGTGAGATTCAACTCCACAAAAAAGATCAACAGTGGCTGGTACAACACCCCTTATATGCTCCTGCCAATCACACTCGTATTAAGCTCTTATTAAATGTATTATCTCAGCCCTCATACAGCCAATATCAAGTCAGTCCTGAACTTGACTTGCAACAGTTTGGTTTAGAGCCTGCATCATTAATCTTAAGACTTAATCAACAGTCCTTTAGCTTTGGAGGCACTGAAGGCCTAAGTCAACGACGTTATATTCAACATCGTGGCACTATTCACCTTATTGATGATACGGTTAGCCCCTTGCTCAATTCAAGCGCAACAAGCTTCATTGATAACCGCTTATTTGGTGACAATATGCAGTTAACACAACTGCGACTGCCCTTAGTGTCGACTCAGTCCACTACTTCGTTAGAACAAGCCTCGACTCTCAAACTAATAGAGGGGCATTGGTCAAGTGACACGACCATGTCATCAGATCAACTCAGTACATTAGTAGCTAATTGGCAACATGCTTATGCACTACAGGTGACTACTGTCAGCGATGAACAGCCCGTACAAGAAAATTCTCATAAGCTGCTCTTTTCATTTAAAGGCGTTGATGAAGAAATGGAGGTGTTTGCACACATTGAGGAGTCGACACTTGTTATTAGCAATCCACGTAACCGACTTCGCTATCATTTTCCTTTGGCACTCGCTCAGCAACTATTCATTAATAAAGAGTAATACTCATGCCAGAATTACCAGAAGTTGAAACAACTCGGCGTGGTATCGCCCCACATATCGAAGGTCAAAAAATTGATCAGGTTACTATCCGTAATCATAAATTAAGGTGGCCGATTCCTAGTGATCTGGCTGATATTCTTGGCGGTCAAACCATACAATCAATTAGTAGACGTGCAAAATATCTATTATTCCAATGTGATAGTGGCTTATTAATTATCCACCTAGGTATGTCAGGTCACTTACAAATAATGACTGAATCAGATCCCATCGCCAAACATTCTCATTTTGAGATCCAACTGGAAAATAAGCTCATTTTACGCTTTACTGATCCCCGTCGTTTTGGCGCAGTATTGTGGACACAAGAAAAAAGTGATGATTATCATCTACTCAATCATTTAGGCCCAGAACCTCTATCAGATGACTTTAGCTCAGAGTATTTGATTCCACTACTGACAGGACGACGCTGTTCTATCAAGACATTTATTATGAATGGACACTATGTCGTTGGAGTGGGGAATATCTATGCAAATGAAGCATTATTTCTAGCAAGGATTCACCCTAAAACACCTGCTGGTGAGGTTGTTGAAGCTGATGTTGACAGTTTAGTACGCGTCATCAAAGAAGTATTGACGAAAGCTATAGCGGCTGGAGGGACAACCTTAAAAGACTTTAGAAAAAGTGATGGTAAACCGGGGTATTTTGCCCAACAACTCAATGTCTATGGCAGAGAAGGTGAAGCCTGTCCTCAGTGTGCTAGTCTTATCAAGCAGTATAAAGAAAGTCAAAGAGCTAGCTTCTATTGCCCTCAATGCCAAACACTTTAACAGTGTTATTTTTTCTGTGACGAAAAAAATTCCGCTAATAATTTAATTTCGGCAGCGGTATAACCACCAGCATGATGAAACATCACTGTCGATTGTCTTGTTCCATCAATAAACTGGCCCATTTGCTCAATAAAGTGTAACTGACCCATTCCCGCTAAATTTGGTATACCACCGACACTATGTCCATTAGTACCATGACATGCTGCACAGGATGATGCTAATAATTCAACATTGCGATGCTGCCCATCGGCAATCGTTGCAGTACTCACCAAAAAACTGCAGGCTAATACAATGTAAATAAGTTTTCTAAACATCTTGAATGTCCTTATGGGCTACGCTTATTTAAACAGCTAATGCTAGCCTACGCTATAATAGACGACTAGTCCTAAATAAATTAAAGTCCCTATGTCTGAATTACTAAAACTCGATGGCATCATCCCAGAAGAATGTGCTGGTTTACGCCTAGATCAAGCCTTGGCTCAACTCTTTTCTGATTATTCACGCGGTCAAATTACCAAGTGGATAAAAGCAGGAGATGTACTAGTCAATGATAAAAAACTACGTCCACGCGACGCCGTAGCAGGTGGTGAGTTTGTCCTTATTACTGCTCATATAGAAGCCGTTGACGACACGTGGACTGCTGAGGCGATACAGCTTGATATTGTTCATGAAGATGATGATGTGATCATTCTCAATAAACCTGCCGGTATGGTTGTTCATCCTGGAGCAGGAAACAGTGACGGCACATTAGTCAATGCGCTTCTGCATCACTCTCCTCAGCTTGAAGGTATTCCTCGCGCAGGTATCGTTCACCGGATAGATAAAGGTACTACTGGCTTATTAATGATTGCAAAAACATTACAAGCCCATAACTCTTTGGTTACACAACTTCAAGAACGTACAGTACTACGTGAATACCAAGCCATTGCGATGGGAGTCATGACCGCGGGAGGAACGGTAGATGAACCAATCGGTCGTCACCCTGTTGAACGTAAACGTCAAGCTGTAATTGGCTCTGGTAAACATGCCGTTACGCATTACCGTGTCGAACATCGCTATCGCGCCCATACCCATATACGCTGCAAGCTAGAAACAGGTCGTACCCATCAAATTCGTGTCCATATGGCACATATTCGTTATCCGCTTTTAGGCGATCCAGCTTATGGTGGTCGCTTGCGTCTACCCAAAGGTGCAAGTGAAGAAACCCAACTCGCTTTGCAGGCTTTTAAACGACAAGCGCTTCATGCTGGTTCATTAGGCTTTATTCACCCAGCAAGTGGCGAAGAAGTATCATGGCAAGTTGATATGCCAGAAGACATGCTTAATATATTGGCTGTACTGGCTAAAGATCAAAAAAATAACCGTTAAAATAGAGTATTTTATCTCCAGTATTTAGTAACAATAATTTAAAGATAAAAAAAGGGGCTGATTATTAATAATCAGCCCCTTTTTATTTTCTAGCTAGAAAACTAACTTATTTTTTCTTAGCTTCTTCACGTTCTTTTGCTTCTTTGATAACAGTCTCAGCTACATTACGTGGACATGCACTATAGTGTAAGAACTCCATAGAGAACTGACCACGACCAGAAGTCATAGTACGTAAAGAACCGATGTAACCAAACATTTCACTTAATGGCACTTCACCATTAATTCGAACGCCTGTTGGTGTTGAATCTTGTGATTTGATCATGCCGCGACGACGGTTAAGATCACCAATAACATCACCAACGTGATCTTCAGGTGTAAATACATCCACCTTCATGATTGGTTCCATAATTTGTGGACCCGCAGTTGGCATTGATTGACGGTAAGCAGCCATTGCAGCTAATTCAAACGCTACAGCAGATGAATCCACGGCATGGAAAGCACCATCGAATAATGTTACTTTGAAATCAAGACATGGGTAGCCCGCTAATACACCGCGATCCATCATTTTCTTGAAACCAGCTTCTACAGCAGACCAGAATTCACGAGGTACAGAACCACCGGTTACAGTTGATTCAAATTCAAAACCTGTACCTGGTTCACCAGGTTCGATAATGTATTCAATTTTACCGAATTGACCAGAACCACCCGATTGTTTCTTATGAGTGTATGCATCTTCAATACGTTTTGTGATTGTTTCACGGTAAGCTACTTGTGGAGCACCAACTGATACTTCAACACCATGAGTACGTTTTAAGATATCAACTTTGATATCTAAATGTAACTCACCCATACCTTTAATGATTGTTTCGCCACTTTCTTGGTCTGTTTCAACACGGAAAGAAGGATCTTCTTTAATCATTTTACCTAAAGCAATACCCATTTTCTCCGTACTTGCTTTATCTTTAGGAGAAATAGCGATTGAGATAACTGGATCTGGGAAAACCATTGGCTCTAATGTAGCTGGTTTCTTAGGATCACATAATGTATGACCTGTTTGAACATCTTTCATACCTACAACAGCGATAATATCACCCGCTTGTGCAGAATCTAATTCTGTACGGTCATCAGCATGCATTTCCACCATGCGGCCTACACGTTCTGTTTTACCTGTGAAAGTATTAAGAACAGTATCACCTTTATTTAAGACACCAGAGTAAATACGGATAAAGGTCAAGGCACCAAAACGGTCATCCATAATTTTAAATGCTAAAGCACGTAAAGGAGCATCAGCCGTTACAATTGCAAACTCACCCGTTTCTTCACCCTCTTCATTTACTTCGGGTTGAGGTTCAACTTCTGTTGGGCTAGGTAAGTATGCAACAACCGCATCCAATACCATTTGAACACCTTTATCTTTAAAAGCAGAACCACAGTATGTTGGGAAAAAGTCCATTGATAATGTACCTTTACGGATACATTTATTGAGGTCTTCAAGTGAAGGCTCTTCACCTTCAAGATACGCTTCCATTAAGTCATCGTCTTGCTCTACAGCAGTTTCGATTAACATTTCACGGTATTCTTCAATTTGATCGGCCATCTCTGCAGGTGGCTCTTCAATACGGAAGTCAGTTGTATCTTTTTCGTTATCCCAGATCCAAGCTTTACGACTTAATAGATCAACACAGCCTTTAAAGTCATCTTCAATACCAATTGGTAGGACCATAACTAATGGGTTTGCGCCTAAAACGTCTTCTACTTGTTTAACAACACGGTAGAAATCAGCACCCATACGATCTAATTTATTTACAAAGATAATACGAGAAACTTCAGATTCATTCGCGTAGCGCCAGTTTGTTTCTGATTGAGGTTCTACACCACCACTTCCACAGAAAACACCTACACCACCATCTAATACTTTAAGAGAACGATAAACTTCGATTGTGAAATCTACGTGACCAGGAGTATCAATAACGTTTAAACGGTGTCCATCCCACTCACAGCTTGTTGCTGCTGATTGGATAGTAATACCACGTTCTTGCTCTTGTTCCATGAAGTCTGTTGTTGCTTCACCGTCATGAACTTCACCAGTCTTATGGATCTTACCGGTTAGTTTCAAGATACGTTCTGTAGTAGTGGTCTTACCCGCATCTACATGCGCGAAAATACCAATATTTCTATAGGTGGATAAATCTGCAGCCATTATTCTGTCTCAAAATAGGGTTAAAAAGAGTATGTTCTAAAATTACATCGAACTAAACCGCATCATTTTAAACTAATCTATTTTCATGTACAAGAATATGGACAACACATTAAGATAAATCAGAGCAATACAAGCTATCAGGTCATATTAACTCAGTTAGTATTAGTTTACATTTATTGATTTTGCGCAGTTCAAATAAAATTTAAGCGTGCTTAACTTGTGGTAACCACTGATATCGGTAGATAACACCCGGCACAGATAAAACAAGAAAACCACAGAATGTTGTGATAAAAAACTCCCATTGTTGGCTAAAAACTTCACCTGAGAATTGTATTTCAGTAGCAACAGAAATTAATAAACAAAGTACATAGTAGACCATCAATTCAATTAAACGAATAAACACAGGCTTAGGTTTAGCCAATGGATAAACTAAAAATACTCGCTCTGTTATCCACGGTAAACTAGCAATGATCAAAAATAGAAATAGTAGTGTTGTTGAAGACATTATGTACTCATTATTTTATGCAAAGACACTAGCGCATAATGCTAGTAACGCGCCGGGGAAAACCCCTAAAGCGAAAACAGTTAACGCATTAAGACTAAAGACCATTTTCATATCTACAGAAGCAACGAGTGCTGTTTGAGTAACAGGTTTCTCAAAATACATTACTTTGATAATACGTAAATAATAAAAAGCGCCAATAACAGACATTAATACCGCCACTACTGCCACTGAGATAAGACTAATATCAACCACAGCCTTGATTACCATTAGCTTGGCATAGAAACCTACTAAAGGCGGAATTCCAGCCATTGAGAACATTAAAATTAACATCATCAACGCAAACCATGGGTTTCGCTGACCTAATCCTTTAAAATCATCAATAGAATCTGCTTCAAATCCTTGGCGGCTCATCAGAATAATCATCCCAAAGGCCCCTAGACTCATCAGGGTATAAACCAATGCATAAAACATTGAGCCCGCATAACCTGCTTGTGTACCAGATAAGATTCCTAATAATATAAAGCCAATATGTGAAATAGTCGAATACGCTAGCATCCGTTTTAAATTCGTTTGAGCAATAGCAATCACATTACCTACAATCATTGATAATACGGATAGCATAATCAGCATTCCCTGCCAATATTCAAAGGCATCCGCTAGCCCATCAACTAATAAGCGTATAGCCATAGCAAATGCAGCGATCTTCGGTGCCGTAGCAATAAATAGTGTCACTGCTGTCGGTGAACCTTGATAGACATCAGGTAACCACATATGGAATGGCACTGCACCCAATTTAAATCCAACACCTATCACTAAGAACACTAAACCAAAACTTAGCACGGTATTATCCAAGCCACCTGCCTGTACCGCCGCGCTGATATCAGTAAGCGCCAAGCTAGATGTGACACCATAAATAATTGACATACCATATAACAACATTCCAGAAGCAATGGCCCCTAGAATGAAATACTTCATTGCTGCTTCCGTTGCCTCTTTTGAATCTCGGTGCATTGCAACCATGGCATACATTGCTAATGACATTAACTCTAAACCTAAGTACAAGGTTAAGAAATGATAGGCCGAAACCATAATCATCATGCCTAAAGTCGAAAATATTGCTAAGACATAATATTCACTTTTAAATAAATCCCGTGCTTTTAAATAGGATGTTGAATATAAAAGTACCACCATATTTACTAGGCATATTGCTATTTTTAATACATCACTGAAACTATCTTTGATATAGCTACCATCAAATGTAAGTCCGCCTGCTGTATTAATAGATTGATAGATTAACCATGCCGTCAACGCTAATGTAATCTGACTAAGTGTATAGGCAACACTTGCACCTCTTTTACCAGTAAATGCGCCTGCTAATAAAATAATACACGCCATGGCGAGCATGAAAATTTCTGGTAGGGCAAACGCTATATTGAGTACTTTAAATGTCATAATAAATTGCTGCTCTTACAGTTTAGACTGTGAAACTTGGGTTAATAGATGTTCTACAGAACTGTGCATTACATCAGTAAGTGGTGCAGGCCAAAGACCTATAGCCAAAACAATCACGGCTAAAGTTGCCAACATCAAAAACTCACGTTGGTTAATATCTTCTAGCTTGGCTACTTGCTCATTAGCAACTTCACCAAAGATTACTCGTTTAATCATCCATAAACTATAAGCCGCACCTAAAATTAACGTTGTTGCCGCTAAAAAGGCAAACCAGAAGTTAGCTTGAAATGCCGCCAAAATAACCATAAATTCACCCACAAATCCAGAGGTGCCAGGCAAGCCGGCATTGGCCATCGCAAAGAATACGGCAAAACCTGCAAACTTAGGCATGGTATTAATGACACCACCATAGGCACTGATCTCACGAGTATGCATGCGATCATATAAAACACCGACACAGAGGAACATTGCAGCGGCAATAAAGCCATGTGAAATCATTTGTACCATTGCACCTTCAATGGCTAAAACGGCACCACTATCTGTTGCTGAGTTAGCAAAGATCCTAAAGATAATAAATAACCCTAAGGTTACAAAGCCCATATGAGCAATACTTGAATACGCTATTAGTTTCTTCAAATCAGATTGAGCCAAAGCAACAAAGCCAATATAAACTACCGCTATTAACGACAGACCTATTACCAACCAATCTAAAGCCATACTTGCATCTGGTGTGATAGGTAAAGCAAAGCGGATCAAGCCATATCCACCAATTTTTAAAGTGATTGCAGCTAAGATGACTGAGCCACCCGTTGGAGCTTCTACGTGAGCATCAGGCAACCACGTATGGACTGGCCACATAGGCACCTTGACAGCAAAGGCAATTAAAAAGGCTAAAAATAACCAAAATTGCTCTGTCATTGTTAAAGTAACCTGATGATAGGCCAAGATTGAAAAACTACCAGCCACATGGTGTAAATACAGTAAGGCTAATAATAAAAATACTGAACCAAACAAGGTATATAAGAAGAACTTAATTGTGGCATAAACACGGTTAGGGCCACCCCAGATCCCTATAACTAGGAATAGAGGGATCAGCATCGCTTCAAAGAAAACATAGAACAACACAGCGTCTAATGCTGAAAATACCGCAATCATTAGTCCTGCCATAATCAAGAAAGCAGCCATATACTGACTAACGCGATCTTGAATCACCTGCCAACCTGCGATGACAACGATAACAGTTGAAAATGCCGTCAAAATAATCAGTGGCATTGAAAAACCATCGATACCTAATGCATAGTTAATGTCATAAACAGCTATCCAAGCAGCCTGTTCAACAAACTGCATTTGGTGGGTAGAAGAGTCAAAACCAGTGTATAAACCGACTGATAATAATAATGTCACTACAGATATTAATAAAGATAATGGTCGAGCCCATGGGTTGTCATCACCATTAATCAATACTGCAATACCACCTATAATTGGCAGCCAGATAATAAGTGATAATAAGGGAAAATCAATAAACATATTCTAAGCCTTAGACCACAAAGAAGGTGAGTAAAACATACAGACCAATTATCATTGCAAAGGCATAATGATATAAATAACCTGATTGCACATGACGAACTATTTTAGCTGTTAGCCCAACTGTTTTAGCTGCGCCATTAACCACAAAACCATCAATTATCATTCGATCTCCGACCTTCCACAATAATTGACCAATTGCTCTTGAACCGCCAGCAAAGACTTTTTGATTAAAATCATCAAAACCATATTGTTTATCTAATATGCGATATAGCCAAGAAAAACGTTGCTGAATTTTAGCGGGCAGATCGGGCCGCAGCATATAAAGGTAATAAGCTACTCCTACACCAGATATGGCTAACAAGAATGGTAGCTGTGTCAGACCATGAAGGATAAATCCTAAGGTGCCATGATAATGCTCACCAACCTGGCTGAGAACATCATGTTCAGCGTGGACCATAATCGAATCAGCAAAGAAATCTCCAAATACCATTGAACCAATCAAATAACCCGCAAATACTGATGGAATAGCTAATAACACGAGCGGCACCGTCACAACGGCTGGAGATTCATGCGGCGCATGACCCGCATGAGAATCAAAACGTTCTTTGCCATGAAAGACTAAGAAAAACAATCTGAAGCTGTATAAAGCGGTAATAAAGACACCGACAATTACAGCAAAATAAGCAAAGCCACTACCTGCAATATCAGATGCATGAACAGCTTCAATAATAGAGTCTTTCGAGAAGAAACCAGCTAAGCCTGGGAAGCCGATTAATGCTAAGGAACCAATCAATGCCGTCCAGTAGGTTATAGGCATATATTTTTTCAAACCACCCATTTTACGAATATCTTGTTCATGATGCATCGCGATAATCACCGAACCCGCACCTAAGAATAATAGCGCTTTAAAGAATGCATGAGTCATCAAGTGAAACACTGCCGCTGAATAAGCAGAAGCACCTAATGCAACAGTCATATATCCCAGTTGAGATAGGGTTGAATAAGCAATAACACGCTTAATATCATTTTGAATTAACCCCAAAAACCCCATAAATAAGGCTGTGATCGCACCAATCACTAACACTACTGACAGTGCTGTTTCAGAAAACTCAAATAATGGCGACATACGCGTCACCATAAAAATCCCTGCTGTTACCATGGTGGCAGCATGGATCAAAGCTGATATAGGCGTTGGACCTTCCATTGAATCAGGTAACCAAACATGTAATGGCACTTGAGCTGATTTACCCATTGCACCAATAAACAATAAAATACATATAACCGTCATTGCTGACCATTCCACTCCATCAAAAAGCATAATACCTTTTTCTGAAATACTCGGTGCCTGAGCAAAAACCTCAACGTAGTCCAAACTACCGGCATACATCAATACACCCGCGATACCTAATAAAAATCCAAAGTCACCGACACGGTTAACTAAGAAAGCTTTTAAGTTGGCAAAGATTGCTGTTGGTTTTTTATACCAAAACCCAATCAATAGATAGGAAACAAGACCTACAGCTTCCCAACCAAAGAACAGCTGCATAAAGTTATTCGCCATCACTAAAATCAACATGGAGAACGTAAATAAGGAAATATAACTAAAGAAACGCGAATAGCCATCATCATCATGCATATAACCAACGGTGTAGATATGTACCATTAGTGATACAAATGTCACCACGACCATCATCATTGCTGTGAGCGCATCCACCATAAAGCCCACTTCTAAACTTAATGATCCTGCTTGCAACCATTGATAAATTTGCTGGTTATATGATTGACCATCAACTGCTACCAGTTTCAACACCCAAACTGATAATACAAAGGAGGTCGCCACACCGATAATCGCAGCTCGATGTGACCAGACTTTCCCCACTTGATTGGCAAATAAACCTGCAATAATGCTACCTACTAAAGGAGCAAGAGCAATAGTGAGGAGTAATGTTTGAGTTAGTTGTTCCATATCACCCCTTCAACCGATCTAAATCAGCCACATTAATAGTATGAAGATTTCTAAACAACACCACTAAAATCGCTAAACCTATTGCCGCTTCAGCAGCAGCAACCGTGAGAATAAAGAAGACAAAAATCTGTCCGGCAATATCACCTGAAAAATGGGAAAAGGCAACAAAGTTTAGGTTCACTGCCAATAACATCAATTCAATGCACATTAAGATAATAATGATATTTTTTCGATTCAGAAAAATACCCGCCAAAGACAGACTAAAGAGCAATGCTCCTAGAATTAAGCAATCCGATAAGGCAATCATAACTCGGCCTCTTGTTGTGTATCACTGACACGTTTAACGGCATCCATTTTAACCAAGCGCACGCGATCTTCTCTCCGCACTTTCACCTGTTGAGAAACATCTTGAAACTTACTTTTCTTATGTCGAAGAGTCAAAGTAATAGCCGCAATAATAGCCACCGTTAAGATAACCGACGCAATTTCAAAAGGATAAACATAAACGGTATACAGTAATAAGCCAATTTCTTTGGTATTACTATAACCATCAGGATGAGGGATAGGAGCTACCACCAAATCTAAACCAAAATGTGCAGCCCCTAAGACAGCAATCATTTCAATAGTAATTAATGCCGCAACTAAAATACCTAACGGTAAATACTTGGTAAAACCTTCTTTTAGTGGCGCCAAATCGATATCCAGCATCATGACAACAAACAAGAACAGCACCATTACCGCACCGACATAAACTAGCACCAAGGTGAGTGCCAAAAACTCAGCCTCTAATATTAACCAAATGCCCGCACTGGTGAAAAAAGATAAAATTAAAAATAAAGCAGCACGAACAGGGTTACGGACTGTAATCACCATCGTGGCAGACAATAATAATATGGCCGCAAAACCATAAAAAATGAGCTTTTCAATTTCCATTATCTATACCTCGCATCCACAGCTCGATCAGCTGCAATTTGAGTTTCGTGTTTGTCACCTACTGCTAATAATTTTTGTTTAGTCATAACGCTGTCATCACGATTTTCAAAATGGTAGTCAAATACTCGTGTTTCTACAATTGAATCCACGGGACATGATTCTTCACAAAAACCACAGAAAATACACTTAAATAAATCAATATCATAACGAGTGGTTCGGCGTGTTCCGTCATCGCGTGGTTCAGTCTCAATGGTAATCGCTAAAGCAGGACACGTTGCCTCACATAATTTACAACCAATGCAACGTTCCTCACCATTTTCATAGCGACGTAAAGCATGTAAGCCTCTAAACCGTGGCGATTGAGGGGTGTTTTCTTCAGGGTATTGAACGGTTATTTTCTTAGCGAATAAATAACGTCCTGTTAGTTTCAAACCTAATAATAATTCCCAAAGTAAAAAACTCTTTAGATAATGTTTTAATGAGGTGAACATTTTTTCCTTCATGATAAAGCCTCCGTAAACCAAGGGCCAATATCATAGACTTGAGCGGTTGCCACTACGACTAACCAAACTAATGTTACAGGGATAAATATCTTCCAGCCTAGACGCATAATTTGGTCATAACGATACCGTGGAAATGTCGCCCTAAACCATAGATAGAAAAATAAAAACACACAGGTTTTCATTAATAACCACACTAAACCAGGCACCCATGAAAATAGACTTTCTAAACCTGGTATTCCTTGGAATGGAGACAACCAGCCTCCAGTAAACATCACTGCGGCCAACATAGAAATAAGAATCATATCGGCATATTCAGCTAAGAAGAATACAGCAAAGGTCATACCTGAATATTCGACATGGAAACCCGCTACAATTTCAGACTCACCCTCAGCAATATCAAAAGGCGCCCTATTTGTTTCAGCAACACCTGATAAGAAATAAACAATAAATAATGGGAATAATGGCAGCCAATACCAATGTAATATGCCACCTTGTTGGCCTAAAACAATCTCACCTAAATTTAAGCTGCCTGCTGCAATCAACACCCCGACTAGAGCAAAACCCATGGCAATTTCATAAGAAACAACTTGTGCTGCACTGCGTAACGCACCTAAAAAGGCATAACGTGAATTAGATGCCCAACCGGCAATAACAATACCGTAAACACCCATTGAAGTAATAGCTAAAATATATAATAAGCCGGCATCAATATCAGCTAAGGTCATCTCAGCATCAAAAGGCATAACGGCCCATGCAGCCAGAGCAGGACCAATTGCTAATACTGGAGCCACTAAGAATAAATAGAGGTTTGATTTTGTCGGTAATATGATCTCTTTTAAGGCTAGCTTCAAGCCATCTGCAATCGGTTGCAGTAACCCCCAAGGCCCGACTCTATTAGGTCCAATACGCACTTGAATAAACCCGATTACCTTGCGTTCTGCCAAGGTCAAATAAGCCACCCCCAACATTAACGGCACAATAATAAGTGCAATTTTTATCACCGTAAACAACACCGTTTGTGCTGTTAACCACTCATATAGTGAGGCAATCAACTCAATCATGACTGCACCTCTGCATCATTATTCTTAATGCTGACATTGGTAAAACCAGCACCTAATAGGCTGGTTGCTTCAATCGCTGTGGCAAGGTAAATACAACCATCGGCAATAGTATCGTCAATTTCTAATACCATACTGATAGTATTCTCAGCTGATGAGACTTCTACTGGTCCAGCGTCAACACCATGTTGTTCTGCTTCTTGTGTATTTATTTTTGCAAGCTGTGAGCTCTGATTTTCTGGTGTTAGTTGCAAGGCCTGACTGCGTCTTACTATTGAATCAGTTCGATACATGGGCACTTCTGAAATGGCCATTAAGCCAGACTCTACAGCTAAACCTTGTGGAATAAAGTCCACTTTATTACTGTCAGTCTGGAGAGCTAGTTGATCCTGTATATCATCACGCACATCTTGTGATGAAACATAATCAAACTGTTTTAAGTTCGCTAAATTGCCTAATACTCGTAATACCTTCCATGCTGGGCGGCTTTCACCTTTAGCAGCAACAGCACCATTAAAACTCTGCCACTGCTGATCAATACCAACAAATGTTCCTGATGTTTCAGCAAAGCTAGCAATTGGCAGAATCACATCGGCATACGCTTTTATTGTATCGGTAACAAAACTGGTCATTGAAATAACTAAACTAGCTTGTTGTAGAGCATGGTTTTCTGCCACAGGATTAGCACAATCGTACTCAGGCTCAACACCTAATAAAATATAGGCACGTAGTTTTTCTTGCCACATTTTCTGTGCATTTAAACCACTTTCAGCATCAGCTTCAGTCGTGACCTTATTAGCGATAATTGCAGCAGTTGAGTTTGCTGTTGGTAATATCGTTGCTTTATTTTTACTTAAGCGAGCAATCAACTCAACCAAGGCAATGATTTTAGATGCTTCAGGATGGTTCTTTGCCAGATCACCAACAATTAGTTGTGCTTGCATGGCATTAGATAAACGCATTGCAATAGTTTGTTCACTGGCACTTGGTGTGACATCTCTTAATAGTTCAGTCCATGCTTCATCTTCGTTATGAGCCAATGCAATTAATGCTTTCGCCACACCTGATAAGCGTTTAATCATTGCCGTAATATTAAGCGTAGCATGTGTTGCTACAGGCATTAATAAATCAGACTCAAAGAAGTTAATATTAGTAACCGTGGTCCCCATTAGGGCCGCTTGTCTAATATGATGAGCAATAATCGGCTGTTCAGAACGGATATTACACCCAATCAGTACAATATCATCACTCTCTGCTATTTCTGATAGACATAGACCTGCGGGTAATTCGCTAATGGACTCGCCAGAAAAATCTTGTTGACGTAAACGATGATCAATATTTTCAGAACCGATTCCACGCACTAGTTTGTGGAATAAATAACTTTCTTCTAGTGTGGCTGTTGGCGAAACAAGGCCAGCAATTTGCTCGGCTCCATGTTTGGTTTTAATCACTTTCAAGCCATCAATTGCTGTTTGCAATGCAGTTGGCCAATCCGTGTCAATCCATTCACCATTTTGTTTAATCATGGGCTGAGTAACACGTTGCTCATGGTCAAGCGCTAGATAACTAAAGCGATCACGATCAGATAACCATGTTTCGTTTAATTGTTCATTTTCGCGTGGTACCACTCGTAATACATCATTGCTTCGCGTATGAAACTCAATATTAGAACCCACGGCATCATGTGGTGCAATTGAAGCGTGTGCAGTTAACTCCCATGCACGAGCGCGATAACGGAAAGGCTTTGAAGTCAATGCGCCAACAGGGCATAAATCAATAATATTACCTGATAATTCCGATACTAGACTTGATTCAATATAGGTACCGATCTCCATGTGCTCACCACGACCCGTTGAGCCCATTTCTTTGATGCCGGCAATCTCTTCTCCAAATCTCACACAACGAGTACAGTGAATACAACGTGTCATATCAGTGTTAATTAAAGGACCAATTTCCTTATCTTTAACGACGCGTTTGCCTTCATTAAATCGGCTTACGCCGGCCCCATACCCCATTGACATATCTTGTAATTCACACTCACCACCTTGATCACAAATAGGACAATCAAGAGGATGATTAATCAATAAGAATTCCATCACACCACGTTGGGCATCGACCGCTCTTTTTGAATGGGTAAAGACTTTCATACCCTCAGTAACGGGAGTCGCACACGCAGGTAAGGCTTTACGAGACTGATCAACTTCAACCAAACACATCCGGCAGTTTGCCGCGATTGATAGTTTTTTATGGTAGCAAAAACGGGGAATATCAATCCCAGCCTCATCTGCCGCCTGAATAATCATTTTGGCAGGATCAACTGTTAAGGGAATTCCATCCACTTCTATATTAACCATTATCCAGCCTCCCCAACCTGACATTTTCCATGATCAATATGATATTGAAACTCTTCACGGAAATGTTTAATAAAGCTGATAACGGGTGCTGCTGCTGCATCACCTAAAGCACAAATAGTATTACCATTAATGTTTTTTGCCACATCAACTAAGCGATCTAAATCTTCTTGTGAGCCCTGCCCATGCTCAATTCGTTTGACTACACGATAAAGCCAACCGGTACCCTCACGGCATGGCGTGCACTGACCACACGATTCTTCATAATAAAACTCAGCGATTCGTTCTAACGCCTTCACCATACAGGTTGTTTCATCCATAACGATTACAGAACCGGCACCTAACATTGAACCACCACGGCTAATACCATCATAGCTCATAGCCACATCCATCATGGTGTCAGCTGGCACAACAGGAGTTGAACTCCCCCCGGGAATAACTGCTTTTAATTTATTACCATTACGAACACCACCTGCCAGTTCTAATAACACTGAGAATGGTGTGCCCATTGGCACTTCATAATTACCCGGTTTATTAACATGGCCCGAAACACTAAAGATCTTACTGCCGCCATTGTTAGGGGTGCCTAGCTCATGGAACCACTCCCCCCCTTTTTGCAAAATAACCGGTACAGAAGCTAATGTTTCCGTATTATTAATTGTCGTAGGTCGCCCATAGAGACCGTAGCCTGCTGGGAAAGGCGGCTTATAACGTGGCTGGCCTTTTTTACCTTCTAATGATTCTAATAACGCTGTTTCTTCACCACAGATATACGCACCGGCGCCTGGCTGTGTATACAGTTCAAAGTTAAAGCCCGAACCTAAAATATCTTTACCTAAATAACCTGCTTCTTGTGCTTCTTTAATCGCAGTTTCGAAGCGATCAAAAGGTTCAACAAACTCTCCACGGATATAGTTATAGCCAGCTTGAGCACCAATGGTGTAGCCCGCTATGATCATGCCTTCAATCACTTGATGAGGATTAAATCGTAAAATATCACGATCTTTACAGGTTCCGGGTTCACCTTCATCTGAATTACAGACAATATACTTTTTACCTGGCATACGGCGAGGCATGAAGCTCCACTTCAAACCGGTAGGAAAACCTGCACCACCACGACCACGTAATGCTGAATCTTTCAGTTGTTCAATAATATCTTCAGACGATGTTTTTTCTTGCAAGATCTTTTCAAGCACCTGATAACCACCGACACTACGATAAGACTCTAATGTCCAAGGCTCATCAAGATGGCGAGTACGGAAACAAACCTGATTTAGATTCAAATCATCTAGTGCTGTAGTCATGATTTGATCCTTGTTAAAATTTGGTCAATCTTGTCATTGGTCAAATGTTCATGATAATCACGATCAAGCTGCATCATCGGAGCACCACAACACGCACCTAGGCACTCCACTTCTCTTAAGGTAAATTTACCATCTGCCGTTGTTTCACCTAATTTAACATTTAGGCGCTGCTCAAGGTGTTCAACAACTTGCTCTGAACCATTCAACATACAAGAAATATTCGTGCAGACATTAACCTTATGTTGCCCCACCGGTTTCAAATCAAACATCGTATAAAAAGTAGCCACTTCATACACACTGATTTTAGGCATTGCTAAATAGTCAGCTAATGCATCCATTACAGGCTCAGGTAACCACCCTTCACTTTCAGCTTGAAGTATATGCAGACATGGAATAACGGCTGATTGACTTTGACCAGCAGGATATTTAGCTACCCAAACATCAAGTTGCTGACGAATCTCCGCAGTAAATAATTGTTCTTTAGCGCCTGTTAATATCATCTATCTATCTCACCAAACACAATATCCATCGTCCCTATAATTGCCACCACATCGGCCAGCATATGACCTTTAACCATTTCATTCATTGCTGCTAAATGTGCAAATCCTGGAGCTCGAATCTTTAACCTATACGGTTTATTTGCTCCATCTGAAACCATATAGATACCAAACTCACCTTTAGGATGCTCAACCGCAGCATAGGCTTCACCTTCAGGTACACAATAGCCTTCTGTGAATAATTTAAAGTGATGAACCAATGCTTCCATATTATCTTTCATGTCTGCACGTTTGGGCGGTGCAACTTTAACATCATCCGTAATAACTGGGCCTGGGTTGTCACGTAGCCAATCAATGCACTGTTTAACAATACTATTTGATTGACGCATTTCTTCAATACGAACTAGATAACGGTCGTAACAATCACCTTCAACCCCGACAGGGATATCAAAATTTAGTCGGTCATAGACTTCATAGGGTTGTTTTTTACGAAGATCCCACTCAACGCCACTGCCTCGCAACATTGGTCCAGTAAAACCTAATTGCATTGCTCGTTCAGGTGACACCACACCAATACCAACAGTACGTTGTTTCCAAATACGGTTATCCGTTAATAAGGTCTCATACTCGTCAACACAGTTTGGAAAACGCTCAGTAAAATCTTCAAGAAAATCTAATAAACTGCCTTCACGGTTTTCATTCTTCTCGGCTACTTCTTTAGCATTGTGCCATTTTGATTTCGCATATTTTGCCATCGTATCGGGTAAATCACGATACACACCGCCAGGGCGATAATAAGACGCGTGCATGCGCGCCCCTGATACCGCTTCATATGCATCCATTAAATCTTCACGCTCACGGAAACAATATAAAAAGATAGTCATCGCACCGATATCTAAACCATGTGTACCTAACCACATTAAATGATTTAAAATTCGCGTAATTTCATCAAACATCACTCTAATATATTGAGCACGTTCAGGTACTTGCACCCCCAACATCTTTTCAATAGCCATCACATAAGCATGTTCATTCGATAACATGGAAACATAATCAAGCCTATCCATATAACCAATATTTTGATTATAGGGCTTGGTCTCAGCTAGTTTTTCAGTACCACGATGTAATAAGCCAATATGAGGATCAGCGCGTTGAATCACTTCACCATCCATCTCTAGAATAAGGCGTAATACCCCATGTGCTGCAGGATGCTGAGGACCAAAGTTTAAGGTATAGTTTTTAATCTCAGCCATTATGAATCCTTACTATGATAGCGATTATCATCACGGATCACACGAGGGACCAATGTTCTGTCTTCAATGCTCACAGGCTGATACACCACCCGTTTTTTATCCTCGTCATAACGCATTTCTACATTACCTATTAATGGGAAGTCTTTACGGAATGGGTGTCCAATAAAACCATAATCGGTCAGAATTCGACGAAGATCTTGATGGTTATTAAATAAAATACCATATAGATCAAATGCTTCACGCTCAAACCAGTTAGCGCTATTCCATATCTCCGTCACACTATCAACGATGGGCTGCTGAGCATCAAGACGAACTTTTACTCGTAAACGTTGATTATATTGGAGTGATAGGAGGTGATAAACCACTGCAAAACGATAGCCTTCCTCTACCGGTTCCATATTACCGATACCATCTACCGCTCGACTAAATCCTCGCTCTGACGCTGTTTTTGTTTCCCATGATGTACCACCATATTGAGAATAATCGACACCACAGAGGTCAATAAGTTGTTCAAAACCAAAGTCATCTCGTAATCGCTTACAGACGGTCACGATGCTGTCAGCAGGAATATGGATAGTAATTTCACCAAATTGTGATTCACAATCAAGAATCACATCCGCCAATTGCTGCTCTAGTTTAGCCTTCAATGCTTGAATCATCGTTTAGGCTTCCTGAATCTGTGTTCTAGCAATAGTATTAGTTCGACGAATTTTCTTTTGTAATTGAATAATTCCGTACAACAAGGCTTCAGCCGTTGGCGGACACCCAGGCACATAGATATCAACCGGTACAATTCGGTCGCAACCACGAACCACAGCATAGGAATAATGGTAATAACCACCACCATTAGCACAGGACCCCATCGAAATAACCCAACGAGGTTCAGACATCTGGTCATACACTTTACGCAAGGCCGGCGCCATTTTATTCACCAGTGTTCCTGCCACAATCATCACATCTGATTGACGAGGACTCGGTCGAAAAACAACTCCAAAACGATCTAAATCATAGCGAGAAGCACCTGCTTGCATCATTTCCACAGCACAACACGCAAGGCCAAACGTCATTGGCCACATCGAGCCCGTACGAGCCCAATTGATTAATTTATCTGCTGAAGTAGTAACAATTCCTTGTTCTAGAACGCCCTCTATTCCCATTCTAGCGCTCCCTTCTTCCACTCATATATAAAACCAACCACCAAAATCCCTAAGAATAAAAACATGGCTAATAAACCAAAACCGCCAATCTCATCAAGCACAACAGCCCAAGGGAATAGAAAAGCAATTTCTAAATCAAAGATGATAAACAGAATAGCAACAAGGTAATAACGCACATCAAATTTCATATGTGCATCTTCAAATGGCTCGAAACCACATTCATAGGGGGAACGCTTTTCATCGTCAGGGCGACGAGGGCCAAGGATAAAACCAGTGACGACTGGCATAATTCCAAAGCCAATACCAATGATTACAAATAACAAGATTGGTAGATAATTCTCCAGCATAGTAACTGTTCTTTATTCCGTTATTTTAGACCAGAACATAATGAATTCAGACATCCATTACATCCACAATAATTCAAGCTCTAAATCTTCACACGATAGTACACACTCTACCCAACAAATAGAAGCTGAATTCACTATTTTATTAAGGAAATAGCCATAAAACACTATTTAGAACAAAAAATAATCTGGTCAATCAGTATGATTGAAACCAAAATCATATTTTATTGCTGTGAAAAATACGCTTTTGCTTCCCTACAATCTTGTTGAATTTGTTCCACAAGCGCATTCAAGTCATCGAATTTCTGTTCATCGCGCAATTTATATAGGAAGTGTACCTGTACATGTTCGCCATAAATTTCTCGTTCGAAATCGAATAAATGTACTTCTAACACGGCCTTTTTGATGCCGAATGTAGGACGAACGCCTACATTCGCAACACCCGAAATAGGCTCACCTGTAATACCAAATAATTGCACAGCATAAACGCCTGTTAATGGTACTGCGCATCGGTGTAGATGAATATTTGCAGTAGGAAAGCCTAATGTTCGTCCTCGCTTATCACCATGTGCAACTCGACCACTCATCCGGTAGGGTCTTCCTAATAACTTTTCAGCCAACATCAAGTCTCCCTGCTTGAGTGCCTGGCGGATTTGAGTACTGCTCACCCGTACTGTATCAACGGCAAAAGTATGCATATTAACCACTTGAAAGCCGTATTTCTTTCCCGCTTTTTGCAATAAGGCAAAGTCTCCCAGCCTATCTTTTCCAAATCTAAAATCATCACCAACGACTAAGTATTTAATATTCAAGCCATCAATCATTAACTTTCTAATGAAATCTTCAGCTGTCATCTGCGCGAGTTTTTCATTAAACCGTAATACACAGACTTGTTGAATTGAATAACTACGTAGTGTTTCTACCTTTTCACGGAAACGGCTGAGTCTGGCAGGTGCTTTTTCAGGAGAAAAAAACTCATTAGCTTGAGGCTCAAAGGTGATTACCACAGCAGGAAGATCTAACATATCTCCTTTCATCGCCAATTGGCTTAATACGGCCTGATGACCTAAATGCACGCCATCAAAGTTACCAATTGTTGCTACACAGCCTGTTGGTAATGAAGGTAAATTATAAAAACCACGAATAATATTTTGCATAACTTCTGAACTGTGTTGGAAGATAATCAATATGATTAAAGACGTACAGCGTAACGACTTGCATTAAAACAATCCAGAAAGAAATATTTTTACTGATTATCCTTACACTGCCATCAGTTATTAATTCTAAGTATTTCTTCAATTAATGCACCTAATAATCATGTAGTTTAGATGCTGATTTCAGTATATAATGCTGCTGTTTATTTTCTCCACTCTCGAGACATAATTTATGGCTGCAAGACGAAAAAAATTAGATTACGAAGCATCGGTAGCAGAGCTAGAATCTTTGGTCTCTCGTCTTGAGCAAGGTGACATTAGCTTAGAAGAATCTTTAAAACTTTACGAAAGTGGTGTATTACTTACACGTGACTGCCAAGATGCACTACAAAATGCTGAACAAAAAGTGCAACTTTTACTCAAACAATCTGGCCAATCTAGCTTGGTCGACTTTGAACAGAACTCTACAGAATCGTGAGCCAAACGTTTATTCTTTCTGACTGGATATCCCAGCGGCAATCTCGTGTCGAACAGGCACTAACACATCGCCTGCCTAATAATTCGAATCTAGAAAAACACACATCAAAACGCCTTGCTGAAGCAATGTGTTACTCCACTCTCAATGGTGGCAAACGTCTGCGTGCTTTATTGGTTTACGCCAGTGGTGAAGCGCTAGGTGCTCAGAACGACCAATTAGACTCGCCAGCCACTGCGGTTGAAATGATCCATGCATACTCTTTAGTACATGATGATATGCCTATTATGGATAATGATGATTTGCGTCGCGGTCTACCAACCTGCCACAAAGCCTATGATGATGCCACTGCACTATTAGTGGGTGACGCCCTACAATCACTCGCATTTAAAACATTGTGTGACAATGACTTAACACCCTATCAGCAAAGCCAAATGGTAGTCACCTTAGCAGAGCAATCGGGGGTGTTTGGTATGGCCGGAGGACAAGCGATTGATTTGGAATCCGTGGGTGAAACATTAACCATTGAAAATCTTCAATCCATGCATGAATTAAAAACAGGTGCATTAATTAGAGCCTCTGTTCGCTTAGGTGCCATAGCATCACCTCAATGTGATACGGCCACCTTAGAAAAGCTAGATCAGTACGCTCATGCTATTGGCCTTGCTTTTCAGGTTCAAGATGATGTGCTCGATGTGACTGCCGATACCGATACTTTAGGTAAGATGCAGGGTGCCGATATTGCACTTAACAAACCCACTTATCCCGCACTATTAGGTTTAGAAAAAGCACAAAAAAAAGCCAATGACTTAATTGCTTTTGCCCTTAAGCAGCTTGATGACTTACCCTATGAGACTCAAACTTTAGCTGAATTAGCTCAATTTGTTATCAAACGAAAAAATTAATATGACAATATCTACAGATAATTTACTAGCCCAAATTGATAGTCCTGAAGACCTGCGTCAGCTCGACAAAAAACAATTAGCACAATTAGCTGAAGAAATACGCTCCTTAATTGTAGAAAGTGTGCAGCAAACGGGTGGCCATATTTCATCTAACCTTGGTGTAACAGAACTGACACTAGCCCTACACTATGTTTATAACTCACCAGAAGACCGTTTTATCTGGGATGTCGGTCACCAGAGTTATGTTCATAAAATCATTACTGGCCGCCGCGATAAAATGAACACTATGCGTCAAGCAGGTGGCTTATCTGGCTTCCCTAAGCGCAGCGAAAGCCCTTATGACTCATTCGGTGTCGGCCACTCTAGCACCTCAATTAGTGCAGCCTTGGGTATGGCAGTTGCCGCCCAAGCATCAGGTAGTTCTCGTCGGGCCGTTGCTATTATTGGAGATGGAGCGATTACCGCCGGTCAGGCTTATGAAGCCTTAGCTCATGCCGGTGATTTAAATGCTAATTTATTAGTTATCCTCAATGATAATGAAATGTCGATCTCTAAAAATGTCGGCGGAATGTCGAATTATTTGGCACGGATATTATCAGGAAAGGTATATGCCTCTGCGCGCGAAGGCAGTAAAAAAGTTCTAGAAAAACTGCCTCCTGCATGGGAATTAGCTCGACGCGCTGAAGAACATGTAAAAGGCATGGTCATTCCAGGTACATTATTTGAAGAGTTAGGCTTCAACTATATTGGCCCTATTGATGGACATGATCTTGAAACACTGATCGCCACACTGGGTAATCTCCGTGAGCGTCAAGGCCCTCAATTCCTACATATTGTGACTCAAAAAGGTAAAGGCTATGAACCGGCTGAGCAACAGCCCGGTAAATATCACGGTGTAAGCCCAGCCAATAGCCATAAAGCATCTGGCCCTAGTTACACTCAGGTATTTGGCCAATGGTTATGTGATATGGCCGCAGAATCTGAAGAGTTAATGGGGATCACACCTGCAATGTGTGATGGTTCGGGCCTAAATGATTTTTCCGAACTCTACCCTGATCGTTATTTCGATGTTGGTATTGCCGAGCAACATGCAGTCACCTTAGCGGCAGGCATGGCCTGTGAAGGTAAAAAGCCTGTTGTTGCAATCTACTCAACCTTCCTACAACGTGCTTATGATCAACTTATTCATGATGTTGCTTTACAAAATCTACCGGTATTATTTGCTATCGATCGCGGTGGCTTAGTCGGCGCTGATGGCGCAACTCATGCTGGCAGCTTTGATCTTTCTTACCTTCGCTGTATCCCTAATATGCTCGTTATGGCTCCGGCTGATGAAAATGAATGCCGTCAGATGCTGACAACAGGCTACCGTTATCATGGTCCAAGCGCTGTGCGCTATCCTCGTGGCGCCGGTAACGGTACGGAAGTGAATGAAAGTTTAGCATCGCTAGAAATTGCTAAAGCTCAGATGAGGCGTCAAGGTGAAAAAGTCGCTATTCTTGCTTTCGGCTCTATGCTTGCTCCCGCATTAGAAGCTGCAGAGCTGCTCAATGCAACGGTTGTTAATATGCGATTTGTTAAGCCTTTAGATGAGCAGATTATTCGAGATATGGCTGAACAACATCAATTAATAATTACTATAGAAGAAAACACAAAACTAGGTGGGGCCGGCAGTGGAGTCGTTGAATTCCTTCATTCTATTGGCCACCCTATTCCTGTCAATATTATGGGTTTACCTGATTTATTTCTTGATCATGGTGAACATTCTCAGATGCTTTCAGACTGTAATTTAGATGCTCAGGGCATTATTAATACAGTAAAAACACATTTTGCGGCATAATATACCGTTAACAACGTAATTCCCGAGTATAATAGTCAACAATGAGCCCGACCTATACATTAAAAATCTTAGCTGATTTCGCTTCAGCCCATACACTACGTGACTATCCCGGTGATTGTAGCCGTATGCACGGCCATAACTGGAAGTTAGAAGTTGAAGTCACCGCTTCCGCATTAAACCAACATGGTATGGGGATGGACTTTAAAACCATTAAAACTGCTACTCGAGAATTAGCCAAAACACTGGATCATCGTTATCTTAACGATATTCCTCCTTTTGATACTATCAACCCAACAGCTGAAAATATTGCACAATATTTCTACCAACAATTAAGTAAAACATTAAATATCGACACAGCCAAAATATCAGGTGTGACCCTTTGGGAAACTGATCGTGCTTGTGTACGCTATAGTGAGGACTAATAGACTATGACGACTGAAAAAAAATCTGAATGCTGCGATCCAATAGAAGACGTACAAAATATCGCTGATAAACGTCAGATTGCTATCGATAAAGTGGGTATTAAAGATATTCAACACCCAATCAAAATAAGCGATCGCTCAACAGGCGAGCAAAACACTATCGCTACTTTTAATATGTATGTGAACTTGCCTCATCAGTTCAAAGGCACACATATGTCTCGTTTTGTCGAAATTTTAAATCAAAATGAGCGTGATATTACGGTTCAATCATTTCGTGATATGTTGCCGCAAATGACAGAAAGGCTACAAGCCGAGTCAGGTTACATTGAAATGGAATTTCCGTATTTCGTTAATAAAGAAGCCCCTATCAGTAAAGTACAAAGTTTGATGGACTACCAAGTTTCATTCTTAGGTGAAATCACTGGTAATGAAACTGATGTAATGGTTAAAGTGGTGGTACCTGTAACCAGTCTTTGCCCATGTTCAAAAAACATCTCTGATTATGGTGCTCATAATCAGCGCTCACACGTAACTGTCACTGTTCGTGCTGAAAGCTTTATCTGGATCGAAGATATTATTGATCTTGTTGAACAAGAAGCTTCATGTGAAATATTTGGTTTGCTTAAACGTCCCGATGAGAAGTTTGTGACAGAAAAAGCCTATGACAATCCAAAATTTGTTGAAGATATTGTTCGTGATATTGCTGCTCAATTAAATGATGATGATCGCATCAATGCTTATACGGTTGAATCAGAAAACTTTGAATCAATCCACAATCACTCAGCTTATGCTCTTATCAGTAAAGGCTTCGATTGATTAATTAGCTCAGCTATATTGCTCATTAAAAAAGCCCTGATAATATAATGTTATCAGGGCTTTGTATTATTTAATCGCATCAGAATTTTTTCTTTAAATCCATTCGTTCATCTTTACGCTGAATGTCTAACTGACTTAGAAAAGACATCCCTAATAAAGCTTGGTCTGGCTGCTCACCATCGATCACAATCGCCCTAACGTTATAGAGTACTATCTCACCAACTTGTACTTCATCAAGTACAATATCATAAGCAATTTCAACATTTGAAGCCGTTTTAACCCCTATTCTCTTGCCATTCAGATAATCTAAGTCCAAGCGTCTAGCCGTCTCGGCATTTAATGCGATAGCCGACGCGCCAGTATCAACAAGAAAATCAACGCTATAGCCATTAATACTACCAACTGTTTTATACATGCCATTGTCAGGCCAGAGACTGACAGTTGCTTGTGCAGTGGGAGGTGAAAATGTACTGCTGATATGGTGGCCTAATAGATAATGTTTCCTGACTCCTTCTTTTTCCAAGACAGCACCACGACTGTTAGCGGATATTAAGATAATTCCTTCTGGACTAGGCTCGCCCACTTTTAATAGACGCTGCTTTTTATCAATCACCACAACAGCCATATCTGCAAATAAACCAACAACTTTAATGTCAATCATATTAGCCCATGCAAATGATGTGTTTAGCAGTATAATAAGCCCACTTATCCATGCTCGACTCATGGTGATTCCTCTCAATTTAAGTACAATTATAGAATAACAGCGAATGACTACAAATACATCATCAAACCCTTCCGTAACTGGTGTTATCCTCGCAGGTGGTAAAGGTAGACGTATGGGAGGTAGTGACAAAGGCTTACTTAATTATCAACAACGTCCCCTCATCACTTACGCCATTAACACCCTCAAGCCACAAGTTGATGCGCTAATCATCAATGCTAACCGTAATATAGAGCGCTATCAAGAATTTGGTTACTCCGTTATAGAAGATAGTTTAGATAATTTTTGCGGGCCACTTGCCGGCATGTTAACAGCTATGCAAGCAGTCGATACTGACTATATTCTCACCGCTCCCTGTGATTCTCCGAGAATTTCATCACAGTTACGACAAAGAATGATGGAAGCCATGTTACTAGAACAAGCTGATTTAGCTGTTGCTCATGATGGTTCTCGTCTACAGCCTGTATTTTGTCTCCTCCCTTGCCGCCTACAAGCTGATCTTGAACAACATTTACAACAAGGTGGCCGGAAAATAGATCTATGGCTTGCTGAACATAAAATGGCTGTGGTTGATTTTTCAGATCAAGCTGATTCATTTACTAACTTTAACCACCCTGAGGATGTCAGTGAACACCCGCTACAGAGCACCTCTCCTCTGCCCTTAATTGGTTTTGCAGCATTCAGTGGTACCGGTAAAACGACATTACTCCGCCAACTTATTCCTGCCCTGAATAATAAAGGGCTACGCGTTGCCGTTATCAAACATGCCCATCATAAGTTCGATATTGATGTACCCGGTAAAGATAGCTATGAAATACGTCGTGCTGGAGCACAGCAAGTATTAGTCTCCTCCAGTAATTTGATGGCCTTAATGGAGGTTCAACCGGCAGAATTACTTGAGCCTGTCTTAGCCGATCTCATTCCAAGGCTGAATACCAGCATGCTAGATCTTATTTTAGTCGAAGGTTTTAAACATGAAGTCCTACCTAAAATTGAACTTTACCGTCCTAGTCTAAACAAACCACTCTTATACCCACATGATGACAATATTATTGCTATTGCAAGCGATGAAGCATTAAGCAATCCGGTTCAGATTGATCAACTTGATCTTAATAATATCAATGAAATGGCAGATTATATTGATGCTTTCATCACCAACTGGACAACTTAAATATGGCTGACTTTATCCCTCAAGCAAGCTGCGCTGATGCCCATGAAGCTCAAAGCCTTAGCGTGCAACAAGCTAAACAGCGTATAAGCAAGCTCGTTACGCCAATTAATTCATGGCGGAAACAAGCCTTAAGAGAAGCACTTGGCTTAATTTTAGACCAGGAGATTATTTCTCCGATTGATGTACCACCTCACAATAATTCAGCGATGGATGGTTATGCCGTCCATGGTGATGATCTTAGTGATGGAATAACGGTCAAACAAGTTGGGGTTGCTTTTGCTGGTCAGCCATTTAATGGCAGCATTCGCCGTGGTGAATGTATCCGCATCATGACTGGTGCAATGATGCCCGTTGATTGCAATACGGTTGTCATGCAAGAACATGTTGAAGTCAATGGAGAACAGATCACCCTTCATGGTAAGCACACAGCAAAACAAAATGTACGCTATCGCGGTGAAGATCTAAAAATAGGTGAGATTGTCTTAGAAAAAGGCCATCAAATTATGCCTGCAGATCTCGGACTCATCGCTTCTTTAGGCATTGCAGAAGTAAAAGTAAAACGAAAAATTCGTGTGGCCTTTTTCTCAACAGGAGATGAACTACGCTCACTAGGAGAAAGCTTAGAGCAAGGTCAGATTTATGACAGTAACCGTTATACCTTATACGGCATGTTAAAACGTCTTGATGTTGATATTATTGATATGGGTGTGATTGCTGACAATAAAGATGATTTACGCCAAGCATTGCTTCTTGCTAGTGAACAAGCAGATGTAGTGCTGACATCAGGTGGTGTCTCTGTGGGTGATGCCGATTATGTAAAAGAAATGTTAGCAGAACTGGGGCAGGTTGATTTCTGGAAATTAGCTATGAAACCCGGTAGACCGTTAGCTTTTGGTAAAATCAATAACGCTTTATTTTTTGGATTGCCGGGCAACCCTGTCTCCGTTATGGTGACTTTTTATCAGTTTGTCACCGAAGCATTACAACAATTATCAGGCTTAGCCAAACAGCCGCAGCATCACCTTCAAGTCAATTGTGTTAGTCCGATCCGTAAACGGGCAGGACGGTTTGAATTTCAACGGGGCATCTTATTTACCGATGAGCAAGGACAAGCACAAGTCAAAATTACCGGCGAGCAAGGCTCAGGTATATTACGCTCAATGAGTATTGCTAACTGCTTTATTTTGTTAGAAGAAGCATGTGATGGTGTTGAGCCAAATACCATCGTAACCGTTCAACCTTTTTCAGGCCTCATCTAAATGACAGATACTATCCTAAAGAAAAATGTAGAGTTTAATAAATTAAAAAAACGTCTACGCCGCCATGTAGGTCAAGCTATAGCGGATTACAATATGGTCCAAGATGGTGATAAAGTCATGGTCTGTTTATCGGGAGGGAAAGACAGTTATACTCTGCTCGATATTCTAACTAATTTGCAGAAACACGCACCGATCAACTTTGAAATTGTGGCTGTTAACCTTGATCAAAAGCAACCCGGTTTTCCTGAACATATCTTGCCTGAATACCTAAAGTCCATTGATATTCCCTTTCATATTATTGAAAAAGATACCTATAGTATTGTGAAAGAAATCGTGCCTGAAGGTAAAACAACCTGTGGGATCTGTTCACGTCTACGTCGAGGTTCACTATACGGTTATGCTCGTCAAAATGGCATTACTAAGATAGCCTTAGGCCATCATCGTGATGATATTATTGAAACCGCTTTCCTCAATATGTTTTATGGCAGTAAATTAAAAGCCATGCCACCTAAACTACTGAGTGATGATAAAACGAATATCCTCATCCGCCCCTTAGCGTATTGTAAGGAAGCCGATATTATTCGTTATGCTGAACATCAACAATTCCCTATTATCCCGTGTAATCTCTGTGGCTCTCAAGACAGTCTCCAACGCCAAGTGATCAAAGACATGCTACAAGGCTGGGAAAAACAAACCCCAGGTCGACTAGAAAATATCTTCCGTAGCCTACAAAACATTTCTCCCTCACAACTTGCTGATAATGAACAATTCAATTTTAAGGATCTGGAGCTACACCGTATTCAACCATCAGGCCAAGAAGATGAAGCTCACGATGACTCACAATATCCACTAGCACGAGAAGGTTAACATGCAACAACCCACGCTCAATCCCAAAGCAGTGAAACAGTTTGCCTTATTTGAATTAGGCTTTAGAACCTTTTTCTTCTTGGCGAGTGTCTTTTCCATCATCCTGACATCATTATGGATGGCCTCGACATATGGTTGGACGCTCCCCGTCAGCACCGTCACTCCCATTGCATGGCATGGACATGAAATGATCTTTGGCTATAGCACGGCTATTATTGCAGGTTTTTTATTAACCGCAGTAAGGAACTGGACTGGCGTGCAAACTATCACAGGACTGCCACTGGCCGTTCTGGGACTGATATGGCTCTGTGCTCGCACACTTCCTTTAGCTAATTCAGACCTATTATTTCAGTGGGCAATCGGATTTGATCTACTCTTTTTAGTTGGTTTGGTATTTGCCGTACTGCACCCGATCGTTAAAGTGAAACAATGGCGTCAACTGTTAATTGTGTCGTTATTAGTATTATTATTAGCCACAGATATTCTTTATTATCTAGGGGTCTTTCGCTATGTTGATCTTGGCATTTCATGGGGTTTATATTCTGCTGTATACCTCATTATGGCGGTAATCTTTATTCTTTCTAGACGTGTTATGCCCTTCTTTATTGAACGAGGTGTAGGCTATCAAGTTCAATTAAAAAACTGGACGTTTATCGATGCAAGCACACCGTTATTCCTGCTGGCATTATGCATTGTTGATGTCTTCCTAAAAATGTCATTACTCACGGTATTATTCTCCACTGTACTCGCTGTATTACATAGTCTTCGCCTATGGGGTTGGCATACCGCTGGAGTGTGGAAAAAGCCACTATTATGGGTATTGTTCTTAGGCTATAGCTTCTTTATCTTAGGCTTTATTCTCAAGGCGCTTAATTACTATGCACTCTACCCGACATCGCTACCATTACATGCTTATACTTATGGTGGTATCGGTTTGATGACATTAGGTATGATTTCTCGTATCTCATTAGGCCACACAGGCCGTAATATTAATGAGCCGCCTAAAGCTGTTAAATGGGTATTTTTACTGCTGTTTCTAGGGGCCATTACACGAGTCGTTATGCCCATCTTCATCCCTCAGTTTTACCAACATCTAATTGGCCTAGCCCAAGCTTCATGGATTCTAGCCTTCAGCCTATTTTTAATAAATTACCTAATGATATTTATTAAACCTAGAGTTGATGGCCAGCCAGGTTAATATTACTGCAGTAAGCTGAATATTAAAGCCTGCAAATAAAACAAGGAACAATCAATACAAAAAAGCCACTTAAAGTCTAAACTTCAAGTGGCTTTTTTTCGCTTGTTATTTGTATTTCAGTCTAAATCTTAAAGTGCTTCACCACTGTTTCAAGCTCTGATGCTAAGCGTGCAAGCTCATCACTGCCTTCGGCAATTTGCTCAGAACCCAACATGCTCTCAGCTGAAAGGTCAGCAATTCGCACGATGTTTCGGTTAATTTCTTCAGACACTAAACTTTGTTCCTCAGAAGCACTAGCCACTTGGATACTCATATCAGATATTTGTGCCACAGAGAGTACAATTCGGCCGAGAGAATCTGTCGCGCCACTGGTTGATTCAGCCATTTTCATCGCATGTTTGGTATCGGCATCCATCACCTGCACTGCTTTATGAGTATGAGACTGTAAACTACTCACCATATTCTGTATCTGCTCGGTTGACTCTTGAGTACGACTCGCTAACGTTCTTACCTCATCTGCTACCACAGCAAAACCACGACCATGTTCACCTGCACGAGCAGCCTCAATAGCAGCGTTCAATGCTAATAGATTAGTTTGCTCTGCAATGCTCTGAATTACATCTAATACCGTACCGATATCATTACTATTTTTTTCAAGTTCCTGAATCACTCCAGCAGCCTCTCCGACTTCAACTGAAAGATTGTTAATAGAGCCAATAGTCGTAGTAATAATTTCCCCCCCTTCTTTAGCTTCTCTATCTGCTGTTTGTGACTCAGCTGCAACCATTTCAGCATGACGAGCAATTTCTTGTACTGTGGCCGTCATTTCATTCATTGCTGTTGCCACTTGATTGGTTTGATCTTGTTGCTCTTGTGCACCTGAGCGGGCCTGATTAGTTGTAGCGGATAACTCTTCTGATGCTGAGGCTAATAAAGAAGCGGTTGAACCTAAACCTCTAACCGTTGAATTTAAATGTTTAATCATCTCGTTAAGAGATGTTTCCACTTCTTTTAATTCATCTTCGGTACCACAATTAACCGATACAGTAAGGTCCCCTTGAGACACCAATAGTGTGACATCTTTTAATTTATGAACCGCTGTTATCATTGATTTATAAAAAGCTATAAATAAGTAGATTGCAATCGATAAGGTAATGAAAACAAATAATAGTGTGGTCATTCGTTCTTGAGAAAACTTATCAATACGAGCTTGAAATAATGTATCCAAGGCAGGTACTAATTTATCGTAGACTTGATAGTTGGCTTTAATCGCAGCAGTACCAGCTGCAAACACCGCTGCTGAATTACTGTTAATAAATTCTGCTGTCAATAATTCTCGAGTGACTTTATTAATAAACGCTTCCGTTGCTGATTTTGATGACTCTAGCAACACCGTCAATTCGGCCACTAATTGAGGATTCTCAGCCAATGTCACTCTCATGCCCTCATTCACAGCCTTAGCATTACTTTCAATATTGGCCAACAATGTGCCTAGAGCAATTCGCTGCTCTAACGTCACCGCACCTCTGGCAGCTATACCTGATCCCATGCCCCGAGATTGACCTAAATTCTCAGTCACATTCGGTAAACGATAGACAATAGAATCCATCAAATAATAGGTATTCAGCTCAGGATCTAATACTAAGGTTGATTCATTACTCACCAGCTCAAATAAATCATATACTCTCGCTATCAGAGCAGTGTGCTCAGCAAACACTTGTTTTGCTGGTTCATTAAATACTCTAGGTTCGAGTTGCAACCAAGTTTGCTTAATTTCTGCCCACAAAGCATTGGTGTTAAATTCTGAACCAAAGCGGTCATTAATCGCATCAATGGCAGCAATATCGGCAACTATTGCCTTTCTTTTAGCCATTATTTTACTTCTAAACTCTTTCGCCCCATTTAAATAGGCATTTGTCATTCCTCGATGCTGAGGCATATGCTGATATAACTGACGCACAGTTTTAATATATTCTAAGCCTCTCATCTCTTTTTCAGCAGTTGAGATGCCAATCGCCAATTGACTTAACAGTAATGATATCAATAAGATAACAGGAACCATAAAGACAACAGATATTAATATCATTTTTTTGGGATAAGATAATTTATTCATTATCGAAATTGCAGCAGTCATATTTTCATCCTCAAGCACGCTTTTCAAAAAGGGTTAATTGTCATTCAACTTGCAATAACTAAGCCTAAATCTGTTTGTCAGCTGCCCCTTAAATTTAGAGTTCATTGACTCTGAAATACAGGCAATAAAAAAGGCAATAAGTGAAATCACTTATTGCCTTTTTAGGGTCAAACTAAGCTCTAATTAAAACTTAACTTGGCCATATAACCAGAACTTTTCAGTATCTACTTTAGATGCATATTCACTATCACCATTATAATCAGAGTATTTAACCCCGACAGTGTAATGCTGTTTAAATGTTTTCTGAACTAAAATATCAAGCTCATTACCCGCATCTAAATTACCTTTATCAGTTTCGAAATCATGATAAACAGCAACCACTTTAGCCCCTAAGACTTTACCTACAACTGTAAAGTAGATATCTTCTAGGCCTTCTTTAGGCGTGCCAAGAAACATATCAGCCCAGCCTTGGTATGCATGGTTAGTCCCTAACGGTGTTTTAAAACTATCTACCCCATCACCTTCTTGCATTTCGTAAGAAAGTTTAGCTAACCAGCCTTTATATTTAGCGCCAACTTCAGCTAAATAGTAGTTTTGGTCATCCATAGTGCCGTCTTTATAATCATTTTGATTGGCAAATTCAGCCGTATAAACCACTTTCCACTCATCATTAATTGGTTTAGCTCCACTTAAACGTAAACCCAATGTTTGTGATGAGGTTGCAGCTGCGTCATCATAGTCTAAAAAGTAGCCGTAACCTTCTAATTTACCGAAAGAAAGACCGGTATATTGAATATTGACTAAATGTGAATCCATATCAATTTGACCATCTTTAATAGCACCTTTTTCTTTATCATCACCCCAAATAGTATTGATCTTACTAATATAGGCATAGCTAATTTTTGTATTCTCAAATGAGCTATTGGTAAAACTGAAAGAATCAAATGATTGATGATTTTGGCGCCATAACACATTACCAATAAAACGATGGAAAGGTGCACCACGATAAGTAATTTCTTGGCGACCTAATTTAAATTCAGTATCAAAGCCATTGTATTGTAAGTAGGCTTGATTGATTTCTGTGTTCTCTGGATCAGCAATAACAGCATGATCTGCATGCTCAGCATGAATGGTATCGTTATAATCATCTTTGCCTAAATCAGAAATATCTTCTGCTTCAACAAAACCACTAAAGCCATGAAATGCACCAGTTTTATACGCTAATGTTGTACGTACCGTTATTGCATCAGCATCTTTTTTGCCATCTTGCTCTACGCCTTCATAGCGAGCACGTGCCGAAAAGCTAACTTCTCCACCTGATAATGCTTCAAAGAAATTATCTTCAGCCATCACTGCTGGAGCAGTAGACAACAAGCCTAAGCTTGCCGCTATAAGCGTTAATTTACTGTTTAGTTGTTTCATTGTTCTTCCTAATTTATTAAATTTTTTTATACACGTTGATGGTATAGATTGTGACGTTCAATCACCAGCAAAGAGCCTGTTTAGTTAATGGCGATCTAAGCCCGCTTCTTTAGCGCCTTCTTCCCAGTTTTCAGGCAATTGATGTGCAATCCCCATATGGCAATCTATACATGTTTTACCTTGTTCTATATTGACGGAATGTTGTGCCACAGCACGCTGGCCTTGTTCAACAAAATCCATTGATTCATAGTCATGACAATTACGGCATTCAAGAGAATCTGATGCTTTTAAACGCTTCCATTCGCGAGTAGCAATATGTAAACGTTCAGCTTCAAATTTCTCACGCGTGTCAATTGTACCCATTAACATATGGTAAACCTCTCGCGATGCTTGAATCTTACGTACAATTTTAGGGCCCCAATCTTTAGGCACATGACAATCTGGACACGTTGCTCTTACACCCGTTCGATTAGTGTAATGAACTGTTTCTTTGTATTCTTCAAACACATTATCTTTCATTTCATGACAAGAAATACAAAAGTCTTCATTATTAGTTGACTCAAGTGCCCAGTTAAAGCCACCCCAGAAAACAATACCAGCAGCAAAGGCACCAATAATCGTCAGCGTCAATAATGGTTTAATTCTTTTTAAAATAAAATTCATCAGTTTTTACTCTTAAGATTGTATTAATCTGACACTGCAGACAAGGGTTTAAACGTATTACCCACTAATGGTTTTGCATTGGCTTGTGGTACATGACACTGCACACAGAAATAACGACGAGATGATACTTCAGCTAAGGCATGGCCATCTCTATCTTCAAAATGTGTTTGACTAATCTTCGTTGCACCTGATGCCTGATAATTATTCCAGCTATGACATGACAAGCACTTATTTGATTTTAAATTAACTCGGTAGCCTTTAATGCTATGGGGAATAACAGGCGGTTGCTGAACATAATTACGCTGGACAGGATCACCATCTTTTGCCATCTTTTTAACACCGGCATCTAACGATAATTCATCAAGGTTATGACTACCACGTAACGATTCAATACTTTCATCAGCAATTAACATGCTTGAAAATGCTATCAATAACGTAAAAAATAAAGTTTTCATCATTGAGCCTCCGGGCTACTATTTTTAATAATTTTATCTGCATATCTCGTTGAGATATGAAAAACATCTTCACTGCATACATCTATACACCGAGCACAATTAGTACAATTTGCTGCACTAATAACAGGACTCCCCCTCCCTTTTAGTGCAGGTCGAATCACTTGTGGCTCAGGACATATTTGAAAACAGTCCATACAATCATTACAGGCTTGTCGGTTATCAGCTGTAATTCTTACTTGGCTTACCGTACCAATAACACTATAAAAAGCTCCAACTGGACATAAACGTCCACACCAAGCTCGGTTACTCACTAATAAATCAAAAAAGAAGATGAATAAAATTACACTCCACCCCATTCCCATAGTAAATAGTATGCCTCGATGTAATATTGACACAGGATTAACCAACTCCCAGACAACACTATGAGTTACAAAAGCCATAATAAATGTCACCACTAATAAGTAATAACGTGTTCTTTTATCGACTGCTGTTCCTGCACCTTTTATTCCTAGCTTTCTTCTTAACCAACTGGCTAGATCTGTCACAATATTGACCGGACACACCCATGAACAATAACTACGGCCACCGACCATAATATAAAACAACACCACAATGGCAGCCCCAATCAACGCTGTTGATAAAGGTTTTGCTCCAGCTACAACTGTTTGTAACAATACATATGGATCTGTTAGCGGTAAGATACCTAAGGTTAAGCTACTCGCTAAATTACCTTTAACTATCCACAGGTCCCATACTGGGCCAACTAAAAATAGCCCTAAAATTCCCACTTGACTGATCCGTCTTAAGATCAACCACTGATGTGCCTTCCACCAGCCCTTCTTAGCAATGGCCTCAACACCAATAGCATGATCTGTAGCCATTAGTCTGTTGCCCTATTATTCAACGTTGCTAAGGGATCAGCAGCAAAAGGACTGTTACCTAAAGGCGCTTGTTGACCTTTTTCTTCAATTAAACCTTGGCCTTCATAATCATAACGTAGACCCTCTGGTAAATTGTATTGATGCTCTGTATCTAAAGGAACCAGTGACTCTCCTGCTTGTCCTTTTTCATCCCAACCCAATTTATAATGTGCTTGCATTTCACCTTTAGCTAAATCAAAAGGTAATACTTTTACTGCTGCCTCTTCTAGGATGCAGGCCTGCTCACACTTGCCACAGCCCGTACAACTGTCAGAGTGAACCACAGGTATAAAACGACTGTGTTTACCGGTTCGCTCTAAGTGCTCCATTTCTACCGTGATAGCCTCACCACGAATAGGACAAACATTGAAACACACCTCACATCGCAAACCTTGAAAAGCAATACATGATTCCTGATCAATAATGGCAGCCAAGCCCATTCGAGCATCATCAATATCAGTTAAATCATGATCTAAGGCACCAGTAGGACAAGCCTTAACACATGGAATGTCTTCACACATTTCACACGCTGCTTCTCGCGCCACAAAAAAAGGTGTACCAATTGTGACCTTATCCCCAATCGTCGCTAAACTCAAAGTAGGATAAGGACAGTCATTGACACACAATCCACAACGAATGCAGGCAGATAAAAAATCATCTTCTTGCAACGCACCCGGTGGACGTATTGCCGTAGCAGGTAAGGCATTAGATTGCCGAGCATAGCCCGCCAAACCAAGAGCAAAAGCCCCCCCAACCGTTGCTCCACGGGCTATATCAATTAAAAACTTTCTTCGCGCTGGTGCGCTCGATTGTTTCACTTTCTATTCCACTATCAAGCCTTAACGATTTTAATGGCGCACTTCTTATAATCAGTCTCTTTCGATAAAGGATCAGTTGCATCTAGCGTGACCTTATTGATAAGACGACTCGCATCAAACCAAGGTACAAACACTAAACCACGTGGTGGCTTATTTCGGCCGCGAGTTTCAATCATTGCTGTAATCTCACCACGTCGTGAAATAACCTTCGCATTTAAACCTCGACGTAAACCGCGTGCTTTTGCATCTTCAGGATGCATATAAATAACAGCATCTGGCACCGCGCGATAAAGCTCAGGAACACGACGTGTCATTGAACCTGAATGCCAATGTTCTAAAACACGGCCTGTTGATAACCACAAATCAAACTCTTCATCTGGGCTTTCAGCTGCAGGCTCATAAGGAGCAGTGATAATATTGGCACGCCCATCTTTATTACCATAAAAGCGTACTTCCTCACCTTTTGGTACATAAGGATCATAACCTTCACGGTAGCGCCATAATGTCTCTTTACCATCCACAACAGGCCAGCGTAAACCGCGAACTTGATGATAGACATCAAACGGCGCTTGCTCATGACCTTTTTTAGGACCTTCTAATTGGAAACGACGGTATTCTTCGAATAAACCTTTCTGAACATAGAAACCAAACGCATCTTTCTCTTGGTTCTCATACTCATTACCGGCACTGTCTTCGACTTTATCAACATTAAACTGATCAACCTGGCCATTAGCGTATAACACATCAAATAATGTTTTACCTTTGTACTCAGGCGCCGCAGCCAGTAATTCCTCAGTCCACACTTCTTCCATCTTGAAGTATTTAGAGAATTCCATCATCTGCCACAAATCAGATTTTGCATCACCGGGAGCACTAACTTGTTGACGCCAGAACTGAGTTCGACGCTCGGCATTACCATAAGCGCCTTCTTTTTCTGTCCACATTGCTGTTGGCAAAATTAAATCAGCAGCTTGAGCAGATACCGTTGGATAAGGGTCTGATACCACAACAAAGTTATCAGGGTTACGCCAGCCAGGATAAGTTTCCTCATTCATATTAGGCGCTGCTTGCATATTGTTATTACACATAACCCAATAACAATTTAATAAGCCATCTTTCAACATTCGGCTTTGTAAAACAGCGTGGTAACCCACTTTACCTGGAATAGTACCTTCTGGTAATTTCCAAATCATTTCAGCAAAATCACGATGTGATTTTTTCTTCACCACATAATCTGCTGGCAGACGATGAGAGAAGGTTCCTACTTCACGTGCAGTACCACATGCAGAAGGTTGACCTGTTAATGAGAAAGGACTGTTACCAGGTTCAGAAATTTTACCCATTAATAAATGAATATTATAAATCAGACCATTTGCCCAGACACCACGAGTGTGTTGGTTAAAGCCCATTGTCCATAATGAGGTAATCTTACGATCAGGATCAGCATATAATTTTGCTAAACGTTCTAACTTCTCAGGTTCTACACCTGAAATTTCAGCAGCATATTCTAAAGTATATGATTTAACTGACTCAGCATATTCCTCAAAATTGATTTCACTTAACTTGCCTTTATTGGCATTTTCAGCAGTTTGCTGTAATGGATGTTCAGGGCGTAAGCCATAACCAATATCAGTAGGTGTTTTCTTAAAGTTAACGTGTTTAGATAGGAAGTCCTGATTGTAGGCTTTATTCTCAATAATATAGTTAGCAATATAATTCAAAATAGCCAAATCAGTTTGTGGCGTAAAGATCATGCCATTATCAGCTAACTCAAAGCTACGATGAGTAAAAGTCGATAGTACATGGACTTCGCAGTCTTTTTTCGTTAGGCGAGTGTCCGTGATACGCGACCAAAGAATAGGATGCATTTCAGCCATATTCGAGCCCCATAAAACAAAGGCATCAGCATGTTCTAAATCATCATAACAACCCATTGGTTCATCCGCACCAAAGGCACGCATAAATCCACCTACGGCTGAGGCCATACAATGACGAGCATTAGGATCAAGATGATTTGAACGAAAACCTGCTTTAAACAATTTAGAAGAGGCATAACCTTCCCAAACAGTCCACTGTCCTGAACCAAACATTCCTACACGAGATGTTAATTGATCGACGGGTTTACCTTCATTTTCTTTCATACTACGCTTAAGTGATACTTTCCACTTATCCGCCATAATAGTGAAGGCTTCATCCCAGCTTACAGGTTCAAATTCACCATTTTTATCAAACTTTCCATCTGTTTTTCTTAATAATGGCTGAGTAAGACGATCTTCACCATACATAATTTTTGATAAGAAATAGCCTTTAATACAGTTAAGACCACGATTAACCGGTGCATCAGGATCACCCTGTGTTGCTACAATACGGTCATCTTTAACCCCAACTAAAACAGAACAGCCTGTCCCACAAAAACGGCAAGCTGCCTTATCCCAACGAATAGAATCTTTTTGTGTTGCTGCAGCACTTACTGCTGGCAAAGTAATACCGGCAGCGGCAGCGGTGGCTGCAATTGCATTTGTTTTAATAAAATCACGACGGTTTAAAGTCATTACTACGTCTCCTAGTCGCTAAATTTCTTCAGCATGCTCATAAATTAGGGTTGCGGAAAGTACATTTGGAATGGCGTTAAAAGCAGATAATGAATCTGCAAGAGATGCTTCTCCTACACGCTCAACGGTGACAATCAAGCGATTATCAGCTGTTGCTTCATGCACTTCCACACCGGGCATCGTCAATAGTTCTTTCTGCACATTATCTGAATAATCTGGCTTAGCATGAATTAACACACCACAAATTTCTATCATTTCACTCACTATTAGAACCCTATTATCAGATTTATAATTTAACCACTGAAAAGTATAGGCTCTTTCTAATTTATTAGCCTTGATCTGGATCAATAAGAGTAAGGATACTCACCGCTTTTGTGGGACAAACTTGCACACACGCTCCACAGCCCGTGCACAGTTCTTGCTTAAGATCAGGCGAGGAGACACCGCCTAGTTGAGGATGAAATAGAATGGCCTCAGCATCACAGTTCTCACTGCAACTTCGACACACTACTGATTTCTGGGTAATACACTGCTCCTGACTAATGGCAGCTTTATAATTCCATGGCGTAGAGCCTTGCTGATAATCTAAGGCTCCATACTGACAACTATCAACACATTGCTGGCAAAAAGTACATTCACCTTGGCTGAAATCAATATGTGGGTAATGGCCTCGACCGATAACAATAATCTTTTCAGGACAGGCATCACGACAGGCATCACACTGATTAGCACAATGCTCCATAAACACTGCCTCATCAACTGCCCAAGGTGGACGAAGTAGTGTCTGGTGTTTATTCCATCGCCCTTGCAGAAAAGATGAGCGACTAAGGGATGCAGCTTTGGATTTATCTGTCATATCAATAGAGTCCGTAGTCCATCTAATTTAACCTGACTTCATTGCTTAACGGCTTATCCAATATAAACTCCATAATATTGGTCACTGTTATGGCTGAAATATGGCTTAAAGCACCTTTACTAAAATAGGCTTGATGGCCAGTGACCAACACATTAGGTAGGGTAATCAAGCGTTGAAATACGTCATCTTGAATAATATCAGTTGAATGATCTTCAAAAAACAGACTGCCTTCCTGCTCATAAACATCCAGCCCCAAATAGCCAATATGATGTTCTTTCAGAGCACTTAATACTGCCGATGTATCTATTAGCGCTCCTCGACTGGTGTTAATGAGCATCACTCCGGGCTTCATCTTCGCTATTGCCTGCCGATCAATGAGATGGCGAGTGCTGTCAAGCAAAGGGCAATGTAAGCTAATAAGATCAGATTGTGAATATAAATCCTCTAAGTCAACAGAGGTAAACCCTAGTTTTTCACACTGTTCACCGTTATACGGATCGGCCACTAAAATCTGGCAGCCAAATGCTTTTAATCGCTCACCCACCAGACGGCCAATTTTACCACCGCCGATAATACCGACCGTTTTTCCATGAAAATCAAAACCTAATAGACCATCTAAAGAAAAGTTGCCATCTCTGACTCGGTTATAGGCTCGAGGTAATTTTCTTCCCAGTGCCAACATTAAAGCAATCGTGTGTTCTGCTACGGCATGAGGTGCATAGGCAGGCACATTCATAACGGCTAAACCGAACTCTTTTGCAGCTGATAAATCTACATTATTGGTACCCGCACAGCGTAAGCTAATCAGCTCAGTTCCACCGTTGGCTAACACCTCCAAAGTCTCCCTGCCTAAATCATCATTTACAAAGGCACTGACAACTTGGATCCCTTTAGCCATGCTTGCCGTAACCGGATTTAACGCAACATCATAACAACAAAAACGAGTGTACTCATTTGCCGCCTGCAATAGAAAATCATGGTCATAAGCTTTCGCACTAAAAGCAGCAATATTCACCGCATTCATCAGCTAGACACTCCCTGCATATTCACTTCCCTTGTTTGTAATAATTGATAACTTTGGCTGGCAATAAGCTGATCTTCTTCGGTCTCGATGATCCAAATACTCACCTCACTCTCAGCAGCATTAATTTGAGCTTGTGCTTGTTGATTCAGAGTAGTATTTAATTTCAAACCTAACCACTCTGACTTTTCACAGACTCGTTGACGTATCTCCGCTGCATGTTCACCAATCCCACCGGTAAAGACTAAGGCATCAATGCCACCTAAGCTTGCTGTCATCGCCCCGATATGACGACATAGCTGATAGACAAAATAATCAATCGCTGCACTCGCTTCATCCGTCTTACTATTGAGTAAGATCTGCATATCACCACTCAAACCTGACAGTGCTTTTAAACCAGCATGTTGATTTAGACTGGTCGCTACTTGCTCAACCGTCATCTTTTTTTGTTGGAGAAGATACAATATAACCCCCGGATCGAGGCTACCACAGCGTGTTGCCATCACCAGGCCATCTAAGGGGGTAAAACTCATCGTGGTGGCAATACTATGTCGCCCCTTCATGGCACAGAGACTTGCTCCCCCACCTAGATGAGCCACGATAACACGTCCTTCGGCTGCTTCCTCACCCAAATAATGGGGTAATTTATCTGCTATCGACTGATACGATAAGCCATGAAAGCCATAACGTTTGATCTCTTCACCTAACACAGCCCTATCAATAGCAATTTGCTGCTCAAGCTGTGGCATGGTGTGATGAAATGCCGTATCAAAACAAGCAATTTGTGGTAAATCAGGCCACTTTGTAGCGATCATTTTAATGGCTTCAAGATTATGTGGCTGGTGTAATTCAGCTAAGGGAACTAATTGTTCTAGATCAGCAATAATGGCATCATTAATCATCGTAGCTTTTACATAATCATTACCGCCATGAACAACTCTATGGCCTACAGCCTGTATCGCCTTATCTGTTACTAAATTATCAATTTCTTGAAAAATAACAATCAAGGCTTGGTGATGACAGGCTATTTCTAATGCGTGATCTATGATCTGAATGGCATCGGCATCAACTATAGTCAACTGCGATGCCCCATCAATCGCACTCAGCTCGCCATTATAAATTAAGCTCAAGCTAGCCTGAGAATCATATAAACCAAATTTGATACTGGATGATCCTGAGTTAATCACCAAGATCATCGCAGTCGCTCCTTACTCGTTAACATCGTTTACTCTGACTGCCAGATCCAATCACGAATCTCAGGCATATCATCCCCATGCTCATTAATATAATGACGATGCTGAACCAGTTTATCTCTCATCGCTTGTTTTATATAACCCGCATCACGTTTCAATGCTGGCACGCGATCAACCACATCCTGCACTAAATGGAAGCGATCAAGATCATTCAATACCACCATATCGAATGGCGTGGTAGTGGTGCCCTCTTCTTTATAACCTCGGACATGAAGATTTTCATGATTGAGACGACGGTACATCAAACGATGAATCAGCCATGGGTAACCGTGATAAGCAAACACTATAGGCTTATCTTCTGTAAACAAGGCATTGAAATCTTGATGAGATAAACCATGTGGGTGTTCTGATGCTGGCTGTAACGTCATCAAATCAACAATATTAATCACTCGCACACGTAGTTCAGGTGCAAATTCTCGTAACAACTGCACTGCTGCCATCGTCTCTAAAGTAGGCACGTCACCCGCACAGGCCATCACCACATCAGGTTCATAACCACGATCATTACTCGCCCATTCCCAAATCCCAATTCCTGCATTACAGTGCTGTTCGGCTGCTTGAGCATCTAACCACTGTAAGGCCGGTTGCTTGCCGGCAACAATGACATTAATCTTATTTCTACTTTTTAAACATTTATCCGTCACTGCTAATAAGGTATTCGCATCAGGTGGTAAATACACTTGCACAATCTCAGCTTTCTTATTAACAACATGATCAATAAAACCTGGATCTTGATGAGAAAAGCCATTGTGATCTTGTCGCCATACATGTGAAGTTAACAAGTAATTTAAGGATGCAATAGGACGACGCCATGGGATCTCAGTACTGGTTGTCTTTAACCATTTTGCATGCTGATTGACCATAGAATCAATAATATGAATAAACGCTTCATAACAAGAAAACAAGCCATGGCGACCCGTTAGTAAATACCCTTCTAGCCAACCTTGGCAGGTATGTTCACTGAGGATTTCCATCACCCGCCCATTAACAGCTAAATGGTCATCTTCCTCAGTTAACTGGTCAATCCATGTACGTTCCGTCACGTCAAATACCGAGCTTAAACGATTCGAAGCGGTTTCATCAGGCCCGACTAGACGGAAGTTCTGTTCTTTTTCATTCAAGATGAAGACTTCACGAATAAAGTCACCCATAATACGCGTCGCTTCAGCCACAGTTTGACCGGGTTTTTCAACATCAATCATCAAATCCTGATAATCAGGCATGATAAGGTCTTTTAATATCGCACCACCATTAGCATGAGGATTAGAGCCCATTCTTCGCTCGCCAATCGGAGCCAATTCAGCGATCTCTTCAAATAAACAGCCATTGTCATCAAAAAGCTCTTCTGGGCGATAACTTTTTAACCATTGCTCCAGAATAGTCACATGCTCGGGATTATTCTTCATGCCCGACAACGGTACTTGATGCGATCGCCATGATCCTTCAGTCTTACGTCCATCCACTTCTTTAGGCCCCGTCCAGCCTTTCGGTGTACGTAAAATAATCATCGGCCAAATAGGACGTTCCGTGATGCCATTGTCACGAGCATGACTCTGAATAGAGGCGATTTCCTCCATCACTGTATCCAATGTTTTAGCCATCAATTGATGCATGATTTCAGGATCATCACCCTCAACAAAATAAGGCTTATAACCATAGCCGACAAACAGACTATTGAGTTCATCATGAGACATTCTAGAAAGAATAGTCGGATTGGCTATTTTATAACCATTTAAATGTAATATCGGTAAAACAGCCCCATCGGTCACTGGGTTGAGAAATTTATTCGAGTGCCATGATGCAGCTAAAGGCCCAGTCTCAGCCTCACCATCACCAACGACACAACAGGTCACTAAATCAGGATTATCAAACACTGCACCATAGGCATGAGAGACAACATAACCTAGCTCTCCTCCTTCATGAATTGATCCCGGTGTTTCTGGAGCAACATGACTTGGGATCCCACCTGGAAATGAAAACTGCTTAAATAAACGTTGGATCCCCTGTCGATTAAGGGATATTGCTGGATAAAATTCACTGTATGTTTTTTCTAAATACGTATTGGCGACAATTCCGGGACCACCATGTCCAGGACCAGCCAGATAAATAACATTTAAATCACGTGACTTAATCACTCTATTCATATGTGCATAGATGAAATTTAAGCCCGGTGTTGTGCCCCAGTGTCCCAGTAACCTTGGCTTAATATGCTCAATTTTTAGAGGAACTTCTAATAAGGGGTTGTCGAGTAAATAAATTTGTCCAACAGACAAATAATTAGCGGCACGCCAATACTTATCAATATTGGCTGCTTCCTGTTCATTGATAACATTAGCTTTCTCGGATAAATCAGTTTTCATATACTTCCCAGGTAAATTTTAACATTAGTTTCTATAAGGTTATGCGCTAGTTTTATCACATTTATAGGTAAATTTCATGAATAATGATGCAAGATAAAAATATATAAATCTTGATGGGACCTACTTAAGATGAATTAATTATCTAAATTAATTTGCAATATGAAGTGGCGGCATGCAACTAAAAATGATGTCTAATCTAGCACCGTATAAGCTTTAGATGCTAATAATTTTATAGTTATTTAAAGTAAAAGTATCAAATATAAAGCCCACTAAAAACTTATAATAATTACTATCCACCTAAACCCAGTAAATTCAAATAAGTTAGAACAATGCTAAAGAGTTAAGTTATGTATAATTTAGAAATTATTTTTTACCTTTATACAAACCATGAAAATATTAATTATTGATGATCATCAGCTTTACCTAGAAGGTATGAATACGGTACTACAATACTTATTTGTAGAAAGTGAAATATTTCAAGCAAACACTGTCGATGAGGCCTTTAGTCTAATTTCACTGCATGTCGATATTGATCTAATTCTGCTTGATGTCCGCATGCCTGATGGGGGTGCGCCCTCTGTTCAAGAAAAATTACGTGAAAAAAACTTGGCCATTCCTGTGTTAATTATTTCTGCTTCAGAGAACTCTGCCGATGTTCATATGTCACTAAAAAATGGCGCGCTAGGCTATTTACCTAAGTCATCCTCATCGAAAGAATTAAAGCATGCTATTGAAACAGTATTAGAAGGAAATGAATACCTACCTCATAACTGGAATAAATCATTTGTAACATCAAAAAATATTACCTCTCACAATGGCGAGGAAAAGGTTTCTATTTCCCCGCGATTATATGACGTACTCCAGCTAATTGAAAAAGGGCTGACCTCACGAGAAATAAGTGAGCTATTAGAGTTAAGCGAACACACGGTCAAAGGTTATGTTAAAGATCTATTTTCACGCTTCAGTGTGCATAACCGTACTGAATTAATTCAAACTGCACGTCAATTACACTTCTTCAGTTTAAGATCGTAAGCTTTTGCTTATGTCATCATTCCCACAGATAATGATCAGATTAATTATAAGCCTTATTTTTTTTCTATCTACATCAGCGCATGCTCAGCTAAGTGATGATGGCCAATATGAAGTCGAAAGCTCAATACAATTTTCGGTAGAATATCTGCTGGATGAGCAGCCCAGTTTATCTGTGAATGAAGCCCTTTATTCACTCTATAGTCCTGCTTCGAATAAACAGTGTTTTAGCTTGAATAGCAGTACGAACTGGTACAAAGTCACCGTGACTAACCCGCTTGCTTCCCCAGCCAATGTATTTTTACATAATAATCGTGGCAACCTCAGCAAACAGGTCGATATTTATGATGTTATTAATGACGGCGAGATTAAGGCATATCATTATGACTTTTTCGACAAGCACGTCGGCACTATGCTTCAAGGCAGCATAATCGTTCACCCCTTGACAATCCCAGCCAACGACAGCAAAACAATTCTCATTAAAAACGACAGCTTAGCTTATCAATGTATTGATATTGAGATTCACGATAACAAGTCATCTATCCAAGCTTTAATCAACAATAATCTCAGCTCAATAATCATTGTGATTATTCTTTTCACTATGGCGATATACAACTTATTGCTTTATTCCTTCATTCGCAGGAAAGAGTTTATTTATTATGCTCTTTATCTTATCAATGCAGCTATTGGGCTGACGTATTATTACGGAATTATTTTTCATCACTTTCAACTATACGGTGCCTATGTCTATTGGTTGAACATCACCGCCATTACAGGATCTATTTTTCTGGTCTTGTTTGTTCAAGAGATTATTAGTACCAAAAAAGACTACCCCTCTATTCACCAGCTATTAAATTGGGTGATCATCTTCTCGGCATTAGATGTTCTGATCGCGGTCTTGTTTAGCTTAAGTTTGGCCAGTCAACTCGTTTTTATTGTCATTGCTTATTCATTTATTGTTTTAAGTTATATGATCGTGAAACTGTTCAAAGATGATCATCCCTTAGTACTGATGTTTGCTTTCGCCTACCTTGCTTATATTCTTGGTATGGGCATAGTTTTACTAATGTTTATGGGCATATTGCCACTTAATGAATTTACCTTTCACTCGTCGGGTATGGGCATTATTATTGAAGTTGTCCTATTTTCTTATCTTCTCCACCATCGTGTTAGATTACTTACACAACAAAAGATGAAAGCTGAAGGTGCTAATAAACGTAAAACCCGATTCTTAGCATCTGCCAGTCATGACTTACGTCAACCCGTTCATGCTTTAGAATTATTTTCAGCCTCATTTATTGGCGAAAAACTGACAACAAGAGGACAAGAAACACTCTTTTATATGAAAGAGTCGATAGCCTCGCTGAGTGAGTTATTAACATCATTACTTGATATCAGCCGTTTAGATGCGGGTATTGTTGAGCCATCAATTGGCCAGACTGATGTCTTCACACTTATTACTCGATTGGCCAATAACAGCAAAGTACATGCAGAAAATAAAGGTCTGAAATTGCATATCAAAGCACAGCATTTATGGGTCGAGAGTGATGCAATCTTATTAGAAAACTCACTGCGTAATATTCTCACCAATGCGATTAAGTTTACTCAAAAAGGTGGCGTTCTAATTAGTTGCCGTCCCAGAAAAGATCAAGTATGGATAGAAATATGGGATACGGGTATTGGCATGCCGGAAGATCAATTAGAACATGTCTTTGATGAGTTTTATCAAATTAATAGTATTGTCCAGAATCAAAAACAAGGTTTAGGATTAGGATTATCTATTGTAATGCGTGAAATGGACATGTTAGGTCACTCACTTTCGATCCACTCTCGAGAAGGTCGTGGCACACTAGTGAGAATTAAACTTCAGCGTATCTACCCTAAATTTAATCTTCAATCAACACTACCCAAAATAGCAACAAACAGTCTAGAAAATAAAAAGATTCTCATTATCGATGATGAAGAAGCTATTGTCGTTGCCACCAAAGGATTAATGAACAACTGGGGCTGTATTGTCGAAACGGCAAGCAATTTTGCTAATGCGAGTGCTATTTGTCAGCACTTTATTCCTGATGTCATTATCTCCGACTTTCGTCTCCAAGAAGGAGCCAATGGTATTGATGTTATCAAGAAGCTGCAGCTGCAACTCGGCCAACAGATCCCTGCAATTTTAGTTACTGGCGATACAGAAGTAGATAAACTGCAACTGGCTCAAGAAAGTCAATTAATGTTATTACATAAACCCGTTAAGCCGGCAAAACTTAGAGTTGCAACGAATATGGTATTAAATGCACATAGTCGATAAAGAACCATAAAGCTGCTGAAGTTTTCGCCCTGCCCTTAAACTCGTGCAATCAAAAATGATATTTCACATCAATACCATATGTAAGTGGTTCATCCCAAAGATCACCAACAACACCTAAACTGGCGACATCATTAACATAGTGGCGGTATGCTTGATTAGTGATATTTTTACCCCAGATACCGACTTGAAATTTATCATCATGTGATGATAATGCTAGCCTCACATTGACTAACCAGTAAGCCGGCTCATGGGCTGTTTGAATATTAGTAGATTCAAGGTGACGATCTGAACGGTAACTAACATCACTCATACTGATGAGTTTAAGACCATTATTTAAAGGGTATTCATAACGAATAGCACCATTAAATGTCCACTCTGGACTATTGATCACTTTATTGCCCTTTTGACTTTCTCCCCAAACAAAAAACTCACCGTATTCAGCGTCTAACCAGCCAAGGCCCAATTTAATGTCTAGTCCTCGTACAGGACGTAACCACGCCTCAACTTCAGCACCAATATGCTTAGATGAATCTGCATTGGTCGTAATCAAACTGGGGGGATTGGGGCCATCCGCATTAATTTGGGGCTTAGAGACATCATAATAAAAGATGGAAGTGTTTATTTGCAATCGTTGCTGAAGCATAGTGAGTTTTGCTCCCATCTCAAAAGCCAACACCTCTTCAGGTTCAAACTCACTAAAATCATCATTAGAAAGAACAAACCCACCGTTAAAGCCACCATTTTTAAAACCGGTAGAAATATGTCCGTAATATAATTGATTATTATCAGGCTGAAAGTTCAAACCGAGCTTAAAGGAAACATTTTGATTTTCATGATAATTACTTTGTTCTGCTAAGGTGGCAAATGGCGCACTAAGTTTATTTTCGTCACCAAGAGTTGGTGCTGTTGCTAACTGTGCTTCTGCCACCCCATCAAAATAGGTTCGCTCCCAGGTGTATCGTAGACCACTAATAATGGTCCAGTTTTCTGCAATGGGATACTCACTATGGCCAAATAAGGCAAGTGAGTCTGTTTTTTGACTATAGTCAGTGGCAAAGTTCAAGCCATTAAATGACGGTAAAGGATGTTCAGCAGTATCAAAAACACTAACAACGTCTAAATCATCATGTTCATAGAAAAAGCCCACCAGCCAAGACCAGTTATTTTCATTTCGTGAACTGAGCCTAATTTCTTGAGTATATTCATGCAGTTTCGCATACCAATCAACTTCAAAGGCAACAATTGGGCTGCCATCATCATCTTCATGCAAGTCTCGCTCATAGTATTCATAAGCCGTAATTGAGGTCAGTGTTGCCCAAGATAAATCAGTGCTAAATCGTAATGAGCTACCAAAACTTTCATCATCCAATTTGTTTGCTCGGTTCACATTCACAGTATAAGGATCATCATCAGCACCCAGTTCACCTGATGGCAGCACACATCTGGGTGAGTTTTCAGCAAAAGAAGAAGTGAAATATGCAGCACATAGATTTAAAACAGCTGGAAAGGTATCGACATCATAAGTCCCTCTTACTCCATGTGACATATATTCAGAGTGATCAATTCCTCCATGCATTGAGAGGAGGACCTCACTGTCATCATTGGGTAACCACAACAACTGACCGCGTAGTGCAGCTTCATCGACCGCGCCCAGATCCTCACCACTAAAACGATCATAAGTCGCGCCATTAGAGGATTGACGTACTAAGCCTGATAATCGTGCTGATAGAACGTCATTAATTGGCCCAGTGATATAGCCTTCGGTCTCTTTCCGATCATAGCGGCTATAAGCCAATGAAATCTCAGCTTCAGGAGTAAAACTGGGTTTACGTGTAGTAAAGTTGATTGAACCACCTGTGGTATTGCGTCCAAACAATGTGCCTTGAGGTCCTTTTAAGACATCAACTCGCTCCATATCAAAGAGCGCACTGGTGAGTTGAAATGCCTTACTCAAATAGACCTCATCGATATGAACAGCAACGGAGGAGTCTGTATTAGGGGCAAATTCATTCACCCCCATACCGCGTATTGAGAAAAAGGGAAGTACTGTTTTAATGACCTGAACATTAGGGGTGTAGTTGGCAATATCAGTGGCGTGATTAATGTCTAATTCTGCTATTTCCTGTGCTGAGAATGTCGCGATACTAATCCCAATATCTTGTACATTTTGCTCCGACTTTTGAGCAAAAACAGTAATTTCTTCCAGACTTAATTCACTCTGTTTCTCTGTACTTGATTGCAAAGGTGGTTGTGCAGATGGCTGAGCAGATGATGCACAACTCACAACGAGTAAGCATGTGACCAAACAACAGACTCTTAAATAAGAATATCTCGCCCCCCACATATAATAAACACCCTGATTATTTATATTAAACATTAGAATTTATATAAAACATTTCCACAGGTATATAACATTACCACTTATATCAACCATTTACATATTTCATAGAAAACATCATTATCTAATTTACCTGAAATCTGCAATAGTCGTGCTTTATGGATAATATAATCATATTTAGCTTGCTGATGATTTTGTTTTGCCTGCGAATAGACCTGCTGTGCATCGAGTACATCTGATACGACAGCAATCCCAAGTTGAAAACTTTTGTTCATTGCCTGATACGATTTTTGGGCAGATTTTATCGATTTATTCGCCGCTTCAATTCGACGCACCATAGCATTGACCCCTAAGAACATATCTCTTAGTTGTTTGATTACCTTTCTATGCTCCTGCTCATATTTAGCCTGAGATAATGCTAACTGCTGCGAAGCCTCATAGATTCGACCCGATGTTTGTCCACCGCTGTAGATAGGCATAGAAAAATTTAATGACGCCACACCGGTGGTGGTCGATGACGATAGCGAGTTCTCAAAGCCAATATTACTTTTTTGCTTACTAAGTTGTAGTTCTAATACTGGGTAATGCGCTGATTTTTGTTGTTTTATATTTATCTGAGCAGCATCAATTTCTTTTTGTAACACTCTCAGTGAGGCATTCGTTTGGGTGGCACTTATTATCCACTCATCAATATTTTCAACGCGTTGAATGAAATCAGTAGAGGCAATCAAAGAAGAAATATCATCAACAGGGTTGTTAGTCAGTTCACTCAAACCTTCCTTGGCGAGATCGAGTACTTGCAGTGCATCAATTTCTTCAGAAGATAATAGATCGACTCGCGCTTCCACCTCATACAGTTCAGTAATCTTAACAAGCTGTTTTTCATACAACGATCGTGTTTGTTCGGCCTTTTTCTGCGTAGAATTTTTCTCTTCCCTGACCAGTATCAATTCATCTCTTGCATTTAATAACTGGAAATAACGTTCAATCGTATCCAGTTTGACATTTGAGTGTGTATTTTCTCTTTGATATTCGAACTGAGTTGCAATATCTTCCGCTTTCTTCCAGCCATAATACTTGGGTAGATTCAGCAATGATTGGCGGACAGATAGGGTATAGCGTTCACCGGCATAACTATCTGTAGACGAGCCTTCAGCTACACGATTATTTTCTGTCCAACTACTATTAACTGAAAGTTGAGGCAGTAAAGCACCCAAGGCTTGTTGTTCACGAGCAACTCCAACTTCAACACCGAGTGAATCAATCAATAAGCGCGGGTCTGATTGCAAAACTTGTTGATATATTTCATTTAAATTCTGTGCATGACTTGGGGCCGACATCAATATAACAATAGCGAGTACACTCACTTTAAACTTTTTCATCATGTCATTAGTCCTCCAAAAATGAACGAACAAATGCATCAGTGATAGGTTTAGCGAGGTATTGCAGTAGAGTCCGCTCACCGGTAGAGATCAATACCTCAGCAGGCATACCAGGTAATAACTTTACACTGCCTAAGTTATGAATACTTTCAGGTAATAACTCTAATTGAGCTTGGTAATAAGGCATAGCCGTTTGCTCATTAATTAATCTATCTGCAGATAATTGAGTCACCGTACCGAATAGTTTTGGAGTGGTCGCCTGATTAAAACCACTAAAGCGAATTTCAGCATCCAGCCCCACTCTCACCCGATCTATATCCATCGGTGATACCTGAGCTGATATCGTTAACTCTTCTCCATCTGGCACGATATCTAGAATGGGTGATCCTGCCGAGACCACTCCACCTTCTGTGTGAGCAGACAAACTAATCACAGTTCCACTAACGGGTGCTCTAAGTGATGTTCTCTCTAAGCGGTCTTCAATGGCAATTAATTTCTCTATCACATCAAATAATTCAAGCTGAACTTGTGCTAATAAGTTGGCGACTTCCTCTTCGAACTCTTTGCCAATTTGAATAATTTGTAACTGTGTTTCACCAATTTGTATTTTTATCGTTGCTAATTCAGCCGTTAATTCTGCTATTTCACCTTGAACATTAGTGTATTGACGTTGGCGTTCTCTCAAATGCTGTTTATCAGCAAAGCCTTCAGATAATAAGTCTTTCAACTCATCAATTTCTTCAGCAAAGGACTCTCCCAATTGTAAATTACTGTCTTTTTGAGCCTGAAAGCCTAAATATTTACTATTTAACTGCTCAATCCTTTGCTTTAGAACTGATTTTTCTCCATCTCTAGATTGCTTTCTAGCCTTAAAAATATCACTTTGAATTCTAATTGCTTCAGCGACTCTCACATCAGTATTACCTTGAAGGACCTCAGGGTAAATGAGCTGTTCACGTTTTTTCTGCTCGGTTAATAATCGAGCTTCTAAGGCTTTAGCACTTATATACTGACCAAAAACGATTTCTTTTTGTGCGCTTATCTGAGTGTCATCCAACTTAAGTAAAACGTCATGCGCCTCAACTTTGCTACCCTCTTGTACAAATAGATATTTTACAATTCCACCTTCAAGATGCTGCACGGTTTTACTATTAAACTTAACAGTCACATAGCCGGGTGCCAAAGCGGCACTATCAATGGGGGCAAAATAAGACCATGTCCCAAATACACCAAAAGTAAGAAATACAATAAGGTAACCCAGCCACCGAATTGCTCCATCTTTTGTTTTCACTTCAACTTTATCACGCTCTGTTTGTAGTTCAGACATAGATAATCTTCTTTAAAATTTAACTACGGGTTAAACAGCAACCGGAGTAACTGCTTGAGTTTTTTTAGATGTAGACTGCATTTTTTTCTGTAGCTGCTTTAAGATCTCATCGCGTGGCCCAAAGGTGACCATCTGCCCATCCTTCAGCAACAATATCTTATCTAACACGCCTAAAATTGCAGGGCGATGGGTGATAATAATGACCGTAACCGCATTTTGTTTTAATGCGTAAAGTGCTTTCGCTAAAGCAATTTCACCTTGCTCATCAAGGTTTGAGTTTGGCTCATCAAGTAGGATTAATTTAGGCTCGCCATAGACAGCTCGTGCAAGCCCTATTCGTTGGCGTTGTCCACCCGACAATACGCCTCCAGCAGCACCAATTACCGTGTCATAACCTTCCGCTAAGCCCAAGATCATTTCATGCACATCCGCTAATTTTGCTGCGGCCACCACCGCATCAGGATCAAGCTCGCCAAAGCGAGAAATATTCTCTGCTATTGTCCCTTCAAATAATTCAATGTCTTGTGGTAAGTAGCCAATATAGGGGCCTAATTCAGTTCTATCCCAATCAAACACATCCACACCATCTAAACGAACCTTGCCACTTAAGGCAGGCCAGATCCCCAGAATGGCACGCGCTAATGTAGATTTCCCCGCTGCACTCGGGCCAATAATGCCGAGTGATTCACCTGGGCTAAGAGAGAGTGTTACACCTCGCACCACAGGGCTACGACTTCCCGGTGGAGCAATAACAATATTATCAACGCTTATTTCCCCTGCCGGAGCAGGCAAGGCCATTTTCTCTTTATCTTTCGGGATTTTTAACAGCACTTCGTTTAAACGATGATACTGTCCACGTGCTGCAACAAAGCCTTTCCACGAACCAATCATCAGATCAATGGGTGCTAAAGCTCGACCTAATAAAATAGATCCAGCAATCATTAAGCCCGGTGTCAGCTCTTGAGCCAGTACTAAATAGGCTCCCAAACCTAGCACCAAAGACTGCGCCATCATTCTCGTTGTTTTTGATATTGAAGTAATAGCGCTTGCTCTAGCACTCGCTTTATCATGTAAAAAAAGTATTTTATTTGAGCCCTGTAGCCAACGTTGGCGTAATCCATCCAACATACCCATAGAATCAACAACTTCAGCATTTCTTAGGTTTTTATTGACTAAGCCACGCCCCGTAATCGCAAGTTCGTTAGCTTCTTTTATCGGTTTGCTGCTGATTTTTTCATTTATCAACGCTAAAATAGATAAAACAATAACAGTCGCTACTGCCATCCATCCATACCACTGATGAAACATAAACATCACCGCAATATAGATCGGCATCCACGGCGCATCAAAAAAAGCAATTAAACCATTACTGGTTAAAAACTGACGTAAACCAGCCAAGTCATCTAATGGCTGTGAGCTTTCTTTTGCACCACCTGAATATAAAGCTTGCTTAAATGTTGCTCCAAATAACCGTTCATTTAATACTATTTCTAAGCGAGCACTGACACGTACTAATAGCTGAGAACGAACCCATTCTAGTGAGCCCATCGTGGTAAAAAGTACCACCATTATTAGCGTCAACATCAATAAGGTTGATTCACTACCGCTGGTGATCACACGATCGTAAAGTTGCAACATATAGAGTGCAGGAGCCAGCATCAGAAAATTGATGAAAAGACTAAAAAAACCGGCTGCAATAAAGGAGCCTCTGCACAGCCATATCGCCTCTTGCAAATCAGATCTTGTTGTTGAACTCATATTAATGACTAACCTTAAAGTACGCTGCTAAACTAAACACTCGATCAAACCTCTACTTCTTACTATTTTTGGCCATAACAAAAATAATCGTGCTGAATTAGCTCGATTATTGCTCCGTTCTAATAACTCATGCTAGTGAATATGTGAGACTGAAAAAAAACGATATTCATATATCAATATGTGCCAAGTGATGACATCAGCAGTGAAAAAGTCTAAAAGCAATATAAGATGAAAAGCCCCAATAGTTATTACTACTGGAGCTTTTCATCGTTATAACTGTGATTAATTGCTGATTATTTCTGCCAAATTAAACGACCACCTTAGAATAAATAAGAGCTGGTTTAAGCAAAAAAGTCGACACTTGTTTGTTCAAAATTGACGAGGAAAGTATCTTCAAAAATAGTGATATCAAAGAGTGAAAGTTCCTCCTCTTTTGGCAGATCAATAAGAGGACCGAATGGGTCGCTATCATCAGCAAAACCGACGTCATACCACCAGTTACCAGATAACATATTTAAATCCCAACCCACATTGAAGTCTAAATCAGTTTTATTATAAAGCGTGCTGTCGATGAGGTTTAAGTCTACTTCATACTCAACTTGACCATCGCCATCCACATCTAAATCACTTGCCGATGAAATCGTTAATGCTTCGCCAAAAATAAAATTCTGTTCAGAATTATCTTCAAACGTTAAGGTTCCAACTAGCTCACCTGCATTTAATTCAAATTGCTGAATAAAGTTAAGTCCTGCTTCAACATAGGTATCAAGTACTACTAAGTCACCTCCGGCAAGACCTAAATCAACTGAGAAATCGAATGGATTAACCGTATCTTGAAATAAAAGTTGTGCCATCATTTCATCGAGATCTGCATGAATGTTTAGGACATCATTACTCATTCCTTCACTGGTATAAGTATCACCAATACCTTGCACACTAGTGGTATCAAGAGAAGGCCATGCAAGTGATCCTGTTACGCCATAACCAAAATCTTCTGTGTAGACCTCATCCAGTTTACTGTCAAAAGCAAATAAACTTTCTGAATATGGTTCATCACTGTAGCTAAGATTGAGTAGGTCTACATCCAGTGCACCTGGGCCGTACCAATCCCAGTAAAGATCTACACCAGCAGCCATATCAACTTCCCAGATAAAATCTAATGCGTAGGCAAACTCAGGGCCGGAGGTAGAAAATGAACCGAAAGTATTATTAGCAGAAGTATTTATGGTCAGCACATCTGTTGATAGATTGAAATTATTCTCAAAATCAATATCCCATACCAATGCAGCATCCAAGTTACCACCTTCAATATCTAAGTTAGATTGAAGCCCAACTTTAATATCATAATCCCAGTTGGCACGTAAAAATCCACCTTCATTACCAGCATCAGCTTCGTCTATACCAATAAACCGGTGATCCTCCAAGATATACTCATCACCTGTATTCCAAATACTTTGATCAATCGCACCAAATACAACCGTATCATCATAGTGGTATGAATCTAGTTCAATATTTATGGAGTCTGTTACTGTCGTCATGTCTCCCGTTCTAGGAACAACAGTCGCTGCGATCACAGTGAAATCAAAGTTATGATCGACACCCTCATCAAGTATTAATACTACTTCTTCATGACTATTGGCATTAAAAATTTGCCCATTAGTCACCCCTTCTAAGCTCACCCCTTCTGGTAATAGACTTTCACCTGTGACGAGGTCTTCAAAATATAAAATCAACGTTTCAGAATCATCAGCTAATAGGGAGTTAATATCCACAATCACTTTGTTAGCTGTTTCTCCTGCTCGTATATTGAGAGACAATTCAGCAGCATCAGCAACACCCGCAACATTGACATAGACCGTTTCTGTATCAAAACCACCCTTACCATCGGTGATGGTATATACAAAGCGATCTGAACCATAGAAATTACTATTCGGAGTATAGGTTAATTGTCCACCATTATTGGTCACAGTTCCATTTTCTGCGTTGCTATTACCAATAATGATAACCTGTAAATTATCACCATCAACATCTGTGTCATTGGCAAGCACATCAATAGTGACGGCTTCATCTTCCCATGTTGAGACACTGTCTAATCTCGCAACCGGCTTGTCATTGGTACCGTTGATTGTGTAGGTAACAGTGCGTTCATCCGTGCCGCCTGAACTATCCGTCAATGTCAGCACAAATGTTTCTGTTTTTGTTTCACCGCTAGCTAAATATTCGACATCGGCAGCAGAAACGGAATAATTTAATGAGACTGTGCCATTACCGTTGCTTTCTAAAACAGAAGCAGATAATACTCCCACCGCATTATTTTCAGCACTAATAGAGACGGCGTGCTTGTCACTGACATCCACATCATTGAAGAAGATGATGCCATTATCCTCAATACTACCGTAAGGCAAGGTTAACTCAGTTATTGAGCTATTAATATCACCAGAAAAGAGCGTTGGACTGTCATTGCTCCCAATAATAAAGACATCCACCACCTCTACTGTTTTACCACCTGCACCATCATCTAATGTAACAAAGAAGCTCTCTTTTCTAGATTCATTTTCTGCAAGATAATCAATATCAGCAGCATTCACATTATATGTCCACGATATCACGCCACCTTCGCCTGTCTTCGTTGTATCAGCGCTGACTACTGCGGTCAGTGTACCCAAACTAGATTTTGATGCTTGCACTGAAACAGTGTGTTTATCACGTAAATCAACATCGCTAAAGTTAAGTCCACCTGTTGTAGCTAAAGTGCCAAATGGCAGGCTATGAAGTTCATGGACTTCACTCACCACATCACTTGCCGAAATAACAGGACGATCATTTGTTCCTGTTATCGTAATACTAATTGTTTTATCAACGACACCGCCCTGTTCATCATCAATAGACACCGTAAAGGTTTCTATTTTTTGCTCACTTTTTGATAAATACTCAATCGCTTCGGGGGAAATTTGGTAATACCATGAGACAACACCTGTTTCTCTTGTGCCTGTGGTATCAGTCGTAATAAAAGCCACTAATTCACCTAATGCTTTTGCTGAGGGTGAAATGGCAGAGATAACATGGCTGTCCGTTAAATCAACATCAGTGAAGTAAAGCTGGCCAGAATCGCTTAGAGGATCACCATCACTACTGCCGACAAACTCCGTAACACTCCCTTCCACATCACTTTCACTTCTAATTTGCACAGCATCATTCATTCCTTGAATGGTCATGGTGACAACTGCCGTTGAGGTCTCTCCAGCAAGATCTTTAACAGTATATTCAAATCGGTCTAATACAAATTCACCCGCTGCTAAGGTATTAAATTGATTATTAGTAGCATAGTTGAATGTGCCATTGGTATTGATAGTCACTTCACCCGTTGTTTTAACATCACTAAAGCTTAAAACACTGAGCACATCCAAATTATCAGAATCGGTGTCATTAGCAACGAAATTGATATTATTTACAAAGCCCCCTTCTTTAATAGTTAGTTCATCATCTATAGCAGATGGCCCAGTATTGCTGCGAATAACCTCAATATTTTCGATATTTTTTACAGCTAAATCAAAACTCTCAAACGTATAACTAAGGCTTTTTCCCTTTGTTGTTTTATCAAGCATATTTTGGAATGCAGTCGTCTCCCATCCATATGCATTGTATTCACCATAGCTCATGATAATAAAAAGGCTATCGTTCTTACCACTGCCTCCATCATAAAAATCTCTGTCACCATTCAGGTTTTCTGAGACGCTATAGATTAAGAAATCATCGCCACCGCCACCTAAAACAGTATCTGAACCAGCACCACCCTGTAAGACATCACTACCACCCTTACCTCGTATATGGTCTTTACCACCGGCACCGACAATAATGTCGCCTTGATTAGATCCGGTCAGAACATCAGCACCTTCTGTTCCTCGATATAACCAATAATGATCATTAGCCCAAGGCGTAGTGGCATTAATACTCTCTATAGTAGTCTCTAATTGAGTTAATAATGTGCCATCAACTAAATCATAATTAAGGTTTAGTTGTGGATACAAAGTATCTTTAATCAATGTGCTCATAAAATAGTCGTCCGCCCAAAAGTAAATTCAGCCGACTATTGTATAGATTACAAGCATATGAACTACCCCTCCAACTAGGGGGGGAGGCTGATTATTCTATGCCCACCTCAACATCGATATGCTGTTGCTAGTCTAAGTCAAAATATAGCTGTCGGCACAGGTCATATCCTAAGATTCTGCCTATAAATTGAAAAGAATAAACACTCTGACAGAGCGTTTCTTTCTTCCACTTTTTCTTGCGCAGCCGACAAATTCAGCTTTTCCGCCTTTTTAGAAAAAACGTCTTTTTCAGGCCATAAATAGGGGATATCCCACAGTGATAAATTGCAATTACGTGATACAACTACTAAAAAATAGGCACTAAAAATAACGCTTTACTTATCTATTTCAGGGTGTATGTTTGCAACAGTTTTTAGTCTCAAACAATAGTGTTTTGATAAGATTTAGAGAGTGGTTAAAATGAAATTTAAGTTAAAGTCGGTGTTACCGGTTCTAGTATTAATAGCTGCAACAAATCCGAGTTATGCTGTACAAAAATTAGAAGGCATTACCGTAACGGCTACACGAATGGAACAGTCGGTATTAGATCAAGCCGTTAGTATTGGCTATAAAACTGACGAAGAGCTACAACTTGATAACGCAGCAACACAAAAAGAGTTATTAAACTCCATTGCCGGTGTGCGTATTACTCAAACTGGGTCGTCAATTGGTCATATGACCAGTATTCGTATGCCCACCAATACCGGCCCTTATTATTTATTCTTACAAGACAGCATTCCGGTGCAGTCTTCTGGTTTCTTCAATCATAATGGTCTTGCTTATACCAACTTCAGTTCATCAGGCTCTGTTGAAGTGATGAAAGGAGCTGGCACAGCCTTATACGGTTCTGACTCAGTAGCTGCCACCATTAATGTTTTATCAGTCCCTGTTGTTGAAGAACAAGGTTTCACCGTATCTGCCGAAACAGCTAATGATGACTTTCGTCGCTTTGGAGTAACAGGCGGTGTTGAAATTAATGACCATTCCAATATATCAACCACTCTTTCACATGCTGAAAGTGATGGTTGGCGCGATCATACTGAATATGAACGTGATGAATTTGCCCTAAATTATGTCAACGATTTGAATGATGACAATACCGTGAAAATTGGCATCAGCATTAATAAAACCGTAGCTGAAATGGCGGGTGACTTAATTGGTCAAGAGGCATTTAAGCATGACACAGAATCTGTGGGTAATGTGAAAGCTGCGATTGATAGTGGGCTTGATGTTGTCCGAAAATTTGATTTTGCTCGCTTAAATCTAGAATGGAATCATGTCATCAATGATCATATAGAACTCAATACCATCAGCTATATTCGTCGTAACCGTAATCGTTATATCGCTACATGGGAAAATAATTTACCGCAGAATGATAGCGAAGAAAAAACCGCTGGCTTATTAGTCAAAGCCAATATGAATTTTGGACCGATACGTAATATTACCGGTTTTGATTTTGAGTTCACCAAAGCAAGTCGCGAATATACACAGCTATTTGATTATGTGCCTAGTGGTTGGGGATCAAACGTTGATGCCGGCAAGATTTATGACTATGACGTCAATTACCGTGCCTTTTCGCCCTATACTAGAGTCGAAGTACAGTTAACTGACGCCTTACAGTTAGGTGCTGGTTTACGTTATGACATCAATAGTTTTGAATACAGCAATAATTTAGACGATGGTCAATATGGTGCATCAGATTATGCTCGTGCCGGCTCTGATAACGATCCGACCTTTAATCATTTAAGCCCCAAACTAGACTTAGCGTATCGACTATCAGAATCACAAATGATGTATGCACGTTATGCCAATGGTTTTCGTATACCGCAAGCAAGTCGCTTATATAGTTTGAAAACCAATAATATTGATTTCTCCATTGATGAAGAAATCACCGATACCTTTGAAATTGGTTATAAAGTACAAACTCCACAACATGCATTCAGTAGTGCTATTTATTATATGGTCATTGATGACACCATTGTACGCAGAGAAAATAATGCCGGTGACCGTTATTATGTTAATGGTGATGAGACCATCCATAAAGGTATCGAATTATCCTTAGCATCAAAATTAAGCGATGAACTGACCTCAAAGATCGCCTATAGCTACTCAAAACATGAGTTCAAAGGTGATAAAGTTTATGGTGATAATGGGCAAGCACAGGCTCCTAGCAATGTTGCCAATATCCGCTTAATTTATTCACCTAAGCAGTTAGCTGGTTTAACAGCCATGCTGGAATGGGAACATGTAGGTTCATCGTGGATGGATGATGACAATAACAAAAGATATCATGGTCATGATGTTGCTAATATTAAACTGCGTTATCAGCTCAATTCGCAATTATCACTGCATGCACGACTCATCAATGTGACTGATAGCTTATATGCTGAAAGTGCTACCATAAACTATGGCAGTGAGCGCTATACGCCGGGTGCGCCAAGACAGGCCTATATAGGTTTTGACTTTAAACTCTAATCCCGCCTATTCGTGAGAAAATGAATGATTAACAAACACCGTTTTAGTATCGCCTTATCTGTCGTAATAATGGGCATAGGACTGCTATTCTTTGCCAATCAAAGCCGACAACAGCAACAGCCAGCAGAACAGGTTAATAAGACACAACACCATGCTCCCAGTGGCGTGGTCAGTGTTGATGTCAAAGTGGTTAATGATACCGTTCATCTACTCTTAGGTAGGATTGACCACGGTCAAGCAAGTGTGTGGTATCAAGCCTCTCTTGACCAAGGCCAAACATGGAGCCCCTTGGTCAATACCACTAAAGACTTAGCTATCACAGCCAAGTTTCACCGCGGTAATGATGCTCGTTTAGCTGTGCAAGGCAATCATCTTGTTGCCGTGTGGATGAGTCGTAAGGAAGGCGCACCTCATAATGCAGGCTCAATGACCAGCATACGTTCAGCTGATGGTGGTAAAACATGGCAACAGGCCACCACACCAGCAGATTGGGATGGGCCTCATGGATTTTTTGCTATCGATGGTAATGATCATCAGATCAATCTTGTCTGGTTAGATAGTCGTGAACAAGTAGAAAAAGGATCGCAAGGCTTGCGTTACACAAGCAGTCAAGATGGCGGTGTCACATGGTTAGAAAATAAGACTCTAGATCCACAAACCTGTGCCTGTTGTTGGAATACAGCACGGTTTAATGATGACGGTGAATTTTATGTCTTATATCGAGACAAACACCCTTCAGATATGGCTATAGGCAAGGTCAATCAACAACATCAATGGCAACGTTTAAATACAGTCGGCGAATTTAATTGGGACTTTCAAGGCTGTCCTCATATTGGTGGCAGTTTAGGCTTTGATAACAACAACTATATTCATGCCACTGTCAGCACTGGCCATGATGACTATGCGGGTGTTTACTACCTCAATTCATCAAATCAAGGTCAGAGTTGGAGTCTTCCCACTCAACTAGGTGATGACAGTGCCGTACACAGTGATCTGGCTGTTAATCAACAAGGCCATATCACTGCGACTTGGGATCATATTACAGAGACAGGGTTTCAAATTAGTTATGCTCAGTCGACAGATCAAGGCATAACATGGAGTGAGATCAAACCATTATCAGCTGCTGACAAACGTTCATCACACCCACGAGTGGTAGCACTGAACGATCACGCACTGGTGATTTGGACAGAGAAAGAGCTTGATAATAGCCATTCGATTAGCATGAAACTGATTGCCAATGAGAGCACTGTAGATGAGTAAACGTGCCTTAATATTAGCCCTGACATTATGGTTTATAGCATCCTGCTCACAACCGCAAAGCCAAGATGTTAAAGCCTTTGTTAAGGGATCATTTATTGAGATTCAACAGCAATATCAGGGACAGCCTTATCTTGTCATGTTTTGGTCAGAAGACTGTGCTTATTGCATGAAGGAATTAGCACTGTTCGGTCAATTACTGAAACAACACGCTGATATGAATTTGATTACCGTGGCCACCGATCCTTTTCTTGACGATGACATAATTCGCCAAAAACTTGCTTCATTTGGTTTACAACAAGTGCAAGCATGGGTCTTTTCAGAACCCTTTGTTGAAACCTTATATTTTGATGTTGATCGACGCTGGCGAGGGGCTTTACCTCTAACCTTTATGTTTGATGCCGACAATAATAAAACCAAAAAGATGGGCATTGTCGATCAAGATACATTAACGGCGTGGTTAATAGACAATAAAGTCAGAGTCAATTAATCAGTAGTGTGACTAAACTAAATTGACTCTGACACTATTGTTTTACTGTTCAACAGTCACTATTACTTTACTAGTGATTTAGTGAAGTTCATCACTCTAGTCAAACGGTTAAAGAAACATTTAACAAATTGGCCGCCATTATGTTTGTAGCGCTTTTTAAGGGCTTTTTTCACTTCCCACGTACCTTTAAAACCTACTGGAAACACCACTAAATCACCGGCTTTGAAGGTAGTTGAAGGGCCGCCATCTTCAGGTGTCATTTCACATTCACCTTCTAAAATAAGCGCTGTTTCTGTCGTTACAAATTCCCATGGAAAGGTAGACACTTCTTTTTCCCATGTCGGCCAGTGAACAGCACCCATTTTTTTTAAAAGTGCCTCACTTGGGTTGCTATCAACTGTAATTTCTTTCATCTTCATTCCTAAAATTAGATTGTTGCCCAGAATCAGAATGATTTGGGATATGCCATAGTATGTTGTTTAGCCTGTTTTGACTAGATTTTAAAGCTAATATCATTCGCCGCTATTAACCGTATGCCGTGTTAGCAGCCCCATTCAGTTGAATTAAATAAGGTCAGTAAAGACACAATAATGTCATCGGCATTAAACGTAGATGACTTCATCTGAAAAATACGGTATATCTATACTTATCTTTTAACTCATACATTAGCTGAGTGCGATAAAAACGAGACTAGCTTCTACTCTTATATTGATCATCACTACTTAGCATGCAGTCGGGCTAGCCCATTGACGGATTAGATTATGATACACACCGCTGAGATTAACCACCTCTGTATGTGTCGCGCCCAATTCCACAATAAGTCCTTGTATTGATTGATCTAGTTCAAACAAAAGTTCGCGCTGCTGACTATCTTTAACCATACTTTGCACCCAGAAAAACGCAGCTATTCTTGCGCCTTGCTGAACAGGGGAAACATGGTGCAAGCTGGTAGAGGGATAAAGCACCATATCACCTGCTGCTAATTTAACGGTTTGCTGACCATATTGTGTCTCAATGGTAAGCTCTCCCCCCTCATACTCTTCAGGTTCAGCAAGAAAGAGAGTGGCAGATAAGTCGGTACGTAAAGTCTGATTACTGCCGGGGATCTGCATTAAAGCACCATCAATATGTGCTCCATACGTTTCTTGTTCACTATAGCGATTAAACTTAGGCGGATAAATTTTGTCAGGCAGTGCCGCCGAAATAAAACGAGGGCTTTGCGATAAAGCTCGCAGAATGTGATTAGCGAGGCTAATTGCAGGTTCCTGCATATCATCTAATTGTTGATTCTTTTTAACATTGCGGGCAATTGAACCAGCCGTATTGCCTCCATCTTGCCAGTCAGCTTTGTCTAAATGTGCTCTAAATTGACGAACCTCATCAGCAGAAAGTACTTGTGGGATGGTTATTAACATTAAGATGACCTCGCTAAATTTCGATACAATTCTGTTTTTTTAATATCAGCTATACTGCTACAGCCTGTCATAGCCATAGTCAGTTCCAACTCTTCTCTGAGTAGCTTAATCATATGTGCAACACCAAGTGCACCAGCTACGCTCAAGGCATACACCTGTAAACGACCAATTAAAACGGCATCCGCCCCTAATGCAATCGCTTTGAAAATATCACTGCCAGATCGAATGCCACTGTCCAATAGCACGGGATAATCATCGCCTACCGCCTGCCGGATGCTTGGCAAGACAGCAAGACTCGCAGGTGCAGAATCTATTGTTCTGCCACCATGATTAGACACAATAATGCCCGCAGCACCTAATGCCTTTAACTCCCGTGCATCATCAGGATGAAGAACGCCTTTTATTAATACCGGAACTGAACTTTGTGCAATCAAACGCTTGAGCTTCTCTTGGGTCGGTGCATGGTGCATATAGTTGAGAAAAATACGGCTTTGATCGGCATCAGGAACCGCAGGCTCAACGGCTTGCTGATTGATTATATTGGCTGGGACGACATCTTTTGGAAAACTAAATCCTTCCCGTATGGCTCTGATACTCGGTGTTTGTACCGCAGCATCAACGGTGACAACAATTGCTTTGTAGCCGGCCTGAATGGCACGTTTAATTAAAGAGAATGTATCGTCATCATTTGGCTGAAAATACAGTTGAAACCAACGCTGTTGGCCTGCATTTTCTGCTATCTGTTCCAGTGTGAAAGAAGACAAAGTACTGGCTACCATACAGGTATCAGTTGATTCAGCGGCATAGGCTGTGGCAAGTTCGCCCTCTGGATGCGCTAATGTCTGATAAGCAACGGGGGCTAATAATACTGGATGCTTCATCACCTTTCCCAAACATTCTATCTGGGTGTTGCCATTACTCACATCGCGTAATACTCGGGGTATAAGCGAGAAATCAGAGTAAATATGGCGGTTATTCTGTAAGGTAAGATCATGACCACTACCGCCAGAGAGATAGGCAAAGCGGTCAGGCGGAATAAAACGAGACGCTAATTGCTCATAATCTTGGGCGCAAACTACTTCTGAAGGAATATAATTCAACGCATTCAAGGTTCTTTCAGCTGTTGTCATTTAAGTGTACTTCTCGTTCTATTGTAATTAAGCGGGGCAGTAAACACCTACCCCGCTTATTTAAAAGATTAACTTACCGTCGTTAGTTTAGAAATTGTAGTCCATTGAAAGTTGTACATTTCTTTTATCACCAATATAGGTAAATGAACCCGAACGGTATGCTGCTAAATAATAATCTTCATCAAAGACATTATTAACATTGAGGCGAAGCAGCATATCACGGTTAATCTGATAGGTAGCAAATGCATCGTATACGGTGTATTGCGGTACTTCCATATCTTCATTTGCTGCCGAATCAGGTTGTCCCGTGTAACGTGCACTTTCATAAGTGGCACTACCACCAAAGGCAAACTTCTGTGTTGCTTGATACTTCATGTGCAGGGAGACTGACTTATCAGCAAAGTTAGCCAGTGTGTTGCCAACATTAGCTTCAACAATAGATTCCTTAATCGTTGCATTCATCAAAGTTACACCCGCTTGCAGGCTTAGTTTTTCAGTTAGATTACCGACTAGACCAAACTCAACACCTTCCACTTCATTTTTACCCGTATTAACAGTACCTAATGTGGTGTAATCAGTGTCACGATCATTTTCCATCACTTCGTCTTTGCTAATGCGGAATAATGCTGCTGTTGCCAACAATTTATCATCGTTCAAGCGCCATTTAAAACCGACTTCCCAACTTTCAGTTTCTTCAGGATTACCTAATTCGCTTACACCATCTGCTACACAGACACCACCATAACCACAGCTGGAACCTACATCTGATTCACCACCATTAATATTACTGGCAGTAGAAAAACTGGCATACACATTCGCTTGTGGCGTGATATTAAAGCTTGCACCAACATGACCATTTAGCAGGCCATCTTTATTGTCATACTCTGACGCTACAGAAGCACCTCGACCGAATGCTGATAATTTGTAGTCATAATAATCGTAACGAAGACCACCAAATACTGTCCATCTATCATTCAGATCAACCGTATCCATTGCAGAGATTGAAATCGTTTCTACTCTCCAGTCTGAATCCCAATCACCTTTAGTAATATCACGTTGCATCAGTGAGTTGAGTCCAGAGACCGTATTACCATTAGAGTCAGAGATACAGTAGCCTTGACCGGGAGGATTAGGACCACGACCCGGAACCCAACAGTTCGATGTTCCTGTAGCAGAGTTAGCATAAGCACCATTCAGTACTTTATAGTCACTGTATTCCAAACTAAACACAAGCTCATGATTCTTGCCGGCAAACTCTTGATTCGACAGTAAATTCAATTGATTAGCAAAATACTCAACTTCTTGCCAGCCCTGATGAGTGCTGAGTGATGCAGTAGCAAAGCCATTAGTCTCAGCCAATGCGTCAGCTTCAGTGTTATAGCCTGTATTACTACCTGCACCCGACATCATATAACCATTGTCGGTGGTGCCGTAACGCGTCAGATTCACGATACGTGTTTTCGGTGTCAATTCATAACCTATACGTAATGTGCCTGTATCTACTTGAGATGTTAAGAAATCTTCATCCTGTAAATATGCCGGAACGCCCTTCACCACTTTGCCACTGTCGCGGTTGATATAAGAGCCCAAGTCAGGTTTATCATCACCTTCAAAATGGTAATAATCTGCAGTAATCTCTAATTTATCTGTTGGCTGATAAAAGGCTGAAATAGCAGCACCTTTACGTTCACGTTCTGCAGGATCGCGATCTGGGATATCTTCTTCAGCATCAAGAAGGTTAATCCGAATAGCAAGATCATCACTCAGTACTAAGTTACTATCAAGGGTTACTCGGTGATGGCTGTCAGTACCAATGGCACCTGACACAGTGTTAAAAGACGTTTCAGTACTTGCACGCTTGGTGGCAGAGTTAACTGCACCACCTGTGGTACCACGCCCAGCAAAGCTAGAACTTGGACCTTTACTGATCTCAACCTGATCGGTAGCAAAGCTTTCACGAATTGTCATACCCGGATCACGTAGGCCATCAACGAAAATATCACTACGAGCTTCATGGCCGCGAATGATATAACGATCACCAAAAGCATTACCATTCTCACCCGTACCTAAGGTAATACCAGGTTGGCCATCAAGCAGTTCGCGTAAATCGCTACGACCTGACTCTTTAATTTGAGTACTGGTTAATACGGTAATGGTTTGTGGTGTTTCAGCCAGCGGACGAGTACGACGAGGATCTGATAATCGTTCAGCTAAATATGGCGCACCCGGTACGGCATAAGGGTTGGTATCAGGAGCGACTGTTTCCTCAACTTTAACCGTATCTAAATCAATCGTGATTTCTTCTGCTGTTGCCATGCCAGACATTAAAGCACTAGAAATAGCCAGTGCTAATGTCCCAGATGATAATTCGCCAGCCTTGTTCATCTGTCGTTCGGGCACGGCGTGTTTTGTTTTAGTTTTAGACATTTTGTTTCCTTTAAAATAATTTACGTGTTGGGGTTAATGAAAATTCAACTGGAAGCGTTAGATTCAAAGCGTTTTCCCCTAACTCCCTTGGTATAGGGGGGAATGGACTTGCTCTGAGTAGCAGATCTAAGGTTTCCTGATCCAAGTGCTCATCACCTGAACTTGTAACAATGACGGGGCTTTTTACTCCACCATTTTGTTGAATCATAAATTTCACCGTAGCGGTGCCTGTAATACCTTGTTTACGTGCACTGCGTGGATAGCGTTTAAATCGCGTGATACGAGCCAAAACCCGACTTAAGTAACTTTGTCTTAATGCCGGATTGCCGCCCGTTTCTGCTTGCACTCCGATCCCCGTTGCTCTGGTCGCAACACGTGTATCGTCACTGTTGTTATCTACTTCTTCTTTCGTGTCTGAATGGTTAATAGTGTGTTGTTCTGCACTATTTTCCTGTTCAGCCTTTTTAGTTACTGTTGATTCTGGCTCAGGCTCAGGCTCAGGCTCAGGCACAGGTTCTGGTTCTGGTTCTGGTTCTGGTTCTGGTTCTGGTTCTGGTTCTGGTTCTGGTTCTGGTTCTGGTTCTGGCTCTGGTAGCTTTTCAACTGATTTGGATAATTTATTATCAATTACTTCATCAGTTATTTCCGTCATTTCACTAAAGCTTCCTGCAATACCAACACTTATCAGCAGCCCCTCTTGACCGACAGCAAGAGCGCCCTCCTTATTCACTTTAGAAAACCAAAATACTAGTGGTGCCAGATGAAGGAGTCCCGCGACGATTAAACTTATGATTAAATGCTTAGGTGTAATCATTAGTGAAAATCCGTTGCAATAGATAGGCGTTTAATTCCTGACAGGCGTACAGCTTCTAACACAGGATCCAGTGATGAAGCTGGAAGATCTTTATGAATATGAAAAGTCACACTTGTTAATGGCGATACGGCCAAAGACTTAAACTGTTGATTAAGTGTTGTCGTAATCATGTCACCATTAAGGTAATGATCTCCGTTCGCCATGATCTGGATAGTAAGATCCTGTTCAGACAGTTCAGTTTCGCTAACTGATTCAGGTATCTGGAGTTGATCATTTGTAGACTCTATCTGCCCAGCAATCATGAAGAAAATAAGTAACAAAAACACGATATTGATTGCAGGGATCATGCTGTCATCAAGATTTTTATTGGCTGTTGAACTATCAATATTATTGATTAAATTCATGGTGTAACCGACTGACTTAAACTTAGATTACGGATGCCAGCACTACGCACTTGATCAAGTAATTGAATAATTTTTTGCACTTTAACTTGGCTAGTTGCTGCCAGCGTGACTTTATCTCCAGCACTAGCCAGTTTATTAAGCAAGCTTACAAACTCACTACTTTCTATAAGATAGCTATCGTTGTTGACTGTTACTCTGTCACCAGAATGTAACAACATCTTGTTGAATTGATTGCTTTGCTGCTGTTTTCCAGCAGCAGCTGCCTTAACTTCAATCTGCTTAGTTCGGTTAAATGTTGATGACAACATAAAAAATAACAATAGAATAAAGACGACATCAATCAAAGGTGTCATGCTGATCAACGGCTTATGTTGTTTAGCTAATTCAAGCAGCACGATGACTATTTCCTGCTTGCTGTAAGTCATTGTTATCACTGTATGAATGACTAATAAATACTTGCGTCACCGCATCATTAATAGCATAACTGACTCGTTCTACTTTACGGTCTAACCAGCTATGAGCCGCTGCAACTGGTATGGCAACAGCCAAGCCTGCCGCAGTGGTTAACAGTGCCTGCCAAATACCGCCAGACAATACAGACGGATCAACCTGATTTCCTGCTGCTTCCATTTGCTGAAAGGCGATAATCATGCCCAATACCGTGCCCATCAAGCCCAGCAGAGGACTTAAACTAGCGATGACTTCCAAAGGACGGAGGAAAGAACGCAGCTGATTAATCAGAGCATTGGCCTGATGACTCAGCTCCTCTTGCAGTTGTCCTCGATGTTTGTTTGCTGTAATCCCTTGCATGGCATGTAAGACAATTCTGGACACAGGCTGACTAGAGCTCAACGACTTCACTGCCACATCATGCTGTTGAATCTTCCACAAGCTGAGACTAGATTTCACCCCTTTCAGACTTTCAGGACGGAGTAGATAAAATTGCCACACTTTAATCAACACGATACTGAGGGAAAAAATAGACATCAGGATTAAAATCCACACTACTGGCCCACCAATCTCGATAAGTTCAATAATCTGTTCTGCATGATTGCTGACATAGCCTGAGCTTATCTCGGCAGATGACTGTAGCTCAGAAGCTGCATCATTGAGTGTTTCACCCTCCACTCCTGTTGCGACTTCATTTATAAGGCCATTGTTTTGTCCACTGCCTGTACTGTCGCTAATTCGCTCCTTAATACCATCGGTATTGACGAATAAACCATTGTCTTCAGGAGAAGGGAACACTTGCTCATCCGATGTCATTTCAGTATTACCACTATTATTATTCACTGTTTAATTCTGCCTATTTAAGAATCTAAATGCGACTGATTCTTATTTTTATTTGTAAAAAGTGAGCACAATCTATAACATTCCCCGTTAAGAAGACGTTAAAACCTGAAAATAAAGTGAATAATTAAGTAGGAATAGTGATGTTAAACATACTATTGGTAGAAGATAATAAAGATCTCGCTCTGTCGATAATTGACTATCTTGAGTGCAAAAAAATTAGCTGTGACTATGCTGCTACGGGGATTGAAGGCACGAAATTAATTAAAGATAATCATTACGATGTCATCATTCTCGACATCAATATGCCCGATATGGACGGTCTCACACTGTGTGAAGAGATTAGACTCCAAGGTGTTGATACGCCGGTACTGATGTTAACTGCTCGTGATACATTGGAAAATAAAATCGAAGGCTTTAACGCCGGCACCGATGACTATATGGTCAAGCCCTTTGAGATAGAAGAACTTATTATTAGATTGCAGGCATTGTCCAAGCGTCGTAGTGGTCAAATTTCAACATTAGCGGTGGGACCTATCAGCCTCAATCTTAAGAAACGCACGGGGCAGATTAATAATGAACACATCAATTTAACGCCCATAATATTTAAGCTTCTAGAAATACTCTTACGTGCGAGTCCTAATCCAGTGTCACGAGATGAGCTACTGCAAAAGGTTTGGGGAGATAATCTGCCCGACAGCAATAAACTTCGGGTTCATATCCATAATTTACGTAAAGTGCTTAATTCAGGACAGGCAGATCATCTGCTCACCACTATTTCTGGTTATGGATTTTGTATCAAAGCCTAATGTTTAAAAATAGAACGAAACGAGCAATGTCTCCTCCTAATAGCTTTAACAATTACATCTTTTCTAGGGTAACCTTGCTGGCTTTAGGCATGTCTTTGTTATTATCCTATCAAGGTACACAGTCATTTCTTAAAGGAATTGATGGCACTAAAAATCATCATATGATTCAGGCAGCTGCCCTTCTTCCAGCCGGAGACTCGGGCACACAAAAGATATTTGAATATCATGTTGCTTCGAGTTGGGAACAGGTGCCGATCACAATAAAAGCCATCTTTCCAAATCCACCGACTCAGCCTAATAAAATGCTTAAATACCGTAAAAATTGGTGGTATTTTGCTCCTCCACAACAAAGTTACGCTCTGCTACTTAGCTATAATGAATTAGGCGAAGCACGCTATGTCTCGTATTTTAGGGATATGTCTGAGTTATTGCCGCCCTCATTCATTTTTCAACTCAAAGATCCAATGGTACAAGTAGCATTAGGAGGGGCCTCTGTTATGTTGGTATTTATGCTGCTCTTGTATTGGACTTTCAGAAATTTTGCCCAGACAGCACAGGCATTTTTTAACTGGGCCAAACAGCTTAATCTCCAGACTATAAAAAATGAAACACCAGATTTCCACTATCATGAATTAAATGCACTAAAAGACATCATGCACCGTAGTATGCAGAATATGGGCAAGGCCTTAGACAGAGAAAATGAATTCTTAGGCTATGCCAGTCATGAACTAAGAACGCCTATTGCGACCCTGAGAACCAATGCAGCTTTATTAGATCACATCAGTCCCGATCCTAGCTCTAAAGAGCGAGATATCAGAGATCGTATCCATCGTGCGAGCCTGAGCATGAAAGGCATTACTGAAACCTTGCTATGGTTGAGTCGAGATAATGAGGCACCACTCGCGACGAATGACGTGCAAATCGACACTCTATTACTGCAAGTCATCGACGAGCTACATTATTTACTGGCTGATAAAGAGATTTCTATCTCCATAGACACCCTGCCCTGCAAAACCAAACTCTGTGAAGCAGCATTCAGAATCGTGATCGAAAATATGGTCAGAAATGCTTTTCAGCACACAGTCACTGGCTTTGTTGCTATAAAACAAAGCGACTCTGCCATTGAGCTTATCAACACCATGCCGGCACAGCATCATGCTTCTCACACAGGTTTTGGCTTAGGGCTAAATTTAATCCGAAAAATAACGACACGCTTTAATTGGACACTGGAAGAAGAACGTAGTGATAAAGTCAATATGGTCAGGGTGAGCTTTTAATATTAGCGAATAGCCTAACCGTTGTATGCCGCAAAAGGTGAGATTTCAAAAAAACAGCGAATTTAAAGTTTGGTTTGAGTTGGCAGAGCCACTTTTTTATCAACATCTAAGTGAATTATAAATATTTTAACCTTACTTTCTGAACCTGAAAATAAAGCTTTTCTACTTTTCAACTTATAAAATCTTACATAGCAATAACAATAGGATTTTTCAGTCGGCATACACCTAATCCCTAGCGACAGATAACCCCCTTCATCTCATCCAACATTTTTTTATCTTTTCTGCTAGTATTTATTGGCATACACCTATAGTTATTAATGTTATAAACTTCAATGTCAGAATTAACAATAATAGCTTTTATACCCAGTTATTAGGGAAATGGTGCCTTATACTAAATGTCAGATTCAAAAGAGGGTTCGAGTGAATATATACTTTTCGGATTATTTTGGAGTATCTAAGGAAGAGCTGGACGAATATGGCGCTTTCAATATCTCATTGATCAATGACCTTCCTGTGTTTATTGATCCATTCCTGTTGTTTAGCAGTGAGAAAGATGAGTACGAGGCGCTGCACCAAGAAATCATAAAATATATTACTTTCCTTAGAGAGATGTCGGATAAAGGTGCTATCTCAAAGGGGCTTGTTAAACACTGGTTCCTTTTTCCAGAAGTTAAACAGAATTGGCTTGGGTACAGTAAAGTTGGAAATGGTGGTTTGGGGCTAGGGCCGAAGTTTGCTACTGCATTGAATGATAACCTAAGCACTATATTCAACAATTTTGGGGAAGAACAAATAACGCAAAGTAGTCATCTAGAAAAGCTCTGTCTTATCAAGGATGGCGTGGGAAAAGATAGTATTAGTGATTTCACTACCAATCTAATCAAGGGGTATATCTGTGAATATACTCAAGAATTTGCCTTAAATCACCTTGATAAAACCAGATGTAAAAAAGTTAGCGTTAAACACGCTAACTTTGACTACAACACTAGAAGATGGAATGCTAAGTCATATACGCTTCCTTATATTGACGGTGATTTTGTTTTACTTACCCCAAAGGATATTCTTACCAAAGATGATGCTTGGATTAATAAGCACGATATTCTTGGCGATTTCGATGAAATAGCGGAGTCAATTCCAAACATTGAACTTCGAGCACAGATAAATGAGTACCTCCTTCGTCAAATTCCAGAACACGCGAATCAGCGGGAAGTTAACGAGGCTATATCGCGGACACTTAGAAAATTCCCAACTCTTATCGATCATTACATTCGATTCAAAGAAGACCATGGCGATCAGGCTGTTGCCCTAAGCGAGCAAAAAGTAAAAGAGACAGAAGCTATCTTTATTAGGCAAGTTACAAATCTTGTTGAAACGCTTCGAGCACAGAAAGTATTCTATTCGCATAAAGGCGATACGTTTGATGAGGCATATAATCGAGTTATGTTTCTCAAACAGGTAATTGAAAGTAATGATGGTTACCGTCTTTTTTATGTGAAGGGAGAACCTGTCAAAAGAGAATCAGACCTGCAACTGATCTTTAGGCTCACTTGGTATGCGGCAGAGGATGATGTTAATGCCGAGGTAAACAATGGCCGAGGGCCTGTAGATTATAAAATTTCTAGAGGCTCTAAAGACAGTACATTGGTTGAGTTTAAGCTAGCAAGCAATAGTAAACTTAAACAGAATTTGGCCAAGCAGGTTGAAGTATATAAAGCTGCCAATCAAACAAAAAAATCAATTAAAGTGATTCTATATTTTACTGACTCCGAGCTAGAAAAAATTCTCAAAGCATTAAAAGATCTTGAACTTAAGCAAAACAAGGAATTAGTTTTAATTGATGCTAGAGCAACGAATAAGCCATCTGGGTCCAATGCCAAATGAATCTAACAAACGCGTCAATCAGGACGCTCGCAAGCTCGCGCCTATTACGCGGGCGTTATGATGCCTCTGTCGAGAACCGAGTATAAATTATGGAAGGTGCGTTAATTGGCCTAGCAGGATTATTAATAGGCATTCTACTAAACGAGTACTACAGACGAAATTCTAGAATTGAAAAATATTCTGCTCAAGTATTTGAGAAAAGGCTAAATATATACGAAGGGCTTATGTCAGAAATACAGCTTGCATCAAGTATAATTGGTGAGATTCTTGATAATGACGAGCTATCTATCGAGGAAAAAAAGGAAATTGCATTTCATGCTGGGCTTAAGGTTCCTCAATATACAGATGAGCATAAGTTCTACCTAGATGAAGAAATAACGGTTCATTGTTGCATGGCCTTTGTAGGAACAAGTGATATTTTTACAGACCCAATTAATGAAGAAGAACTGAAGGATTTCCGACAAGCTGTAAAAGAATCATATGAAATGATTCGTATAGAATCAGGTGTGGCAGAGCTTGACGGCCTCTTCAGATCCATAACTAAATCATCACCAGGTGGTCGGTTAATCGAAGGATATCGAGATATAAAAGAAGCACATGAAAAAAAGGCATAACAAGGCAGTCAATCTGACGGCTGGTGGAATGATCGTCATTTGGATGGAAAGGTGTCTTACTATATGGGGTTAGCGAGCATACCGACCACTGGCACGGCGATACATTTTATTACAGTTCAATTGGCATTAATAAAAATATCAGCATGCTTATCGAGAATTGGACTTCCCAGATTTTGCTAGACACTTTTAATGGTTACAGTGTCACTTTAAATAGAGGTGCATCGTGTGCTTTTAACCGTGATGTAAAGTCTCAATTAATCTAGCATCTAACATACACTACAGCGAACCCTGCCAATTAAGCTGCCATATTCTTCCTTGTTTTTTCGCTATTAATGGCAGTAGTGCTGATAGTTTAGTCGCAGCAATAGAGTCTGAAGCTAGTTGACCTGATAGCGTTATTTTATTCCCCTTGATATGAATGAGAATATCAACAGCATCACGAGATTTATAATCTGTTAGCTGTAAATTAAAGCCCTCTAATTCATTTCCCATCACCGCTAACATACTATTTTCTAATTCAAAGACACCTAGCGCCGTGGTGATAGATAATGACTCTGCTTTGGCGACTAAAGATAGAGTTTGTAGTTTCTCACTAAATTTGACCAACTCAATGTCTAATTCAATATCACCTGAGAGTGAATTTCCCTTCGGTAAATATGGGCTGATTACCTTGCCATTAACGACCAAATCTACATCTGAAAACACTCGTTCTTGCAACAGATTCATGGCAAGCACGCCCTTGCCCATTATGTCCTTATCATTGATATTCCAATTTAAAGACACTTTCCCCATGAGTAAAGATAAAGGCTGCCAAGCCCAAGTTAAATGAGCAATAGTGGTCTTATCGACTTTAAGTTGTTTTGTCTTCCCAGAGACATATCGACCACTCACGCCCTGCATGCTGATATTGGAAAACAAGCCCCATTGATACGCTTTTTGTGCTGGCATGGTCAAAAATAGGCTGATAAAAAAGACACTAATCGTAAATAGTATTATGAATAATCGTTGTTTTGACATAGCTAGCGAACGCTTCCTTTTGTGGTAGTTAAGTCAATTAACGTGTCGTTAATGCTGCACGAACTGCAACCAGTCCCGGCTTATTCGTTTCTGTGATAGCAATACTGTCAACGTGAATACCTTGCTTGTTCTGCAAGGTGTCTAACCATAATAATAATGCTGAGAAATCAGCATCCTCTAACCACACTTGGACAGTATTCTCGCCAGATGTTTGAAAGCGAGTAATCGTAATTTTGGCTTTTTTTGCTGTGGCATTAATTCGTTGAGAAATAGAGTGCTGACTCGTGACCCTAGAGATACCAGTATTATTATTTAATTGTGCAGCTAAGGCTGCGCGCTCTTGCATCCACTGAAGTAATTCAGCTTGCTTATCGACCGAATTAAGTGCCTTATCTCGCCCCCGATATAAGGGGCTGATCAACATAGATTGAAAAGTGACTAAGACAATAAGAACAGCTAAAACAGCCACAATCACTCGTTCTCTCGTCACAAGCGTCTGCCACCATTGCTCTAGTGATGCTTTCATTATTGCGCCCCCTTAATGGTGACTCTCGTTGTGTAAGCACCTTTATTTCCTGAAACAGAACCGAGATCAACATCAAAACCGAGTTTCTCTAAGCGACCTTTCAAACTCTCTAATTGTGCATAGTCTTGGGCGCTAAGATCTATCTTTATTTCACCGAGACCTTGTTCAAAATTGATTCTAGAAATGGCCACATTGCCAGACTGTTTAATCACAGGGGCTGCCTGTTGCAGCAGCATTAAAAAGCCCATACCTTCTTGTTGAGATTGTAAGCGCGACAAGCGTTGTGTCATTTGAGCCTTAGGGTTAACTAGGCGCTTTTCATCTGGAAATGCCGTTCTAAAAACAGCAGCAATATCTGTTTTATACTGACTAGCTTGTTTATTAAGCTGCCATGTCTCTATGGCGACACTCGTAAACTGTACAATCACAGCACAGATCATTAACACTGCAACACTCCGCCAGCGTAAGTAATGCTTTTTAAAATCACTTTGTGGAACAAATTCACCTTGCAATAGATTCATTGCTAACACCGCCTCATCAGGTAGCACGGCTGTTTTTTCGCTAGGCTCTCCTTGCCACTCATAGGGGACAGCTATGGCTAATGAGTCACGTTGATTATCTGCACTATAAAGCGATAATGACGGAGAAGCTTCATTCAACATTAATGGCAATATAGAGGCGAGATTTTGCGTATCAAACACATAAGCACTTTGTGGTGATGTCCGTAAAAGGCTTAACTCCCCCTCAACTTGGAGGCTCGACCCCTCTGCCACCATTGTGACAGCAAGACTAGCCGGTAACATGACATGAGGCCGTATACCCGCTTCATTAAAAAGAGCTAAATAATCCTCTAATAGTTCACGCTCAATAGTCGCAACATTGACTAAACTATCTGCTGACACACCACCATGTACAAAGTGAAGAGTATCAATATCACTGGCTACATTATCTTCTAATAGACCGGGTAAAATTCGCTGTAAATACCGCTGCTGACCAGCAGGAACAAAAAGGCTGTTTAATACCACATGCTCTGCTGAGATCCATACGACAACGCGTTGTTTCTCAGCCAGTTCACTCAGCTCTGCCAATGATTCAGCGAGGCCTTTTTCATGCTGTATACCATTATTAAAGCTAGCCCAAGCTAGTGAACTATCCGGTTTAGTAAAATCAATTAATAGTGTATCTGTCACTGTATAGTTCCAAAACGTCGTTCAATAATGTGTATTTTCTCTTTATCCACTTGCTTGAATAAAGTCCTTAATGCTTCATGACCACGTCCCACTCGTGCTGTAGCCTGTAGCATATAATAGTCCGAGTCTAGCTGTAACACTGATTTTACCTGCCCATCAATTTCAATCCCTGCTAAGGCATCTAATTGCCAAAAACTAGCCAAGTCATCATAACCTGATTGTCCACGTTCAGCTAATACTGCTGCGGCTGCGGTCACCGTTAGGCTATCAATTAACATCGCTAATAACTCAGGCTGCTGCTGATCGAGAGTATTCAGGTTTAACTTTAACTCTCCCGCTTCAGGTAGGGCACAAACATAAGGTCGTAATCGGCTGACCACCTCATTATCATAGCCTTTGATAAGCCGTAGCTCGCTGATATCATTAATTAAATTATTTGCTGCACGATAAGCAGGTGATAACAGTTCATATTCTAGATCTTCTGCTCCTGCTAAACCCACGTAACTATCTGTGTCCAACCAATCTACGAGTGAATACACTAAACTATCTGGCAAGCCCAGCAAGAGTAATAAGCGTTGATAAGCGTGAAAGGCCACACTCTCAGCATCGGCGGTGTACCCCTTATCAGCTTCACTTGTGACCAAACTATTAAGGTTAAAACAGTTATTTTTATCACTGATTGCCCCCGTTAAATCGCCCCCTTCAATAGGAAAGTAGAGTCCTTGTGTTGCCCATGCTTGGCCTAAATCATCACGATCTGGGCTGTCTTTAATGTCCGCTTGCAGTGTTGCAATTGCAAGTTTTTCAGCTCCTAATACATAATAACGAGCCTGCTGTTTATCAAACAAATTGGCACTACGACGGGTTTCGCGTTGCAATTGCCCAGTTAAGTCGGTGGCAATAATAGACACCAATGCAACTATCAATAACACGATAACTAAGGCGATACCTGTTTGCCTATCATCACCCTGCCGACAAAGATTTCGTCGTGGAAAAGACACTGTGGCTAAGCCTTGTCTATTTAGCCTAGCCATACTAATGCGTTAACACCTGTGGATAGACCGCAAACAACCACTGAAACTCTCGGCCATTTTCAAGCTCTAGTTTCACTTCAAAGGCAGCAGGTAATGCTGTTATTTTTGCATCTTCATCGTCGAGTTCAGGAGGCCAACTCTCTAGCCACTTAGTGCCATCTAATACGCTAACATGCCACGATTTGACATTATTCACTATGATTTGGCCTTGATATTCCACCCCGGGAGCGCGATCCAATTGTGGCCATGTTCTTCTAATGACATGTTCCCCATCAAATACATAACGCAAGCGAATTAAGTCACTTCTTGGCTTCAACAGTGGATTAGGTCGCCCTGTACGCGTTAATTCTATGGCCGTTGACCAGCCACTATCATCAGTCATCACCGCAGGTAATACATCACCAAACTCATCCCTCACTGTACGGGCAACAGTTTGACTAAAGTCTTGCTGTAAAAGACGTTGAGCACGCTGTAACTCAACTAAATAACTAGCCTTAGTGGTAAAGCCTTCACTGGACTTAATCGTTAGCTGCAACATTGCAAATGTGGCTGCTGACACCAAAGAAAACAGTGCTACTGAAATTAATATCTCTAATAAAGTAAAGCCAGTTTGGCGCTTATTATTCATCACATTATGGCCGATGGATAAAGGCCGTTAATGTATAAATAGCCTCTTCATCTTGTTGGTTTTGTCTTACGGAGACATCTAAGCGGCGTAACTCTCTCGAGTCTGTATTAGAGGTGTTAATTTGCCAATACCATGTCAAACCGCCCATATCTTGCTGGCCCTGTTTACGCCCTGTTCTGGGCCACTGTGACATTACTTCAACTTCATTAATTTGATTGACGGCTACCCACTGAGCAAAGGTCTTTTTCTCTAAATAGCTGAGTGTATTAACACTCTGCCCAGTCATTTTTACCAAGGCAGATAAAGCAAAGGCTAAGATAAACACCGATACCATAACCTCGATTAAGGTTAATCCCCTTTGCTTAATAATCACTGTGTTCACTCTGTAATGATAGCTGCCCATTTGCTAAGCCAGATAGTTCATAGGTTTGGCTGGGTGACGCTTCACTAAATAATGTAATGTGAAAAGGAGTGAGTTCACCACTGGATAGGATGACAACATCAGGGAGTGCTGATGCCTTATTTTGACTGTGAATAATGCCATCATTTTCTATTTCAACGCTCATACGGATAGTCGCATCAAGCGTATGTTCTTTAAACTCTCGATCAGTGGTTAAAGGCAACCATTTTTTCTCATGTAAGCGCATGAAACGATAACGATCTGCCTGAATAGAAAGCCCTAACTCAATTCCCTGTAATATCGCTTCATCTTCAGCCAACTCAATCAGGTGAATCAGCCTTGTTGCCTCACGTGCTAACACCTTATTATCATTCGAATTCACATTGAGCATCACCATGCCGGTAAATAAGGCAATAATCACTAATACCACGAGTAATTCGATTAGAGTAAAGCCGCGCTGTAATGCCATCAGAACTGATTCTCTTAACTACTAGTCTGGCTACCAATTACCAATATCAGCATTAGCCCCTTCCCCGCCTTCTTCACCATCGGCTCCCAAGGTATAGATATCATAGCTTCCACCTTTAACACCGGGGTTTAAATATAAATATTCATTAGCCCAAGGATCAGTCGGTAAAGACTTTACATAACCACCCTGTTTATAATTTCTAGGTTCTGGTGAATCACTTGGCTTCGACTCTAACGCTTCTAAGCCTTGATTGGTTGTTGGATAAACATAATTATCTAATTGATATAAATCCAGTGCCGCTTCTAAGCTAACAATATCTGATTTAGCTTTGGTAATACGCGCGTCATCAGCACGTCCTAAAATCTGTGGGGCCACCATTGTGGCCAAAATCCCTAAAATCACCACAACAACCATAATTTCTAATAAGGTAAAACCTGACTGTGAGTAGCGAGGCTGACGTTTCATTTTATCTAACATTATCTTTCCTTTTATGAGGTCCACTCTTAACCTACTAATGTATTCAACTCGAAGATTGGCAGTAAAATTGCGATCACAATAAATAATACAACTCCGCCCATCGTTAATATTAATAATGGTTCAAATAAACCTAAGGCCATAGCCACTAACATTTCAAATTCACGATCTTGATTATCGGCAATGCGTTCTAACATCGTATCTAATTCACCACTTTTTTCACCGTTGGCAATCATATGGATCATCATTGGAGGGAAATAGCCGGTATCAGCTAAAGCGCGATTAAGACTTACCCCTTCATGCACTCGATTAGCGGCCTCTGTGACGGCATTACGTAAACACTGATTATTGAGTACTTTACCACTGATTTTTAACGCATCCAATAATGGCACACTACTCGAAATTAGAATGCTTAATGTACGAGAAAATCGTGCTGTATTCACGCCTAATATGACTTTGCCAATTGCCGGAATAGAGAGTAACTGCTTATGAATGATTAAGCGTAAATTGTCTTTTTTTAACGCCCATTTAAGCGCTATCAGTAAAACGATAATGATAAGCAAAGCCATCGACCAAAAATGCCTCACTCCCTCACTTAACGCGATCAGAATCTGTGTGGCTCTAGGTAAGTCTTGTCCGGCTGTTACGAACTGTTCTACCACTTGTGGCACAACAAAAGCTAATAAACCTGCGACCACCGCGATGGCAACAACACTCAAAATAGTAGGGTATAACAATGCTATTTGTGTTTTTTGTCTAATCGCATGTCTTTGCTCGGTATAGTCTGCCAGTCGCAGTAATACACTATCGAGCTTACCCGATGTTTCACCAGCGGCGACCATAGAACGATATAAAGAGTCGAAAATATGAGGATATTCAGCAAAGCTCTCTGCCAAGCTTTTACCGCCCAAAACACCGGCTCTGATGGCCAAGATAATACTTTTCAGTCGTGCTTTATCACATTGCTGAGAGACGGCTGTTAATGCCTCATCGAGAGGTAAACCTGCTTGCACCAGTGTGGCTAATTGTCGGGTCATCAATGCTAATTCGGCAACACTAATAGATTGTTTAAATGTCAGGCCGACCGTGTTATTTGTAGACTTTTTTTCTTTTTCGGAAACCGCCTCAACAGCAGTCGCTATCAGACCTTGTTCACGTAATTGTTTTCGTATCTGGCGGGCGTTATCGCCTTCTAAAACGCCACGTTTCTGGCGTCCTTTATCATTGAGTGCCGTATATTGAAAAGCAGGCATTAGCGTTTACGAATCTTCTCGAGTGACACGTAAGACTTCTTCAAACGTTGTGATACCTTGTTTAACCAGTGTATATCCATAATCACGCATACTCGGTGTAGAGTGGCGAATATGTTTAATTATCTCAGGTTCTCCAGCGGCATTATGAATCATTTCACGTAGAGGCTCATCAACCGTTAATAATTCATAAATCCCCGTACGTCCTGAATAACCAGTGTGGTTACAATGCGTACAGCCAACTGCGTGCCAGATAAATACATCTTCATCTGTATTCACTAATAGTCGTTGCTTATCTATTGCTGTTGCTTCTGACTCCAATTTACAGTGTGTACATAATTTACGTACCAAGCGTTGGGCTAAAACCCCTAATAAACTGCTTGCAAATAAAAACGGTTCAACCTTCATATCAGTCAAACGACTAATCGCACCTACAGCGGTATTAGTATGTAAGGTTGAAAGCACTAAATGCCCTGTCAAACTAGCTTGAACTGCAATTTGTGCTGTTTCGAGATCACGAATTTCACCGACCATAACCACATCAGGATCTTGACGTAGAATAGCCCGTAAGCCCTTGGAAAAGCTCATATCTGCTTTAGTATTGACTTGGGTTTGTCCAATACCATCAATATCATATTCGATTGGATCTTCGACAGTAAGAATATTACGCGTTTCATTATTAAGAACAGATAAACCGGCATACAGCGTTGTCGTTTTACCTGAGCCTGTAGGGCCTGTGACTAATAAAATACCATGGGGTTTATTAAGTAAAACCTTTAAATCACGTAGTAGATCATCTGGCATTCCCAGTGATGTTAAATCTAAACGGCCTGCTTGTTTATCTAATAGCCGTAAAACAATACGTTCACCATGTTTTGATGGTAAGGATGAGACACGAATATCCACTGCTCTGCCACCAATCTTTAATGCGATACGACCATCTTGTGGAATACGTTTTTCAGCAATATCTAGTTTTGCCATCACTTTCAGACGAGAGACTAATAATGGTGCTAATTTTCTCTGCGGGCGTAATAATTCACGTAACACACCATCAACACGCACTCGCACAACCAGATCTTGTTCAAAGGGTTCAATGTGAATATCTGAAGCCTGCATTTTTACTGCTTCAGACAATAAGGCATTGATCAATTTAATGATCGGCGCATCATTCTCTGTTTCAAGTAAATCCTCAATTTGAGGAAGTTCTTCAGCTAATTGGAATAAATCCAGTTCCCCACCCAAGTCATCCATTACTTGTTGTGCTTCACCTGCATCACGATCAAAAGCAGCCATCAACAATAGGTCAAATTCATCATCAGAAACAAACTTAAGCTTAAGAGCCACACCTAAATAACGCCGAGTTTCAGTGATAGCGACTACGGATAGCGACTCTAAGCAACTTAACTCAAGTCCTTTTGTTAATTCACCGCTCACCACCACACCATGTTGTTTAGCAAAGCCAAAAGGCAGTTGAGTTCTCGTCGTTTGTTTCATTATTAATCTTCAGTCTTTATTGCTAAGTTTGTTCAATCTTGTGTTTCAATTCTACATCTAAAAATAATCTAGACTAATTTTGCCAAGGTAATACTTCTGTTTGATCCCATACTGGCAATAACGCTGGGCTGGCATTGCGCATGAGAGAAATCCCTTCTTCTTGCATATCAAGCTGTTGCTGACGAATAAAACTATATTTACGCCCACTAATTTCATTTAATACTTTGTCATCACGAATAATAGTTGGGTGAATAAAGACCATTAAATTACGCCGTTCTTTATTCACTTTTGTAGTTTTGAACAATTCACCCAGCCCTGGAATATCACCTAAGAAAGGTATTTTTTGTACACCTTCACTGTGTTCTTCACTAATTAAGCCACCCAGAACAATTGTGGCACCATCTTGCACTAAGACTGTGGTATCAATTTCACGCTGATTGGTGACTAAATCCGTTGCACCTGTTGCGGTAGTGACCCCAGACACTTCTTGATAAATTTTAAGCCTAACCGCATCACCTTCATTAATTTGTGGGGTTATTATTAGCTTAATACCCACTTTTTCACGCGTCACAGTAGTAAAGGGATTGCTATTATTAGAACCTGTTGTAGAGCCTGTAATAAAAGGAACTTCTTGCCCGACAACAATCGAAGCTTCTTCATTATCCATGGTGATAATACTGGGCGTAGACAGAATATTGGCATCATCATCAGTTGCTAAAGCATTCAATATTGCACCGAAACCTCCACCGCTGCCACTCTCAACACCAAAACCGACATTCAGTCCTTTCGCCCCTGCTAATGCGGTTGCAGCATCATCAACACCACCCGATACTGCTCCTAACAATGTAACAGGATCAAGACCTGAACTAGGGAATGAAGTCAACAGGCCTACAGCCCCACCAGCCCCTAACCACTGCACACCTAGTTCTGAACTTTGTTTATCTGTTAACTCCACAATCACGGCTTCAACTAATACCTGAGCTCGTCTAATATCCAGTTGTTTGATTACCGCTTCCAAAGAACGCATTACATCAGGCGCAGCCGATATTAATAATGAATTAGTACCTTCATCGGCCTGAATACTTGTTTTTGTTTTCTCACTGGCAGGGCTTAATTGTTTAACCCCTGGTTTTGCCATTGCCGCCTGATTTGCAGAGGCTTGTTCTTCAATATTGTCTTTTACTCCATCCAACACTTTAGCTAGATCGACTGCTTTCGCATTATGGAGATAGATGACTTTAATATTGCCGGTATCACTCACCAGTGGTGAGTCTAACTGAGAAATAACTGCCTTTATTCGCGTTCTGGCAGCAAATTCACCACGCAATAAAATAGAGTTGGTACGTTCATCTGCCACATAGGTTGTTACCCGCTCAGGTACTTCTTTTTTGCCAACTAGTGGCTTATCAATTTGCTTTAACATGCGAACCACATCCGCTGCTGCTGCAAACTGTAATGCGACAATCTCTACTTCTTGATTACTTGCCGTATCAATTTTATTAATTAATTTAACAATACGCTGCACATTGTCAGCACGATCAATCACAATCAATACATTTGAAGGCGCGTAGGCTGCTAAATGAGCATCTTTCGCCATCATAGGTTTCACTAATGGCAAAATTTCTTGGGCACTTACTTGATCAAGCTGAATCACTCTAGTGACATACTCATCACCATGGCCCGGTGAGCGACCACTAGCAATCGTCATCACATCTTGTTTTACATTCGCTGTCGGTACAATTTTAGTAATACCATTCGCTTTAACAGCAGTGAAGCCATGCACATTTAATGTCGAAATAAAGATGTGATAGACCTCATCAAGAGTCATCGGATGCTGCGAAACAATTGTCACCTTACCTTTAACACGAGGATCAATAATAAATGCTTTGCCCGTCATCTGACCAATATCAGTAATAAAGGTCGTGATATCAGCATCTTTCATATTCAGCGTAATGAGATCTTCTTCAGCCATTGCTAAACTCATAGTCAATACACTCATTGCTAAAAAAGATACTAGCCATCTTTGCATATTTTTGAACATGCTTATCACCACTTTGTTGAATTCATTAAAACTTAAAAACTATATTTAAATGACAATTGCTCGCCACCACGATCTACTGTCAACTCTAAATCACTTGATAACGCTAAGCTACTCATCAAGGACAAACCTTTATTTGGACTATCTAACTTAATACCATTTATTGATGTCAGTACATCACCACGTTTTAAGCCTGCTTGTGCAAAAAACCGACTATCAATACCCGGGCTTAACTGATAACCAATAAATTTATCATCCTTGACTACAGGTCGAATACTTACAATTCCATTTAATGCTGAAGGTTCCTTGAATGCGATACCTTTATATTTGTTTAATTTATTTGTAATAAAGGTATTACTAGTCAAATCAGTCAAGCTGCGTGCACTTAGCTGAGCTTCAGACAACTGCTTTGTCTTTAACACCGTAAACAAGGTTAATTTTTCATGTTTTCCTTGCCGAGAAATAATCATATATTGAGTAAAAATTTCTTTAACCACAGCGCCGCCACTAGGCAATTTATCCCCGATATAATATATTTCTTGTTTTTTATTCGGACCTTCAACGATTGCACTACTGGGGATAGTTCCCAAACCACGTCTCAAGCCCATTAGCTTGAGATTTAAGCGTGTTTCCGTCACATTTATACTGGCTTGCTCAGGCGTAGCTAACAGCCGTTGCGGTTGACCAAACAAATATAAATTACTAAGCGAACGAATATTATATTTTCTTTCGGCAAATTTATTTTGCTGTGGTGACAAGCTGAAATCATGCAAATTTTCATCATTCGCTTGTATATCTCCCCCCACTAACCATGTGAGTGATGCCAGTCCCCAAGCAAGCCAAATAATCATCACTAAGGTCATCACTTTATGAGCGAAGCTAATAAGATGGTTATTTGTAAATAATTTCAGTATCACTGCCATTAATCTCACTTTCTATTCTGATTTTTATTAATCTTACAGAAAATAAAGCGGCAACGGAAACCCGTTGCCACTTTATCAAACTCAGACTATCTAAAAAGTTAAGATTATCCTGCTGCGTCTAATGCATCTTGTGCAGCTTGAACTTGTGAAGCAGTCAATACTCCATCGGTACCAGCACCTACAATTGCACTAATAAAGCCATCAAAATCAGCTTGTAAAGTAGCAATATCTATTCCAGATAATACTGCTGCCCCGCCCGTTAATACATCTGTAAACACATTAAATAGGGTTTGCAAACTTGTTATTTCAGCTCCGCTGAAAACTGTTGCTCCCCCAGTCAATACCGCTTCAACCCCATCAAGTGCAGATTGAGCAGCTAGAATCAATGTCGTTGATAGCGGAACCGTAGCAGGATCTACTGCTGCTGAATCACTACCACCGCCGCCACCACCACATGCTGATAATGTAACGACTAACAGTGATAACACGATTAAACGTAAAGATTTAATACTCATAATGGAAACCTCCTAAACTTTATGTTGATGGAAGGAGACCAGTCATTATTGTGTCATTCACAGCTTCTTCGCCAAAACCGCACTGAGGTTGATTAAAGGCTGCTTCTAAACCTGCACCAATATTATCGTTATAGACAATATTGTCAGTTCCATCAGCATCAATACCACCGATGCTCGCTGCAAGTCCCCAGTCATAGCCTAATTCATCACGTGTACGCATTGCCACATTATGATCGGCACATGAAGTATCACCACTCACACCTACAGCACCGACTAACTCACCTGTTGAAGCATCATATAAAGCTAAACCACCACCAAATACATTAACACCACCAATTTTTAAACCATTCATTGGATCATTAGCAGCACCATTATTTGCTGAGTTTCCACGGTATGCAGCACGAACATCTACAGGGTTACTGTGTTGTAAACCAAATAATGAACCACCAGGTTGTACTGCTGAGTATAGGTTAGCAGTTGATAATGATAGCTGAGCATTACTGAAGGCATTAGCTGTATTGGCTTTTTGAGCTGAAATAACACGACTTCCAGGCCATGGATCGGCAACAGAGTTACTCGTAGCAGCATTGATTGATTTCACTACTGCACAGACTGCACCATCACGATTAACAACTGTTCCCCACATATCGTAATTTAAACCACCATTATCTACAGATACAGCTGTATCTAGTGCAGTTTGCAGTTGTGCATGTGAAACAGGGCAATCATTAGCAAAGGCAGCAGCAGAAGCCATGGATAAAGTTGCAACAGCAACTAAACTTGCAATTTTTTTCATTAGTAGAGTCTCCAGAAGAGTTTATATTTATAAAAGCTAGAAAATCATTCAATTCCTTGGCAAGGTTTTAAACGACTCAGAAATGATACTTATAAACATAACGCCTCATAACCCCACATACGGGGGGGGGGCAAGACTGGAGAGAGACTTTGGAGAAGTAAAGTAATCTAGGGTGGCAGTAAAAAAACAACGTTAAACTGGATAGCTACCATCCCAATAGTGTTAACAGCTAAGCACTAAAAAACCCTCAAGGGCCATGCCTCATTTTTATCGTGTTTTATTCATTTTAAAAAACCAATAATCCTTGTGCTAAACAGTGAATAACAGGGAGTTATTGATGAAGGTTGAAGATTAAAGCAATCAAACACCAGCAGTTTAAATTCGTTTAGAGGCGCTAGACAAGCATCTTACAAATCGAATCAGTCTGCCAAGTAAGCATGTATGAACAGCGTTAATTGAAATAAATTTCTGCCATTATCCTTAGTCAGCACTTTAATTCACCGCCCATCATTGAGCAAAGCTTCAGGCTTCTATTCTTGGCGAATCCATAGACCATCAGCTTGGCGACAGGCAAGTGATTTGACACTGACTTCTTTAATAGTCGTAATTAATTTCGCCTGATAATGTCGGCAAAAGGTTCCTTGGCCATCACGATCGAATGTTTTCACCGGCAGAATAACTAATTCTCCTGAAGCTATTTTCCACTGTGAAAGTTGATGAGTGAAATTGTTTTCTAATACTGCTTGGGCTTGTTTTTCATCAGCTAAACTAAATGATTGCTGAGTCTGTAAAGCCAGTGTTGATAATAGTTGGGGGGACTGCTCCAGTAAGGGTAATTCAACCGCCTCGGTCTCTTGAGCTTGCGTATTTTCAACTGGCTGAGCCTTGTCTGTTCCTGCAAACATATCGTCAAATTTAACCGTTTGACAGCCAACTAAACTAAAAAATAAAACACTAAAGCTAAGCCCTTTAATAAGCGACATATTATTTCCTTTTAACAAATTCAATACGAAATTTATGGGGAAGTATAAGCCATTGCTAGAAATTAATGCTAGCAATCATCACTACTTAAACCACACAGAGCAAAAAGCTCCAACACTACACGTGAGTGCTGGAGCTTTTGTATAATCGGCACTGGCTATAACCCCAGCCAATAGCCTTATCTAAGCTAAAGAGCTATCAAATTGTGACTTCATTTGTATAGGCTGAAGCCCCCTCGCCATTAATGGCTTTCACTCGATATTTGTAACCACTCTCTGTTGACACTTCTGCACTATTAACATCTGCACCAACCGTTAGGTACTCGCTATAAGCACATGTTCTCACTCTATTTTTACCTTTACCACTGGTCTCTTCTAAGCAGCGTTCAATAACAAAGTTGGCCTCATTATTAGAATTATCTGTCCACGATAATTCGGCACTGCTGACCACTTTATTTCGACCTTTACCTGTTTTCACCAGTGTGGCTAATAAGGATGTGGGTGCGTTAGGAGCCGTCGCTTGTTCTGTAACAGTAATAGCAATAGAGCTGGTATTTGTGGCTGCACTATCATCTGTCACTGTCAGCGTTGCAGTGTATGTACCTGCTACATTATAGCTATGTGAAGCAACACTGCCACTTGCTGTATTACCATCTCCAAAGTCCCATGAATATGATACTAATGAACCATCACTATCATAAGAACCTGTGCCATCAAATGACGTTAATAATGGGCCTGTTCCACTGGTATTACTGGCAGAAATAACCGCTGTTGGCAAAATATTAGTATCGGCAATAACAGTGAGATCGACAGTACTGCTTGAGAAGCCACCAAAGCCATCACTAACTGTATAGCTGAATGTATCTCCTCCAACATACGCCAAATCAGGTGTGTAAACGAGTTGATTATCATTAATCACCACATCACCGTTGGCAGGAACCGAGACACTATCAATAGATAAAGTATCGAGATCAGCATCGCTATCATTTGATAATACATCTATTGTTATGGCCGTATTCTCAACAACCTCTATTTGAGTATCATCTAAGGTAACGGGTACATTATTAGCAGCCGTTGTCGCACTGGCAACGTTTGATAGCTCGGTTTCATTTCCTGAGGCATCACGAGCTTTAACCTGATAGCTATACTGGGTATCACTGTCTAAACTTGTTGCAATATAGCTTGTTCCAGGCTGCCAATCACTCGCCACACAGGCCACTCCACCAGCAGTACAGATAAATTGGTATTCAACTACACCTGAGTCATCCATCGATGCCGTCGATGATAGCTCTATCGTTGTTCGACTGCTTGCATCAACAAATAGTGTCGGGGTTGGATTCGGTGGTGTGATATCTAAACTGGCAGGCACAACTGAACCAGAGATGTAATATTGACTTAAACTGCCATAATTTGAATAGGGTGTAGTCGCATTACCCACACCGGTGACACTCAGGTAATAACGACCTGCAGTCACATTGGCTGCAATAACAGCATTAGTCTCATTCAAGACATCATCAACAATCACGGTGCCAAAATCATCGGTCAATGTTGCTTTAATATCCAGATTCGACCCACGTAAACTACTGCGTGTATAGGCATCCCAAGCGGGATTAATGACTAAATTTATATCACCAGACGCGGTGTCAAAATAGAATGTATCTATATCAGTAGATGTTTCAATGACCCCTTTATTATCTGTGCGTACATTGAGAGGATCAAATTCAGGGTTACTGCTGGCGATAAAGCCATCACTATCCACTAATAAGGCGGTAGCTGACGTGTCAGCATTACCATGATCATCGACACGATACATTAACTGACTTTGAATAATTGCCAGGTCATCCTGTGTATTGTTGGCATCTGAGTATTCACCTTTACTCCACTGAGTTACGCTGGTGTAATAGCCCACCCCCATAATTGGTGCCCATGATGTAACACCAGAGCCATGCCCAGTGTAATAACCAGCCGTGCTAGTTCCGTCATGTGATAAGGCGAGGTTATGTCCCAATTCATGTGATGCTGCTTCAGAAACATAAGGAGGATAACCCGACCCTAGATTGTCATAATAAACCAGTGCAGGTTGATAGTATGGGTAATTTGATCTTCCCCAAACACCTACATAAGCAATCCCCCCGGCTGAGTTTCCACTAGGCAGCACATCGCCTTTTGCATCTGTTCCTTTGGTAATTAAAATATGCCCGACATTAGGGCCAAAGGCGGCAGGCGCTTCGGTGGTCACATCAATATCAAAAGGTGCTAAATCTTCGGCTATTCGGTGCCAAATTTCACCCATTGCCGCGCGTTCTGAAGTTGAGAAATTCGCTGTATTACCGTCAGTATCATACGGTAAGGCTTGATACTCACTCACTCCCGTATAAGCATTCCATGCCCTGCCAGAGAAGTTATAACCAACAAAGTTCACATAAACAGTATTGGCAGCGCCAAGCTTGCTATGCAAACTAAAGGTATCGGTAGGATTGATCCCTTCTTGTGTAGGATCGGCTTCTAAATCAGCCTGTGTTATGTGTTCTGGAAGTTCGGTATCTGCATAAAAAACACCACCCTGTTTATCAACTTTGATATGGGCAATATCATTAGCAGGAAAACTAAAACTATTCAGCCATTTCATCGCTCGTTGCTGTGCAGGTGCTGGCAAGCTCTCAAGTCGTGCTCTTAATTTACTTTCAGGAAGGTGCTCAATATTGAAAGGAGCTTCTTGGCCAAACACTCTTGATTCAGCTGGGACAGCTAATACGGAGCTTGATAAAATTGAAGTTACAAGAAGTGTTAAATAGCTAATTCTCATATTAATATCTCCATTAAATCTCAATTGTTGAGATAAATAAATAAAATGGTGGAGAGATGAATGGAGTAGTACTTAGAGTATTTCTCGTATCGCTTCATTTCAAATCAACTCCTTTCGGTAACCATTCGACCCTGCATTCGATGGAGGGCATTGGTTTTGCGTCACTGTATTACTACAGTTTTGCCTTTATTCGCGAAGCCAATAGCTAAATAGCGAACAATGAGGTCAATATCTGCGACCTAGTTAACAGTTTACACAACCCTTAACCGCCAAACTGTGAGCCAGTTCACACTAGAATTTGTAGTGTGTAATTAATCCTGACTTAATTTTATAATTCACCTTAATACAAAGAAGTTATAGGATATTCTTATTGTGAATATTTGATAATACTACAAATAAAGCATCATTCAAGTTTCTCGCTGAGTAACTACGCTTAAACTGATCGTGTTAATAGCAGATCTTGTAACAAAATCCTCGTCTAAATTTGACTATACATCGCATCATCACTCCATTCTTTAGTTATAGACAACATCAACTTACAGCTGCACAATCAAAATAAAGTTCATATAGATGATTAAAAATATAACTATCACTATAAATTACATGCAACATTAAATACCCCCCTTTAGTGGGGGCTTGTAAATACTAGTCAAGCTATTGTAACATTAGGGAAATTCAAGAAAATAAATACAATCTTAAAAATAGGTTTTAAGGGTTTATAATTACGAATGATATCAGCATGTAAACATGCTCTACATCACTGCCATCGCTATGGCCTGATAGTGTTATGTCTCATTCATTCCAATCATATCATTGCTGCTGAAGCGCCCAAAGCTATAAGCTTCCCTATTAGTGATTTTGCTCTTGAAGGTGAGCCCCCTATTCCACAGCAAGACATTATTAACTTGCTCGCCTCATTTGAGGGTAAAGACTATGGCCTTGCTGACTTGCAAGCTGTTTCCAAACAGATAGAAGATCGTATTCGTGATGCAGGATTTGCTTTCTATCGTGTTGTGCTTCCCCCGCAATCTCTCGCCGATGGCAAGGTTACTTTTAGACTGGTGTCATTTGCAGTAGGTGATATTGAATTAGCCGGTAATCACTATTTTGATGATGCCAATGTTCTCGCCAGCATGCCTGAACTAACACTGGAACATTCTCCAAATACGCAGATACTGGCCCAGCAAATAAAAGTCGCTAATTATCAACCAGATAAAGAAGTCAGTGTCACATTCAAGCAAAGTGAACAGGCTGATAAGGTCTCTGCTAAAATTGATATCCTTGAACATAAACCCTACCAATTTTCTCTGACGGCCAATAACACAGGCTCTGATGATACGGGCAATGCTCGTGTTACCGCAGCATTTCAATACAGTAATTTGTGGAATAAAGATCACCGTATTAACCTCAGCTATACCACTTCTCCCAATCACGTTAGCGATGTTAAGCAATATGGTTTAAGTTATTCAGCGCCCCTTTATCAACTAGGTGGTTGGTTATCAGCCTATTATGCTAAATCTGATATTGATACCGGACAGGTGTCTCTTGGGGGTAGTTCAGGTCTTGATATTTCTGGTTCAGGAGATATGTTTGGTTTTCATTATTTTCATTTTTTACCCAAAGTTTCACAGTATGAGCATGGTTTTGACATCGGCTTTGATAATCGTTTTTTCGACAATAAGATCGTACTGACAAATGGCGGCACCGCCATCTCGGCTGATTTCGCCCCTGATGTAAGAAGCACGCCTTTAACCCTGACATATAAAGGTAATATTCCACTCAACTCCCTCGCTATCGGCCACTATATTTCATGGTCGAAGAACTTAGGTCTGGGGAGCAAAAATGATGATGAAGCCTATAGCGAATCTCGCACACAAGCCAAAACAGATTGGGATTTATTTCGTTATAGCGTTGTTATCAATAAAAAGATTAAAGGTTGGCTATTACGAGCAAATTTCAAAGGCCAATACAGTAATGAGCCACTTATTTCAGGTGAACAGTTCGGCATCGGTGGCAGCTATAGTGTGCGTGGCTATGGAGAGCGAGAAATAAGCAGTGATGTCGGACACTCCATTAGCTTTGAAACCTATACCCCGCAATGGAAAAACGCCCGATTTTTAGCTTTTTATGACTATGGCCAAGGTCGTAATCATGAAGCCTTGCCAGAAGAAGAAAAAAACTGGCATTTAGCAAGTGTGGGGCTAGGTGTGCGCTGGCAGTGGAAAGACCAACTTCAAGTCAGTATTGATATCGGTCATACCTTAAGAGAGGCAGGGCTGATATCCGATAATCATAATCATGCTCACGCTTCAATAGTGATGCAGTTTTAATAATTAATAGGGATGAGATGATGACCAAACAACATTCCATCATAAAACACAGCCTATTAAGCCTGTCTATTTTAGCGTCATTGCAATCTCCCCTACTCGCCAACCCATCTGGTGCTCACATTATTAATGGTCAAGTCTCCATTGATACGTCTGTTCAAGGCATCACGTCGATTAGTAACAGTCCAGGCAGCATTATTAACTGGCAAGATTTCTCCATTGCCCAAGGTGAAATAACACGTTTTATCCAGCAAAGTAGCCAAAGTGCTGTGCTCAACCGAGTTATCGGCCAAAACCCAAGTCAGATTCTGGGTCAACTTATCTCTAATGGGCAGGTTTTTGTTATTAACCCCAATGGCATTGTCTTTGGTGCCAATTCTATTATTAATACTCAAGGTTTAATTGCCTCAACACTTGAGCTAAGCAATCAAGACTTCTTATCGGGTAATTATCATTTTATTGCCGGCAGTGATGCTGCTGGGATTTTAAATGAAGGTGTGATTAGAACCGGTAAAGATGGCAATATCATTCTGATTGCTCCCGATATTGAAAATAATGGCATTATTCAAACTGATGGCGGCAAGATCACCTTGGCTGCTGGTCAAGAACTCACCCTGACTAGTTTAGATGATCCCCAAATCCGTTTCCAAGTCCAAGCAGCAGAAAATGAAGTACTCAACTTAGGTCAAGTACTCACGAATGGTGGTGCCATTGATTTATTTGCTGGCACTATTACACATAGTGGTGAAATTAATAGTGACAGCCTGACTCTCGATGCCAGTGGTAATATCACTTTTAAGGCTCAAGAAAATATTAGCTTAACAGCAACAAGTATTAGCTCAGCAAATAGCCAAACCACAAACACGAGCACTATCACCATTGAAAGTGAGACTGGTACTAGCTTAGTCAGTGGTGACGTCACTGCTACATCATCCACGGGACAAGGGGGGACCATCCATGTTCTAGGTAATCATATTGGCATTATTGAACAGGCCAATATTGATGCTTCAGGTCAACAAGGTGGTGGCGAAGTATTAATTGGTGGTGATTATCAAGGCAATAACCCAGATATTGATAACGCCCAAGCTACGTATATAGGCCAAGATGCCACGGTTAAGGCAAATGCCATCACACAGGGCGATGGCGGTAAGCTTATCGTCTGGGCAGATGGTACAACACGAAGTTATGGTCAACTAGAAGCTAAAGCTGGCGAACTATCTGGTGACGGTGGCTTTATTGAAACCTCGGGGCATTATCTTGAACTGGGTAGTCACACACCTGATACCAGTAGCACTAATGGACGATCTGGTACGTGGCTATTAGATCCCGAGAATATCGAAATCACCAGTAGCAGCGTTAATATCAACCAATCAGGAACCGATCCTATTCTATTCGATCCTGTGGCAGACGATACAACGACAAGCATTAATGTCGCAACAATTAATACGGCACTTGATGCGGGTTCAAATGTCACTATTGATACCTCAAGTGGCGGTTCTGATGCCGGTTCAATCACCATTAACTCAGCGATAACAAAGTCTGCAGATGTTGGCGGTGATGGTTCCGTTTTAACCCTTAAGGCACACCACGATATCAATATCTATGCCGATATTACTTCTTCGGCTAGTACTTTGGATATTAATTTAACCTCCGATCAAGATAGTGATGGTTTTGGTGCCAGTCGCTTCTATGGCATCACTATAGATACCAATGGCGGTACCATTAATGCTGATGATGTTAGTCTTTTTAATGCCTCCAACATGATTAATGCCACAGACTTTAATATCAATAATTTAAGTCTTTATCTTGGCTTATTATCCTTAACAGGAAACATGACTGTTGCAGATGACTTAACATGGAATGAAGGAGATATCAGTGGTGGTACATTAATCACACCCATCACAGCCACCAGCAATTTAACGTCGGGTTATGGTTCCCTTGATTTTAATACCACTTGGAATAACTACGGCATTATCAATTGGCTCGGCAAAAGTAATAACGGTAGTGGTACGAGGATCAGCACTTCAACTGCCGCAACGCTCAATAACTATGGAACATTCAATGATGTTTCTATTAATTATGTCAACGATGGAACCAGCAATCAATTTGGTAGTTCCAGCAATTTAACCATCAATAATTACAATATTTGGAATGTATTAAAAAGTGCTTCATTGGCGAATAACGAAGCAGCCTCTACCGCTACAACATCTGCAACCTTTAATAATTATCACACTGTTAATATCACCGATAGAAAATTTATCATTGCCTCTGGTGTTGATACGGGTATTTACACAATTAGTACCACAGGTGGAGCTGTGACTGGCTTATTAGAAATCAATAACGGTAATCGAACATTCCAAAATTTATCTGAAATTGCTGGTGATTTATTAGTCTCTGGGGGGAATGTTAGCTTTGACTCTGGTTCCATTTTTACCCCTAATGGTACCAATCTACTCGTCACTGACGGCACGGTTAACTTTAACAATACAATGACGCTGGCTTGGAACGATGCGATGCAGTCTGGTGGCACGATCAATATTGGTTCTAATGTGACTTTTTCAGTTCCTAGCAACGCTTTAACTGTCTATGGTGAATTAGATTTAGATGACACCATCTTAGTGCTTGATAGTTTAACGGTTGATGGCACTCTTGCCGGTACTGGCCAGATAACCGCGACTAATTTTAACTGGTTAAGTGGTGAGATTAGTGGCACGAGAATATTAAACACCACTAATAGTGAGCTTGATAATACCGGGCTTACCCTGACGGATGTGACTTGGAATAACCAAGGCACTGTCAATTGGAATGGAAGCGTTGCTGCCAGTAATGCGTCTACACTTAGCACCAATACAGCCATTAACAACCTCACTGGCTCACAGTTTAATCTCACATCCAGCAAAGGAAATAGATTAACTGGACTGATCAATAATGACGGCACCATCACTAAAGTACTCGCGTCAGGTAATCCAGCATCGCCATGGAACACCTCATCTCGTATTGGTGTTATCAATAATGGCACTATTAATGTTGAGGCCGGACTTCTAGAAATTTATGGTGATGGCTCTAATCCTATTACTGATACAGGTAACTATGTTACATCAGGAACAGGGACGCTACTCTTTAAAGCAGGCCTAAGAACAATCAGTGGCGATGTGTCGGGCGATATTGATTTTGATGATGCCGACGTTACCTTTGATGCCAGTTCTACCTATACATTGACCGGCGATATGGAAGTCGAACAAAGTAATGTCTTTTTCAATGGCACCGGTGCTTTAAATCTAACTAGCCTCACCCATCGTTATAAAAAGTTAGAATTTTATAGTGGCACAACACTCAATATTGGCAGTCTCTCTAGTGCTTATGGTCAGACTTTTGTACTGGATACAGGCAATCTGATTACCGTTAATGAGTTAACACTGGATGGATATCACACGCTTACTGGTGATGATGATATTACCGTTAATACCACATTAATAATTAAAAATGGCTCCTACTCCGTATCCTATTTAGGCCCTACTATTGGAGGTAATCGCACCTTAAGTACTTTGGGGCAAACAATTATTCAGTCACCACAAGTAACGATTAAAGACAATGTTGTTTGGAATAATGCCGGCACCGTGAACTGGAATAAAATTCAAGGCTGGAGTCCCACAGCAAATAGTATTTTTTATATTAAAGATAATGCCACCTTTGCTAATTTACTAAGCGGTACATTTAATGACAATACCGAATCACCCAGCATATCGAGAATTATTACCAATACGGCAATAGTCAATGAAGGTAATTGGTATAAAACGAGCGTCTCCCCCACTAGCCATATTTCAGCATCCGGCATTGCGGGTGCGTTTAATAATGATGGTCAGATTTTTGTATCATCTGGTCTACTAGAACTCGCCACAACAGGAACAGATAGCGGTAGCTATAGCATCACTGGTAGTGGCGATTTACGCCTATCGTCGGCACGAACATTTGTCAGCGGCTCAAGCATGACCTCACCACACTTATTTCAAAACAGTACTGTTAGTTTTGAGGCAGGCTCTAATCTCGATGTAGATGATTTAGACATTTACGGCACATTAACACTCAACACCGGCAGCACCATTAACCTCGCTGATTTAAATGTTTATGGCATTTTGCAAGGCAGTGATGAAGTAAACGTCAGCACCCTCTTTAGCTTAGATTTTAATGATTCTATTTCCGGTATCACACTTAATACTGCCAGCACCGCCACTAGCACCATCAATGCGATTGGACATATGACTGATGTAACTTGGAATAATAGTGGCATAATCAATTGGGACTCAGGCGCTAGTGCTTTAGGTTATTTCTTCTTCAATGGCAGCAGTACTCTGAATAATAGTGGTACTTTTAATGACTTGAATAACAATGCCACCCAAGTCACATTCTCGACCGACGATATCACCGCTACGATTAATAACAGTGGAATATGGAATAAAAATGGGGCGACGCCGATCAGTTTGATCTCGACAGCTTTTCATAATACTGGAACCGTTAATACCAATATTGGCAGCTTAGATGTTGACGCTGCTTTCGCCAATACTAATGCCAGTCCGGGTGACTTTTTCATTGCGGCCGGTGCCAGCTTAAATCTAAGTTCCCCCACTGTGCTTGATCATCCCAATGACTTTTCGGGTACGGGTGACGTTATCTTCGGTGCTGGGCAAGTCACCTTTGATGGTAGCCAAACGGCTTATATCAACCAAACTACAAGCTTTTCTGTCGATGCCGCGGGTGATAATCCACTACAGTTTATTTCATTTGATACCGCAGCGATTGCCCATGGAACCTTAACGGATTCAACATCTGGAACCGCTAGCTATACTGCTAATGGCACATTAAGCTATGTACCTGTTACAGACTATACCGGCCCTGATACCTTTCACTTTGTCATTCAAGATAGTATTGGCACCAATGCCTTAAGTGGCACCATGACGATTAATGTTATTCCTCCCGTCTATACATGGTCTGGTGCTACATCAGGAACAGCATCATGGGCAGATGCTGCCAACTGGGGAGGAACCGTTCCGGAACCGGGCAGTGACGTTATCATTCCTAATCAAGCAGGTAGTGTCGATATTGTATTTAATTCGGGTAGTTTATTTATTAATACTTTAACGGCCAATGAGAACCTGTCCATCACAGGGGGAACACTCACCATTGGTGATGATATTAGCGACATATCATCATTTTCACTGGGAACGACTCTCAGCTTATCGGGCGGTACATTCAGTGGGGCTGGGACTATAAATGTTTTTGGTGACTTTAATTTATCAGGTGGAACACTATCAGGTAGCGGAACATTAGACTTAAGCGATACTACAGGCTATACCATTTCAGGTAGTGGCAATCCTATTTTAAATGGCATGACGATGAAGTTTGCTGATGCACTGACTATATCAACAGGTTCATTTACCGTGAAAAGTGGCAGCATGACCGGCGTAAATGGCTTATCTATTCAAAATGGTGCCTCTTTTAACTTATCAAATGGTAGTTTCACCTCAACTAATGGCATCACGATTGATGGTGACTTAACCATGTCTGGCGGTTCATTGGCATTCCCGGGTGGCACACTTGATATTAACGGTAACCTGAATTGGAGTGGAGGCTCGATCGCTATTGGTAGCGCCTTTAATGTAAATTCTGGCGGTTCTCTTCTTGTCAGCGGCTCACCTAGCGCAGGTACTGGCACTATTACTCTGCTTAACGGCGGCCTTCTAGGTGGCACGGGCACTTTAGCAGCTAATATTAATAATACTAGCGGTAATCTCTCCGCCGGTAATTCGCCCGGCACCTTAACTATTCAGGGTAACTTGGCGCTAGCAGCGGGTAGTACAACGACAATGGAGATAACCGGTCTAGTTCAAGGTAGTACAACAGTACCAGGAGGTTATGATTATATTGAAGTCGTCGATAACCCTGCAACGCCTAGTATCGTAGAAGGTAATGCCAGCTTAAATGGCTTACTTAATATCATTACCAGCAGTTATGCCGGCGAAGCGATTAATGATAGTTTTAATTTTATTCAAGCAGAAAACGGTATATCGGGTGCCTTTAATTCAATTACGACCACGACTGGCTATAGTTACACGCCCTCAATAATCGGTAATATTTTTAATCTATTGACGACAGCTATCCCCACTGTTGTAGTGGCAACACCGCCTAGCGCTCCACTCAATATTACTGTTTATAATGATGACCAAGTTGATGAGGTAACCATCTTAGATGGTGAGTTTATATTCCCTGAACCCACACAATGGTTCCCTGAGCCAAGTGAGTCCGATTCAGATAGCTCAGAAAATGGAGACAGTGTAGATTCTGCCAATCAGGGCGAGTCAAGTGTCGCTTCCCTTATCCGCAGTGATGTCGTTAGCGGAGAGGTGCAAATATGTCGTTAACATATAAGACAATACACTCTCCTCGCCACGACGGGTATACCTTCTTTTTCTTAGTGCTTTTATATTTGCTTAGTTCAACTTCCGCCTTGGCAGCCGAAGCAGTTGGCGCGGTCACTTTTTCTCGTGGTACTGTTGCCGCACATGCTATAGGCCAACAGCCTCGTCTTCTCGGTCAAGGTGCAGATATCTTTGAAGGCGACAATATTCAAACATCTGAACGGAGCTTTGCCGTTATTCTCTTTGTGGATAACACCAAAATCACTGTCAGACCGAATAGCAGTTTATCCATAGCTCAGTATAGCCATCAGTCAGCAGACAATAGCGCCAAACTTGAACTCCATCAGGGTGGGCTCCGGACAAGTAGTGGTGATATCGCAAACCGTAATCCAGAAGATTTCCAGATCATTACCCCCGACACGTCAATCAAAGCACAACAAGCTGATTTTTCTGTCCGTGTGTGCCAGCAACAGAGCTGCCAAATGGAAGAAGACACGCTACAAAAAGGTAGCGCAATCATCAAAAAAGAAGTGATTGCTCGAGTGGTTGAAATTAAAGGCTTAGTTGAGGCAAGCAACACCGAACACGTAACTCAAGAGAGACGCCCTCTTGCTGTAGGCGCTCCGTTGTATAGTGCTGACACCTTAATAAGTGAACAAGATGCTTATGCCGTCATTGTCTTTAAAGATAAAGGTCGTATGACACTGGAATCGAACTCTCAATTTGCTATTAAAGAGTATCGTTTCAATGAAATAGGCGAGGAAAATACAGCGCTTTATAATCTAGTCACTGGTGGAATGCGTGTTTTAACAGGCCATATTGGTAAGGCTGATGAACAGGCGTATAGCATTAATACCCCGGTTGCGACGATTGGTATTCGTGGCACTGGCTTTGACTTACTTGACCGTGGACAAGGTCTAAGCAGCAAGGTTTGGCAAGGAACGATTGCCCAAACTAATGATGCAGGCACTACCTTGTTATCAGCGCCTCATGCTAATTTCATCAAAGATAGGCTCTCTGATCCAATAGACATTGATGAGTTAGAAACAAATGGTCCTCGGCCTGATCAGCTGGCAATTGCCAATGAGAATGAATTATTTTCATATCTACAATTAGACAATACTAAAGCGGGCACCTATGTGGATGTTCATGCAGGACATGTACAAGTGGCTGATAGTGATGGTACTCCCGTTGATTTAGGTAGAAATGAAAGCAGCTATACCGATAAAACATCAAAAACAGAGCGAACAGAAAGACCACCTGAATTTATGATTCAAGACCCTTACCCACTTCCTGATGATCAATTTGATGAAAAAATGGCTGATACCTTAAGCTATTCTTTACTCGCAGACAGTACTGATATTCTTGTTGATGCTGAACTCTACCAATGTGTGTGTAAATAATCTCAAAGCATGAGTGCTCTGCTTTAATCGCTTGAAACACATTATCAAATTGCACCTTCACCTTAGTCTCTGTTCTTTTAAAGGATGGTATTAGCCTGCCAAAATAGTATGCCTAAAATAACGGTTACAGCTATTCAATTCTTCCCCGTTATGAAAAAACTTACCGTTTAGGCTTATCTCCATTTTCAATTCTATTTTTTTAAATACTTTATTTTATATATTTGTTTCTAAAACAATCGTTCTATCTTTTACTATTTACCCGCAAAAAAAGGTACTATCTAATTAAATATTAGTTAACCGTCTTACAAAGGGTAATATTTTAATGAAAGTAGCAATGCCGAGTAATATTAGTGCTGAAGCACAGGCCTTCTATGAACAGGATGTCATGGCTATTCCGGACTTCGATTTTACCTCTGTTAGCTCGGTGCAACCTTTACGCGATATGGTTGGCGTACTCTGGGGAGGATTATGTGAACAAATTCCCTACGACTACCATTTTGAATCCATCTCAATCAATGGCATCAACTGTTATCAAATAGATCCACCTGAAATCAGCAATACTGATTTGGTGATTCTTTATGTACATGGTGGCAGCCATATCTTTGGTCACCCGACTCTCTGCAAAAACATTCCAGTCTCCATTGCTCAACACAGTGGCATTCGAGTGATTAGTGTTGAATACCGTTTAGGGCCAGAACATCCCTTCCCCGCAGCTATTAATGATCTTCTTGAGGTAATACAAGGTCTGAAAAGTCATTTCGGTGAGGCTGTTCGTTATGGGATAACGGGACATTCATCCGGTGGTGGCTTGGCATTATCTACCACATTAAAGGCAAAACAGAACGGTTTACCCTCTCCTGCTGCATTAGCATTATTGGCACCGTGGGTTGAGGTTGAATTAAGCGGTGATTCAATGCTGACACTGAAAGAGTTTGATGCCAACCCGCCATCACAGGAATGGTTCTACAATTCAGTGCAGGCATTTATAGGGGAGCACCAGCGTAACGATCCCCTGCTCTCACCACTATACGGTGACTTTGAAGACCTTTGCCCAACGTATATACAACAACCAGGACGTGATCGTTTGCTCAGTGATGCAACCAGACTCAACCGCCGCCTTATTGATGCCAACATCAGCTCCACACTCGATATCTGGGATGGCATGTGGCACGGCTTTCAGATGTTTCCGCTGTTGCCTGAAGCACAACAGGCCAATAAGGTCACCGCCACATTCTTAAAGAAACATTTAGAGAAAGTTTAATTATGCATGGCATCGCTGATAAAAATGAACAAACAAACTGTTATTAATGAGCTGATCCTCAGGATTTATAAAACAGCGCTTGAGCCCAATGAGTGGCTCACACTTCGCCCTATTCTTGCCGATACTTTTAGCAGTTCCATCATTGCTCATGCAGGACAAGGAAAAGGCTTTCAGTCTTTAGGCATAGACAAGCAAGCCAGACAATCCTATGAGCAGTATTACGGCCCACGCAGCATATTATTTCGTGATATCGCGGATAACTATCCCACGGGGACGGTGTTTGCCGATCAAATGGCCTCTAATTATGAGGAATACCTAGATAGTGAAACCTACCACGACTACTTTAAACCTCATCAGGCTGAGCATTTATTAAGTGTCGTCACCAGTAATGACGAAGACGAGGTGACGTTTGTCTCGCTCCGCCGTTCTGAAAAAAAAGGGTTTTACAGCAAAGAAGAAGTCGAACTTGCCAACTTACTAATGCCACATTTAGTACAAGCTCACCAAATGGCGAGAGAGTTTGGCCAAAAAGATTTATTAACTCATGCCTTTGAAGATGCATTTGATAAATTATCGACAGGCATTGCCATCATCAGCAAACCTAATCACGTCATTTTTGCCAATCAGGCTGCTGAACAACTTTTTAGCCGAGGCGATGGCTTAAGCACGAAGGCTAACAAACTGCATGCTAACAGCCCGCAAGCTGATTCAACATTACAGGCCGCCATTCATCAGTTATTTGAGGTGGTCGATGGTGAGTCTTTTAACGCTTCCAAACCGTTATCAATTGCTCGCACGATAGCGGCAAGACCTTATCAGGTTTCACTGATGCCTTTAGTTCAGGATGTATTAGCCAGCCACAGTAATCATGAATTATTGCTAGTGATGATGCATGATCCTGATGCCCAAGCTCTGAACAATGAACTGTTGCTCACCACCCTATATCAATTAACGACAACTGAAGCTCAGGTTGTAGAAGCGATGTGCAATGGATTGAGCGTTGCTGACATAGCGTTAACGCTTAATAACACTGACAATGCCATCCGTTTTCACATCAAAAATATTTTCCAAAAACTGCATGTGAAACGTCAAAGTGAACTGGTCAGCCTTATCTTAAAAGGGCCTTTTTCTCAGCTACTTTAACAACACAAAGACAGTGTTGAAGCTATACTGTGCCAGTTTGTTACTTTCATTGTTTATTCTATGTAATACCCCTCTATTTACAACGTGACTGTTACTGTATAAAAGGCTATATTAGAAAGGTTATCATTACTAACTCAATAACAAAAAAATGGACCAACAAAAAGCCATTAATGACTTAATCCGTAGGATTTATAAAACAGCCCTTGATCCTGTTGAATGGGATGATCTACTGGGATTGTTAGCGGATAGCTTTAGCTCGCCAATCATTGCCAGCCTCGATCAGAGTGTCAAGTCAGGCCAAGCACAGCGTTCACGGTATGTAGGCTTAGAACAGCAGGCACTACAAGACTATGAAGAATATTATGGGCCACGAAGTGTATTGTTTCGCGATATTGCTGACAATTATTCTAGTGGTTCGGTATTTCTTGATGAAATGTCTTCAAACTATCAAGAGTATCTAGCTAGCGAAACCTATCATGACTATCACAGAAAGTATCAGGCAGAGCGTGGTTTAAGTTTATTAGTCTCGAATACCAAGAACCAAGCAAATTATATTGTCCTTCGCCGTCCAGAGAAAAAAGGCTATTACCGTAAGGAAGAAGTTGAACTTGCCAACTTGTTGATGCCTCATTTGGTGCAAGCCAACTACATGGCAAGAGAGTTGGGGCAAAAAGATTTATTAACCCATGCCTTTGAAGATGCGTTTAATAAATTATCTGCTGGCATTGTCATCATTAACAAACCTAATCACGTCATTTTTTCTAATCAAGCTGCCGAACAACTTTTTAGCCGAGGCGATGGCCTGACAATGTTAGGTAAAAAACTGCATGCCAATCAGCAGCAAGCTAATTCAGAATTACAGGCCGGTATTCATCAGTTATTTGAATGGGTCGACGGTGGCTCCGTTCACTCATCCAAACCACTATTAATTGCTCGCACGATAGCGGCAAGGCCTTATCAAGTTTCACTCATGCCGTTAATTCAGGATGTGTTATCCAGCCACAGTAGTCATGAATTGGGCTTGGTGATGATTCATGATCCTGATGCACTAGCACTCAATAGTGAACAGTTATTAGTCAGTTTATATCAATTAACTATGGCTGAAGCTCGTGTTGTAGAGGCCTTATGTAATGGTCTTAGCGTAGCTGAAATTGCGGCGACGCTGAATAACACTGAAAATGCTGTTCGCTTTCACATTAAAAATGTCTTCCAAAAGTTACATGTGAAACGTCAAAGTGAATTGGTCAGCCTAATTTTAAAAGGCCCTATGTCACAGCTTTCTCAAAAGCGGTAATTGACATCAATACCATAGGTGACGGGTTCATTCCATAAGTCGCCAACAATACCCAAACTGGAAACATCATTCACATAATGACGGTATTCTTCATTGGTGAGGTTTTTTCCCCACAGTGCTATTTCAAACGAATCATCTTTTGATGCCAATGCAATTCGAGCATTCAGTAAGCAATAACCCTGCTCATGAGCGGTGTGTACATTAGATGATTCAAGATGCCGATCAGTACGGTAACTAAAATCACTCATGGTAATGACTTTCAGGCCATTTGACAGTGGGTATTCATATCGAATCAAACCATTAAATGTCCATTCTGGACTATTGAGTACTTTATTACCTTTTTGGCTTACTCCAGCAACAAAAAACTCACCGTATTCAGCATCTAACCAGCCTACGCTTAATTTAATATCCAGTCCGTTTGTTGCTTGCCACCATGCTTCAACTTCAGCACCAATATGTGTTGCAGAATCCGCATTCGTGGTGATTAAACCTGGTGGTGTCGGCCCATCGGCATTGATTTGGGGATTACTAACATCGTAATAAAAGATCGACGAATTAATTTGTAAGCGTTGGTTTAAAAGTGTAATTTTTGAACCAATCTCATACGCAAGAATTTCTTCTGGCTTATATTCACTGAATTCCTCAGTTGAAAAAGCGAAGCCGCCGTTAAACCCTCCACTCTTAAACCCAGTTGAAATATGTCCATAATAAAGTTGATTTGCATGCGGTTGATAGTTGAGGCCAAGCTTGAATGAGAGATTCTGAGTTCGGTGGTAATCCTCTCGTTGTGCCAAAGTTAGAAAGGGGGCGCTGAGTTTATTTTCGTCACCAAGTGTCGGCGCACTGGCAAGTTGAGATTGAGTTATGCCATCAAAGTGTGATTGTTCCCATGTGTAGCGCAGGCCAGTTATCACAGTCCAATCATCAATAAGGGGATATTCAGTATGGGCAAACAAGGCAATAGAGTCCGTTGTTTGGCCATAAGCTGTGGCTGTGGCTAAACCATTAAATGGAGGTAATGGGTGTTCAGCTGTATCTAACACATTGACCACATCTAATTCATCATGCTGAAAGAACATTCCCACTAACCATGAGCCGTTATTTTGACTGCGTGAGTTAAGTCGAATTTCTTGAGTGTACTGGTGTAATTCGTTGAACCAATCAACCTCTAAGGCAATAATCGGGGAACCATCATCGTCTTCATGTGTATCACGCTGATAATATTCATAAGCCGTAATAGAGGTCAGTGTTGCCCATGACAAGTCAGTCGTCAAACGTAATGATGAACCAAAGCTCTCATCATTCAAATTATTTTTACTGTTCGCATTAACGGTATAGGGATCATTATCGCCACCGCTGTCACCTGATGGCAGTACACAGCCAGTAGAGTTTTTAGAAAAAGAGTGGGTGAAATAGGCGGGACATGGACGTAATATGCCCGGAAACACACTGGCATCATATGTTCCTCGTACACCATGTGCCATAAACTCAGAGCGATCTCGTCCACCATGAATCGAAAAAAGGAGTTCAGTTTCGTCACTGGGAAACCAGAGCAATTGCCCTCGAAGAGCCAGCTCATCAAACTGGCCTGAGTTTTCTCCCGTAAAACGATTATAAACTGGCCCATCTGAAGATTGACGTGAATAACCGGATAATCGACCTAATAAAACATCATTAATGGGGCCACTGATATAGCCCTCAGCCTCTTTTCTATCAAAACGGCTATAGGACAAATTAAGTCCTGCTTCAGGGTCAAATGTGGGCTTTCGAGTGGTGTAATTGACTGACCCGCCGGTAGTGTTGCGACCGAATATCGTGCCTTGCGGCCCTTTTAACACTTCGACTCGTTCCATATCAAACATCGAGCCGCTAAGCTGAAATGCCTTGCCAAGGTAGATCTCATCCATATGCACAGCAACAGGGGAATCGGTGTTAGGTGCAAATTCACTCGCCCCCATGCCCCGTATCGAAATAAAAGGTAATACGGTTTTAATTACTTGCACATTACTTGTGTGGTTTTCAACATCTGTGGGACGTCTCACCCTAAATTCGTTTATGTCTTGTTCTGACAGTGTTGTGATCGCGATCCCGATATCCTGTGCATTTTGTTCGGTTTTCTGCGCCGTAACGGTCATCCCTTCTAACATCCCCACATCCACTTGTTCCGTTGATGTTGGTAGTTGTTGAGCAAATGCCTCTTGGCCAATAAGTAACAAATATAAAATTAAAAATAACTTATTCAACTAAAAACCTTATTTTTTAACTAATAATATAAAGATACTTTATTTATAAAGTAAGCAGTTAAATATCCATATTGTGTTGTTATCATAACTTATAAATTAATGACAAACCACCACAAATTATTGCCATCACACTGATTTAAATGTGTTTTTAAAGTGTATGGCCTGCGGAGTTTAAATAGTCTTGAAATAAATTCCAGTCAGCTTGGCAGTTGTCACTCTCTCCTACCTATTTAGGTAGTGGCAAGATCATCACTAGTCATTATCATTGACTCACAGATGTAGTAAACAATTTCTGACAGGGTGATGCAGTACTAAATTATCAGAATGAAATAGAACTAATAATGATAAGGCAGTAGAAATGACACAAGAAAGCCCAATAAAGAGTAAATATCAATTATGTCGGCTTGAACAACTGGCACGGCTAGGGCTGCCCGCACACCTTTTTGTTCCTGCTTTATTAAAAGAGCTACATCATGATATTGCTTCCATCTCAAATTCATTTTTTTGGCAGAATCAAAACGGTACGCCAGATACCTTATTAGATGAGTCTATCAATATAGATGTGACTAATGAGCTTATCTCCTCCATGTCTAGTGGTGCTTATGACAAATACACTCATGCGAATAATTAGCTGCAGCAGATGGATGCCCCCACGACGACTTCGGATTGCTATGGAAACTGCCCCTACCTAGCCGATTTTTATAATACTGTTTTAATTCCATATGGCTATTTCAATAGTTTATTTATTCCCATCAATCAGCCAGAAACTAGGACTAGACTGGGTGTTTTAATGGTACATCGGAGTCGTGGAGAAGCTAATTTCACCCAGCAAGAACGCGAGTATTTATTGCATGTTGCCGAGATTATTGCCTATGGCTTGTCACAACCAGCACTGGATAGTATTTCGACAATGGATGGTTGGGAACAGGGGCTATTGATTGTCGATAAAAATAGACAGCTACAGTTTTCTTGTTCGACTGGTAAAAAACTGCTTGCCCTTGCTACAGATTCTATTCCGAACAATAGAAGCAATGGTGAGGTGAGGGACTTGAGTATTATTAGTGGTCTAGAGCCATTAATAGAACGAATACTTATCTCTGATAAGCATAAAAGTATTAATTTAGACTCAACGATTAAAATAACAAATACATGGGGTGAATTTATTCTTCGTGGTTTTTTAATCAATGACTCTTCTGATAACTCTCCCAAAATTAGTTTCAATATCAGCTTGCAAGAGCCTTTTGTATTAAAGTTGTTCAGCCGCATAAAAATACTAAACTTGACTCCGAGACAAGAAACGATTGCTCTACTATATGCAGCTGGAGATCAGCATAAGATTATTGCCGATAAACTGGATATCAGTCTTCATACCGTAAAAGAACATGTGAAGAATATTTGTGATCGCCTTGGTATCTGCTCTCGCTCTGACTTGATTTCACACATACTGTGTAAAAATACAGAAGTCACCACTCAATAATTAGCATAGCGGCTAAATCACTATCATCCACAAAGCATGACTGTATCTTCATTCATTCAAGATATCAGCGTAAGATTTTGAAGTCACCGCCCACTAATTTAGTTTTTTCTTTTTTCCTCATTGCTCTATGGCGGGTGAAACATCGAACACACATTTATGCAAATTGATTGCTACAGTTCTTCGTGACAATTTCTACCCCACTAACAATGATGCTAAGGCATCAAATCCATACCGTAGTGCATCAGCCGCACCATTTGAAGAAGAGTCTTTAGACGGTCACAAGTAGAGACGTGGAGAAATAATAAATATAGCTAATTATTAATGGCCATGACTTGCCCCGCCATAGCGAATAGAGTGTACTTCATGATAATTGAGATAAAAAAATCCCCAAATAATGGGGCTTATATATATCTTGGTGCCGATGGGCGGAAACAAGCGTCGGCACCAAACGTCACATTAAAAACATTTAACATATTGTTTTTATTTAACTATTCTGATTCAGAAGATTTGGCTACACTATCGTCGTATGTACCTGTTTTCAATCAAGGTAATATCCTTCCCACCTTGATTAATCAAGTTCTGCCTAAATTAGCGTTTCTCTAGTCGTTTATTTTGAGATTCAACTTCTTTTAATAATTCATCCCAACTATCAGGAGGATGACCGCTATTAAGCATTTTTTCAAAAATTCGGTATGCATCCGTCTTGCTGTCATAAGCTCGTTTTGTACTTTCATCATTCACCCAAGCGTAAACAATAATTTTACTTTCTAGATGAAAACGAAAGAAAAGGCGGTATTGTTGAAAAAACTTGGCTCTAAACCAATGCTTATGCTCAGCACCTAATGTATTGCCCTGCCTATACTCTGATAATGTTGGATCTTGAGGAATAACATCAAAGGCAAGTTTTTCAATGGCAGCTAGGCGTTTAGTAGCATTTTTCTTTTTATAATTATCAGGATCTTTTTGTTGTAGCTTTTCCACTTGCTTAATGAGGGATTCATTTTGTTCTAAAAATAGAGGATGGCCAAACAGTGTCCAGCCATTAACGACTAGTGGTTCTAATTGCTTCAAGCTTAATCATCCTGATCTAACAGTGGACGGTCCAAGTCAATATCAACATCAGATGTTAATTGTTTCATTCTAGTCGCTAAATTTCTATCTAATGCTGTAAGACGGTCAGGATTATGACTCAAGTCACTTGCTAACAAATTTAAAAACTCACCAAGAACAGGATCACTCTCTGACATTTCAGCACGTGAAATAACCACATCACCATTAGACTGAATGCTATAACGTAATTTATCCCGTTTATGTAAATCTAAGGCTTTTCTAACAGTTTCCGGAATCGTGGTTTGATAGCGATCAGTTAATTTTGATTCACTACTCAAGATTGATGTATTCATAATCATCTCCTATTCCAAACAGGGTAATGCAATTGCATTACCCTGTCAAATAAAGATTATAGTAAACAAAAAAATAAATAAGTTTGATTCTAGCAATCTCTTGCACTTGTTAATAAGCCTTAATCATATTGGGTATAATGTTTTCCTTTGCTCATAAACACCTCTATTTGAAGTTACATTGTAACTGTTAAAAGTGTCTAGCAAAATGTGGGAAGTCCACTCTGAGAAGTATCCCTATCCACTCAGCAATAAAAGGCATGGTAAATAAACTCAAAGAAACAAGTTCCGATGGGTATTTGGTGTCCGAATTACTGAGGGGTGGTCGAGACAATAAACGCCTACACAATATAAGCAAAAAGTTTGGACACTTGAAAGACAAGCTAGGCTACAAAGGTCGCTCCACAGTTTTCCATTCATATCGACACACAGTAATCACCCTGCTCCATAATGCTCATGTACCAATGGAAAGAATTGCTGGAATCGTCGGGCATACTGACGACATGAACTTTACCCTAGACACGTACTCGGATGGGCTTAGAAGTGAAGAGGCTACTAAGGTAATTAACAAGGTTGATTATGGTGACGTCGTGAACAAGCTAGTAACGGAACTTACCGAGGCTCTTAGCAACTAGTAAAATACTGCAAACTCTAGAGATACCATGTACTAGTCAGTAGAAGTATCTATATTTAACTCTTCAATATCACCCGTACAGGTATTTACTTTGAAAGGTTTACCTTTTATCTCTTGAATCTCATAGCATTGCTTCTGCTCATACAAATGCCCATCCCAGTGAACAGAAAAAAACATTGCCGCCGCCATGGCCGCAAACCCGAACACTACAAGCCCCACCCCTAAGCCGTCACCTATTGCTTGTAAACCTTTGCTATCAGAAATCTTCTCGATTGACTTTGCGATAACTTCCGCTTTTGACGGCTCATTGGTGCTCATAACTGCATCCTTAATTCTATATGCCAGAAAATAAAGGTATTTTACTATAAAAACTCGAGGGGGCATTAATATATAAGGAGAGCAGAGCTCCCCCCTATGGACTTTTATTTATCTCCACAGGCGCTTGGATGTTATATTTATACTTTCATTAAAGAGGGTATTACACATGGTCATGGAAGCATTGGTTAGTATTAAGACGGCATGGGATGTTGCGAAGATAGTTAAGACGGTCTCAGATGACTTGGGGAGTGCAGAGCTAAAAATGCAGGTAGCCGAACTAATGAGCGCGCTAGCTGATGCCAAGGTGCAGGCCGCAGAAACAGTTGAGCTAGTTGCAGAGCTTGAAAAGATTATTAAAACTAAGTCTGAAATGAGCTTTGACGGTAACATGTATTATAAAAAGAAAGATGGTGGCGACAAAGAAGGCCCATGGTGTCCAACATGCTATGACGTAAAGAGCCTAGAAGTGAGACTACATAGTGGCAACTACCAAGGGATTATAGTGTGGGATTGCAGAAACTGTAAGCAAGAATTTTCATAGAAACAAGCCGTACTCACAAGTACACACGCCATTACACCTGTTTTCCATCAAAATGAATACACCTCAACCCTTGCAAGCAGGTGTCGAGTGGGGTAGTATTTGAATATCTAGACATGTCGATACACCTTTGGAGGTGCAAGTAATGGGTTATTCAATCGGATACATAAGGGTTAGCTCTGCTGACCAGAATACAGATAGACAACTAGCAGATATCAAGCTAGATAAGGTCTTTACTGATAAATGCAGTGGCGGCACAACAGACCGCCCACAGCTTCAGGAGATGCTCAGGAATCTACATAGGGGTGACACCATTTATGTGCATGAGATATCGAGACTAGCAAGAAACCTCAATGACCTTTTAGACCTAATCGACAAGATTAACGGCGAAGGGGTCAAGCTAATATTCGTTAAGGATGGAATCACCTACGACAAAGAAGACAAGAACCAGAAGTTAATCTTATCTATCATGGGTGCAGTGGCGACCTTTGAGCGTGACATGATTAAAGAACGACAAGCTGAAGGGATTGCTATAGCCAAAGCCAAAGGAACCTACAGTAACCGCAAACAATCAAAGGCTATCAACACAGAAGGCGTTCAGAAGTCACTCACGGAAGGGATGTCGGTACGCAAAACAGCTACTAAGTGGAAGGTGGCGCCATCGACAGTATCTAGAATCAAGAAAACAATGGGGTAGAAGCTTTTGAGAGCCTCGTTAAGCCCTCTAAATATGCAGATATGGAATAGTTCCACATGTAGACATATCAGGCTCTTACAGCGTATCTGAGAGTATAAATTGGGCTGTATACACAGGTCAACTGTTTAGTATCATTTCTTTTCCAATTAACCAAGAAGGAATGAAAAGATGTCTATCGTTATCGGCAAGTATGAAATTGAAATAGCACGAACACACCTATACTTTAATCTCCCAGTTATCGGAAGCTGTTGTATAGGTGCAGATGGTGAAATCACATGGAATTAACTCTGATTTAAAGTGGTTTAGAAGTGGGCTCTCGGCAGTCTTTTTTTGATGCCGAGAAGTTTCAGTTAAATCAGCAGGTTACGCCCACCCCCCCCACTACTATGTAGCTCTCTCTAAAGAAAACGTAAAGTTCTACCCCGCACCTTAGAAGAAGGAAGCCAAAGTAATCGGCTTGAAGCCCTTTAAAAGCGTGCCCCCCCTCCCCTTAGGAGAAACAGGTCAAAAAGAACTCTCCCCCTATAGGACTACTAGCTAAAAAATAGCAGACCTCTAAACGCCTAATTCACCCTCAAGAATCAACTAGGCATCCCTCGAAGTCATCAACGACTTCACACGTCCCGAACACATTCACACATTCATCACAAAATAACGCTCACTAACCCCAGAGATCGATTTGTGTGTGCCTGAGATGGGATGTTTTACTAATCCACTATGGAAAATAACCATGAACAATGAACTACCAGACGACCGTCCGGCAACTGACAGCGCCTTAAAGTCTTTACACCGAGAGCTAGCTCGCAACCTAACAGCCACCCTGAAAGGTGACACCCAACCTCTTCCCGCCTCCTTCATTCAAGAAATTAGATTATTACTAGTTGATAACGGTATTGATGTTGAAAGCATGAAGACCGCTCAAGGCTTTACCAAGCTGACAATACCTCTAGAGACCTTTGACGACAAACCAGTTAGATTTAGCTCGTTACCACTGGAGAGCTTCGACGACGTTACAGGGGAAGCTCACTAATGAAGTTTGAAGGTAAGGTAGCCAAGAACTCGAGATTAACCTGCCTTGTGTCAGGGTGTCAGTCTCGAAGAAGTGGTGTAGCTAGGTATTGCCGCCGCCATACCAACTTGAACAACAAGCACGGGCACCCGCTCGGCTTTAACATCAAGCTTAAAGAGCATCCTATGACTGTAAGACTAGTTGAGCGATTCCTACAGCTTAACTACAAGAGCGAAGGCATTCAGAGGTCGCTCGAGATGCTGGAAGATTGGATGGCCAAAGCCGCTGAAGGCTATGCGGTAGCAGGTGGTATCCACACGACTAACCTTTATCAAAACAGGGTGAAGGCAATAGACATCATAGAGCAAGCGGCTGTTATTTATCTGCTATCTCATGAGTCTGAGATGATTCACCTTGAGACACCAAGAGGCTTAAACACTGCAATGGGTAGCAAGGTTTTATTACTAGCTCCTACTCGAATAGTTACCAGCGGAGCAGTTCAGAAAAGAATTAGGCCAACACCTAAAGATAAAAGAAAAGTGGGTGAATTCATGATGAGCAATCTAGGGATGCTATTTGCCAGCATGAAGATAACCATTGATAAGCACAAGAAGAAAACTGAACAGCGAGAACAAGCAGTTCGAGCCTCAGTTTTCACGATGGAAACACCTCACACACTAACAATTAAATAATTAACAGGAAAATAAAATGACAACTAACCAAAATAACGAATTCGTAGATGCAAGCGACAGTGGCGTAAGAAGAATGATTCAGACTAGCAATGCACCACAGGACATAGAGATACCTCATGAACCAATCAGGCACAATCCATCAGCTAGACATACAAGTGCTAATGGTGAAATAACAGACCTAGGCAGTACGGGCTTTAATACTGCTGAGTTTATTGGTGGTGAGACTGAAGGTGTTATAGCTACAGCCGTGACCCCTTGGGGGGCACCCGCTTTGGAGCATAATGCTAAGACACTGGCAACAGTCGGTGGAGTGCAAACCACTCTAGAGAATGCACAGCAAATGGGATATGTAACTAAGAATGCTATGGGACAGTATGTTGATACGGCACAAGGGGAAGCTTCAGCACCTTTAGATGACCAACAGTCGCAGGATAATTCAGAGCTAGACTATGACCCAATCGATAATCATGAAGAAGCTAACATCACGGAGCTTGAAAGCGCTATAGGCTCAACCAGTTTACTAGCCGCCGCCGCTGAGTACGCTAAAACAGGTGTAATGGATGAGGCGACAATAGCTAAGTATGTGGCTACTGATGGAGGCCATTCAACTGAGCAAGTACATCAAGCGGCTCAACAAATGGTTACAGCTTTGGAAGGTCAGGTGATGAGTTACTTTACTGAGTCAGGGTTACCAGAAGACCTACACGAACACTTCGGAGAATGGGTTCAAAACAATAAAGAGACCGAGTATCAACAAGCCTTCATGAATTTCTTAACGACTCGGCAGTTATCTAGCTGGAATGGCTTGCTTGAAGGTTATGCCGCCCATTCTCGCAAGATGATGAATCAATACAAGCAGGGACGATAGTCTTGGAAGATTACACAATAAAAGTGTCACCTGAGATGGTTGAGCTTCGAGAAGTTACCAAGAAAATCATGTCCGCAATTCTGATGCTGGAGCATATTCCTAAGTGGCTCAAAGATTCTCAGCAAGAAGTAATAGATAAACTCTTCGTTAAACAAGCTGAAATCAAAAAGAGGATAGCTAAAGGCAATTCTGCCAACGACTAATCAATGAAACCAATAGAGCCGCAGGGGTAGTTCCTTGCGGTTCACTAGGAGTAAATATGAGTGAAAAAGAAGCGCGAGCCGAAGCCTTTGCAATGATGAAAAGAACAAACGCGAAGCCCAAGCCTAAATCGAAGCCAAGAGGCAGGAGATACAGGACGGCGGGCAGTGATAGACGAGACGGAATCATTGGGCGTAAATGCTCTCTTGCTGAAGCGATATACAAAGCTAATGGCTAGAAAGTTTGGACTTAAGATGTCCGATATTCGAGTGGATACCTACAGGTTTCAGCCTAGGAATATATTCGTTAATGATGTTAGGCAGATAAACACTAGGAAAAAGCAGAGCCAACAGCAACTAGAAGAAATGGTTAGTTATCTGAAAGCTGATAGCCGACATACTCTCGAACCGTTGAAGGTGTGGCTCGACCCCTTAAATGATATGCATTTTATTGTTGATGGTCACCATAGGATGCAGGCTTACACTGAAGCAGGCTGGAGACCCAACAAGAAGATACCTTGCGTTGTTATTGAGGCTAAAGATGGTCACGAAGCTTTAGCTCGAGTATTCAAAGACAATACAAGAGCCAAGATGGGTTACACCACAGCGGAACGGACAGAGGCGGCATGGAAAGAGAGATGCCGGCTGGAGCGTGACGAAAACCCTCCTAAAGTTAAACACATGAAGGACACTTTCGGCATTAGCATAGGAACTGCCAGCAACTTTAATAAGGTAATCAACCATGTTAAATCAAGAAAAGGTAACCAGCTTCCTGACAAGATGGGAGGATGGAAGTCTTACAGTAAGATGCTGGGTGATGATTACGACAGCAGTAAATCTGAGGATGACCTTAATCATTCTCATGCCACTAGGTTGGCTAACGATATAGCTGAGACCTTTGAGAGATTTAATGTCGACATGCAGATACTTGTAGCTGAGAAGCTGAGTGACCGCATGAATGATTTATTAGGTAGAGATAATCAGGGAAACTTAAGGTGGATAGGCATGTATCTTAAAGATGAACTGGATGATGACTTCTAGTTTCACCATAGTGTTTCATTTTGAACGCTATTAAGTAGGGTTAAAAGTGGTTAAATCTATTGATGCATATAGGTTTAACTGCTTTTCACCTTGACTCGAAAGGTGTACCTTTGGTACAGGTTTAAGATAGAATAAGAAAACCAAGGTGCGCAAAAGAGAAATCAAACAGGCAAAACGTGTAACACTAGCGTGTAACACTTTTGATTTTACAGGTAAAAACCAGAAGCAATATAACCGACTGTTTTAGATAATAAAAAACCCCAATTAATGGGGCTTAAAATATCTTGGTGCCGACGGGCGGAGTCGAACCGCCACGGACTTACGTCCACCACCCCCTCAAGATGGCGTGTCTACCAATTTCACCACGTCGGCATATGGGTTTTACAAGGGTTTAAGGTATTTCAGGAAGATCTGCTGGCGTTTCAATAATGACTTCTTCTATGGCAGGAACGTCAAGTTGAGTCACACTTCCAGAGCGTTCAACTTTTCCTGAGAAGTAAGCTAGTGTCAGGCTGGTAATAAAGAAGACCGTCGCTAAAATAGCACTGGTTCTTGATAAGAATGAGGTTGAACCTTGACTACCAAAAACACTAGATGATGCTCCACCGCCGCCACCAAGAGCTGCAGCACCTGCATCTGCACCTTTACCATGTTGGATGAGGATCAGCCCAACCAGTAGTAGAGACACGACGATATGTAGAATAAGAATTATTGAATCCATTTTTTTAACCTAATTGTTGCTAGCTGCTGCCTGACATATTGAGACGAATTCATTAGCGTTGAGCGATGCTCCACCAATCAATCCTCCATCAATGTCGGCCATTGAAAATAACGGTGCGGCATTATCTCCTTTAACGCTACCACCGTAAAGTATTTGTATTCTTTCTGCTGTATATTCATCATGCTTTTTAATGCGCTCACGCATGAAGGAATGTACATCTTGGGCCCATTCAGGTGTTGCAGACTTACCTGTTCCAATTGCCCATACAGGTTCATAAGCCAACACTGCTTGCGACAATGCTTTAACACCATTTTGTTTAATGACGATGTCTATTAAACGGGCGATGACTTCTTCTGTCTTTCCTTGGTCGTGTTCTTCAGGGCTTTCACCTATGCAAATAATAGGAGTAATACCTTCTTGTGTCGCCATGCTGTATTTTTCAGCAATAATATAATCGAGGACTAACTGGTCTAGTCCTATCTCAGCATAGAGGCAGCGTCGTTCAGAGTGACCAATGAGGACATATTTACAACCAAAATCATTCAACATCGGTGCCGATATTTCACCTGTATAAGCACCATGTTTAAATTGAGATAAGTTTTGAGTACCCCATTTTATATTTGTGCCTGTAAGCGCTTCTTGAACTTGTTGTAAATAAACAGCGGGAGGGAATAAAGCCACTTCAACATCTGAGAAACTATCTGCGTGTGTCAAAACTCCGTCGAGTAGTATTTTGGCAGTCTCACTAGAGCCATTCATTTTCCAATTTCCAGCAACTAATGGTGTTCGCACAAAGATTTACTCATAATAAGGTTAGATCGAGTACACAGACTACCTTTAAGCCCGTTACAAAGCAATATTATTATTAAATCACAGCTTTAATTTAAGACTTTGGCAAGCTTAATGCTTAGTACTATTTATCTTTTAAAAATATGGAACAAAAATGGAAATTCAGACTTCAAATTTTGGTACTCAGACTATTAATTCTGACGATATTATTACGTTCCCAGTGGGAATGGCTCATTTGGAAGAACACAATAAATTCAAGCTGTTCCATCAAGAAAGTGATAATCCAACCGTTTATTATCTTCAATCAATTACTGATGCAGATATTCAAATGTCTATTGTCTCTCCTGAGACGTTTGGTCTTAACTATGAAATTCGCCTATCAGATGAAGAACACGAAAGGTTGCAAATAGAAGACCCTGAAGATGTTATTGTCGTTTTAGCTGTTTACAAGTCATTTGATATTGAAGAGTCTGATGACGAAGGCAATATTAAAGTTCTAGCTAAAGCACCTATCATTATCAATACTGTAGCGAAGCTAGCGATGCAAAAAGAACTAGAAACGCTTAGAGTGAAAGATTAACGTTAAAGTAATGATTCAATCACACTGGCAAGTTCACTTGCCAGTTGATTCGTTATCGTGGCATCACGCCCCTCAACCATTACTCTAATGACAGGCTCAGTCCCTGATGCCCGTAATAAAACTCGTCCATCATCACCAAGCTGATTTTCAACCGCTTCTACTGCTGCTATGACCTTGTCATCATTAGCAAAATCAACCATTTCCTTGATTCGAACATTGATTAAGCGTTGTGGGTATTTTGTAATCACTGAGCGTAGTTCATGCAAACTACTGTTTGTTTGTTGAATTTCAGCCAAGACTTGTAGTGCTGCAACGATACCATCGCCTGTTGTAGTTTTGTCTAAGCAAATAATATGACCGGATGATTCACCACCGACAATCCCACCGGTTTCTTTCAACATTTCCATTACATATCGATCGCCCACATTGGCACGATGTAACTGCATATCAAATTTATTCAGTGCATGTTCCATCCCTAAGTTTGACATTAGGGTGCCGACAACAGCCTGTTTACCTACACCTGCTCGTTGCTGTGCTCGCGCAATGATAAATAATAGTTCATCGCCATCAACCAATTCACCATGATGATCAACCATAATCAAACGATCACCATCACCATCTAGGGCAAGTCCAATATCTGCTTGATTTTCTAACACGGCAGCTTGTAATAATCGTGGCTCTGTTGAACCACAATTTTGGTTGATATTTAAACCGTCAGGCTCTGCTCCCATCACAACCACTTCAGCACCTAATTCTTTCAATACATCAGGGGCAATGTGATAAGTCGCACCATTGGCACAATCAACTACAATTTTTAATTGTGAAAAATCAATTTTTGATGACACGGTACTTTTACAAAATTCAATATAACGTCCAGCAGCATCGTCAACTCGGTGGGCTTTACCTAATTGTGCAGAATCAACAGTCACTAGGTCTTCACCCATCATAGCTTCTATTTCTAATTCAATTTTATCCGATAGTTTTTTGCCCAAGCCTGAAAAAAACTTGATGCCATTATCATGATAGGGATTATGCGATGCACTGATTACAATACCTGCCTGAGCATGGAATGTACGCGTTAAATATGCAATGGCTGGGGTTGGCATTGGTCCAAGCAAATACACGTCCACACCCGCAGCTGATAAACCTGCTTGCAGTGCTGATTCAAACATATAACCTGAAATACGTGTGTCTTTACCAATTAAAACTTTGCTATGCCCTTCTTTAGCAAATACGCGACCCACAGCCCAACCAAGTTTAAGAACAAATTCCGGCGTGATGACACCATCACCGACTCGACCACGAATACCATCTGTTCCGAAATAACGTTTTTTTTGCTCAGTCACAATCATTTACCTGCATTACATGGTCACACATAGAGATAGCCTGTACTGTTTCACGTACATCATGGCTACGGATTATTTTAGCACCTTGCCATACTGCTATCGTGGCTAACGATAAACTGGCAGCTAAACGTTCCTCGACGGACACATTAAGTAATTTTCCAATCATCGATTTTCTTGATACTCCAACTAAAACGGGGAGTTGTTCTGCAATAAGCTTATGAAGATGTTTCATTAATTGTAAATTATGACTTGCACGCTTACCAAAACCAAAACCGGGATCCAATAGTAAATTATTACGTGCTATGCCTGCTTGTTCGCAGACTCTAACACGCTCTAATAAATAGTCGACAACATTAGTCACCACATCATCATATCGTGGGTCATCTTGCATAGTTTGTGGCGTACCTTGAGTGTGCATCAAACAGACTGGAACCTGACATTCCACAGCTGCTTGCAAAGCACCTTCAATAGTCAGAGCTCTGACATCATTAATTAGACCTGCTCCAGCCTTGACGGCGGCTCGCATCACTTCTGGTTTGCTGGTATCAATTGAGATCGGAATATCAATCTCAGCTTCAATCGCTTCAATAACCGGCACAACACGTGCTATTTCTTCTTCAACCGTGACAATAGCAGCGCCAGGGCGCGTTGATTCACCGCCTACATCAATAATAGCAGCGCCATCAGCGACCATTTGTTTTGCTTGCTTTAAGGCATGATCTTCAGAAAAGAACTGCCCACCATCTGAAAATGAATCGGGAGTAACATTCAATATTCCCATCACTTGGGGACGAGTTAAGTCTAATCGCTTACCAGCACAATCCAATATCATAGTATTCAATTAGAATTAGTGTAGATCAGCAGTTTCACCTGAGGCATCAGCATCAGATGATGATTCTGATGATGGAGGTGGTGTTGATGAGCTATCAGTCCAATCTTTAGGTTTACCTGGTTCACGACCTTCCATAATGGCATCAATCTGATCACTATCAATAGTTTCATATTTCATTAATAGTTTAGTCATGATGTGAAGCTTTTCAATATTCTCTTTGAGTAAGTCTTCAGCGCGTTGATAATTACGGTTTACTAACGCACGAATATCTTCATCAATTGATTTTGCAGTCAAATCTGATACAGATTTATGTTGGGTCACACTTCGGCCTAAAAATACTTCACCTTCATCTTCGCCATAGGCCATTGGGCCCATATTGTCTGATAAGCCCCATTTGGTCACCATATTGTGTGCAAGTTTGGTTGCACGTTCAATATCATTTGATGCGCCAGTAGTAACAGCATCAGCACCGTAGATGAGTTCTTCAGCAATACGACCGCCGTATAAGGTCGAGATTTGGCTTTCTAATTGTTGTTTACTATTACTGTACTTATCTTCTTCAGGTAAAAACATCGTGACACCTAAAGCACGGCCACGAGGAATAATACTGACTTTATAAACGGGATCATGGTTTGGCACTAGGCGACCTACAATTGCATGTCCAGCCTCATGGTATGCCGTCATTTCTTTTTCTTTTTCGTTCATGACCATTGAGCGTCGTTCAGCACCCATCATGATTTTATCTTTCGCTTTTTCCATATCTTCCATTTCAACCAGACGTTTGCTCTCTCTGGCTGCAAATAGAGCAGCTTCATTCACAAGGTTAGCCAAGTCAGCACCTGAGAAACCAGGTGTACCACGAGCAATCACGCTTGCTTTAACATTATCAGCAGCAGGTACTTTACCTAAATGAACATTTAGAATTTGTTCACGCCCACGAATATCAGGTAATGGTACGACTACTTGACGATCAAAACGACCAGGGCGTAATAATGCAGGATCTAATACATCAGGACGGTTAGTCGCTGCGATAACGATCACACCTTCATTGCCTTCAAAACCATCCATTTCAACCAATAATTGGTTTAGAGTTTGCTCACGCTCATCATTACCACCACCAACACCCGCACCACGGTGGCGACCGACAGCATCAATTTCATCAATGAAGATAATGCATGGCGCATGTTTTTTAGCTTGTTCAAACATGTCACGTACACGTGATGCACCGACACCCACAAACATTTCAACAAAATCAGAACCTGAAATAGTAAAAAATGGGACTTTGGCTTCGCCAGCAATGGCTTTAGCGAGAAGTGTTTTACCTGTACCCGGTGAACCCACCATTAAAATACCACGAGGGATCTTACCGCCCAGTTTTTGGAACTTAGTTGGCTCACGTAAGAATTCAACTAATTCTCCTACCTCTTCCTTCGCTTCTTCTACGCCAGCCACATCTTTAAAGGTTACTTTAACTTGGTCTTCATTTAGCATTTTTGCTTTGCTTTTACCAAATGACATCGGGTTTTTGCCACCACCGCCACCTTGCATTTGGCGCATAAAGAAAACCCACACACCAATCAATAACAACATTGGAAACCATGAAATAAAGATTTGCATTAACAAACCAGTTTGTTCTGCAGGTTTTGCTTGGATTGTCACGCCATTATCAAGCAAGTCTCCCATCAAACCAGGATCGTAGTCAGGGCTATATGTTGTGAAATTACTATTATCCGTTAGCGTACCTGTAATAGTACGGCCTTGAATATCAACACGTGAAACAGCACCATTTTTCACATTAGTAATAAATGTTGAATAATCAATTTCGCCTTTTCCAGCTTGTTGAGGGCCAAAATTGTTAAATACTTGCATTAAAACTACGGCAACAATTACCCATAAAATAATGTTCTTCATCATGTCATTCAATGTGTGTTACCTCTAGTAACGTTTTCAAATTATTTTAGGCCTCGGCCTAATAAATACACTTCTCGACTGCGTGGTCGTGAAGCATCTGGCTTGCGAGTAATCACTTTCTGGAAGCCTTCTCGCATTGCCTTCATATACTGTTCAAATCCTTCGCCTTGAAATACTTTGACTAAGAAACAACCATTTTTGGTCAAATTAGTTAAAGCGAAGTCTAGTGCTAATTCAACAAGATACATACTGCTTGGCTGATCTATTGAACTCACCCCTGTTATATTGGGGGCCATATCTGATAATACAAGGTCTATCTCTTGACCATTTAATACCTCATTGAGTTCATCAAGAACTGAATCTTCTCTAAAATCACCTTCAATGAAATGTACACCTGTTAGAGGTGTCATAGGCAAAATGTCCAAGGCAACTACTTTTCCCTTCTCGTCCATTTTACGTAAAGCATAATCAGACCAACCTCCAGGAGCACTACCCAGATCAACTACAGCCATACCAGGACGGATTAATTTATCTTTTTTATCAATCTCTTCTAACTTAAATGTTGCTCGAGAACGATAGCCTGCTTTCTGAGCTAATTTGACATAATGATCATCAAAATGTTCGCGCATCCAATCATTACTTGATTTACTTCTTGCCATAAATTCTAAGCCTCGACTCTATCTGAACTAAGTACCAAAACAATACCTAACAAAGTCAGTAACATATAAAGATTTTTACTCAGGCGATGAAACAAATCAAAACGCTCTAATATTACGTCACTGCTTTGAGACATCACCAATTTAATAGCCGCTATTTCAGGTTGTAGATACAAACTAAAGATGAGTGTTAAAACCAACATCAGTACTACAACCCAAAATCGCCATAAACTAAGTACTTGTTTTCCATTTAAAATTATTTTAGCCATGAGTATAATAGTGGCACAAGCCATACCCAATATATTCACTATTGCAAATAACTTTCCCGCATAATTTCCAGCTAAACTAATGTCACCTAATGTTGCAAAAGCCAGTGGAACAGCAAGGTAACCTATCGCACAAAGACTGCCGACCCATAGTGTCAGTAGTAATCTTTCCGATAACAAATTAGCCTTCATAACGGATAGAAGCGATCTCATATTCAATATCACCACTCGGGGCTTTCACCGTGGCAATATCATCTACTTCTTTACCAATTAACGCTCTCGCAATAGGTGATGAAATAGAAATACGATTTTTCTTAATATCAGACTCATAATCACCAACAATTTGGTATGTCACTTCGTCTTCATTCTCAATATTCACTAAATCAACTGTCACCCCGAATACTACGCGGCCATCTTTTGGCAAGGCAGTGGGATCAATAATTTGAGCATTGCCTAAAACACCTTCCAGCTCTTGAATACGTCCTTCAATAAAGCTTTGTTGTTCTTTGGCAGCGTGGTATTCAGCGTTCTCTTTTAAATCACCATGAGCACGTGCTTCAGCAATAGCTGCAACGACTTCTGGACGAGCGGTAAACTTCAATTGTTGAAGTTCATCTTTTAATTCATCAGAACCATGTAAGGTAATAGGTACAGCCATTAGTTTAATTCTCCATGTAATGACTGTAAGCAGTTAACAGTATCATTATTTGTGCTATTTAATGCTTGGCATGTTGCACGAGCAGCAGCCAATGTTGTTGTGTAGTTCACATGATGTTGTAATGCCGCACGACGAATTTCACGTGAGTCTGCTACAGATTGACGGCCTTCCGTTGTATTCACAATTAAGTTAATTTCATCATTCTTAATCATATCGACAATATGAGGCTGACCTTCAGCTACTTTATTAACACGTTCACAGGCGATACCAGCATCAACCAATATTTTCTGTGTTCCTCGTGTTGCTAATAGTTCAAAACCTAAATCAGCAAGATCTTTTGCTATCGCACTGATCGACTCTTTATCCACACCACGTACACTAATAAAGGCTTTACCACCTGTTGGTAGTACAACTGATGCCGCTAATTGTGATTTGGCAAATGCTTCACCAAATGTACGTCCTACTCCCATTACTTCACCAGTAGATTTCATTTCAGGGCCCAAAATAGGATCAACACCTTGAAATTTAATGAATGGGAATACCGCTTCTTTAACAGAGTAATATTCAGGAATCACTTCTGTCGTCACGCCTTGATCAACTAAGCTTCTGCCTGCCATACAACGTGCAGCTACTTTAGCTAATGGCACACCAATCGCTTTAGAGACATAAGGCACAGTACGTGAAGCACGAGGATTGACTTCAAGAAGGTAAATCTTGTCACCTTGAATCGCAAACTGTGTATTCATCAAGCCTACTACACCTAGCTCTAATGCCATTTGACGTACTTGTTCACGCATACGATCTTGGATATCTTCACTAAGACTATATGAAGGCAATGCACAGGCAGAGTCACCAGAGTGAACCCCAGCTTGCTCAATATGCTCCATAATTCCGCCGATTAAGACATCTTTACCATCACATATAGCATCGACATCAACTTCAATTGCATCATCAAGGAAACGATCTAACAGCACAGGTGAATCATTAGATACTGAGATCGCTGTTTTCATATAACGATTAAGTTCTTCTTCGTTATAAACAATCTCCATACCACGACCACCTAATACATATGAAGGTCGTACCACCAGCGGATAGCCGATTTCACTTGCTTGTGATGCTGCTGAATCAGCTGAAAAAGCAAGACGGTTAGGTGGCTGTAATAAGTTTAATTTTTCTACCATTTGCTGGAAGCGTTCACGATCTTCTGCATGATCAATGGCATCAGGTGAGGTACCAATAATGGGCACACCAGCGGCTTCTAAAGCACGTGCTAATTTAAGAGGTGTTTGACCACCATATTGCACAATAACGCCTTTTGGTTTTTCTAAATCAACAATTTCTAATACATCTTCTAGTGTTAATGATTCAAAATATAAGCGATCAGAGGTATCGTAATCTGTTGATACCGTTTCAGGGTTACAGTTGACCATAATGGTTTCAAAGCCATCTTCGCGTAATGCTAAAGCAGCATGTACACAACAGTAATCAAACTCAATACCTTGACCAATTCGGTTAGGGCCACCACCTAAGATCATAATTTTGTCACGATCAGTTGGGTTAGCTTCACACTCTTGATCATAGGTTGAATACATATACGCTGTGTCACTTGAAAACTCAGCAGCACAGGTATCAACACGTTTATAAACAGGACGAACATTCAAACTATGACGATGAGATCGTAATTGTTTTTCTGTTTTTTGTAATAGTTTAGCCAATCGAGAATCAGAGAAACCTTTACGTTTCAGTCCTCGCATTTGCACTTCATCAATCGATGCTAGTGAGTGTTCTTTCAAACCATTTTCAATTTCAATGATTTCTTGAACCTGAACTAAGAACCAAGGATCAATCTTCGTTAATTGTTGAATTTCATCATAGCTAAAGCCATAACGGAATGCATCAGCCACATACCAAAGACGATCAGAACCAGGTAATCGTAATTCACGGCGTAGAGTATCAGCCACATCATCTGCTGTTAAATCAGTGATTTCAGACAGGCCATCACGATCAATTTCTAAACCACGTAGTGATTTTTGTAATGATTCTTGGAAGCTAC
>ENA-OSET01000007-OSET01000007.1-sediment-metagenome-genome-assembly--contig:-NODE-7-length-239993-cov-7.313914_pt1 | contig 239993 bp, 226 predicted proteins | sample MGYA00237882_ERZ534229 | MGnify/ENA primary metagenome ERZ534229 (study PRJEB26408, sample SAMN06266212) | sediment metagenome | isolation source: Hudson Canyon methane seep mesocosm | place... | reverse complement strand
TACCGTAAGGCGCTAAGGTTGATGAAAATGGCAGAAAAATTCTCACTGCCAATTGTTACCTTTATCGACACACCAGGCGCTTATCCTGGTATTGGCGCTGAAGAGCGCGGACAAAGTGAAGCGATTGCTAAAAATCTCTACGAGATGTCCACTCTAAAAACACCCATTATTTCCATTATCATTGGCGAAGGCGGCTCTGGCGGTGCATTAGCAATTGGTCTTTCTGACATAACAATGATGTTTGAATACAGCATCTTCTCGGTAATCTCCCCTGAAGGTTGCGCCTCAATTCTTTACAAAGACGCAACAAAGGCAAATATTGCTGCCGAATCATTAAAGTTAACAAGTAAACACTTGAAAAAGAACAAGCTGGTTGAGAAAATTATCCCTGAACCACTGGGCGGCATCCACCGCAACCCAACTCAAGCCTGCGACTTACTTAAGAAGGCAATTAAAAAACAGTTGAAGGCTGTAAGTGAAATTCCAACCGATCAACTTCTTAGAGAGCGTCACACTAAACTCCTTGGTTTTGGACGATTTAACGAATAAAGACAGCTACTTAAGCGACAAAAATATTGTCGTCGCCCTCAGTGGTGGCGTCGATTCCGTTGTACTCTTACACTACTTGTGCAAGCATTACCCTGGTCAAGTTAGAGCTGTTCACATTAATCACAATCTTTCGATGTATTGTCATCAGTGGCAAGGCTTCTGTGAATCGCTGTGTAAAAAGTCAGAAATTGACTTCACAAGTGTCGACATTAGCATTGAAAACACATCAAACATTGAGGAAATTGCACGTAAAAAGCGCTATCTTTCATTAACTTCAGAATTAAAAGATAACGAAGTATTGTGCACCGCGCACCACCAAGACGACCAAGCGGAAACCTTCTTATTACAACTCTTTAGGGGTTGCGGTGTTGCTGGTTTAGCGGCAATGCCAAACAGCAAACAACTTGATAACGGCGAACTCTACCGCCCTTTTCTAGCGCTTTCCCGAAAACAAATTTTAGAATACGCCGTTAGCAATCATCTTGGCTGGATTGAAGACGACAGCAATCACAACCTTAATTTTCGCCGAAATTTATTGCGCTTAGAATACGTGCCGAATCTTGCAAAAGTATTCCAAGGCTTAGTTGCCAATATAGCCAGAAGTGCTAAACATCAATCCGATGCGCTTGATTTAATTCGTCAATTGGCGGAAATGGACATTGAAAGCAACGCACTAATTAAGAATGGTAAATTGCAAACCGAAGGATTAATGCGCTTAAGTGGCACACGTGCGATCAATGTGATTCGCCACCACCTTAACCAGTTGAATTATTTGTCGCCGAGTGAAAAAGTGATGGCGGAAATCATCACACTGATTGGCGCCAAAGAAGATGCGAAATCTCTGGTCGCTTGGCACGATTACGAATTGCGTCGCTTCCAGGGCGAACTTTACTTTATTGACAAAAAAGCACCTCAACAGATTAGAGATTGCCCACACTTTGTAGAATTCAGTAATTTGCCAAATTTTGCAATTCACTTTCGCCAAGAAGGGCAAAAAGTGAAGTTAAAGGGGAAAAAGCACTCGCAAAGTCTTAAAAAAGTCCTGCAAGAGGCCAATATCCCACCTTGGGAGCGACAAACACTAAGAATGTACTACGTAGAGGGCGAATTACGAGCCATGGAGTGTATTGGCGAGATGACTGAAGTCAAATAAAACCCAGATTATTGGTACGGGTCGCTAATTCCAATTTTTTGTAAAAAACCGATCTCGAGCGCCTCCATTTCGCTAGCCTCAGGCATGTCGTGGTGATCATAGCCCAATAAATGAAGTAAGCCGTGGATAGCAAGGTGGGTCATATGATCTGAAAATTCTTTACCAGCAACAATGGCTTCTTCCCTAACAACGTCTGCGCAAATAACCACATCGCCTAAAATTTTTTCCTCGACTTCGGGTGGAATTTCTCCCGGGAATGCCAGCACATTAGTCGGTTGATTTTTCGATCGATACTCGTTGTTCAGTACTTGAATTTCAACCGGAGAGACAATTCGAATCAGTAATTCAGAGTCACCAACATTAAACTCATCCATAAATTTCTGAGTGTTATTGATAAGCGCATCTTCATCGACTAAAGATTCGTTAATGATATTCTGAATAACGACCATAATTATTTAATATTGCTAAAATGATTTTATTTTATCCCTAAAGTAATCCACTTTGTCGTCAATAATTGAAGTTGCCATCCCTGTGCCATTACACAAGTCATTTGACTATTTGTGCGAGTCAAGTGTTGCTATTGGTGCTCGCGTTAAAGTGCCATTTGGACGAAAACAAGTTGTCGGGATAGTGCTCTCGCATAAGGATAAAAGCGACTTCGACAAACTCAAGTCGGTTGGAGAAGTGCTCGACAACGAGCCACTACTATCCAAAGACATCCTAGATTTTCTTTTTTGGTCAGCCAACTATTATCACCACCCAATTGGCGAGGTCCTTGCAAGCGCGATTCCAAAAAATCTAAGATTAGGCAAACCCGCTGAGATTAAAAAAGCGCGTGCATTTGACAACCAAATCGCCCCCGCTGAATTTGAAACGACAAGCGAACAAGACAGCGCCATTAAAACGATTTTGGCCTGCACCGATAGCTTTAACGGCTTTTTATTGCACGGTGTTACTGGCAGTGGAAAAACCGAAGTTTATTTACGCATTACCGAAGCCCTTTTAAAGCAAGGCAAGCAAGTGTTGGTTTTGGTGCCAGAAATCGGCCTAACCCCACAGATGATTGCCAGGTTTGAACAACGCATTGATGGCAAGGTGGTGGCCATTCATTCACAGCTCAACGAAACACAAAAAACCGACGCCTACCTCATGGCCAAAAGCGCTGAAGCCAATGTTGTGCTTGGTACACGTTCTGCGATTTTTGCTCCAATGCCCAACTTAGGACTGGTGATTGTTGATGAAGAGCACGACGGCTCATTCAAACAACAATCTAGCTTTCGCTACTCGGCTCGAGATTTAAGCTTTATGAGGGCCAAATTCGCCAATGCACCGCTTATTCTTGGCACCGCAACACCTTCTCTTGAAACGTTAAAAAACGTCATGGATAAGAAGCTCACGCGCCTTGTGCTCAGTACGCGCCCAGGCGAAACCGTGATGCCCGAAGTAAGCTTAATTGATATGCGCTCTCAAAGCGCTGAGGCAATGTCTTTGCCGTTGATAGACAAGATGAAGCACCATCTTAATAACAACCGCCAAGTAATGCTGTTTATTAACCGCCGTGGCTACGCGCCGGTTTTCTATTGCACAGAATGCGACTGGAAAGCGGAATGCAATCATTGCGATTCGCAGATGGTTTACCACCGTCATATTAATCGCCTTAAATGCCATCACTGCGGCGCTGAACAAATGCCAGAATCCTCTTGCCCTTCTTGCAATCAATCAACCCTCAAAGTATTGGGGTACGGCACTGAGAGACTCGAAGAAAATCTGGAGTCGTATTTTACGGATACAGACATCATTCGCATTGATCGTGACACCACTCGCAGGAAAAAGGCGTTCGCTCAACACTTAGAGAAAATCAACTCTGGCGAACCTTGCATTATCGTCGGCACACAAATGCTTGCCAAAGGGCACGACTTCTCTCAGCTTGCTTTCGTGGGGATATTGGATGTGGATGTTGGCTTGCTTTCACTTGACTTTCGTGCTACTGAGAATTTAGCACAATTGTTAATTCAAGTCTCGGGTCGTGCGGGACGCAGTGAGCACAAAGGTGAAGTTGCCATCCAAACGCGCTACCCAAATCACCCTATTTTTGAATACGTTCGCCAAGCGAATTACACCAAATACGCAAGCTCCTTACTCAAAGAACGCCAACAAACTCAATTGCCACCATTCTCGCATCAGGCGATGATCTGCGCCAATGCGAAAAACAAAGCGCAAGCCGAGGCATTTTTAAACGAGGTCGCACAACTGCTGCGCAGTATCGACTTACCTTCTGTAGAAATCTGGGGGCCGGTGCCAGGTGTTATTGAAAAGAAGGCCGATTATTATTACTTTAACCTTTATTTGCAGTCAGCAGATCGACAGGCGTTACACCAAATGCTCAACACGATGTTTCAACACGTTGAGAATATCAAGATCCACAGCTCAGTACGCTGGTTTTTAGACGTTGATCCTGTCGAGTGAATCGGCTCTGTTTATCAACTTACTGAAAAGGTGATAAATTATACAACTCTCTCTCAAGACCCAATTCTGCTTCCTTTTGTTGTGCAATGTCGGAAGATAAAACCGCTTTAATGCCTTCTGGATCAAACAGATCACAGGTGGCAATCGCGGTATGCTCATTCACCTTTGTAAGAACCAAATCCCTACAAAATGTCGACATAACATCAGCCAAGCCGCCCACATACGCTTGGTAATCTTCAAAAGTTCCGTTGTTAATTTTGACGTGCATCATTGCATTCATAATATTACTCCTTCTGGGTTGAAAAGTACTAATAAAAGCCGCTGATTAGCCCTCATATGGCTGCAATCTAAATGGCTCTCTCTCGACTCCTAATTCCGAAGCGCGTTGCACAACATCTGGAGATTCTGACATAGCCTGCCAGCCAGCTTCGTCAAATAAATCTGATACGACAATCGCAGTGTGCTCGTCAACCTTTCCAATAATACCATTACTCGAAAAGCCAGCTCGACGCTCCGCCAAGCTATCAAAAAAATCCTTGTACTCGTCATAAGTGCCGTTGTTTATTCTTATAATCATCATTGCATTCATACTGTTATCCTTAAAAGATTAATAATTGCTTTATATATCAAAATGAACTGCTTACTATACACCTATAAAGCCGACTCTTTCCAAGGCAAAAAGGATGGCACGACGCCAGCTTGGCACTCCCAAGAACTGGGGAAAAGAATTCCCAATGCACGAAACATACGGGTAGAGGGCAAGGGTCGCATCCTCAACTGGGAGGTGCCGGAAACTTTAATTGAGGCTATTCAATCATTTGGGGAATAGCGGCACATAATAGCAAGGTTGGCAACCACAACAAAGGAGTAGCTTTTTATAATAGCAGTTCGTAGCTTTTGATTAGAAATGAAATTGCAAATACACCTAGCGCCAAACCCAAAACTCGCATAATCCACAGGTAGGTTCGACTTTCTAGAGATTCGCGAAACTTGGATGCCACCAGGGCAATGGCTATTTTTGACAACACCAAGCTGGTTAGAAAAACCAGTACAAAGGCAATCGCCTCATTTGTCGCACCGAGTGCAAAATAAGTGCCACCCACTGTAAACCAAAATAAATAAGGGTTTGGACTGAGGAAATTCACTTTTACAGCTGTTAGCAAAGAGCTACTCGAGCCCTTTGAACTAGCAAAACTAACTTTTTTAACTTTAAGTGTTTTGATACAGAGCAGGCCCAAATACAAGCCACCCACCAGACTTAATAAACCAATAAACAATGAGATGTCTTTGAATTGCGACAACACCACAACCACGGCAAAAATTATTGGGCCATCGGTAATGACGGGTGCAAAGCTCACCTTTATGCCACTGAATAACCCGCGCTCGAGTGTCTGCTGAACAACCAAAATAGATAAGGGGCCTGGCTGCAAGCCAGCTGTTAAGCCAAATATCAAGGCCGAGAGAATGTACTCATTCATAAAAAATTACCGTGTATTTATTGACTAAATGATTTCGCCCAAGCTTGAATTTTACAAATAAAATATGAACATTTCAAGAACAGTCTAACATTATGATGGCTCTATTAATCAAACTCGATAAATACGAACAAGAGCTCAAATGGCTTGCCTTAGTGCTAGGCATTTTCAGCACCATGGCCATTATTCAAGACTGGCATCGACTGTCAATGTTTGTAAGTCTACCATTTTGTATTATTTGGACATACTGCGCTTGGTTGTACGCTGAACGCTAGCTGAAAGACATCAACATCCTATTTACCGTGCTTTACGTTTACGGCATTACTCGTTATTACTTCTTTGCTTGAGCGATTGAACGCATTGCCTGCGTTATCGTTGTTAGCTCTGTCTCAGTAATAATAAAGGGTGGCATGGTATAGAGCAGTTTGCCGTAAGGGCGCAACCAAACACCTACAGAAATCAACTTATCTTGGACACTTTGCATGTCCAGTGGCTCGTTAAATTCCAATACGCCAATTGCACCAAGAACGCGAACATCGGCAATCGATGGCTCATCTATCAAAGGCAATAATTCAGATTTTAATATGGCTTCAATTGTCTCAATTTTTTCTTGCCAATTATCTTTTAATAATAGGTCGATACTGGCATTTGCCACAGCGCAAGATAGCGGATTACCCATAAAGGTTGGGCCGTGCATCAAAACACCGACTGTATCCGCAACTTTCTCAGTAGTTAATGCAGCGGCCATCGTCATATAACCGCCCGTCATCGCTTTGCCTAGGCAGAGAATATCGGGTGAAATATTGGCATGCTCGCAGGCAAATAATTTACCGGTACGGCCAAAGCCCGTGGCGATTTCATCGACGATCATTAGTACGTCGTATTCATCGCAGAGCTGTCTCGCACCTGATAAATAGGCACTCTCATAAATATTCATACCACCCGCGCCCTGCACAATTGGCTCAAGTATTAATGCTGCGATTGTTTGGTGATTGTTTTTAAGTGTTTTTTCAAGATCAGAGAGCGCCTCTTTAGTATTATCAAGCGTTGGTCTGGTAACGAAAAAATGCTGTGGCAGCACTCCTTGAAACAAATGGTGCATGCCGTTTTCAGGGTCGCAAACGCTCATCGCACCGAATGTGTCGCCGTGGTATCCGCCGCGTGGTGTGACAAAATGCGTTTTAGCTTTTTGATCTTTGTTGTACCAATATTGCAGCGCCATTTTTAACGACACTTCTACCGACACAGAGCCAGAATCGGCCAAGAAAACCTTCTCAAGCCCAACAGGGGTAATATCAATCAACTTTTGAGTTAAGTCGATAGCGCCTTGATGAGTTAGGCCACCAAACATCACATGAGAGACGCGATCGATTTGTTCTTTCATTGCTTGATTGAGCGTGGGATTGTTGTAACCGTGAATGACAGACCACCACGAACTCATGCCATCAATGACTCGGCGCCCACCCTCAAGGTTTAGATAAACATATTCCGCCGATTCAACCAGATGCGTTGGTGCGGTGCTGGGAACTTTGGCATAAGGATGCCAAACGTTGTTTTGATCAGAGGCAATCACGAAGTTCGCTCATTGAATCTAGTACTAAATCAGGATTTTCATTGGCAATATCGTTGCCGTGATTGTAGCCGTAAGACATGCAGATAATAGCAAAGCCCGCTGCTCTTGAAGCTTTCACGTCACTGACAGAATCGCCCAGCATCATGCAGTCTTTTGGGCTGATTCCAAAATGCTCAGCGCTGTGCAATAACGGCAATGGATCGGGCTTTTTCTTGGCAAGTGTATCGCCAGAAATGATGATTGAGAAATCATCAAAAATACCAAGAGCCTTAAGTAGTGGCAAGGTGAATTGCTCGGCCTTATTGGTGACACAGCCTAGAAGGTAGCCTTGAGATTTCATGTAATTCAAACCCTCTCGAACGCCACCATAAAGACACGATCGTTTCGCAGTATTATCCGCGTACAAGGCAAGAAAAACTGGATAGGCTTTCTTGTAATCCTCTGAATTTGGCGCTGCTTCCAGCTCGCCAGTCAGAGCGCGCTCTACTAATTTTGGTACGCCATTGCCCACCCATTCACGCACTTTCGCTTCACCACATGGCTCTTTGCCAAGTTGCTTCATCATTTCATCAACGCAATAGGTCAAGTCTGGCACACTGTCAACGAGCGTGCCGTCAACGTCTATCATGATTAATTTTGGCTTAAATGTTTTCACTTATTTATACCGATTTTGGTAGAATTAACTTATCAAGTTCAAGTAAATATATTTTATATGCAAAACAAAACAGTCATCGGTTTTATTGGCGCGGGCAATATGGCTTACGCTCTGATTAAAGGCCTTATTAATAACGGTTATGGTGCGGAAAACATCAAAATCAGTGATCTTGACGAAGCGCTGTTAAGCAGTAGAAACAGCGAACTGGGTGTTGCTACTTTTACCGACAATACTGCTCTTATTGCTGAGTGTGATGTTGTGATTCTTGCGGTCAAGCCGCAGGTGATGGGCAACGTTTGTAAGGGTTTACAAGGTGACATCAAATCAAGCCACTTATTTGTCTCTATTGCTGCCGGCATTAGAGCAAGTGACATTTGCCGTTGGCTCGGTGGCGATTACGCCTTGGTGCGCACGATGCCAAATACACCCGCATTGGTGCAACAAGGTGCGACGGGATTATTTGCCAATGACCTTGTCTCAGATGAACATAAAGCCATTGTTACCTCACTACTTTCAGCAATCGGTGATTGCTTTTGGGTGGCAGAAGAAAAGCTAATTGATGCCATCACCGCTATTTCTGGCAGCGGGCCTGCTTATTTCTTTTTGATGATGCAGTCAATGACGCAAGCCGGTATGGCACTCGGATTGGACGAAGAGGCAGCCAGTGCGCTAAGCGTCAAAACAGCACTTGGCGCCAGTGTGATGGCAGCCAATAGTGACGAAAACCCCAAACAACTTAGAGCTAACGTGACTTCACCGAATGGCACAACGCAAGCGGCAATAGAGGCGTTTCAAGACCAAAACTTTGAGGGCATTGTTGCCAATGCCACGAGAGCGGCTTATGATCGTGCTCACGAATTAAGCATCCAATTGGGTGATGTTGACTGACACACTCACCCTCAATCTAATACCTTCAAAACACTACTTAATTGTTTCAGCGCTGATTTATGGACTTTGCGCTGTGTTGGTGTGGGGGCGACTGGATAGTATTTGGCTAAGTATTGTGCTCAGCATCGCGATTGCGATTTCAGCAATAACTTTTTTCCCAACATATGTTTTGCTTACAAAAGAGAGCTCCATCGTCTCGATCACAATTGGCAGTGGCAGTATAAATTTTGGCACCAAAGATGGTCAAATAAAGTTACAACATAAATACTGCGTGTCCTATCAATCACGTTACTTGGTGATTATTCGGTTTGATAAGATTCACGTGCCGATTTTCAAAGACAGCGTCGAGGCAAGCTCCCTGTCCTCACTGAATCGATTTTTGAATGTTATCCTCTAACTACCCCAAAGCAGCTGCATATTGGCAATCGCTGCAAGAGATGCTGTTTCTGTTCTAAGGATTCGACTGCCCAACAACAGCGGCTGAAAATCAGAGGCAATCGCCTCATCAATCTCAACGCCACTAAGCCCACCCTCTGGGCCGATCAATATGGTAGCCTGTGAAGGCTTGCTCATTGTCAACAACCCTTTTTCGGCACGGTGGTGCAGCACATAACCATTGCCTTCAGTCGCTGATAACAACTCCGATAATGACTGTGCCGGCACAACTTCAACAATCACCGATCGTCCCGATTGCTCGCAGGCGTGATTGGCTATTTTTTGCCAATGCTCCGTGCGTTTAATAAGCTTTGCACCATTTAAGCGCACCACGCAGCGCTCAGTTTGCACAGGGATAATTCGATTAACACCCAGTTCAACGGCTTTTTGAATAAGAAAATCCATTTTTTCGCCTTTGGCAATGCCCTGAGCAAGAGTTATACTTAGAGAAGACTCTCTTTGGTTTTTTTCACAAGAAAATACATTAACTGAGCAAGCTTTTTTGGCGTTAATTACCTCAGCTAGATAGTTCGAGCCGTCGCCATTAAAAAGGGTGATGTTCTGCCCTTCAGGGAAACGCAATACTTTGAGCAAGTGATGTGCTGCCGATTCATCTAGGTCAATCTGGGTGCCCACTTTGAGGTCGGTATTTTGATAAAGTCTTACGCTTTTCATGGTATCGTTTTGGAATTGGTCAACTCAGACTTCAATAGAGTAAAAATGATACATCAAAAAAGACGAAAAGAGTTATTAAGCCGACTTGACGACAATGCGCTCGTCATCGTTTGCACAAATGCCGAGCTTCAACGCAATGCCGACTGCACTTTTCCGTTTCGCCCAGATTCTAGTTTTTGGTATTTAACGGGCTTTACCGAACCCGATGCAATTGCTGTTTTTTCGAAAAAGAATTATTCTATTTTTCTCAGACCAAAAGACAAAACCAAAGAAATATGGAATGGCAAGCGACTGGGCGCCGAAGCCGCACCAAGCACACTGTTAGCCGATAACGCCTATTCAATCGAGCTGTTTGCCGACCAATTGGACACACTAATCGATGACGAAACGGTGCTTTATTATGACAACAATAGTACCAACTCGCTACATGAAGATATCGCCTCTGCGGATGGCATTAAGCCTCTTTTGCCACACCTTTCTGAAATGCGTCTGGTCAAAGACGCAAAAGAAATGGAGAATATGCAGTTCTCTGCTGATTTGGCTGTCAACGCCCACGTCCAAGCAATGACTAACGTTAAACCAGGGATGTTTGAATATGAAATTGCCGCTTTATTTGACGCTGAATTCAAAAGAAACAACTCGACACATGCTTATACACCCATTGTTGCAGGAGGGGCTAACGCCTGTGTACTGCACTACATTGAAAACAATGAAGTATTGAAGGATGGTGACTTGTTGTTGATCGATGCCGGTTGTGAAACCGAAGGATATGCTTCAGATATCACCCGTACTTTTCCAGTAAATGGCCGCTTTAGTGAAGCGCAAAAACAAATTTATAGTATTGTCCTTGATGCACAAAAAGGTGCGATTAATTGTCTCAAGCCAGGAGAGAAGGTCAACAAAGCTCACGATACCGCTTGCAGCATTATCTCAAACGGCCTCATTGGGCTCGGCATAATCAACGATGATCTGCCACTCAATGAGTTTTATATGCACAATACAGGGCACTGGTTGGGGCTTGATGTGCACGACTGTGGCCAGTATAAACTGAATGACGAGCACCGCCATTTTGAGGCTGGCATGATAATGACGGTTGAACCGGGAATCTATATTCGCAAGAATGATAAAATTGACCCAATGTATTGGAATATTGGCATCAGAATTGAAGACGATGTTCTAATCACCGAATCGGGCAACAAAGTACTAACACAATCCCTCGTCAAAGAGATTGACGATATTGAAAACTTAATGAGAAAATAATGAACATACAACAAGCCATCAAAGCAGTAATCGCCAAACAAGACTTAAGCGAAGAGCAAATGCACAGCGTCATGAGCGACATTATGACCGGCAAAACCACCGATGCTCAAATCGGCGCTTTTTTGGTTGGCCTATCAATGAAAGGCGAAACCATTGAAGAAATTACAGCCAGTGCTAAAGTCATGCGCTCGCTGGCAACAGCAGTCGAAATTTCTCCGACCAATCACTTAGTAGACACCTGTGGCACGGGTGGCGATGGCCTTGGTTTGTTTAATATCTCAACTGCCTCAGCATTTGTCGTTGCAGCTGCTGGCGGCCAAGTAGCCAAACATGGCAATCGCTCTATTTCTTCCAAATCTGGCAGTGCTGACGTGCTCGAATCTGCCGGCGTTAACTTAGCGGTTAGTCCCGAAATGATTGGACGATGCGTCGATGAGATTGGCGTTGGATTCATGTTTGCACCTGCGCACCATAACGCTATGAAACACGCTATTGGGCCGCGCAAAGAACTGGCCGTTAGAACTATTTTCAATGTCCTTGGGCCTCTGACAAATCCTGCCAAAGCGCCAAATCAAGTGATGGGTGTGTACGATAAAAACCTAGTCGAGCCCATAGCCAACGTTTTGAAAGGCCTGGGCTCGCGCCACGTCATGGTGGTTCATTCAAAAGACGGTCTCGATGAACTTTCCATTGCAGACGACACTTACGTAGCCGAGCTCAAAAATGGTGTGGTTTCCACTTATACCGTCAACCCAACAGATGTTGGCCTTAGTCTTGGCAATCTTAACGATATCGCTGCCGATGGCGCTGATGATTCACTGGCAATGATTAAAGACGCCTTTGCTGGCAAAGAAGGTGTAGCCAAAGACATTGTTGCCCTGAATGCGGGTGCAGCCATTTATGTTAGTGGGCTCGCAGACAGTTTAAAAACTGGCGTTGAAAAAGCTAATCAAATTCTCAGTAATGGCGGCGCTCAAAGCAAGCTTGAAGAATACGCAACAGCAAGCAACCAATAAACAAGCCGAATCATGAATAAAAAAACCAACCTTATTTGGATTGACCTTGAAATGACAGGTCTTGTTCCCGAGAGCGACGTCATTATTGAAATCGCTACGGTTGTCACCGATGCCGACCTCAATGTGATTGCAGAAGGCCCCTCTCTGGCTGTCCATCAGAGCAATGAGCGCCTTGATGGCATGGATGAGTGGAACACCAATCAACACGGCAAGTCCGGGCTTGTTGAACGTGTAAAAAATTCCACCTTGTCGTCTGCAGACGCCGAAAAACAAACGCTGGATTTTTTGCGTGAGTTTGTTGATGCCGGCGCCTCGCCAATGTGCGGCAATTCCATTTGTCAAGATCGCCGTTTTTTGTACAACTACATGCCCGAATTGGAGAAATTCTTCCACTACCGCCATATCGATGTCTCAACTTTAAAAGAGCTGGTATCACGCTGGAACCCTGCAGCTACAGCAAGCGCAAACAAACAATCAGCGCATTTAGCGCTATCGGATGTTTACGACTCTATCAACGAGCTAAAACACTATCGAGAACACTTTATTAATGGCGCCAGTTAGCTACCTCTCACCGGCAAAAATTAATCTTTTTTTGCATATCACTTCGAAAAGAGCAGACGGTTACCACAATCTGCAAACCGTATTTCAGTTGCTAGACTTCTGTGATAAGATTAGATTTTCTGTGCGCAATGATGGACAGATTAATCGCATCAAAGGCAATGAGGATATTGCCACTGAAGATGACCTGCTAATCAAGAGTGCTCGAGCACTCAAAAAATACGCAAACAGCTCCCTGGGTGTTGATATTTCAATTGATAAAAAAATTCCAGCCGGTGGCGGTCTTGGTGGTGGCAGCTCCAATGCGGCAACCGTATTATTAGCACTGAACGAGCTGTGGCAGCTAAACTTAGACCGACAAACATTAGCAGATATTGGCCTGACATTAGGCGCAGACGTGCCCGTTTTTGTTTTTGGCAGAAGCGCTTGGGCGCAGGGCATTGGCGAGATATTAGAGCCAATAGACCTTCCTCAGTATTATTATTTAGTGGTTTCAATCAATAAGCACATCTCCACAGCAGAAATATTCTCGCACAAAGCATTGACAATGACGCCGGTACAAAGGAAAATAGCGGACTTTTCGAGACTGTCTGATCTGCATAATGACTGTTTAGATGCTGCAATTTCTCTACAAAGCGAGATAAAACAAGCACTTAAACACCTAGATTCAACTGCAAATCATCTGGATAATGCTAGAATGACGGGCACGGGTTGCTGTGTTTTTGTGGCCTTCGAAAAAGAGAAAGATGCTTTGGTAGCAAAGAAACAACTACCAGAGCAATGGTTTGGTTTTGTCGCTCAAGCGATAAACACTTCACCAGCATAACAATTGGGCTGTCGCCAAGCGGTAAGGCAACGGGTTTTGATCCCGTCATGCGCAGGTTCAAATCCTGCCAGCCCAGCCATAATCTATCCCTTATGCACCAAGGGATTCCGCGCTTTTTGAGTTAATTTACCCTAAAAACCTATACCCTACGTGTACCAAGGCTGCAGGACTTTTGGCAGAGCGAATTACCCAGAATTTTGCCCAGTGATTTTTTAAGCGAGTGAATGAATCATTTTGATGGAAGCGGTATTTCTGCCAATTTTGACCATTTCAAAGCTTATCTTCGTTAGAGACTCCTTCTCAATATTAACGGAATTATTTGACCTGCTTAAAGACGGTTAAATTATTATATTTTTACTTGTTGCTGGCTTTGGTGTCGCTCTGCCAATACTCAAGATCTCGACGCTTTACTTGTTGTTATCAAAAAAAAACAAGTCGTGATAACCACAATAAAATCTTACATGTCATGCACGAGTATGGGCTGGGCCATGTTGGACGTCATGATTGTCGCGCTTTTGGTGGTCACAGTCAAACTGGGTGCTATTGCAAGCATTCAAGTACACAGTGGACTCTATATTTTTGGGTTTGGCGTAATATTGCTAATGACTGTAACAGGCAAAGTCTCAAAACTTGTGCAGCAATCAGCAAGATAGAGAGTCAGAAAATGAAAAGTAAAATATCCCCAAAGATCTATTTGTGAAATTAATTTTGATTATTTTTGGCGTATAATTTACACACTTAAAAATCACATTACTTGCTATGTCATTAGACACAATCAAAATCTTTAGCGGTAACGCTAATCCAGGCCTCTCTTCTGAGATTATTCAAAACCTAGAAATTGACCAAAGCAAAGCCTTTGTCGGCAAATTTAGTGATGGCGAAGCGCAAGTTGAAATTCTAGACAACGTTCGTGGTTGCGATGTTTTTGTTCTTCAGCCAACTTGTGGCCCCTCTCCAGCGGAAACGCTGATGGAATTATTGGTGATTGTAGACGCCCTTCATCGCTCTTCCGCAGGACGCATTACTGCAGTTGTTCCTTATTTTGGCTACTCTAGACAAGACAGACGTTCACGCCTAACTCGTGTGCCAATTACTGCAAAACTAGTTGCAAAGATGATTGAGGCAGCAGGTGTGGATCGTATCTTGACCATGGACTTACACGCCGATCAAATTCAAGGCTTCTTTGATATTCCAATTGATAATATCTACGCACAGCCTGTTCTGGTTAATGACATTCTTGCTCAAAATTATAAAGATGTTGTTGTTGTATCTCCGGATGTTGGTGGTGTGGTTAGAGCGAGAGCTGCCGCGAAAAAAATCAATGATGCAGATCTTGCCATTATTGACAAAAGACGTCCAGCGCCAAATATGGTTAAAATAATGAATGTTATTGGTGATGTTGAGGGTCGCACTTGTGTGATGATTGACGATATGGTTGATACCGCTGGCACTCTTTGCCAAGCTGCCGATATCCTTAAAGAAAAAGGCGCAACTAAAGTCGTGGCTTATGCAACTCACGCTGTACTGTCTGGCAACGCGATTAACAATATTAACAACTCAACATTGGACGAACTGGTGATTACCAACACCATACCATTGACTGCCGAGGCTGCAAGCTGTTCAAAAATTAGGCAATTATCGATTGCATCATCTCTTGCTAACGTTATTAGGCGCATCAGCAAGGAAGAATCAATCAGCTCAATATTCACTGACGCTAAGTAAGTTCAGCCCTGCCAAGGCGCTGAATTTAGGGCAAAAAATTATGTATAATCCACCCCTTGTTCGCTCAAAAGATCCCTTATGAAAACCACTACTAAAGAACACAAGCAAGCACTGCAAAACTTAATCATGAAAGGCAAGGAGCGTGGCTACCTAACCTACTCTGAAATTAACGACATGCTGCCTGAAGATTTGCTCACACCAGAACAAATTGAGCCAATTGTTACTATTCTTGAAGAGCTGGATATCAGTGTTGCAGACGAAGCACCAGACGCAGATACATTGGTTATTGAATCAGGTGCCAAGGCACAATCAACTTCTGCAGAAGCAGCTGTTGCGGCATTAGCGGCACTTGACTCTGAGTTTGGTAGAACAACCGACCCTGTACGTATGTATATGCGTGAAATGGGTGTAGTTGAACTTTTAGAGCAAAAAGATGAAGTTCGTATTGCTAAGGAAATTGAAGCGGGTGTTTTCGAGATTTTGCAAGCAATTACGCTTTATCCTGCTATTTCAGAATACTTTTTCAAGGCATATACCCGCCTAGAAGAAGGTAAATGCAAGATGACTGACGTTGTTATTGGCTACCAAGGCGACGCCGAAGAGTTTGAAGAAAAACAAGTGCTAATTGCGGAGCGCGATGCTGAGCATGCTAAAGCAGTAGCTGAAGCAGAAGCTGAGGGCATCGATCTTGAAGAGGACGAATTTGATGAAGAGTTTGATGAACTAGAGTACACAGGTCCAAATGAAGAAAAAGTGTACGAGCGTTTTGACAAAATTCAAAAAACCTTCAAAACGTACACTAATGCCAACGAGAAACACGGCTACCAAGATGCTAAAACAGTTAAAGCAAGACACAAATTTTCAGCTGCCATCTCTGACTTAAGGCTTGCACCTAAGCTGGTTGGCACAATGATGGAGCTAGTCTCCGATCGCGTTACTGAAGTACAAAAACAAGAAAAAGTTATTCGTGAAGCGCTTAATTATGCCGGCCTTGATAAGAGCGTGTTCTACGACACTTTCCCTGGCAACGAAACCAACTTTGAATGGACAAAAACAATAAAGGCTGAAGGCAAAGCCAAAGAGGCAATGGATGCGTGCACAGACGAAATCTACTATGCCCAGAAAAACCTTTTAGAAAACCAAGAAGCTATGCAAATTACCATTGCAGAGCTAAAAGAAATTAACAAAAAATTACGCGCTGGCGACCGTAGAGCGAAAAAAGCAAAATCACAAATGATTGAAGCTAACTTGCGCCTGGTGATCTCTATTGCGAAAAAATACGCTAATCGTGGCTTGCAATTCTTAGACCTTATTCAGGAAGGTAACGTTGGCCTAATGAAGGCAGTCGATAAATTTGAGTACCGTCGTGGCTACAAATTCTCAACTTACGCCACTTGGTGGATTCGTCAAGCGATTACTCGTTCAATTGCCGACCAAGCGCGTACGATTCGTATCCCGGTTCACATGATTGAAACAATCAACAAGCTCAATCGCGTAAGGCGTCAACTTCTGCAAAAATTTGGTCGTGAAGCAACACCAGAAGAGTTGGCTGTAGAGATGGAATTGCCAGAATATAAAATTAACAAGATTCTTAAAATCGCTAAAGAGCCATTGTCAATGGAGAATCCAGTGGGTGATGATGAAGACTCAACGATTGGTGATTTTATTGAGGACGAAAAACTCTCTTCTCCGGTTGAAATCACAACCAAGGAAAGCCTCAAAGAAACAACCGGCGACCTATTGGCAAACTTGTCTCCTAGAGAGGCCAAAGTTCTGAAAATGCGTTTTGGTATTGACATGAGCACTGACCACACACTGGAAGAGGTCGGTCGTCAGTTTGATGTCACCCGTGAAAGAATTCGTCAAATCGAAGCTAAGGCATTACGCAAGCTTAGACATCCTTCACGAGCGCACAAATTACAAAGTTTCTTGGAATAACACAATCCAAAATCAACCTGTATTCTGTCAAAATGGCAGATGCCAAAGTTGATTATTTTTTGGGGCCTATAGCTCAGCTGGTTAGAGCAGTCGACTCATAATCGATTGGTCCTTGGTTCAAGTCCAAGTAGGCCCACCATTTTTCTTTGGTCGCGACGCGACAAGGGGTATTATTAAGCCCATGTTTCCCGCACTATTACCCCAACTCATCACGCTCACTTCGCAAGTCGGTGAGTGCATCATGACGCTCCATAGAGAGAAGCTAGACATAACCGTTAAGTCGGACAATACCCCCTTAACACTTGCGGATGAGACCGCTCACAGATTGATCAGTGAGGAGTTGGAACGACTTACACCTGGCATACCGGTACTTTCAGAAGAGTCGCAAGAAATTCCTTTCGAAATTCGCAAAAAATGGGATGAGTATTGGTTGATTGACCCGCTGGACGGCACTCGAGATTTTCTCGATGGCAATTATGATTTTTGCATCAATATTGCTTATGTTAAAAACAACTACCCCGTTTTTGGACTCATTTATGCGCCTTTCAGTAAGGTTCATTATTATAGGATTCCTGGTGAGGCCAGCATAAAGCTGCTTGATAGTGTTTGCTACCAGCTGAAAACCTCGAAACCAAAGCACTGGCAACATGTTGTCATTGGTCATTACTCTTCAACAAACAAACAACTGCAAAAACACCTCAACGACAAATCGAATTTCGAACTTTTTCTGCTGGGCAGTGCATTGAAATTCTGCACCATTGCCGAAGGAAAACATCATTATTATCCAAAATTCGGACCGTGTTCGGAATGGGATACAGCGGCGGGTGTTTGTATACTTGAAGGCGCGGGCGGCAGCGTCAAAGACTTGGACGGCAAACCGCTTTGCTACAATACTAAAGAAAACAGTATAAGCCCACCTTTTTTAGCGAGCGCCCAGCTCTAGTCAAATTGTAGCGACAAGTCGATTGCTCGGATGTGCTTAGTAATAGAACCAATAGAGATATAGTCAACACCGGTTTCTGCATACTCTTGAATATTGCTCTCGTCAATATTACCTGAAGCCTCTAGCGGGTATTTTCCATTCGTTTTTCTAACAGCCTCCGCCAACACGCTTGGGTCAAAATTGTCGCACAATATTCTCGTCATACCGCCAATAGCCAGCGCTTGATCCAATTGACCCAACGTCTCTATCTCAACAATCACTGGTTTATCTGGGAACGCCTCTAAAGCCCTAGTGATTGCACTCTCAAGCGAGCCAATCGCGGTAATATGGTTTTCTTTGAGCATAACGCAGTCGTAAAGCCCCATGCGATGATTAACACCACCACCGCTGTTAACCGCTTGTTTTTGTGCGTGACGAAGATTAGGCAATGTCTTTCGCGTATCAAGCAGTTTGGTTTTGGTGTGAGCAATGAGATTAGATAAGTGCCTTGTTTGCGTGGCCGTCGCACTCAATGTCTGCAAAAAATTGAGTGCTGTACGTTCAGCACTGATCATCGCTCGAGAGCGGCCTTTAAGTAAACAGAGCGTTTGTCCCGGCTCTGACACACCCCCTTCTTCAACTTGCCACTGGATTGCAATACTGGGATCGAGCTCATAAAAGCAAAGAGCCGCATAATCGATGCCGGATATCACAGCCTTTTGACGACAAATAATTTTCCCGGTTACAAGTACATCATCAAGCAAGCTCGATGAAATATCGCCAGTGCCAATATCTTCAGATAAGGCATTAAGGACAATTTGGCGCATCACCTTAGGCATTGATAAACTCCAAAATCGCCTTGGCTGACTTCTGCGCAGATCCTTGATTAAGCTGAGTGTGAATAGAGCTTAATTCGGCCACTAACTTCGTATTATCAGTCCTCAGTATCTGCAAGGAAGAATTAGCGATATTATCAGCATTTGCCTCATCCTGAAGCAGCTCTGGCACCGCTTCCTTGCCTAGGATCACATTCGGCAACGAAACATAGTCTGTTTTCAATAAGCGCTTGGCAATTTGGTAACTAATTGCTGAAAGCTTATAGACTACAACCATCGGCACGCCCAGCATCGCAATCTCAAGAGTCGCCGTGCCCGAGGCAACAATAACCAAGTCCACTTGTGAAATTCTCTGGTGCGCATCGCCAATGCTAACCTCAATATCTAGGCCTGCAATTTGCTCTTCTACCCAAGATTGTAAATTCGTATTCGCCAATGCCAATGAAAAACAAATATTTTCGTCTTGCGCTTTCATAAGCCTCGCAGCACCTAACATCTCGGGCAATAAAGACTTAATTTCTGCCTCACGAGAACCCGGCATTAGCAGTACTTTTTTGCCCTGTTGGTGACCTATTCGTGGCACCAGTGTTTCCGCCAGAGGGTGGCCAACAAAAAGAGCTTCTTGACCATGTTTTTTATAAAAATCCACTTCGAAAGGAAACATACACAGCATTAAATCTGTTGATTCTTTAATTTTTTTGATACGACTTGAACGCCAAGCCCAAACCGAAGGGCTAACAAAATGCACAGTTTTCGTGCCTCGAGCTTTTAGCTGTCGCTCAATCTTGAAATTAAAATCAGGCGCATCTACGCCAATAAACACAATGGGTTTTTGTTCGCAGAAGTGAGATACCATGGCCTTTCGCAGGCGCAATAATGAGGGTAATTTTTTCAGGACCTCACTAAAGCCCATCACATTAACTTGATTGAGATGCCAAAGTGTTTGACATCCAGCAGCGGCCATTTTGTCGCCTGCCATGCCCTCTATGTGGCATTCTGGATTTAACTCAAGCAGGGATTTAACCAGTGCAGAGGCGACTAAATCGCCTGAAGTCTCTGCTGCACTGATTGCAATTCTCATGTTTGAGACCTTTACTTCCTCGGTAGCGTTATCACCGGATCTTCATCGAAAGGCTTGTAGATTACCAATACACCGCCAATGACTTGGACAATATCAGCTTCAGCGAAGGCAACAATTTTTTCAACAATTTGCTGTTTTTCTTCGCGATTCTCAGCGCGTACTTTAATTTTTAAAAGCTCATGAATCTCCATACTAGATTGAAGCTCTGCAAGTACCGCCTCACTCAAACCGTGCTGACCCACCATCACTACAGGCTTTAAGTCATGCGCTAAAGATCTTAAATATTTTTTCTGATTATTGGTAAGTTTCATAATGTTTAGTCGTCCAGTGTAAATTCGTTTTCAAATAAAGACTCAATAGATTCTCTCTTACGCACTAGGGTGTGGGTGTCACCGGACACCATCACCTCAGCAACTCTTGGTCGGGTATTGTAGTTCGAGCTCATGGTAAAACCATACGCCCCTGCAGACATTAAAGCAACATAATCCCCTTGCGCCAAAGCAAGCTCCCTGCCTTTTGCTAGGAAATCCCCTGTTTCGCAAACTGGACCAACCAAATCCCAAGTATCTTTCACCCCTGTTGAGTTTTCATTCACAGCAAGGGCTTTATGATAAGCGCCATAAAGTGCTGGGCGCAGCAAATCATTCATTGCACCGTCAATAATAGCGAATGATTTGTCATCATTTTGCTTCAAATACTCTACTTGAGTGACAAAAATACCGGCATTGCCAACAATGGCCCGTCCAGGCTCTAGTAAGATTTCTAGCTCGCCAACCTTCGCCAACGCTGCTTGAATATAATCCGCAATATCAATCGTTTGCTCATCATCGTAAGTAATGCCAACACCACCACCCAAATCCAGGTGCTGAATATCAATACCGTCTTCACTTAATCTGGAGATTAAATCCAGTACTTTATCGAGCGCATCAATAAACGGCGATACTTCAGTGATTTGCGAGCCAATATGACAATCCATGCCGCAGACATTAAGCGAGTCCGATTGCTGAGCTTTGTGATACAAAGCCTTTGATGATTCGATATCAACCCCAAATTTGTTCTCTTTTAAGCCTGTCGAAATATAGGGGTGCGTTTTTGCGTCAACATCGGGATTCACTCGAATCGAGATAGGCGCCTCAACACCCAGATCACTAGCGATGGATTCAATTCTATCCAGTTCGCCCGCAGATTCTACGTTGAAGCAATAAATGCCAATTTCCAAAGCTCTCTGAATATCACCGTGGGTTTTTGCCACGCCTGAGAATACGCATTTTGCAGGATCGCCGCCAGCAGCAATCACGCGCTGGAGCTCGCCAATAGAAACAATATCAAAGCCAGAGCCCATTTTGGCGAGTACATTAAGAACCGCCAAATTAGAGTTGGCCTTTACTGCGTAGCAGATTAAATGCGGGTGAGTGCCAAAAGCTTGATCGAATTCACGCCAATTGGCTTCTATTTCTTCTCGAGAATAAATGTAGAGTGGTGAGCCGTACGCCGCCACCAGGTCTGTTACAGAAACAGACTCAGCATGCAATAGGTTGTTTTGAAAAGAAAATGTGTTCAACGAGTTTGAGCTTAGGCGGCACTTGATGTCGACGCTGAACTGCCTTGATTTGCTGTTGCTGGCGTCAGGTCACCCATTCTGCCACACGCACTTAAAGCGATCACAAATGAGACAATCATCGTTATTTTCAGGATTTTTTTCATAGCGCTTACCGGTTTTTCTTTAATAGCGCTATTTTACACAAAGGCCTTCAACTGTTGGATAAACAAATCCCTAGGAATATTGGTCGCCCCTAAGCTTTTCAGATGCCCATTCTCAACCTGACAGTCAATCAATTGGTAAATGCCGCTTTGCAGCAAACCGGCAAAGGCAATTTTTGAAGCATTACTAACCAGGGAGAACATTGATTCGCCAAAAAACACCTCGCCAAGCGCCACTCCATAAAGGCCGCCGACCAATACACCTTCCTCGTATACTTCATACGAATGCGCAAAACCTTTTTGATGAAGGGCGCAGTAAGCATTGACCATATCGTCATCAATCCAAGTGCCGTCTTGACCCGCCCTGACTACATTTCGACAACAGTTAATCACCTTGTCAAAATTGGTATTTTTCCTGACTTCAAAGCGCCCGGATCGCATGACTTTTGCCGTACTTTTAGATAAATGAAAGCTCTCGGGTGTTATTACCATTCTGGGATCTGGCGAATACCAAAGTATCGGCTCGCCCTCACTGTACCAGGGAAAGATGCCTTTGCTATAAGCATCCAACAAACGCTCAGTTGACAACTCACCGCCAATAGCAATAAGGCCGTTAGGCTCTTTTAAGGCAAGGCTAGCCTCAGGAAAGGGTGAGTTTGCCTGGTCAAGCCAAAATTCGCTCGGGATTTGCAGCACAACTAACGACTGCGAATAATATCTCTCGCCATATAAAGCGCCAATATGCTGCGAGCCTCAGTTAAATCTTCGTTATAGGTGAGTTGTTCAAGATCTGAGAGTTTGTGTTTTACGATTTCTAGCGGCTCAGGCTCGTCACCTTCTTCCCACTGCTCGTACAAATCCTCTGCCAGCACAATATGCGTCGTATTCGATTGATAACCAGGCGCCAAAGTAATGGTTTTTAGAAATGTTAGTTTATGGGCGCCATAACCAATCTCTTCTTTGAGCTCGCGCCCAGCAGCCTCAATAGGCGTTTCGCCAGCATCAATCTTACCTTTGGTCAAGCCAAGCTCGTAGCGCTCAGTGCCGCCTGCATATTCGTAAATCATCAGAACGGTATCGTCATCCAGCATCGGAATAACCAAAACAGCCCCCTTGCCTTTGGGGTTTAGGCGTTCGTATGTTCGTGTTGTGCCATTCGAAAACTCAAGGTCCATCGACTCCACACGAAAAATATTGCTTTTCGCGACAGTGTGAACATTGCTAATTTTCGGACTTTTGCGCATTAAGACCCTAACGCGTCGTCGGCTTTGGCAGCAAAGACAAAATCACTCTCGGTGAGGCCGTCAATCTTGTGTGTCCAAATAGTCACTTTAACCTTACCCCAAACGAGAAAAATATCGGGGTGGTGGTTTTGCTCTTCCGCCAATTCACCCACCGCATTGGTGAAGTCTAGTGCTTTTCTAAAATTGCTAAATTTATAGGTTTTTTCTAAGTGGTGCTCATCAACCACGCTCCACTCGTTGCCAAGTTCCGTGTGCAAATTGACAAGCGCCTCACCAACAAGTTTCGGCACCCAGCCGCTACACGCGATACATTCTTTTTCTGATAAATTACTCATGATTTTATTTTATATAATTAAATTACTGAACTAAGCACCAAGTAGATAAGCCCAGAGACAACAAACAAAGGCGTAATAATGTTTAGTGCCTTAAAGCCTTTAACATAAGCCATAAAGCACACAGGAAGATAGAGCACCTGCAAAACTGGAAAAAGCCATCCGACGACAGACAAGTAAGGAATTACAAGATAGAAAACAAAGAAATTAACAACAACACCCAGCCAAAACAAAACATGTTGCCAAGTGGTATAGCATTCTTTTACTCTCTGGATTGTACTAGATAGCGACATTGCTCTTACATCACTGGACTGAGTGACATGTACATCGCACCCGAAACAACAAACAAAGGGATAATGACAAACATTGCATTAGAGCCTTTCGCATAAGCCTTAAAACACATAGCAAGATAAAGCCCTTGAATGGCCGGCATGGCCAATCCAACGTAAGACAAATTGGAAATGACAAGATAAAAAACAAAGAAATTAACAGTAATCCCTAACCAGAAAAACCGATGCTCCCAAGTGCTGTACTGCTCTTTGATTCTTTGAATGGTGTCTCTATTTGCGCTCATTATTTCTCCAATATTAATAGTAAAAAAATTTACAAAACCCAACGCACGCTGTTGTTTGTTTTCTTGGCTAGCATTGTACTTGGCTTCGAGCAAAAAGACTTAACATCACCAAAAAAGATTGAAGCCAATGCCGACCAGAACCAAGCCTACGCTGCGCTCAAGCCAATGCGCAAGTGAGGCGTTGTTACGCATAAATTTCGTCAAACGCTCACCAAGGAAAACCAAGCCACACTCAATGATCAACGCGTTAGTGATGACGACCAAGCCCAGGAAGATAAACTGCCAAAAATAACTGCCCGCCTCATTATCAATAAATTGCGGAATGAATGCAAGAAAGAAAAGTGCAGTTTTTGGATTTAACAAATCCACCAAAATAGCTTGATAATAAATGCGCCAAGCCGAATGTTGTTTCGTTGTTTCGCTTTTCTCTGCTTTGGCGTTATCAGGCGACGTAAATGTCGCAGCAATGGTAACGTAGCCCAAGTAGATTAAATAAAGCGCACCAACCCATTTGATCGCATTAAAAATATCCGGCGATGTCGCAAGTACTGCCGATAAACCAAGCCCTGCCAAACTGGCGTGAATCATTGCACCACTGCATACACCGATGGAAGAAAGCAGCCCCGCTCTTCGACCCTGAGCAATGGTTTTCGACATGATGTACATCGTATCCGGCCCGGGAGCAATGTTGAGAATAGTGCAAGCAGTTATAAAAAACCACCACTGTTCAGCACTCATCGATTTTTATTTGTTAAGTTCGTTATAAGTCATCAGCGATGACGTGTCGCTGTATGTATGGCCCTTATCCATAAGGTTGACATAACGATCGTAAACCTCTTGGGTGAAATCCAGTTGAGAGTCGTTGTCTTTTGCTCGATCCAAGCAATATCCCAAATCTTTGACCATCCATTTAATCGCAAAACCAAAATCAAACTCACGCTTGTGCATCGTGCTTGCGCGATTGTCCATTTGCCAAGATTGCGCTGCCCCGCCTGAAATAGCTGAAAGTAGGCTGTCCATATCCATGCCCTCTGATTCGGCAAACAACAAGCCCTCAGACAAGCCCTGTAATAGCCCCGCAATACAAATTTGGTTGACCATTTTGGCCAATTGACCATAGCCCGATTCACCCATAAAGCTGATATTTTTCGAGTACGACCCTATCAGTGGTGTGGCGCACTCTAAGGCACCCTTATTGCCGCCCGCCATAACGCTAAGTACGCCATTAACAGCGCCCGCTTCACCGCCACTAACCGGTGCATCGATAAAACAAATATTCTTTTCCTTTAGTTTGTCGCTCAGGTGCTGAGCTAATTTAAACGAAGTGGTTGTATGATCGATAAATATTGCACCTTCTTTAAGGTGTGGGTAAAGGCCATTATCAGAAAAAACAATTTCCATCATGTCCTCATCCCTGCCTGCGCAAGTCATAATGACGTCGGCGCTCGACACAGCCTCTTCAAGTGTGGTCGTCATTTCACCTTCGAACTCACCCAGCCATTGTTCTGCTTTTGCGCTTGTTCGATTGTAAACCTTAACATTGGCCAAGCCAGATTTGGATAAATGCCCCGCCATGTGATAGCCCATTGTGCCGAGTCCGATGAAAGTGACGTTTCTTTTATTGCTCATAATTAACCCTTGGTTGCGATCTTTATATGTTGAGAATTATACGACGATGTTTAAGGTTATCATGCCCAGATACAATAAACTATTAACTTTACAGCGCATCAATAGAGTGCATGAAAATTTGCGAAATATTGTGTTTATATCGATAAATTCCGTAAATTTTGATAAAAATAGCTGTTTTATGGCATAAATTGGCTATTTTTCAATGAAATTTGGATTATTTTGGCTATTTTTTTAATTATTTTCAATAATTTATGAAAAAACCCGATTATTGGCAAGAATCACTCGATTATTTGTGTCAACATGACGAAAAATTAGCAATAATTATCAAGAATCACAATGACTGCATTTTAACAGCACGAGAAAATGCATTAGAGTCTCTCTTGGGCTCGATTGTGGCGCAACAAATATCCGTTAAAGCGGCGGCAAGCATTTGGGCTAGAATCGTTGATGTTGTTGGGGAAATAACAACACCCAACGTACTTGAAGCCGGCTTTGATAAACTAAGAGCGTGTGGACTCTCCAATCAAAAGGCTCAGTATTTCATCAATATTGCCGAGCACTTTAAGGTCAATAAAATTAATGGCGCCTCTCACTGGCAAAATCGCGACTACGCTGAGGTTGTTGAAGAACTAACCAGCATTAAGGGCGTCGGCCCCTGGACGGCGCAAATGTTTGGTATGTTCTACTTGCTGGAGCCAGACATTATTCCACTTAAAGACGTCGGCATTATTCGAGCAATAAATCGACTGTATTCAGACGGCAATATCGAGCTAGAAGTGTCTCGAATCATTGAAATTTCAAATAACTGGAAACCTTATCGAACGGTTGCCTCTCTGTTTCTTTGGTACTCAATCGATAATTGAAGTGTCATACTTGAAATCTGTACGAACTATTAACAGTGTTACCGGCGAGACCCATAGAAGCTGTTTATTATTTTGTATTTAATACAAAATAATAAACAAGCCACTAAATTGACAGTATGTTGATAAACATAACTACTTAGTGGCTTATTTTAAAGCAGCCACAACTAGGTCGCCCATCTCCTCTGTACCGATGACAGTATCGCCCTGTGCAGCAATATCGCCAGTGCGATAACCTTGATCAAGCACAGTACTAACTGCCGCTTCAATCTTGTCTGCTAGGTTCGTCTGATTAAGTGAGTAGCGCAACATCATGGCAACCGAAAGAATAGTCGCTAACGGGTTGGCAATGTCTTTACCAGCAATGTCTGGCGCAGAGCCGTGAATTGGCTCGTACATACCAAAGTTATCTTTGTTAAGCGAGGCTGACGGCAGCATGCCGATCGAGCCTGTAAGCATCGCAGCGCAATCGGATAGCACATCACCGAATAGATTACTTGTCACCATCACGTCAAACTGTTTTGGCGCTTTGACGAGCTGCATTGCGGCATTGTCAACGTAAATGTGAGAAAGCTCAACGTCTGGATAGTCTTTAGAAACTTCTTCCATTACTTCACGCCAAAGCTCGCACACTTCAAGCACATTGGCTTTATCAACCGAACAAACGCGTTTGTCTCTTTTTTGTGCAATTTGGAACGCCGAATGACCAATACGCGCAATTTCTGACTCGAAGTAAGTGGCCGAATTAATACCAAAACGCTGACCGTCTTTGACTTCGATACCGCGAGGCTCGCCAAAGTAAATGCCGCCAACCAATTCACGCACAATCATCAAGTCCAAGCCCGAGACAATCTCTTCTTTAAGAGATGAAGCTGCTGCTAACTGTGGATAAAGAATTGCTGGACGAAGGTTTGAAAATAAATCCATCTCCGCTCTAAGACCAAGCAAACCACGCTCTGGGCGCAGCGGTCTGTCAAGTGCCTCCCATTGGTAACCACCAACGGCGCCAAGCAGAATGGAATCACACTCTTTAGCTGCTTTTAAGGTTTCATCTGGCAGAGGCGAACCGGTTTCGTCATAAGCACTACCACCAATCAAACCGTGGACAAGCTCCATGCCTAAATTGTCATTCGCATTTAATGAATCGATCACTTTTAATGCTTGCGCAATAATTTCTTTACCGATGCCATCACCTGGCAGAACTAATATTTTTGACATGACTTAACCTTGAATTATTAACTGTGTGTGCATTTTACTAGACGGGCTTTAGCGAGAATTATTTTTTGTTCTCACTACATAATTATTATGGAACGACAAGTGCAGAATATTTTTGTTAGGGCTAGGCAAGCATTAACTTAAACTTCTGTCATCTCGAACTGATCCTTACTAGCTCCGCAATCAGGGCAAACCCAGTCCTCGGGAATATCTTCCCAGCGTGTTCCCGGCGCAAGACCTTCTTTTGGATCGCCCTTGGCCTCGTCGTAAACCCAGCCGCAAATAATGCATTCGTATGTTTTCATCATTAGAGTCCTGTTGTCTCCAGAGACAAAAAAGGGAAGCCAAGCCCCCCTTTTTTTATCAAAATCTCAACGACTTATAAGTCGTCAGCATTTTCTGATAAGTAAGCTGCAACGCCGTCTGGTGATGCATCCATACCCGCGTCGCCTTTAGTCCAGCCTGCAGGGCAAACTTCGCCGTGGCTTGTGTGGAACTCTAAAGCGTCAACCATACGCAACATTTCGTCAACGTTTCTACCTAAAGGGAGATCGTTAACAACTTGGTGGCGCACATCGAAGTTCTCGTCAATCAGGAAAGAAGCTCGAAGAGCAATGCCGTCTGGATGAACAACGCCGTACGCTTCCATGATTGAGTGATCCATGTCAGCAACTAGTGGGAAATCAATCGCGCCAATGCCGCCGTCGTTGATGGCTGTGTTACGCCACGCATTGTGAGTAAATCTTGAATCGATTGAAACGCCAACCAATTCAACACCGCGCTCAGCAAAAGCAGACACACGGTGGTGGTGTGCCAAAATTTCTGATGGGCAGACAAATGTAAAGTCTAGTGGGTAGAAGAATAATACGATTTTTTTGCCTTTCAGGCTAGACAGTTGAAAGTCTTCTACGATTGCGCCGTTCGCCAAAACAGCAGTCGCTGTAAAGTCTGGTGCTTGTTGTGTTACTAATACGCTCATGGTTAGCTCCTAAATTAATGTGAAAAACCCGACAATTATACAATTTTTTGACTTTCTTTGAGCCCTAAAACCCTTACAAATTGAATGCTTTAGCGCCTTTGACGCTCGACTTACTGATATTTGTATAAAATGTCGCTATGCTCAAGATATACAACACCTTAACCAATCAAAAAGAAGTCTTTCAGCCGATCAATCCTGAGGATATTGGAATCTATGTCTGCGGAATGACGGTCTACGATTATTGCCATATGGGTCATGCCCGTGTTTTGGTGATGTTTGATGTTATTACTAGGCATCTACGCCGCAACTTTCCTGAAGTTAAGTACGTTAGAAATATCACCGATATTGATGATAAGATCATCAAACGTGCGATTGAAAACAAAGAGGACATTTACACTCTAACGCAGCGCTTTATTGACGCCATGCACGAAGACGAGCGCGCACTAGGGGTGCTCGAGCCAGATGTCGAGCCACGCGCGACAGAGTCGATTGATCAAATGTTTTATATGATTGAAACCCTGATTAACAAAGGCATCGCCTATCAAGGGAAAAATGGTGATGTGTATTACTCGGTAAGAAATTTTGAAGGTTATGGCAAGCTTTCTGGAAAAAACCTTGACGACTTGGAAGCGGGTGCCCGCGTTGATGTAGAAAGCGATAAAAACGACCCTTTGGATTTTGTCTTATGGAAGATGGCCAAACCGGACGAACCAAAATGGGAATCACCATGGGGTGATGGACGCCCAGGCTGGCATATCGAATGTTCGGCGATGGCAACACACCACCTGGGCAATCATTTCGACTTGCACGGTGGTGGCATGGATTTGACGTTTCCGCATCATGAGAACGAAATTGCACAATCTGAGGGCGCCAATGATTGCACTTTCGTCAATACTTGGATGCATGTCGGCTTCGTCAAAATTAATGACGAAAAGATGAGTAAATCGCTCAATAACTTCTTCACCATTCGCGGTGTGCTAAAAAAATATGACGGCGAATCTCTTCGTTACTTTATTATGAGCAGCCATTATCGCTCACCGCTTAACTTTAGCGACGAAAACCTCTCCAATGCCAAAACGGCACTGACGCGCCTCTACACAGCCGTTCGTGGATTAAGCGCCAGTGATTCAGCAATGAATGAAGTGGCAATGCGTTTTGATTATGAGAATCGTTTTAACGCCGCACTCGATGACGACTTCAATACACCGATTGCCCTTAGTGTTCTTTTTGAAGTTGCAAAACACATCAATACCGAGCGCGAAAAAGATCTCGACCAAGCCGGCGCCCTAGCGCAACTTCTACGAAAACTCGGTGGTTTCATTGGCATCCTTGAGGGCGATTCAGAAACATTTCTAAAACAAGGTGCGGGGCTCTCAGACACTGACATTGACGACAAAATTCGCCAAAGAGACGGGGCAAGAGCGGCAAAAGACTTTGCCATGTCGGATCAAATTCGAGACGAATTGATGGCACTTGAAATTATTCTTGAAGATGGCTCAAATGGCACCACTTGGCGCAGAAAATAAATCCTCAGTAGCTGTCGACTGGCAAGCAATTGACACCGTCCTACTGGACTTAGACGGCACACTGCTAGATCTTAATTTTGACCTGCATTTTTGGATGGAATACCTGCCTTTGGTGTATGCTGAAAAGCATAATATCAGCCACCAAGAGGCCAAAGATACTATTATGCCGATGCTCAAAGCCGAAATGGGTAAGCTCAGTTGGTATTGCCTAGATTACTGGCAAGCTAAATTCGAACTGAATATTGTTGAGCTTAAGCTCAATATCTCTCATTTAATCCAAGTATTGCCTCACGTCAAAGATTTTCTCGTTGAGGCCAGAGCCAGCAATAAAAAAATTATTTTGGCCACAAATGCCCACCGAAAAACCATTAAACTCAAAATGTCAATCGTACAGCTGGAAGGTTATTTTGACGGCATTATCTCCTCACACGACTATGGTGTTGCCAAGCAGGAACAAGGCTTTTGGAAGCAATTGTCGATCGAGCTCAATCTGAATAAAGAGCGGACGATATTTTTTGACGACTCCTTGGATGTCTTACAGTCCGCCAAACAATTTGATATAAAGCACATTGTTGCCATCAGCAAGCCCAGTTCAAAAATAGAATCCAAGACTGTTCCTGGCTTTACCAACATTGTTGATTTTTCTGAAGTTTTACCGATTGACGCTAATTAAAATAGCCGCATTCAAGACAAAATAATTAAACTTAACTATAGAATATTTAAGTGAGATTTTGTAACGAACTGATATACTTTCTCGCAGTTAAAGAACTTGTTTTATCAGTCATAAAACCCATCTCGATCAAACAGACAAACAACTCAATATGAAAAACGCTTTTTATGCACAATCTGGCGGCGTAACCGCAGTTATAAACGCAACCGCCTGTGGCGTGATTGAAACAGCCCGCAAACATTCAGACAAAATCGGCACGGTTTATGCCGGTGAAAATGGCATCATTGGCGCGTTGACTGAGAACCTCATTGACACATCACTTGAGACCGATGTAGACATCGCAGCACTTAAGCACACGCCGTCTGGCGGATTTGGCTCGTGCCGATACAAGATGCAATCCTTAGAAGCCAACAAAGCGGAATACGAACGCTTGATCGAAGTCTTCAAGGCGCATAATATTGGTTATTTTTTCTACAACGGGGGTGGCGACTCGGCAGATACGTGCTTGAAAGTGTCGCAATTATCTGAGAGCATGGGCTACCCAATTCAAGCGATTCACATACCCAAAACAGTTGATAACGACTTACCGGTAACGGACAACTGCCCCGGTTTCGGCTCGGTTGCTAAGTACATTGCGGTATCAACAATGGAGGCCAGCTTTGACGTTGCTTCAATGTGTGCGAGCTCTACCAAAGTCTTTGTTCTTGAAGTCATGGGCAGACATGCAGGCTGGATTGCCGCTGCTGGTGGCATGGTTGACAGCTCTATTCCTGTTGTCATTCTTTTTCCAGAAGTAGACTTTGATGAAGAAGCGTTCATGAAAAAAGTCGACAACAACGTTAAGGAATTTGGCTACTGCACTATTGTTGTTTCTGAAGGCACAAAATGGCCCGATGGCCGCTTCCTTGCAGAACAAGGCACGCGCGATGACTTCGGGCATGCACAACTCGGCGGCGCTGCACCGGTAGTTGCCAATCTAATTAAAGAAAAATTCGGTTACAAATACCACTGGGCTGTTGCGGATTATCTTCAGCGCTCGGCGCGTCACTTGGCATCCAATTCGGATGTTGAGCACGCCTACGCACTTGGGCAAGCTGCAGTCGAGCTGGCTCTTGAAGGCAGAAACTCAGTGATGCCAGCCATTATTCGTACATCAAACAATCCGTACACTTGGGAGATTGGTATTGGTGAATTAAAAGACGTGGCCAATGTTGAGAAAATGATGCCTGAAAACTACATCTCTGAAGACGGCTTCTCAATTACCGATAAATGTCGGGAGTATCTGGCGCCCCTGATCGAAGGCGAGAACTACCCCCCGTATAAAAACGGCTTGCCGGATTACGTGGTACTGCAAAAATCAAAAGTCGAACAAAAACTACCATCATTTGAAATTTAAGTCTTAACATAGAAATTACCATGAACATTATCCTATTAGGACCTCCGGGCGCAGGCAAAGGCACTCAAGCAACTCACATTTGTGAGAAACTCAGTATTCCTAAAATCTCAACTGGCGACATGTTGCGCGCTGCGGTTAAAGCTGGAACGCCCCTTGGTATTGAGGCAAAAAAAGTGATGGACCATGGTGGTCTTGTATCGGACGATATCATCATCGGATTGGTTAAAGAACGCATTCAAGAATCTGACTGTGTCAATGGCTATCTATTAGACGGCTTTCCTCGCACCATTGGTCAAGCAGACGCACTAAAGGCAGAAGGTGTTGCAATCGATCACGTTATCGAGATTCAAGTTCCCGATGAAGATATTGTTGCAAGGATGTCTGGCAGACGCGTGCATTTAGCTTCGGGCAGAACATACCACGTTACTTTTAATCCACCAAGAGTCGACGGTAAAGACGACCAAACAGGTGAGCCACTGATTCAAAGAGCAGACGACCTCGACGAAATTGTTCGCGACCGTTTGGGTATTTATCATGCGCAAACCCAGCCTTTGGTTGATTACTACAGCGATGATGCACTTGAAGGCTTAACGGGAATAAAATTTTCTGTGGTGAGCGGCGTTGGCGCGTTATACGAAGTAAAGCAAAGAATTTCCGACGCGCTGGACAGCTAAACGCAGACTAGTTGCGAATATCAAAACCTTGAAATGAGTCGGAAGCATCGCTGCTTTCGACGACAACTTGCTCCACCTTGGCGAGCTTCGGACCGCTGTGCAGCCAAAGCACAAGCTGCTCGAGATCTGCCTCACCTCCTTCGGCCTGAAGGCATACATCACCCTCTGCGGTGTTTTTCACCCAGCCAGTTATGTCAAGCTTGTTGGCCTCAATTTGTGTCGCAGCCCGAAAATACACGCCTTGTACGCGTCCAATCACTCTCGCTTTAATGGCGCACTTCATTAACTACATTTTAATTTTGAACTTGACGCGCTTTGTGCCATCATCAGAGCCTTTAACGATGACTTTATCATTAACAATATCATAGTCCAGGGTCTCACCACTAAAGGAATCAAAGCCCTGAACCAAATGAGCATCACCCTTGAGAAGCACCAAGCCATTTGCCACATCGTAGACGATTAACTGGGCAACGGCTTCAATAAAGCGAGGCTGATTTGGTTGACTCTGCGAGTATTTGGCTGGCTTTTCTTTCGCCCCTTCGGCGATCACTTTCAAAACCTCATTGTCGGCTGTAATTACCTTAATCAACTCAGCCGAAAGAAAAAGTGAGCCCTGCCTAACCTCTGCATCGCCCGTGTATTCACTAATGCTTGTACTCTCATCAATCATCACTGTGTAAGCAGTAATTTCGATTGGCTGCCCAGCATCCTCTGGCAACGCGATAGCCAGAGTTGATAACAGCACTAACAGGGTGAGCAATATTTTATTCATAACGCGCCGTCACTCCGCCCGTTAACTCAATCCTTTGACGTTTCGCATCAAAATACATACTTTTCGCCAAAATATCCGCCACTTGAGATTGATAATGAATGGTGTTATCCGTCTTATACACTTCGCCACCGTTTGACTGATCAACAATCAAATTCTTGCTTTGAATTTTGCTTCCGGAGCTTTGCAGTATTTCAACCCTGCCCAACAACTGAATGATCTGTTGGTTCATATCCAAATCCATACCTTTGTCTGCATTGATAATGTTCATTTCAGACAAATACGTTGTGTACTCTTTGGTGTGGTAATGCTTTTGCCCGTCTGATTGGTCAACAAATAAATTTTTTGTTTTAATCTCTGACCCAGAATCTTGATCAATACGGATATCGCCTTTAAGTTCCATCGTGTCATCGTCGGTGTTCATTTGCATCCCTTGCGCATGAATCTTGGCACCCTCGCCAAGATAAACAACATCCCTATCACTCTTGATTTGCTTCATTTTTTCACGAACAATCAGTGACTCGGTATCAATCTCGTGCGATGCGCCGCCCTTCGATTGGATGCTCACTTCGCCGTTAAAAAATACCTCACCAGAGCGCAGGTAGTTGGCACGATTAGAGGACAGAATAAAACCCTCATTGCCACGCTCATCGTACGTAGTCACTTTAATATTTAATAAAAGAATGGGTGAATTTTCAAAATTATAGTAGGTCTCGGCTTCGATAAAATGCGCCAATAACTGATCTTCTGTGTACTCCTCTAAGGCAAAATTTTCGATTTTTTCAAGGTATGGCACTGCCTTAATTTTTTCCTTGATAATTTCGGTCTCACTGCTTGGCTCTGAAACAGCACCTACTGTCAACTCCACGTCTTGATACGTCCAAAAAGCACCGGCAACGATTATAATCAAAGCCGCTAGTAATTGAATTTTCCGGGATTGAAAAAAGGCCATTTATGTTAGATCAAAAAATACAAGGTTTATACGCAATCACGCCAAACAAAAATCTGGATATCGCTCTGATTGAAGGAGTGATCACCAAACATCAAGTCAATATTCTCCAATACCGTCATAAAACGGATAACGAACAACTGAGGCTTGATGAGGCGAGTCAGTTGCGCGAACTGTGCCTGACACATAATACTTTATTTATCATTAACGATGATATTAACCTATGTGAAAAAGTTGGCGCAAATGGGGTTCACCTTGGTCATAGCGATGTATCTGCCCAGACTGCTAGAGCACAATTGGGCAAGGATTCTATTATTGGCGTTTCTTGTTACAATCAACTCGGTCTCGCCATTCAAGCGCAAACCCAAGGAGCGAGCTATGTTGCTTTTGGCGCGTTGTTCGCATCCTCAACCAAGCCTAACGCAAAACATTGCCCTTTGTCGGTTGTCACTCAAGCTAAAAAGGAATTGCGCCTTCCAATTGTTGGTATCGGTGGCATTACCTTTGAGAATCAACAGCTAGCCCTTGATGCGGGTTGTGATACTGTTGCGATGATTAACGAACTCTTTAATTAATTTTGTAAAGTCTCCATTGATTGAAATGGAGGTGAATTTTTCCTCGAATTCTTCTCGCATTTGCGCGTGAATCCTAACTCTGAATGTTCTTATTAATCATCTTATTGGGATTAGTAAACACTTCTCTCAGGCCTTTCACCAAATTCTTTCTCATTCATAAATTGGGCAATATAGCCTTGCCTTGTCCACAATAGTTTGTAATACAATTCTTCGATCTCGGGCGCGCATGAACGCTTTACCTCCCTCAATTTCAGCAATTTGTCCTGCCATTTGAAAATGTGCGGATGGCGTTTTTTATCAATAATCGATCCGTGGATTTTTTGCAGATAATTCAAGCGCTGAAAAGCAGGCGCATACACCACATCCACCAGGCTAATATTTTCACCATTAAAGAATGGGCCTTGCGACAGGTTCTTCTCTATCTGATCGAGGTCGACCCATAATGCAGACAGTGTTTTTTCAAACTTTTCTTGTGTTTCATCAATAGTGAGGTGGAAAGTAGCCATGAATATCGTATTGCAAAACTCAATCCACGAACGGTTTTGAGCCTTTAACAGCAAGTCCTCAGGATGAAGCCTGTTAACTGGAAAAGCCTCATCAATGTATTCGTTAATCACGTTTGATTCAAAAATAACGCTGTTTTCGACAATCAGAAGAGGCACTTTTGCCAGTGGCGAGATAGCCAAAAACCAGTCTGGTGGGCAAGCCAGGTTGATATATTCAATCTCATAATCGATGGCCTTCATTTCAAGAGCAATAACGGCCCGTTGAACAAAAGGACAGGCCTTAAAGCTGACCAGTTTTAGTGACACTGAAATGCTTTCATCATTTAAACACCTTGCTCAAATCGTGGATTATTCTTGTAGCTGTAACCGCCTTTTACGCCGTCTTTTGAAAGCACCAACTGCCACAATTGATTGCGCCTCGCACGAAAACTGGCTGCAGCCGTTAACAAATAATATTGCCACATTCGCTTAAAACGCGCATCGTAATTGCCTTCTAACTCATTCCAGTGCTTTTGAAAATTCTCGTGCCAAGCCATAAGGGTCGTATCATAGTATTGGCCAAAGCTGTGCCAGTCCTCAATTTGGAAAAGGCCCTCAGTTGCAGCGCCAACTTGTTGAGTTGACGGCGTCATGCCATTTGGGAAAATGTATTTATTGGTCCAAGAGTCAGTTGTTTTTTCGGAGGTATTTCTGCCGATAGTGTGAAGCAAGAATAGACCGCCGTCCTTAAGGCAGCGATTGGCAACTTCCATGTACTCTCTGTAATTTTTATAACCCACATGCTCAAACATGCCAATCGAAACAATACGATCGTACTCTGTATCAAGCTCTCGATAATCTTTTAATTCAAAAGTCACGTCCAGACCTTTGCAGATATCTTCTGCTAATTTCTTTTGCTCTCTTGAAATTGTTACTCCGTAAACGCTAACACCGTAATTCTCAGCAGCGTATTTGGCAAATCCACCCCAACCACAGCCAATTTCGAGCACAGTCATTCCAGGCTTAAATTGCATTTTCCGACAAATCAAATCAAGCTTCGCTTCCTGTGCTTGATTAAGACTCTCGGCTTCTTTCCAAAAGCCACAGGAATAATTCATTCTTTCATCGAGCATAAGAGTGAATAAATCATTGCCCGTATCGTAATGTTCCTCACCAACAATATAAGCTCTTTTTGCGCTTTGAGCATTTGAAAAACGCGCCCGCAACAACATCATAAAAAAAGAAAGGTTGCTACCTTTAACTATCTTATCAAGTCGCCCGCCGAGCAGTCTGGTCATAAATTGATCAACAGCATCACAATCCCACCAGCCATCCATGTAGCTTTCACCAAGCCCTAAAGCGCCGCCACTTAGTACTCGTGCGTAAAAGCCTTCATTATGAATTTGGATATCCCAAGGTCTTGGGCCATTGATTTGAATGTCTACAGTCGCTAGTAAATTTTCGACTGCCTTCTTAAAGTTTGCCATTAATAAACTTGTGATTTTTCTCAATCAGACCGTTATCTTACCACAGAATTATTCCACTTGGAATAGCTGCAATTTGAACCGAAATTCAGCCGACAAATCTCCCAACTCAAACTATCGATAAATAGAATTAGAGCGCATCATCACAATAAAGCTAAGCACAAAGAACACAATGAAAAACAGTAGTGACCAGAGTGCCATACTGGCACCCAAGAATGTCCAGGGGATTTCGGCACAATTGCCATCGCCCATAAACAAGGCGTTGAGTAATTCGCCGAATGGAAACACTTCTAAGATGTACTCCAATGGAGGGCCGCAAAGTGGCACTTCGTCGTCGGGCAGGCTTTGCAGCCAAACTTGGCGCCCCGCTATCCATGCGCCAAAAATAGAAGAGGTGAAAATGATCGCCGCATAAATGCGGTAGACTCTGGCTCGAGGGTTATGTAAAAAAGCCGCAAAAGCGGTGATGCCGATTAAGCAATAGAAGAATTGTTGAGTAATACAAAGAGGGCAGGCCTCAAGACCAAGAACCTTGATGCTATAAGCTGCATAACCAATAATGCCGCCAACGGCTAATAAAATGAGTAAGTGAATTTGACGAACACTGATTTGTCGCAATAATACGTTCAAAGAAAACCCTCAACTTAAGCTGGAAAAATTGGAGTTTATCTTACCATAAGCGCTTTTCTGATTACAACAAAAGCCCAGTACAGCCTGTTATTTTCGACTCTATCAGGACCGATTACCGTATCTGGCAAGTTCTTCGGCATCGTCGGTTCGTGGCGCAGAAAAGAATGACTCGATCATCGGTATGAAAAACTCTAAAGGCTCCGTATCGTAAGTAGGATCGAAGCAGTTTTGGTCGTATTCGTGGCAAAAATGAATCGCGTCTTCATACCAAGGGCTGTCGCTGAACATTTCTCGAGTGTTTCTATCGCCGCCACAATGGTGTGCATAGTAATACATTTGAAAAACACCATGGTGCTTAATAATCCAATAAACTTTTTCCGAAACAAACGGACGCAAAATAGCCGCCGCCATTTCAGAATGGGAATAAACTGCAAGCTCATCGCCAATATCATGAAATAGAATTGCCATAACCAACTCTAAATCCTCGCCGGCACGATGTGCACGAGTCGCCCCTTGGAGGCTATGATCCAGTCGAGAAATTTGATAGCCTGAAAGACCCTCACTCAAACCTCTTAAGGTTTCAATAAGTCTTGTTGGCAAAGCGGCCTTGTACTGGTCCTCTAAAGTATCGAGAAAAGCATAATCCTCAGCAGTGCCGTCTTCCATTTTAGTAAAACTAACTCTTTGCATCCTATCTCCCCGCTCTTTTAGATCAATTACAGACGTTTCGCACTGTCCGTCAAAAGACCGGCAACATAATGGGAAAATGAATGCCTAACCAGCATCATTAGTTCGTTTTCATTTTCACAGTATACAACAACTGGCGCTTGACCAAGAGTTGTTGATACGACTTTACCCATAGCAAGCTTGCCACTGAGATCGTAGCCCATCCAACGAGATAATAGCTTGTGCACATTCGCACCCTTAAAACGCAATGCGCCGTAGGCACCAGTATTGTCAACTAGCGACATCTCTGCTGGTAAGTCGGCTTGTTTTTGCCATAGCACCTCTCTTTGAAATTGAGAATGCACCAACCAAAATTCATCGGGGCCAATCCAAAAACATTGAATGCCGTCGTTACCTTGACTCATGCCAAGCGCCTCAGGCAAACCAACACCCCATTGTTCTTTTGCAACTTTTTTTGTTTGTGCAAGATCTTTAGAGGCGCGCAAAATGACAATAGCTTTGTCGCAAATCTCAAGACATGAAAGATCTTCCTGATTAATTAAATACCCTTCAACATCCGTCATGGACTCAAATGTTGAGGCAAAAACCGGATGGAAGTTTGTTGTTGAATTAGTCATTGCCGTCTACCTTTTCACTGTTAATATCATAAAAAACACTGCTCGATATTTCGCAAGGAATTTCTTTAAGTCCTTGTTTTTCTTGAACTATTTTAACTATCACCGTTTCGCCAATTTTGTTTAAGCCACCCTGGAGTTGTGCCATTGCGATAGACCTTCCCAAAATTGGACTAAAGTAACTTGATGTCACATAGCCAATTGACTGGCCTTTATTGTCAATCATATGCGCGCCCTCTGGCAATACAACAGCAGCATCCTTGGTTAATAAACCCACTAACTGGAATCGGTTGTCTGCGTTAAGTGAAGCAATAGAGAACGAACGCTGACCAATAAATGAAAATGGCTTGTTGTTTGCCACAATCCAATTCATATTAACATCCGCCGGCGTCATTGAGCCATCGGTGTCTTGACCCACAATAATATAACCTTTCTCAGCACGAAGAACGTGCATGGACTCCGTACCGTATGGCGTGATGTTCCACTTTTCGCCAACAGTAGCTACTTGATCCCAAATGTAGCGACCGTAATTGGCCTCCACGTTAATCTCATAAGCCAACTCGCCGGAGAAACTGATACGCATAATACGAGCATTAACACCACAAACTGTTCCTGGGCGCCACTGCATAAATTTGAAATGCTCACGATCAAAATCAACATCTTGACACAATATTTTCATTAAGTTGCGAGCGTTAGGTCCAACAACAGCAATGGTTGAGTAATGATCGGTGACACTGTTAAGATGCACGTCCAAGTGCTGCCATTCTGTTTGTAGCCACATTTCTAATGTGGAGTACACACTCGCCGCACCACCCGTTGTCGTTGTCATGATAAAGTGGTTCTCGCCAATGCATGTTGACACACCGTCATCGATAATCATGCCTTTTTCATTACACATGAGGCCGTAACGACAACTTCCCGGCGCAAGCTTCATCCAAGCGTTGGTGTACACTCTTGATAAAAATTCTCTCGCGTCAGGACCTTGTACATCAATCTTACCTAAGGTTGAGGCGTCCATCATGCCCAGTGAAGTTCTTGCAGCCAAGCACTCTCTATGAACGGCTTGGTGAATGTTTTCACCCGATTTTGGGTAATACCAAGGGCGATACCACTGGCCCACTATTTCGAACTCAGCGCCTTTAGCAACATGAGAATCATGAATCGTTGTGTAACGCTCTGGATCAAATGATCCGCCATTTTCACGACCTGCCAGAGCGCCGAAATCAACACCTGTATAGGCTGGTCGAAAAGTGGTTGTGCCAACTTCTGGCATTGTTTTCCCAAGAATAGCTGCTGCCACTGCAATACCATTGATATTGCCTGTTTTTCCCTGGTCTGTTCCGAATCCCATAGCCGTATAACGCTTGATATGTTCAATAGAACGATAACCCTCTCTAATTGAAAGCGCAACATCCAATGTGGTGACATCGTTTTGCAAATCAAGAAAAACTTTTGGTCGCTCGATAATCGCATCAGGGGTAAAAAACTCGCTGACATTAAAATAGTTTGCGTGATTTTCGCTTAAGTCAGCATCACTCACCTCGCTGACAACACCCAAAGATTGCAATGTTGACTGCGCTTTGTTTTTGCCATCAATAACGGCATCATGCCAAGAACCGACACCACTCACTGCTCCGCAGGTTTGGCGATTTACACGATCTTTTTGTGGCAAAAATGCTTGCGAAACTTCGTCAAAAGTAGCTTTAGCACCCGTATGACAATCCAGATGAACAACCGGATTAAAACCGCCAGATGTGGCCAATAAGTCACAGCTCAAAGATTCGCCCTCACCAATCACTTCCCAACTTGTGCCCTGGCGGGTTGCAAGCGCAATATCGACACTATCAACCTTGTCGGAGCCGTGTGCCTTAACAACTGCATAACCTTGTAATACTTTTACCCCAATCTGCTTTAGCTCTTCAGCGTGGGTATTTGCAAGATCTGCAGACCTAACATCAATCACGGTGCAAGCAATATGGCTGCTATGCAAATCTTTAGCCGTTTGGTAAATACTGTCGTTATTGCCATATACAACAACTTTCTTACCTGAAACCACACCAAACTCATTCAGATATCTTCTGACCGATTGGCTGAGCATAATATTGGTCAAATCGTTTGCTTCAAAGAGCATTGGACGTTCGTGTGCGCCTGTAGCCAAAATCACTTTTTTGGCGCGAATCTTGTGCAATGTCTTCCTGGCTTGATTGCTATCAGTTAATGATAAGTTTTCACCCGTTGCATGTGTTTCCAAAACCTCAACATAATTTTGATCATGCCAGGCGTAAGCTGTGGCGCGAGTGAGCATCGTAAAGCGATCGCCTTGTTCCTTGGCAAAACCACACAAATCAGCAACGCCGTCCTCATGCCACATGGCAGCAGCTTCATCTGAGGTGAACTCATTAAACAACTCCCCTCCGAGGCGCGAGCGTTCATCAACCAAGATAACACGCTCACTGTCTGAATTCTTTAACACTTCTAGAGTTGCTGACATACCCGCAGCACCACCACCAATAATCAGAACTTCAGCGTGGTGATAAACATGATCGTAAACATCAACATCCTCTTCAGTTGGCGCTTCAGAGAACCCAGAAAGCGCTCGCAGAGAGTCCTCTACTTTTGCCCAAACTGCCTGTTTGATAAATGTCTTATAATAAAAGCCGGCTGGCATAAAGCGGTGCAATGGTTTGATAAAAGCGCGTAAATCGAAACTGTGCGGATTGGTCGCACTTTTAGCGCTAAGGCCATCATAAAGAGGGATTTCAGTTGCTTTTAGATTGGGCGTATAGCGACCACCCATTTCTAAAGACACCAGTGCGTTGGGCTCTTCAACACCGGCGGCCATAAGACCACGTTTACGGCCATATTTAAAACTTCTAGCAAACAACAAGGCGTCATTTGCCATTAAAGCTGAAGCCAATGTATCACCTTCAAAGCCTTTGTACTTTTTATCGTTAAAAATAAAAGTAAGTGGCTTAGAACGATCGATTTGATTGCTCGTTAATTGTTCAACTCTCATAATACTTACTCGCTAATATCCGCGCCAAAAGCGGCGACTTTTAAAATTTCATGGGTTATGGTTGAGCGTTCAACCATAAAGTATTTTCGACAACCGTTACTGTGAACCCATTGCTCCCAGTGGTCACCCTTATGGTTTGTACGATAAAAAACGTAATCCGCCCAGCCCTCATCACTGAGGTCTTCAGGTGCTTCTGGGCGAGCAATAAAGGCTTCACCTGCAGGAGAAAACTCTTCTTGCTCTCTTTCTTCGTTGCAATATGGACAATGAATCAAAAACATAATTATCTACCTTTATTAATGTGCCACACCAGCAGCGCCGTGCTCATCAATGAGTGCGCCTGTGGTGAAACGGTCTAAATGGAATGGTGCTGCTAATGGATGTTGCTTGTCTTGCGCAATGGTATGTGCAAATACGTGGCCCGAGCCAGGTGTCGCTTTGAAGCCACCAGTTCCCCAACCACAATTAAAGTACAAGCCCTGAACTTTGGTTGGGCTAATAATCGGACAAGCATCAGGGCAAACATCAACGATTCCGCCCCATTGACGATTCATGCGAACGCGCGAAAATATCGGGAACATCTCCAATATAGCGGCCGCTGAATGTTCAATAATTCGTGAAGCGCCGCGCTGTGCGTAGGAGCTGTATCCATCAATACCAGCGCCAATCACTAAATCACCTTTATCGCTCTGAGAGATATAGCCATGCACTGCATTCGACATCACAACGGTGTGCAAAACTGGCTTCATTGCTTCCGAAACAAAAGCTTGCAAAGGGTGGCTTTCAACAGGCAACCTTAGGCCGGCCATTTTGGCTATCACTGAAGAATGCCCCGCACTGACACAACCAATGCGATCCGCCATAATATCACCACGCGTTGTGTTGACGCCCTTAACGCGGCCCTCTTCAACTTCAATACCAGTAACTTCGCAATCTTGAATAATGTCCACGCCAAGCATCGCGGCGGCCCTAGCAAAGCCCCAAGCAACACCGTCGTGTCTTGCAACACCACCCCGAGGCTGAAAAGAGGAGCCCATAATAGGGTAACGAGTATTCTGAGAAGTGTTAATAATTGGAATTTGCTCTTTAATTTCTTTTGCGGTTACCACGTGAGCGTCAACACCATTAAGCACGTTGGCATTCACTCGGCGCTCGATATCGCGCATATCTTGCAATGTGTGCCCAAGGTTGTAAACACCACGCTGAGAAAACATGACGTTAAAGTTTAGATCTTCACTAATGCCCTCCCATAGTTTCATCGAGTGCTCATAAAGACTTGAGGCTTCATCTCGCAAATAGTTAGAGCGGATGATGGTGGTGTTTCTGGCTGTATTGCCACCACCAATATAGCCTTTTTCGACAACGGCAATATTAGTAATACCACACTCTTTTGCCAAGTAATAAGCGGTTGCTAAACCATGACCACCGCCGCCAACGATGATAACGTCGTATTTCGACTTAGGCTCGACTAGTGGAATCGCCTGATCCCAATCTTGACCGCTTAAGCCCGCTTTTAATAACGAATACCAAGAATATTTTTTTTGCATAATATCACTCTATCTAAAAACCTATAAATCAAGCACTACATCGCTTGTGGGGTGTGAACAACAGGTAAGAATATAACCCTCTTCCTCGTGGGATTTTAATAAGCCGCCTTGTGCGTCCATATCAACCGTTCCCTCGGTCATTTTTACTCTACAGGTGCCACACATGCCCATTGAGCAGGCAAATGGTACACCGATACCTTGTTTTTGAATCGCAGCCAAGATATTGATATTACTAGGGCAAAGGATTGTTTTGCCAGTCTCTGTTAATGTCACGTTGTACTCAACAACCTCACCGCTAAATTCAGGGGTGTCTAGGGATTCTTCATGCGGCTCGGCCATATTGTGCTGCGCAGTTGAGCTTTCAATATCAAAACTCTCTTGATGGTAATGATTCATATCAAAACCACCGCCTTCTAACAATGTTTTGGCGTTCACCATATAGGCCTCAGGGCCACAACAATAAACCTCTCTATCTAGAAAGTCCGGCACCATGCGAGCCAACATCTCAGCGCTCAAAAAACCGCTTTCGCCCTGCCAAATCGCATGAGCTTTATCGCAAACATAATGCAAATCAAAATTAGTTTGGTGATGGGCATAATAATCCAACTCATACTTACCAATTAAATCCTCGGGCGTTTGTGCATTGTGCACAAAGACTATATCAACATTGATGGCTAAATCGACAAAGTATCTCGTCATCGACAGCATCGGTGTAATACCACTGCCACCCGACATCAATAAAACTTTTTTCTTAGGATTATCCAGCGCCACACTAAATGAACCGCCAATATTAAGTGCATCAATACAATCACCAACTCTAAGATTGTCGTGCATCCAATTGGCGACCACTCCACCGCTCATTCGTTTTGAGGTAATGGTAATGGTGTGCGGCCTTGTTGGGCTTGAGGCGATTGTATAAGTTCGCATCACTTCCGCACCACCAATATTGAGAAATAGGGTGGTGTGCTGCCCTGGCAAAAACTGAAACCAAGCGTCTTTTTGTGATTTAAATCTAAAGCTTTTAACGTTATGTGTTTCTTCTATTATCTCAATACACTCAAGAGGTGCCAAGTCGCCTTCCCATTTGGGCAAATTCTCATTATCAATATTTGGAAAACTAATTGAGTTCATATTCACTCTACACGACAACCTGATATTCAGCCGCCGAAAACCATTTGGATCAAGCGACTGTAAAAATTCGAATTTTATCAGTGAAGCTTTAGTAGTACGATTACATTATTCAATCAATAAAATCGAAATAAACCATTCCCCTAACCAGGAATAATATTATGCTCAGGACCATACGGAAACTTTGTAATGTCATAAGCACTGTCTTCGGTAATCACCATCACATCATGCTCACGATAGCCGCCTGCACCAGCCTGTCCTTCAGGAATCATTATCATAGGCTCCATAGAGACCACCATGTTCTTTTGTAGAACGGTGTCGATGTCCTCTCGTAACTCTACGCCAGCTTCACGACCGTAGTAGTGTGAAAGCACACCAAACGAGTGACCATAACCAAATGTTCGGGACTCAAGAAGGCCATATTCTTCAAATATCTTATTAAGTTCTAATGCAATGTCTTTACATGCCACACCTGGTTTGATTAGCTTCATGCCTTCTTCATGCACCTTAACATTCACTTCCCAAAGTTTTAGTGAGGCGTCATCGACGTGATCGAGAAACAATGTACGCTCAAGTGCAACGTAGTAACCAGAATTCATTGAGAAGCAATTAAGGCTAAGAATATCGCCTTTTTGTACTTGGCGCGTGGTCACAGGATTATGCGCACCATCGGTATTAATGCCTGATTGGAACCAAGTCCAAGTATCCATCAATTCGGAGTTTGGAAACCTCTTGGCTGTTTCTCTAATCATTGCTTGTGTTGAATGCATAGCAACTTCATGCTCTGGAGCGCCCTCTTTAACAGCCTCAACCAATGCAGCGCCGCCAATGTCACAGATATTCGCGCCATGAATAATATGAGCGATCTCTTCATCAGACTTAATTGAGCGCATGTTCATACAATCAACCGAAATATCAACAAGTTGTGCTTTATCAAAAGCACACTGTAGCTTGTTTAGACGCTCCATCGTAATATGGTCATGCTCGACGCCAATTTTTCCTGTATTTGGCGCAAGTTGTTGCAGAGCGTAGAAAAAACTGTCTTTTTGCCAATCCGTGTAAACCAAGTTTTCACCAAAAGTACGGCGATACGGCTGGCCACCATCGATATTTGCTGTAACAGTCGTTGCCCTATCTTGGGTTACAACTAACGCGTAAGGGCGACCGAATGAACAGTAAACAAAATCACTATAATAGGCAATACAATGAATAGAGGTCAGGATGACTGCACCAATATTATTTGCAGCCATATGTTGTCTCAAACTTGCTTGTCTGTTTTTAAACTCAGCATCGCTGAATGTGTGAGCGACATTGTCACCATTTGGTAAAAGTTTTGTTCTTGGCATATTCATAGTCTTTCCCCCGACTGTTCAAAAAAAGCGGATATTAATCAAATTTAATATGAAAAGCAAGTTTTTTCTGCAACGAAATAAAAGAAAGATTTTATTATCTTTTTTTTTTAATTAATTCATTAAGCTTCTTCTTGTTTTTCACCTTGATTAGCCAAAATCATACGAGCACCCATTTCGCCAATCATCATCGTTGCAGCAGCTGTATTCCCCCGAATTATGCGTGGCATAACGGAGGCATCGATAACGCGTAAGTTGTTCATTCCTATGACTTTTAAGTCCTTATGTGAAACAACAGCCAATCCATCAACCCCCATTTTGCAAGTGCCAACGGGATGAAAAACGGTTGTTGCCGTACTGCGTAAATATTCAAGTATCTGCTCATCACTTTTCACATCTTTTCCGGGTGCCATTTCCACACCTCTCACAGAGTCAAACTCGGGTGAGGACAAAATTTCTCTGGCTTTATTTACTGCGCCAATCATCATTAGCCCATCTCTCGAGTCTGAGAGAAAATTATGATCAATCAAAAGCTTGAATTCGTCATCCTTTTTTGTTAGCTTAACACTTCCAACACTTTGGGGCTGTAGCAGGCAAGTAAACAATGAATAGCCATGACCAAACTCAAACTTCTTGCCTCGGTAACTTCTAAAAATTGGGGTAAAGTGAAATTGAACATCGGGCAACCCATCCTCTAAGTCGCTGATTTTCGCAAAACCCCCAGCCTCAACATAATTGGTCGTCCACCAACCCATTTTGCGAAAGAAATAACTAAAAGGCGCTGGCACTACATTGCGCAAAAGACTGCTCCAGGATACGCCTATAGACTCTGGTTTATTAGACCTCACGGTAACCATAGAGTCAAGGTGGTCTTGTAAATTCTCACCAACCCCAGCAAGATCTTGCTTACATTCAATACCTAAGGCTTCAAGCTCTTGTTTATTGCCAATGCCAGAACTTAATAATAATCTGGGTGAATCGATGGCACCGGCACAAAGTATTATCTCTTTACGACATGTTATTTTGTAGCCAAATGTATCAATTTTAATATTTACCGCTTTGGCGGCATCATTTTCAATATCGATTGAAAGTACTTTCATATCGCTAAGCACTCTTAGATTTGGCCGCTTTGCAATAGGTTTTATAAAGGCCGAATAAGCGCTGACACGCCTGCCATTTTTTTGAGTAACTTTGTAAACACCCAGGCCTATTTGTGAGGCCCCATTAAAATCATAATTCTCCTTCAGGGCCGCCTCAGCGCCTGCGCTCACAAATCGTTCAGCCGCTGGATTGACGTCTTGAGGATTAACAACTGACAATTCACCCTCGATGCCATGGAAATTGGAGTCGCCTTCCGTGCAATCCTTCTCTAGCGCTTTAAATATCGGCAAAACATCGTCATAAGACCAGCCCTCACAGCCTAAATCTGCCCAATGATCGTAATCTTGTTTGTTTCCGCGGATATAGACCATGGAATTAATAGCGCTTGAGCCACCCAGACACTTGCCACGGTTGATGGTAATTGTGCGGTTATTTAAATGCTTTTGTGGCACGCCTTGGTAGGCGTAGTCGTATTTTTTATTGCCATAAAGCCCAAAAATACCCGCAGGTATTTGAATCCATGGGCTTTTATCACTGCCTCCCGCCTCGATTAAACACACTGTATTTTCAGGATTCTCACTAAGGCGATTAGCCAACACACAACCCGCAGCGCCCGCACCAACGATGATGTAGTCATACTGGCTTGATTTTGGCGCCTTATCCTGATCCTGTGCCGTACTATCTTCTGCTAAGTCACTCATGAGCAGCCGTGTTGGCCTGAATACGCATTGACCTTTGGCGATGCCCAGTCAATGAGGAACTCTTCTTGGGGTTTGTAAATCTCAACCTTAAGCGGAAAACAAGCTGCAGAATCGCTGGAATGAGTGCTGCTGCAGTCTCCACCAGGGCATGCTGACAGGGCACCAAGCAAATCAATCTCGGCAAAAAATTCAATAAAATCACCCGGACGAACAGGGCTGGCTTTCATAAAATATTGGTGAGTGTCCTTAGTAAAACCGGTGCACATAAAGACGTTTAAGACATCGTGTACTAAATGCTCAATTTCGTCAATCGATTTGTCTTCGTAAGTAGCCATTGCTCGGCATAAGTTCGAATGACAACAATAATGATAGTTTTGGTTATTAAGCGCCATATGAGTATAAGGATCACAGCGCGTCCCTATAACATCATGGACACTTCCGCCATCTTCATCCCAACCGTACCAATCCAAAGTGTCTTGAGTAATAGTGGCCATAGGCCTAAGATACGGGAAGTTACTCCAAAGACGATCGCTAGTACTCACATGAGTGCCGTAAAGCGCTCGAGTCTTGCCTGAATAAAACCGCTCATTTAAATCATCCTTATGCCACAGGTTTAAATCACCAACTTGTGGACCCTCAGTACTTACAATGCGAAAGAAGTGGCCAGCTGGCACGTGAAAAGTTTTAGCCCCTCTGGGCGGAATGAGTATCTCGTCAACCAAAGCCATACACTCTCTAGCCTTTTGGTACATCGTCATATCTGCTGGTGGCAATGAATCTACAGGGTAAGTGATGACGGCCGCATTGCCCGTTCGATCTTGCGCATCCTCCGGCTTCGGGTTTTGAGGTTTGTATTTCATAATGTATGTTGCTTCCTTGTTTTAAATGTATGTTGTTTCCGTGTTATATTAGCCCTAGCCGAAGCCGCCACCGCCCGGCGTTTTTAATACGAAAACATCGCCGATTGATACTTCAACTTGCCCATTGGTGCCCAAGTCGGTTGTTGTATTATTACTATGAACAACGTAATTTTCGCCAACAGCACCCGAGCCACCGCCCTCGAGACCATAAGGTGGCACCACTCGATGGCCAGCAATCATATTAACCGTCATTGGCTGCAGAAAGCGCATCCGCCGATCAACGCCCTCACCTCCTCTATATGAGCCGATTCCGCCAGAACTTTCTCTGATGCTGAAAGACTCTAAGCGTACGGGGAAACGCCACTCCAGCACTTCAGGATCGGTAAGTCGAGAGTTGGTCATATGGGTGTGAACAGCGCTACATCCGTCTTGTTTGGCGCTTGCGCCAGAGCCGCCACAGATTGTTTCGTAATTTTGCACGCTTTCATTGCCCCAGATGTAGTTGTTCATTGTACCTTGTGAGGCCGCCACAACGCCCAAAGCGCCAAATAGAGCGTCAACAATGTACTGTGAAGTTTCGACATTACCGGCAAAAACAGCGGCCGGGTAGACTGGATTAATCATGCTTTTTTCAGGAATGATAAGTTTGAGTGGTTTTAAACAGCCCGCATTGAGCGGAATGTCGTCATCAACCATACAACGGAACACATAAAGAACCGCCGCATAACAAATCGAACTCGGCGCATTATAGTTGCCCGGATGCTCGACACTGGTGCCAGTGAAGTCAATGGTTGCGCTACGACTTTCATGGTGGACCGTAATCGACACACTGACTTGGTGGCCATCATCCATTTTGTAGGTGAATTGAGAATCTTCAAGATTTTCAATTGCCCGCCTTACCGACTCTTCAGCATTGTCTTGCACGTGCTGCATGTAAGCATGAACTGTTTCCAAACTGTAACATTCAATAATTGTAATCAGCTCTTGAGCGCCTTTTTCACAAGAAGCGACTTGCGCCTTAAGGTCGGCTATATTTTGCGCCACATTACGCGCAGGATGTGAAGTTGAATTTAAAAGCATCTCAATTTCTATCTCTAAAATCCTCCCTTCAGAAACCAATTTGAAGTTATCAATAACAATGCCCTCTTCCTCGATATGCGTCGAATATGCAGGTGCGGATCCTGGCGAAATGCCACCAATATCAGCATGATGGCCGCGACTAGCAACATAAAAAATAACCGTTTTTTCTTGCTTATCAAATACAGGTTTGATTAGAGTTATGTCGGGAAGGTGTGTGCCGCCATTGTACGGCGCATTGATAAGGTAGGCATCGCCTGATTTCATCGTTGCACTGTTCTCACGAATAATGGTTTTTATGGATTCGCTCATCGAGCCAAGATGTACAGGCACGTGTGGCGCATTAGCCACCAACTCGCCCTCAGGGGTAAAAATGGCGCAAGAAAAATCCAGACGCTCTTTAATGTTGACAGAGACAGCAGTATTTTCAAGCACAGTGCCCATTTGTTCGGCAACACTCATAAATAGGTTATTAAATATTTCCAGCATCACTGGATCAACATTGGTGCCAATAGCGTATTGTCGATTCACAGGCCTCACCCTCTCAAGAATCAAGTCGTTATTGTCACTCAAAGTGGCCTGCCAGCCAGGCTCAATAACAATGGTGGAGGTGGTCTCAATAATAATGGCAGGGCCTTCTACTGCTTCACCAGGCGCCAGTTGACTGCGATTATAAAAAGCAGTGTCATTCTTTGCTCCATCCATCACAACGGCTTGACGGCTCAAAACTTGGTTTTCAGTTGGATGTTGGACGTTGTATTGCTGAGTTTGAAGCTCATTTTGTGAAACGGCTTCGAGCTGAATAGACTCCACAATCAGCCGCTTCTCTTCTGAGATAAAGCCAAATCTTGCTAGGTGGGCATTCTCAAAGTCACGAATAATTGCCTCAAGTGCGCCAAATTTAACAACTATAGCGCTGTCGCTACCAAGGTAGCGAAGATACAGCCTCTGATGGAACTTTATTGATGATTTTTGAACACCTTGTTCAAGCAACTGCTGCTCACTCTGCTGTCTTAACGCTTCTAATTTATCCGACAACTCCGACATAGAGGCCTCCAGCACAACCTCGACAGCCAAGTCGTTAATCACCCTGGTGTCCGCCAAGCCCATGCCAAAAGCAGATAATACACCCGCAAATGGATGCAAGTGGATGCGTCTCATATTCAATTTATCGGCGACCAAGCAAGCATGTTGCGCGCCCGCGCCACCAAAACAACACAACGTATATTCGCTGACATCGTAGCCTTTTTCGATAGAAATCTTTTTGATGGCGTTGCTCATGCCCTCAATAGCAATAGACAAAAACCCTTCGGCCACTTTTTCAGGTGTCGTGTCTTTACCGATCGATTGTTTGATTTCTTTCGCCAATTGTTGAAACTTTTGTCTCACAATGTCAACGTCCAGTGCTTGATTGGCCTTTGGTCCAAAAACGTTTGGGAAAAAGTCCGGGCTAAGCTTGCCGAGCATGACATTACAGTCAGTAATGGTTAAAGGGCCGCCATTACGATAACAAGCAGGTCCTGGGTTTGCGCCTGCGGAATCAGGGCCAACACGATAACGAGCGCCATCAAAATGCAATATTGAGCCGCCACCCGCTGCCACAGTGTGGATTAACATCATTGGCGCACGGCAACGAACGCCGGCAACTTGTGTTTCAAAGGCGCGCTCATACTCGCCCGCGTAATGCGACACATCGGTTGACGTGCCACCCATATCAAAACCAATCAGCTTGTTAAACCCTGCATTCTCACAAGTTTTCACCATGCCCACAACTCCGCCCGCAGGGCCTGAAAGAATGGCATCTTTTCCCTGGAAGAATCTCGCGTCGGTCAGCCCACCGTTGGATTGCATAAACATCAATCGACTTTTTTCTTCAGCCTCAAAGCCAAGAGCTGATTCAACTTGATTGACATAACGCCTAAGAATGGGCGATAAATACGCATCCAGAACGGTGGTATCACCCCTAGAGACGATTTTCATCAAGGGGCTTGCTTTATGACTCACTGACACTTGAGAAAAACCAATAGTTTGCGCTATTTTTTCAATTTTCTTTTCATGCTCAGTAAACCGATAACCGTGCATCAAGACGATGGCAATAGAACGATAACCTTCATTAAATGCTTGTTGCAGTTGTTGCCCTGTGGTGTTTAGATCAAGGGGGCAAAGAACCACGCCCTGGGCGTCGAGACGCTCATCAATTTCAATAACATCGGTATACAGCATTTCGGCAAGCTCAATATCCAGTGCAAAGAGTTTCGGTCGATTCTGATAACCAATACGCAAAATATCTTTAAAGCCCTTACTAATAGCCAATAAAGTCTTCTCTCCTTGACGCTCAAGTAGGGCATTGGTAGCAACCGTGGTGCCCATTTTTATGGCGCCAATGTCAGCCATTGGGATGGCCTGCTCTTGAGTTAAATTCAGCAGATCGCGAATGCCTTGAATAGCAGCGTCCGGATATTGCGCAGGATTTTCAGAGAGCAACTTATGCGTTAAAAGCTCGCCGCCTGGCTTGCGACCGATAATATCGGTAAAAGTGCCGCCGCGATCAACCCAAAATTGCCAGCGATTATCTTTTGATGGAGTGTGTGAATTCATACAACTTGTTTTATTTAACACGGATAGTATATTTCAAAACCTACGCGCCAGTGCTTTATTGCTTGTTTATCGCCCCATTAAACCACAAGTCCCACTCAAGACCAGCCAAAGTCAAAATAAGCACTTTAAAATCGAAAAACCCGATAACTGTTGTCAAAAAATTTCATTGGACAGTTTACCCCATTAGGAACAAAATGCCCGAATCAACGACATCTGCTCTGATGTCTAAACGGAGAGTTAAATGCAGAACAAATACTTACTAGGCTTTATACTCGTGTGCCTATCAGGCATTGTCTGGAGTTTCGGCGCCCCCATTGTGCGTCATATGGAGAATGCAGAGAACTACAAACTCCTTTATCTTTTTTATCGAGGTTTTGCCATTTTTGCAACAATCATGCTTTATATATTATTGCGTGATAGACAGGAATTTTTAGCCAATTTTAAACGCATTGATCGCTGGGCCATTTCTGGCGCCATATTACTCATGATGGCCATGTTTGGCTTTATCTATTCGCTAACCATTACAACCGTAGCAATCACTTTACTCATGCTTGCTCTTGCGCCTCTTTTTTCTGCAGTATTTGGTTATTTGCTGCTTTCAGAAAAACTCAGTCGAACCACCGTTGTCAACATGTTTATCGTTATTTTTGGTGTGGTTGTTATGGTTTGGAACGTGGAGAGCTCCAATACAATTATTGGCGCCCTATACGGAATGTTTACCGCATTCTGTTTTGCCATGTACACAATTACTATCCGACATAATCCAGAAACCCCAAAATTATTAACCCCAGCCCTTTCTGGCCTTATGGGGATTGTGGTGACTTGCGCATTGGTTTTGGCAAGTGATGACCTAACCTTTGTCATGCCGGAAATAAATATTAAATTAAGTGTGGCTCACGGTGTGATTGTTGGCGCTGGCTTGGTTCTTTACGGCCTGGGTGCAAAATATTTACCGGCTGCAGAGCTTGTTTTGCTCTCATTACTAGAAGTGGTAGTGGGTATTTTTTGGGCTTGGTTGCCGATTATCGGCATAAACGAAGTGCCTGATTTGAACACCCTAATTGGCGGCTTGATAATGCTTGGTGCTATTACTATGCAAGGCTTGGCTACGCGCAAAAAACACGCGCCAATAGTGCATTAATATTATTGGATTGTTTTTGCTGAAGCTGTAAGGTCTTTAGTCTTCGTAACTGTAGATTTCGACCATCATCTCATTAGCAATTTGTTCCAACTTGGCTCTAACGAAGTCTTCATTCACGCCAATAGGAAGTTCCAGATGAATCGCTGCCTTGAAAAGCTTTTCGCCAGACATGGAGCCATCAATGACTTCGGTTTGCATCTCTTCTAGATTGGCACCCAGGTTAGCCAAGACGTGTGACAACTGCCTAATAATGCCGCTGTGATTATTGCCGATCAACTCAATATTGTAACTCTTGAATCTAGAAAGTTTGGCAGGGGGTTGCACTTCTTCACAAGCAATAGACAAACCAAGATCAGCACCAGCCAAGCCCTCCACAAGAGATTGTAAATTCTTGTCAGGCACATTAATTCTGAGAATGCCGGCAAACTTACCTTCAATCTTCGACATCCTGCTTTCTACCCAGTCACCTTGATGCAAATCAACGATACTCGATAGGCCGTCTATCAAACCTGGCTTATCATTACCCAATACACTTATAACAATCGACTTCATGCTAACCCTGTTGTTGCGAATCTAACTCATGTATACGTATCCAAACTTGGACATGAGCAAATTAAATTCTTATCTCCATAAACATTGTCAACTCGAGCAACAGGCGGCCAGTACTTGCCCTTTTGCAAGCTCCTTACCGGATAGGCGGCGTCTTCTCTCGAGTAAGAACAATTCCATGAGGAAGATGTTACCAGTTCTATCGTATGGGGAGCGTTGATTAGCGGATTATCGTCCACAGGCCACTCGCCCACTTCAATACGTTTTATCTCCTGTCTGATGCGAATCATCGCATCGCAAAAACGATCCAACTCCTCCAATGATTCAGATTCTGTTGGCTCAATCATGAGCGTGCCCGGTACAGGAAAAGACATGGTTGGTGCATGAAACCCATAGTCAATTAAACGCTTCGCAACGTCATCAACACTAATGCCTACCTCATCTTTAATTGGGCGCAAATCAACAATACATTCGTGGGCCACTCGACCGTTCTTACCCGTATAAAGGAGTGGGTAATATTCGGCCAAACGTGTTGCCATATAGTTGGCATTTAATATAGCATTGGCTGTTGCTTGGTACAAACCCTCTTTTCCCAGCATTGAAATATACATCCAGCTGACTGGTAGAATGCTTGCCGAACCCCATGGCGCACCTGAAACACTGCCCGCTGTTGTCTCTTTAATAGGCGTTGTTGGTAAAAACTCAACCAAATGCTGCTTAACACCAATCGGCCCCACACCCGGACCACCGCCACCATGCGGTATAGCAAAGGTTTTGTGTAAATTAAGATGTGAAACATCACCACCAAACTCTCCAGGCGCAGCAACGCCAACCATAGCATTCATGTTGGCACCATCAATATAAACTTGGCCGCCAGCTTGGTGAATCATCTCACACACCTCCCTGACATCTTCTTCAAAAATACCGTGTGTCGACGGATAGGTAATCATAATCGCGGCTAAACTTTCTTGATGCTTCTCGCACTTGCTCGCCAAGTCAATTAAGTCAATATTGCCGTTATCTGCTGTTTTTACGACCACCACCTTCATTCCTGCCATTTGTGCAGAAGCTGGGTTGGTGCCATGGGCAGAGGCTGGTATGAGGCAAATATTGCGCTGATCATCGCCACGAGAATGGTGGTAAGCACTGATAGCCAAAAGACCTGCATATTCACCTTGAGCGCCAGAATTCGGTTGCAATGAAATAGCATCGTAGCCCGTTGCCTCGCATAGCATCCGCTCTAACTCGTCAATCATTTGATGATAGCCCGGAACTTGATCAAGAGGCACATAAGGGTGAATCTGGGAGAATTCCGGCCAAGAAATTGGAATTAGTTCAGCGGCTGCATTGAGTTTCATTGTGCACGAACCCAACGGAATCATCGCACGATCAAGTGCTAAATCCTTATCCGCCAAATGGCGCAGATAGCGCATCATTTGTGTTTCAGAATGATGAGAAGAGAAAACCTCGTTTGTTAAGAATCGTGATGTTCTCGCCAGTGCTTCACTGATCTCACTGGTATTTTTTTCAAAAACACTTTGCGCACTAAGATCAGAATTTTTACTAAAGACGCCCCATAAAGCTTCAATATCTTCAGGCGTGGATAGCTCGTCAAACGCTACCGACACCATCGTGGCGGAAACAGGGTTAATATTATAGCCAGCAGCTTCGGCCCGCTTAATGATCTCGCTCGAGTCGTCAACATTGATAGCAATGGTATCGAAAAATGTCTCGTTAGTAACCTCAAGGTCCAACTGCTTAATGCCGTCTGCAAATACAGCCGTATAGCGGAACACCCTTTGTGCCACTTTAATTAGGCCGTCAGCGCCGTTATAAACGGCGTACATGCCCGCCATAATAGCCAACAACGCCTGTGCAGTACAAATATTACTCGTCGCTTTTTCACGACGAATGTGTTGCTCGCGTGTTTGCAAAGCCAAACGATAAGCTGGATTTCCATTGCTATCAATAGAAAGGCCAATAATACGGCCTGGCAAAGCTCTCTTATGCTCGTCTCGAGTGGACATGTAGGCCGCATGTGGGCCACCATAACCCAACGGCACGCCAAATCTTTGAGTGTTGCCAATAGCAATATCGGCGCCCATTTCTCCTGGTGGCTTTAACAGTGTCAAAGCCAATAAATCGGCACTCACTGCAACCAGCGCCTTGTTGTTGTGAGCGGTTTCAATGATGTTTGAATAATCGTAATAGCCACCATAGGTGTTTGGGTACTGCAGCAGAACACCAAATACATCGAGCGACTCAAGGTCGTTTAACGGGTTGCCAATAACAATCTCAATATTCAGTGGCTTGGCTCGGGTTTGAACTAACTCAATATTTCCTGGGTGACAATCACTGGCAACAAAAAATGTGTTGCTTTTAGACTTACTTACCCTTTTGCAGAGGCTCATTGCCTCAGCACAGGCAGTCGCCTCATCAAGCATCGAGGCGTTAGCAAGTGGCAAACCAGTCAGGTCTGCAACCATCGTCTGAAAATTGATCATTGCCTCCATACGGCCTTGAGAAATTTCAGCCTGATAAGGCGTATAAGCCGTATACCATGCAGGATTTTCTAAAATATTGCGCTGGATAACCGGTGGCGTGATGGTATTGTAATAGCCTTGGCCGATAAAAGATTTAAGGCGCTTGTTTTCTCTTGCCAAATTTCTCAATTTTTTGAGTGCTGTAAGCTCTGAAAGCCCTTCGTCAATATTCATTTCCGATTTTCGGCGAATATTACCAGGGACAACTTGCTCTAATAAGCACTCCATATCGTCCACACCCAAATAATCAAGCATCTGCTGCTTTTGGACCGCTGAAGAGCCAATATGTCTATCAGCAAAAACGTCGTTATTTAATAGGGCTTCAATCTTTTCACTCATGTTTTTCTCTCTTTATTCTTCAATAAATTCTTGGTAAGCCGCCCCATCCATTAGGGCGTCAAACTCAGAGGTGTCGGAAAGTTGTATTTTGACAAACCAGCCCTCTGCTAATGGATCTTCAGAAGCCAATTCCGGCTCATCATTAAGACGATCGTTGACCTCTATAAGCTCGCCAGAAACAGGCGCAATCAAGTCTGAAGCTGCTTTCACAGACTCAATGACACAAATGTTGTCGCCTTGGCTGACTTCATCACTCACGTCTGGCAATTCAATAAAAACCAAATCACCGAGTTGCTCTTGGGCAAACTCTGTGATACCAACAGTCACCACTCCATCTTTCGAAAGCTCGACCCACTCGTGATCTTCTGAATATTTAATTGTCATAACATCTCCTTGTGTGGCACTTAGCCACGGTAATAATTGGGTTTTACAAATGGCAGTTTGACCACCTCAACTGCAAGTTTTTTCTCACGCACCATAGCGAAGAGTTTTTTTGTGCCATCACTCACTGCAGATTCAACTCTAGCGATAGCAATGGGCTTGCCAGTCGTCGGTCCGAAGCCACCACTGGTGACCTTGCCAACAACATTATCCTCACCATCAACGATTACTACACCATCACGAACAGGCGCTCTGCCCTCTGGCTGAAGGCCAACAATTTTTTGTGCGACACCGTTGTCAATATGACTCATGATAGACATCGCACCAGGATATCCGCCGGTACGAGAGCCGTCCGATCTTCTTGCTTTTGACAACGCCCAAACAAGCGAAGACTCCACTGGTGTGTGCTCTGTATCCAGCTCGTGACCGTATAGAGACAAGCCCGCTTCTAAACGTAGCGAATCCCTAGCTCCAAGGCCAATCCATTCAACAGCCTCATGCGCTAAAAGACGTTTTGCTAGTTGTTGTGCTTGGTCGTTATGAACCGAAATCTCAAAGCCGTCTTCGCCACTGTAGCCCGATCGCGTCGCTAGATACTCAATTCCATCAATAATCAAAGTTTTAGCTGTCATAAAGGTCATCTCGCTGGATTCTGGCGCCAATGCTGCTAATACATCTCCGGCTTGCGGACCTTGCAAAGCAAGTAGCGCATAATCCTCCAGCACTTTCACTTCACACTCATTGCCAATAGCGTTCTGCAAATAAGCAAAATCCGCCTGCTTGCAACCGGCATTAACCACCAACAGCAGGCTGTCGTTGCCAATATTAGTTACCATTAAGTCGTCAAGAACACCACCCTTGTCGTTCGTAAACATCGCGTAACGCTGCTTCATTAATGGCAAATCAATAATATCGACCGGCACTAAAGACTCCAATGCTTTTTTTGCATTTTCTCCAATCAACTTGACTTGCCCCATGTGCGAGACATCAAAAAGGCCGGCTTTTTCGCGAGTGTGCAAATGTTCTTTTTTTACACCCAGTGGATAGCTAACGGGCATGTCATAGCCCGCAAAAGACATCATTTTTGCGCCAGCATCAATATGCATTTGATAAAATACTGTAGTGAATTCATTTATAGTTTCTGTCATCGCAAGACCCATTTTATTACTCTTCAATATCTTGTTAATATTACTATAGCAGCGGTTATTTACCTAGTATTAACTGATAAAATAAACCACAGACGTGTTTAGTTATATTCAATCTATACAAATTATAGACTTAATTGAATTAAAGTAGGGGGTATTTTTAGTTCAGTTCACTTACTATTGAATTAAACTATCTTCGAATGGATAATGCGTTAACACCTCGGTGCCGGTTTCGTTCACCAACACCATTTGCTCAAGCTTGACACCGACAGTGCCGCCTTTTTCGCCTGAATAGCTTTCAACACATAAAACTGTATTAGGCTCTACAATGCCGTCATAACCATCTCTAGCCCAGTCGTCTTGATAGTATATTTTGGGATACTCATCAGAAAGGCCTGCGCCGTGATAAACACAAACGTAGTGATTATGCTGATATATTTTTTTGCGTTGAAAAGCTTTTTCAGCCAGTTCAGAAAAACCCATACCCGGCTTAATAATGTCAATATTGAAATTTACTTCATCAAAAGCATGCTGATAGGCGTCTCTTTGCGCTTGCGTTCCGAGACCGCCGCCGCATATCCAAGATCTGGATATATCTGCCATATAGCCTCTTGGGCCAATGAGGTCGGTATCAAAGGCAATCATGTCGCCCTGCTCAATAACGCGCCCCGTTGCCTCTTGCAACCAAGGGTTGGTGCGCGGCCCGGATGAGAGCATGTGGCCCTCCATCCAACAGCCATTATTAGCAACATTCACTTGGTGAAGGATTGACCAGAGCTGACGCTCAGTGATGCCCGCCTTGGTGTTTTCTTGCATTAATTTCATGCCGTACTCTGCCACTGCAATCGCGTGTTTAATGCACTCAATCTCTGCATCAGACTTAATGATCTTGGCTTGCTCAACAATACAATCTGCATCGAGCACTTCAAAGCCCAGAGCCTCTAATTCTTGAGTTGCAAACGGCGTAAATCGTTCGAGCGCAATCCTAATGGGCGCAGAATTGTGATGGCCAGCGCCAAGAAACGATTTGACGTCGTCGGCAAAAAGCCGGGTTTTTTCACTTAAATCAAAACCGCCATCAAAAGGACTGACAAAACGGGGGCGCTGATAGCTTGTAACATTCGGACATTCTTGACTAGTGGCGCCGTGCATGACAAGCGGACCCTCTAACGGTACAAACAAATAACAGGTGGGGATATGCGCCTGAAAGACTTGGTATTCATCAAAGTCAATAGCGTATCGCAAGCTAATCGGATTTGCCAATATGCATAAATCAACATTTTTCTCTGCCATGATTCGGCGTAATCTTGCTAAACGATAATCACACATGTGTTTCCACGTGCTGTCAGAAAACCGAGGACTTGGTAATAAATCTGTCACTGTGTTGCTCTTTGGTATTTATTCATCAATAACCCTGTACTGGGTCATAAAGTGGAAAAGGTGCCTCTCCAGACTCAATTCTACGAATATTTTCTACCATTGACACTGCCCCTGTCTCACCATCGCTTTGACCAGCAATATGCGGGGTGATGGTAACGTTTGGATGAGACCAAAGCGGATTGTCTAAAGGCAAAGGCTCCACATCAAATACATCCAGTACAGCTGCGCCAATATGGCCACTCTCGAGCGCTGTTAAAAGGTCGCTCTGGTTGATAATAAAACCCCTTCCAATATTGATAACAAGAGCCCCTTCGGGCAATTGATGCAATTCGTTCGCCTTAATTAGATTGTTGGTTGATTCAGTGAGTGGCAATATATTAATAAGAATTTCTGATTTATTTAAAAAACCTGTCATTTGATCTTTGCCGTAAAAATACTCAATTCGACCAGTTAAATACTTATCACTGGCCCCCCAGCCGACAACGCTAAAACCTTGATCGCTTAATATTTCACCAACCCGCTTACCGATGGTGCCAAGACCCATAATGCCAACAGAACGTTTTTTTGGTGCAACAAACTTGTGCTCCAACCACTGCTTTTCTTGTTGCTGCTTAACGTAGCGATAATAATTACTATGGTAATGCAATACCCAATGCAAGGCATACAAACACATGTCATGAATCAGCGCCTCATCTGCCATGCGAACAATGGGCACATTTTGAGGCAGCTCAGGGTCATTGATAATATGATCCACACCAGCGCCGAGCGATAAAATAGCTTTTAAATTAGTGTATTTCTTATATTCACCGAACGGGTGGTGCCAAGCAGCAACATATTCAATCTCGCTTGGGTCGACCACATCAGGGTAAATTCTGATGTCCATACCACTCAATCCAGCCTCAAACACATCAACCCAGGGTCGAATGTCTGTATCGGTAAGGCTGACGAGTAATGCCATAATTCAATGCATCCTAACTGCGCAAAATTTGATCATGTTGCTCTTCCATTAGTCGAACAATACTAAGATGTGGAGCAGTTGCCCCATAGACTTTCGTTGCCTCTTGGTAAGTGCTGTAGACTTTGTCGCCAAGCGGCATCCGCACCTCAAGGTGTTGGCCTAATTCAGTAATTAAGCGCATGTCTTTTTCCGCAAGACCAAGTGCAAACGACGCATCGTAGCTACCATCAAGGACTTTTGGAATATAGCTTTCAACCACATAGCTTCTCGCACAACTACTCATTAAAACAGAGTGTAACACACTTAGATCTAAGTTGGCTTTAGCGCCTAACATTAGCGTTTCACCAATGCCCTGAGCTACTAAATAATTGAGATGCAGCTGCGCTAATTTGGTGACGTAACCGGCGCCAGAAGGACCCATTCTTACAATGCGCACTGCAAAAGCACCAAGCAGGGATTCAAATTTAACCAAAACATCTTCATCAATTCCTAAAAAAGTAGCCAATGTTCCCGCCAAAGCACCTTCGGCACCCCCACTCACTGGCGCATCCACTAAAGTCAGGTGCTCGGGTGCTTCGTTTTGCACTTTTTGCCACTCTGACAGCTCATTGGTACTGGTTTCAAACCAGGTCGCCCCTTCTTTAAGGTTGACGAGAATACCGTCATCGCCAAAAGCCAAAAGATTGACTTCTTTGGAGCTTGGTAGCGAAGTAAAAAGCACATCACACCGAGGGCACATTTTGGCAATGCTCAGGCCATTCTCTGCACCTCTTGCCACAAGTTCATCGACAACATTCGGCTTAATATCCAGCACAATCAAAGTATCGCCAGAATCTTGGCAGCGCTCAAGCAAATTGAGTGCCATGCCATACCCCATATTCCCAAGACCAATAAATCCAATATTCATATACGCCCTTAATCCGTTAACTTGTCTAGTCGTTCAAGGTTACGCTCGTGGTGAATATCCATTGCGCGACCATAAAAAGCTTCAGCGTGGTGCGGTCTATTGACCAAATACGGGTTGGTAACATAAGTCGGCAAGGCAATAATTCTCGGCTCTCTGCCTTTAGTTTTGGTCACTCTGTGCATCGAATATCTGCCTTTGAATATCTGTAAATCTCCTGTTTTTAAACTCAAAACACGCACTCTGTCTCTTTGTCCGTGCAGTACAGCACCCACCTCATCAAAGCATTCATTATTAGGTGTTCGAACGTCCGGAACGTACTCAAAGTCGCCACCTTCTTCGGCTTCATTGACCAAAATACTGACAGTAAAATCATTTCCATCAAAATGCCAAGGAAAATAATCATCGTCCTCCATGACACTGTATGGGTTTCTACCCAAAGGCTCTGCCCAGCGATAAATCGGCCCGACATTGAGGCACTCGGCCACAAAATGCACCATCACATCGCTGTCATAAATCATTCTTAAAAGTGAGCGCGACTCGAGCAAATCCGAATTAATAAAGGAAGAAGTCCTTTCTTCAAAAAAGCGTTTTGGATGAGTCTTCTCAAGGCCCTCATCATCTTTGGTTAAATAAGGATTCACCCAAGCGTGCGCCTCACGCGCACAGCCTTTATCTATTAGTCTTAATGCCTCTTGATGCATGGCCTCAATTGCTGATGGCAAAATGAAATCTGGCACATGCGAACAGCCCCATTTATCCAAGCCCGATCGGCAATGCGCAACCAGCTCAGCCCTTCTAGGATTGGTAAGATCATGAATAGGGAACTCATCAAGATTTAAAAACTCTTCAATATGAATCTCTGCCGCGGCAAAAGCAGATGGCATAAATACTTCGCTCATCCTCCTGCCTCTTAGTGTCTGTATGAAGGGTCTAGGCGATCACAACGACGCAATAAGCCTGGCCACTCATAAGTACCAGGGGCGAATGCTTCGTACTGCTTAGAGGCGATCGGCCATAAATGCCCAGGCCCAGAGTCTACTTCTAGATTGGAGCCTGTAATTGACAGCGCAACTTCACACATTCGCACCAAATAATACATTTTCATAAAACATTCGCCCGCTGTGGCGCCGGCCGTTAAAAAACCATGATTACGCATAACTAGCAAGCCGCCTTCGCCCATATTTTCAGCAATTCGGTGGCGCTCATCCGGGTCAACCGAAAGACCCTCCCAGTCGTGATAACCCACTTTTCCATAAAGCATCGAAGAATCCTGGACCAAGAAAGGGATTTCTTTAAACGCCGTTGCCGCAATTGCACTAGCTGGGTGCGCATGAAAAACAAATTTATGCCCTGGGTGGTTTAAATGGATTGCACTGTGAATGATAAATCCGGCAGTATTCACATCACTCGGGCCCTCCAGTACATTGCCCTCTTCATCCACTTTTATTAAGTTAGAAGCGCAAACTTCTTCATAAGTCAGGCCAAATCGATGCATGTAAAAATGGTGGTCGGAGCCAGGCACTCTAGCAGTAATATGGTTCCAAACGGTATCATCCCAGCCGTGCATTACCGTTAAGCGAAACATAGCAGCCAGGTCGATCCTAACTTTTTCCATCTCTTGCTCGAGGGTTAATTGTCCTGTGTTCATGGCTATTACTATCAGCTAAATCAAATAAATATACCGCTTGGCGCCAAGGGTGTGTTGATAAAAAACGTTAACGCCTATCGAAAATAGCGATACATCCATTCCTCATATTTTGTATAATCATAGTATCCAATAGATAACTTTGTTTATTAGCGGGGGGCTAAGTGAATATTGAGCATATGCGGACTTTTTTAGAGGTCAGTTCTTCTGGTAGCTTTCAAGCGTCCGCCGAAAAATTACACGTTACACAATCTACTGTCAGCGCTAGAATCAAAGCGCTAGAAGAGCAACTCAACCAAGCACTTATTATTAGAAAACGCAATGGTTGTGAACTAACAACTGCTGGCAGACTTTTCCACAAGCATGCCGTTGCTGCCGTTCAGGCATGGGAAAGAGCCCGTCAAGAAATTGCTTTGCCAGACGATATGACCGGCGTCTTTAGTTTTGGCATTCAAATGAATCATTGGGATTATATCGCCCCCAAATGGCTGGATATCATGTGGAAAACCGAGCCCAGTATTGCAACTAGGGTAATTAGTGATTATTCGGATCCATTGATGGTCCAGCTACGAGATGGTCATATTGATATGGCTATTCTCTACCGTCCAATTCACCAGCCCAATATCCACATAGAGCAACTACTGGACGACAAACTAATTCTTGTATCTACAGAGCCACGCACTCTTGAAATGGGCAGGGTTGATGGTTATGTGTTTGTGGACTGGGGCGATGAGTTTCGCGCCCAACACAACCTTGCGTTTCCGAAAGCCTACATCCCTAAAATATCGTTTGGTGCAGCAACCATTGCCCTCAACCACATCCTAAAAAATGGTGGCTCAGGTTATTTTATAGAGGGATTCATCAAGCACTTTCTTGAAGATGAAACGTTGTTTTTGGTTGGAAACTCCCCAACTTTTCACCGCCCAACTTACTTGGGCTATCCCACAACCGCTATCGATTCAAGATTACACAAAGCAGCCATTCGTGCATTAAGAAAAATCATTAACTAACTTTTTCAGACTGCAGTTTTCCATTGAAATCATTTTTTTCGATAGGTGTTATAGTTTTTTATTGCAGTTCTTTTTGTCTCAAACCGGTATATTATTTATTTTTAGATAGAAGTCGTGTCGATAAATGATCATTAGCGGGCTAACTACTAGGCTTGTCGAGCTTCCTTTCGAAAAGCCAATTAAAACAGCAATTCACGATATGCGCTCAGTGGGCTGCGTATTACTCACCATTGAAACCGACGAAGGAGTTACCGGTGAGTCCTATTTATTTGCATTAAATGCTGTTCGAATTAAAGCTTTTGATGAAATGATAAAAGGTTTTTCCTCGCATCTAATCGGCAAAGACCCGCACTTTATCGAAGCCATTTGGCAGGATATTTGGAGAGAGATAAACCCTACTGGCCACAAAGGTATTACCATTTCTGCGCTCTCCACTATTGATACAGCCCTTTGGGATATTGTCGGCAAGGCGGCGAATTTACCACTACACAGAATGTTTGGTGCCTGTCGAACCACAATACAAACCTACGCCAGTGGGGGTTTGTGGCTCGCACAAGGTATTGACGAACTCATTGAAGAAGCACATGTTTTTCTTCAACAAGGTCACAGATCAATGAAACTTAGGCTTGGATCCAAAAACTACAAAGACGACGTAGAGCGAGTCAAACAGCTTCGGGACGCAATTGGGCCGGACATCGAACTCATGGCGGACCTCAACCAAGCCCTAACTCCTAAAAAAGCGATAAAACTGGGCAAAGAATTGCAAGAATTCGATCTTCTTTGGCTGGAAGAGCCGGTACCAGCTTACGACTTAACTGGCCACGGTGAAGTGCGTCAAGCGCTGGACATGCCAATTGCATCGGGTGAGACAGAATACACCCGTTACGGCATGCGTGCCATGATTGAGTCTAAAGCTTGTGACATTCTTATGCCAGATTTACAGCGAATCGGCGGCCTAAGCGAGATGCGCAAAGTGGCGCATCTGGCCGAAGCTTACAATCTGCCGATTTCTACCCATATTTTCACTGAGCAAAGCTTGTGCATAGCGGGCTCTGTCGAAAATTGTATTTCAATTGAACACATGCCTTGGTACGCACCTCTGTTCAATGAAAAAATATCTATTATCGATGGATGCATTGAAATTCCAGAACGCCCAGGAATCGGCTTCACCTTTGATAATAGCGCAATTGAAAAATTTCTGATTTAATAACTCTGAATATGCCCACAAATAACAGTATTGAACAAATTATCGAAGAGGGCTTGTGCATCGGTTGCGGCCTCTGTGCTAGCGTTTTTCCTAGTCAAGTTCAAATGCAACTCTCACCTTCCGGTCATCTGAGGCCCTCAGAAAGCACGGCATTAAACTCAGGACAAAACACCCATTTACAAAGCTTTTGCCCTGGCGTTGTGCAATCGGGTATGCCAAGTGACAAAGTCTTAAACCCAGAAAATATCGACCCGACATGGGGGGCGATAGAAACAATAGTGAAGGCGCATTCGGGTGATGCAAAAATCAGGCATAAAGCGGCTACTGGGGGCGCCCTTACCGCAATCAGTCAATACTTACTGGAGAGCGGGCAAGTTGATGGTATTTTACAGGTTGCTGGTGGTGGCCTAAAAGCGTATTTTGGTCACTCACAATTAAGCCAAACCAGTGACGATGTTATAAAGGGCAGTGGCTCCATCTACGCCTCAACCGCACCACTAGAAAACTTACTCAAAACACTCGATACTGGCATTAATATTGCTCTTGTTGCCAAGCCATGTGACATTTCAGCAGTGCGCTTGCTCGGCAAAAAGGATCCAAGGATTGACCGACAAATTAAAGCACTATTAACACCCGTTTGCGGCGGTTTTTTCCCGCCATTTGCGATGGATAATTTCCTCAAATCTGTTGGCGCCGACGAAGATGACGTCCAAAGCGTGAGCTATCGTGGTGAGGGCTGCCCGGGGCCAACCATTGTTCGTTTCAAAAACGGAGAAACGATCACAAAAACCTATCTGGACTTCTGGGGTACAGATTCTTCACAATGGTACATGCCTTGGCGCTGCCGCATTTGTCCAGACGGCTCGGGTGAAGCTGCAGATATTGTTTCTGGAGACACGTGGCCGAATTGTGAGCCAACCTTAGAGATGATGGAAAACGACCTAGGCACCAATGTTGTGATTGGCCGCACCTCTAGAGGTGCAGAAATTATTAATGGCGCCCTAAAAGCTAACTACTTAAATATAGAGGGCGATGCCGAACCCAAGGACTTGGACTACTGGCAACCGCACCTAGTTAGAAAGAAGACCGCCGCAGACGCGAGGTACGCCGGCATGAGGGCTGCTGGACAAATGGGTCTTTCAACGCTTGATTTAAGGACGGATAGCCTCAAGAAGTGCATCAATGAGAGCGACTATCAACAAGAGCTTGTGGGCACTACTCGTCGAATAAAAATAGGCAAACACCGCGATGACTTTTCAGAGGAGTCCAGCCAATCAAGCTAAGAAGCTAATAATTGACTGAACTCTCTGGTGAATTAAATCGCTTGGATTTTCTCCAACAAAGCAACGCTTACCTCAACACCATTTGCTTCGTGTGCCGTTCTTGCTACAACACGCTCAGAGCCTGATAAGTGTGCGCCTTCTTGGGCGACAATTGAGCTGGTTAGTGTCTGAATTCGATCGCCAAATACATCCGGTGAAAAAACGTCTGGTGAAGCGGCGAAAAAGAATTGGCCTGTTCTAGGTGGTCCGCCTGCTGTGCCTGCAAAAGGGCTGGCATCCTGCGAAAGCGTAGCACCAGACATAACTGCCGCAAAAATCTCAACCAGCAAGCCTGCGCCAAAGCCTTTGTAGCCGCCAACTGGTGCCATAGAGCCCTTCATAGCGGCATCGGCATCGGTAGTTGGATTGCCATCTGCATCGTACGCCCAACCCTCAGGGATCGATTTTCCAGCCTGTGCATGCATCTTAATTTCACTCTTAGCAACCACACTGGCAGACTGGTCAAGAACAAAAGCAACACCGCCCTTACCATCCGGCACGGCGACAGAAAAAGGATTGGTGCCAATAATTGACTTGTTGCCACCAACTGGCATTATCGATGCCGGTGCATTGGTAAACCCTAGGCCGGTCATGCCTGCTTGTGCAATACGCTCTGAATGAAAACCAAGCACACCACAATTATAAGAATTTCTTATCGACATCGCAGCACAACCATTTTTCTTAGCGCTTTCAATCAACAGATCAAAGCCTGCGTCAATCGCTGGATGAGCAAAACCACTGTCTGCGTCAACCACAATTGCACTAGAGGCTGCATGATCAACCACAACCTTAGCGTTTGGGTTCACCTTACCGCAGGTCAAATGTTCGCAATAAATTGGCACATAAACCAAACCATGGCTGGCAATGCCATCCATTTCAGCGGCGGCCACGCCTTTTGCAAGAGCGCTTGCAGCAGTTTCACTGGCGCCTGAATTCATCAGCGCTTTAATTGCCACTGTCTCAATTTCTTCTCTATTTAAAAACGTTGTACTCATGTGTAACTCCTTAATGTTTAATCCGTATCTACCAAACCCGCGCCTGCACCTGAAGCGCGGGACTCCGCCGTTGACTTCACCAAGCAGCGAGAAAAATAGGCATAAATCGCATTCCAATGCTCGTGCACTGCAATGCCTGTTTGTAAAATTTTTGTTTTTTCGACCTTGCTGTCAAGCCTTTGTATATTGCCTTCTAGAGCGACATCTGTATCGCCTAGCAAGCTCACTTGCATTGTTGCACCCTTACTAAGTTCAATTACCCCTAAACCATCACTGATGATGTGCCATTGACCATTGGCCATAAAATTCACTTGAAAATTTGCGCCCACTTCATCGCACCAGCACACCTTCCAGCCCTCAACTTGATTGGCCCCCAGAGCAGCAACCACCAATAGCGGTGAATCAACATTGGCAATGGTCAACTCGACACTTTGTTTGCCTTTCACTCTATCAAGCACGCTAACAGAGGCTTGCAAGGCAGACAAATACTGAGAGTTCGACCCACTAAAACCATCCTCCGTCTGTTCTATAACCAAAGAGCTCTTGCCCTCATCAAGACTATCAAGTGCAGAAACACTACACAAAGAGGGGTCAAAGCCATTCTCCGCTAGCCACATATTGCTGCGCGCAAAATCTTCAGAAATACCGATTGGCGCATTGACGCCAAAACCCGCCCTAGTGAAGATAAATAGAATTTCGTTTAGTGAAATTGTTAGTTGATCTGGCATTAAAGTGCGCTTTGTGGTCGAATTGGAAAAGTCCAATCATCGTGACTAGAATCTGAGAGTTGGTCAGGCATTGGTGCGCCTTGATACATGGAGATTCTTGTCCATAAATCGGATTTTGGGTCAAATTTAGAGGCGCCAAAAAATGCCAATTTAAAACGCAGCAAGTCAAGCGGCCTCATCGTTTCGCCCAATAAATTATCTTGAACTTCCGCATAAGGCCTCAGTGCGGTGTTTTGGATACGGCGAATAATGTGTCTAAATTGTGGGTATTGCAACGCAAACTCGCCCACTGTAATGTCATCCGATGCTGTTTTTAACTGCTCATTCAGATCATTTGCATCTCTGCTAATAGCCAAGGGCATTTCCTGATCTACTCCATCATCCACACCTTTTGAGCCAAAACGCGGCTCCAGCTTATCTTCCGAATAATACCAAAAATGATGCTGTGACTCACCGAGCGAAAAATCAATGCTGGTGGCCCATGCGTAATAATCTTTAACAATCGTCTTCAATCTTGTAAGCGACATACTGGCTTCGAATTGTGGTGCAGTTGTTGAAAACATGGTATCGGCCAAATCATCCACCAAGGCACCATGCGGCTCAATAACAAGTGAGACCACCATCTCTTGACATTCTAGAGAAAAACTATTCTCAGCAAACTGATAAATACCATTCCAAGGGTATGGCTTGACAAGATTACTCTCATCATCACACCAACTGGATAGCTCAGCAACCTCGCCCTCCAGCTGCTCAATGCGAGCACTTTGAATCTCGTCTGCAACACGCCACTCTTTCAAATGTTGTGCCACTTGTCGAACGCTGTGTGTAAACGCCTCGAGAGAGCCTTTAATTGGCGTCTCCAGACTGCGAACTCTAGCGAGTGCGGTTTCTTTTGCACTAACCCAGTTATGTATTAATACAGGGTGTTTTAGTAAAAATGGCGCCATACCAAGACCGGTAGAGTTGCCAACACCAATAAATTGACGAATATGGGGCTCTAGGCTAACCGCTCTATCACCACCTCGTTGTTTTGCAATGGTTTCTACCACGTCAATGGTAAACCAGCGAATTAAATAAACCGCCAACAGTTCCATGTGGAACGACACCTTGCACTCTTCACGCTCGGCAATCTTGGCGCGATCAGCGCAACCAAATTTACCGCTACCGTAGACCGCAGTTGTGCGCATGATATAGCCAACCGAAGCCACTAAATCAACGTCCGGCTGCTTGCCTTCGGAAAGCGACGAAACTATGTGCTCAAACAGTCTTAAGCTTTTATTGGCCCGTGCCAAGCTAAGCTCGCTTGGTCGAAAGCGCCCGCCCTCTTGTTTGGGTGTATTTTTTGCCAAATAATCGATATCGTCCTGCGTCGGCACACCATCAAATAAATTAAATGTTGCATCCCAAACTTCAGCGATTACTCGATCGGTACGCATATCGGCAGGAATGTCCTGAGTGAAAGCAACTAAGGAATATGTACGTTTTGGTGTATGCGCCGCATAAACGCTGACACCATAGCCGTTTTCGTCAATGTCTTGACGCAACTTCTCAAACTTCCACTGCTCTTTTGACATGCGACGAATTAGTCCGCGCATAAAACTCAATCGTGTCGGGAATGATGAGCCCATTCTATCAAGACGCATCACCTGTTCGGGTCGCCGCATCATCGCTTCATCAAGTGTGGCACTAGACGGCATTGTTTATGTGCTGGTCGGCCCAAATGAGGATTCAAAAAATCTTAGCCAATTCTCACCCATCACGGCCGCCACGTCTTTTTCTGACATGCCAACTGATCTTAAGCCGCCCTCAAGATTTGAAAAATCGCGATTGTCCTTAAACCAATCCGGTTGCGCAGGGAAGCCCGCAGCACTTGCTGAGCCCTCACCAAAATCGCGATCTCGAGTCCAGGTACCATTGCGCATCCACTCAACCACGCTATCCGGTTGATTTTGACAAAGGTCACTACCAATGCCAATATTATCAATACCCATAACTTCAGCGGTATCGGCAATCATCGTACAAAAACTCTCTAACGTACAATCTGACTTGCCTTTTAAATGATGTGGGTACATGGAAAAACCAAGCATACCACCACTCTCACCCAGGGCTTTTAAAACCTCATTTGACTTATTTCTAAGTGCCGCATGCCAGAAGACTGGATTCGCATGAGTAATGGCAATAGGGCGCTCAGAAATTTCAATCGCCTCCATTGTTGAACGCTCCGCAGAATGACTCATGTCCACCACCAGACCAACTCGATTCATTTCTTTAATGACTTGCTTACCCATGCGAGTAATGCCAGGATCGTTCGCCTCATAGCAACCCGTACCCAATAAGCTCTGGTTGTTATACGTCAACTGCATAAAGCGCGCGCCGAGTTGATGGCATATTTCTACAAGACCAATATTGTCCTCAATTGGAGAGCAGTTTTGATAGCCGAAGAAAATAGCAGTACGGCCTTCGGCTTTTGCTCTACGAACATCATCCGCTGTTTTTCCTAAGAAAATTAAATCAGCGTAATCTTCAAATCGACGATTCCAAACGATGACGTTTTGCACCATCTCTTGAAAATCTTCGTGATAACAAATAGTGACGTGAATAGCACTAAGGCCGCCAGCGTTAATTTGTTTGAAGACTTCCTCACTCCAATTATTGTATTGGAGTGCATCAACATAAAGAGAGGGGTGTGCCATTATGGATTACCTGATGAAATGTAAGATGTTTTCACTTGAGTGTAAAGCTCTTTCGCGTATTGACCCTGCTCTCTTGGACCAAAGCTTGAGTTCTTTCTGCCGCCAAACGGTACGTGGTAATCTGTACCTGCTGTTGGCAAGTTAACCATTACACAGCCGCTTTCTGCGTTTCTACGGAAATGGCTTGCTTTTGATAATGACTGAGTAATAATGCCAGAAACCAAACCAAAATCGGTGTCGTTAGCCACCGACAATGCCTCGTCGTAATCAGCAACTTTAATGACGCAAGCCATTGGCGCAAACAACTCTTCACGATTTAATCGCATAGCATTGTCACCACCAATCAATAAGGCAGGCTGCATGTAATGACCCGGTGTTGCAAGCTCAAGTGCATCACCACCACAAACCACTTCACAACCCTCTTCACGTGCGAGTTGCATGTAATCTAGGTTAGAGGCTAATTGCTCTGCACTTGCTGCAGGGCCAATTTGCGTACCGTCTTCCAGTGCGTGACCCACTTTAAGAGCTGAAGTAGAGGCTGTCATTCTCTCGACAAACTCGTCATGAATAGACTGATGAACCACCAAACGCGATGATGCCGTGCATTTTTGCCCAGTAGAGCCAAAAGCGCCACCTGTTGCCGCAGCAACAGCAACATCGATATCGGCGTCATCCATCACCACCAGTGGATTTTTTGAGCCAAGTTCTAATTGAAATTTAGTTAAATTTTGCGCTGCTGCACCGGCAATTTGACGACCGACGTCGTAGGATCCGGTAAAGCTGATTGCGTGCACTTTAGGACTTTCAACCAATGCCTGACCAATTGAGCCACCAGAGCCCATCACTAGGTTAAACAGTCCTTTAGGGATATCTTGTCTTGAAATGATCTCAGCTAGGGCAACTGCACTGGCCGGTGTTAAATTGGCTGGTTTCCAAATAACCGCGTTACCGAATGCTAGCGCTGGTGCAATTTTCCAGCTCGCTGTTGCTGTTGGAAAATTCCAAGGTGAAATAATCGCCACTGTACCCATTGGCTCACGGCGCACATCCACCTCAATGTTAGGGCGCACAGAATCCGCTGTATCGCCACTTTGGCGTAAAACTTCAGCCGCGTAATAAGTAAAGAATTGACCGGCGCGGTAGACCTCACCTTTGCCTTCTGCTACTGGCTTGCCTTCTTCTCTTGAGAGTAGCTCACCAAGTTCAGCGCTGCGAGCCATCATTTCTTCGCCAATTTTCATCAATACAGCTTGGCGCTGCTCAAGCCCCGTAGCCGCCCATTGTCTTTGTGCGATTTGTGCAGAATTCAGTGCATCTTCTAATTGCGTCGAACTTGCTTGAGCAAATTGACCGATAACATCATTGGTATCAGAAGGGTTAATATTTGCGATTGAACTAACGCCTTCAACCCAGTCGCCGGCGATGTAATTATTTGATAAATTTGACATAGTAAGTTAGTAGTGAACAAAAAATAAGTTTTTCGCCTTTGTTAAGGCATATCAAGTGATTAAATAAGTGTATGGCTTTTTAATCATACCCCTACTTCCCCCCTGAGGCGGCCAATTATAACCACCTGTCAAGGTGCTTGACTATAATAAATCTATAGCTATAATACACAATTTGTATACAATTTTATGAAGGCAACCCATGACCAGTAAATCAGCGCGCCGTGGCCGTGAAGCCAGACGGTCGAATCGCCTTGAAGTCAAAATTGAAATGCTGCCCACTCTAAAGCGTGGCATCCCCCTTACCGAGCCAATGAGTGAAGGGCAGATTCGCCAGATTGACAACGCTTCACTGTCAATTCTTGAAGAGGTGGGTGTTGAATTTCACGACGCTATCGCACTTGAACACTGGAAAAAAGTGGGCGCAACAGTCAAAGGCGAGCGTGTCTATCTAGATCGCAACCTAATCAAGGAGTTGATCTCAACAATCCCCGAAACATTTACCATGCACGCCCGCAACCCTGTAAATACGGTTGAAATTGGCGGCAAACATTCAATTTTTGTACCAATGACTGGTGCACCGTTCGTCTGCGACCTTGAAAACAAGCGCCGCTGGCCCACAATCAAAGATTTAAATGACTTTCATAAACTTGCGCACATGATGCCAGCACTGCATTCATCGGCTCACCATATTGTCGAGCCAATGGACTTGCCAATCTCCCACCGTCACTTACATATCACTTACTCATCCATGAAGCACTCTGACAAGACCTTTATGGGAATGACAAGTAGTGGAAAAAATGCCGAAGACGTGATGGATATGTGCAAAATTCTTTACGGCAAAGAGTATTTAGAATCTCATCCAGTGGTCACCGGCAACATAAACGGCAACTCGCCGTTAGTTTGGGATGAAACAATGCTCTCTGCATTACGTGTATTTTCAGCACATAACCAACCTGTACTCTGTTCACCGTTTGTACTTGGCGGTGCAAACACACCGGCAAGTGTGGCGCCAACCGTTGCCCAACTTAATGCAGAAGCGCTTTCGGCCTTGGCCTACACCCAGGTTATTCGTAAGGGTGCGCCGGCGATTTACGGGCATTATCTGGCAACAGTATCTATGCAATCTGGCTCGCCAATGGCGGGCACACCAGAAATCTCGTTGATGAACTTTATGATTGGGCAGATGGCTCGTTATTACAAGATACCTTGGCGCACATCCAACACCCTAGGCGGCTCAAAATTGTTCGACGCTCAATCAGGCTACGAAAGTGCCACGACACTTATGTCAGTATTGATGGCTGGAGCAAACTATATCTGGCACTCGGCTGGCTGGAATGAGGCAGGCATGCACTGCTCTATGGCAAAATTTGTCGTCGACTCTGAACAATGCGAAATGGGCTATCGGATGGCTGAAGGCATTCGTTGGGATGACTTTGATGAGGCGATGGAAGCTGTTCGAGACGTAGGCCCAGCGGGTCATTACCTTGGCCATGAACATACCATGGCGAATTTTGAGAGGGCTTTCTTTATGCCTAAATTATTTGACAATAATTCCATTGAGCAATGGGAGGCTGATGGCAGTAAAGACACCATCCAAAGGGGGCTTGAATACGCCAGAAAAACGCTCAATGATTACCAAGAACCTAAACTTGATGAAGCAATAAACGATGAGTTGTTAGACTATATTGGCCGTCGAGAGGCAACCATTCCAGCCATGGATGCACTCAATCAAGAGTACTAAGACAATGAAAAAAGAACATTTTTACCAAGATCTCAAACGTCAAATTCTCACCTTGAAACTTGCACCTGGTTCCAGTCTAGATGAAGTTAGCCTGTCTAAGGAATACGAGATTTCCCGCACACCTCTGAGAGAAATTTTTCAACGACTTGCTGGAGAAGGCTATATTGAGATAATTAATAACCGTGGGGCAATGGTATCTTCAATGGATTATAAAACAGTGCGAAATTTCTTTCTCACCGCACCGATGGTTTACGCGTCTATTGGCCGCTTAGCAACCGTAAACGCATCAAGGGGACAGCTAAGTGAATTACAAGAAGCCCAAGATAGTTTTCGTGAGGCTGTCGAGCAAAAACACATTGAAGGAATGGTGTTTTATAATGATCGCTTTCATCGGTTGATCGGCGGAATAGCAAACAACCCATACTTGCAACCGAGCTATGAGCGCTTGTTAATCGACCATACTAGAATCAGCCAAACGTTCTACAGGCCTTCAGATGATGAGATGATCAAAGACCTTGAAGAAGCCGTGGATCACCACGAGGCTATGATTGAATACATTGCTATAGGTGACGCTGAACGCATGGTGGCCTTAACCCAAGCTCACTGGGATCTTTCCAGGGCCCATATGGAGCGCTACGTGTATCCAGATCCACTTCCAATAGACAATATCGCGCACAACCTATGAGTCAACAAATAAAAAAAGTGGTGTTGGTAACCGGTGCTTGCGGCGGTATTGGTAAGGCCTTGGCGCACAAATACGCGGCACACGGAATGACGGTGGCAATTGCCGATCTGTCAGAAAGTAAAGTTAATCATTTAGCGATCCAAATTAATGACGGTGGCGGTACGGCCGTCGCATTTTCAGGTGATTTAACAGATCAGGATTATTGTGATAGTTTACCGCTTAAGGTTGAACAACAATTGGGCAGAATTGATGTACTGGTAAACAATGCTGGCTTAATGAGAAGAGGCGCCATAACTGAAGCAAGCGACGAAGACTTTGCCTTATCGATGGCGGTCAATGTTGAGGCGCCATTCAGACTGATTAGAGCCACTATACCCCTAATGGAAAAAATTGATGGTGGTGCAATTGTGAATATCGCCTCTTGTTGGGGTGTTCATCCAGGCCCTAACCACTTAATTTACTGCACCACTAAGGCAGCGCTTGCGGCAATGACAAAATGCCTGGGTCGCGATCATGCGCATCAAAATATTCGCATCAATGCCGTATGCCCCAACGAAGTCAACACGCCGATGCTTAGGACAGGTTTTGAAATACGTGGTTTAGATGCCGATGATGCAATTAAAACACTCAACGATTCGGTGCCGATTGGTCATATTGCCGAACCCGAGGAAATTGCCGATGTGGTTGCTTTTTTGACATCTGATGAGGCCCATTATATTTGCGGATCACTTGTGGAGGTCAATGGTGGCAAAGCGGTTTACTAACAAAGTTATTGTTGTCACTGGTGGCTCACAAGGTATTGGTCTTGCCTGCGCTGAGCGCTTTCATGCAGAAGGTGCTACAGTTTGCATTGTACAGAGATCCCCAGTAGAAAAATTTCACAGCTATAGCTTCGACTTAGGGACTGAGGATGGTTGCGAACAGTGCATTGCGGCCATTGCTGTAGATCATGGTCCAATTGACGTATTGGTCAACAACGCGGGCATGATGGAGGAATCCACTATCGAAAATACAAGTCTAGACAGCTGGAACAAAACCATCGCCCTTAACTTAACTGCGCCATTCTTATTAATCAAATTTGCAATGCCGCATTTAAAGCAATCACAAGGAGTTATAGTTAATGTTGGTTCGATTGAAGGACTAGGGGCCAACCCAAAACACGCTGCGTATTGCGCCAGTAAGGCTGGTTTACACGGACTTACTCGTGCGATTGCAATTGATCATGGCAAGGACGGCATACGTTGCAATGCTGTTGCGCCAGGCTGGATAGACACAGAACTTAACGAGGATTTTATTAACTCAACGCCCGACCCGGCGTATTTTAGAAAAAATATTGGCAAAATTCATCCACTCGATAGAACAGGGAAAACCTCTGAAGTGGCCTCGCTTGTCGCTTGGCTCTCATCATCAGAATCCAGCTTTGTCACAGGCCAAGTCTACACAATCGATGGCGGTCGACTTGCCAAAATAAGTCTACCAAATTCATAGGAGAAAGTAGTGAAATTTGAAGGAATCTACACCCCTCTTGTAACACCATACAACGAGGATTACAGTATTAATTATGATGGCATAGGGCCCATCATTGAGGATCTAGTTGCCTCTGGCGTTCATGGCATTATCGTTGCCGGCACAACAGGAGAATACTACGCCCAAAGCCAAGAAGAGCGTTTGCAGTTAATGCGCATTTGCAAAGACGCAATCAACGACAGGTTGCCACTAATTGCTGGTACTGGTGCGATACGCACCGAAGAATCTGTTTCTTACGCAGAAGCAGCCGCAAAAATTGGCGCTGATGCTATTTTGGTGGCAACACCGCCTTATGCTGTGCCAACTGAAAGAGAGAACGCCTTGCACGCGTTAACTATCGATCGAGCAGCCAACCTCCCAATCATGCTTTATAACTACCCAGGGCGTATGGGCGTAATGATGGGCGAAGAATATCTTGATAGAGTAGCCAGATCATCCAATTTTTGCGCCATCAAAGAAAGCAGCGGTGACATTAATCGCCTACACTTATTAGCGCGTGACTATCCACATATTCAGCTTGGCTGTGGCATGGATGATCAAGCGTTGGAGTTTTTTGCCTGGGGCGCCAGTTGCTGGGTCTGTGCAGGCTCAAACTTCTCCCCAGAAGCCCATGTTGCTCTTTATCAAGCTTGCCGGGTTGAGGGGGATTTTGACAAGGGGCGACGCATTATGTCGGCAATGATGCCGCTGATGCGCGTTCTTGAACAAGGTGGAAAATTTATTCAATGCATTAAGCACGGCGCTACAATGAGGGGCCTGCCGGCTGGCCCACCAAGAAAACCCCTACAATCACTGAACAAAGATGACAAGCGCCAATTGGAGCAAGTCATCCGTGTGATGAATCACACACTCAAACTAATCACCGAAGAGGGTAACTAAATGTCAAATCTACTAACTCATGAAGAATACCAAGCGATTGAAAAATCGATAGATTATCCAACCAATGCCTTTGTCAACGGCCAGTTTCAAAGCGCTAAATCTGGCGACACATTTGCAACTATTAACCCTGCAACAGGACAGTTAATTGCCCATATTGCCGCTTGCAATGCTGACGATGTCGATCATGCAGTTACTAAAGCCCGAGAGGCATTTGACCAGGGTCACTGGTCAAAATTACACCCAAGTGAACGTAAAGAAGCGTTAATAAAATTAGCAAAGTTGATTAAAAAAAATACCCATGAATTGGCGGTTTTAGAAAGCATTGATTCGGGCAAGCCGATTCGGGATTGCGCCACAGTGGACCTTCCAGAAACCATTCAAACAATTATTTGGCATGCCGAGGCTATTGACAAGATTTATGATCAAAGCGCTCCTACTGGAGAAGATGCGCTAGCGGTTATTGTACGTGAAGCAGTTGGTGTTGTTGGTTGTGTACTGCCTTGGAACTTCCCTCTAATGATGCTTGCTTGGAAAATAGCGCCAGCACTCGCTGCTGGCAATTCAGTTATTGTCAAGCCGGCAGAGCAAACCAGCCTAACGACATTAAAAATTGCAGAACTGGCTATAGATGCGGGCATACCCCGAGGAGTCCTCAATGTGGTTACTGGACTTGGGCCTGACGTAGGTGAGCCGCTTGGTCTTCACGACGACGTTGACATGGTGTCATTTACCGGCTCGACAGAAACTGGAAGACGCTTTTTGCGCTACTCAGCAGACTCCAACCTCAAAAAAATCGTGCTAGAGTGTGGTGGCAAAAACCCAGCCATCGTCCTTGATGACGCCGAAGAGTTGGATTTAGTTGCAGAGCACTTGGTTAACGCAGCATTTTGGAATATGGGTCAGAACTGTTCTGCAGCTTCTCGATTGATCGTTCAAGAAAACATCAAAAAAGAGCTACTCGATAAAATGTTGGCGCATCTGCGCGACTGGAAAACTGGCGATCCACTGAACCCTTCCAATTATCTCGGCTCTTTAATTGATAAGGAGCACTTTGAAAAAGTTTGTGCTTATCTGGATAACAACAATATTATCGCCGGCGGAACAACAGAGCAGCCTTGTTACGTCATGCCAACCATTGTTGACCAAGTTGAGCAAAACTCAAAGCTAGCCCAAGAAGAAATTTTTGGGCCAATACTTTCTGTTATCACGGTGAACTCGTTCGACGAAGCGATAGCTGCCGCCAATAATACCGACTACGGTCTCACTGCCAGTATCTTCACTGCCAATGGCAAAAAAGCGATTAGAGCGGCACGAGCTATCAAGGCCGGCACTGTTACAATTAACTGCTATGGAGAAGGCGATATGAGCACACCGTTCGGTGGCTACAAGCAGTCTGGCTTTGGTGGTAGAGATAACTCGATCCATGCACACGATCAGTACACAGAGATTAAAACTATCTGGATAGACTTGTCCGATAGAGCGCCGGAAGAGTCTCTGGACTAAACCCTATTAAAATCGACATGCTCAAAAAAATTAGAGTTGCCGCCAACCCAGGTGTTTCTGGCTGGCAGGCCATTCTACCCACTAGAAAGCCTCAGTCAGCACTAAATGGATCAGTTTGTGCCGATTATCTAGTGGTTGGTGCAGGTTTTGCGGGTCTTGCAGCAGCGCGCCGCTTAAGCCAAATAGAGCCAGACGCAAAAATTATTATTCTCGAGGCTTGCGAAGTAGGCGAAGGGCCGGCTGGTCGTAATTCCGGATTTATGATTGACTTACCGCATGACTTATCCTCACAAGATTATGCCGGTAGTGCTGAGATAGATAAACAGCAAACGCTGATTAATCGCTCAGCAATTGCATTTGCCAAAAGTGCTTTTGACGAGTACTCAATGCCCCCTGAAGCAATGCAATGCGTCGGCAAAACCAACGCAGCGGCTACAGCAAAAGGCTTGGCCTGCAATACTCAATACGCACAACACCTTGAGAGGATTGGCGAAGACTACCACCTACTCGATGCCCAACAAATGCAATCGATGACAGGTGTTGATTATTATTTAGGTGGCCTGTGGACGCCGGGCACAGCTATCTTGCAACCCGCGAACTACATCAGCTCTCTTGCAGATGGCCTCACTAAAAATAAAAACATACATCTATTTGAAAATTCAGCTGTTACCAACCTCGACAAACAAAACGCTTCCGCAGCAGACACTCTCTGGCGTGCGAAAACTAAGCAGGGAGTCGTACAGGCAGCAAAAGTTATTCTTGCTGTCAATGGCATGATAGAGCGATTTGGTTATTTTCAACAACGACTGATGCATGTATTCACTTACGCCTCAATGACAAGGGTATTAACGACTAGCGAGGTCAAACAGCTTGGCGGTGAACCCACTTGGGCGTTTACTTCTGCCGACCCAATGGGTTCGTCTATTAGGCGAATCTCAGGCACAGGTGGTGATCGCATTATGGTGCGCAATCGATTTACTTACGATCCCAACATGGAGGTTTCAGAAAAACGAGTCGCCTCGGTAGCTAAAGACCATAGGAAAGCTTTTGATGCGCGCTTTTCTATGCTGAGGAGTGTTGAGACGGAATACTCGTGGGGTGGGCGCTTGTGTCTAAGTAGAAACAATGTATTTGCTACTGGTGAAGTTGAAGAAGGCGTGTTTTCGGCTTGCTGCCAAAACGGCCTTGGAACAGCCAAAGGCACGGCGATCGGCATCATTGCCGCCGAGCAAGCAAGTGCTGCACAAGCCAGCCTTGTGCCAGACTACAAAAAGGAAGAATTGCCAAAAAAACTACTCCCCAAGCCGCTCATGTACCTTGGGGCAAACGGCTATATGCACTGGAAAGAGATGTGCGCTGGCAAGGACAAATAACACTGATAATATAACTATGCAAAAAAGAAAAATTACAGACCCACTAAAAGTTGAATTTAAACCTTTCGATAGATACGGTGCACCGATAGACAAGATGAGCTGGCATGAAATTAGTTTTGACGGCGAAACCGGCTTCGGAACTTTTGTATTAAAGCTTGATCCTGGTGCGCAATCCATTCCTCATGAGCACACTGGATTTGAAGAGTTTCTGGTTTTGCAAGGCGAAATGATCGATTCAGATAATACGACCTTCAAAAAAGGTGACTTTGTTACTTTTGAACCGGGTAGTTGCCACTCATCCTCCTCACCAAAAGGCTGCTTACTTTTAGTTTTTATGAGAGGTATTAATAGGGCGCTTTAACTATAACTCAATACAGCCTCGCCAAGTACGCCCATTCGTGGTTTGATACCCAAACCAGGGCTTTTTGGGGCGGTAATAAAACCATTTTCAACAACATAATCACCATCAGCCGTTTTTACAGAGATCATGTCTCGACACTCCAAAACACATCTTAAAAACTTCTTTGGTACGGTTTGACCCATATGAACAATAGCGGCAAAAGCAATATCAGAGCCAGTGGTGTCTTGAACGCTCATGGTATAACCCGCTGCAATACAGATGTCTCGCTGCCGACGACAACGCGTCAAACCACCATTTTTTGATATCTTCAAACCAATGCCATCCGCGCCATCTTGAGCAATTAGGCTAACGATGTCCTCTTCGGTTTGCGCCAGCTCATCCCAAATAATCGGTACCGATGTACTTCTCTTAACCGATAAACACTCACGCCAAGTGGAGCAAGGCGCTTCTAAAGCAAAATCCAGATTATTGGGTAATAGGCTTAGTAGTCTCAACGCGTTTTCAGCGCTCATGCCGCCGTTGGCATCAACAATAAAATATTCGCCACTCTGGCGATCGGCAAGACAAGCCTTGATGCACTCTGCATCCAATACGGGATCGCTACCAATTTTAATTGAGTGCCCCATATACCCCGCTTCACGATGCGCTCGAACTCGAGTGCGCATATCTTGTGGATCACCTGCATAAATGGAGGAAATAAGCGGCAGCGCATTAATTGTTCTACCACCAAGAAGGTCGCATACAGGCATATCGACCGATTTGCCAAAAATGTCCCAACAGGCAACATCGATCGGAGTTTTTGCGTGATTATGCCCTACTAAAGCACCATCCATTGTCTCGTTAATTCTATCTAAGTGGCGTGGGTCTTGACCTAACAAACTGGGCGCTATTTCAGTGATACCTGCGCGTACGCCAGCACCATGTGCCGCAATATAAGTAGCACCAAAAGGTGTGCTTTCTCCCCAGCCTTCGATGCCGCACTCTGTGGTAATACACACAAAACTTGCATCAAATCCAGCATACTCCCTACCGCCAGACAGTCGATAAACACCGCCTGAATAGGGCAAATTTGCTTGAAAAACTTCAATTTTTGCAATTTTCATCGCTCCACTCCTAGGAATAACTTTGTGAAAGAATAAACATGCTGGTATCTGGGACCACACCCAAACCTGGGCCTTTGGGTACATCAATCCAGCCGTCGTTTATTTGCACGCTATTAAGAGTGTCGTAAGGTTCGTCGATATATGGCGCCGCAATCCAGATGCCACGCGACAGGCTTGGATTAACAATACCCCCTAAATGCACACAAGCTGCCGCGACAAGATCACCGCCCCAGGAATCATCACAACTGAGTGGTTTCTGATGCGCATGACAAATATCAATAATTGAACGCATCGCGCTGATACCCCCAACTCGCGTCACCTTAATACCGAATCCATCAGCCACACCCTCAACAATTGATTGGGTAATATTTGGCAGGTCTTTTGCCGATTCATCCATATAGAGTGGATGGCAAAGACTGGTTTTAATCGCTTTTAATTCTTGATATTTGTCACAGGGCTGCTCAAGGACAAAATTCAGATCGCGACAACTCTGCGACAAATGCATTACCTGAGTTGTCGTTAGTGCCCGGTTAGCATCAAGTGCAACTGTTGTTGTTGGTTTTTTCACTTCGAACACTTTTCTGGCAACTGCGATGTCTTCTTCTACATCACGTCCGCCGACTTTTATTTGTAAACGAGTAAAGCCTTGTGCCTCTTTCTCAATCGTCATTCGGGCAACTTCATCCGGACTATCGATACTAATGGCATAATAGCTTGGCACTTTTGCTCGCTTGGCGCCGCCCAATAGAGAAGATATAGGTGCACTGTAATGCTTGCCAATTATGTCCCATAACGCCATATCAATTGCCGCTTTGGCATATAAATGCCCCATCAAGGCCAAATCGCACTGATGCATCACTTTGCCATAATGCAAAGGATTCATGCCAATCAGTTTTGGGGCAATTTCACTAAGCGCTGCACGAGCGCCCAATGCGTGCGCCTCTTGATAAGTGGGGCCGAGTGGACAAACTTCGCCAAAACCTGAAATGCCGGAATCAGTAACCATCTCTACAATCGTAGTATCAAGACTCTTAACTTCAGACAAAGACATCTTGTAAGGTTTGCCCTTAATTTCAAGATCGTGTTGGTAAATATGTATTTCGGTGATTTTCATTTGCCGCTCTACCTTAATTCTCATTTAGCCTTGTGGCGGCACTAGCACCAGCTTACCAACGTGTTTTTTACTCAAAAAATCCTCCTGCGCACGAACAATATCCTTAAGCGGGTAATGCCTTGCTACCAGTGGCTTAATTTCATTGCGCTCAATGTAGCCCACCAAGTTTTCAAAAACATTTTGCCTCTGAAAGGTGCAGCCAATCAAGGTCAAATCTTTTAAATACAAGGTGCGAACATCAAGCTCGACGATCGGTCCAGCTATAGCTCCAGCCGTAGCGTAACGGCCACCACGCTTAAGAACCTCTAGCAAACACGGCCAAGATTCTCCAGCAACCAAATCCACTACAACGTCGACCACTTCAGTTCCTAAAGTCTCAGCCAAGTTGGCATTTCGGTCCACCACTTCATCCGCGCCTAGCGCCTTAACCTCGTTAAGCTTGGCCTCGCCAGATTGAGCGATCACCTTGGCGCCACGTCTTTTTGCAAGCTGAACCGCTGCCGAACCAACACCGCCTGAGGCGCCGGTAATCAGCACAATTTCACCTTCGCTAACATTGGCACGCTCCAACATATTTTCTGCCGTGGAATAAGCACACGGTATAGAGGCCAGCTCAATATCAGACCAATCACAATCCACCTTAAACGTTTCTGCGCCGTAGGCGGTCATATACTGTGCAAAGCCGCCGTCACATTCAGAGCCAACAGTCCAACAAACAAAAGGCTGATAATCAACTGGTGCTTGTTGCATGGTGCGCACAAGAACTCGTTCGCCAATACGACTTTCATCCACGCCCTCACCAACAGCAACAATTTCACCACAACAGTCTGCGCCCTGAATTCTTGGGAAGGTCAAGGGTGTGCCCGACCAAGATCCGTCATCGTCATCAGCTGTCTCAAAGCCTGCAGCAGCGCCAGTGCTGGTTTCTCCAGTGACAGACTTTGAGTACCAAGCGGTGCGAGTATTAATATCGGTATTATTAACGCCCGCTGCAAGCACTCTGATCAGTACCTTGCTTGCTGCAACGGTTGGTACATCGATATCATTTCGATAGTCTAATTTTTCAAAGCCGCCGTGACCTGTTAACAGAACGGCTGACATTGTGACCGGTACATGACTCATTCTTGTATCTCCAAAAAGTAAATTAACGGAGCAAGTGTTTTTCAAAAGGATACTTAGACAGCACCTCATAGCCTGTTTCAGTTATCAGAACTTGCTCTTCTAGTTTGACTCCAGGGCCACCATCGCGTCGGCCAACGTAACTTTCAACACAGAGCACCATGCCTGGCTGCAAAATGCCGTCATAGCTTAGCTCGTTGAGCTCCCAGGTGAACGGTATGGCAGGATATTCATCGCACAAACCAACGCCATGGTATTGCACAGAGTAATGACGATATTCATTTTCAGGATATTCCAAGGCCTCATTTGTCATTTCCATAAAGCTCATGCCAGGACGTAAAATCGAAATGTTATGCTGAACTTGCTCATAAGCTCGACTGTAAATATCTTTTTGCGTATCTGTGGGCTTTTGGTCACCACACAACCAACTTCTTGAAATATCCGTGCAGTAACCATAGGCACCTACCAAGTCCGTATCAAAGCTCATCATCTCACCATTTTGAATCGGTCGTGAGGAGCATTCTTGATACCATGGGTTGGCTCTTGGACCCGCTGCCAATAGTCGTGTCTCGATCCACTCACCGCCACGAGAGAGCATCTCTGCATGGAGGTAGCTCCAAAGTCGAGTTTCAGCCACCCCTGGTTGAAAGTGCTCTCGCATCACGCTCATCGATATTTCAGCAGCAAAAATAGAGCGTCTCATCGCATGCATCTCTTCATCCGATTTAATGATTCGCGCCAACTCCATCACCTCTTCACCATTATGGAGCTTTAAACCGCGGGCTTGAAGTTCGTAAACGCCTTCAGGGGCGCAATGATCCAGCGCTAAACGTTTATTACCAGCGCCAAACTCATCAACAATATCTGAAATTTCGTCAGCCCAGAGCTTGGCTTTTTTATCACTAAACTCGGCAGCAGCGAAATACAAATAGGTGATGGCAGGACGAACTTCGGTAATTAAAGGATTGTGATTCGAAAGAAACTCATACGCATCGAATTCAAAAATAATCACCGGGCCTTCTGTCATCACCAACGCATAACGTGTGGCATTGTGAGAGGTCCAAAGCGACATATTGGTGCTATCAGTAGCGTAGCGAATATTGAGCGGATCGTACAACAAAATCCCTGCACAATCAGATGCCTTAAGTTGGGCTCTAACGCGATTTAAACGATACTCACGAATCGCTGTCATGTCTGGCGCAGCAAGTCCGGCCGCTTGCCATTCACCCTCGGCTAATTCACCTGGTCCTTGTACATGCATGTTTAAACTAAAAATATCTTCCGAATCCGCAGTAAGCGGATTGATTTTTGCTTGATGGCGCTTATTGCTTGACATATTCATAAGTTATCCTATTTGTTGGTTAGTGTATTTTTAAGCAATATTGGAGTCAGGGTAACTGTCTTTAACCTTTTTCATGTAATCTAGCAATTGCTTGTCAATTTCTGGATCAAGCGGCGGCAACTCGTAATCTGCCAACATTTTCTTATACTTTATATTTGCGGCCATTTCCATGTCTTGTGAGCCATTTTCCTTCCACTGTTCAAAACTCTGAGAGTCACTGAGATCGGCCATATAAAAAGCCTCTCTATAATTTTTCTCAGTGTGTTTGCAAGCCAAGAAGTGTGACTGTGGGCCAACTTCGCGAATGGCATCCATCGCTTGACCATTTTCACTCATATCAATACCACGTGCAGCAGTGGCGAGTACGCCCGCCTGATCAGCATCCATAACAAACTTCTCATACCCCATTGCCAAGCCACCTTCTAGCCAGCCCGCAACGTGCAATGAAATGTTAACGCCGGCGTCCAGTGTTGCGTGCAAGGTATTGGCCGCCTCATAGCCAGCCTGCGCGTCTGGAACTTTAGACGAGGTAAAGCCGCCACCACTTCTAAACGGCACGCCCAGTCTTCTAGCCAACGCTCCACTGATGCACATCGCTTGCGCAGCCTCAGCAGTGCCAAAAGTTGGGGCGCCTGATTTCATCGACATCGATGTCACAAATGTACCGTAAACAACCGGACAACCCGGTTTTATCAGTTGTGTTAAAGCCATCATTGCCAGCACTTCTGCCAAACTTTGCGCCGCCACCCCCACCACTGATACTGGCGCCATTGCGCCACCAACAATAAAGGTAGTAATAATCATGCCTTGATTTGCTCGAGCATAGACTTTCACAGAGCCGGTAATTGCCGGATCCGTAGACAGAGGGGAGACCGTATTACAAAGACTCAATAACACACAGTTATCCTTCATAAACTCTTCACCAAAAACAATTTTGGCCATATTAACCGAGTCCTGCGCCCTTTCACCCAAAGTGACCGAGCCCATAAATGGCTTGTCAGAGTATTTAATATGGCTATACACCATGTCTAAATGGCGTTTGTTGACCGGTAAGTCTACAGGCTCGCAAATGGTGCCTCCCGAATGATGGAGGTTATCGGACAGGTACGCTAGTTTGACAAAATTACGAAAATCTTGGATATTAGCATAACGCCGACCTTCGTCCAAATTGCGGATGAATGGAGGGCCGTAGGCAGGCGAAAGAACGATATTGTCGCCGCCAATTTCAACACTTCGCTCAGGATTTCGAGCGTGCTGAGTAAACTGCTTCGGTGCACTGGCCTGAATGATTTCACGGCACATGCCGCGCGGAAAGCGTACACGATGTGGGTCTTTTGCATCACGTACACCGCCTGCAGCAACCATGATATCGGCGCATTCTAAATCTTCGCCAAAAACCATGCCGATCTCTTCAAGGATAGTATCGGCGTTGTTCTCAATAATGCGCAAATCGACATCACTTAATGGGTCGTGCACTGGAATTTTTCGTTTAATGTAGGCTGGCGCTTTCACCACCTCTTTTACTTCTTCTACGCCGCCTCTGCGTCTTCGTCTTTCTCTGGCCATGGCTAACTCCTATATTTATTGTGACCCGCGCATTTTTACGCCGCTTGGATCGTACAATGGCTGGGCTACAATTTTAGCTTTGTAAAATTCACCCAATATTTCCACCTCAAGGTCAACAGCTGAATCAATTAACTCAACAGGCAAATAGGTCATTGCCAAAGAGCGTCCAACAAAATAACCGCAGCCGCAATCAAGAAATATTAATGTAAAGTCAAGCGCACCACTATGAAAAAATTTAATGCAAACATTTGAATATACTTCATTAAGTTTTTCACTCTAGTCGGTGAAGGAGAGCTATTGGTCCGACTTGCCAACATTGTCGGCGATTAAGCAAACCATTTCAAACAGAACTGCATTGGCAACATGAGAGGTAATTTGATTTGGCGAATCAACGGTCGGCATAAGGCAAACTACGTCTCCGCCGATAATATTTTTTCCGCGTAAACCTTGGAGCAACTGTAAAACATCGGGCATCTTAAAACCTTCAATTGCTGGCTCAAGGTTGGAAACACCAGGTGCAATAGTTACATCCAAACAATCCAAGTCGAAAGTAATGTAGACCGGCGCGTCGCCGACGCGTTGCCTGATAATGTCGATACATTTTTCCACACCAAGCTCATCGTAGCGATCCTTGGTAATAATTTCATAGCCTAACTCGTAGCTTGAATCCAGCCAGTCTAACGTCCTCGTATTGCCACGAATGCCGACCTGGACGCTTTTTTCGGCATCAACAAAACCGTCGCGCACCAAATAACTGGCCCAGTGAGCGGCAGATTTTATAGCGCCTAAAAAATGGTCTAACTGATGAAAAGCGTCCGTGTGTGCGTCAAAGTGAACAAGAACAGCCTTTTCGCCATTCGTCAACTTCGACTTAGGGCCTGCAATTGCCTGCAGAATGCCGCCAGTTATTGAGTGGTCACCGCCAATGGACAGTGGCTTCGCACCTGCACTGGCAATATGTTCATAAAACTCAGTTATTCGCTCTATGCACAGTTCATTATTGTTGGCCTCTGGCAGAGGTACATCACCTAAATCCCGAATGTCGCACATCTCCCAAGGCGAAATCCCAAACTTAAGATGGCCCCTTCTGCCCTGAGCAGAGATGTTGCGCACCGCTCTCGGCCCAAGGTGTTGGTCTCGCTGAGTAGTGCCATTGCCTGTACTGTGCGGAACGCCAACAAGTGCAATATCACAACCAACTGGATCAGGATTGTGCGGGCAACGAAATAGAGTTGGAATACCCCACCAATACAAACCCTGCATCATTGCGGCGTTATCCCTTGTTTTTTTATCCACTTTAATCCCTCCTTTTAGTGCCGGTTCTGCCCATTATGATTTGTTTCTATAAAGCCGATGATAAGGCCAGCGATATCTTTATCTGTCGCCTCACGAATGCATTCTTGCATCGGCCTCAAGCCCCATTAACCCCTCAATAACGCTTTCTACAGCCTTTTGACCCCATGCCAAAGCAACACCAACCCTCTGTGTGCTCCTTAAGGGTTTAATCGCCAGTGGCGCAGCAAGCAATAGCGCTTTGAAACAAAAACTTAAAAATAGTATAATGGCAGAACGATCAAAATATCCAAAATTATTGAAGTGATCCTTTAATTCCAATAATTCACAACATAAATCACTTAATAATGTCATCCCAGGGCATAAAAATGAGCAAAAAAGAGTGCTATTGAAGTTCTTTCAAATTGGTGAAAAAGTCCAGCGCGTCTGGATTTAACAAGGCTTCTTTATTGTCAATTTCTTTGCCTTCAACCACTGCCTTCACAGCCAGCTCAACAATTTTTCCGCTAAGCGTTCTAGGAATTTCTGGCACGGCAATAATCACTTTTGGGTTGTGATGTGGTGTGGTATTTTGGCGTATTTGAGTGCGTATCTTCCGCTTTAATTGATCATCGAGCTTCTCCCCTTCAAGCAAAGTCACAAATAGCACAATACGCACATCGTCCCGGTATTTCTGCCCAATAACCAATGCCTCGTTAACCTCGTCTACAACTTCCACTTGGCGGTATATTTCTGCCGTACCAATACGAATGCCACCAGGATTTAGCGTTGTATCGGAGCGCCCATGGATGACCACACCCCCTCGTTGATTAATTTCAAGGAAATCACCATGGCACCATGTGTTTTCAAAACGATCAAAATATGCAGAACGGTAACGTTCACCCGTTGGGTCGTTCAAGAAACCAATTGGCATTGAGGGGAAGGGTTTTGTGCAAACCAACTCACCTTTTTCACCAATTTGACGCTTGCCCGCATCATCCCATGACTCGACCGCCATAGCCAGGCCTCGGCACTGGATTTCCCCTTTATATACTGGCAATACATTGGCACCCAGCACAAAACAGGAAACAATGTCTGTGCCGCCGGAAATCGAAGACAGGCAGATGTCTTGTTTTATACTCTCATAAACATAATCAAAGGCCTCTGGCACCAATGGCGAGCCGGTTGAAAGTAGCGCCCTTAATGAAGATAAATCATAGCCCTCGCTTGACACTTTGGCCTTACGAAGCACATCAATGTATTTGGCCGACACACCCAAAATATTCACTTTTTCAGCTTCAATCAAATCAAAGAATCGACGCCGTTTTGGATAAAGAGGGGCGCCCTCATAAAGAATTAAGGTTGCGCCACTGGCAAGCGCAGAGACCATCCAGTTCCACATCATCCAGCCACAGGTTGTGGCATAGAAAAAACGCTCACGCGGTTTTAAATCAAGGTGCAGACGATGCTCTTTTAGATGCTGCAACAATGTGCCACCGACACCGTGAACAATGCACTTTGGCACACCAGTGGTGCCCGATGAAAAAAGAATATAAAGAGGCTCGTTAAAGCCAATCTGTTCAAAAACCAAATCAGCGCCTTCATAATCTCGCTGAATGTCCGCAAAACCAACAGCAGCGTACATATGACTCGTGCCATTGTCCAGTAGCGGTGTCATAATGGCAACACCAACACTACCCAAAGCGCTCAACACAGCTTGATTTTTCTCTGACATTTCAAAGACTTTGCCTTTGTGCAAATAGCCATCAGTAACAAACAACACTTTCGGTTTAACTTGCGATAAGCGATCAACAACACCAGGCACACCAAAATCAGGCGAGCACGAAGACCATACGGCGCCCAAGCTGGTTGTCGCCAACATGGCAATAATGGTTTTTTCAGTGTTTGGCAAATATGCCGCTATACGATCACCCTTAACAACCCCTTGGCTTTTTAAGTAGCACGCAAGGGCTGCCACTTGACCTTTAAGCTCTCTGTAGCTGAGGCGAATCGTTTTTTCATCTTCATTGATAAAAGCAATAGCTTCATCGTTATCTTCGCCTTTGGCTAGTAAGTTTTGGGCAAAATTTAGTCTTGCATCTGGGAAAAATTGTGAACGAAGCATGTCCTCAGCGTTGTCAAGCGCTAACTCGCCCTTCTTGCTCGCCTGCACATTGCAATAGCTCCAGAGATGAGACCAAAACTCAGCAACATTTGTCACTGAATACCGATAAAGCTGATGATAATTTTCAAGTTTCTGATCGCTCGCTGTATTGACATACGACATAAAGTCAGCCATTTGAGAGGCCTTAATCAGAGATTCAGATGGCTGCCAAAGCAACCCGTTTGTTCTTTCCATTGGAATTATAAATGTTGTGTCAATATAGCGAATTATGTTACCAACAGACCTCGCTGTTGCTTAACTTTATTCGTTTCCTATTTAACAAAAAACGAACAAAACTCTCTAAGCTATTCTGGACTGTCTGGAGCTCAATGCGTGGACAATAGCGCCATCATCTCATCAACACTTGTGTTCTCAAATGTTTCCTGGGAAGCGGATATTTGACTGATCTGACTCGATTGTTCCTGGTCTAAATGACCGCCAACAAAGCGTTCAAACTTTTCAAGTTAGGGTTTAGGCGGATTTTGACGATAATCACTCGGCGCACTTTGATAGTGCTTTTTATAAGACCTAGAGAAAGCAGAAAGACTATTAAAACCTGTTCTAATGGCGATTTCCTGCATCGACAATAACGTATCAGTCACGTATTTTCGAGCGCGTTGGAGCCTTAAACGTAAGTAGAAAACGCCAGGCGAGCACTGCAAATGCTGTTGAAACAACTTTTCCAGCCGTCTACTCGACATCGCCAATTGTTCAGCCACACTGACAATCGACATCGGCTCATCGATATGTGCCTCCATAATGCGAATGGCCTTGGTTACTCTTGGCTCAAAGTCGTTCAGCAGTCCCAACGAAACGAGCGGCTGTGCGTCGGTAGAGAAGTGCGTTTCATCATAAACAAAGACACTAGCCACCTCCAAAGCGAGCGGATAGCCCAAACGCGAACGAATGAGATGCAACATAAAATCAAACGTGGGAGAAGCGCCACCAATTGTAAAGACTGATTGGTCGATAACAAAACGATCTGGTTGCACATTGGATTTGCGAAAACTGCTAGCAAAATCTTCCAAATCTTCCCAGTGCGTTGTTGCATTCTTACCGTCAAGCAATCCGGCCTTAGCCAGTATCCATGCAGCTGACTCTACGCCCCCAACAGCGTCAAAGCGTGGTGCAATTCGTCGAATCAGTGACATATCATCGGCGCTAATATAGCTGTATTGATTAAAACCAGAAACAACAAACAAAACGTCGCCCGCAGTATCGATATCCAGCACGCCATCAGGTGTGATTTGGATACCGCAGGTGCAGTCGACTGGCTTACCGTGTGTGGTCACAATACGCCAGGTAAAACATTGCCGCTCTGATAAGCGGTTGGCTGCACGCATGGGATCAATCACAGAGGCTAGCACCATCATTGATGATTCTGGCAATAAAAGCACCGTTACGCTGAGTGTCTCTTCCGTGGGTGAGTAAATACTCATTTCGTAAAATGTAGAATTTGTTGCGTAAAAAGTATAGCAGAATAAATGGCTAGCAGTAATATACCCGCCCATATTACCATGAATTTATTCAAAAAATAATTGCAACCAAAAGCCAATAAACTGGAGAAGCTATCATGACCAAACTACAACCTTCTAGAGAAGTATTCATCACATGTGCCGTCACTGGCGCGGGAAACACAACAGATAAGTCTGACAAAATACCGGTTACGCCGCAGGAAATTGCAGATTCATGTATAGCGTCTGCAAAGGCTGGTGCTGCGGTTGTTCATATCCATGTGCGCGATCCCAAGACCGGTGCCGCAGCGCGTAACCCGAAACTTTATGAAGAAGTGCTGAACATCATTCGTGAGTCAAAGGTTGACATGGTGCTTAACTTTACCGCGGGCATGGGTGGCGACATGGTATTTGGTTCAGCTGAGGCACCACTGCCATTAAGCGACGATGGCACAGATATGGTGGGAGCCACAGAGCGCCTTGAACACGTCAGAAACTTACTGCCAGAAATATGCACTATTGATTGCGGCACCATGAATTTTGGTGAAGGCGATTACGTTATGACCAACACGCCAGCAGTTTTGCGTGAAATGGCTAAGCAGGTGCAAACCTTAGGCGTGCGTCCAGAAATCGAGTGCTTCGACACTGGCCATTTGCAGCTCGCAATGTGGCTTAAAGAAAATGGTTGGATTGACGATCCTGTGATGATTCAACTGTGCATGGGTATTCCTTGGGGTGCGCCTGATGATCTGCACACAATGATGGCCATGGTTGCCAATATACCAAGTGACTGGACTTTCTCAGCCTTCTCAATTGGCAGAAACCAGCTGCCTTACGCAGCATTGGCTGTTCTAGCAGGTGGCAATATTCGTGTTGGCCTTGAAGACAATATTTACCTGGATCGTGGCGTGTTGGCCACCAACGAGCAACTCGTTGAGAGGGCTGTGCAAACTGCCACAGGTATGGGTGTACGAATAATGGGGCCTGAAGAGGTTCGCGAGAAAATGCAATTGCAAAAACGCTGGGGATAGCCATGAGCACAATCCAAACAGCAGCAGTTATTGGTGCCGGCGTAATCGGCAATGGCTGGATTGCGCGTTTGCTTTTAAACGGCGTAAACGTCAACGTATTCGACCCTTCGCCAGAGGCGCCAAAACACGCAGCCAAGGTCATCAGTAATGCTGAGAGAGCCTATGCAAACCTGCTCAGCGTGGCGCTACCTCACAAGGGCCAACTGAGCTTTAAAAGCTCAGTTGCCGAAGCATCTGCCAATGCCGATATTATCATCGAGGCCGTTCCTGAGCGCCTCGATATAAAGCAATCGGTCTACCTGGAAATAGAGTCCAGCGCCTCAACTGAGGCAATTATTGCTTCGTCGACATCTGGCATTCTACCAACTGAATTACAGGTAGAGCTAGAACACCCCGAAAGGATGATGGTTGCCCACCCATTCAACCCGGTTTACTTATTGCCACTGGCTGAAATGGTTGGCGGTGAAAAAACAAGCGCGGCTGCCATCGAAAAAGCCAGCGACATGCTCGAGTCAATCGGTATGTTTCCTTTGCATATTAAAAAAGAAATTCCCGCCTTTATTGCCGATCGGCTTCTTGAATCGGTTTGGCGTGAAGCGCTATGGCTGGTCAACGATGGTATTGCGACAACTGAAGAAATAGATGATGCAATCCGCTACGGTTTTGGGCTAAGATGGGCGCAGATGGGCCTTTTCGAAACTTACCGTTTGGCGGGTGGCGAAGCCGGCATGCGTCACTTCATCTCGCAATTCGGCCCCTGTCTTGAGTGGCCATGGACGCACCTAATGGATGTGCCAGAGTTTACTGAAGAGCTTGTTGACAAAGTTTCGAATCAATCAGACGAGCAATCGGGTGCACACTCGATTCGCGCTTTAGAACAAAAGCGAGACGATAATTTAGTCGACATTTTAAAAGTGTTAAAAGATAACCGCTGGGGTGCTGGCAATACACTGCAAACGTTCGAAGAGCGATTGACAGAGAATACGGCAGAAATCAATTTTGAAGCCCTAGACCTTAATCAGCCAATTGAAACCTACACAACGATTGTCCCGCAAAAATGGGCCGACTATAACGGCCACATGAATGAAACACATTATCTGGAATGTTTTTCCAATGCGGCCGATAAAATCATGGCCATTGTGGGCGTGGATAAGAAGTATATCGCCAAAGGAAACTCTTTCTTTACCGTAGAAACACACATCAGACACCTGGACGAAGTGCTTGTCGGCGAAGGTGTGAGGGTCTCAACTCAGGTGATATCTGGTGGTGGCAAAAAACTCCAGGTTTTCCATTTCTTATATCACCAAGATGGCCGACTACTGGCGACTGGTGAGCAAATGCTGATCCATGTAAACCTTGAGTCAAGGGCGGCGTGCAATCCAAATGAATTGGTTATTGACAGAATTGCCGCTGTCAGCTCGGCACACCAAAATCTAGTTGCACCGGATGGAGTTGGGCGTGCTGTCGCACAAAAACTTTAAAGACCTAGTACCACTCGTCTTCCATGCTGTCTTTTTTGGCTCGAACAAAGTCAAGTAACGCTTCATCGATTGCAAGATCAAGCACTGGCGGTTGGTACTCGTCCAGCATTTTATTCCAGCGTTCGTAAGCGCGCTGTTCGGCGTCTTTAGAGCCGTCTTCCGACCATTGCTCAAAGGAATTATTGTCAGGCATTTCAGAACGAAAATTTGCTGTTTCAAAGTTTTTCCCTGTATGTTCTGTACCTAAAAAATTCTGCCCTGGCTCATTCTCAATAAAGGCGCTTTTTGCCAACGTGTTGTCATTTATCGTCATTCCCTTAGCTGTACGGTGCAACACCCCCAAACGATCCGAGTCAAGAATAAACTTTTCGTAACCAATAACCAGGCCACCTTCCAGCCAGCCAGCAGACTGGTGGATAAAGTTGGCGCCCGCTAAAAACCCTGAAAGCATAGAATCTGCTGACTCTTGCATAGCTTGTGCATCTGTTACCTTAGAGGCTGTGTAATGACCACCACATCGAAACGGCAAGCCCAACCTGCGTGCCAATTGGCCAACAGCCATACCGGCCAATGTTGACTCTGGCGTGCCAAAGGTCGGTGCACCAGATTTAAGGTCCATCGTCGTCAAAAAATTGCCATAAACAACGGGGGATCCAGGCCTAACCAATTGCGTCAATGCAATGCCGACCAAGGTCTCGGCGTGTGCCTGAGCGATCGCTCCAGGCATGGTGACTGGCGACATCGCACCACCCAAAATAAAGGGTGAAATCACGTTGCCTTGATTGGCTCTAGCGTAAGCCTTAAGGGCGCCAGACATAACATCGTCATAAACCAGCGGTGAGTTAACATTAATATTTCCCTGAATCACGCAATTACTCTCCATGATCTTTTCGCCAAAAACAATCTTAGCCATGGCAATCGAATCTTCGGCACGATTGAGCGCAGTGACTGAGCCCATAAAGGGCTTATCAGAATATTTAATATGGGCATACACCATATCCAAATGGCGCTTGTTAACAGCAACATCGGTCGGCTCGCAAATGGTGCCACTCTGGTGATGAAGCCAAGGTGTCATATAAGTGAGTTTGACAAAGTTCTGAAAATCTTGAATAGAGCCTTGGCGCCTACCGCCTTTTAAGTCATAGACAAAGGGTGGGCCGTAAGCCGGTGCAAAAATTAGCCGATTACCGCCAAAAGTGGTTGATCTCTCGGGATTGCGTGCCAACATGTCAAACTCTTTCGGCGCTGTTACGCATAATGACTTTGCAAGACCCTTATCAAAACGTACCCGCCTTCCATCAACACATGCGCCGGCGCCCTTGAATAACGCTACCGCTTCATCATCACCCCAAAACTCAATGCCGACTTCTTGCAGAATCCAGTCGGCATGGTCTTCAATACGCACAAGCTCTTCCTCTCGCAGAAGATCGTAGCAAGGAATGTTGCGCGACATAAATCTTGGCGCCTGAATTTTATCTGCAGCCTGTCTGTGTGCTATTCTCGCAGCACGGCCACCACGCCTCTTTGTTTTATTGGTATCGGGCATAAGAAATAGGAAGACTGTCTAGCGTGTTAACAAGGACAAAAAATCGGATGATACCACTGCGGTATTGCCAGCTCAAGCGAAAAAAATCAATAAGCTTATCGACTAACTCGATAAGTCTTAGGGTATTTATTTGAGCATTTGAGAAATAGCCTTGGCAACTTCAACGCGACCTGCGCTTGAATCCATGCTGGTGCCAAAGTGAATTTCTACTGGCCTTCTGAGAGTAAATTTTTGTTGCTTTCTAATGCTTCTTGGTGCTAATGATAATAAGTCGCCCCACATATTGTTTATTGCAAAAGGCACCACAACCACCTCTGCGCCCGTCTCTTTTAAGATTTTTTCAAAGCCACGCATTAAGGGCGCAAACTCACCATCCGTGGAAATATGCCCCTCTGGAAACAGACCGATCGCCTTGTTGCTTTCTAAAGCAGTGACAATATTTCTTATAGCACCCCTACTGCTCGTTGGCTGAATACTAATGACACTGAACCACTTAAGAACAGTTCTGAGCACTGGCCAATCGTAATATTCCGCATGCATAACAAAGCAAATAGTTCTGCGCAGCGCCCACTGGAGAAAGATAAAGTCGATCCAGGATATGTGATTGCCCAGCAACAAAACAGGGCCGTTCTTTGGTACTTGTTCTGCGCCCGTTATAGTCAAACGATAGCGCCAGCCAAAGACAAGCCTTGCTAAAACCCTTCTCACAGTTTTAGTAGATTGACTTTAGCTTTTTCAGTACAACGCTAAAACCGACCAGTGCAATAATTGCGTTCAGATACAAAATGTATTCACTGCTGATAGAGAGATACGAAGCTCCTGAAGTTACACACAACAAACCTATCATCGCAATATTTTGTACCCAGTTCTTGCCAGCAATCACACTACCTAGGTTGTCAGGTGCGGCGCTGCTTTGAATCAGAGCGTTAAGTGGTACGATCATCATTCCTGCTCCAAGACCAAAAACAAAAATTGAAACCGCTGTTAACGCCAGGCCCAAAGACACCTCGGTGCCCAAAATCACTGGCCCCAGCATGGTTTCAGTAAGGAATGCTGGCACAGAAAATGCAGGCATTGCAATCGAGCAAGCAACAATCAGAACCGCGCCATACCAAACGTTGTCAACCTTGATTGCCTTCTGGGCGTCTCTGCCAGAGATAAATGAGCCAGAGATAATACCAATAACCGAAAGTGCCAGCATAATTTGCACCAAAAAAGGACTGTCAATATGCAAATTAACCTTTGCGTGCGCCTGAAAAACAACAAGTAAATTTTGAGAAATACTCCAAAAAACAACCGTACCTAGAATGGCATACCAAGTAACCTGGTTAGCCCTCATTACACGCACATTGTCCATCAAATAACCACAAGCAAGCCACTTGCCCATTGTCAGTTTAACCTTCGAATACTTAGTGGCATAATATTTCAAGCCAAATGTACAAAGAAACTCAAGTATGGACAAGCCCACTAGTAGCCAGGCAACATTAGCAACGAGTTGCAATAATTCTCCCGGCGTTTCAGGATTTGAGTCGCCAAGGTAGGACTCAAATAAGCCGGCAAAGAACACTGTACCTAACAAAATAGAGGTAAGCGTTGTGGCCATTAAGTATGCATTACCTACACTAAGGCCTTTTTCGCCCAAACATTCTTTAATGTAACCATACTTAGCCGGGGAGTAAATTGCACTTTGTGTTGCTAGAAGAAAGGTAAAGCCGAACGCCATGTAATATTCGCCCTGGTGATAAGAGTAAGCAATTCCAAGGGTTATTAGCACTGCGGCAAAAGCACTCCAGCGCATAATGTTAGGCTTTGCAAATTTATCGGCTAGGTGGCCAGAGACCGTAAACAACATCACAAATGGCAGGAGGATTAAACCACTGACCAGTGCCGTTAATAGCAACTGCTCGGTTTCGTTAAAGAGGCCGCCAGGGCCACTGAGTTCGTAGATGGTACTAATAATGACCGTCTTATGTCCAAGATCAACAGTAGCATTAACAAACAGTATCACCAAGTAAAGAGCAAAGACACCAGCTCTTTCACTCAATTGAAATGATTTATTCTCCATTTTCATCTCCATTGGCCATTACAGCACTAAGTAAAATGCGTCCATTATGACACAATCCAATCGGCAAAAAGTGCTAATCCAAACCAATGAAATAAGCCCACCTTTTTATAGTGTCAGTCTACGTTTGACGCAGAGAGAGGGTGTTCGCAAAAGTCGAAGTTTGCTATTAACACATTAGGCCTTGAGTACGGCGACTGATGCAGTAATTCAGCAAATTCTTAAGCTATTCTAGGGCGCTCATTATTAGCCAAAATTGAGGCGCAAGGAGCTTAGCAAGAGTAGGGGTTTATACTTATAAGTGATGGCTTTGTTAAACTGCGGCAACAAAAATGTTGGTAATAAGTAGTCTCTAGAACTCAATGCCTTCGATTTCAGCGATAGTATGAATATCTTTATCACCTCGCCCAGAAAGGTTAATAATAATAGATTTATCGCTAGACCACTGTTGCGCCAACTTAATCCCATAAGCCACAGCATGCGAAGACTCAAGCGCCGGTAGAATTCCCTCCACTTCAGTAAGCGTATGGAACGCTGCTAAAGCTTCTTTATCAGTGATTGAGACATATTGCGCTCTACCTGTATCCTTTAAGTAGGCGTGCTCTGGACCAACACCTGGATAATCCAGGCCTGCAGAAACGGAGTGTCCCTCGATAATCTGCCCATCCTCATCTTCCATAAGGTAGGTTCTATTGCCGTGAAGTACGCCAACGCTGCCTGCACATAGCGGTGCCGCGTGCGCCGTAGGGCCATTTTCAATACCGTGACCCGCCGCCTCAACGCCGTAAATCTCAACGGATTCATCGTCAATAAACGGGTGGAAGAGACCAATAGCGTTAGAGCCGCCGCCAACACAGGCAATCAAAGCATCTGGCAAACCGCCTTTTTGATCAGCAAATTGCCTTTTGGCCTCTTTACCGATTACCGTTTGAAAGTCTCTAACCATCATCGGGTATGGGTGCGGGCCCGCAACCGTGCCAATAATATAAAAAGTGTCGTCAATGTTGGTTACCCAATCACGCATCGCTTCATTAAGTGCATCCTTAAGTGTCTTAGAGCCTGAAGTCACCGGAATCACAGTGGCGCCTAATAATTTCATTCGATAGACATTCAGCGCTTGCCGGGCAACATCCACTTCACCCATGTAAACCACGCACTCCAAGCCCAGTCTCGCAGCAACTGTTGCCGTAGCTACACCGTGCTGACCTGCGCCTGTTTCAGCAATAATTCGTGTTTTCCCCATACGGCTAGCTAAAAGCGCTTGACCAATGGTGTTGTTAACTTTATGAGCGCCGGTATGGTTTAAATCTTCACGCTTTAAATAGATTTGCGCACCGCCCAATTTGGCGCTTAGATTTTTTGCGTGATAAAGCGGACTTTCACGACCAACATAGTTTTTTAAATCCGCGTGATACTCTGCCAAAAAATCAGCATCGTCTTTGTATTTTTCGTACGCCTCTTTAAGTTCGGTGACAGCTGTCATTAGCGTTTCAGCAATAAAAACACCACCATACTGGGCGAAATGGCCTTTGTCGTCGGGTAGATTGTAACTCACGGGCGAACCTTGTTAATAAAGTTCCTTATTTTATCAATATCTTTAACACCTTTTGCACTTTCCACACCACTTGATGTGTCGACTGCATAGGGTTGGACTTGAGCAATGGCATTTTCCACATTATCAGCTGTAAGACCCCCTGCCAAAATAATCGGCAAATCAATTTCTATCTTGGCCAGCGACCAGTCAAAAGACTCACCCGTGCCGCCATAAGCGTTAGAATTATACGCATCCAATAACAAAGCACTCGCCTCAGAGAAGTCAGCGGCAACTTGTTGAATATCGGTTGTCTCAGTAACGCGAACGGATTTATAAAAGGGCATGTGGTACTGAGCGCAGTCTAGCGGCGTCTCGTCGCCATGGAATTGCAGGGTATCAAGTGGCACTTCGCACAACACTTCGTCGATTTGACTTGGATTGGCATTAACAAACAAGCCCACGCGATTAACAAAGGGCGGCAATGCGGCCACGATTTCACGGGCAATATCGATACTTACATTTCGCGGTGATGGCCCGTAAAAAACCAAGCCAATAGCATCAGCACCAGCAAATACTGCCGCTTTAGCAACTTCTGCATTGGTAAATCCGCAGATTTTTATTTTCGTCATGTGTTAATTATACTAAATAGTACAGGTACTGAGACTTAAGGAGCCTTCTCAGATGTCAGCAATAATCAGGCGACACTCTCGCATGCCCGATCAGGGGTTGGCTTTTTTTGGGGCTGCTTTCTTTTTGCTTTTCTTTGCTTTTGGTTTTGCCTTAGCTTTGGCCTTGACTTTTGCTTTTGCCTTACCCGCAATGGCCTTCTCACACTCTTCTAGAGTCAGATCGACAGGGGCTTTATCGCCAAAGACTTTTGCAATAGTAACGTTCTTTTGGCCTTTTCCGCGTTTTTTTCCGTTCCAAACGTATGGGCCAAAACGGCCGTTCAGAATTTGTATATCGGAACCTTCAAAAGCCTTAATTAGGCGCTCGGCGTCTGCTTTTTCTTTGGCAGCAATCAGCTCCAATGCGGTTTCAAGGCTTACCTCTTCAGGACTGACCTCTTTTAAAGATACGTACTTTTTACCATACTGAATATATGGGCCGAAGCGGCCATAATTCGCTTTAATCGTTTCACCATCAGCTGTCTCGCCGACCGTTCTTGGCATTTTGAAAAGCTCAATCGCCTGATCTAGGGTGATGGTTTCAATATCATTGCCCGCTCTTAAGGAGGCAAAAGTTGGTTTTTCCTCGTCGTCCTGATGACCAATTTGTGCATAAGCGCCATATCGCCCAAAGCGCACACTGACTGGCTTGCCGCTGACTGGGTCTTCGCCCAAATCTCTTTTGCCGTGCGTTTCATCTCTGGAGATGTCTTTCGCTAGCTCAATTTGAGCATGAAAAGGCTCGTAAAAATCACGAACAACATCTTGCCAAGGGCTGTCCTCTTGAGCAATCTTGTCAAAATTATTTTCAAGGTTGACAGTGAATTCGTAACCAATAATATTGCTAAAGTTTTTCACCAGAAAGTCAACCAACAAGTAGGCAACATTGGTTGGAAACAATTTGTTTTTCTCTGCACCGGTAATTTCGAATTGAGTGCAATCGGATACGATACCGTTAGCAATTTCAATTAGCTGAAACTCCCTCTGGACGCCGTCACGCGTCTCTTTGGTGACATAATTCCTGTCCTGAACCGTGGTAACCATAGTTGCGAAAGTTGACGGTCGACCAATACCCATTTGCTCAATTTCTTTAACAAGAGAGGCTTCGGTATACCTTGGTTTGGCTCGAGAAAAAGACTCTCTGGCATTGAAATCCAGAAGGGATAAGGGGTCGCCCTTGTCGAGCTGTGGCAATAATTTATCCTCAGCAGCCATGTAATCATAAACTTCTAAGAATCCAGCAAATGACAACACCTCGCCATCAGCAACAAAGCTCTCGTCTCTGTTTGATACGTCCACCGTAATTCTGGATTTTTGCAATTGAGCATCGCTCATTTGCGAAGCCAGCGTGCGCTTATAAATCAAAGAATACAGCCTAGCCGCCTGATCGTCTAAGCCTAGAATACCTGGCTTGGTAAGGTCTGTCGGCCTAATGGCCTCATGCGCCTCTTGCGCACCCGCCGATTTTGTTTTGTAGCGACGCTCTTGGTAATATTCCGCACCAAGATTGGTTTCGATAACTTCTTTGGCAGCTGTAATTGCCGTATCCGAAAGATTAACCGAATCGGTACGCATATAAGTGATTGAGCCCTCACGATATAGATTCTGCGCAATAGTCATGGTTTGCTTGACTGAAAAGCCCAGTTTTTGAGACGCCTCTTGTTGCAAGGTTGAGGTAATAAAAGGCGGCTTTGGCGAGCGCTTTGAAGGTCGCGTCTCAACAGAAGCAACACTCAATTTCGCCTCGAGAAGGCTTTGGGCAAATGCCATCGCCTCATCTTTTGAGCCGAAGTCTTGCTTAAGTTTGACCTCAATCAACTCGTTCGCACTATCCAGCAATGTCGCTTTGGCCTTGAAGTTGCGACTAGCCACGTGTGCTGCAATTTCACGCTCTCTTTCTACCACCAATCGAACAACAGGTGATTGCACTCGTCCGGCCGAACGTGCGCCAGATATTTTGCGCCATAAAACAGGGGAAATTTCAAAACCTACTAGACGATCAATAACTCGTCTTGCTTGTTGTGCGTCAACAAGATGGTAGTCGATCGTTCTCGGGCTGGCAATCGCTTTGGTAATAGCGCCCTTGGTGATCTCGTGAAAAACGATTCGCGGCGTATCATCGGCCAATGATAAAGCCTCTTTTAAATGCCAAGCAATGGCCTCTCCTTCGCGGTCCTCGTCCGTTGCGAGATAAACTTTCTCGGCCACTTTAACGGATTTCTTCAGGTCGGCAACGACTTTTTTCTTGTCGCTGCTAATAGCATAAGTAGGTTGAAAGTTGTTCTCAAGGTCAATACCCATGTCTTTTTTAGGCATATCACGAATATGACCAATACTCGACTTGACAACGTAATCTTTGCCAAGAAAATTTTCAATTGTTTTTGCTTTTGCCGGTGACTCGACGATAACCAGATTTCTAGACATACTGTGGTCTAGTGTAAGGAAGGATTGTCATCATAAAAAACGATGGACTCCAACCATTGAGTTGGCATGGCGGTTTCTTCGCTGTTACCAATCACCATCATCACAACCCATTTAAGGTCATCCATTGACAGCGTTGAATCTTCCAGTGTCATTACCTGCTCAATTACCATTTCACGCTGAGCGGCGCTGAGCTGACCCATGTTTTCCATAAACATAATAAAACCACGGGCTTTGGCGCTGAGCTTGCCTTGTTCTGCTTCAGAGTATATTCGTACGGAATTATGGGTTGTGACAAAAGTATCAAGCTTGCCTTCTTGCAAGGCGGCGATATTTTCTAACCAATTAAGGGCTTTATCAATGCGCCCATCATCAAATCCCGCCTCTGACAAATGCGCCTTTAAAAGGTCATCGTCAAGTTCGTGCGCGGAATCCTGTTCAGAGGATTCAAATAAGAAGTCGAACATAAAAGTCAAGACATCAAGAATATTATTTGTCATAAAACCTCATCAAATTAATACAAAAGTTGCTACACCCACCTTACTCACCCTATTAGAAAGCTCAAGCATTAGTAACGTCTGGCTTACTACTTGGGGACTCAGTTTGCTTTTTTCAACTAGCTCATCCACCGATATTGCTTCATATGACAGGAATTTTAATAGTTCGCTGATTTCATTATCCACATCTTTGTCGCCATTGTACTGCTTAATCAGGGGAATGCAAGGCTCAGACTCAAATGACAGCTCATTCAGTATGTCCTCAGCATTTCTCGTTAAAACACCGCCTTGCTTTAATAATTCATGCGGCCCCGTTGATAACGGCGAATGGATCGATCCCGGCACGGCAAAAACCTCACGGCCTTGTTCAAGAGCTAAACGTGCAGTGATCATTGAGCCACTTTTAATGCTTGCCTCAACCACCAAAACACCCAGGCTCATGCCGCTAATCAAGCGGTTTCTTCGAGGAAAATTTTGCGCCATGGGCGTCGTACCGATTGAAAATTCGGAGACCAATGCGCCTTGCGCACTAATCTGGTGCGCCAAGGCTCTGTGCTTTGCTGGATATATTCTGTCCAAACCCGTACCACAAACAGCAATCGTCTCACCAGTCGTCTCAAGCGCGGCAATATGCGCCTCGCCATCAATACCAGTAGCCATGCCACTGGTAATCACAAGACCACTCAAGCTCACGCTTGTCGACAACTCTTTGGTGATCCGCTTGCCGCCCGCTGTTGGATTTCTGCTGCCCACTATGCCCAATTGAGGCTTATTCAACACATCCACATTGCCCAATACATAGAGCAACGGTGGCGGGTCTGATATTTGCGCCAATAATTTTGGATAAGTGGCGTCGATAATGCTAATTATGTGGCATTTATCCCCTTGCCCCCAAGCCAGATCTTTATCAGCAACACTTAAATCCTTAAGTGCAAGATACGCTAGGGTGGCCTTGCTAAAAAGCCCACTTTGCCTAAGAGTGATGAGCTCTGCATCAAAAACATCTTTTGGCGCCTCAAAGACTTTCAATGTATCGTAAAAAGTCTTAACCCCAATTCGAGGCGCCTTCAACAACCAAAGCCAATATATTAAGTCCATTAGATTAAACTTTTTTCTTCTATTATGACAGTGAAAGCTAAGCTTAACAAAGATGTATCCCTGAAACAACTATGGTAAAATTGCAAGATTTTGCTGACAGATATTCATTATGAAAAGAACTTTCCAACCTAGCGTATTAAAACGTAAACGTACTCATGGCTTCAGAGCCAGAATGAAAACACGCTCTGGTCGCGCTGTCATCAATGCACGCAGAAAAAAAGGTCGTAAGCGCCTAGCAGCATAATCAAATGATTTGCTCGCTCACTCGAGGTGTGCGCATAACTAAAGCTAGTGACTACGCACACATTTTCCAGAAGGGCAAACGTACCCAAGGGAAATTTTGGCAACTTGTTGCCGTCTCCTCGAATGAGTCAACACCAAGACTCGGATTAGCAATCTCAAAAAAAGTGTATAAAAAGGCTGTGGATCGCAACCTTCGTAAACGCTTAGCGCGAGAAACATTTAGACTGCAGCAAACACAGTTGAGCAATTTTGACGTGGTCGTCATGGCCAAAAAATCTCATCAAGTTGACAATAAAAGCTTGGTGGCTGATTTATCGAACTTGTTCAGAAAGGCTTCTGAGGCATAGACGTATGCGCGCACTACTCCTCATCCCAATTAAGCTTTACCAGTGGCTGATTAGCCCATTACTGGGCAATAATTGTCGCCACATCCCGAGTTGCTCTGAATACACTTCAGAAGCCATTCAGGAGCACGGCGCAATAAGGGGCATCGGCTTAGGGGTAAAACGCATTAGCAAATGCCATCCTTGGTCCGAAGCCACATTTGACCCGGTGCCAAAAAAACTCTCTCATTAATTAAAACCCAGAATTATTATGGACAATCAAAAATTATTTCTTGTTATCGCTATCGGATTAACTGTGTTTCTGTTATGGGATCAGTGGGAGATCAAGCAGACAACAGACGCCAATGGCAATACTGTCACCCAAACCAGTATTACTGCGCTTGACACATCTAGCGAATCAAGCGACATCCCTAGTACTGCGCTTAGCTCAGCCCCTGCATCAGATGTGCCGACCAGTACCACTGCAGCGACAAGTCAGAGCGCTTATACAACGATTACTACAGACCTTTTAACGGTTGAAATTTCACACAGAGGCGGCACTATTCAGAGCGCCTATCTGAACGATTATGATAACGAGTTCAACTCAGATGCAAAATTCCAACTACTAAGTAACCTTGATGGCAACACCTTCCACGCACAAAGCGGCCTGTACCCAACCGAGCATTTACCGGACGAACACGCAGAATTCAGCTCAGCGAAACAAAACTACTTCTTAGGAAGCAATAGCGAACTCATTGTCCCTCTAACTTGGCAGGGTGAAAATGGCGTTACTATCACCAAAAACTATCACTTTAAGCCGGATAGCTACACAATCGGGCTAGACTACGTTGTTACCAACAACAGCGACTCTCAGCAAGAGGCTGGCACTTATACTCGCCTATCACGCAGTGCCGTCGAAAGCGGCTCAAGCCTAATGATGCAAAACTTTGCTGGTGGCGCTATTTATATTAAAAATGCCGAAGATGATGGCGTCTTTGAAAAGTTTGACTTTGACGAGTTTGATGAACAGCCAGAAACCACCTCTACGGGCGGCTGGGCTGCCATGATTCAGCACTACTTCTTTGCTGCATGGATACCGGATGCCAACGTTTCCAGCACCTACACTGCTAAAACCGAGCAAGGAAAATTCATCTTGACAACCATCAATCCGCGCGTCTTCATTGCGCCAGGAGCGCAAGCGGTATTGGCAAGCAGTGAGCTCTATATTGGCCCTAAGGAGCACATTCGACTAGAAAATTTAGCCGAAGGCCTGGACAGAACTGTTGACTACAGCTTCCTTTACATTTTTGCCAAGCCATTATCAACGTACCTTCATTGGATTTATAGCTTTATTGCTAGCTGGGGTTTCGCTATTATTGCGGTCACCCTAACGATTAAGTTGGCCTTCTACAAGCTCTCCGAAAAATCTTACCGCTCGATGGCTGGCATGAGAAAACTGGCGCCACGTTTGGCCAAGATTAAAGAGACTTATGGTGACGACAAACAAAAAATTGGCAAAAAGACCATGGAGCTTTACAAGAAAGAAAAGGTCAACCCAGCAGCAGGTTGTTTACCAATCCTTGTGCAGATCCCAGTCTTCATCTCGATGTACTGGGTATTGCAAGAAATGGTTGAATTAAGACACATGTCATTCTTCTACTTGCCAGATCTCTCAGCAAAAGACCCGTACTTCATCATGCCGCTAATTATGGGCGCATCAATGTGGTACCAGCAGCGTCTGAATCCGCCACCAGCGGACCCGATGCAAGCAAAAATTATGATGATGCTGCCGATAGTATTTACTGTGTTCTTCTTGTTCTTCCCGGCAGGCTTGGTGCTTTACTGGGTAACCAACAACCTACTTTCTATCGCCCAGCAAATGTTTATCAACAAGCGCTATGGAGAGAAGAAAGAAGCCTAAAGAGCAATCGATGTTGGAAACTTTCCAGCAACAACAATACGAAACTTGGCGAGACGAAAAGCTCGCCAATTATCGCTCAAAACCCGAGTCTCTTTTTATAGAGATTAACAACCCTTTGCAGCTTTCAAGTGCTGAAAAAAAAGCAATTGCAGATAACTGCCGCAGCAACAATCTCTCATTTATAAAGGTCAAACCTAATGACGATACAAGAGGTTCGATACACTCTATTAATGCGCAATTGGGCCTTGTTGATTTTGATCAACACCTCTGCGTGGAAGACGACGGCCTTGTTGTCATTGAAGACACTAATACCCCAAAAAAGGTTGGCTACGTGCCTTACAGCAATAAAGCTCTTAATTGGCATACCGACGGCTACTACAACCCAATGAATGCCCTTGTTGGCGCATTCTCTTTGTATTGCATTGAAAGTGCCAGCAAAGGTGGTAATAATCACTGGATAGACCCAGAAATGCTCTATATCCACTTTAGAGAGCGCAATCCTGACATTATTTGTGCTCTATCACAACCAGCGGCGCTAACCATTCCTGAGCGACGAGAGGATGATAAAATTGTTAGAGAGGCTTCTATTGGGCCGGTATTTTTTATTGATAAGGCATCTCAAAAACCCAAAATGCGATTTACTCAACGCAAGAGAAATATTCACTGGCTTGATTCGGGTGAAATTAGTGACGCACTTTGCGCACTAAATGACTTTCTTGATAGTGACACAGAAATTCACCACATGTACAAATTGGCTGCAGGCGAAGGCCTAGTTTGCAACAATGTGCTCCATAACCGTTCTGCGTTTATCGATAGCAACCAACAGAAACGAAAGCTACTCAGAGGCAGGTATAAAAATAGCGTTTCTTGCAATTAAAAGCTAAAACACCCAACACCGACCCTTGGTACAATAAGCGCAATAGTATACGTTCTTAATAATTCTCGTCTTATGATTCCTGACAGCAAAGTATCAGACAGCGCTAAATCGATAAAACTTCTCATATTAGATGTTGATGGTGCGCTCACCGATGGCGGGTTATATTTTGACGACAACGGCGGTGAGTTCAAGCGCTTTAATGCTCTGGATGGTCATGGTATAAAAATGCTGCGAGATTCTGGTATTGAGGTTGCCATCATTTCAGCAAGACACGCCAAATGCGTCGCTCATCGAATGGATGGGTTGGGTGTAAAGCATTATTACCAAGGACAATCCAACAAAGTCATCGCCTATGAAGAGTTGCTAACAAAACTGGATTTGCAGCCGAGACAAGTTGCCTATGCCGGGGATGATGTTATTGATCTGCCGGTGATGTCTAAAGTAGCCTTGCCAATTGCAGTGGCCAATGCCCATCCTTTTGTCAAAGAACACGCAGTATTAATCACGCAGAATAGCGGTGGTAATGGCGCAGTTCGTGAGGTATGTGACCTTCTGCTGACTGCGCAGAATAAATACGACGACTTAATGGCCGCCTATTTAAAATGACCGAGTTTCAATCCCAATGCTACAAGGCACTGAAAAAAGTTCCACGTGGAATGGTCATTACCTATGCCGGACTGGCTGCGATGATAGGTCGGCCAAGAGCGCATCGAGCCGTGGGTAGTGCAATGAATAAAAATCCATTTGCGCCTGAAGTGCCTTGCCATAGAGTGGTCAAATCAAACGGAGAGTTGGGTGGTTTTGCTGATGATATTAGCGTAAAAATAAAACGCCTTCAAGAAGAAGGCGTTTTAGTGTGTGATAACAAGGTTGTTGACTTTAAAAAAGTCCGCTTCAATGCAATTTAACCTTTCCTACCACGCATTTTACTAATCATTTGAAGCTGGGCCATAGACTCAGCAAGTGCTGCTTGAGTTGTTGAAACCTCTTGGTCAGACTGTGCATTGGCCATAGCCTCTTCTGCACGTTGTTTAGCTTCAATCGCCTTAGACTCATCTAAGTCATGGGCGCGGATGGCTGTATCAGAGAAGATCGTCACTGTATGTGGCTGAACTTCAACAATACCGCCCGAAACATAGATGGATTCAACGCCATTTTCTGTCTCAACTCTTACCTCTCCTGGCTTAAGTGTACTTATTAACGGAACGTGCATAGGATATACACCGATTTCACCCATGCTGGCAGGTGCAAACACACAGTTTGCATCGCCTGAGTAAATCTCCTCAGTTGCGCTAACTACATCAACATGAATTACTGACATTTACGCTGTCTCCGCCGCTTTTTCTCTAACTTCTTCAATAGAGCCAGTCATATAGAATGCTTGCTCTGGAATTGCATCTAACTCGCCTTCAAGGATGGCCTTGAAGCCTGAGATCGTGTCTTTCAATGATACATATTTACCAGGTGCGCCAGTAAATACTTCAGCCACGTAGAACGGCTGTGACAAGAATCTTTGAATTTTACGAGCACGTGATACCGTTTGCTTGTCTTCTTCAGAAAGCTCATCCATACCAAGAATCGCAATAATATCTTTCAACTCTTTATAGCGCTGCAATACACCTTGTACGCCACGAGCAATATCATAGTGCTCTTGACCAACAATTAGAGGATCTAGCTGACGTGAAGTTGAATCCAGTGGATCTACCGCAGGGTAAATACCTAATTCCGCTACTTGACGTGAAAGTACAACTGTCGCGTCCAAGTGAGCAAATGTTGTTGCAGGAGATGGGTCAGTCAAGTCATCCGCAGGTACGTATACCGCTTGGATTGATGTAATTGAACCCGTCTTAGTTGATGTAATACGCTCTTGCAATGCGCCCATTTCAGACGCAAGCGTTGGCTGGTAACCTACTGCAGAAGGCATACGACCTAATAGTGCTGATACTTCAGTACCCGCAAGCGTATAACGGTAAATGTTGTCAATAAATAGCAGTACGTCACGGCCTTCGTCACGGAAGTACTCAGCCATTGTAAGGCCTGTCAAAGCAACACGCAATCTGTTTCCCGGAGGCTCGTTCATTTGACCGTATACTAACGACACTTTGTCTAATACATTTGAATCTTTCATTTCGTGGTAGAAGTCGTTACCCTCACGAGTACGCTCACCAACACCAGCAAATACAGAGTAACCTGAGTGTTCAATCGCAATGTTACGAATAAGCTCCATCATGTTTACTGTTTTACCAACACCGGCACCGCCGAACAAGCCAACTTTACCACCTTTAGCAAATGGGCATACTAAGTCGATTACCTTAATACCCGTTTCAAGCAATTCGGCTGCAGGAGATAGTTCGTCGTATGCAGGAGCAGAGCGGTGAATTTCCCATTCTGCTTCTGGGTTAATATCGCCAGCATTGTCAATTGGCTTGCCCAGAACGTCCATGATACGGCCAAGTGTCTTCGTGCCTACAGGAACAATAATTGCCTTACCTGAGTTAGTCACTTCAAGACCGCGCTTAAGGCCTTCAGAACCACCCATTGCAATCGCTCTTACAACGTTATCGCCAAGCTGTTGCTGAACTTCCAGCGTAAGGCCTGTTTCAGTTACAAGAAGGGCGTTGTATACTTTAGGTATCGCGTCTGCTGGAAACTCAACGTCGATAACCGCGCCAATAATTTGTGTAATTTTACCTGTGCTCATTTGCTTTTCCTTTTTCTAAATCTAAACAGCAGCGGCGCCACTAACAATCTCAGAAATTTCCTGAGTAATTGCAGCTTGCCTTGCCTTATTGTAAATTAACTCTAACTCTTTAATCATATCGCCAGCGTTATCAGTTGCGCTCTTCATCGCAATCATTCGTGACGATTGTTCACAAGCAATGTTTTCAACGATTCCTTGATAAACTAATGCTTCGATATAACGAACCAATAATGCGCCCAATGCAGCTTCTGCATCCGGCTCATAGATATAGTCCCAATGATGGCCCATGTCCTCCATCTCTGACGCTTCCATCGGCACAATTTGCTTAACCGTTGGCACTTGCGTCATCGTGTTTTCATAGTGATTATAAGCCACCATGATTTGATCAAGCTCGCCCGAATCGTAACGATCCAACATCACCTTAATCGTGCCCAGTAGGTCGTCAAAATGCGGCGTATCGCCAATATCGGTTAATACCGAGACGATTTCAAGACCAGAATTTTTGAAAAATGATGTGCTCTTCTTGCCAATGGTGCAAAGTTCTACTTCAACACCTTCGGCCTGCCAAGCAAGCACATTTTTCAAAAAACTTCTAAACAGGTTGGTGTTTAAACCACCACACAAGCCTCTGTCACTTGAGATCATGATAACGCCAATACGTTTCACACTCTCAGGAGTCGTCATATAAGGATGCTTATACTCAGAACTGGCATGCGCCAAATGACCAATCACCTTGGCAATTTTTTCAGAATATGGGCGAGACGCCAACATTCTGTTCTGTGCTTTTTTCATTTTAGACGCAGCAACCATTTCCATAGCTGAAGTAATCTTCTGAGTATTTTTAATACTCGCGATTTGCGTCTTAATTTCTTTTCCTACCGCCATCGTCGTCTACCAGTTAGTTTGTGTACACTTTACTGTCATTGTTTTTACCAAGTATGGTTGGCCTTAAAGTCTGTAATTGCCGCCTTAATTTGTGCTTCAATTTCGTCGTTATAGTCACCAGCACTGTTGATCGTCTCCATCAGCTCAGCTTGATTTGCATTCATGTATGCAAGAAGCGCGCCTTCGAAAGTCACAACTTGGTTTACTTCAATATCATCAAGTGCGCCAGAGTTGCCAGCGTACAGAGATGTTGCCATATCAGCAATTGTTAATGGTGCGTATTGTGCTTGCTTCATCAACTCAGTAATGCGCTGACCACGGTCGATTTGCGCTTTCGTTTCTGCGTCCAAATCCGATGCGAACTGAGCAAATGCTGCCAATTCACGGTACTGTGCTAGTGCAAGACGAATACCACCACCGAGCTTCTTAATAATCTTAGTCTGTGCCGCACCACCTACACGTGATACTGATAGACCCGCATTAATCGCTGGACGGATGCCTGAGTTAAATAAGTCAGTTTCTAAGAAGATCTGACCATCTGTAATTGAAATTACGTTTGTTGGTACGAAAGCAGATACGTCACCCGCTTGCGTCTCAATGATAGGCAATGCCGTCAAAGAACCTGTCTGGCCTTTAACTTCGCCATTAGTCATCATTTCTACGTATTCAGCATTCACACGTGATGCTCTTTCTAGCAAACGTGAGTGTAAGTAGAATACGTCGCCAGGGTAAGCTTCACGTCCTGGTGGGCGCTTCAATAGCAATGATACTTCACGGTAAGCCCATGCTTGTTTTGTAAGGTCATCATAAACGATAAGTGCGTCTTCACCACGATCACGGAAATACTCTGCCATTGCGCAACCTGCGTATGGAGCGATGTATTGAAGTGCCGCTGAATCGGATGCTGCCGCTGCAACAATGATTGTGTGCTCTAATGCGCCATGCTCTTCAAGCTTACGAACAACTGCAGCAATTGATGATGCTTTCTGACCGATCGCAACATAAACACATTTAACACCAGTGCCTTTTTGGTTAATGATCGCGTCGATAGCAACGGCAGTTTTGCCCGTTTGACGGTCACCAATGATTAACTCACGTTGACCACGACCAATTGGAACCATCGCGTCGATCGCTTTAATACCCGTTTGGATTGGCTGATCAACTGATTTTCTCTCGATAACGCCTGGTGCAACAACTTCTAGAGGACGTGATGAAGATGCGTTAACATCGCCTTTACCTTCAATAGCTTGTCCAAGAGGACTAACAACACGACCAAGAAGTTCAGGGCCAACCGGCACTTCCATGATGCGGTTTGTACATTTAACCGTGTCACCTTCTGAAATATGAAGGTAATCACCTAGTACAACTGCACCAACTGAATCTTGCTCAAGGTTAAGCGCCATACCGAACGTGTTTCCCGGGAATTCTAGCATTTCACCGAACTGGGCGTCAGCTAGGCCGTGAATACGAACGATGCCGTCACTCACACTAATTACTGTGCCTTCTGTACGGGCTTCTGCTGAAAAGTCAAAACCCTCTATTTGTTTTTTAATTAAATCACTGATTTCAGAAGCGTTTAATTGCATGACTAACCTCTCTTATAAAATTAATTTACAGACAAACAAACGCTCAACGCGTCTACTTTTGCCTTAATTGATGTATCGATTACTTTGTCGCCTTCTCTAATGACAACACCACCCGTAAGTGTGTCGTCTACAAGTGTGTCGACATTAACTGTTGTATTGTGCTTAGATGACAAGTCACCAACGATTGCCTTAACTTCTGCATCACTTAACTCATATGCACTGACAACAGTGAAGTTCTTACCTTGGTTCGCAGCAAGTACCGCAGCTTCAAAGGTGTTAGCAATACTGCTCATCGCCTCTGTGCGGTCGTTGTTAAGAATAAGGTTGATGAACGAAGACTCTTGCGAGTTGAGGCTTTTAGCCATTGCTTTTTCAAGCAGCGTACAGATCAATTGAATCTTTTGATCCTTGCCTGTACTTGGAGAGGCCACAAAAGCTTGTGTTGCGTCATCAGACATAATTGCACTAGCAGCGCTAAGTAGGTTGCTCCACTCAGAGTGTGAGCCGCCCTGCTCTGCAATGTCAAAAATCGCTTGTGCGTAAGGCTTGGCAATTGTTGATAATTCCATCGTCTAGACCTATAGTGATTGAGACAATTTAGAAAGCATGTCTTTGTGCGCTTTCGCGTCGACTTCCTTCTCTAGGACTGAGTTAACACCCTGCATAACCAAAGTCGAAACTTGGTCTTTCAGGTCGTTACGCGCTCTAACAACTTCTTGATCAAGCTCAGATTTAGCATGTGCTTTGATCTTGTCAGCCTCTTCAACTGCAGCGCCTTTAGCGTTGTCAATCATTACGTTAGCTTGCTTATCAGCGTTATCAATAATCTCTTTCGCTTGGTTTTTAGTGCTCGCAATAAGTTCTTCAGCTTTTTGCTGTGCTTGTGCGTGCTCTGCTCTACCTTGCTCTGCTGCCAATAGACCTTCTTCGATGCTTTTCTTACGTGCAGCCATCGCCTCAACAAGTGGCGGCCAGACAAACTTCATGCAAAACCAAACAAACAGGCCGAACATGATGAGTTGTCCAAATAGCGTAGCGTTAATATTCATAGCAAATACCCTTATTTAGGTGAAAAAGAAATAAATTAACCAGCTACCGCGAAAATGATATACATTGAGATACCAACAGCGATCATCGGTACAGCGTCAACTAGACCCATTACGATGAACATTTGCGTTCTTAGCATTGAAGTTAATTCAGGCTGGCGTGCAACGCCTTCTAGATACTTAGAACCTAGAGTACCGATACCAACAGCGGCGCCAAGTGCACCAAGACCCATTAGAATTGAACCCGCTAAAAATAATGTTGCTTGTACTTCAGTCATTTCTTACTCCTACTTGTAAAAATTATTAAAAAATTAATGTTCTTTCTGGTGAGCCATATCCATATATACAATTACCAGCGTCATAAAGATAAACGCTTGCAATAATACGATTAAGATGTGGAAAATAGCCCACGGTAAAGACAGGGCCCACTGCGCATACCACGGCAACAGTGCAATTAGAATGAAGATCATCTCACCGGCGTACATATTACCAAACAAACGTAACGCTAGTGAAACTGGCTTAGCCAGCAAGTTCACCCCTTCTAAAAATAAGTTAAACGGCAGCATCCATTTACCAAATGGGTGCAACGTTAATTCACCAACAAATCCACCAAGGCCTTTTTCTTTAATACTAAAGAAAAGGATCAAAAGGAAGATACCAAGCGCCATACCGAATGTGGCGTTTGGATCGGTTGTTGGTACAACTTTCAGATACTCTATACCCATTAATTGTGCCGCATACGGCAACCAATCAACTGGCACGAGATCCATTGTATTCATCAATACAATCCAAATAAAAGTGGTTAGCGCAAGTGGCGCAACCATTGGATTTTTGCCTTTAAACGAGCCACGAACGTTGTCGTCAATAAAATCAATAACGCTTTCAATAAAGTTCTGAAGACCGCTTGGCGCATCAACTGTGGCGCGCTTAGCTGCTTTTGCAAAAATAAATAAGAACAACGCACCCAGAACAAAAGAAAAGCCTAGAGTGTCGACATGAAACGCCCAAAAACCCATTTCTTTAGCTTGCTCTGCGCCATGAGCAATACCCCATGTACCATCTGGGTGTTGACCAAAAGTTAAATTCTGTAAATGGTGCTTAATATAAGCGCTTGCTGTTAATTCGCCTTGTGCCATTATTTTTGTCTAAACCTATCTAGTATAAATCCAACCTGCCCCACAACCAAACTCAAAATGAGTGCGCCGGGGTCAAGTGCCAACAAACTAAGCCCAATCAAGGTAAACATCGCCAGAGAAAATATTCTCAACACGCTACTCTTGATGGCCATCCTAAAACTCTTTTGAGCGTCAGCATTAACTGCCGCTTTTTGCTTGCGCATAAAGTAATCAAACAACCAAGTGTTGATAAAACTTACCAATGCGCCGTAAAGCGCATCTGGGCCAAAACCGTAGCTATAAAATGCTAAAACTGCTACTGCGAGTAGTAAGGACTGAACTAGTGAATTCACTGATTTCATCCCAATTGACAACCACCCTGGCCATACACAAACGCAACATTATACCGTTTTAGTGATTTTAATCAAGTCACAGGTGTATGATTTTTTGTTGTTATTCTCAAGTTGGAATGAAAAACCCTCAAGTGGAACGCTCGCAATGCCTCGCCAAACAGATAATATTAGCTGCCCTCACCAAACCAGCCTCCCGCTCTTTGCAAGTCCTTAAATCTTGCTTACTGGGCCCAAGTGATTCCAGTAGAACTTACGGAATTTAATGGAAAAACCTTTGTATTTACCTTTATTTTTCTCTTGTAGCTGTTTATTGGAAAAAAAACCCTAAAAAGCCTTTTATAATAGTCTATCATCCCGCCCTTTATAATTAAGCACATCAATTGAAATGATAGCGATTATTGAAGATCTTGCAAAGCAAGGTGTTGAACTCAATGAGCAAAACAAGCAAAATCTGACCCATTATTATCACGGCCTACACCCCTCAGACTACAACGATTCTGAAGCAGGTTATCTGCTGCAATGCGCAAACATCCACTTAGCGCTTGGCGCCTCAAAACAAGGCGATGAGACACTTATTGAAAGCTCTAACATCGCCAGTCCAAATTCAACGGCAATTAATACCGTTATCAGCGTTATTACTAAAGACAAGCCCTTTATTCGGGACACTCTTATTATGTGCATCAATGTCTTTGGTGCAAACATTATCTTTACACACGCCTCCTTACTTGAGGTTGGGCGTGACAAAAAAGGCAGTATTCGCCACCTTTCTCCCTACAAAAAAGGCGAGGGCCAAGAAGACGAAATTGAGTCTTTTATGCAGTTCCACCTTGAGTTTATGTCGCCCGAGAGTGTCGACGCGCTCAAGGAAAAAATGCGCAGACGAATTGATGCAATTCACTATGTGGTTAGTGACTGGCCCATCGCACGCAATCGTTTGCTGAAAATTGCCGACCTCCTCAGTTCTGAAAAAGCACCCACGTCCAGCAGCGATTTTATTCGCTGGATAGAAAATCATCACTTTGCCGTTCTTGGCAGTGCAGAAATTGCACAAAACACAGCACTGAAGCCGATTGTCAGCGAAAGCGCCAGCGGCCTATTTCGCTACTTGCTGGAGAACGACCAAGATGTCACACCATTTATCCCCAATCTTTCATTTGGCCCTTCATCACTCATTGTAACCAAACTATCGGTTGCCTCTAAGATTCACCGTACGCGACAAATGGACGTTATTGCGATCCATGTTGACGGGCGCTATTATTGCTTTGTTGGCTTTTTGTCTGGCACGTCTTTCAACCAAAGTGTGTTTCAGGTGCCTCTGATCAAAGAAAAGGCTGAGCGTGTTCTAGAGCGCTCCGGACTGCGCTCAACCAGTTGCAATCATAAGGCAATGCAGAATCTGCTAGAAAGCTTTCCACGTGCGCTTTTATTTCAAATCAAAACAGAGCGGTTATTGGAAATTGGTGGCAGTGTCTTAAGCCATCAAGAGCGACGCAAAACACACGTGTACCTGACCAAAGACCGTTGTGGTCATTTTTATACAAGCCTGGTGTATTTGCCTCGTGATATTTTCGACTCCGAGCTGCGCCAACGAATCCAACAACGACTGCACGCCATGTTTGAGGCGAATTTTGTTTTATTCGATGTGCGTTTTTTCGATTCCGTCTTATGTCGCATTGAGTTTAATATCTTTACCCAATCAAACGCTGAAATAAGCGAAGAAGAGCTTACTACAGAGATTAAGTCGATTGCTTATGATTGGTACGCAGAGCTGCGCCACGTGATGCAAATGGGTAGCGCCGAACCGTCCTTATTTAATGATTATCAGAACGCATTTCCACGGACCTACACGAACGACTACGGCGTTGATCGTGGCTTTGAAGACATTCTCAAACTCGAATCTTTATCGCCAAACAATTTTGTCAGTGACTTGTTTGTTGGCTCTAAGCGCTTTACCGACAGTGTTAACTTTAGGATTTACAGCAAAGATCATTCGCTCACCCTGTCCGATATTGTTCCCGTCTTTGAAAACTTGGGTGTCAATGTGGTTTCCGAGCACCCCTACAAAATCAATACCGGCGGCAGTCATCGAATCACCATTCGCAATATCGAATTATTACGAAAAGACCAGAAAGATTTTGACTTGGCGGTGGATAAAGCCCGATTTCTCCGGGCGTTTGAGCAGATTTGCATAGGTGCAATTGAAAATGATGGCTTTAATCAACTTGTCCTTTGTGCCGGTCTCGATGTTAGGCAAGCCAATCTATTTCGCGCCATTTACGTTTACCTAAAGCAAATAAACTTTGGTTACAGCCAAAACTTTATTACCAACACTTTGACCAGCCACATTGAGTTGAGTCGCGCGTTATTTGCCTTGTTTGAAGCAAAGTTCGATATCAGCAACAAAGAGCATGTTAACGCGCAAAAATCTATAAAAAATAGCATTATAGAGCGGCTCGAGGCGGTCTCATCGCTGGATGAGGACAGAGTAATAAGCGGCTATTTAGAAGTCATTGAAGCAATGGTTCGAACCAATTACTACCAAGATAATGAAGATTACCTGTGCTTTAAAATCCAATCCAAGAAAATTTCTTTCCTGCCAAAGCCCGCGCCTTTATACGAAATATTCATGTATTCCGCACGCGTTCAAGGGGTTCATTTACGCGGCGGAAAAATTGCCCGCGGTGGGTTGCGTTGGTCGGATCGCTCTGAAGACTTTAGAACCGAAGTCCTAGGCTTAGTCAAAGCACAGCAGGTTAAAAATACGGTCATTGTGCCGGTCGGCTCCAAAGGTGGTTTTGTGCCAAGAAGTTTGCCAGCCGAGCGAGACAAAATGCTCGCCGAAGGTGTTGCCTGTTATAAGTTGTTTATTCAATCACTACTCGATCTAACCGACAATATTGTCGATGGTGTTATTGTTCCACCAAAAAATGTTGTGCGTCATGACGACGACGACCCCTACCTGGTGGTTGCCGCCGACAAAGGAACCGCCAGTTTTTCTGATATTGCCAATGAAATTTCTACAAATCATAATTTCTGGCTTGGTGATGCGTTCGCTTCCGGTGGCTCAGTTGGATACGATCATAAGAAAATGGGCATTACCGCACGAGGCGCCTGGGAATCTGTCAAACGCCACTTCCGTGAAACGGGCAAAGACATTCAATCTGAAGCCTTTAGTGTTATTGGTGTTGGCGACATGGGTGGCGATGTCTTCGGCAACGGTATGTTGCTTTCGAAACATATTCGCCTACTTGCAACCTTTAACCACCTTCATATCTTTATCGACCCGAACCCAGATGAAAGCGTTAGTTTTGTCGAAAGACAGCGACTTTTCACCACTGAAAATACCACTTGGCAAGATTACGACAAAAAACTCATATCAAAGGGCGGTGGTGTTTTTGAGCGCAGCGCAAAGTCTATTGAATTGTCGCCAGAAGCAATGAAAGCACTTGGCACAACACAAAATAAACTTAGCCCCGACGCGCTAATAAATACACTATTGAAGGCGCCGGTAGACCTGTTTTGGAATGGCGGTATTGGCACCTACGTTATTGCCAGTGACGAATCTCACCTTGACGCTCAGGATAAGGCCAACGATTCAACGCGTGTTAAGGCGAGTGAACTTCGCTGTCAAGTGATTGGCGAGGGCGGCAATCTGGGAATGACACAGAACTCCCGCATTGAATTCGACCTATTGGGAGGGCGCTGTTACTCTGACGCCATTGACAATTCGGCCGGTGTGGACAGCTCTGACCACGAGGTCAACTTAAAAATTCTACTGAGCACTCTTGAGACCTCAAAACGCAACAAAGCCCTTAGTTCAATGGAATCTGAGGTGGCCACTTTATGCTTACAAAACAACTACGAACAATCGGCCGTTATCAGCATTCACACCCAACCCAACCTCGAAAACTTAGCCGGCCAAGCAGAGGCGATAAGCTACCTGGAAAAAGTCGGGCTGTTGGATCGTGAACTTGAATTTTTACCAAGCAAAAAAGAACTCAAGAGTCGTCTACTGAGCAGCAAATGCTTAACCAAGCCCGAGCTTGGCGTATTGCTTGCTTATAGCAAAATGGATTTTTATGAAAATCTTTTAGACACGAATTTAGCCGTCGGGAAAGGGCTTTACCCTCACCTGCTTAGCTACTTTCCTCAGCTTGTAACGGACGAATACACAGGCTTACTTGATGACCACAGGTTAAAAAATGAAATTATTTTAACGGTAGTTGTTAATAAAATCATAAATACCATGGGTCCGGTTTTTCACATCCGCATGCACAACCTAACAGGCGCCAGTTACGCACAAATAGCCAGAGCCTATCTTATTAGCGCTGAGCTTTTAGGAGTGAGTGACTTGCTAAAAGCTATTCATGGGTTGGATAACAAAATTGCAAGTCGTGCCCAGTATGACGCCATTAGGTCGTTGACAAAAGTTGTTCGCGCTAACGTTGTCTGGCTCTTAAACAACAAAAGTGAATTGGATGTTAGTTCGACTCTAGACGACTACCAAGCCAAATATAACGACGTCAAAGAAAGTGTCCTGAAACTCAGTAAAGAGCATTTAAGCCTCAAAGTTGATGACCTTATTGAACAAGACCTTCCCCGTGAGCTTGCTGAGAACATCTCACTTGCCACCAATTTGTATCACGCCCTAGACGTGATTGCCATCGCTGAAAAATGCCAAAGCACCATGGACGATACGCTGTCTGCCTATTTCAGCATTTCTCAAGACCTGGACATTCGCTGGCTCAGCTTAAAAATTAACGCCCTAGAGGTGACTAATGCTTGGCATGCAAGTGCAAAATTTAAGCTGCAAAACCAGCTGAGGGGTGTTCATACTCACATTACTGAAACGGCGATTGGCCTGGGTTCCTCGGCACAATTTCACCAGGCCTACACGGCTAAGATTGAACGGTTGCGGCTAATGACTCAATCCATCAAAGACGAGGAGCAAATGGACTTTACGACACTTCACGTCATTGTTGGCGAGTTAGAAGGGATTTTATAAGAGGCCTTTATGCAATGGTCTCTTTAGGCTCTATGCGACAGTCTTAATCATTTCTGCGGCGGCTATACGAGTCTTCTCGCTAATCTTAATTCCGCCTAGAATGCGCGCCACCTCGTCTGTACGCTCTTTGTTGTCCAATGCATGCACTTCGGTGAAGGTTTCACCGTCTTGCTCGCTCTTAACCACCCTCATATGCGTGTGCCCTTGTACAGCCACCTGTGCAAGGTGGGTAACGCACATCACTTGATAGCGCGATGAAAGCCCTCGCAATAAGCGCCCAACCACTTCGGCAACAGCACCACTGATGCCCACATCAACTTCATCAAAGACAATACTTGGTGACAACTCCGACTTACTGGTAACCACCGAAAGCGCCAACGAAATACGCGACAACTCGCCACCGGAAGCCACCTTATTAAGCGCCTTAAAGGCTTGGCCCATATTGGTTTTCACCTGAATAACAATCTCTTCATTGCCGTTCAACTGCACCTTGTCGGCAAGCGAATTGAGCACAAACTGAATCTCACTGCCCGGCATGCCGAGCTCCTGCATCACTTCACTCACCAATTTTGAGAGCTTGCTGCTGGCGTTTTGGCGTTGTTTTGATAGCACCCTAGCTTCACTGTTATATACGGTCTTTAATTCACTCTGCCTTTCCAGCAAGGCTTGTATTTTGCCACTAGACACATCCATACCCTCTAGAGACTCTTGAATGGTGTTTTGCTTATTCCGCAATTCAGGTATTTGACAATGGTGCTTTCTGCCAAGATCATGCAGTTCGTTAATACGCGCCTCTAATTCCGCTGCACTTTCTTCATCACCGCCCACCTTACTTAAGTAATCGGTCAACTCATAAATGCTTTCTTGCACTTGCACTTGCGCACTCGAGAGTAGCGCCTCAACAGACTCTAAACTTTCGTCCACTTGCCGCGCATGGCTAATTTGTCCATCCACATCAACAAGCTGTGCGTTAATGCCGGCGTCGTGGTCAAGCACCCCCAAAATAGCGGATATTTTTTCAATCAATAGATTGGCGTTACTGCTAATTTTGTACTGCTCTTCAATGCTGTCAAGTTCGCCCTGTTCAAGTTGCGCCTCGACCAGCTCGCTTAGTTGGTGGGCCAATAATTCTTGCTGTGCAGCAAGCAATTCGCCACCATTTTGAATGCGTTCAATTTCGCTGCTTATTTGTTGGTATTCACGCACAACACTATTAAGCGCCCTCACTTGAGCCCGCACCTCCCCAAAATCGTCCAATAATATTCGGTGCTGTTGCGTGCGCAGTAGAAGCTGATGCTCGTTTTGGCCGTGCATATCAATCAGCTGGCCACCTACATTTCTCAGAATGGACAAAGTTACCGGTGTGCCGTTGACGTAAGCACGTGAGCGTCCATCACTGCCAACAACCCGGCGCAAAATACACTCGCCCTCATCATCCAAATCTTGCTCTTCTAGGAATTCTTTAAGCTGGGTGTTTTTATCCAGCGCAAAAGTTGCAATAATTTCGGCTTTGTTTTTGTCTTGACGCACAAGAGAGGCGTCCGAACGACCGCCAGTCACAAGATGCAGTGCTTGCACCATAATTGACTTGCCCGCACCGGTTTCACCGGTCACAACTGTCATTCCACCTTGAAAATCAACACTGAGGCTCTCAACAACAGCCAAATTTTTAATGGAAAGCTGCTCTAACATTTTTTATCAGAAATTATCATACATGTTAAGGTTAGGCTACCCAGCTATACCTTTCTACCCCAATGCAATTTAGAGCGAATAATTTTGAAATAATCATAGCGCTTAGGGTGTATCAAATGGACAAAATTTTCATGTTGCTTAACCCGCAGTTTGTCGCCCAACTGATTCGGCATCGATGACTGGCCATCAAAGCTGACGGTTGCACGCTCGACTGAATCCAGCACATGTATTAACACCTCACTCTCGCCGTGCAAAACAATAGGGCGATGGCTCATGGTGTGTGGGCAAATGGATACCAAGGTAATTGCATTGACACCAGGGTGCACAATCGGACCGCCACTTGACAATGAATAAGCCGTTGAGCCTGTTGGTGTGGCAATAATGATGCCATCCGCGCGCTGATTATTAACAAAACCACCGTCAACATACAAATCGAAATCAAGCATTCTTGGGGTGTGGTTACGGTGGATAACCACCTCATTAAAGGCCAGATGGCATGACAGGACCTTGTCTTCTCGCTCAACTTGACAAGACAATAATGCGCGCCTTTCTTTTATGTACTTACCCTCTAATATTTCAGCAACCGCCTCAGTCATGCGCTCCACCGCCAGGTCTACCAAAAAACCAAGATGGCCTAAATTGATGCCAAGAATTGGGATGTTGTTATCAACAAAAGTACGGGCTGTATTAAGAATTGTGCCATCACCACCCACCACAATGATAAGGTCTGCACTTTCTTTTATTGCAGCGGCGCCCTCAACGAGAACGATGCCCTGCTTTTCAAGAAACACACTTAGCCTGTTACCAGTCTGTTCGCTGGTAAAATCTTTTGGTTTGGTAATAATGCCAATTGTATTAAACATAGGCCTTGAAATATTATAAAAAGTGACCACATATCAATGAAATCAACACGAACAATGGTTCCCTGTAAATATACATTAGTTGGACAATAAAATGACAAAAAAGAAAGAGCAAGACATCGAGAAAGAGCAAGCCTCTGAAGATCAAACAGTTGAGACAACCGAGACCGAAGAGGTTCTCGACATTGAAGCACAGCTTGCCGAAGCACAGCAATCCGCAAAAGACAATTGGGATAAAGTTTTGCGCGCCCAAGCCGAAATGGAAAACCTCAAACGCCGCTCAGCCAGAGATCTAGAAAACGCACACAAATATGCCTTAGACGGCTTTGTTAAGGCCTTACTTGAGGTTAAAGACTCCTTGTCTATGGGTTTAAAGTCGGCCACCGAAGAGGGCGCAACAGTCAAACACATTGTTGAAGGTCTTGAAATGACAGACAAAGTTTTCACTTCAACGCTGGAAAAATTTGGGGTTGAAACGCTTAACCCTGTTGGTGAGAAATTCAATCCCGAACTACAAGAGGCAGTAACCATGATTCCGATGCCAGACAAAGAGTCAAACTCAGTGCTTGATGTTGTCCAAGTCGGCTTTACCTTAAATGGCCGCCTTGTTCGCCCTGCGATGGTAGTGGTTGTTCAGTAAACTGAAAATTTATCAAATTTTGTAAACCAAAACACACGTTTTTTACCAATAATTGATCATTTTTCACACAAAAGGCACTATTTAGCGCCTTTTTTATTGCTCTCTCGCCAACCCTTGGTTTTTCGTAAAGGATTTCAACAGCTCGCCAACGGATAATGAAAAAACGAAATAATTTATCCTTTTGATTAATATTTTTCGTTTAGCTCAACCATTAACTCTATAAAATTTCTTGGAGTTTATTGAGTGTTAACGAACTGTTCTTATTAGGAAAAAACTGTTCTTATTAGGAAAAAACTGCTCTTTGAGTAGTCAAAGTGTTTATAATGTTCCGCTGTGATTAACGTTCTAAGATCACCGCCAAAGATAGTAAAGTCAAATTATTTAACCTTAGCATATTATGTATTTAGCCAACCCATTCAAAGGATTAAGACCTGAAGGCGCAGAAGCTTCGTCTGTTTCTCTTCCTAGTACAGACCACCTGTCTGAAGAAATGATTAAGGCCTACAAGGGCAAAAATCCCTGGAGTTATCTGAATATTTTTAGCCCCGAAGACGTCTGTTCAAAAACAGACGGCGAGCTGGAGGCCGAGGCAAGAGAGAAATTTGCAGCGATGAAAAGTAATTCGGCAATTGCAAAAGACAGCGCCAACTCTTTTTACATTTACAAAATATCGACAGAAGATCACTCTCAAGTTGGAATGATTGCTACGGCAAAAATATCCGACTATGACGACCTAAACATTCGTGGACATGAGAAAATTTATGTTGAGAATTCTCAAAAAAGATTTGAACAAATTAAAAACCTAAACGCTCAAATCGGCCCTATTTACGTGGTCTACCCCGACGAAGCTAAATTGGCCAGCTTATTAGAAGAGCGAATCACTGTTAAACCAACTTATTCTTTTGACGCTATAGACGGCTGCCAGCACGAGCTCTGGGTCATAGACAATGAAGAGACTGTAGTACAAATCAGAGAATTATTTAACGCAATTAAGCGCACATACGTTGCCGATGGACATCACCGAATTGCTGCACTATCACGATTCGCAGAATACAGAAAACACCAAAATCATGACCACACGGGTGAAGAGCCGTATAATTTTTTCATGATGGCTCTGTTTCCAGAAAGCCAAGCGCGCATACTCGACTACAACAGGCTGGTAAAAGACTTATTTGGTTATTCTGCCAGTGACTTTATTGAGAAAATTGAAGAACACTTTATTGTTGAAAAGCAAAACGCGCCTTTCAAGCCAACTGCATTAGGGTCGTTCGGCATGTACTTGGACAACACATGGTATTCAGTTACCCTAAAAGACAAGCCCGAAGCGGCGCTTTCAGGACTAATGAACTTAGATATTAATATATTGCATCACTATCTGCTGGATCCAATTCTAGACATTGGCGATCCAAGACGCGACACAAGGATTGGTTTTATTGCCGGTTTCCACGGCCTAGAAGCAATCGAAAAAAAGGTCGACTCAGGCGAAGTCGAAGTTGGTTTTTCTTTTTTCCCAACACCAATGGAACACGTAATAAACTTTGCTGACAAAAACTTAACAATGCCACCAAAATCGACATGGTTTGATCCAAAACCATTAGATGGCTTGGTAGCATACGACTTCGAGGACTAACAATTATGATAACTAAGCCAACAATTAAACCGTCAAACCCGAACTTCTCTAGCGGCCCTTGCTCTAAGAGACCAGGCTGGGATATCAGTGCCCTACAAAACGCTGACACAGGCAGATCGCACAGAGCGAAACACTGTAAAGCAAAACTAAATGATGTTATTGTCAAATCAAGCAGCATTCTTGGCTTGCCAGAAGACTACACTCTAGCTATTATGGCTGGATCCAACACTGGCGCATTAGAAGCGGCCCTATGGTCTCTTTTAGGTGCACGAGGTGTGGACGTTCTTGCGTGGGAAAACTTTGGCAGAGACTGGGTCAACGATGTATTGAACGAGCTAAAACTTGAAAATGTCAACTCTCATGTAGCTGAGTACGGCGAACTCCCTGATTTAAGCAAAGCCAATTTTGATAACGACGTAATTTTCACGTGGAACGGCACAACAGCCGGTGTTCGTGTTCCTAACGCAGACTGGATTCCAGACGACAGAGCTGGCCTAACAATTTGTGACGCCACTTCTGCGGTGTTTGCTATGGACATGGATTTTAGCAAGCTTGATGTTGTTACTTGGTCTTGGCAAAAAGTTTTGGGCGGTGAAGGCGCTCACGGCATGATCGCATTGTCGCCTCGTGCACTAGAAAGACTTGAAACGCACACACCTACATGGCCAATGCCTAAAATTTACAGAATGGCTAGCAAGCAAAAAATCTCTAAAGGTATTTTTGCAGGCGCGACAATCAACACACCATCAATGATTTGTGTTGAAGACGTTATCGACTCACTAAACTGGGTAGAATCTGTGGGCGGTGCTGAAGCGTTAATTAAGCACTCAGATGAAAACCTTAATATTGTCTCTAACTGGATTGATGGCAGCGACTCATTTAAGTTTTTATGTGATGACGCAAGCGCAAGATCCTCAACAAGTATCACAGTAGCAATTAAAGATGAGTCGTTCACTAATATGAATGAAGACGATCAAAGAGCGCTTGTGAAAAAAATCGTAACACTGCTCGACGACGAAGGCGTGGCTTTCGATATCGGTGGCTACCCTAAAGCGCCAGCAAGCTTAAGACTATGGGGCGGACCAACAGTGCAAAACGACGACATGAGGGCAGTATTGCCATGGATTGAATGGGCTTATCAAGAGGTAAAGTAATGTATAAAGTATTAATTTCAGACGCAATGAGCAACGTTGCGGATCAAATCTTCAACGACAAAGGTATTGAAGTAGACGTAATCACAGGGCTGTCTGAGCAGGAGCTGATTAACATCATCCCTGAGTACGACGGGCTATTGGTTAGATCAGCAACAACGGTCACAGCAGACATCTTAGCTGCGGCGACTAAGCTTAAAGCGATTGCTAGAGCTGGTGCGGGCGTTGATAATATCGACTGCGCGAGGGCAAGAGAAAATGGCGTGGTTGTTATGAACACACCGGGTGGAAACACCAATGCCACTGCTGAGCACGCTTTTGCACTTATCATGGCTGCACTCAGAAAAATTCCTTTTGCAGACGAAACAACACACAAAGGCGAGTGGCAGAAAAAAGCCATCAAAGGCGTTGAGCTTTCAAAGAAAACGCTAGGCATCGTTGGTTTTGGTAATATTGGCGCAAGACTTAGTCACCTGGTTAGTGGTTTTGACGTTAACGTGCTTGTTTGCTCTAAGTCTTTAGAATCTCGTCAAGCAGAGTTCCCACACGTAACTAACGTGAGCTTTGACGAACTACTGGCACAGAGTGATATTATCAGTTTTCATGGCAAAGCGGCAGCTGACGGCAAGCCACTTGTTAACAAAGAACACTTAGCAAAAATGAAGTCTTCAGCAATCATCATCAATGCCGCTCGTGGCAACATGGTTGACGAGAGCGATCTTAATGATGCGCTTAACGAAGGCCTAATTGCGGGCGCTGCTATCGATGTGTTTTCAACAGAGCCGGCCAAAGAAAACGTTTTATTCAACAACCCTAAAGCAATTTTGACCCCACACCTTGGCGCTTCAACTGCTGAGGCTTCTATTGTAGTTGCTGAAATGGCGGCCAACCAAGTGGCTGACGTATTGCAAAACAACGTTGAGATCCACGTTGTGAATTAATCGCTTACAATGCAAGTTAGTCAAAAGGCGCTTTTATAGCGCCTTTTTTGTTTTTCTATTTTTCTAGCAAGGTTGCGCCAGTTTCCATACGAATAACTTGGCCATCTTTAAGGGCGTTGAATGTAAGAACCGCCTCGATTGTGCCGTCTGGAAAGTCCATAAAGCTGTGAGTTACCATTGCTTCGTCGTTCTCAAAAAGACAACGATGCTCTCTTTCCATAAAATCATCACTGGAAAACATATAATTGACCATTTCGCCAAGGTCGTCTTTGTTGTTTGTGCTGCCGTCTTGGTGACTGACCATCACGAAATCCTTGTGCATCAGGCTCATAAAAGCCTCTGTATCACGCTCTTTGCTGGCTTTTTGCATTTTTTCGTATACTGACATAATATTTTTCCTCTGGTAATTATACAAAATTGGGTCTTTCTGGCTTATTTATACCAGCTCCACAGCGATGGCTGTGGCTTCGCCACCACCAATACACAAACTGGCTATACCGCGTTTGAGGTCTTTATTTTTAAGGGCCGTTATTAGGGTTAGAATAATACGCGAGCCGGTAGAGCCAATCGGGTGACCTTGAGCGCAAGCTCCGCCATACACGTTGACCTTGCTTGCGTCTAAATTTAGCTCTTGGATGGCCAACATAGTTACCATGGCAAAGGCTTCATTTATTTCAAACAAATCCACGTCGGCCACTGTCCAATTCATTTTCTCTAACAAGCCTTGCACGGCGCCAATCGGTGCTATCGTAAACTCGCCCGGCGCACGAGCGAAACTATTCACAGCAAGAATCCGTGCCGCCGGCTTCCAGCCAGCATCTGCAACCGTATCACTGTCAGCCAATACCAAAGCCGAAGCGCCATCAGAAATAGAGCTGGCGTTGGCGGCAGTTATGGTGCCATCTTTTTTGAACGCGGGGCGTAATTGAGGTATTTTGTCGAGCCTTGCCTGCCCGGGTTGCTCATCCACCCTGACCGTCACCGAGCCCTTGCGGTTGATGATAACGACGGGCTCTATTTCATTCTCAACGTCACCATTGTTAATCGCGGCATTCGCCTTAGATAAAGAGTCTATGGCAAACTCATCCATGGCTTCACGGCTGATGCCATACTCGTCAGCTGTAGCTTGGGCAAAAACACCCATCAAGCCGCCTTCGTAGGCGTCCTCTAAGCCGTCAAAAAACATGTGGTCAAGCATTTGCCCGTGTCCCATGCGCATTCCTTGGCGAACCTTGGGCAATAGATAGGGTGCATTGCTCATACTTTCCATTCCACCACACAACACCACATTGGCCGAGCCGGCTTTAATGGCATTAAATCCCATAATAGCGGCTTGCATGCCCGAGCCACACATTTTGTTGACCGTGGTACAAGGAACACTTGTTGGCAAGCCAGCACCTAAAGCCGCTTGACGCGCTGGCGCCTGGCCTTGGCCTGCAGCCAATACACAGCCCATGTAAACTTCATCAATTTGCTCGACGTTGACACCCCCACGCTTAAGCGCACCTGTCATAGCAACTGAGCCCAATTGGGCTGCTTTTTGGCTGCCTAAACTGCCATCTAGGCCACCCATTGGGGTTCGGCTACCGGAAATAATATAGATTTCTTGACTCATAAAAACAATTATAGTGTGTTTTAGAGGTGGCTGCTTGACAGGCACAGAACGATGCGTTATATTTAGCAGTCTCAAGTCGGCAGGCAGTGAGTGAAAACGGTGTGTGCCATTGATGACTTTAAATGCGTTGTAAGGATTGCAATGATTGACTTGGGCACCGACCTCACTCCACTCTCTAGAAAGTTTGCCGCCGATGGCTCGGCATATACTGTATCTGGCGCATCTTTACCGGCGCTTGTATTTATCCATGGTGTTGGCATGAATGCCGATGTATGGCAATCGCAGGTAGAGCACTTCAGCGGCTCTTATCAAGTTATCACCTACGACTTTCTGGGTCATGGCGAGAGCCCCATGCCAAACGACAACCCCACACTGGACGACTATGTGGAGCAACTTAATCGTCTCGTTGAACATGTTGGCCTGTCATCCTTTTCTTTGGTGGGCCATTCGATGGGCGCATTGCTTAGTGTTGCCTTTGCACTGAAATACCCGAATAAAGTGCAAAGCCTAATACCCATAAATATTGTTTTTAATCGAACTCAATCAGAACAAGGCCGTGTCTTACAAAGAGCAGAACAAATCATTAAGTCTGGAGAAATTGGCAATACCGATCAAACCCTAAAACGCTGGTTTGCGGGAAAAAATAGCGCCCAAGAGTTAACAAAAATAACAAAAATTAAGCAGTGGTTAGCGAATGCTTCACCCTATGGCTACGGCCGTGCTTATCGTTTATTTGCGCTTTCCGACAAAGCATTCGTTAATCAACTCCCGCTTTTAACCCCCCCTGTTCTATACTTAACAGGCGATGACGATCTAAACTCAACGCCTGGCATGTCAGAACAAATGGCGGAACTAACACCTAATGGGGAGTTTTTCTCCTTTACTGGTGAAGCGCATATGATGGCCTATATTGCTCCAAAAAAAATCAACGCCCGCATCGCAACCTTTCTAGCCGAGGCATTACAAAAGCATGATTAGTGAAGAATCCAGAAAGTTTCGGCACGCCCTGGGTGCTTTTCCAACAGGTGTCACCGTGGTCACCACCATTGACAATGATGGTCAGCCCATTGGCTTTACCGCTAACTCATTTAGTTCAGTGTCGCTAGACCCCAAGCTGATTCTTATTTGCATTGATAAAGCCTCGATTAATCTTGAAGCGTTTACAGAAAGTGCACATTTCGCTGTCAACATTCTGTCAGAAAAACAGCAGCAAATATCAACCACTTTTGCCAGCCCTGTTGATGACAGGTTTGCTGATGTGAGCTGGATGCCAAAAACAACAGGTTGTCCAATCATTGCCGACACCGTAGCCTGGTTCGATTGTGTTAAAAATAATTGTTTTGATGCTGGCGACCACTACATTCTTTTGGGTGAGGTTGTGGAGTTTGATAGCACCATCATCACTCCATTAGTGTTTTTACGAGGCAACTATGTCAATCTAGCCCTTGAACAGAAAATGCTCCGTGCATTGGAAGATGACAATACCAAGGTGCTGGTTGGTGCGCTCATTGAATGTCAAAGTCAAATTTTCCTCATCGAAAAGCCCGATGGTTATTTAGATTTCCCAACGGCAAGCAGCCTTGGCTCGCCTGATGACGGCGACAGCCTACTCGGAAAACTGCATTCGGCTGGTATTGACGCATCCGAGCACTATCTTTTTTCAGTGTTTGAAAGCGATGACGACAAAAGCAGTTTGATCTACTATCGTGCGCAAGTTGAAAACACGACAAAGACGTCGGAGGGGAGGTTCTACGCCTTTGATGAAGCGCCATTTCAACGCATTCGCGACGAATGGAGCCGAACAATGCTACGCCGCTACATTGCCGAAAGGGCGCTTAACGCCTTTGGTATTTATGTCGGCAAAGAGACAGGCGGCAAGGTTGAGGCCATTGCCAAGCCCGGAGACTATTTATAGGAATTAATTATGGATTTTTCTTTTTTTGCACACATGGAGCGCATTGAAAAAAACCAATGCCAAAGGCAACTCTACGACGAATATCTTGAGCTGTGTCTTATTGCCGAGAAAGGTGGTTTTACCACGATCTGGACAGGAGAGCACCATGGGATGAACTTTACCATTGCCCCCAATCCATTTACCAGTTTAGTAGACCTGTCGCACCGCACAAAAAACATAAAGCTTGGTACAGCAACAATTGTTGCCCCTTTTTGGCACCCCATTAAACTAGCGGGCGAAGCTGCTATGGCCGATCTCATTACCCAAGGTCGCTTGCAACTTGGCATTGCCAGGGGCGCTTATTCATTTGAGTACGAGCGTGTTGGTTGCGGTATTGACGCTTATGGTGCCAGTGGCGCTCTTCGTGAAATGGTGCCGGCTGTACAAAAACTTTGGCAAGGAAATTACGCGCACGATGGCGACAAGTGGTCCTTCCCAAAGACAACCAGCTCGCCCAAACCCTTTCAAGACAAAGGTCCGCCAATTTGGATTGCCGCGAGAGATCAAAGCTCTCATGATTTCGCCTTAGAGAACGATTGCAATGTTCAAGTGACGCCACTATGGCTGGGTGACGATGAAGTGATCTCGTTAATGGAAAAATTTAACAATGCCTGCGAGAAGCACAGCGAAAAGCCAAGACCTAAGATAATGCTCCTTCGACACACCTTCGTCGCAGAAACTGAAGAAGAGGTGGCGCAGGGTGCAAAAGACATTTCACGCTTTTATTGCTATTTCGGCGCATGGTTTAAGAACGAACGACCGATTGACCAAGGCCTAATAAAGCCACTAAGTGAAGATGAAATGGCAAAAATTGAGATGTACTCGCCTGAAAACATGCGCAAAAACAGCATTATCGGAAGCCCTGAAAACGTTATCCAAAGGATCAAGCTTTGTGAAGAACTGGGTTATGATGAATACAGTTTTTGGACAGACAACAGCATGAGTTTTGATAAGAAAAAACGCTCGTTAGAGCTCTTTATTAACAAAGTCATGCCGGCATTTAAATAAAGACAACAAAGGAAAGCAATGAAACACTTTAAGCACTACATTAATGGTGAATTTTCGACTGGTGCGAATCATTTCGAAAGCACAAACCCAGCCAATGGCAAATCATGGGCAACGTTTCCCGCCGCCAGCGAAGAAGAATCCAGTTTCGCCATTGAATCTGCCCATGAGGCATTATTTGAGGGGCCTTGGTCGAAGCTAAACGCCACCGAGCGTGGCAGGTTACTATATAAACTCGGTGATTTAATTGCCCAAAACGCCGACGCTTTGGGCCAGCTAGAAACAACAGACAGTGGCAAGCTCGCCGTAGAAACCAAAAACCAATCAAAATATGTGGCTGATTACTATCACTACTACGCGGGTCTGGCAGACAAAATTCAAGGGGAAGTTCTGCCAATAGATAAGCCTGACATGTGTGTTTTTACGACACGTGAGCCTATTGGTGTGGTGGTGGCGATTGTGCCGTGGAACGCACAATTGTTTTTATCAGCAACCAAAATTGCGCCTGCGCTTGCAGCCGGCAATACCATTGTTGTTAAGGCGTCTGAACAAGCGCCGGCAGCCTTATTTAAATTTGCCGAACTGGTAGATAAAGCCGGCTTTCCCCCTGGCGTAGTAAATGTTATTACAGGCTTTGGCGAACCTTGTGGTCGGGTAATCAGCTCACACCCAAAAGTTTCAAAAGTGGCCTTTACCGGCGGCTGTGAAGTGGCGCAACACATTATTCGAAATACCGCTGAAAACTTTGCCCATGTCAGCCTTGAACTTGGCGGCAAATCACCCATGTTAATTTTTGATGATTGTGACATTGAAGGCGCTGTCAACGGCGTTATCGCTGGAAACTTTGGTGCTTCAGGCCAAAGTTGTGTTGCTGGGTCTCGTGTCTTTGTGCAAAAGTCAATTCACAAAGAGCTTGTTTCTCGAGTAGCAGAGCGAGCAAAAGAAATTGTTGTTGGTGACCCTCTTGACGACAAAACGCAGGTTGGACCACTGGCCACAGCGCACCAAGTTGACCGTGCATACAATGTAATTACTGAGTCTGTTAAACAAGGCGCCAAGCTGGTTTTCGGCGGCAAGAGGCCCGAACACTTAAAAATAGGCAACTATCTTGAGCCAACGTTACTGGATTGCCCCAACCAATCTATCGACAGCACCCGCACGGAATTGTTTGCACCAGTAATGAGCATCATCACTTTTGAGTCTGAAGAAGAGGCAATTAACATGGCGAACGACTCAGAGTTTGGCCTTGGGGCGGGCGTATTCACACAAAATATTGCAAGAGCCCACCGAGTATCACAAAAAATTCGATCTGGTATTGTCTGGGTAAACACCTACCGAGCTATTTCGCCGATAGCGCCATTTGGCGGCTTTAAAAACAGTGGCGGCAGTCGTGAAGCCGGTATTGATGCTATACATGAATACACTAGGACAAAGACGACTTGGATTAACACCTCGAGCGAGCCAATGCAAAACCCTTTTGTCATGCGATAATAAAAGACAAGCAATTAACTGGAGAAATCAAAATGGACAAAGAGCTATTTGAACTTGGACTAGAAAAAAGAAAAGCAACACTCGGTGAAGACTACGTCAATAAAAACCTAGCAGCAGCTGATGATTTCAACCGTCCGTTTCAGGAGCAAATGACTCAGTGGTGCTGGGGATTTGGCTGGGGCGATGAGACGATTGACGAAAAAACACGATCAATGATGAATCTTACGATGATCGCCGCACTTGGAAAAATGCACGAGTGGGAAATTCACTGCAAAGGGGCACTAACAAATGGCGTAACGAAAGAAGAGTTGAAAGCTATTATTCATGCCATTGCCATCTATTGTGGTGTGCCACAGGGTGTTGAATGTTTTAGAATTGCAAGAGAGGTGCTTGAAGAGGCAGGCGAGATATAGGCGCAACCTTGATCTATCATTGCTTTCAGGGGTTTTTATAGCCGGTACTCCAAATCCAAACAAACAGTCAGGGGGGTGAGACGGGAACTAAGGCTTGAAGTTGTCATAATTTAACTCACCCCTACACAGAAAAATGAAGACAGGCCTGGACAATAGGGCGAATTATATATAACAAAACACGCGTTGCGCAATGCAATAATACTGTAGTTCAAAGACACAACCGGTTATCGAATCTTCATCAAATCCTCATGAATCAACTTGGACAGTTGATATAATTAGCCGAACCATGATCAAGGAACTCATATGAAACGTCTTTTGTCGTTTTTATTACTGCTGCTTTTGGGGCCTTTTTCGCAGGCCAACGCCTCTTTATTGCCGGCAAACGAAGCATTCCAGCTCAACGCTCACGTTGCTGAGAACAATGTTGAGTTGACATGGTCAATTTCTGACGGCTATTTTATCGTCAAAGATAGTGTTGAGATTTCTACCGCAGCACCAAACCAACTTGGCACCGCCATTTTCCCGCAGGCAACGCCTACGGCTGACGCCTTCTTGGGCAATATCAATATCTACCGTGGCGAACAAAGTGTTGTACTGCCAATATCTAGCGAAAATACATCCGACATAGCGCTTACTGTTGTTTTTGATGGTTGCGCTGATCTCGGTATTTGTTATCCACCAATTACAAAGAATATTGCCCTTTCTACCCCTGCTAAAGAGCAAGTGCCGGCTGGCTCCGAAGCTCCCGCGCTTAACTCTATCACTGCCACCGAACCGTCAACACAAGTCAGCTTGTTGCAATCAAGCGGCCCTTTACCTGCCGATGAGGCCTTTAATCTAGACATTCTTGCGGTTGATGAGAAAGCGCTCACCGTCAGATGGCTGGTCCATAAAGATTACTATCTTTACAAAGACAAAATATCGATTGATGTTGAAGGCGCCAGCATTGCCAATATACTCTACCCAGATGCAACCTTAAAAAACGACGAGTTCTTTGGTCATGTTAGCATCTATGACCGGCCAATTGAGGTTTTGCTTTCGCTTACGGACATCAGCAGTGGCGAAGTAAAGTTGAGCATAGAATATCAAGGCTGCTGGAAAGGCGGGGTTTGCTATCCACCACAACAAGCCAATTACAGTATTAACCTGCCAGGCAGCAAAGCAAACAGCATTACTAATGACTCTGCTGACAATATAGAGACGCCTACAGAGTCTCTGCCTGCCGCCTTTGAACAAATGAACAACGAAGAGTTAACGGCTCAAGAATTGTTCCAAAAAGGGGGTTTGGCCTTGTTTATCGGCGCTTTTCTTGCCGGTCTTGCACTATCGTATACGCCGTGTATTTATCCGATGGTGCCAATTCTTTCGGGCATCATTATTGGCCAAAAAGACTCGCCCAGCACGTTTAAGGCTGTTTTAATGTCGTTGGTTTTTGTGCTGTCGATGTCGATTGCTTACGGACTGATCGGTGCCACTGCGGGGTATTTTGGTGCTGGTGTTAACATTCAAGCAATATTGCAAACGCCGTGGATCCTTGTGCTCTTTGGCCTTATCTTTGTCTTTTTGGCCTTTTCAATGTTCGGCTATTACGACATTCAGCTGCCTAAAAAACTGCAAAGTAAAATCACCCAAATCAGCAACAAACAAAACGGTGGCAGCTTTATTGGTGTCGCCGTTATGGGCTTTCTATCTGCCCTCATCATCGGCCCTTGTGTAACGCCATTCCTGGCCACAGCACTTAGCTACGTCATTGCCGACGGTGGCGCCACAAAAGGCGCAGTCGGCCTATTTGCGATGGGGCTGGGCATGGGCGTGCCTCTCATCATTATTTGTGGCTGGGGCATCAATGCCCTTCCAAAGTCCGGACGTTGGATGGAGACCGTCAAACATGTGTTTGGTGTGCTCATGTTGGCCGTTGCACTTTACCTGCTTGATCGCATCATTTCGCCGTTTGCCTCACTAGCGCTTTGGGCGAGCTTATTAACAATAGCACCAATTGCTCTGGGAGCAATCAACCCGCTAGACAAACAAAGCAGCTCGTGGCGACGCATCTTCAAAGCGGTAAACTTAATTGTCTTGGGTTACGGCATCCTGTTATGGCTGCTTGTTGCTCGAGGGGGTGGCGACATGTATCAGCCCCTTGCAGACTGGGACTATAACGCCAACAACCAAACCGTGCAAAGCGTTGAGTTTGAGTTGTTGCAATCTGAAGAGCAACTAGACAGCTTGATTGCCAACACCCGAGGCAGTGACAACCTAATTGTGCTGAAGTTTTATGCCGACTGGTGCGTCTCATGCAAAACACTAGAAAGAAAGGTTTTCTCCGACCGTGAAGTTATTAATAGTTTAGACAATGCCCTTGCCTTAACAGCGGACGTCACGGATAATACCGAGTCCAACAAATCTTTACTTGCAAGGTTTGATATTGCCGGACCGCCAGCCATCCTCTTCTTTAAAAACGGCAAAGAGGTCAGATCACAACGAATCATTGGCGAAATCAGCGCAAAAAACTTCTTAAAACGCCTTAACAGTATATAGGTTTAGGGGCTATTTGCTCTGAAAATTCTGGAAATGTACGCTAACTTTAGCTAAATAGATGTTAAAATTCATTTTATTTGTTGAAGGCTTACTCCATGTCCGACGTCCTCTTACTTAACGGTCCAAACCTAAACTTATTAGGCGTAAGAGAGCCCGGTCATTACGGTGCTGACACGTTGGACGATATCGTTGAAAGGCTTGCAGGGCTGTGTGCCGTTGCCAACCTGAGCTTTGATCACCATCAAAACAACGGTGAACTTGGCCTTATTGAAAGAATCCATCAAGCACACAAGGATCAAACTCGCTACATCATTATCAATCCCGCCGCCTTCACACACACTTCGGTTGCTTTGAGAGATGCACTTTTGGCGGTTGACATACCTTTTTGCGAAGTTCACCTTTCTAACGTTTACAAGAGAGAAGAGTTCCGCAAAAAATCTTATTTTTCGGATGTTGCCGTTGGCGTCATTTCGGGCCTGGGTGCACAGGGTTACGAGTTCGCACTGAGTGCGGCAATTAAACACATCAAATCAAACTGAATACTATTGAATTTTAAAAACAAGGGGAAACAAACTAATGGACATTAGAAAAGTAAAAAAACTCATGGAACTGCTAGAGCAGTCTGGCATGGCAGAAATCGAGATTAAAGAAGGCGAAGAGTCGGTTCGAATTTCTCGCTATGGCGATGCACCGCAAATGATGGCACAACCACAAATGATGGCGGCACCTGTAGCTGCACCAACTGCTGCAGCAAGTCTGGCTGTCGAAACGTCAGAGCCAGTCATTGATGGCCATCCTATCGCCTCACCAATGGTAGGCACATTCTATTCTGCCCCGTCACCAAGCGCAAAAGCGTTTGTTAGTGTGGGTCAACACGTTAACCAAGGGGATACCGTTTGCATCATTGAAGCGATGAAAATCATGAACCAAATTGAGGCTGACCAGTCTGGCACCGTGGTTGAAATTTTAGTTAATGATGGCGATGCCGTTGAGTTTGGTCAAACGCTTGTTGTAATCAAATGAGTTCGATAAAGAAAGTATTAATTGCCAATCGCGGAGAAATTGCACTAAGAATTTTGCGCGCCTGTAAAGAGCTGGGCATCCAGACAGTGGCGGTTTATTCTACTGCAGATAAGGACTTAAAGCATGTGCGCCTCGCTGACGAAGCCGTATGCATCGGCCCACATCCTTCAGCTCAGAGTTATTTAAATATTCCAGCCATTCTCAGCGCTGCCGAAGTGACGCATGCAGACGCCATCCATCCGGGCTATGGCTTTCTTTCCGAAAGTGCGGACTTTGCTGAACAAGTTGAAGAAACGGGTTTTATATTCATCGGCCCAAGGCCTGACAATATTCGCGTCATGGGCGATAAAGTTGCCGCTATTGAGGCAATGCAAAAGTCTGGCGTTCCTTGTGTTCCAGGCTCTGACGGCGGCCTAGGCGAGGACGATGCAGAAAACATTCGTCTGGCTCATAAAATTGGCTTTCCAATCATTATTAAAGCTTCTGGCGGTGGCGGTGGCCGCGGCATGCGTGTTGTTGAGCGTGAAGAAGACTTGATTGGCTCGATTGAACTAACAAAAACAGAAGCCTTGAGCTTTTTTGGCAACGGTGAAGTCTATATGGAGAAGTTTCTAACCACGCCTAGACACATTGAAATACAAATACTTGCTGATCAGCACGGCAACGCCGTTCACTTGGGGGAGAGGGACTGTTCAATGCAGCGTCGCCATCAAAAAGTTGTTGAAGAGGCGCCCGCCCCAGGTATTACCGAAAAATTACGAAACAAAATTGGCAGTGTTTGTGCCGATGCTTGCAAGGTGATTAATTATCGCGGCGCTGGCACTTTTGAGTTTTTATTCGAAAACGACGAGTTTTACTTTATTGAAATGAATACCCGTATTCAGGTTGAGCACCCGGTTACCGAAATGATTACCGGCGTGGATATTGTTCGTGAACAAATATTGATTGCAGGTGGCGACAAACTTTCAGTTGAGCAAAAAGACGTGCAAATTAAGGGTCATTCAATAGAGTGTCGCATTAATGCCGAAGACCCTAACAACTTTATGCCTTCGCCTGGCACCATCACCCAATATCACACCGCCGGTGGACTCGGTGTAAGGGTTGATTCTCATATTTATAACGGCTACAGAGTGCCGCCGCATTATGATTCGATGATCGGCAAACTAATCACTTTTGCTGACTCTCGAGACGAAGCTATCATGAAGATGAGAAACGCGCTTGATGAGATGGTGATTGATGGCATTAAGACCAACATTCCACTGCAAAGAAAAATCATGCAAGATGAAGTCTTCTGCAAGGGCGGCATGAATATCCACTATCTAGAGAAAAAACTCGGGGAGTTTCATTAATGACAATTAAAGCTGGCATTATTGGTGGCTCTGGCTATACCGGTGTTGAGCTTATACGGCTACTTCACTCCCACCCAGAGGCCGAGGTAATTGCCATCAGCTCTAGAGGACTCAATGGTAAAAAAGTGGGCGAGGTGTTTCCAAGTTTAATTGGCGTCTCAGACCTGGTTTTTTCTCTGCCGACCGATAACGTTTTGAACGAATGCGATATTATTTTCTTTGCCACACCACACGGTGTCGCCATGGAGGGTGCGGGTGCGTTTATAGACAAGGGCATTAAGGTGGTCGATCTCGGCGCCGATTTCCGCATCGACGATGCTGAGAACTGGTCTGACTGGTACGGCATGGAGCATACCCAGCCCGAACTTCTTGCAGAGGCTGTCTATGGCTTGCCCGAAGTTCGCAGGGAAGCTGTCAGTGCAGCAAGGCTTGTTGCCAATCCTGGTTGCTATCCAACTGCCGTCTTATTGGCATTAAAGCCATTATTGGAAAACAACCTTATTGACTGTTCCGACATAATTGCCGATTGTAAATCGGGCACAAGTGGTGCTGGGCGTGCTGCAAACCAGGCAACTTTGTTCTGCGAAGTAACTGAATCATTCAAAGCGTACGGTGTCAGCGGTCACCGCCACTTGCCAGAAATAAAACAAGAGCTGTCGTTAATGGCGGGCGGGCCAGTTGGGCTAACTTTTGTGCCGCATTTGCTGCCAATGATTCGTGGCATTGAGGCAACCGTTTATGTGGACCTGCTCGATACCAGTGTCGATGTAAGGCCGTATTTTGAAAAAGCCTATGCAAATGAAGAATTTGTTAAAATACTAGATGAAGGGGTTTACCCTGAAACACGCTCGGTTAAATCGACCAACTATTGTCAGATTGGCATACAGTATGTGAAGCACAGTAACAAGCTGGTCATCCTATCTGTTATCGACAATTTAGTAAAGGGCGCAGCTGGACAGGCGATTCACAATATGAATTTAATGTTTGGAATTGAAGAAAACGCTGGCTTATTGCAAGTTGGCTTATTACCATAATGTAAAATGAATGCTACAGAAATTATTGATGAAGCCGAAATCACTTTTAGCGACAGTGCTGCCAATCGCGTCTCTCAGCTCATCAAAGAAGAGAAAAATCCAAACTTAAAACTGCGAGTGTATATCACTGGCGGCGGCTGCTCGGGATTTTCTTACGGATTTACCTTTGATGAGAGCATCAAAGAGGGTGACAGTGGTGTCAACAATCAAGGCGTTCAGCTGGTTATTGATCCAATGAGCTACCAGTACCTTGCTGGCTCAACTGTTAACTATTTAGAAGATTTGCAAGGCGCGCGCTTCGTTGTGAGCAATCCAAATGCCAAAACGACTTGCGGCTGCGGATCTTCGTTTTCTATTTAAAAGGAGTAATAATGATAGACTACATCCCAGGACTGGCCAATGTGCCGGCAACCGAATCATCCATTTCATCTATTGATGGTCCAAACGGCATTCTAGCTTATCGAGGCTACTCAATTCAAGACTTATGTGAGCACTCTTCTTTTGAAGAAACTGCACTACTACTGCAAAATGGCGAACTTCCCAACACTAAAGAGCTGGAAGAGTTCAAAGACTTACTTCACAAAAAATACGAAGTAAAGCGCAACATTCGAGCGCTTCTTTGGTCACTGCCTGCAAGTGGCCACCCGATGGACGTATTGCAAACAGCAATCGCAGCCATGGCGACTTTCTACCCGGATGCAGGCGCAAGCCAACCGGATTCTGCCTACACACAAAACGCCCTAGTGAAAATCATCTCAAGCATGAGCACTCTAGTGGCAATGTGGACGCGTATTTCTCGTGGTTACGACCCTATTAAGCCAGCAAGCAACCTCGGCTACGCAGAAAATTTTATGTATATGTGCTTTGGCGAACAGGTCGATGCTGACCTTGTTAAGCTTTTTGATGTGTGTTTAATTCTCCATGCAGAGCACACTATTAACGCCTCAACTTTCTCAACAATGGTAACTGCCTCTAGCTTGGCCAACCCATTCTCTTCGATTTCAGCTGGAGTAGGAACCTTAGCGGGCCCACTACACGGCGGCGCGAATGAAAGTGTTTTAAAAATGCTAGACGAAATTGGCTCACCAGAAAATGCAAGAGCCTGGATTGAAGGTCGCCTTAAGAACAAGCAAGTAATTTGGGGCATGGGACATCGTGAATACAGAACCAAAGACCCAAGAGCAACCATTTTAGAAAAAATGATTAAAGACTACGTTGCAAAGACTGGAATCACACTATCGAACCGCTTCGAGACAGCTTTAGAGGTTGAGTCTATCTGTGAAGAACTACTTAGTCATAAGGGCGTTTACCCGAATGTCGACTTCTATTCTGGTGTGCTATATTCTGAAGTATTTAAGTTTACGCCAGAACACTTCACGCCAATTTTTGCCATGTCGCGCTCTGCTGGCTGGGCTGCTCACTGGCACGAACAAGTGTCAAATAACCGCATCTTTAGACCAACGCAAATCTACACTGGCCATGACTTTAGGGATTACCCAACAAGCTAGCCATGGATAAGGCCACGCACTTTGGCTATCAACAAGTAGACGTCGCTGACAAGCAGGGCTTGGTCAAAGGCGTCTTCGACTCAGTAGCGGGTAACTACGACCTAATGAACGACGTTCTTTCTATGGGCGCTCATCGCCTGTGGAAGCGTTACGCGATTGGCCTTAGCAATGTCAATAAAGGCGACAAAGTGCTGGATATTGCCGGTGGTACGGGCGATTTGGCGATTAAATTTAGAGAAAAAGTTGGCGCAACCGGACAAGTAATTTTGTCGGACATCAACGGTGCCATGCTTGAAGAAGGCAGAAAAAACCTCATTGATCGCGGCTTGGTGGATGTTGAGTTTGTCCAGGCCAACGCCGAATCCCTGCCTTTCGAAGACAATACTTTTGATTGTGTCAGTATTGCTTTTGGCCTAAGAAATGTCACCGATAAAGATGCTGCGCTTAAGCAAATGCACCGCGTACTAAAAAAAGGCGGCTGCTTATTAGTGCTGGAATTTTCAAAAGTTGACAATGCCTTTTTAGAAAAATTCTACGATTATTACTCTTTCAGTGTGATGCCAAAGCTTGGCGGACTCATTGCCAACGACGAAGAGAGCTACCAATACCTTGCAGAATCTATTCGCAAACACCCAGACCAGGAAACATTAAAGCAAATGGCGCTTGATGCTGGCTTTGCTTTCTGTGAATACCACAACCTTTCTGGCGGCATTGTTGCGCTTCACAAGGCCGTCAAGGCTTAGACCAACATGCTTCGCCTTGCCCTTGAAAAAACCCTGAACTTACTAATCGCCAACGGCTCGGTAAGGCTTGGGAAACTTGAAGATCACAGCATCGCCCTACATGTACCGGAGCTTGGCTTGAGCCTGTACTTTGTTTGCATCAACTCGCGCATTTATGTGTTCGAAGCGCAACAACAAGGCTCAGACGTTGACATTACACTTAACCGGTCGGCCTTTTTGTCATTGTTTAAAGGCAAAGACCTCAAAGAGCTACTCGCCAACGACGAGGTTGTCATTAGTGGTAACGTCAAAGTTGCACAAGCTCTCTCTGATTTATTTGCAGAAGCTGCAATTGATATTGAAGAGCTCGTCTCACAATACACGGGTGATATTGTGGCCCACCAGTTAGGCAAGGTAATTCGTTTTGCCAAAAAAAGACCCGACGACAGCTTAAATGATATTGTTGAAACATTGAAAGACGACCTCGCCACTTTACTGGTCGCCCCCTCTCGTTCACGTTTTTTTAATGGCGGAGTAAAGTAAATGAGAAGCTTGTTGCGCTTTATTCGCATTTCTCGAGTGCTTGTCCGTTACCGACTTGACAATCTCATTCTCTCAACACCCCTACTAAAAAGTTTTAAGCCGTTGATATATCTAACGCCATGGCACTACTTTCCTTCTAGCAAACTCTCTAGGGGAGAGAGAGTCCGCCGAGCACTAGAAGAGTTAGGGCCAATTTTTATTAAGTTTGGCCAAACCTTGTCCACTCGTCGAGATTTATTACCAGACGATATTGGCGATGAACTTGCCAAATTGCAAGACAAGTGCCCGCCGTTTCCAGCGTCAGAGTCCAAGGCTATTATTGAAAAAGCACTGGACGCTAGTGTCGCCGAGCTTTTCTCTTCGTTTGATGATGTGCCGCTGGCTTCCGCATCTATTGCTCAGGTTCATAGCGCCGTGAACCTTGATGGCGAAGAAATCATTATCAAGGTTGTTCGTCCCGACATTAAAAAGAAAATAAAGCGCGATCTCAGATTGCTTTACGCTTTTGCGGCGTTGGCGGAAAAACACCCAGACGGCAAAAGACTGTGTCCTGTTGAGGCTGTAGCTGAATTTGAAGGCATTATTTACAACGAACTCAATATGATGACAGAGGCTGCAAACGCCTCCTTGCTTAGAAAGAACTTCGAGGGCTCGGATCTCTTGTATGTGCCGAAGGTGCACTGGGACTTGTGTCGTCCAAATGTGCTGGTAACTGAGCGCATTTATGGCACCCCCATAAGCAAAATCGAAACCCTTAAAGAAAACAATGTTGATTTAAAGGCACTTGCTGAGAATGGTGTTGTTATCTTTTTCACCCAAGTGTTTGAGCACAATTTCTTCCACGCAGACATGCATCCTGGCAACATTTTTGTTGGTGAAGGGGAGCAATACATAGGCATTGATTTTGGCATAATGGGTAGCCTGAGTGACGAGGATCAATATTACTTAGCACAAAACTTTCTAGCCTTTTTTAACCAAGATTACAAACGCGTAGCTCAGGTGCATCTTGAGTCTGGCTGGGTGCCAGAAGGCACCAATATCTTGGAATTTGAAAACGCCATTCGCAGCGTTTGTGAGCCAATTTTTCAAAAGCCACTTAGCGAAATATCCTTTGGCTTGGTGCTTCTGAGTCTGTTTAAAGAAGCGAGGCGATTTAACATCTCCATTCAGCCACAGTTGTTACTTTTGGACAAAACTTTGCTAAATATTGAAGGCCTAGGTCGGTCACTTTATCCTGACTTAGACCTGTGGGCAACCGCCAAACCGTTCCTGGAAAATTTGGTCAAAGAAAAGTACAGCTTTAAAAACTCGGTCAAACAGATAACCGAGCAACTGCCCGAACTACTGGCCGAACTACCTCAGCTGCCTATGCTTGCCATTAAGGCGCTGAAGCAGCTTGAAAAGGGCGCAGAAGGACAAAAAATTGCTAAACGACAAACAGATATCATTGTTAAGCAATTAAAAGAAAATGCCGCCAAACAAAGTGCTGTTATTTTTACCGGTGCACTGGTTATTCTTTCGGGCATTCTCACCACCCAATCTCTTTGGCTCTATGCCAGCGTGAGCAGTACGCTCGCTGTTTTGTTTTGGCTCAAATCACGGTAATGTAATTGCGTTGCAAGGCTTTTATTTTCGGGTAAAATTACCCTCCAGTCTGCTTGGTCGCAAAGCAGCATAAAAGCGACATCACGTTTGTGATGTTTTTTCATTTAATGGAGAACCAAAAATGAGTATTACCGTAAACGCCGTTGCGCGTGAAGACCAGGGGAAAGGTGCGAGCCGCCGCCTGCGTAAAGAAGAAAAAGTACCAGGTGTTGTTTATGGTGGCAAAAACGCCCCATCAATGGTCACTGTTGACTTTCATGAAATTACCCACTTACTAGAAAACGAAGATTCTTTTACTTCGGTGCTGGATCTAGTTGTTGGCAAAAACAAAGAGTCGGTTATTATTAAAGACTTGCAACGCCACCCTTCGAAAAACACCATCAGTCATATTGACTTTTTGCGTGTTGATGCGAAGCATGCGCTTGTCACAACATCACCACTTCACTTTATTGGCGAAGAAGAGAACGAGGCGTTACGCCTTGGCGCTCTTTTGAACCAGTTCGTCGTGGCGGTTGAAATTTCGTGTCTACCTAAAGACATGCCTCACGGTATTGATGTAGATATTAGTGGCCTAGCGATTGGCGACCACATCAGTCTTACTGGCCTAGTATTGCCTAAAGGCGTTACTATTACAGCCCTTCAGCACGATGATGTCGAAGCACACGACCAAACCGTTGTTTCAGTTTCTGAAGCTAAAGTTATCACCGAGGAAGAGGAAGACTTCTCAGAAGCGCCAGTCGCTCCTGAAAGCGACGAAGGCGATGACGCTGCCTCTGAAGATGGAGACAACGAAGCCTAATGTGATCGGTCTTTTTGACTCAATAAACACATCAAAGCATTGTGGCCATTAAGTTGATTGTTGGTCTGGGCAACCCAGGCAAAGACTATCAGGCACACCGTCACAATGCTGGCTTCTGGTTTGTTGAGGCATTGGCGCGCCAATTGGGCGCCAGCTTCAACAAACAATCTAAGTTTTTTGGCGAAACAAGCGAAGCCTTGCTGGCCAATACAAGGGTGCGTTTTTTAAAGCCCCAAACTTTCATGAATTGTTCGGGCCAAGCCATTCAAGCGCTGGCCAACTATTTCAATATTGAGGTCGAGGAAATACTCGTTGTACACGACGAGCTGGATCTCAATCCAGGCACAACAAAATTAAAAAAAGGCGGCGGCCATGGCGGCCATAACGGCCTCAGAGATACAATCAAGGCTCTTGACAATAAAGAGTTTTACCGCCTGAGAATCGGCGTTGGCCATCCGGGCAATAAAAACGAAGTGGTCAACTTTGTTCTAAACCAACCAAGCACAAAAGAACTAACCCTGATCGAAGACAGCATAGGCGACGCTATAAACGTCATAAGCCAAATTGTCGAGGGCAAATTTGAAGAGGCAATGAAGCAGCTGCATACAGCACAAGGAGAGAAAAATGGGATTTAAATGTGGTATTGTAGGCCTGCCAAATGTCGGCAAATCAACCCTTTTTAACGCACTTACCAAAGCTGGCATTGATGCTGCCAACTACCCTTTTTGCACCATTGAGCCGAACGTGGGCATTGTGCCTATCAACGATATCCGTCTAAACCAATTGGCGGCCATTGTTTCGCCTGAAAAAATTCTACCAACAACAATGGAGTTTGTTGACATTGCTGGCTTAGTAGAGGGCGCCTCAAAAGGCGAAGGGCTTGGCAACCAATTTTTATCCAATATTCGTGAAACCGATGCAATCCTGCATGTTGTGCGCTGCTTTGAAAACGAGGATGTTATTCATGTCGCTGGCAAAGTGTCGCCACTCGATGACATTGAAATCATTAATACAGAATTAGCACTGGCGGATATGCTGGCCGTAGAAAAGCTCTACCAAAAGGCGCTGAAAAACACCAAATCTGGCCAGAAAGAGGGATTGCCCCTTAAAGCACTGCTTGAGAAAATCATGCCGGCACTAGAAGAGGGCCTGCCGGTTAGGTTGCTTGAGTTTAACGAAGAAGAGGCTAAGCTTCTTAAGGGCTTGCAACTCCTAACCTCAAAACCGGTGCTATACGTTACCAATGTTAGTGAAAATGGCTTTTCAGACAACTCACACCTAAGCGCAGTCGAGGGTTTTGCTGCCCAAGAGCATTCACAAGTTGTGAGCATTTGTGCCGATATTGAATCTGAAATTGCCGAGCTAGATGACGAGGACAAGCAAAGCTTTTTAGACGAGATGGGACAAACAGAATCCGGCTTAGACCGTTTAATTCATGCGGGCTATAAATTGCTTGGCCTACAGACATATTTTACTGCTGGCGTTAAAGAGGTTCGCGCATGGACGATTAACATTGGTGACAGCGCCCCTGTTGCGGCTGGTAAAATTCATGGTGACTTTGAAAAAGGCTTTATTCGAGCAGAAACGGTAGCCTTTGATGACTTTCTTGAGTGTGGGGGCGAGAAAGGCGCTAAAGACGCAGGCAAATTGCGATCGGAAGGCAAAGAATACATTGTTAAAGACGGAGACGTTGTTCACTTCCTATTTAACGTTTAAATAAAAAACCATACACAGACAATGAAACAAACAAAATTACTCGTCATTTTAGATGGCTGGGGCCACTCAGAAAACAGTGAAAACAACGCCATAGCGCTCGCCAACACACCGGTTTGGGACTCTCTTATAAGTCAACACCCAAACACATTAATTGGCACTTCTGGCGCAAGCGTTGGTCTACCTAACGGGCAAATGGGCAATTCCGAAGTGGGCCACCTAACCATTGGTTCGGGCAGAATCATTGAACAAAACTACACGCTTATTCAAAACGATATCGATTCGGGTGCTTTTGTTGACAACAAAACCTTGTGCTCAGCATTAAATGCGGCCAACGATAATGGCAAAACCGTCCACATTATGGGTCAGTTATCTGATGGAGGCGTACATTCGCATCACGGCCAAATTCTTGCAATGCTTGACATGGCCAGTCAAAAAGGTTGCTCGGAGATTTTCCTTCACCTCTTCACCGATGGTAGAGACACTCCGCCAAACAGCGCTAACGAATACCTTTCTGACTTAGAGGGCAAAATAGCCGAGCTCGGCAAAGGTCGAATCGCCTCTGTTATTGGCCGTTTTTATGCAATGGACAGGGACAACCGTTGGAATAGAGTTGAAAAAGCCTACAACCTTCTTGTCAATGGCAAAAGCGAATACAGTGCGGCCACTGCAACCGAAGCTGTCGAGGCGGCCTATGAGCGCGGTGAAAACGACGAGTTTATCAAGCCCACTACCGTTGGCGAAACCGTAACAATCAACGAGGGTGATGCGGTTATCTTTATGAATTTTCGCGCCGATCGTGCGCGTGAATTAACTCAGGCGATGACAGATGCTAGTTTTTCAGAGTTTTCACGTGAAACATTTGCGCCGATCCACTTTGTTTGCTTAACTGAATACAAAGAGGCGTTTAACCTGCCTTGCGCATACCCTCCGCAAACGATCAACAACACACTGGGTGCCTACGTCTCAGATTTGGGCATGAGTCAGCTGCGAATAGCGGAAACTGAAAAATACGCGCACGTTACTTTCTTCTTTAATGGCGGCGTTGAAGATCCTTTAGCGGGCGAAGACAGAACACTTATTCAGTCACCCGATGTGGCCACTTACGACCTCCAGCCTGAAATGAGCGCGCCCGAATTAACCGACGCCCTTGTTGCTTCAATTGAGTCAGGCAAATACGACTTGATTATTTGTAATTATGCCAATACTGACATGGTTGGACACAGCGGCAAACTTTCTGCCGCTATTAGCGCGGTTGAGGCTGTTGATTCCTGCCTGGGTAAAATTCACAAAGCTTGCCAAAATACTGGCGCAGAAATGCTCATCACGGCAGATCACGGCAACGCCGAACAAATGGTCAATCCAAAAACCAACAAAAGTCACACCGCTCACACCAACAATCCAGTGCCTCTTATTTTTGTCGGTGAGCGCAAAATAACCTTGCTCGAGCCCGATGTAGGCTCTCTAGCCGGTTTGGCACCAAGCTTGCTTAGACTGATGGGTGTAGAGAGCCCTGAGGAAATGACAGGCCAATGCTTACTAACGATTGATTAATAACCAACAAAGTTAATATGAAACAATCAAACTATATTGCCCCTTCTATCTTGGCCGCTGATTTTGCCAAGCTTGGTGATGAAGTTGACACAGTGCTCGCTTCCGGTGCAGATATTGTTCACTTTGACGTAATGGACAATCACTATGTACCCAACTTAACGATAGGGCCATTGGTTTGTGACGCACTCAGAAGTCATGGTGTAACAGCGCCGATTGATGTGCACCTCATGGTCAAGCCTGTTGACCGAATCATTCCGGATTTTGCTAAAGCAGGCGCGAGCTACATTACGTTTCACCCCGAAGCTTCCGAGCACATTGATCGCACCATTGGATTGATTAAAGAACAAGGCTGTAAAGCGGGCCTAGTTTTCAACCCGGCCACATCCCTGAGCTACCTTGAACACGTCCTGGACCATCTCGACATGATTTTACTAATGTCGGTTAACCCGGGCTTTGGCGGCCAATCGTTTATCCCTTCCTCGCTAGACAAGTTGAAGATTGTTCGAAAAATGATCGACGATCGAGGCCTAGACATCAGGTTAGAAATTGATGGCGGCGTTAAAGTCGACAACATCAGGCAGATTGCCGCCGCTGGCGCAGATACGTTTGTGGCCGGTTCGGCGATCTTTAACACCGACGACTACAAGACGACGATTGACGCAATGCGCTCTGAATTGGCGCAAGCAGACAAAGTGTAAGCAAAAGCCACCTTCACTTCCTTTTTTTAACTTAATCGGTGGAAATTATGCCGTTTTCAACGTACTGGATGCCGTTATTTTCAATCTTATCGAGCATGTAAAGATAATTCAGCATCATGCCAGAAGACTCTTTCATACCGCGGCTCGAGGTGTTGGCAAGCGCGTGGATTTTTCCAATAGACGCACCATTGCTTAAGTGAAAATGAGCAACTGGGTCTTTCGCTCTATTATTGCCTGATTTTTCCTTGCTAAGATAGTGCGAGACCAGCTTTATTAAAGGCTTTTCAAGAGGTGTCTTAACGCTCTCTTTTTCATAAAAAGGCGCCTTAAACACATCTTCAATGGCAGCCGACTGATATACAGAGATAAGCGCATCCTTATCATCTTGACTGAGCACCTCATTGACGATCGAAACGTTTTGATTAAGCCAGTGATTAAAGCCAGGGATAGGCGAGAGAGTGGCAAAATTAGTTAAATTAGGGTGATTTTTTTGTAATTCTTTCACCACACTTTTAATTAAAAAGTTACCAAAACTAATGCCTGTAAGTCCGCCTTGAGTGTTGGAAATGGAATAAAACATTGCGCTATCGGCGCTCACCGGATCTACAGTAGGCGCATCTTCATCTAACAACCGATCAATATTGCCAACTACGCCGTTTGTAAGTGCCACCTCAATAAAAATCAATGGCTCACTTTCCATTTGTGGGTGAAAAAACGCATAACAATAACGATCCGAGTCCAGTCTGTTTTTCAAATCCCCCCAATCTCTTATTGCATGGACCGCCTCATATTCGATCAATTTTTCCAAAAGCGACGTGGGTGAATTCCAACTAACTTCTTTAAGCTCTAGGAACCCTAAATCAAACCATTCTTTAAGTAAATATTTGAGTTCGTTTTGAAGCGACTTGAAAGCTGCATTATTTTTTTGCGCATTAAGCATATCTGCACGCATATCCACCAAAAATTTAACCCCCTCATTAAGCCCGTTAAAAAGCTTAAATAATTTTAGGCTGGGTGGTTCTAAGGCGGCGCGTAAACGCCAAACGTCATCCTTGTTATTTTTCCATTTACGGATAATAGTATCCGCACTCTCTTGATCAAAGTGGTAGTGACCAACCAATAACGTAAAAAACTTTTCTCTACCGATCTCACTCAACGACTGATAGTCTCTGGCAATTTTACAAGCACGTGTGCGCAAGGACATTTCGCCTGCATTTGAATGGACGCAATAATCAACATCTGCTTTTATTTGGGCCAAACTCTCTTCATCTAAATCTGGATTAAACGCTGTATTTTTCTCACTAGAAAAAGAGATTTTTTGCCAAAAATTTCGAAGCCTATTAACGGTGCTTTTCATAAGTTTTTCCTTTAGAGGATTGCAAATTAGCCATTGGCCAGCCGAACCCTAAATAAACCCCATGACGTTAGTACAATCATAATACTTTGCAGACCCTAGCTCACAACCATTGTCAAATAAATGGAATGTCAGACACTGTTGCATTTCGAGACCCCCAAGGCGTTGCAACCGTTAGCTTTGTACCAATTTCGCTCAGCTGACTACTAACCGTTGCAAAAGCTATATTTGAATTAAGCCGTGGTGAGTGTGCCACACTGGTGAGCTTTCCACACCATTTGTTATCTGAGAATATTTGCCATGCGCTTTCACAGCCGCCAATAAGTGCTTCGCCTTCCAGCACTAAACCGACAACTTTGTTTTTCACCCCTTCTAAATTAATTCTTTGCAAGGCTTTCCTGCTTAAATATTCAGCGCTTTTATCAAGTTGGCAAAATCTCCCAAGAGGCAGCTCTAAAGGATTGTTCTCAAGCCCCATGTCGTTGCCCCAAGAAAAAAGCCCCGACTCAATGCGCTCAATGTTATTTGGTGTGGCGGGCTTAATATCATACTTCTTGCCGGCGCTCATGACCACTTCCCATAATTTCTCACCTTGTGTGCCGTCCATTAAATACAGCTCAAAACCACCCTGCTTGCTCCAGCCTGAGCGCTGTACAATTAAAGGAATGCCCTCTAATTTGGTTTCCTTAAAAAAGAAATATTTGAGGTCGTTAACCCAACCCCCAAATAAGTCGTTCATTAAAGGCAGGTTATTTGGCCCTTGAATTGCAAGCGGTGACACGTCGGGCTCATGAATTTGTACATCCCAGCCCAAACCACATGCAAGCCCCCTAGTCCAGAGCAACACGTCACTGTCTGCAATAGAGAGCCAAAAGCGCTGTTCTTCAAGTCTTAATATTATGGGGTCATTGATAATGCCGCCATTTTCATCGGCAATAAACGCATATTTACCTTGACCAATTTGTAAGCTTGAAAGATCTCTTGGAGTAATGTATTCAACAAATCGATAAGCATCACTTCCGGTAATCTCAACCTGACGCTCAGCGGCTACGTCCCAAATAGTAACATTGTTGATTAAGTGCCAGTAATCCTTTTCAGGGCTCTCATATGCGGTTGGCATAAGCATATGGTTATATAGTGTAAAGGTGCTGGCTCCCGAACTAAGCGTTCCCTCAAAATAGGGTGATTTACGAAGACGGCCTGATATTGTTAGCTGTATATTTTGATTCATTTTTAGCCCTTAGAAGTAAGCTTGAAGCTACTCATTATATCGCATTGCAAACAATAATAACAATTAATATACGACTGTCTAATAAATAATTACAATTATTAAGATGCATGTATAATGCAAGTTTTAAACATAATAATTCTGGGGTCTGCATGGGCAAATCATCTTTTCTGGGCGCGGAAACAATTGCGCTTCATACGGGCTACCAACCTGACCCTTCTTATGGCTCTCGTGCTGTACCTATCTATCAAACAACTTCCTACGTGTTTGAAAGTGTGGATGAGGGCGCGTCCCTATTTAACATAGAAAAAGGCGGCCACATATACAGCCGCATGACCAACCCAACTGTTGCAGTGCTTGAACAACGAATTGCCGCCCTGGAAGGTGGAACTGGGGCCATCTGCACGGCATCAGGCATGAGCGCGCTATTTGTTGCTTTTATCACCCTGTGTTCTGCTGGCGATCACATTGTTAGCGCAGCGCAAATTTATGGCTCGACCGCAACATTGCTCAGACACACCCTAAAACGTTTTAACATTGATTGTACTTTTGTTACGATAAACGACCCTGAGGCTCTTAGCGGAGCCATTCAAAAAAATACGAAGCTTGTGTTTTGTGAATCGATAGGAAATCCTGGACTTGAAGTCTCTGATTTACCCAACATATCTAAAATTGCTCACGAGCACGGTCTACCTGTTGTTGTCGATGCAACTTTTGCAACGCCTTCACTCTGTCGTCCGCTCGATCACGGTGCAGACATTGTTGTTCACTCAGTAACCAAATGGATGGGCGGGCATGGAGTGGCTGTTGGCGGTGTAATAGTTGACGGCGGTGGTTTTGACTGGGGTGCATACGGAAAACATCCAACGCTCACTGAGCCTTACGAGCCTTTTCACGGAATTAGTTTTTGGGAAGAGTACGGGCCCTCAGCGCTTGTAATGAAAATTCGATCAGAATCGATGAGAGATCTCGGCCCATCAATGAGCCCTCACACAGCGTTTTTATTGCTACAAGGAATAGAAACTTTAAGTTTAAGAATGAAACAACACGTAAACAACGCCAAGCAATTAACCCAGTGGTTGTCAAACCAAGAGCTGGTGGCCTGGGTTAATCACCCTGACTTGCCTGACAACCCTACTAGTGACATCGCAGCTAAATTATTCCCAGAAGGCGCGGGCTCAATGTTGTGTTTTGGCGTAAAAGGTGGTCGTGAAGGTGGCAGCGCATTCATGGATGCTCTTACCTTATCTTCCAATCTCGCCAATGTAGGCGATTCAAGAACACTGGTACTACACCCAGCCAGCACAACTCACTCGCGACTAAATGATGATGCGATGAAGGCGGCCGGAATTAGCCCAGACCTGATTCGGGTTTCAGTCGGTATTGAAAATATTTCTGACATTATAAGCGACTTCAAGAGCGGCTTAAAATCTGTTCAGAGGCTGTTGAAATGATTGTAACAATAAATAAAGAAAAAATATTCGTCGCTACAGGTGGCCAGGTTTTTGACAACAGCAAGCCAACCGTTGTTTTGGTGCATGGTAGTGGCCTTGATCACAGGTGCTGGGCACTACAAGCAAGATGGTTCGCCTTTCACGGATACTCTGTTTTTGCCCCAGACCTTCCCGGTCACAGCCTCTCTGAAGGCAAGCCCCTGGGCTCAATAGAGGCCATGGGAAAATGGCTAGTTGACGCACTCGATTCTGCTGGTGCCACCTCCATTCATTTGGTTGGCCACTCCATGGGCTTTTTAATTGCGCTTGAGGCTGCAAACCTTCTGGAGGGCCGCTTAAAAACACTAACCGCAATTGCAAGTGCAGAATCCATACCCGTTAATGAGGACTTGGTCACTACAGCGAAGTCCTCTGCCGCTGCCGCTGCGGACCTTATGCTCAAGTGGGGGTTTGGTTCAACCGCGCAGTTGGGTGTTAGTGCGGTCCCTGGAATGCAGCCCATTGCCATTGGCAGGCAAGTAATGTCAGACAACCCTCTAGCAATTGATCTTAAGGCGTGCCAAGCTTACACCAGGGGTGGTGACATGGTACAAAATATTCGCTGTCCCTCTCACGTAATTCTGGCTACTGAAGACAGAATGACGCCCTGTAAGTTTGGTCTAGAGTTGGCCGATCACCTAAAAGCCAAGGTGTCTCAAATTGACAATAGTGGACATATGCTGCCACTTGAGTCACCAAAAAAGACACTGGATGCAGCCAAATCTTTTATCGGAAAACACACCAACTAAAAAGTATTAACAAATGAAAAAATCTATAAAAAAAGTAGGGGTTATTGGTGCGGGAACAATGGGGGCTGGCATCGCAGGCCAAGTGGCTAATGCCGGAATTGAGGTAATACTACTTGATCTTCCAACTGAAGGGGAAGATGTTAATGCTCTTGCTCGTAAAGGACTGGAGCGCCTTAAAAATCCTGAAATGCCGGGGCTTATCAGCGAGGAAGCCGAGGCACTCATTTATATTGGCAACACTAGAGACGACTTTGACAAACTTGCCGATTGTGACTGGGTGGCGGAAGCTATTGTTGAGAGACTCAACCTGAAACAACAGCTATATAGGAATTTAATTGACTGTTGTAGCGCTGACACCATCATCACCTCAAATACCTCCACAATCCCAATTGCTATTTTGACGAAAGGAATGCCAGACTCATTTTGTCAACACTTTGCTATTACTCACTTTTTTAACCCTGTTAGATTTATGCGCTTGCTTGAGCTTGTTCGAGGCGAGCAAACAACTGACGAGGTTGTTAGCATCCTTAATAAGTTTAGTGAAAGACAGCTTGGAAAAGGCGTTATCCTTTGTGAAGACAAGCCAGGTTTTTTAGCAAATAGGGTTGGGGTATTTGCAATCCAATGTGCACTCAACCTTGCTTTTGAGATGGGTTTGTCTCCAGCCGAGGCCGATGCAATATTTGGCAGACCGTTTGGTTTTCCAAAAACTGGGGTTTTTGGCCTTTACGACCTAATTGGTATCGACCTAATGGTGGATGTTGCGCAAAGCTTGGTTAATATCCTGCCTGACAACGACCCCTTTCACAAGTACGCCAAAACAAATAAATTTGTTGCCAATATGGTTGCCAATGGACAAACTGGCAACAAGAACAATCAAGGATTTTATCAAGGCCTTGGCATCGACAGAAAAGCTATCGATTTTAACAGTGGCGAGTACACTTCCTTTGCCAGGATCAAATCGGACTTGCTAGAAAAGAGCGAAAAAGAAGGCGTTAAAGTGTTGCTTCAAGACCGTGGGCTACATGGCGAATTTGCTTGGAAAGTATTGTCAGAAGTGCTGTGTTATGCCGCATCGCTGCTACCAGATGTAACCAGCAACCCCGCAGATATTGATGATGCTATGAAACTAGGCTACAACTGGATCAAGGGTCCGTTTGAACTTCTTGACAGTATCGGTCACGAATATTTTATTCAGAGGCTTGCGGAAGAAGAAAGGCCTGTCCCAGCCTTTTTGCTAAAAAATGCTGAAAATAACTTTTACAATGTGTCAGCCGAAGGCTTGCAGGCCCTTCAAGAAACTGGTATCTACGCTCCAATAGTGCGCTCAAGTGGGGTGCTCAGGTTTTCAGAGCTCAAACAAACATTAAGGGCAGAAAATAGCAACGCTGCTGCCAGTTGGTATGAGTATAAAGAGGCTGCTGTGGTGGAGTTTCACTCTAAAGCCAACGCGCTGGATAGCGACTCTTTAGACGTTTTGTCGGATGCTGTCTATGAGGCCGAAAAAAGAGGGTTGAGGGGGGTTATTGTACACAACGATTCTCAGCATTTCTCATGCGGTGTTAGTCTTTGGAGTGTTCGTGAATGCTTTGAAATGAACGATTATCAGAAACTTGACAACTTTCTCAAGCACTTCCAAAATACAATGCTCCAAATGCGGGACAGTAGCCTAGCCGTAATATCGGCGCCTGTTGGCATGTCTATAGGCGGTGGTTTTGAGGTCGTACTGCACACCGACCAAGTAATAGCCAACACCAACTCCGTGATGGGGCTTGTCGAATCTTCCGTAGGCCTGATACCGTCTGGTGGCGGCTGTAAAGAAGCCCTATATCGATGGAATGAAAAACTTGGAGATTCTCGACAAGCCACATGGAATGCCTTTATGAATATTGGTCTTGGTAAGCTTGCAAGCTCTCCTTTAGACGCTGAAAAACTTGCTTTTACTAGGCTGGGAGATAGTTTCCACGTAAACCGAGACCACATGTTAGGCATAGCCCTTTCAGCCCTTGACGAGGTGAAAAAAACGCCACCAAGAGAACCGCTAAGGCTAACTGGAAAAACACATTTTGAGGAAATGAAATTATGGCTATCAAAAAACCTTGAGAAGGGCTTCTTAACACCTCACGACCAAACAGTTGGCGTGGAAATTGCAAGGATAGTTACTGGAGGAGATTGTGTTGAAGGCACTTTAGTGACCGAACAAGGCCTTTTCAATGCAGAACGAGCTTCGTTTTTAAGTTTAGCTAAGTCACCGGAAACTCAGGCACGCATCGTCAGTATGCTTGATACAGGTCAAACCCTTAGGAATTAACTTCGTGAAAAAAACCTTAGCAAATTTCGTGCCCCTCACCCCTATTTCTTTTCTGCATCGCTCTGCAGATGTGTTCAGTCACAGAGTCGCGCTCATTTATGAGGATAAAGAACTTACATGGGGGGCTTTGAGAGAGCGCTGTGTCAAAATGGCCGACGCCTTTGTGGGCCTGGGTATTGCTGAAGGTGATACTGTAGCTGTCCTTGCTTTTAATACGCCGGAAATGTTTGAATCGCATTTTTCAGTGCCGATGGCTGGCGCAGTATTAAATACCATTAATACCCGCTTGGATGCACAAACTATTGCCTATATTTTGGAAGACGGCAACGCAAAAGTATTGATTGTTGATGCCGAGCTGGCCGAAGTAGCGGAAGCCGCTTTAGTAAAGTCCGCAAATAAACCTCGGGTAATTTTAATAAATGACCCGCACGCTAATTCAAAACCAACAAGCAATATAACTGCGCCGGACTACGAAAGTGTTTTATCCACAGGCAGTGCCGACTTCGAGTGGGTGCGCCCTGAAGACGAATGGAGCCCTCTCTCGCTCAACTATACATCAGGCACAACCGGGAAACCAAAAGGTGTCGTTTACCACCACCGAGGCTCGTATCTGATGAGCATGGGAACCGTCATTGGATGGCAACTACCAAACCATCCAAGGTATTTATACACCGTGCCTATGTTTCACTGCAATGGCTGGGGTCACGCTTGGACCATGGCCGCTGTTGCGGGAACGGTTGTCTGTCTCCGCACTTTTATACCTGAGGTGGTGTTCGGTAAAATCGAAGAGCATGGGGTTACACACTTTGGCGGCGCGCCTATTATGCTCAACATGCTGGCCAATGCGCCTGACGGCATCAAAAAGTCTTTTAACCACACGGTTCACGTCATGACTGCAGGTGCGCCGCCACCAGTCAAGACGCTAGAAAACATGATGGCACTGGGTTTTGACGTTATGCACGTTTATGGCCTTACCGAAACTTACGGCCACATACTTCAAGCTGCACCCCAGGCAGAGTGGCAGTCAAAGTCAAGTGATGAGCAGGCCCAGCTAAGATCAAGGCAGGGTGTGCGCTTTCCGATGGCAGAAGGTGTTGGTGTAATTGACCAAAATAGTGGCAAGCTAGTGCCTTTTGACGGTGAAACTATCGGTGAAATTGTCATTCGTGGTAACACCTGTATGATGGGCTACTTAAACAACCCTGAAGCAACCGATGAGGCTTTTGCAGGAGGCTGGTTTCACAGCGGTGATTTGGCTGTTGTGCATAGTGACGGCTATATACAAATTAAAGACCGCTCAAAAGATATTATTATTTCTGGTGGTGAAAATATCTCCTCCATTGAGATTGAAAATGTATTGTACAAACATCCTGATGTCGGCGAAGCGGCCGTGGTTGCCATGCCCGATGAGCTTTGGGGAGAGGTGCCTTGTGCTTTTGTTGAGATTAAACCCGGCTCGACTACTACTGAGCGCGCCCTGATTCAATTTTGTAAAGAAAATATGGCCAAATTTAAAAGTCCAAAAAAAATTATCTTTGGCCCGTTACCCAAAACAGCAACAGGGAAGGTTCAAAAACACGCTTTGCGTAAAACATTCTCAAACCAATAAATTAAACTTATGTATACAGCACCAGTGAGTGAAATGCAATTTCTTTTAAATGAAGTGCTGTTGAATAATAACGATGTTACTGAGATTGTTCCCACGCTTTTAGAGGCTGCCAATAGGCTGGCGAGGGACAAGCTTGCACCGCTCAATAAAAGTGGTGACGAGCAAGGCGTTTCAATTACCCATGACGGCGTTGTTAGCACCCCAGATGGCTTTAAGGAGGCTTATCAAGAGTTCGTTAATGGCGGCTGGGGCTCTTTGCAGTTCGACCCCAAGTACGGTGGCCAAGGCTTGCCGTTTGTACTTGCAGCCAGCATCCAAGAGATGTGGCATGCTGCAAACATGTCCTGGGGTATATGCCCGCTGCTTACCCAGGGCACTGTTGAGGCAGTTAGCTATGGGGCAACAGAAAGGCTAAAGAATATCTATCTACCAAAGCTTGTTAGTGGCGTTTGGACCGGCACAATGAACCTCACAGAGCCCGGCGCTGGCTCGGATGTGGGCGCAATAAAAACCAAAGCTTGGCAAGAGGGTGGTCATTACCTTATCAAAGGGCAAAAGATCTTTATCACGTGGGGTGATCACGACATGGCCGAAAACATTGCACACCTTGTCCTTGCCAGACTGCCTAATGCTCCAGATGGGGTTAAGGGGATCTCTCTTTTCTTGGTTCCAAAAATGCTGACAGATTCAAAAGGTGAGTTGGGTCAAAAGAATGACTGCAGAGCAATTTCACTTGAAAAGAAAATTGGCTTGCACGGCAGCCCAACCTGCGTGATGAGCTACGGCGACAACTCTGGCGCGATAGGTTATTTGGTTGGAGAAGAAAACAAGGGCTTAGAGTGCATGTTTGCAATGATGAACAACGCTCGGCTTACGGTTGGCCTTCAAGGTGTTTCGGTGGCAGATAGAGCATGCCAACAGGCTGTTTCGTATTGCAATGAACGGATACAAGGTGTTGCGATTGGCTTTAGTGAGCCTGGCCCAATTATTAGACACGCAGACGTAAAACGCATGCTCACCCTGATGCAAGTTCTTACTGATGGCGCACGGTCTCTGGCATATTACGCTTGTGCCGAGGTCGACCAATCCAAAGCAATAATCACACCCACAAAGGCTGGGCTTCATAAACGCCGAGTCGGCCTGCTGACGCCCTTGGTAAAGTGTTGGTGCACTGAAATTGCACAAGAGGTTGTGAATCTCGGCATCCAGTGCCACGGCGGTGCTGGCTATATTGAAGAAACAGGCGTTGGTCAATTGTTTCGTGATGCCCGGATTTTGCCTATATATGAGGGCACGAATGGCATTCAGGCGATGGACTTTATCTTTCGAAAGGTGGTAAGCGATGAAGCGTGTGCGCTTAATGAGCTCATTCAAGAAATGAATTTAACCTGCACCAGCGGCACCACTTTTCTCACTAAAATGCAGATAGAAAGCTACGGCCAGGCCGTCAAAGTATTAGAAGATACCGCAAGCCTTATACTAAATAACAAGAGCAACAAAAAACTGCTAGGCGGTATTGCTTTTGATTTTTTAATGATGACCAGCGTAATTGCTACGGCTTGGCGACTAATTGAAAGTGCCGCCGCGGCTAGTAAGAGCGAAATTAACGGCACGTATCTCAAAGAGTTTGTGCATACTCGCCTCTCGAATGCAGGTGCTTTTATAGATACCGTGCTTCCGCGCCACCTAGCACACCATTCAATAATTCAACACCTTTTAAACGGGTCTCTTGATTAATTTATGACTAGACAAAATTATGCTTAATACTACTAAAACACTAAACACCAACAAACTACTTACCAAGCAAGAGGCTCCACACATCAAAACTCATGAATAAGGAGATTATTACAAAGCAACAGCGTGGCAGGCCCAAAAAAAACCTCGAAGAAACTGAAAAAAATCGCCTATCACTAATATTCTCCGGCGTTTCTCTTTTAACTCAGAAGGGTTTTGAGGCAACAGGGTTAGATGAAGTTACAAAAAAAGCAGGACTACCCAAAGGCTCTTTTTATGCTTACTATGACAGTAAGGAATTATTTGGTCTGGCCTTGATTGACGCTTACGACGACTTTTTTGCCAAAATGCTAGATAGGTCATACTTAAACGAAGCCCGCACACCTTTGGAGCGTATTAACGATTTTATTATGGAGGCGCGCACTAATATGGTACGACATAATTTTGATCGTGGCTGCTTGATTGGCAACTTGGGCCAAGAAATTACTGTTCTTCCGACTATATTTAGACAAAAAATCGTAGATGTGCTTTGCAAGTGGCAGAAAAAAACAGAGGTTTGTTTACTTAAGGCTCAAACAAATGGCGAAATATCACCAAACATCAATTGTGCAGTAAAAGCCAAACTGTTTTGGATTGGCTGGGAGGGGGCAATTTTAAGAGCCAAACTGGAGTGTGAGCCCGGTCCTATAGATGTGTTCAAGGATGATTTTGAGGCGGGGTTGAAAAAATAACCTCCCATTAATACTCGAACGCAAGAAGCTTGCTGTATCAAAAACAGCCGCCAGCCAACTCTTTGTCATAACAACAAAAGTATGGGATAATACTTGGCTTTTAGCGATAACAACTATGTTTTTTTGCTAAAAAACAAGGCAAGTATTTAACGTTTGTTAGTGCTTGATTATTTAATGTATCACACAGAGCCCCAATAACAATCAGGGTGCCCTTTAATCGGGGTTGATTGTTAGGCGACGTGGAAGTCTTAACCCAGGAGAAAACATGGCGAAAGCATCAATGAAGAAAATGTTAGAGGCCGGTGTACACTTTGGTCACCGCAGCCGTTTTTGGCACCCAAAAATGGAACCTTTCATCTACGGAACACGTAACGGTGTTCATATTATCAATTTAGAAAAAACACTGCCACAGTTCAATGACGTATTGAATTTTGCGAGCAAGACTGCAGCTGCAGGCGGCTCTATTCTTTTTGTTGGCACAAAAAGAGCGGCAAGTGACATCATTAAAGAAGAGGCTATCCGTTGTGGCATGCCTTACGTCAACCATCGTTGGTTGGGTGGAATGATGACTAACTACAAAACAATTAAGGCCTCAATTAAGCGCCTTAAAGACCTTGAATTCCTAGCTGAAGAAAACTTTACCCAGTTCAATAAAAAAGAAGCTTTGATGATGTCCAGAGAAATGGAAAAACTTGAGCGTAGCTTGGGTGGTATCAAAGATTTGGGTGGCATTCCTGATGTTGTTTTTGTTATCGATATCGGTCACGAGAAAAACGCTGTTCGCGAAGCGCGCACACTGCACCTACCAATCATTGGTGTTGTTGACACAAACCATAGTCCTGACGGTATTGACTACGTTATTGCTGGCAATGACGACTCTATTAGAGCGATTGGCTATTATGCAAGAGAAATTGCAAATGCGGTGCTAGAGGCAAAAGCCTCTCTTGCCACGGCCAAAGCAAAAAAGCCAGCAGCAGACAAAGCAAAAAAGCCAGCAGCAGACAAAGCAAAAGCCCCTGAGGCTGCAGCTCCTGCTAGCGAGCCTGTAGCAGCCGAAGTTGTTGCTGCACCAACAGACGAAAAAACTACTGAAAGCAAAGAAGCGTAATAACAGGAGACAAAATATGGCAATTACAGCCGCTTTAGTTAAAGAACTAAGAGAAAGAACAGGTTCAGGCATGATGGACTGCAAAAAAGCCCTGATGGAGACCGATGGAAATATGGAAGAGGCAATCGACCTAATGCGCGCTTCAGGTGCCGCAAAAGCCGCTAAAAAGGCGGGTCGTATCGCATCTGAAGGCCTAGTTAACGTTACTTTGAGTGACGATAAAAAGACCGCCATTATTTTAGAGGTTAACTCTGAAACTGACTTTGTAACCAAAGGCGATGCCTTCGTTGGTTTTGTTAGCACTTTAGGTGCTTTGGCGCTTAAAAATCAGCCGGCAGATATTGAAACATTTTTGACTCAAACACTGGAGTCTGGCGAAACAGTTGAAAAAGCAAGAGAAGACATTATCGCCAAAGTTGGTGAAAATGTTTCTGTTAGGCGTGTTCAAACAATCAAAACAAGCGATGGCGTTATCGGTGCATACAAGCACGGTGAGCGAATTGCTGTGGTGAGCGTGCTTTCGGGCAATGACGCAGACCTAGCCAAAGACGTTGCAATGCACATTGCCGCCTCTAAGCCAGAATGCATTAGCGAAGACCAGCTTTCAGACGACCTTCTTGAGAGAGAAAAGGCAATCTTTATCGAGCAAGCCAAAGAAAGTGGCAAGCCCGACAACATCATTGAAAAAATGATTGTTGGCAGAATGAAAAAGTTTGTTGGTGAGGTGACTCTGTACGGTCAATCTTTCGTTAAAGACCCAGACACGACGGTTGGTGCGCTTGTAAAAGCAAACAACGCCGCGGTTGAGTCTTTTGTTCGTTTTGAGGTAGGTGAGGGCATCGAAAAGAAAGTCGACAACTTTGTTGAAGAAGTAATGGCGCAAGCGCAAGTTTAACTCTTTCGCTGCAAGTACTGAAAAGGGCGCCGTTGGCGCCTTTTTTTGTTTCAAAGGGGCGCTATAAGTCTTTCTTGCTTTTGACAATCAACTTCATAATGGCCGGCATTAAGAAGAAGTCAGCCAACAGCGCTGTCAATATCGCACTCGCCGTCAAAATGCCAAAATTAAACATGTGATTCATACTGGAAAACGTCAACACCATGAAACCCAGCGCCAATACGATAGAGGTTAGTGTAATAGCCCTTCCGGTGCCCATTAATGTAAGCTCTACCGCTTTATCGACATCGTTATATTGCATCTCATAACGTCGAAAATTATGCATAAAATGCACCGTATCATCCACAGCCAAACCAAGAGCTATAGCGCCAATTAAAAGGGTAAACATGTCCAGCGGCATATCAAAAATACTCATGATCATCGCTATAACAAGAATAGGCAAGACATTGGGCAACATACTAATCAATCCAATTTTGAGATTGCCAACCAGTAACACCATCAACACCGCAATAAAACCAAAGGCCAGTAAATAACTAAACGCACTACTGTATATTGCCTGCACGAAGGTCACCGTCATCAGCGTGCCAACACCTGTAAAAGTCACTGTTGCAAGCCCGTCAAATTCTGCATCAAGGTAAATTTGGGCGTCTTTTATAAATTCTCTTGCCTCAAGTGAGTCGAGCCAAGGAACCTTTAGGGTGAGTCTAGCTTTAGAGTAATCGCTATCAACAAGTGCCTCTAGGTCGTTGCTGCCGCTACTGCCAAACAGTACAAACTCCTGTGCAATCAGAGCGCTACTGTTTGGAATGGCATAATGCTCAGCCAGATTGTTATTAAGCGCCTTGTTAATTTCTTTAACAACATCCACCACGCTAATTACCTTGCCAACGAACATATTGCCAGTTGAAATAACGTTGATATTGTTAGAAACTCGATCAATTGTATTTAACACTTCTGGGCTATAAAGGCCGTTAGTCACTTCGGTGTCTATGACAACTTCAAGTGTCAAAGAGCCGTTTAGGGATTCATCAACAGTCTCAGTCGCAATGCGGGCAAAATTATCGTCTGGCAGCCAGTTGAGCGGGTGATGGGAAAAACGCAGCTGTGCAGCAAAAAACACAGCGATAACAATCAGCACCGCGCTGATAATAACAATGCCTTTGGCCTTGCTTGTCGCAACCCTACTAATAGCCAGTAAGCCCCTGTCCATCAGGCCATTTTCGCCCGCTTCTGTTGTCGTTTTTTTGCATTTAATTCCAATGAAAGCAATCAGTGCCGGCAAAAGAACGAGCGTGAAAAACAAGCCGACCATCACTCCAGCACTGGCAAAGCGCCCCAAATCAGCCACCGGCGCAACCTCTGAAAAAGAAAAGGACCAAAGACCAACCGCTGTTGTTATCGATGTCATCACTATCGCTAGACCAGAGTGCCCCATTGCATACCTAAGCGATGTTTTTTTGTCCTCAGATTTAGCATAGTCTTTATAGAAAACAGCCAACAAGTGAATCGATGCACCCGTGACCACCGCCAACAGGAAGGTTGGCATAATCTGCGTTGCCATCGTGAAGGGAACAGCAAGAGCGGCCATTAAAGACAAGGTCGTTGTCAGCGTCAAGACCACACAGATAAGTGGCAACAGGACGCCTGAAATTCGTCTAAACAGAGCAAACAGAACTATCACGATCATCACAATCATTAGGCTGATAAAAATCTGCGAGTCCTTAGTCAGAGCCTGCTTAAAAATACCCGCTATTGCCGCAGACCCTGTTAAATGTATGTTGAAATTATCGGCTTCAAAAGCGCTGATTACTTGCTGAGCCTTGATAATTATTTCGTCGTTTTCAGCATCACTCAGATAGGTCTTTTGTGTGTCTTGAGTTTCTGTTTCTGTGTCGATCTCAAAATCAAAATCATCACTAAAGCCCGTGTCAAAATCAAGATCATCGGCTATCGCCTCGCCCTGTTCGCGCGAATAAGTTTTGGTGTCAACAGTGATCACTGTGATGGTGTGATCTTCACTATAAAGCAGGTTGTCAAAAAGACTGTTTTGCATTGCCTTTTCTTTTAGCTCGCTTAACTCCCGCTGATTGCTGGGCAACAACTCAATCATCCGCCCTACAACTAAAGAGCCATCGCTGCCATAGGTGTTTCTAGCGTTAATGAGGGAGTTAACATCCTCAATGTGCGGCAGCTGTTGTTCAAGTGCCTTGTGCAGGGCGTCAAGTTTGGTTAAAAAATCAATATTAAAAATATTGTTTGTTTTAACCGCCAACATAATTTTTTCATCTCGGCCAAACTGATCACGAAAGGTATCATAATCAATACGCATTTGATCGGACTTATGCAGAAAACCCTCTGTTGAGGTATCCATAGTCAGGCTTGGCAACTGCGATCCAAGCGCCACAACACCAACAAGGGTTAAAAGTAGTGTTTTTTTGGAGTTTTCAAAGATCCAGTCAGAAAAAGTTTCTAGTTTTTTCTCTGTTGATAATCGCCAGTTCATTGCTTTTCGATTGGGCTTATTGTGCTATTTTTTGGAATTATACGCAGAAGGCTTGCCGAATTCTTCAGTCGTGAAATATTAAAAATTATTTTTACACCAATCTTGTATCCCTGCACAAGTCTCAATCAAGTTCTCGGACTTTTGTTTTCCACGGCCCACAATTACGTTCCACTGTAACGTTAGGCCTGGCTTGGTTAGCGGCACACAAACCAGCTCCCCGCTTGCTAAATATGGTTGTACTGCCCAACGACTGAGTATGCTCAAACCCATTCCAGCCCGCACCAACTCGATCACCGCGTCAGTCAAGCCCGCACGAATGTATTTTGAGGGGCGGCACCCCGCTGGGCGCCATAGAAGCTCTTGCTCAAACCCTGTTTCCGCAATAACAGAGTAAGTAATAAATGGATCAGCTAAAAAATCTGTCGCCTCTAAATATTCACGTCGGGCTAAATGGTGGTCTGCGGGACAAATAGCCACCAATTCATCAACAAATAAAGGGTGGATATCTAAAGACTTAGAGTTGGCCGTGCCCGCAGAAATGCCCAAATCAACATCACCATCGATCACGCTTCGTATTGGTGTTTTTGCAGTGTCTACAACAAATTCAAAATGAAGTTTTGTTTTTTTCTGTTGTAGATTTTTAAGAATTCCTGGCAACCATCGATAGCAGCTATATGCGTAGGTGCCGATACGAAGAATTTCCATGGGCTCCGACTCATCTCGATTGAGCAAGGTTGTTTCCACAAGACTGGCGTCCTTGAGAATTGTTTCCGCGGTATCTGCAAGAAACTCTCCTGCTGCGGTTAAACTCAGTTTGCGGCCCGACCTGGTGAATAATTTACGCCCCAAACGACGCTCTGCTTCGGCAGCCTGATGGCTCAGTGCGGGTTGCGTCAAGTTCATTGATATTGCTGCAGCTGACACGCTACCGTGCGTGCGTATCGCAAGAATCATGCGGTAATGGCTCAATTGGAGTCGGAGCATATATTAAATATTTTTATATTAAAGTAAAATATTATTAATTATACATATATGTTGTGCCGCCCTATAATAAGATCCTTAATAACTGATATTGAGGAGTAGGCGTGCAACCAAAATATATTTCACCAGAGAGTCGAGGTCACGAAACTTTAATGGCATTAAGGAGGGAGATGGGTCAAAACAAAAAAAAGGTTGCACTGGTCACCGGCGCTTGTGACGGAATTGGTCGAGCAGCCGTGCACAAATTTGCCTCACAAAGGGTATACGCATGAGACGGGGGCGATCAAAGGAAAAAAGAAAGGTGGAGAGCTTTCATCAGGCGCCCTATTTTCAGCCGCAAAACCCCTATCAACCGATGTCGATCTTTTCTGAAGACGAAATTGAATCTATTCATCAGGCCTCTCTGAAGGTGTTACAAGACACTGGCATGGACATCCAGTCCCCGCGTGCAGTCGAAATACTAAGGTCCGCCGGCGCAAACGTGGACCCCGATGGTCAGCGAGTGCGTTTTGATCCCGATTTCATAATGGAAAAGATCTCAACAACACCGAGTGAATTTACTCTTCATGGCCGGCACTCAGGGCGGCACGTTCATGTTGGTGGTCGTAGCGTGGTTTACTCTATCGTCTCAAGCACGCCTAATGTTTCCGATCTAGACAGGGGCAGAATACCTGGTAACTTTAAAGACTATTGCAACCTAATAAAGCTTGGGGAACACCTCAACACTGTGCACGCCCAAGGCGGTTACCCGGTTGAGCCTTGCGATATTGATGTCAGTATTCGCCACCTTAAGGCGGTTTCTGCGATGGCCAGATTAAGCACCAAACCCTTGCACGGCTATGCGCTTGGCAGTGAGCGTATGCTCGATGCAATTGAAATGATACGTATTTCCAGGGGCATTGATGAGGAAACACTCTTAAAAGAGCCCTCATTGACCACGGTGGTTAACGCCAATTCACCCCTAGTGTACGACAGGGCCCTATTAGAGGGCGCGATAGAAATGGCACTAAGGAACCAACCCGTAATCTATACGCCCTTTACTTTGGCTGGAGCAATGGCACCAATCACTGTTGCGGGGGCGCTTGTTCAACAAAATGCAGAAGCATTAGCGGGGCTGGCCTTTCATCAGTGCGTCAACCCAGGAGCACCTGCAATCTACGGTAGTTTTACTTCCAATGTTGACATGAAATCTGGAGCGCCGGCCTTTGGCACACCAGAATACACCCAGGCCACCATTGCCTCGGGCCAGCTAGCAAGAAAATACAAAGTGCCTTTAAGGGCCTCAAACGCAAACGCCTCGAATGCGCCCGACGAGCAAGCAATCTATGAATCACAAATGTCCTTATGGGCCTGCCTATTGGGTCAAGTAAACTGGATTAAGCACGGCTTGGGCTGGATAGAGGGCGGCCTTTGTGCCTCTTATGAAAAGGTTATTCTAGATGCAGAAATGATACAAATGATGATGGCCTTTATGCAGCCCGCCAAAGTCAATAAATCCACACTTGGAGTCGAAACAATTGCCGAAGTGGGCCCCGCCAATCACTTTTTTGGCGCAACCCAAACACTGGAAAACTATGAAAGTGCTTTTTATAGTCCACTACTATCGGATTGGCGTAATTTTGAATCTTGGCAAGATGCAGGCTCAAAAACCGCCAGCCAGCGTGCCAACAAAATTTGGAAACAAATGCTCATCGATTATGAAGAGCCAAAACTTGAGGTCTCTATTGAAAGCGAACTAAGCGCCTTTGTTGATAAAAGGATATCAGAAGGTGGAGCCGCCCCTCTGTAATACTTACATATTTTCACAATACGGGAGTCTTATTTGAGATGAAATCTGAAATCACAATGGCCTCACTACTGCTAATAATGACCACAATCGTTTGGCTTTATTAACTACTAAATCAAGGATTATATGATGAACAACTCCCCGTTTTCAATTACGCCTGAAAATAGAAAAATAAACCCTATTCCAACACTCAGTGCCACCAAACCAGACGGGTCAGCAGATGACAATGATCGAGTTGAAATTGGCCCAACAGCGCTTGCTTTTGACGAATGGTCTGCTGCAGGACTCACAACGCCCCACCTTCCGACCATGCGTGAATATCGTCTAAAACGGCTAGTCAGTGAACTGATTAAACGCGACCTAGCGGGCGTTTTGTTATTTGACCCATTAAACATTCGTTATGCAACTGACAGCACCAATATGCAATTATGGACCACTCACAACGCCGCAAGAGCTTGTTTTGTTTCTGCTACCGGCTATGTGGTGCTCTGGGATTTTCATGGTTGTGAGCACTTGACAGCCCATCTTCCCCTAGTGAAAGAGTTGCGCACGGGCGCCTCATTCTTTTACTTTGAATCTGGCAATCGAGTGGATGAGCATGCAAGAAAATTTGCTATAACTGTTGACGGGTTAATGCGGGAACACTCTGGATCCAATCGGCGACTAGCGGTAGATAAAATTGAACTACCGGGAGCGCGCGCCCTAGAAAAACTCGGTATTAAACTCCATGATGGTCAAGAGGTTTGCGAGCTCGCTCGGGCTATTAAGGGTGCCGATGAAATAAACGCCATGAGGTGTGCTATACACGCCTGTGAAGCGTCGATTGATGCAATGCGCACAGCCTTTTACGCTGGGCAAACTGAAAACGACATTTGGGCGGCACTCCATGCTGAAAACATACGCCGCGGCGGTGAATGGATTGAAACCCGAATACTAAGCTCGGGACCACGCACCAACCCCTGGTTTCAAGAATCAGGACCTAGGATTGTCCAAAACGGCGAATTGTTGGCTTTTGACACCGACCTAATTGGCACTTATGGAATGTGTGTCGATATCTCGCGTACGTGGAAATGTGGTGATGAGCCGCCAACCAAAGAACAGAAAAACCTCTATCAAGTGGCCTACGAGCACATTATGACAAACGCAGAACTGGTTAAGCCGGGCGTTGATTTTTTAACACTATCGAGAGACAGCCACCGTCTACCAAAGCAATATCGATCACAACGCTATGGTGTGATATTTCATGGTGTTGGCCTGTGTGATGAATACCCTAGTATTCGTTATCCAGAGGACATTGACTCGTATGGTTACGACGGTGTGCTAGAGCCCGGGATGATGCTTTGTGTTGAGGCCTATGTTGGCGCTGTTGGCGGTAAAGAAGGTGTGAAACTAGAGGATCAGCTTTTGGTGACAGAAGATGGCTTTGAAAACCTAACAAACTACCCGTTTGAACTAAACTTTCTATAGTGCTATCTAAAGTCGCTCAACATCAACCTCTCTCAGTTGCGCTTTGTTGCTGTTTTTCATTGCGCGCCAAGAAACAAATAAACCGCTTGACGCAATAACAGCAAGGCCCATCACCGCCTCAATGGTTGGTAGAAAATCAAAAACAATATAACTCAACAATATGGCGACAACAATTTCAAAGTAGTTAAATGGGCTCAATTCAGAAGCACTAGCGTGCTCAAAGGCCTTAATCAGTAAAAAATGTGCCAAAGCCGCAACCAAGCCCATTGCCGCCATCATTATCAGCGCATCATGGCTCGGTGTTGCCCAACTGGGCGCCACCATAAAGCTCAACACAAAAGCACCGCCAAGTGCGGTGTAAAACAAGGTTAGTAGTGGTGGGCCACTATGGCTTAATTTTCTGGTAGCTATAATATAAAGCGCATAACAAAAGCCAGAGCCTAACGCGTACAAAAGGCTAGGCTGAAATTGCTCCGTATCCGGTTGTAGCACGACAACAACCCCAGCAAAACCCACCACCACACCGACGCCAATGTAGAGATCAAACTTTTCACCCAGAAGGGTCGGCGCCAACATGGCAACAACCAAGGGGGAGACAAACAATAATGTCAGCGCATTAGGGATAGGGTTGGTTTTTATAGCAATAAAAAACAACACCGTGGCACCTGTCAACATTAAGCTTCTCAAGACGTGTGTCAATGGTTGTGGCGGCAGGGTCCACCACTTCAAACCACGAAAATGAAGAATTGGCAGTAACCACAAGGCATTAAACACAAATCTCGCCCAAGAGATTTGAATACTGGAATAACTTTCACTGAGTAATTTTGCCAGTACATCCAGCATTGGCACCACAGACATTGCAGCCAGCATAAGTCCAATACCTTGTAGTAATTTCTTGTTGTTATTATCCACCCTGCCCACCCAAAATCTAACAGTGTGATTGTACAAGATTTATTGGATTGTGGCATGGCACCGGAAAGGAGACAAGTTATCCGAAAATTGGATATTTATCGATTTTTTGCATTTCTGGAATCAACAGGGTGTGGATATTTTAGCTCAAATAAAAGAGACAATAGCTACAGTGTCGTTTTAGTGGTTGTTAGACTTACTCATTCAATGGTTGCTTATATTTGGCAGTTTGTTTGCTTCGAGCGCACAAGAGTTACATATTATCCAGGATGGCTTTCTTAACCTCTTCCAAGGTTGGGTTAACATTGATCATTGCACCTTGGTCGCACTGAGAAATTGCGGTGTCGGGGTCTTTTAATCCATGACCCGTTAGAGTGCAAACCACGGTTGAGCCCTCAGAAATTTTGCCAGATTGGATATCAATCATGGCGCCTGCAACCGAGATTGCAGAAGCGGGCTCGCAGAAGATCCCCTCTTTTTCTGTCAGCATTTTTTGTGCAGCTAAGATGATTTCATCTGAATGGGCGGTAAACCAGCCATTAGATTCTTTGCTGAGTTTAACTGCTTGATCCCAACTTTGTGGGTTACCAATTCTAATTGCAGTCGCAACGGTTTCAGGATTTTCAACTCTTGATCCCTTAATGAATGGCGCCGCACCTTCTGCTTGATAGCCCACCATTACAGGTGTTTTGCTTGCATTGCCTGCATCATTGTATTCGGTATAACCCATCCAGTGTGCAGTAATATTGCCAGCGTTACCCACTGGTAGACAATGGTAGTCTGGCGCATCACCAAGCTCGTCGATAATTTCAAAGGCAGCTGTTTTTTGACCTTGTAAGCGGTATGGGTTAATTGAATTGACAATGGCAACCGGAGCGTGATCGGCAATTTCTTTAACAATTTCCATACCGTCGTCAAAATTTCCCTTGATTTGGATAATTGTTGAGCCGTGAATCATTGCTTGTGCTAATTTCCCAAGCGCAATTTTTCCTTCAGGGATAATCACAAAGGCTTTTATCCCAGCGCGAGCAGCATAAGCTGCTGCAGCGGCAGAAGTGTTTCCTGTTGAGGCGCAAATAATGGCTTTGGCGCCTGCATGTCTTATCTCATTTTTGATCCGCTTGGGTCGTAAAGCGGTTCAGGAACAATGCTCGCCTTATAGAACTCACCTAAAATCTCCACCTCAAGTTTAGGATTAGTCTCCAACAATTCAACAGGAAGGTAAGTCATAGCCAGCGATTGTTTCACGTAGTGTCCATATGCGCCTGAAGTAATATAACTGACGCATTCACCATTATGCATCACCGCTTCATCGCCACTAACATCTATCTCAGTCTCAATGCTCAGCACAGTTAGTTTCTTGCTAACACCTGCCCCTCTTTCTTTGACAGCTGCCGCTTTACCAATAAAGTCCTTGTCCCATTTAACAAAGAAATCTAGACCTGACTCACCGAGTGTAAAGTCAGGACGGAAGTCTGTAGTCCAGACGCCCCAATTTTTTTCAAGACGCATTGACAGTAAGGCGCGTCCACCAAAAAGCTTAAGACCTAAATCTTCACCAGCCTCTTCAATAGCCTCGAGCAACCTTAGCTGGAATTGCGGCGCTACATAAATCTCGTATCCCAGCTCACCCGTGAACGATAGTCGTGTACAAATCGCTGGAACACCTGCGATAAAGGTATCTCTCACATCGCGGAACTTGAACGCTTCAGCACTGACATCTTCTCTCGTCAAGCGAGACAACAACTCTCGAGAATTGGGTCCGGCAATTGCGATGCCATGGAAGTCATCCGTCATGTTTTTATAACTGACATCATCAAAGCCAACAAGCTTCTCATCAAACCAACGACGGTGCATCTCTTGCGCTACACTAGAGCCCAGCAAATAAAACGTCTCTTCGTCGATACAAGCCACTGTGAAGTCGCCATAAAGCTTGCCGCTATCGCGCAACATAGGGTTTAATACAACACGTCCCGGCTTAGGAATAACACCCGCAAGCACGTGCTCTAAAAATGCTCGCGCTCCTTCTCCTGTGAAACGGTGATTGGCAAAGCTGGCAATTTCAGTGGCGCCAACTTTTTCACGCACGGCCATCACTTCCGCGCCAACATAGTCATGCGCTCTTGAACGATGAAAGGTTGGCTCCTCGTGAGCATCCTCTTGTGAATCTGCAAACCACATTGCATTCTCCAGGCCGAATGACTGTTGCCACATCGCGCCTTTCTGCGTTAAACGGTCATAGATAGCGGTGGTTTTTTGCTTGCGGCCCTTTGGAAGAGTTTCATTCGGGAATGTCATCACAAAGCGACGCTCATAGTTTTCACTGGATTTCACAACCCCCCAGTGCGGTGTTGCAAATTCACCAAATCGTGCAATATCCATTGCCCAAACATCGATAGAAGGCTCGCCTTCGATCATCCATTCGGCAATGGTGCGACCAACGCCACCTGCCTGGCAAAAGCCTGCCATAACGCCAACAGCTGCCCAGTAGTTTTTCTTTCCGGGCACCGGTCCAATCATTGGGTTGCCATCAGGAGAGAATGTAAACGGTCCATTGATCATATTCTTAATTCCAGCTGTGCCCACTGCTGGAATGCGCTCAAATGCCAACTCAAGTCGATCAGCAATGCGATCGAGATCAGGATCCAATAAATCATGGCCAAAATTATTAGGTGTGCCATCAAGCGACCAAGGTGTCGAATGTGGCTCGTAGGTACCCAAAAGTAGGCCAGATCGCTCCTGACGGAAGTAGATATTGGCCTCGTAATCGATACACGCAGGCAAGCGCTGCCCCTTTGGCAAATTGGCAATTAAGTCAATCTCATCGGTAATCAGATAATGATGCTCCATCGGCACAACTGGCATGTGCACGCCCGACATCCGTCCCAATTCTCGCGCCCAGAGGCCGCCGGCATTAACAATATATTCTGCGTGAATATTTCCTTTTTCGGTAACGACGTCCCACGAACCATCGGCACGCTGATTGGTTTCCAGCACTGGCGTGTGAGTGTAGAACTCCGCTCCATGTACGCGAGCAGATTTTGCATAAGCATAAGTTACTCCCGACGGATCAATATCACCATCTAACGGATCCCATAGGGCCGCAACATAGTGCTCCGGGTTGATCAGAGGGTGCTTTTCAACCACCTCATCAAGGTCAACAAACTCTTGCTCTAAACCCATTGAACGAGCTTTTGATCGCTCGCGTTTTAAATAATCGTGCCAAGCGGGTGTTGACGCCAAGTAATAACCACCTGTACTGTGCATGCCAACAGAGTGGCCCGAGGTTTCCTCAATCTCTTTATAAAGACTAATAGTGTAATCCTGTAAGCGAGAAATATTTGGATCTGAGCTGATGGTATGAATTTGGCCCGCCGCATGCCAACTAGAGCCGGAGGTAAGTTCATTCCGCTCCAGCAATACAACATCTTTCCACCCCATTTTTGCCAAATGAAACAAAATCGAACAACCGACAACACCGCCACCAATAACAACAACCCTTGCTTGATCTTTCATAGTAAATCCATATTATAAAAATTAAATGTTAATTAAAAAACAGCTAAACTCAAGTGAAAAAATTAGTCTTTAAGTGTTGAAAAAATTTAACTCTTTATAAGCCTCGCTGAATACGGCAATAGCTTTATCTAAATCACCCTTGCTATGAGCGGCAGAGATTTGGGTGCGAATTCGCGCCTTTCCTTGTGCAACCACAGGAAAGAAAAAGCCAATTGCAAAAATCCCTCGCCCCAGTAGTTTCTGACTCATTATCGACGGGAAGGAGACAAGTTATCCGAAAATTGGATATTTATCGATTTTTTGCATTTCTGGAATCAACAGGGTGTGGATATTTTAGCTCAGATAAAAGAGACAATTAAATGAGAAGAGGAAGAGGGAAAACCACTGGTGGTGGAGGTGGAGGTGGGAATTTCACTAATCATATAAGTTATTGATATATATATCAACTATTAAAACAGGTGAAAGTACTACAAACCCCATGATATAAGGGTTTTCAGGCAATAAAAAAGACGTCCTGAGACGTCTTAAATATTTTAGTATGGTGCCCAAGGAGAGATTCGAACTCTCACAGCTCGCGCTACAGCCCCCTCAAGGCTGCGTGTCTACCAGTTCCACCACTTGGGCTTGGATTATTAGTTGCTTGGAATGTCACTGACTGGCAGCTCAGCCTCAATAGTAGTCGCTTCGCTCATGATGCTTTGTTGACTGGATGGCGAAACCGCTGTTTCGCTGGTTGCCAAGTAGGCAAGGAAAATACTAGTAATAAAAAAGCCAATTGCCAGACCGGATGTGAGCTTATATAAGAATGAGTGTGCACCTCTTGCACCAAACACTGCGCCCGCAGCGCCAGAACCAAAAGCTGCTCCTGCATCTGCGCCTTTACCGTGTTGTATTAGAATAATACTAACAAGGCCCAAGGCCAAAATCACATGAATAATTAAAACAATTTGAAATGACATAACTTAACCTACCCTACATATTTGTAAAAAATCTTCTGCTTTTAAAGAGGCGCCGCCAATAAGGCCGCCATCAATATCCTCACAGGCAATCAACTCATTGGCGTTGCCCGCATTCATGCTGCCGCCATACAAAATTGCCGTCATATCAGCAATACCGTCATCGTGTACAGCCAATAGCTGACGAATAAAAGCATGTACCGCTTGCGCTTGCTCTGGTGTTGCAGTCACACCCGTGCCAATCGCCCAAACAGGCTCATAAGCAACAACAATTCCAAGAAAGGCGTCGATGCCAAGCAAGTCAATAACAGCGTTAACCTGCTCACTAACCACATCCTCAGTTGCGCCCGCCTCTCTTTGCTCTAATGTTTCTCCAACACAAAACAACGGCGTCAAGTCGTTATCAAGCGCGGCTTTTACTTTTTCAGCAACAAGTTTGCTGTCTTCACCATAAAGACTTCTACGCTCTGAATGGCCAACAATCACATATTGTGCACCAAAGTCTTTGATCATCTCCGCACTCACTTCACCGGTGAAGGCTCCGTCGGCATTGACATTCAAAGATTGGGCGCCAAGCTTTAGTTGACTGTGTGTAATTAAAGCCTCCACTTGCGAAAGATAAGGGAAGGGCGCACAAACAACCACCTCTGACTTAGCGTCATCCATACCCGCAAGAATACCCATAATAAGAGTATTAACAGTTTCCTTGCTGGCGTTCATTTTCCAGTTGCCAGCTACAATCGTTTTTCGCATAGCCTCTTGTGGAAGATAAAAGAGCGCAATGTTACGCTAATATGGTGGAAAAAGCAATTTTGGAGATGTTTTAGTGGGAGGATTTGGAGCCAAAATAAAGCGCCAAAGAAACCAATAAAATCCCCACTGAAAAATACACCAAATCCAATGGCCCGTCAAAATTCATGGACAAAGAAATCTCGAAGAAAGTGACCACTAAAATCATCAAAATCACTTTCGCTAATTTAGATTTAAGGTCGTCCAGACTATTGATTATTAGTACTTTGGAAGATTGGCCGCTTTTCTTCGCATCGTCTATGTCACTAATAAAGAGCTCGTATAGTCCAAGGGCAAATATCAACAAAATAGTGGCCAACAGAAAACCATCAATCGCGCCTACAGTGTGGGCAACAATCTCAGCGCGCGCAACCTTTTGCGCCTCTCCAGAGACACCAAAATAGTCCGGCGCATGCGCCAACAAACCAACAACATCGGCAACAGTAATTAAGAACAACAAGCCAGACAGGAGCATAGACGACACAACGGCACCCAAGACCATATAGCGAGACCGCCACAACACACCTTCAAAATACTTTTCAATGAAACGCACCAATCAACTCCTTATTACAATAGGTATCATTAGTATATCATTTTCATTTTGGATTCACCGCCTTATGTCTCAAACTTGGGCTCGCTGCTTAAACTCGCTTAAAAAGACCCTGCCGCTCAAGGTATTTAGCTTGTGGATTCAACCTCTTGGTGCTATTGAAGAGGGTAGTACGCTAACGCTGCTTGCGCCCAATACGTCGGTTCTCAAGCAAATCAACAGTCGTTTAAAAAAGGAAATCGCGCAAACGGTTAAAGAGGAAGACAGCTCGTTGAATGTAAAAATTCAACTTTCAAACGCCGTCAAAACCTCTGCTGAACAAGTCAAACAACACACAACCCCCCTTTTCTCAGAGTACACATTTGACAACCTGGTACTGGGAAACGCCAACCAAGTTGCTTCGGCCGCCTGCAGGCAAATTGCAGAAAACATCAACTCTTCACCTTACAACCCCTTTATTATTTACGGCGAATCTGGGCTTGGAAAAACACACCTAATGCAGGCTGCAGGCCACTTGGCGCTTGAAAGAAACCCACGCGCCAAAATTATCTACGTACCGCTCATGGATTTTGTTAGGAATATCACCACCAGCCTACGCCATAACACCATTGAAAAGGTTAAGTTGTATTATCAGTCTGCCGACTTATTGCTGGTTGACGACATCCACCTTATTGCTGGCAAAGACAAATCTCAAGAAGAGTTTTTTCATATTTTCAATTTTCTCTTTAGCACCAAAAGGCAAATTATTTTCACCTGTGACCAACCCCCAAAAAGCATCAAAGACCTTGAAAACCGACTTAAAACTCGATTTTCTCAAGGTCTAAATTTGCAGCTTGCGGCGCCCGAGCTAGAAATGCGCGCGGCCATTTTATTAAAAAAATCACAAAATCCACAAATTTCACTAGCTCTTAGCGAAGATGTGGCGCTGTTTATCGCCGGCCACGTAACCTCCAACGTTCGTGACCTAGAGGGTGCTCTGTTAAAACTCAAGGCCTTTGTTGATTTTTCTAAAATTGACCGCTCCATGATCTCCAAAGAGGTTGTAGAAAGCGCCTTGGGCGACCTAATCAGTCCAAAAAAGCGCCTCATTGAAATCAATGAAATACAAAAAACAGTGAGTAAATATTACGGTATTACCCTGTCGGACTTAATCTCCAATTCACGCAAACAACACTTGGTTAGAGCGAGACAAATGGCTATCTGCATGTGCCACGAGCTAACCAGTCTGTCACTTGCAAAAATTGGCCATAACTTCGGCAACCGAGACCACTCCACTGTACTGTACTCCTGCGAAAAATTAAAAAAAATGATGGCTGATAATGACGACATCAAAAACGATTTTGACAACCTTAAAATGAAGCTTACTAACTTATAAACAAGATAAAACAAACTGCTCTGTTGATAACTTACAAAACAACTTATAATAAACAGACTTTACCAACAAGTTAAAAATTTACAGGGCAAAATACCAACAAGTTACACACACGATAAGGGTTTGTTGTTTAAATAAAAATAATACTTATCAACAGAAAAAAAGGCCCCTAATAATAATAATAACTTTTTAATTAGACCGCTTATGAACACCGAACTCAGTGTAGAAGAATTACTAGATCCATTACAAACAGTGATTGGCGTTGTTGAGAAAAAGCAAACGCTGCCTATTTTGTCCCACGTATTGATCCAACTTAAAGATAGGTTGTTAACACTAACCACCACTGACATGGAGTTAGAAATCAGCGCCTCAAGAAAAATAGAGAGCGATACAGATGTAGGTTTTACAATTTACGCAAAAGACTTAATTGATATTGTAAGAAAACTTCCAGAAAAAACCAAGATTCAATTTAAAATTGAAGAAACCAAGATTTACCTCAACGCTAACAACAACACCTTTGAGTTAAACACCTTCGATCATCAAGATTTCCCTACTCTGCCAAAAACCCAAAACACAAGCACCATTAAAGTCAAGCAAGATGACCTCAAAGCTTTGATTGAAAACACAAGTTTTTCAATGGGTAATCAAGATATTCGTGCATACTTAAACGGCCTTTATTTTGAATTAAACAAAGATTCTTTAACTGTTGTTGCAACTGATGGTCACCGGCTTTCAATTGGTGAAGTTAAGCAAAGCAACAAACTCGAAGAAAAAAGAACGGTTATCCTCCCTAGAAAAGCAGTAATTGAATTAACCAAACTGCTTAATAAAAGTAATCAAGAGACCGCTGAAATCCACCTTTCGGATAATTATTTTTCACTGGTAGACACCAATACAAAAATTATAAGTCGTTTAATTGATGGAAATTTCCCCAATTATAAGCAGGTAATTCCAACCGACTTTAGCAATACCGTTATTATCAACAGGGTCGACTTCTTATCCAGTTTACAACAAGCTTCAATCTTTGTTGAAGAGCGCACAAAAGGTGTCAAACTTGTTTTCAGGGAAGGAAAGCTTAACATTTTCTCTCACTCTGAGCGCGGTCAAGCAAAAACTCAGTTGGATGTTAAAAACCAAGAAAAAGAGATTGAAATCGCTTTTAATATTCACTACCTAATCTCCATCCTCGAAAAACTAACCTCTAACGAGGTAAACATGGTTGTTCCTGGCGGTGAAAATCAATCTTGTATGATTAGTGCCCTTGAAAGTGAAAATTACCAGTATGTTGTCATGCCGATGCGAATTTAGTTTGGTGTTTATCAATTATGGCAATTGTTGAGAAACTCCATATTCATCGGTTTCGTAATTTATCAAATCAGTATCTAGAGCCCAATAAAAACATCAACCTTCTTTTGGGTAAAAACGCCCAAGGAAAAACCAACTTTATTGAAGCCTTGTATTATTTGGGCCACAACCGCTCATTTAAAACAAAAAAAACCAAAGACATAATACCTTTTGACAGTGACTTGTTGCAAGTTGGCGCTATTATCGACGACGTTAGGGTTTTATTAAAAAAAACAAACAGTCGCTCTGAAATTGCAATTAACCAACAAAAGGCGCAAAACAACAGCCAATTAAGTCAGTTACTGCCCACACAAATAATCTCCCCCGACCGAGGTTTTGTTGTTGGTGGTGCGCCAAAACTTAAAAGGTCTTATCTTGACTGGGGGGTGTTTCATATAAAACCCAACTTATTAACAACCTACAAGGCTTACAACAAAACACTTAAAAACATCAACCTGTTGCTTGTAAAAAACAATACAAAAGAGCTTGAGTATTGGTTATCAAAACTCACCCACTTATCGATTGATATTTCAAAGGCAAGAATTGAGTATATTCAGGCCTTAAACGACACAGTCGAAAAGGCGATCAAGGCCAGTAAGGTTGATTTTTTTCAACAAGCCAATGACTTGTCCATGCGTTTTCAAAACGGTTGGGCAAAAGGTGTTGACCCACTCAACTATGACAGTGTGTTTGGTTATTTATCGACAAATACTCAAAACTTTGTTCGAATTAAGCACCTCGGGTGTGGCCCGCACAAGGCGAATATTGATTATTTTTTGAACAATAAAACCGAAAACCACCTTTCTCGAGGCGAACAAAAAACCTTGTCTCTGGTTTATTGGATGGTGCAAGTGCTGTTGTTGGTTGAAAAAAACATTAAACCCGTGGTCTTAATCGATGACATTTCATCGGAACTGGATCAGCACAAAATAAACCAAGCCTTGCAATTCTTGTCAGCACTAGACGTGCAAATATTTATCACCGATATTGGTAATACCCCCCTAAATTTTCCCCCAGAAAACACAACCGCATTTCAAATCAACAGCGGAATTATTAGCCAGTAAGCTCTTTTATTTGGTAACCACAGTGTTGCTAAATTATGTTGCAAACAATTGCAAAGAAAACACCCAAAAAACAGGGATGGATTAACGATAAACCACGTCCTCGTGGTATAATCGATTTATTTATATTGAGCTCCCATGGCAGAAGAATATCAGGCCTCCAGTATCAAGGTCTTAAAGGGTCTTGATGCGGTAAGAAAGCGCCCAGGAATGTACATTGGTGACACCGATGATGGTACAGGTTTGCACCACATGGTTTTCGAGGTTGTCGACAACTCAATTGACGAGGCTCTAGCCGGCCACTGCTCAAAAATTTCAATTACCATACATGAGGATGACTCTATATCCGTCACCGACGATGGTCGTGGTATTCCGGTTGATATTCACCCAGAAGAAGGGGTTTCTGCCGCCGAAGTTATTATGACCGTGCTTCATGCGGGCGGTAAATTTGATGACAACTCCTACAAGGTTTCAGGTGGTTTACACGGTGTAGGTGTTTCGGTTGTTAATGCTCTTTCCGAAACCGTTCATTTAACCGTTCACAGGGCTGGCGAGGTTCACGAACAAGGCTATTCCTTGGGTGTGCCAGATGCACCAATGGGTGTTACCGGGAAAACCGATACTACGGGTACAACAATCCACTTTAAGCCCAGCAAGGATATCTTTACTGAAACCAAATTTAAATACGAGACACTTGCCAACCGTGTTCGTGAGTTGTCGTTTTTAAATTCCGGTGTTCATATTGAAATTAAGGAGATTAGTTCGGGCCGTAAAGATGTGTTTGTTTATGAGGGTGGTATTACCGCGTTTGTCGAGCACTTGAACAAGGCAAAAAACGCTATTCATAATGACATCATAACCATCAGTGCTGAAAGAGACGATATTGTTGTTGATGTCGCACTGCAGTGGAGTGACTCTTACCAAGAGAGTATTTACTGTTTTACCAATAATATCCCCCAAAGAGATGGTGGTGCGCATTTAGCAGGCTTTAGGGCAGCTCTTACGCGAACACTCAACAGCTTTATTGACAGCTCTGGAGTGGCCAAAAAAGAAAAATCAGCCATTACCGGTGAAGACACTCGAGAGGGTTTAACCGCCATTGTTTCAATCAAGGTGCCAGATCCAAAATTTTCATCTCAAACCAAAGATAAACTGGTCTCTTCAGAGGTGCGCGCACCTGTGGAGTCGTCGATGAATGAGAAACTGGGTGAATACCTGTTGGAGCATCCAACTGAAGCCAAAATAATTGTTGGCAAAATCCTGGACGCATCAAGAGCCAGAGATGCTGCCAGAAAGGCGAGAGAAATGACACGTCGCAAAGGTGCGCTGGATATTGCAGGATTGCCAGGAAAGTTGAGCGATTGCCAAACAAAAGACCCAGCGGAATCTGAGCTGTTCTTGGTAGAGGGTGACTCTGCGGGCGGTTCAGCAAAACAGGGTCGAGACAGACGAACCCAAGCAATTTTGCCACTAAAAGGTAAAATTCTTAATGTTGAAAAAGCGCGATTTGAGAAAATGCTTTCCTCGCAAGAGGTGGGCACTCTTATCACTGCATTGGGTTGTGGTATAGGTAAGGACGAATACAATATTGAGAAATTGCGCTACCACAAGATTGTCATCATGACCGATGCCGACGTGGATGGTGCGCACATTAGGACCTTGTTATTGACCTTCTTTTATCGCTACCTCCCAGAATTAATTGAGAACGGCTATCTTTTCATTGCGCAGCCACCACTATATAAAATCAAAAAAGGCAAGCAAGAGCGCTATCTTAAGGACGATCAAGAGCTAAATGATTACTTGTTGCAAGAGGCAATTAATGACGCACAGCTTTTTGCCAACAGGGATGCGCCAGCAATCAGTGGTGTGGCGCTTGAGTCGGCCATCGGTGAGTATTACAAAGTGGCAGATATTGTCGAAAAACTTGGTAAAAAATACAACCTAACCTTGCTAAGAGCGATTATTGGTATGGCAAAAATCAAAAGCCTGTCGAGCAACAAAGAAATGCAAGTGTGGTGCGCTGTTTTACAGGACAAACTAAATGCCGCGGCACCCATGTCAGAAACGCACAGTGTTGCATTTGAAAACAACAAGGTTGTATACTCGCAAGCCGTTTACGGGGTTGAGGTTGCAAACAACGTTCTTGATTCTGGGTTTTTCAATTCACAAGATGTTAAGGCGATTCAGTCATACTCTGAAGAGGTCGAGGGTGTTTTAGATTCGACTTCGTATGTACAAAAAGGCAACAAAGAGGCGAAGGTTGTTAGTTTTAGCGAAGTGCTTAAATTCCTACTGAGCGAAGCCAAAAAAGGCCAGAACTTTCAGCGCTATAAAGGTCTTGGTGAAATGAACCCAGACCAGCTTTGGGACACAACAATGAACTCAGAGACTCGCACGCTGTTACGTGTCAAAATTGAAGATGCAATCACTGCTGACGAGGTATTTTCAACCCTTATGGGTGACGAGGTTGAACCAAGAAGAAACTTTATCGAGGAAAACGCTCTCAAGGTTGACAACCTAGACTTCTAATCTTTTTTCAATTGGGTTTGAATATATTTGCCACTGCTTGTGCTGCTTATCAAAGATAATAGAGGTAATCAAATATAGGGATATTATGTCAAAAAAACACCCAGTTATTGCTATTACTGGCTCTTCGGGCGCAGGAACATCCACCGTAAAGGGTGCTTTTCATCATATTTTTAGCCGACTAAAGGTCGAGCCTATTATCATCGAAGGCGATAGTTTTCATCGCCACGATCGTGAAGAAATGAAAAGAGTTATGGCCAAAGAAGAAGCTCAGGGCAACAAATATTTTAGCCATTTTGGTCCCGAGGCAAACCACTTTGATGAAATCGAAAAAACATTTAAAGCCTACGGTGAAAAGGGCCTTTGTCGACGTCGTTACTATCTTCACAACGAAGAAGAGGCGGGGCCATTTGGGCAAAACCCGGGCGAATTCACCCCGTGGGAAGAGGTGGGTAAGGGTAGTGATTTGTTGTTTTACGAGGGTCTTCATGGCGGTGTCGAATACGGTGATATCGATGTTTCAAAATACGTTGACTTGTTGATTGGCGTAGTGCCTGTTGTTAACTTAGAGTGGATCCAAAAAATTCACCGAGACAAGGAGAAGCGCGGGTATTCAGCCGAGGCGACGGTCGACACGATCCATAGAAGAATGTGGGATTACATTAACTACATTACCCCGCAGTTCTCAAAAACAGACATCAATTTCCAGCGTGTGCCGACGGTTGATACATCTAATCCGTTTATCGCTAGAGACATCCCAACACTGGACGAGAGTTTTGTTGTTGTTCGATTTAAGGATCACAAGTTCTGTGATTTTCTTAACTTACAAGGCATGATTACGGGTTCGTTTATGTCCCGCCCAAACACACTGGTTGTGCCAGGTGGCAAAATGGGTTTTGTTATGGAGTTGATCCTACGTGAGCAGATTGCAAAAATGCTTGATAGGTAAGCTGTTTGTTGGGTTTGTTATTTAACCACCACATTGACCAGTTTGTTGGGAACCACCACCACTTTTACAACAGTTTTTCCCTCGATGAATTTGATCACATTTTCTTCACTTAAAGCCAAAACCTCAACGGCCTGATTATCCATATCCAGCGCCACCATGAGCTTGGCCCTCAACTTACCATTCACTTGAACCACAAGCTGAACCTCGTCTTGAACCAGTGCGAACTCATCAACCTCTGGCCATAAAACATCAATCATCGCACTCTCGCGCCCCAGGCGGTGCCACAGGTGGTGTGAAAGGTGTGGAGTGATTGGGTTGAGTGTTTTTAGCATGATCTCAATCGCCTCTTTTCGCACCGCCATACCCTGTTCTGACACATCATCAAATCGTGAAAGGTTGTTGTTTAGCTCCATTAGTGTGGCGATGGCGGTATTGAATGAATAGCGCCTACCGATGTCATCACCCACTTTTTTGAGTGCTTGGTGTGTCTTTTGTCTAATGTCTTTCTGTTTTTTATCCAGCGAAGATACATCCAGTTGAGCAACAGTATGTGTTTCTAAGTCGCTGATAAAGTGCTCAACAAGACGGTAAAACTTATTAACAAAGCGGTACGAGCCTTCTAAGCCTGAATCGGACCACTCAAGGTCTTGAGTTGGTGGTGCAGCAAATAAAATAAACAGGCGAACCGTATCAGCGCCGTACTTGGCAATCATATCTTGAGGGTCAACAGTGTTGCCCTTGGATTTGCTCATTTTGGCGCCGTCTTTTAAGACCATACCCTGGGTTAGCAAATTGGTGAAGGGTTCGTCGCTTTTAACCAGACCCTCATCGCGCATCAATTTGTTAAAAAATCTTGCATAAAGCAGGTGCAGAATGGCGTGCTCAACGCCACCTACGTATTGGTCGACCGAGAGCCAGTAATCGGCACGTTCATCCAACATTGATTTGTTGTTATCGGCACATGCATAGCGCGCATAATACCAAGAAGATTCAAAAAACGTATCAAAAGTGTCGGTTTCACGCTCCGCCGCCTCACCACATTTTGGACAGGGTGTTTGGTAGAATTCTGGCATTTTTTTGATGGGTGAGCCAACGCCATCAAAAGCCACACCTTCTGGCAGAGTGACCGGTAAATCCGCCGCTTTAACTGGCACAGAGCCACAGCTCGGGCAGTTTATAATTGGGATTGGACAGCCCCAGTATCTTTGTCTTGACACCCCCCAATCCCTAAGGCGATAATTGGTTTGTTTTTGTCCCAAACCCTTGCTTGAGAGTTTGTTGCTAATCGCTTCGAATGCGTCATCAAAATCCAGCCCGTTAAATTCACCGGAATTGATTAAGATGCCTTTTTCAACAAAAGCCGACTCGCCAATATCAACTGTGGTGCCATCAGGGGAGATAACCCCCAACATTGGAATATTATATTTCTTGGCGAAGTCATAATCCCTTTCATCGTGCCCAGGAACACTCATCACCGCACCGGTGCCGTAGCCCATTAAAACAAAGTTAGCTATCCAAATAGGGGTGGCCTCTCCAGTGATTGGGTGGGTGCAGATTAGGCCAGAATCTATACCTTTTTTCTCCATGGTTTCCATCGCAGCTTCAGAGGTTTCCATGGTTTTGCACTCGTTAAGAAAGGCTTGAATGTTGGCGTCGGATTTGCCCGCTTCAACGGCGAGCGGGTGTTCGGCTGCAACGGCTAGGTAGGTAACACCCATCAGGGTGTCTGGGCGCGTTGTATAGACTTTAAGGGCATCCGAATTGGGTAGTTTAAAATCAATCTCAAGGCCAACGGATTTTCCAATCCAGTTTTTTTGCATGGTTCGAACCGCTTCAGGCCAACCGTCCAATTTATCCAAGCCATCCAAAAGCTCTTCGGCGTAATCGGTAATCTTCATAAACCATTGAGAGATTTCCTTCTTCTCGATTAAGGCATCCGATCGCCAACCGCGCCCGTCGATGACTTGTTCATTGGCTAGTACGGTTTGATCTTCTGGATCCCAGTTAACCACCGCTTTCTTTTTATAGACCAAGCCTTTTTCGAATAAGCGAACAAACAACCACTGTTCCCAGCGATAGTATTCGGGTGTGCAAGTGGCGAGCTCTCGAGACCAGTCGTAACCAAAGCCCAACTCAACCAATTGACCCTTCATGTATTCAATGTTTTCGTAAGTCCATGCGGCAGGAGGTACTTTGTTTTTTAACGCCGCGTTTTCAGCTGGCAAGCCAAAAGCATCCCAACCAATTGGTTGCAATACATTTTTGCCAAGCATTTTTTGGTATCTTGAAATAACATCACCAATGCTGTAGTTGCGCACATGGCCCATGTGGAGCTTGCCAGACGGATAAGGAAACATCGATAAGCAATAAAATTTTTCCTTGTTTGGATCCTCGACAACTTTAAAAGACTGATTATCGATCCAGTATTGTTGTGCGCTCGGTTCGATTTGACTGGCGTTATATTCTTGCATAGTGAGGGGCCGAATGTTGGTTGGTTAGTTAAGTTTGAGGGTGCCAACCAATGCTTCGATGTTGGCCAGATTGTGTTCTTTAAGGTAATGGCTGATGCCATTGTTGATGATTGGGCAAAGAAGTGGATCATAAAAAAGCGCTGTACCCAGGCCAATGGTTGTGGCGCCAGCAATAATAAATTCGAGAGCGTCATTTACCGTGGCAATGCCGCCTTGGCCAATAATTGGTACATTGTATTTTTTGCTGACTTGGTACACTTGGTGTACTTTAAGTAGCGCAATCGGTTTAATTGCCGGCCCAGAAACACCACCTTGGTTATTACCAATAACGGCTCTGCCGGTTTTGGTGTCAACCGCCATTCCCATTAGAGTGTTGATCACAGCTAAGCCATCAGTTCCCGCATCAATGCAACGTTGTGCACTGTTGGCAATATCTGTTTGGTTGGGGGATAGCTTGGTAATCAGTGGTTTTGTGGTGTTTTTTCGACAAATATCAACCACTCGGTAAGACATGTCTGGGTCGTTACCAAAAGCCACACCACCCTCTTTGACGTTCGGACACGAAATGTTAATTTCAATTGCATCAATATCGCTATCATCAAAACGCTTGGCAATTTCACCGTACTCCTCCACCGAAGAGCCGGAAATATTGGTAATAAATTTTGTCTCGGTTTTATCAAGCGCGGGCATAATGTCGTTAATTACAACGTCGGTGCCCGGGTTTTGCAGGCCGATGGCGTTAATCATGCCGCTTGGGGTTTCGATAACTCGATGCGGTTTGTTGCCCAAACGCGGCTCTAGCGTTGTACCTTTAAGGCAGACCGCGCCAACATCGGCATTTGAAAAACCCTTTATTCGGGTGTACTCTTCACCAAAGCCGACACAGCCAGAAAGAAGTACGATTGGCGAGTTTAGTGAGAGACCACAAAAGTTTACTTTTAGATTGCTTTGCATGGGGGCTATTATACTTTTATGAATGGGTATTCATCGGTGAACTTCGGCTAAAATGCTGCCATGAACGGTATCTTTATAACTGCTAGCAATACAGAGGTCGGAAAAACCACCGTTGCCGTCGAAATCGTCCGACGATTAAGCGAAGAGCGCAAGGTTAGGGTTAGAAAGCCAGTGGAATCCGACTGTCCTATTGTTGATGCTAAATTTGCCCCAAGGGATGCAATAGCGCTGTCTGAGGCTTGTGGAAATAGTGAGCCACTCTCTACTGTCTGCCCCTATTGTTTTGAACTGGAGGCCAGCCCAGAAAAAGCCAGTAACGAGGCCGGAAAAAAGTTAGGCCTGGAGCAGCTTGTTGTGGCATGTAGGAAAAATACCGGCGACGACTATGTTCTTGTTGAGGGTGCCGGCGGCTTTTATTCGCCAATAGCAGAGCGGGTGTTAAATGCCGATTTGGCTTCGGCGCTTAATTTACCCTTGATTGTGGTGGTGCGTGATGAGCTTGGCGCTATTTCGCAGGCATTATTGACAATTGACGCCGCCCACAAGAACAATCTTCGGGTTGCCTGTGTAGTGCTTAATCAGGTTGAGAGCAACACACTATCAAATCTTGGGGCGCTTAGAGCTTATACAAAGGTGCCCTTGGTTGGCTTTTCGTTGACAGCTTTGGATCGGTTTTGGGCTGATATTAAAAACTTAATCTAGAAGGGTAAGGTTCGGCTTTTCATCCTCTTTAGGCACATCTTCGGTTTTGGCATCGAAAAACATACCTTCGCCATTTTCCTGAGCATAAATGGTGAGTACCGCATGACAGGGTACAATAATTTCTTGCGACTGGCCGCCAAATCTTGCTTTAAAGCTAACGGCCTCGTTTGTCATCAGTCGATCTGTTGTTGCGGTTGAGGACATGTTGAGAACAATTTTCCCTTCTTTGGACAATCCTTCGGGAACGACTACACCCGGTATGTCACAATTAACAAGAATGTGCGGCGTAAGGTTGCCGTCCTCCATCCATTCGCAATAAGCACGAATGAGATAGGGGACAACGTTATTCATCAGGGGTTATTAGTTAAAATCTTTCTCGCAAAAAGTAAGGCCCTCTTGGAAACCTTCTTTGTCGAAAAGTCTAGCGGCGTAATTTAGGATTGGCTTGGCTTTATCGCCCAACTTAATGCCCAGAATACCAAGGCGCCACAGTACAGGGGCTAGACAAACGTCAACCAAAGTCATTGTGTCGCTCTTAAAGTATGGCTGGTGAGCAAACAAAGGAATAAGCTCAATCAGGTTGCCATTGAGTGTTTTTCTTGCCGCGTCAGCCGCTTTTTTGTCGCCATTAAGAATGGTGTCAACCAGCTCATACCAACAGCCTTCTGCGCGCGTGAAACGGTAGATTAATAGGCGTTTTTCTGCTTTTTCAATTGGGTCAACAGGCAGAAGTGGTGGGAACGGGAAGCGCTCATCCAAGTACTCCATGATGACCGACAGATCATACAAAACCATACCTCTATCAAAAAGAGTTGGCATTGTTTGGCACGGGTTAAGTTCTAACACCTCTTCGGGCATGTCATCAAATTCTAGCTCGATGACGTCGCGTTCGATTGACTTGTGCGCCATGATAAAACGCACCGCATGGGATTCTAACTCCTGCGTTGCAGCATAAAGAGTGGTTGAAGCTGGATTGGGTTTTGTTAGCATAATAGTATTTAGAAAAGTAAAGCAGCATCTCGCGAGGAGCTGCTGCAAAATAGTAGGTTAAATTGTATCAGAAATTAATCTCTTTTGCGCCATATGCCATACTTCACATCCTTCCAGTATTCTTTCTTTAGGAGGTAGGCTAGTACAAATAAAATAGCAAGGAAGAACAGAACTTTTTTACCAAGATCTGTGCGGATTAGTTTTGCCGGCTCACCAACGTAATCTAGAAAGTTGGTAATGTCCCTGACATCACTGTCAAAAGCTTCCTCTGATTGACCCTCTCTGAGCGACCAAAGCGCGTCTGGCATTGAGGCGTTTTCAAGCACGTGGTTGTTAACACCAAACACACGCGACTCATCGGCATAAAAACCTTTTAGGTAGCTATAAATCCAGTCGGTACCCTTGGATCTTGACACCAAAGATAAGTCTGGTGGCGTGCCACCAAACCAAGCCGCAGCACCTTTTTCAGGCATGGTAGTGGTGATATTTTCACCCACCTTATCGCCGGCAAACATGAGATTGGCCTCGATATCTGCATCACTAAGACCAAGGTCTGAACCGATGCGGTTGTAGCGCATAAAGCTAATGGCGTGACAACCAGAACAGTAGTTCATAAATAACTTGGCGCCGTTTTGTAGTGAGGCTGTGTCGGTAATATCGGTGTTGGCCTCTTCCAGTTGCACACTTGGTGAAGCAACGACATTGAAAGAGAGCGCAATAGCGGCGATTGATAGTTGTAATTTACTTAATGTTTTCATGGTTTACTCCGTCGTCCTCTCTGGCACTGGCTTGGTTTTGCCAATTGAGGTATACCAAGGCATTAATATAAAGAAGGCAAAATAAAGTATGGTGAACAGTCTTGCCAAGAACGCATTTAGCTCGTTTACAGGCTGCATACCCAGCCAACCAAGCATGATAAAGCTAATCACAAAAACACCCAATGCCCACTTGAATGGCGCACTGCGGTAGCGAATTGACTTAACAGGACTTCTGTCTAGCCATGGTAAAGCCACCAGAATAACCAGTGCTGCACCCATACCCAAAACACCCGGGAACTGCGAACCAAACATTGGTGGAATCGCTCTTAGTACAGAATAGAAAGGTGTTAAATACCATAGCGGCGCAATATGGTCTGGCGTCTTCAGTGGGTTGGCCAAAACAAAGTTGGCGTTTTCTAGGAAGTAACCGTTCATTGCCGGGGCAAAGAACACCACCGCGCAGAAAATCATCAAGAAGGCAACAACACCCATAATGTCTTTAACGCTGTAGTAAGGGTGGAACGGAATGCCATCCTTAGGAATGCCGTCTTTATCTTTGTTCTTTTTAATCTCGATGCCGTCTGGGTTGTTTGAGCCTACAGCGTGCAATGCAACAATATGCAAGAACACCAAAACCACCAAAATTAATGGCAGCGCAACAACGTGCAAGGAGAAGAATCTATTGAGTGCAGGATCGCCAACAGCGTAGTCACCTAAGATCCACACCAAAAGGTCTGGGCCAATCACCGGCACCGAGCCAAACAGTGAAATAATCACTTGAGCGCCCCAAAAAGACATTTGACCCCAAGGCAGTACGTAACCCATGAAGGCCTCAGCCATCAAGGCAATGTAGAGCACCATGCCAAGAACCCAGATTAATTCTCTCGGCGCTTTGTATGAGCCGTAAAGCAGGCCACGATACATGTGTAGATAAATCACCACAAAGAATGCAGAGGCGCCTGTTGAATGTAGATAACGCATTAGCCAGCCCCATTCCACATCACGCATGATGTATTCAACCGAGGCAAACGCGTTGGCGGCATCAGGTTTAAAGTGCATTGTAAGGAAAATACCAGTAACCAATTGCATGACTAATACCAACATGGCTAGTGAGCCAAAAAAGTACCAGAAATTAAAGTTTCTTGGTGTGTAGTATTCGGCTAAGTGCTCGTTCCAGACTTTCGTAAGGGGGAATCTTTGGTCGATCCAACTTTGTTTGTTTTTCATGATTTTTCCTCTTATGCGGCTGGGTCTACACCGATACGGATAAGCGTATCAGAGACAAAATGATATGGTGGTATAACCAAGTTAGTCGGTGCAGGAACGCCCGCGTAAACACGACCCGCAAGGTCAAATTTTGAGCCATGACATGGGCAGTAAAAACCGCCCTTCCAGCTTTCGCCACCCAGGTCGGCAGCGCCCGGCTCGGGTCTGTACGTAGGCGAGCAACCCAAGTGTGTACAAACACCAACAATAACAGCCACCTCTTCATTGCCCTCAATTGTGCGGTGAGTGTTTTTTGCGTAAGCAGGCTGTTGAGACTTTGAGTTTTCCGAGCTACTTGGATCGGCTAACATCGCCTCAAGCTCGGGCGAGCTGAGTGCTGCATTGGCTTCTGTGCCACGTCTGAAAATCCACACCGGCTTTTTACGCCACAAAACACGCACTAATTGCCCCGCTTCTAATTTTGAGATATCGACATCAACGGGCGCACCAGCGGCTTTTGCTCTCGCTGAAGGCTTCCAAGTCGAGATGAATGGCCAGGCTACAAAGCCCACACCAACGGCACCAACAACACTTGTTGCCTGCGTTAAAAAGCGCCTTTTCTTAAGGTCAATAGTTTGTTCTGACATAGGGGTTTTGCTCGATTTTTAAGTAAAAAACCGTCTAATTATAAAGTAAACACCCTCTGATTTAAAGTAAAAAATTACATACCAGTGCCTCACACCCCTTTTTTATTCACCTTTATCAACAGCTTGGTCGTGTTTGCGAGGCCTTGAATCTGTTGAACAATAGTCAACAACGCCGCCTGTTGTTTGTTTGCCCGATAGGCGATTGCTTGATTGGGTGCGATTAATGTCACACAGTCGCCTTTCACCAGACACAGGGCCAGGCCTTTGAATTGCGCCTCCAGCAACACTTGAAGCTGGTCATTTAGATGGTTGTGCGTTCTGGCTTTTTCAAACAAGCCGCCAAGAGCGCCCGCCGGTTTAAAATTTGTTAGGTTTGTTGTAGGTTTGTAAGCCATCTGTGAGAAAATGCGTATGTTTTTTGAATTTTTTATAGTTAGATGAGTATTATAGATAAAGTTTTAACAAAGGTTGTTGGCTCCCGCAAGGAGCGAGTGGTTAAAAAATACGCCCATATTGTGGCTGAAATTAACGCTTTTGAAGCCAAACTTCAAACATTAACAGACGATGAGCTTAGTGCCAAAACACAAGATTTTCGCGATAGGTTGACCCAGGGCGCGTCTTTAGACGATATTTTGCCAGAGGCATTTGCCGTTGTCAGGGAGGCGGGCCAAAGGGTGCTCGGCATTCGTCACTATGACGTGCAGCTGATTGGCGGTATGGTGCTTAACCAGGGCTGTATTGCTGAAATGGGCACTGGTGAGGGAAAAACACTGGTCGCAACACTGCCCGCCTACTTAAATTCGCTTGGCGGCGAAGGCGTGCACGTGGTTACGGTCAATGACTATTTAGCCACTCGTGACGCTGAGTGGATGGGCAAGATTTATAACTTTTTAGGCCTAACGGTCGGCACCGTTGTTTCTGGTATGGCGCCGGAAGACAAGGTTGCCGCCTATGCTTGTGACATTACTTATGCCACAAATAACGAGCTTGGTTTTGACTATCTGCGGGATAACATGACCTTTTCAGAAGAGCAAAAGGCACAAAAAAAGCACAACTACGCAATTATTGATGAGGTTGACTCTATTCTAATTGACGAAGCAAGAACGCCGCTGGTTATTTCTGGTCCGGCGGATGACCATGCCGCTGTTTATGGCGCAATCAATAAAATGGCCCCTCAGTTCTCTGAGCAGGTTGAGACGGGTGAAGGCAAAGAGGTTGTGGTCAACACGCCAGGCGACTTCACCCTTAACAGAAAGCACAAACAGGCGTACCTAACTGACGACGGCCATATTAAGGCAGAGAGATTGCTTATTGCGGCTGACCTGCTGGACGAAGGGTCTAGTTTGTACGACTCTGCCAATATTATGCTTATGCAGCATCTTCTTTCTGGTTTGCGTGCGCACAACCTATTTCATGTCGACGACGAGTACATTGTAAAAGGTGACGAGGTTATTATTGTTGACGAGTTTACCGGTCGAACAATGGAGGGTAGGCGCTGGTCTGAGGGTCTGCACCAGGCGCTTGAGGCCAAAGAAGGCGTTAGTATTAAAAGAGAAAACCAAACACTGGCCGGCATTACTTATCAAAACTTCTTTAGGTTGTACGAAAAACTTGCTGGAATGACCGGCACTGCGGAAACTGAAGCCGTAGAGTTACATGAGATTTACGGACTAGATGTAGTTGTTGTGCCGCCAAATACCAAATCTGCTCGTATTGATCAATCAGACTTGGTTTTTGGCACAACAGATGAAAAGTTCGAGGCGATTGTTGCCGACGTTAAAAAATGCCAAGAGACGCAACAGCCTGTTTTGGTTGGCACAAGCAGTATCGAAACCTCAGAAGCTATTTCTTCGCTGCTAACAAAAAACAAAGTTTCTCACGAGGTGTTAAACGCCAAACAACATCAGCGTGAAGCTGAAATTATTGCTAATGCTGGTGCACCAGGGGCTGTAACTATTGCCACCAATATGGCTGGCCGAGGAACAGACATTGTGCTTGGCGGCAGACCAAGTGAAGGTGAAGAGCAATCGAGTGAGTGGATTGAGAAGCACGAGAAGGTAATCAAAGTCGGCGGTTTGAACATTATTGGCACCGAGCGAAACGAATCTCGTCGCGTTGACAATCAGCTTAGAGGTCGATCTGGCCGACAAGGGGATGCGGGCTCTACCCGTTTTTATTTGTCACTTGAGGATAGCCAGCTGAAGCTTTTTACCTCTGAAAGGCAGGCAAAGTTTATGAAAGGACTCGGCATGAAAGAAGGTGCGGCCCTAGAGCATGGCATGCTAAACAAGACAATGGAAAGCTCTCAGCGCAAAATTGAGGGTATGCATTATGACGCACGCAAACACCTGCTTGAGTATGATGATGTTGCTAACGACCAGCGCAAGGTGATTTACGGACTTAGAAATGAGTTGATGGATGTCGAAAACGTCAAAGAGTGTTTTATCGAAACCAGAAAGGGCGTGATTGGCGATTTATTTGATCGCCACGTTTCAGCGGCAGTAGCCGAGGAAGACTGGGATGTTGACGGCCTACAAGTGGCCTTAAAGGCAGACTTTGGTGTTGACATGCCTTTGCAAAAAACAATCGACTCTGGCCACGATGTTGACAAAATTCTAAAGACAATTCTAGACGCCCTGGCCGCAGTGCACCAATCGAAAGAAGATGTGGTGGGAAGTGAGACCATGCGAACTTTTGAGAAGGCAGTGATGCTTCGGGCGTTGGATCATTTTTGGAAAGAACATCTGGCTGCAATGGATTACCTAAGGCAGAGCGTTAATTTGCGTGGCTATGGTCAAAAGAATCCTGTGCAAGAATACAAGCGAGAGTCTTTCGAAATGTTTACGGCATTGCTTGATACGATTAACATTGAAATGGTGAAAGCCCTTTGTCGTGTTAACGTCCAGCCCGCAAAGGAAGAGCCCACAGGTAAGCCGGCCGCTGAGGCCGCTAAGCCGAAAAAGCCAGCCCCAGTTGTACAGCGGCCAAAAACAGTAAACAAAGTTGGCAGAAACGACCCTTGCCCTTGTGGTTCTGGCAAAAAATTTAAACAATGTCACGGTTAGTGTGCCAAATAATCAGGCCCCACCACTCGTGCTTTAGTTGAAACCAATGGAAAGCATTAGCATTATTAAGCCGGACGATTGGCATCTACACCTGCGTAGTGGTGATGCGATGCGATCTGTTGTGGGCATGAGTGCAGCGCAAATGGGCAGAGCAATTGTAATGCCAAACCTCACACCACCCGTTAAAAGTGCGGCGCAAGCGCAGGCCTATCACAGCGAAATTGTTAGCGCGCTACCTGCTGAGAGTGCTTTTAAGCCGCTGATGGTTTTGTATCTTACAGACAACACCAGCGCACTTGAAATTCAAGAGGCTGTGGCTGCTCCTGAGGTTTATGCAGCAAAGCTTTACCCGGCTGGTGCAACCACTAATTCGGACAGCGGTGTTACCGACGTGACGCACATTTACCCAGCACTTGAGGCTATGCAAAAGGCTGACATGCCCTTGTTGTTGCACGGTGAAGTGACCGATCCAGAGATTGATGTTTTTGACCGAGAAGCGGTATTTATTGAAACAGTCTTGGCGCAAATTGTCAAAGATTTTCCCGAGCTTAAAATTGTGCTTGAGCACATCACGACAAAAGATGCGGTTGACTATGTATTAAGCGCACCAGGGAATGTTGGGGCGACAATTACACCGCATCATTTGCTTGCAAACAGAAACCACATGTTGGTGGGCGGCATCAAACCTCATTATTATTGTTTGCCAATTCTTAAACGCAAACAGCCCCATCAAAACGCCCTACTTAAGGCGGCGACCTCGGAAAATCCAAAATTTTTCTTAGGCACAGATTCGGCGCCACACGACAAGCACGCCAAAGAGTCGGCCTGCGGTTGTGCAGGTATTTTTAGCGCACACGCCGCAATAGAGCTTTATGCAATGGCTTTTGATAGCCTTGGTGCGATAGAAAAGCTTGAGGGTTTTGCCTCGAAATTTGGCCCTGATTTTTACGGTTTGCCGCGTAACTCAGAAACAATAACACTAAAAAAGCAGCCCTGGACAGTGCCAGAAAGCTATGATTTTGCCGGCTCAGAGGTGCAGCCCTTTCTCTCAGGCGATGAAATTACTTGGCGAATACAGCCTTAGAATTGATTAAATATTAAAAAAGCGTTTAGCGCTTTTGACGTCTTCAGCGATTTGTGTTTTTAACTCGTCAAAAGAGGCGAACTTCTTTTCTTCGCGCACTCGGCATTTGAATATTACCGTGGCGTGTTCGCCATAAACCTCTTGGTCAAAGTCGAAAAGAAAAACTTCTAATAGGGTTTTTTCGCCGCCAACGGTTGGTCGTTTACCGACGTTGCAAACACCGTAATAAGTGACATTGTTTATTTCAACCAGTACGGCAAAGACACCCAGTACTGGGCTGAGATTTCTGCGAATGCCAATGTTAATTGTTGGAAAGCCGATGGTGCGCCCTTGCTTGGCACCATGCGCAATAAGGCCACTAATGGAGTATGGCCTTCCTAGAAGCTGTTCAGCGTTGTCGAACTCCCCAAGCGCAAGACAGCTTCGAATCGCGGAGCTACTAACGCGTTGACCTTTTATTCGAATGTCACCAAGCTTGTTGGCTGAAAAGTCGCTTAATTTTGCATACTCCTCCAACAGGGAAAAATCACCAAGACGGCCCTTGCCAAAACGGAAGTCGTCGCCAATTAAACAGTAGCGAGCATTTAATTGCTCCACAATGATTTTTTCTATGAAGGAGTTCGCACTGGTTTCAGAAAAGGCCTTGTTAAAACGAATCAGCAGGTGTTTGTCTACACCCAAAGACTCTAACAAAATATGCTTGTCTCTAAAATTACTGAGCCGTGCTTTTGGGCGCCCAAAAAAAGTCTGCGGAGTGACAGAAAAAGAAATAACAACTGAAGGCACACCAAGCTCTTTGGCTTTGCCTGTAAGGCGACGAATAATTTCCTGGTGGCCAGAGTGAACGCCGTCAAAGTTGCCAATGGTGAGCGCACAGCCACTGAGCTTTTTAAGGTTGTGAAGGCCGCGAATTAAATGCATAGGGTTATTTTACGCATAGGAAATCGAGTCAATTAAACGATTAAAGCTGTGAAAGTATTTTTTTCACAGGCGTCGGTACGCCCTTGTTAAACTTGTCTGGATTCTCATAGCCGCGCCTCAAGCCTGGCGAAGAGATTAATACAGGCCTGATGAGTAGATGGTAGTGGCTAAAGCTGTGTTTAAACTGGGGAAGTGTTTTTTCAATCTTTGCCAAAGTGTTGTGCGATTTTATTGTTTTTGTGATGTCGGAGTCGCTGTCGTCACATTCAACCAAACTCCAGAGCCCGCCCCAAATGCCTTTGTCTGGTCTTTTGTTAAGAAAAACCCCACCTTTTTCGTTTTGAAAAATCAGCATCGCTGTGGATTTGGTTGGTTTTAATTTTCTTGGTTTTTTGTGAGGGTATTTGTTTTGTGTTTGGCATAAATTGGCTTGACAGTGCTGGCTGATAGGGCAGGCGTTGCATTTTGGTTTGCTGCGAGTGCAAACGGTTGCGCCCAAATCCATAATAGCTTGTGTGTATTTTGCGTTGGCCTTGTTAGGGGTGTGAAAATCAGCCTCTTGCCACAGTATTTTAAGCACCGATGCGGCACTGTAGTGGCCCTCTATTTGTCGGTAGCGACTGAGTACGCGCTTAACATTACCATCGAGAATGGGGTGGCGTTGTTTTGCTCCAAGCGACAAAATGGCCCCGGCAGTGGACTCGCCAACTCCAGGCAGACTTAGCACGTCAGTGAACACCAGCGGGAAATCGCCGTCAAACTTAGCCAAGATAATTTGAGCGCTTTTGTGTAGGTTTCTCGCTCGAGAGTAATAACCAAGCCCCGCCCACAGCGCCAACACTTCATCAATATCGGCATCGGCCAGCTTTCTTAGTGTTGGAAATTGAGCAATAAAAGTGTTAAAGTAGCTTATAACGGTCGCCACTTGGGTTTGTTGTAGCATGACCTCCGACACCCAGATATGATAGATGTTGCTCGGATTCGATTGCCAAGGAAGGTTTTTTCTGCCACTGACCTCGAACCAGGCGAGTAAGTCTTTGGCGAGCGCACTCACTCCTTTAAGTTAAGAGGGTCTTGTGGATTGATGCCATCCATAAATGGCTTGTCAATATCTTCATGTGTAACCTGATAGACACAGCCAATCCAGTTGTTGATAATGGCTGTTGTGCTGTCATGCCAGGTGTTGTCTAGCGTTTGTGCAATGAGAGATTCGGGGAAATCTTTGATGGTCATTTCGCCCGAGGCCAGCTTAGCTTGATACTCACTTAGAATGGCTTGGTTTTGTGCGCTCAAATAGTTGTCCGGCATTGGCGGGTAATCCTCTCGCTCGCCACTGAGATACAGCATCACTTCACGCTTGTATTCTTTTAGTAGGCTAACAGTGTCGTACTCGGGGTGGCCCTGGAAGAACACCAGTCTAAAGAGGTCTGGGCTGACCGCCAAGTGCACGCCTTCAGTGCTTTTGGCTAAAATTTTCACACCGGCTTTTTCGAACTGCGCCTCAGAAACGGCATTAAAACGCGAGTGCGGGATGTCAAAACGCGTGTTGACACCGCTGAGTAGTGGGTGGTGTCTGTCGACAAGGTGGTGCGGAAATACCCCCCAGCACTTGTCTCCGATGGGTTGTCGCGTCTGTCCGTAGCGAAATTCCAGCACTGCGTGTGTTGCCAAACAAGAGCACAAGGTTGAAGTAACGTTTTCATAAGACCACTCAACCACTTCCTTGAGCTGCTCGTAAAACGGCGCAAGCTGAAGATCTGGATGGGATACGTTGGCGCCAGTAATGATGAGCGCATCAAGACCAATGGTCTTGATTTCATCAAACGTTTTGTAGTGTTTGCTTAGGTGTTCTGCCGCCTTCTCGCCACGCTCGACGCTTGAAAGAGAAAAAGGGTGCACGTAGAACTGAGCAATTTCGTTTGAGTGGCCAATGAGTCGAAAAAATTGACGCTCGGTGGCCTCAAGTGCTGCATCTGGCATCATGTTCAATAGACCAATGTGCAATTCACGAATAACTTGGTGCTGGGCTCTGTCCTTAGAAAGAATGGTCTCCCCTTGATCTTTAAGGCGTTGAAACGATGGCAGGTCGGAGTGGGCAATTAATGGCATATCAGTCGAGTGCCTCGTCAATTAAATTAAACACGTCGTCGGCTGTTTTGCACTGGTAGAGGTCGTCGCTATTAAGGGTATAGCCGTATTGATCAGCAATTTTTTGATATTTCGGCAAGCGGTTGGCAACCAGTTTTGGAAATACCCAACGAACAAACGCATCGGGGCTTATTTGTGCTACGTAGCTAAGCTTGTTTTCAGCAAGATATTCATTCAGCGCAGATTGCAAAAACCCTGTTTGATAATACAGCGGTTTGGGGCGTCGCTGAGCGCGCTCAATAAGCATTTTTTCGTTGGCGCTTGATGTTTTAATATAAAGAATCAAAGTGTGCTCGGCAAGTGTTTGATAGACGCGCTCATCGCCCAGTTCACACAAGCTGCCACCCGCATCATTAATAAAGTGTTCGTGACCTTGGTTTAGCGCTCTTTCAATAAATTTTGGCACATCATTCATCGCCCGAATTTCGGCCTCGCAAAACTTAGCTTGGCGCCGAATAAATTCATTAATTGGCAGTCCGCCTTCTTCGGGGTTGCCCGCTTTGCCGAGAAAGGCCGAAATTGGCTCGAGATTGTCAAAAGTGACTTGTGAGTTAACGCTAATCGAGTGATTGTTCAGCAGTTTTTGCAGCCAAGGGTCTTTTTTCATCTTGAGCGCAATATTATCGACAATTTCATCTTTTAAATGCGTTGCGCCAATATGGTAGTCGCCGGAAAAATGAAACCAGTCGCCAGATTGACCAATCAATCTAGCTAGGTGCGTCTTACCGACACCCGACATTCCAAGAAGGGTGATGCGCTTGTTTTTCAGCGCCCCGAATTGAGCTTTGTCAAGCTTCATAAAAGGCCATCTTCCTTGAACATGGCGCGAATACCGCGAATGGCTTGACGTGTTCTTTGCTCGTTCTCAATGAGGCAGATGCGCACATAATCATCGCCATAATCACCAAAGCCAATGCCCGGCGACACACCAACTTTCGCTCGTTTAAGAAGCTCCTTGCAAAACTCTAGCGAGCCCATGTGGCGATAAAATTCTGGAATTTTTGCCCAAATAAACATGGTTGCTTTCGGTGGCGGTATGTCCCAACCGATATTTTTTAACCCCCCGCAGAGCACGTCACGACGGTGTTGGTACATGTCACGAATTTCAGATACGCAAGTTTGGTCGCCTTCAAGCGCCTCAATGGCGGCCACCTGTATTGGGGTGAAAATACCATAGTCCAAATAAGATTTTATTTTTGCAAGTGCGCCAACCAGTGTTGAGTTGCCGACCATAAAGCCGACACGCCAGCCGGGCATATTGTAGCTTTTTGATAGCGAGAAGAACTCAACCGCAATGTCTTTTGCACCCGGCACTTCAAAAATACTCGGCGCCTTGTAGCCGTCATAGACAATATCAGCGTAGGCCAAGTCTTGAACTACCCAGATTTCATGCTCTTTGGCAATTTTAATAACGCGTTCAAAAAATTCCAGCTCGACACACTCCGAAGTGGGGTTAGATGGGTAGTTTAAAACCAAAGCCTTGGGCTTCGGCCAAGTGTCTTTAATCGCCTTTTCAAGCTCTGAGAAAAAGTCATAGCCAGGGCCGCAAGGCACGCGACGAATGTCCGCTCCAGCGATTACAAAACCGTACGGGTGAATTGGGTAGGCTGGACTTGGTACTAGTACTGTATCACCTTTGCCGACCATCGCTTGGGCTAGATTGGCAAGCCCTTCTTTTGAGCCAAGTGTGACAATTGCCTCGGTTTCGGGGTCAAGATCGATATCATAGCGCTCTTTGTACCAATTGGTAATCGCACGCCTTAAGCGTGGAATGCCGCGAGACATAGAGTAGCGGTGAGTGTCGCTGCGTTGGGCAACCTCAACCAATTTATCAACAATGTGCTTGGGGGTTGGCTGGTCTGGGTTGCCCATACCAAAATCAATAATGTCTTCGCCTTTTGCCCTGGCTTTTGCTTTGAGACCATTGGTGATCGCGAATACATAAGTGGGTAGGCGTTTAATTCGCGGGAAATCTTCGTTCATACAATCTTGTTTAATTAATGCGGGTTATCAAGTTGACAGAGTTACGTGGTATGAGCCGAACTTTCTAATGTTGAGCACGCCACCATCAAGCAATAAATATTGCCCCTTTATTCCATTCAAAATACCCGATATCACCGGCGTCTTGTCAAAGTTTAAAGAGATAATCTTGCTGGGGTATTGTAGCACAGGGTAGTCAATATTAACGACATCGTCATTAAGGCGAGTGGCGCCAAGTTCGTCTATCAGTTCTGGAATTTCGGCCAATAAGGTATTTTTGGCTTCGACCAAATCGACATTCTCGGTTTCATTTTTGAGCATTTTGCGCCAATTCGTTTTGTCGCTAACGTGCGCTTTTAGAGCAACCTCTACCTGACCCGACTCCAATCGAGTATTCACCTCAAGTATGGGTATTGCTCCGATTGCGCCTTGATCAATCCAGCGACCGGGCATGTTGGTTTTTCTGGTGATGCCGACTTTAAGGCCTGAAGAGTTGGCGAGGTAGACAATGTGTGGCGCAAAACAGTGCGCCTCGCCCCATTTGGGTTCACGACAAGTGCCAAGATGAAAATGGCAAGTTTCTGGTCTCATAATACAAAGGTCGCATCTTGCTAGAGATCGTGCACAAGGAAAGCAAAAACCTTGAGAGTAGCTTTTAGGCGTCACTCTGTCGCAGTTAGAGCATTGTATTGTCTGGTTGAAGGTTAGCTCAATGTGTTGTCCAACAAGCGCATTCAACTCAACAATCTGGTCGTCAAAGGCAAGCTGATATTGTGCCGCATCGCCCAAAAGCGATGTTTCCATTTTTTCTATATGGCCGCTCAGGCGCATAAAATCGATTTAACTTCTTGGTACTTTGCCGCGGTTTTTTGCAAAATCTCGTCAGGCAGGGTGGGTGCTGGCGGTGTTTTCCCCCAATCAAGGGTTTCTAGGTAGTCTCTAATAATTTGCTTGTCGTAGCTTTTTGGGCTGTGACCAACTTGGTAGGTGTCTTTTGCCCAAAATCTTGACGAATCAGGCGTCAACACCTCATCCATTAGCGTTAACTGGCCGCCCTCGTCGAGGCCAAATTCAAACTTGGTGTCGGCAATAATGACGCCGCGAGCAAACGCATGTTCTGCGGCAAATTGATAAATGCGTAAACTGACTTCTTTCACTTGATTGGCCAGTTCCGATCCGAGCATGTTTTCGGTTTCTTCGAAAGAGATATTGACGTCGTGTTCGCCAACCGCAGCCTTAGAAGACGGCGTATAAAGAGGTGATGTCAGTTGCTGGGCTAGCTGTAAATCGCTCGGTAGTTTAATGCTGCAAACCGAACCGGTGGCTTGATACTCTTTCCAGCCGGAGCCAATTAGGTAGCCCCTAACAACCGCTTCAACCGCTATTGGCCGCAATTTTTTAACGACTATGGCGCGACCCTCAAGTTGCTCAGCCTCGTCCTTGGAAAGCACGTCTTCGAGGGCAATGCCCGTCAAGTGGTTGGGAATAATATGCTCGGTTTTGTTGAACCAATAATTAGCAACCGATGTTAAAACCGCGCCTTTTTGTGGAATCGGTTGATCAAAAACCACGTCAAAGGCCGAGAGGCGATCGGTGGTGACCATGAGCATTGTAGACTCATCAATAGCAAAAATATCTCTAACTTTTCCACGGTGCAAAAGTGGCAGGTCAATCGAGGCTTGAAGAAGTGCTTGCATAATGATTCATGTGAAACATAAAGCTTTTATTTTAATCGAATGCGGCTTTAATGTCGCCCCCTTCAGAGCGCAGAGTGCATAAATTGTGGTGTTATTTTATGCCCAGTTGCTCGAGCAAGCTTTTGGCTTTGTTTTTAAAGCTGCTGAGGGCATTGGTTGGAATACTGAGTTGCTTTGGTAGTTTAACCTTCTCAGCATCTTGGTGAACGCCGTTAATACGAATTTCATAATGAAGGTGTGGCCCGGTTGCGAGTCCAGTGCTGCCAACGTAGCCTACCAGTTGGCCTTTTTTAATTTTTTGCGAAGTTTTTAAGCCTGCGGCGAATTTTGAGAGGTGGGCGTAAAGCGTTACAATTTCGGTGCCGTGACTCAAGTAGACCACATTGCCATAACCACGAACGACAGCGACATGTTTAACCGTGCCTTTAGCGGTAGCATAAACCGGCCTGCCCTTGGGCGCGGCAAAATCTGTGCCCTTGTGGGAGCGGTATTTTTTGAGTACTGGATGCCAGCGGCTTTTGGTAAAGCTGGAGCTAATTCGAGAATATTTAAGACCTGCAAAGTCAAAGGTGTCGTTAAGTGTTTTTCCGCTAATATCGTAATAATTTTTGCCGGTGACCGCACTGGTGTAAGCAAAAAGAGCAATGGTTTTGCGGGCGCCAACGTAAATTATGGCGCTTGGTGTGCTGCCACCATCCCAGGCCAAAATGAACTTGTCGCCTTTTTGCAGGTCACGACTAAAGTCCATTGCCCAGGTGAAGTTTGCAATAATTAAATCAATTACCTCTGGCTCAATGCCGGCTTTTTTGCCGTCGTAATTGAGCGACTTGCTAATCACAATTGTGGAGTGTGTTAGAGGCTCGGTTGGCTGAATATTGACACTGACAAAACGGAATTTTTGCTTGCTATAAGTGATCAGCAGGGGGTTGGCGTCGAGTGGCTGGAAGATAATTTTCTTCAGGTCGTGGTTGTCGTCAAGGGTAATTTTGAACTTGTCTCCAGGGGCGATGCGACTAAGGCGAGAGGCGCGCTCGTCCGACTTCATCATTTTATTTAACAATTCACCGTTAAGGCCAGCTGTGAAAAAGAACCTGTAAAAGACGTCGCCACGAGACACTTCAAAATGAAACTCATGCTTGCCGTCGGCGTGACTTGGTAAGGCGTATAACGCACTGAGGCCACCAAGAAAGGCCAGCAACAGGATACGTAAAAAGCTTTTGTTTATTTTAAGCACAAGTTGCTTCGATGATGGATTTGGCCACCTGTCTTGAAAGTTGGTCATTTTCCATAACGTCGTCAAGCGTGTCAAGTGAGACAACCGGCACTGCCTCTAGTGTTTTTTCAAGCGTGCTGCTAATATCTAAAAAACTGATTTTGTTGTTTAAGAAGGCATCGACTGCTATTTCGTTGGCAGCATTTAATGTGCCCACGGCACTTTGCCCTGTCTTCAACGCTTCGTAAGCGAGACGCAGACACGAAAAGGAAGCTAAGTCTGGCGTGTAAAATTGCAATGGTTTTTGTTGAGTAAGGTCAAGCGTGCCCACGCCGGAGTTGTGTCGCTGAGGGTGCGAGAGTGCATACGATATTGCTGTACGCATATCGGGCAGCCCCAGTTGTGAGAGCACACTGCCATCATTAAAATAAGCAAAAGAATGAATAATGCTTTGTGGGTGAACCACTACATCTATATTCTCATGGGAGAGGCCGAATAAGAAATGCGCCTCTATCACCTCAAGCCCCTTGTTCATCATTGTCGCCGAATCAACAGAAATTTTTCGACCCATGGACCAGTTGGGGTGGGCGCAGGCCTCGTCCGGTGTAACGCCCGCCAGCTTTGCCAGTGGCACGCCCAAAAAAGGCCCGCCAGAAGCGGTCAGCTGAATTTTGCTAAGCCCCTTTGTGCCTCCCTGCAGGCATTGGAAAATAGCACTGTGCTCAGAGTCAACCGGAATAAGTTCGGCGCCAGAATGCTTGACTGCGTCCATCAATAGGTCGCCTGCCAGCACTAAAGACTCTTTGTTGGCCAGCATGATTCGTTTTCCAGCTTTGGCGGCAGCGAGCGTAGAGGCCATGCCTGCTGCACCAACAATGGCGGCCATTAAATAGTCGGTTTGCTCGTGGGCAGCCAGTTCAGCCAAAGCGACTTCGCCGCTTAAAACAATTGTTTCAGAGTTTAAGGTGTTTTGTAATTTCTCCGCGGCGTCGACGTCGACCATTACTGCGTAATGCGGCTTATGGACATGACAAAGCTCTAGCATTTTTTGCCAGTTTGTATTGGCGCTTATGGCGAAAACTTGGTATTTGTCAGGGTGGAGGCTGACAACACTTAGTGTGCTAAGGCCAATTGAGCCAGTAGCGCCTAGGATGGTAATGTTTTTCATATGAGCAGCTCGTGGGCCAAATAAAAGATTGGCGCTGCTGCGGTCAAGCTGTCAATTCTGTCAAAAATACCGCCGTGCCCCGGCAGCAAGTTGCCACTGTCTTTGATATTTGAAATTCGCTTAAAGAGGCTTTCAAATAAGTCGCCCACAATCGATGAAACTGCAACCAACAAGGCCAAAATAGTGTATTGGAAGTATTGCCCCATCGAGGCGCCATCCACTTGAAAGGCGACATATATCATCATCACTGCAACGGTTGTGATGATTCCGCCAATAGCGCCTTCAATGGTTTTTCCGGGGCTTACTTTGACGCACAGCTTGTGTTTACCGATGGCTTTGCCAACAAAAAAAGCGCCGCTGTCAGCAGACCAAATGAGCGCCAGCAATAAAAGCACTAGCTCACTGCTTTCGTTTTGCATTGCAGCAAGCGCAGCAAGCATCGGCACAAAGATGAAAAAACCGTTTGCTAAGCGAACGGCCCAGCTCGAATACCAGCAGCTAGAATATTTTGGGTAAAGTAGAATCCAGGCAATATTGAACAACCACCATACTGCTGAGACGAGCAGCAAGGGCATTAACAGCGGCCCACAAAGAGCGCTAGAAAGTGCCGCCAAAACAACCACCGCGCTATAGAGCGCCCTTAAAGGCGACCGTTTGATTTGGATGAGTCGTGAGTATTCCCAGGCACCAAGCGCCACAATTAGCGCCAAAGCAAGACTGAATAGATGGTTGTCAAGGTTTAGAGCGCCGAGCACAACCAAAGGCACCAAAACAGCCGCTGTTGCAATGCGCTTAATGAGCATTAGTTCTCGTCCTTTCGTGCGCCAAAGCGACGGTCGCGCGAATGAAAGTCAAGAATCGCTTCGTCAAGTTCATCGGGGCCAAAGTCAGGCCACAGTGTGTTGGTAAAAAACAACTCGCTATAGGCAATATCCCAAAGCAAAAAGTTGCTAATTCTGATTTCGCCACTGGTGCGAATTAATAGGTCAACCTTTGGCAGGCCGGCAAGAGCGGTGTGTTTTTCAAAAATGTCGATATCGATATCGTCAACCTGTATTTGACCCTCAGAGGCCAGCGTGGCAATTTTTTTGGCCGCTTGGGCAATGTCCCATTGGCCACCGTAATTGGCGGCAATAACAAGAGTTAGGCCAGTGTTGTGGCTCAGGAGTTTCTCCGCATCACTGGCGAGCGCTTGAATTTCTGCGCTAAAGACAGACATGTCGCCAATAATTTTTAAGCGAATATTGTTGTCGTTTAGTTTTTTTGTTTCCTGTTTTAGTACGGTAAGAAACAGTTTAAACAGCACCCCCACCTCTTCTGATGAGCGCTTCATATTCTCACTACTAAAGGCAAATAAAGTCAAATTACCAACGCCAATTTTGGCACAGTGTTTGACAATTTCACGCACCGTTTGTACGCCTTTTTGGTGGCCGTGCGCTCGCGGCAGGTGTTTTGCTTTTGCCCAACGGCCGTTGCCGTCCATGATGATGGCAATATGCTTTAGCGCTGAATTTGTATTCAGAGGTGCTTGGTCTTCTGAGCTCATGGTGCGCAATTATACCTATTAGCTGGGTTTTGCTACGACGCCATGCCGTTTTCTCACCTCCGTGGGTATAATGTTGCCCCATGAGTTTAGCAAAGCGCATTATTCCTTGTTTAGATGTTCGTGATGGCCGTGTTGTCAAAGGCGTGCAATTCGTTGATATCAAAGACGCGGGCGACCCTATTGAGGTTGCTAAGCGTTACGATGGCGAGGGCGCAGACGAGATTACCTTTCTAGATATTACTGCCTCGCATGAAGGCCGTGATACCACGGTGCACATGGTTGAAAAAATCGCTGAGCAGGTGTTTATTCCTTTAACAGTGGGTGGCGGCATACGTAAAGCTGAGGATGTTCGGGCGATGCTTAATGCTGGCGCCGACAAAGTTGCGGTTAATTCTGCAGCCATATTTAACCCTGGACTTATTAACGAGCTAAGTGAACGATTTGGTTCGCAGTGCATTGTTATTGCCATTGACGCTAAGCGCGTCTCAGATAATCCGCCGACATGGGAGATTTTTACCCACGGTGGGCGCAACACAACTGGCATTGATGCTATTGAATGGGCTGTGAAAATGACCGAAGGCGATTTCGGCGCAGGCGAGGTACTGTTAACATCGATGGACAGAGACGGCACCAAAGACGGCTTTGATTTGCTGTTGACGCGCGCAATATCCGATGCGGTGGACGTACCGGTTATTGCCTCGGGTGGTGTTGGCAACTTGGAGCATCTTGCGGAGGGTGTCTTAAAAGGCGGCGCAGACGCCGTTTTGGCGGCAAGCATTTTTCATTTTGGTGAATATACAGTGGCGCAAGCCAAGCAGGCGATGCGCGATCACGGCATCGAGGTTAGACTCTAAGTGTTTGAGTTTTAAGCCTATTCAACGTATAATATTACTCTTTTTACGCAAGCCCTAAGGGAAAAAATGACAGCAAGAAAAGAATTGTGGGTGTTGTTGGCGATGTTTGTATTGCCTATTGTGCTCGGTACTATGGCCTACTATTATGTTGTCGATGAAGGCGTTGATAGCACGGTTAATTATGGTGAGCTTGTGCAGCCCATCATTGCCACCGAACAAGCCGATATTGACCTAGAAGGCGACAACACGTTGCAGGGGTTATGGACTTTGGCCTATGTTGACCAGAGCTGTGACGCAGCTTGTAACACAAGCATTAATAATATCAAAGATACACGCATCTTGATGAATGCCGATATGCGTCGCCTGCAAAGAATTGCTATTATTGCGGACGGTTCTGGCCCTAACGAGATTGACGAAGGCTTGATCAGTGCAACGATTATCGGTGACTCCGTGAAAACTAAGTTGCAAGCCTATCCACAAAGATCGATTTTCTTAATTGACCCGCTTGGAAACATTATGCTTCATTATCAGCCGAACGCTTTTGACATCAAGCGCGTTCTTAAAGATTTAAAGCGCTTATTTAAATACTCAAGAATAGGATAACCCCCATGCCATCTTTAAGCGACCTACTGGGACTGTGTAAATTAAAAGTTGTTGCCTTGATTTTGTTAACAGCGGTTGTCGGCATGTTGCTTGCCCAGCCTTATTTGCCGAGCCTGGCACTGGTTATTGTTGCTTCTGCAGGTATTGGTCTATCGGCCGCATCGGCCGCGGTGTTTAATCATATTGTTGATGAGAAGATTGACCTGCAGATGTCTCGCACCGATCAGCGTCCTTTGCCACAAGGCAAGGTAAGCCGCACCCAGGCGCTAATCTGGGCAATATTTTTGGGCGTTGTTGGTCTTGGCCTTTTGCTGGTGTATGTCAATCTATTGACAGCTGTGCTGACTTTTATTTCCCTTATTGGCTATGCGGTAATCTACACCATGTACCTGAAACGCGCAACACCACAAAATATTGTCATTGGCGGCGCTGCGGGCGCTGCGCCACCGGTGTTGGGCTGGACAGCAGTTGCGGGATCGGCCGGTATCGAATACGCCATGTTGTTGTTTTTGATTGTCTTTATCTGGACGCCACCACACTTTTGGGCGTTAGCGATTCATCGAGTTGAAGAGTATAGAAAAGTCGGGGTACCTATGTTGCCAGTAACACACGGCCTTGAATACACAAGAGTGCAAATATTGCTATACACAGCTTTACTGTTTGTGGTGACTTTGTTGCCTTATTTGACTGGCATGAGCGGCCTCATTTATTTGGCGTCAGCTGTGGTGTTGGGGCTTATCTTTTTGGGATACGCTATCAAGATTTATCGTGAGCCAGAAAACTCTAAAATTGCCTTCAGCACATTTATGTACTCGGTCAATTACCTAATGATTTTGTTTGTGGCGTTGTTGGTTGATCACTACTTGCTTGTAAGCTTTTAAAAGGCTTCTGGTGTGAAGGGTTTGTTACAAGTGTTTAAAGCGGTCGCTTCTGCCATGGTGGGTGTTGGCAAAAAAGACAACCTAACCAAAGACTTCGAAAAAACAGAGAAACAAGGGCCGTTGGCCTACATTGTCGTCGCCCTCATAATGGTGGCAATTTTTATCGGCGTTATTATCACCGCTGTCCGTTTCGCTCTATCGTAGCGTTGTTATGATCTCGTCGAGCGCCTTTGCCATTGCATCGGGCTCGTGCGGACTAGAAAGAATTGCGGTTAATGCCAATTTTGGATTAAGCAGCAGATAACTGGTGGTGTGATCCACTTCGTAATGCTCGTGCTCTTCGCTTGAGTGTTCGTCGTGCGAATGCGATTTGGATTTTTTCTGTGCTGCAACCACTTGATGATAAACCCCCAGCTTTTTGCTTATTGTTCTAAGCCCGTCTTCAAAGGCGCTAAGCCCTACAAAACCCCCATTAAACCCCTTGGCAAACGAATTCAGTTTGCCAACATCTCTGTTCGGGTCGACAGACACAAAAACAACCTGCAAGTCATCCTTTTGTTCCATTTTCTGCAGAGTTTGGCTGATCTTGCCTAAGTCCATCGGACAAACATCGGGGCAAGAGGCGTAGCCAAAATACATCAACACCCATTTATTGCTCGACACTTCAGAGAGGTGAACGGCGTTTGAGTTGTCGTCTACAAAATTCAGCACATTTGAAACCACTCTTGCCTCCGGGTAAAGCGAGGCTGTTGGCGCAACTGAGCGCTTTAATTCGTCAATATTTTTTGAGCTTGTAAAGAAAAAAGCGACAAGCGCTAGTATGATAATTGCCGCGATAGCCGCAAGCGTTGTTGTGATTTTGTTCATTAGGGAGTCCTGGTTAGCTAATTGTTTTTCTAAAAACCTTATGCATAAGTGCTACAAAGCTCAACAACAGCCCAAGTGCAACAGCGTTGTGCAGTACCGCAACAACCATCGGCAACGAAAGCACAACGTTAAGTATGCCGAGTGTTATCTGCAATACCAGCATAAGCATTACCAGCATCAGGCCGCCCTTTAGTCTTGGGTAGTTTTTCATGCTCACAATTAGGATTACGATGGCCGTGGTAACAACAAGGGCGCCAACTCTATGCAGCATTTGAATAGCGCTTCGGCTGTCGTGATCAAGAACGCCAAACTCATAGTCAATCCCAAGCGGACCCCAGAAGAAGGCATCGGCAAAGTTCATGCTTCCTGGCCACCACTCGCCTAAGCAAGTCGGGAAGAATTCGCCACAAGAAAGCGCCGCATAGTTGGTGCTGGTCCAGCCACCAAGAAATATTTGCAGACAAAGAAGCGCAAAAGTTGTAATCAAAATCAGTTTGTGCCGTTTTAAGATGTGCTGATGGTGTCGACTCGGAGGTTGTTGGTTAAGCAACAGCCAAAGCAGCAAACAAGTGGTTGAAAAGCCTCCAATAAGGTGCATTGAAACAATTCCAGGGTGCACCAGCTCGGTTACCGTCCACATTCCAAGCGCCCCTTGAAAAATAACCAACAACACCAAAAACCCCGGCAATCCAGCCGATTGGGGTCTTGTCGATCTGCGAAACGCGGCAAAAAAGAACAACACAACAATAAGTAGGCCTAGCGTTGATGCGGCGTAACGATGGACCATCTCTTTCCAGCCTTTAGCGGCCTCGACCGGGCGATCATAGCCCTCAATGGTTGTGCCATCGGCGACGTCAGGAACAATTAACTGGCCATAACAACCCGGCCAGTCAGGACAGCCCAGACCAGCATCGGCGAGACGGGTGTAAGCACCAAGAACAACAACAATGAGAGCTAAAACAAGTGCGATTGATAGTGTTTTTATATACATAGGAATTGCGATTGTCGAATAAGAATTATTTTAATGAAGCAGGGCTTTTGCGCAAGGGCTATTTATGAAACCCCCCACATCGGGCTTCTGTCTTCAATAAAATCAACTGTTGATGAAAAAACTTCACCTGGTATTGGCATAAAAAGTGAATTAAGGCTTGGTTAAATAGCAATAAACAGGTATCATTTAGCACATTTTTTGATTGAAACAGCAAGCTAGATTATTTTTGGAGGATCTATGAAAAGATTATTGACGCTGACAAGTGCATTGGCTGCACTGGTGAGTTCTAAGGCTGCATTAGCAGAGTACGGACTAAACATGACACAAGGTATTACTGAGGTAAGTCAGGATATTTACGACTTACATATGATGGTGTTTTGGGTGTGTGTTGTTATTGGCGTAGTGGTTTTTGGCGCGATGTTTTATGCAATTATTGTTCACAGAAAATCAAAAGGCCACAAGGCAGCGCATTTTCATGAAAGCACACTGGTTGAGTTTATTTGGACGGGTGTACCAATAGTAATTCTAGTTTTAATGGCAATCCCAGCGTCCAAGACGTTGATTGAAATTGAGGTGCTAGACAAGGCTGACATGACAATTAAGGTTACTGGCCATCAGTGGAAGTGGCAGTATGACTACCCTGAAGAAGGCATTGGCTTTATTTCAAACCTATCACAATCATCAAAAGACGCCATCGATGACCGTAAAAAAGGTTCTGATGCCAAGCGCGAAGCGCTTGATGCAGATGGCGATACTTATTTACTTTCAGTGGATAACCACTTGGTTGTGCCTGTTGACACAACAATTCGTTTCTTAATTACATCTAACGACGTGATCCACAATTGGTGGGTTCCAGCGTTTGCGGTTAAGCAAGACGCTAATCCTGGCTTTATCAATGATGCATGGGCAAAGCCTACGGTAATTGGTACTTACAGAGGTCAGTGTGCTGAGCTTTGCGGCAAAGAGCACGGCTTTATGCCAATCGTGGTTGATGTTGTCTCTAAAGCAGATTACGCAGCCTGGGTTGCTGAGCAACAAGGCGCAGCAGCGGCTGCAGCCGAGGCCGCAACACAACAATGGTCTGAAGACGACCTAATGGCACAGGGTGAGACTTTGTACAACACCAACTGTGCTGGTTGTCATATGACCGACGGTAGCGGCGGCTATGGCCCAGCAATTAAAGGTTCAAGCATTTCTAACGGCAATGATGCTGACGAACATTTAAATATTGTAATTAACGGTAAAAACGGCATGCCATCATTCAAGATGTTGGGCGACTCTGACCTGGCCGCCGTGATTACTTACGAAAGAAGAGCGTTTGGCAACACGGGCTCGATTGTTCAACCATCAGATGTTACATCTGCACGCTAATCTAAGGAGAAACATATGAGTTATACTGCAGCACACGACGATCATCACGGCCCCGAAAAAGGCCTGTTAAGATGGGTTAAGACAACAAACCATAAAGACATCGGTTCGCTTTACATGTGGTTCGCTTTTGCGATGCTACTAATTGGCGGTGCGTTTGCGATGGGCATTCGTGCAGAGCTATTACAGCCGGGTCTACAATTGATGGATCCACAGTTCTTTAATCAGCTAACGACTATGCACGGTTTAATCATGGTGTTTGGTGCGATTATGCCTGCCTTCGTTGGTTTGGGTAACTGGTTGATTCCTATGATGGTTGGTGCGCCTGATATGGCCCTACCTCGCATGAACAACTGGAGTTTCTGGATTCTGCCATTTGCTGGCGGCATTCTGCTTAGCACGTTCTTTATGGAAGGCGGAGCGCCGGCATTTGGTTGGACGTTCTATGCGCCGTTGTCTACAACGTTTGCACCTGACTCAACCGACTTCTTTATTTTCGCGGTTCACCTGTTAGGATTCTCATCAATCATGGGTGCGATTAACATTATCGCAACAGTGCTTAACATGCGTGCGCCTGAAATGAGATTAATGGACATGCCTCTTTTCGTATGGACTTGGTTGATTACATCATTCCTTCTTATCGGTGCGATGCCAGTATTGGCTGGCGCGGTAACAATGATGCTTACTGATCGTAACTTCGGCACGGCGTTCTTCGATGCAACCGGTGGTGGCGACCCAGTCATGTTCCAGCACATCTTCTGGTTCTTCGGGCACCCTGAAGTATATATTATGATTTTGCCGGCATTTGGTGTGGTTTCTCATATTATTCCAACCTTTGCTCGTAAACCTCTATTTGGTTACTCGTCAATGGTATACGCGACAGCATCAATTGCTTTCTTGTCATACATCGTATGGGCTCATCACATGTTCTTAACAGGCATGCCTGTTGCAGGTGAATTGTACTTTATGTACGCGACGATGTTAATTGCCGTACCAACAGGTGTGAAAGTCTTTAACTGGGTTGCCACTATGTGGAAAGGCTCAATGACATTCGAGACACCAATGCTTTGGGCGCTTTCTTTTGTATTCTTGTTTACAATCGGCGGCTTCTCGGGCTTGATGTTAGGTATCGCTCCTGCGGACATTCAGTACCACGACACATACTTCGTTGTTGCGCACTTCCACTACGTACTGGTAACGGGCGCTTTGTGGTCAATCATTGCAGCGACGTTCTACTGGTTGCCAAAATGGTGTGGCAATATGTATAACGAGAAATTAGCAAAATTCCACTTCTGGTGGGCAATGATTTCAGTTAACGTATTGTTCTTCCCACAACACTTCTTGGGTCTTGCTGGTATGCCTCGTCGTATTCCTGACTACTCACTACAGTTTGCGGACTTTAACTATATTTCTTCAATCGGCGCATTCTCATTCGGTTTGTCGTTTATCTTGCTGACTTACATTGTTATTGACTGTATTCGCAATGGTACGCCTTCTGAGGCACGCCCTTGGGATAGTGCAAAAGGCCTGGAGTGGACACTACCTTCTCCTGCGCCTTATCACAGCTTTAATACGCCGCCAGCTCGTGCAGTAATTCTTGAAGAGTCACAGCATAGTTAATGTCGGATAAGAAGAATAATAACGGCGCCGTCTTGACCGCAGTATTGGTCGGCGTTGTTGTCATAGGAATATATACAGCGACCATCTGGCTTAACGCTTAATGGCCGAGTTAGAAAGAAAGAAAATAACAAAACGGTTTTGGATTACGCTGGTTTCAGCACCCATTTTGATGCTTCTTTTTGCGGTGTTTGTAATGCCTCCTCTTTACGAGGTCTTGTGTGATATCACAGGGTTTAATGGCACAACAGGCACAGTAGAGACAGAGCAACAATACGAGGTAGATGAAGAGCGTTTGGTTGAAGTAAGTTTTTTTGCATCGACCATGCCGGGGTTCCCGGTACAGTTTGGACCCAAGGTGGCATCGATGGATGTTGTGCCCGGCAAGTTTTATACAACAAGTTATATTGCCAAAAACAACACCGATTATGAAGTTGTCGGCCAAGCAGTTCCCAGTGTTGCGCCTACGGATGCGGCACTTTACTTTAAGAAATTAGAGTGTTTTTGTTTTACTAGGCAGGTGTTCAAGCCACACGAAGAGGTCGAAATGACACTTCGTTTTGTGATTGAACCAGAGATGGATGAGGACATACAAGACGTAAGTCTGTCCTACAATTTTTTTAAGTTAGAAAGTTAAAAGAGAGGAAGAAAAATGAGCAATCAAGATTATTATGTACCTCATGGCACTTACTGGCCAATTATTGGTTCAATCGGTGTTTCTACGCTATTTGTTGGTTTTGCCAATCAAATGCACGGCGTTGAGTGGGGTGGTTCAGTAATGGGTCTAGGCATGGCAATTATTGTCTTTATGCTATTCGGCTGGTTGGGTACGGTAGTTAACGAGAGTGTTAACGGTATGTACAACAAGCAAGTAGACAAGTCGTTCCGTTGGGGCATGAGTTGGTTTATCTTCTCTGAGGTCATGTTCTTCGCAGCCTTCTTTGGCGCGTTGTTCTATGCAAGAATTCTTAGTGTTCCATGGTTGGGCGGTGCAGACAACAACATGTTCAGTGGCGCTACTGAAGCATTGGAAACATCAAAGTATATTTGGGAAGGTTTCCAGGCAACTTGGCCCTTAATCAACACGCCAGGCGCTGTTGGTCAATCCGGTGTTGAGTTCTCTTCTGGCTTTAAGCTTGTTGATACTTGGGGGTTGCCAGCACTAAACACGGGCCTTCTACTAACTTCGGGCGTAACACTGACTTACGCTCACCATGCACTACGCAAAGGTCATCGTAATGCATTGGTGTTCTGGATGCTTGCTACGATTGCTTTAGGCGCTGCATTCCTTGGCTTCCAAATCGCGGAATACGGCCACGCATACCACGACGGCTTAAAACTAACTTCTGGTATCTACGGCTCTACGTTCTACCTATTGACTGGTTTCCACGGATTCCACGTAACGATTGGTGTTATTATGTTGACTGTGATTCTATACAGAATCCAGAAAGGTCATTTTGATTCTGACAACCACTTCGCTTTTGAAGGCGTTGCTTGGTATTGGCACTTTGTAGACGTTGTGTGGCTGGGTCTATTCGTTTTTGTTTACTGGATATAATTTAGCCAGTGGATCAATAAAAGGCCCCTTTCTGGGGCCTTTTTTAATTTAGTTGAGAGAATTATGGGTTATATAGTTATTGCAATCATTGTTGTTATTTTGTTTAGCCTTGGCTCGGCATTGATTGGTATGGTGAAGGGTGGCAAAGAAGGCTCTGAGAAAATGTTTAAATCGCTTCGAATTCGCATCGGCCTGTCGGTGTTTTTGTTTGCACTTTTGATGTTTTCCGGCTTTATGGGGTGGATTGAGCCGAATACTACCATGTTGCCAACGCAGTAATGAGCTTCAAGTTTCTACTGCCCGCAGCCTTGATTACCATCATGGTTGTATTTTTAACTTCATTAGGCTTTTGGCAGTTGGATCGTGCGGACGAAAAACGCGCTATTGAGAAAGCGATAGGGGTCGCCAATACGGGGGCTGTTGAACTGGTCACTTCGCTTGATGGGCTTGAGGCAAAAGAGTATTATCACCTGCGACTAAACGGCCATTATTTGCCAGAAAAACAATTTATCTACGACAACCAAATTGTTCAACAAACGTCTGGCTATTATGTATTAACACCCTTCATTATTGATAACTCTGGTACAGCGATTCTAATCAATCGTGGCTTTATGCCGTGGTATGGGCAGCGCGACAAGCTAACCAATGTTGAGCTGTCAACAGATACGACAGAAATTAAAGTGCAAATATCCCTGCCAGTTAAGCGCATGGAACTGGGTGAGAGCGAAATAGATACAGAATTTCCAATATTATTGCAGTCTCTGGACTTGATGGAAATGAGTGCCCTTTCAGATCTAGATTTTACCCTTGTGCTTGGCTTATTAAGCCCCGAGAGTGACCATGGCTTCGTTAGACAATGGAAGCCTTATACGGGCAGTATAGGCAAGCACATTGGCTATGCAATACAGTGGTTTTTGATGGCTCTTGTTTTGGCGGGTATCGGTATTAGACTGGGCCTAAAATATCGTAAAAGATAATTGTTTTTTAAGTAAAAAAAATTTGCAGTCAAAAAACCCTTTGCTGTATAATTTCGCCCTTATGCCGACATAGCACAGCTGGTAGTGCAACTGATTTGTAATCAGTAGGTCCGTGGTTCAAATCCTCGTGTCGGCACCATCATTAAATAATCAAGACGTCTCAGGGCGTCTTTTTTATGCCCGAAATCCCTTTTCTGCGATAGGGGGATAGACAAGATAGGCATAAACATAGTACGCAACGGATACAACAGTTATGCCGATCGAGTAGATAATAAAGTTTTTTAAACTGCGTAAAGCCATAATTATTATCCTGAGGTTGTTTTCATACCGTTGCTAGTTTAGAGCAATCTTGACAGCTGTTCACATAGAAATCCAGATTTCGTTTCTTGTGGGAGGGAGGGCATAACAATAGCTTATATGTCCCTAACAACCCCTAATAATATTGCAGGTATTTCCTGTTGTGTATATTCTGTAGGCGTTTGTTTTACTAAAGTGGCCCATATGCCTAACCAACCTAAAGTTTATTTAAATGGCAGTTTTGTGGATAAAAACAAAGCTTTTGTTTCCGTTATGGATCGAGGCTTTCTATTCGGTGATGGCGTTTACGAGGTATTTCCGTCGTACAATAGACATGTTTTTGGTCTTGACTCGCACCTTAGTCGTTTGCAAAAAGGGCTTAAATCAATTCAAATTCAAAACCCCTATTCTCTCAACGAGTGGAAATCCATTATTCATAAAGTGATTGAGCTTAATCCAGAGAACAACAATCAAGCTGTCTATTTGCAAATTACTAGGGGCTGTGACCAAGATAGAAAGCACACTTATGGTGATATTGATCCAACAATCTACATCCAATCCTCGGCGTTTAATACTCGATCCAAAAAAGAGCTTCTTAAAGGTGCTGAAGCAATCACTCAAGATGATATTCGTTGGAGTCAGTGCAATACAAAGGCCACCTCACTGCTACCAAATATTATGTATGCCCAGATGGCTAAAAATCTAGAGATAGAAGAGGTTATTTTATGTCGAAATGGGATTGTTACTGAATGCTCCAGCTCTAACGTATTTATTGTAAAAAATGAGTGCCTATATACACACCCAAAAGGTAGCTACATATTGCCAGGCATTACTCGAGAGGCTGTTCTGAGCTGTGCAACTGCCTGCGGTATACAAACAGTTGAAAAAGAATTTAGCAAAAATGACTTGCTTGAAGCAGACGAGGTTTGGGTAACCAGTTCAACGCGCGAAGTTGTTCCTATCACTCTTGTGGACAGGCTTAAGGTCGGATCAGGCATGGTTGGAGAGGTGTGGCGGTCAATTTATGAGCACTATCAGGCGATAAAAGTTAATCAGTGATGATTCGCTCAATCTGGCACATCAAGTGTCTTCCTTGAAAAAGTTAGCTATCCATTGGCCTGCGATCTTGCCTTGATGTTGAGTAGTTAGTGACTTAATGGCAGATTCATAGCGATCGCCTATCCGTTCTTTGCGCCCAACAATTAAATCTTTACAAAGTTCTGGTGTAAATTCAGGATGTTGTTGAATGGCTAAAATCCTGTTATCGATATAATAGCCGGCAAACTGACAGAACGGGTCACTTAAAAAGCATTTTGCTTCCACAGGTATTTTACTAACTTGGTCTTGATGCATTGAAAGCAGATCAATAACTTTAAGAGGGTGTTCTAACCAGCTTGGCTGGTCGACAATGCTTGTTTGTTTAACGCCAACCCCCCAACCCTTTCCGGACCTTTCTACTTGTCCACCCAGTGCGTGGGCGATGGCTTGGTGGCCGTAGCAGATACCCACAAGGGGCTTACTGGCATTGAATAGTGATTTAATAAAATCGAACAAGCTGTATTGCCAATCTAGATCTTCAAAAACTGAGTATTTTCCACCCGTGATTAAGTAGCCGTCATAGGCATCTACCTCGGTAGGTAGGCCATCCTCCAGGCAATTAATGGTTGTCCAGCTTGCCTTTGGGAGGAAGGGCTTGAGTAGGTTTTGAAAACGCAGGGGAGAGGGTAAGTGGCGCTTAGTAATGTCAGTGCTTGCAAAGCCAATATGGAGAATACAAAGTTTCATATTTTTTGGTGATAGCTATCGCTTTAAGGAGTTAACGGACAGATTAAGGCATGATCTTGGGGATTGCAATATTATTATTTGATATTAAAAGCTCATTAGATTTCGTTATGTTAAGTGTCAATAACTTCAATATCGAGTTTGTCAGTTGTTTCTTTTAAGCAGTCTTTAAAACTACTTAAAAAGAGTTTCTCTGTTGTTGATTCATTAAGCCATGGCGGCATTGATAAATAAAAATCTGTTTCGTGTGTGAATTCATCCACATATCGCCAAGTAATGTCATCATTATGTTGACACACAAGTTCTGCAATCAATACATTGGTTATTGATAAGGCTTGTAACTGAGGAATCATTGATAAGGATAGAGTGGAAAACGGGGATTCTAAGACCTTCTGAAAGCGCACTCTGTGTTTATACAATAAGGCTCTGTGCGTCTCATAAGAAGGGTCTGTCTTGGAGGAAAGAATCATTTTTTCATTGTCTATATCTTCTAACGACAATTTTGATTTGGCCGCCAGCGGATGGTTTGTGGGCATCACAAAAACTTCTCTGGCCGAAAGCAGTTTTTTACTAATGATGTTTGAATGGTCAGGCTGCTTAGTATTAAGGGCAAAGTCAACGTTACCTCCCAATAGTGCTTGCGTCATGCCGGCAACCGGTAGTGAGTTAACGTAGAACAACATTTCTGGCTTGAGATTGTGGATATGAGCAATTACCAGAGGCATAATCTCGTTTACAAATGACAAGCTTGCAGTAAATCTAAGGGGGTTAAGCGTAAGTTCATTCGAGCGCCCAAAATTGAGCTGCATTTGAATCTTATCGAGCTGCGTTAATAATTGCTCAACATCGTCACGCAAACTGTCAGCTCTAGCCGTTGGGAAAATCAAGCCATTTCGGCGTATGAATAACGGCACACCAACAGCATCTTCTAGTTTTTTGATCAACTGACTAACCGCAGGTTGGGAGACCCCTAGATTTTTCGCAGCAGCTGAAACACTACCACTTGAAATAACCTCAGAGAAGGCTTCAATATACTTAAACCGATTAATTTTTTGATTTTTAGCCATAAGCTGCAATAATGTATAAATAGATATTTACTTTTTACTATATAACTTAATCTTATATAGTGTAAATGTGTTTTAATAGGGTTGCGAAGCTTAAAATCAAAGACTAATCTATCAGCAATGTTTAATAAAAGAGGTGCTTAGTGGCAACAATTCAAGTTGGTGGTCAAGCCATTGAAAGTGTGAATGTCCAAAATAGTGATGTTATTTTAAATGGGTGCAGCTCTCCATTACTGCTAAGCTTTCCCCATAGCGGTGAAAACTACCCTGACGACTTTGACCCAAACCCAGATCTGCCTTTTGAGGTGCTTGATTTCCCCAACGATAAATATGTTGATGAGCTGTATCAAGCACGAAGCGATTTAAAGTTAGCTTCCGTTCATGCAAATTTCCCTAGAGCATATATAGATGTAAATCGCCATCAACACGATATTGATGAAAAGATGCTTGCCGAAGGTGAAACTTGGTACGGTCGCCTACAGCCAACGGGCCTTAAAACCGGCACAACGTTGTTTTGGTCGAAGACTAAAGAAATATACGATTTATACTCTCGTAGCCTAAGGCATGTTGAATTAAAACAGAGACTGGCAAAGTGTTTTGTTCCTTACCATCAACAAATGACAGAACAAGTTGAGCTAATGAAAAAGCATCATGGCTGTGCATATATTCTTGATTGTCATTCAATGACGCAGTTTGACAGCAAGTTGCGTGGAGGCACACAACGCCCTCAAATTGATATTGGAGATCGACGCGGGCAAAGCTGCTCTTCGGAATTTACGGAATGCGTAGCCGATGCTTATAGCGCTCAAGGTTACGATGTAACAATTAACACTCGCTTTGTTGGTGGTGAGGTTATCTTAAGATATGGCTGGCCAGAAATTAACCAACACATTCTCCAGGTTGAAATTCGTCGTGACCTATATATGAATGAAGAAAATAGAGAGAGAAATTCAAGATTTCAAAAAGTACAAAATGATTGTGGGGAGGCCTTGAAACAGATAAAAGCCTTTACAGAGAGCAAAATGCATGACTAAATATCTGGTCAATTCATAAGTACAACTTATATAAATAAAGCTTGGGTTAATAAGATTGAAGTATGAAGATTGAGTGATTATTATCGAAAATGCCCCCAAACACTCGAAGTGCCATTGGGGCCAATAACAATAAAAAAAGGAGCAATACAATGAAATTTACAATTAACAAAACTGCTTGGCTCACCGGTATTTGTACCGCTTTGATGGCAAGTAGTGTCTATGCTGACACGTTACGAATGGCGTTTCAGGTCTCACCTTCAACGATAGACCCATTTAAAAGCAGCGCCTCTGCAACTGCCTCATTAAATGAACACATTTATGAAGGTCTTGTTTCGCGTACCAATGACAAGCTGTTGGCCACGTCTTACGGCTGGACCGATGACACGACACTTGTAGTCAACCTTAGGGAGGGTGTTAAATTCCATAATGGTGCTGACTTCACTGCTGAAGATGTTGTTTATAGCTCGTGCCGTATGATGTATAGGGTCGACGGAAAGAAAAACATGCTCACAAGTGCGATGGGCCCAGTAACTGACGTGGTGGCGATTGATGACTATACCGTAGCCTTCAAAACTGTAGGCCTGTACCCAATACTCATCCAAAAACTTAAATCTCTGTCTATCCTAGATAGTGGTGATGCCGATCTTGGGCCGACACTTAAGTTTGACAATACTGGCGACTGCGGTATTACTCGATACCCTACTAAAGCTGAGTTTGAATCTGGTAAATACGCTAATGGAACAGGTAAATACAAATACGAATCGTTCTCCATCACCGGCGATGCCGACTTGGTGCGTAACGATGAGTATTGGGGTGAGCCAGGTAACTGGGAGCGTGTAGAAATTCGTTCGGTAGAGAACTCTGGCGCCCGTATGGCTGGATTGCTTGCTGGAGATTACGACTTGATTGAGAACCCAACTGGTGAAGACCTGCTGGCTTTGGAAGGCAACCCTGCCTATAGTTTCTCAACTGAGCCTTCTTGGAGGTCTATTTTCTTGATATTGGATGTGGGTAGTGATGTAGCACCAGGTGTGTCAACAGCAGACGGAAGTAACCCGCTGAAAGACATAAGGGTAAGAAAAGCACTTTCATTATCTATCAATAGAGCGGCAATTGTAGACAAGTTGTTTAATGGCAATGCAACCGTTGCCAGTCAGTTTGCACCAAGCTATCAAGATGGCGCAGATTCCTCAATGCCAGATATGGCGTACGATCCTGAGTTAGCAAAGAAATTACTAGCTGAAGCTGGTTACGCTGACAGTATAACTATCGACCTCAGAATGCCATCTGGAAAGTATCAAAACGGCACCCGAGTTGGTCAGGCTATAGCTCAGTACTTCACTCGAATTGGTATCACAGTGAATTTGGTGGCTGAACCTTGGTCTTTATTTAGAAAGGGCCGCTCAGCTCGTGAGTTAGGTGTATTTATGTATGGATGGGGTCACCCTCAAGGTCCTGCACAGATGATTTCCTATGCGTTTGGTACTAAGAATAAGCCTCTAAATCTAGGTGGTAGTAACTACTCTAACTACTCTAGTTCAGAGTTTGATGCAGCTATGACGGCATGGGCAGTGGAAACAAACGAGGCCAAAGCCTTGGAGTATAACCAAGCAGCCATGCGTGTTGCGGTTGAGGATTTACCAGGAATCCCTCTGTACTACCAGCATAGCACCTGGGCTCATACAAGCGACATAACTGTTGCTGGTCGCCCGGATGAACGCACGTTTGCTGATATGGCGAGCAAAAACTAGAGGCCTGTAACAAGGTATCTAACAACAAGCCCCTTCACAAGTGTCGTGATACATTTGTGAGGGGTTTTTTATGAGTCGCTTAAACCTAAAGTTTAATAAAGAAGAGTTACAATCATTTTTATAAAATGAACAAACAAAACTTCGGCGCACATTTTGGCGCCTAAATTATATGAAAAAATTTATAGTTAGAGGTACACACAGTTCATGATTACATACATTTGTAAGCGTCTTTGGCAAAGCTGTATATTGGCAGTCATCATGTCGTTAATCGTTTTTCTTGGTATGTACGTAGTTGGTGATCCAGTTGAAATGTTGGCGGGTGAGGATTGGACCGAGCAGGACAAAATCGACTTGGCTATTGAGCTGGGGATTGACAAGCCACTTCCTGAGCAATACTTTAATTTTGCAAGCGATATAGTTAAAGGGGACTTTGGCACCTCGTTTGTCTACAATAGGCCAGTGCTAGATCTCATTACTGAGCGTCTTCCTGCGACCCTAGAAATCGCCCTTCTGGCAATGGTTATTGGCCTGGGCATTGGAATTCCTCTTGGAATATTTTCAGGCATAAAAAGCAACTCTCGAGCCTCAAAAGTAATAAGTTTTTTCACAACGGTGGGTTATTCGACACCCAATTTTTGGCAAGCTATAATTTTAATCATGGTGTTTGCAGTTTTTTTGCAGTGGCTGCCAGCCTCTGGCAGAGGTCTCACCAACACAATGTTTGGTATCGAGTGGTCTTTGTTATCGCTTGACGGCTTGCGCCACATGGCCCTCCCGGCAGTTAATCTCGCGATTTACAAAATCTGTATGCAGCAAAGACTTGCTAAGTCTGGGACTCAAGAGATTTTGTATCAAGAGTACATGGTATATGCCAGAGCAAAGGGTATAAGTAGGAGTCGAATCATTAGACGACACTTGTTGCGCAATATTTTAATTCCAATTGTTACCATCACTGGCTTAGAGGTTGGAGGGCTTATAGCGTTCTCTACTGTGACTGAAACAATATTTTCTTGGCCAGGTATTGGTAAATTACTACTAGACTCCATTCATATGGTGGATAGACCCGTTGTTGTTGCTTATCTAATCTTAATTACCTTGATGTTTGTCTTTATTAATTTTATTGTGGATGTCATGTATGCATTTCTAGATCCACGTATTCGCCACCAAAAGTAGCTAACTATGAGTAAATTTATAGAAAAATTATCAATATTGGGCGAGACGCTCAAGCCAATTTTCTCGGGCCACCCAATTGCTATCGCCGGTTTGATTGGGTTTATATTGTTTGTATTTATTGCCGTTTTTGCGCCTTGGATTGCTCCACAAAACCCTTACGATTTGATGGTTTTAGATATCATGGACGGCCTTCTGCCTCCATTATCCAAGCTTGGTAACGGTACAACTGCATGGCTTGGTACAGACGCAGTGGGGCGCGACATCCTGTCAACAGTGATGTACGGTTTGCGATTAAGTTTATTTGTTGCGTTTATGGCTGTAGCCATTGGAACTTCAATTGGCGTAGTGCTTGGACTTTTAGCGGCGCTCAAAGGTGGCTGGGTAGAGAGTGTTATTATGCGTGCCGTTGATTTAAAAGTTAGTTTTCCAGGCATCTTGCTGGCTCTCATGATGCTGGCCATACTCGGAACCGGAGTAGACAAGATTATTTACGCACTTATTATTGGTGTTTGGGCTAGCAAAGCAAGACTAACTCGTTCTTCCGCCCTCTCGGAAATGAAAAAAGAGTACATCGACGCGGCGGAAATATCAGGACTTCCACGCTGGAGAATTATGCTGCATTTTCTTCTCCCAAACAGTATTGCACCGGTGTTAGTTATGGTGCCAATGTCACTTTCTGGCTGTATAGGTGCCGAGGCAACGTTGTCATTCCTCGGTGTGGGCGTGCCAATCACCGAGCCGTCATTGGGGCTGTTGATTGCTAACGGAAACGACTACCTGTTGTCTGGTAAGTGGTGGATTAGTATTTTTCCAGGTACAGTTTTGGTCTTGTTAGTTCTGTGTATTAACGTAGTTGCTGACCGTGTTCGTGAACACAACAACCCATACTTAAAATCTCAGGATCAACAATGAGCAAGACACCTCTTCTAAAAATTAAGGATTTAACGGTTACTTATCCTTGTGGGCCCGAGGGAAAGGACGAGTTTAAGGCTCTTGATCGAGTTTCAATTAACTTAAGCACGAGCCAAATTATAGGAATAGTCGGTGAAAGCGGTGCTGGTAAATCAACCATTGGTAAAGCCGTTCTCGGGCTTCTGGATCCACCGGCAAAAGTGGTAAGCGGCGATATCACATTACTCGACAAGCCTCTTATTGGTCTTAGTGAGGAGCAATATACATCTATACGCGGCGAAGAGGTTGGTTACATATACCAAAATCCGATGACCGCTCTTAATCCGGTGCTTACAATAGGTGAGCAAGTTATAGAGGCCATAGAGGCAAACACCAGTATGCGCGGGAAAAGCGCTTATAAACACGCCATTGGTCTGCTAGAGCAATCAGATGTTAGCTTTGCAGAAGATCGCTTAAAGAAGTACCCGCATCAATTGTCGGGCGGGCTTTGCCAAAGAATAGTTTTTGCCATAGCTATCGCCGCCAAACCAAAGCTTATTATTGCAGACGAGCCAACAACTGCTCTAGATGTTACTGTGCAACAATCGGTGCTACAAACACTAATCAAGCTTAGCAAACAGGAGCAAGTGGCGATTATTCTGATTACTCACGATATTGGTGTTGTAGCCGAAACATGTGACTATGTTTACGTTTTAAAGAATGGCAAACATGTTGAGCAAGGGGTAACAAGTAGCGTGCTTCAGAGGCCAACACAGGACTACACTAAAGCCTTAATGGCATCAGTGCCTCTTATAGAAAAACGCCTTCACCGTTTCGCATTAAATCAACAAGACAACGCAGAGGACACATCCGCAGGCCTTCAATACTTACGCGCAAAAGAAAAATCAGAGACTTTAACTAAGGACCCTATATTAGAGGTTTGTAATCTTTCAAAAGTCTTTATTACTCCCTCTAGTATGTTCAAACCAAAAGACTTGTTTACAGCTGTTAATAATGTAAGTTTTACGGTTAATCGCGGAGAAACAGTTGGAATTGTTGGAGAGTCAGGCTCTGGAAAATCAACCATTGGACGCATGATTCTAGGCCTGGAAGACATAACCGAGGGCAGTGTCATATACCGAGGCAAAGACCTTAAATCAATAATAGATAATAAAGAGCGTCAGAAACATTGTCTGTCAATGCAATGTATTTTTCAAGACCCATACTCATCCCTTAACCCGCGCATGAGTGCAGGAGAAAATATTACTTATGGTTTAAAAGCACATAAGCTAATTGATGGCAATAAAGCCAAGTCATTAGCTCAAGACCTTATGTCTCTGGTTGGCCTAAAAAAACAAGATGCCGACAAGTTGCCCCATGCCTTTTCTGGTGGCGAACGGCAAAGAATAGGTATTGCAAGGGCACTAAGTTATAGGCCTGACTTTATTTTTTGTGACGAACCAACTTCGGCCCTAGATGTTTCTGTGCAGGCGAGTCTGCTTAATTTACTAAAGGATCTTCAAGAGCAGTTCTCACTAACTTTATTATTTGTGAGTCATGATCTAGCGGTAATTCGTCAAATGTGCGACCAAGTGATTGTTATGAAAGATGGCGAGTCTATGGAAATGAACACAAACGAAAATATTTTCAAGCAACCAAAAAGCCCATACACTCAATCTCTTCTGTCAGCCATGCCGGTGTTTAACCCATAGGACAATACAATTATCGTTAACAGCAATTTTTTATGTTTGTCAAAAAGTTAGCGGAGTTTTCGTCTCACTCAAGGCGGCCTAGATTTATAGCGTTTACGGTAGCCGCTTTTTACTCTCTCTTTTTTGTGATTGAGGCTGTTGCGGATTCTAACAACCTTGTTTCTGCACACGAAGAGGCCTTATCGTTTGGGCAGTTTATTGCTCAAAACAACAATTCACATTACATAATTACAGCACCCCACGGAGGGTATGACCTAATGACCGAAATTATTGTTCGTGAGGTCTGCACTAATATCTTGTGGAGTTGCCTTATTGCTCAAGATTTTCGCTCTAAAGGCCACTATATTAATGTCACCAGACCAACAGAAAAGCTCAGTGGCACAAGCAACAAAGAAGCTCCCACCACTCGTGCTTTGCACGTATATGAAGAGTATTTAAGTCAAATATATTTGTTAAATAAGGCGCCCAAACTCTACGTGGAAGTTCATGGAAATAGTAGAAACGAAAGTAAAAACAGAATCGAAATTGCGACAGTCGGCATTAATGGCGATCAAGCGAAGCGAGTTAAACTAATACTTCAAAACGCCATATCCTCAACAAAACTAACACAATCAATTGCTATTGAAAATATTGACTATATTTACTACCATGCCACCTCATCTAAGGCGAGGGGCTCTCTCAGTAAGATTAAACCAGCCCTTCATTTTGAGTTTCCTAGAAACTCTAGAATTACAAGTAAAGACGAGGTGGTTGCCTTCCTGTCTTTGGCTTTGCCCGAGTTAGCTCTTGAGTTATTCCCCTGAGGTAGTTCAAGCTAGTTTAATTTTCACTTTTCATAAATCTTGAGCAACACACAAACACCACTTCATGCGGTTAGAATTTTCAACAATTGATGGAGTTTCTGAAAGTTTTTTTCTTGTGTGAGGGGGTTATTAATGGTTAGCCAATAATAACAACACTTATTAAACATGAATTATTAATAGGCGCCACACAAATTGTCAATATGCTGTTTAACTGAGCTTAAAACCTTGGTGCAATCATTTTGCATTTTAGTAAATTGGCCTGATTTTTGTCGAGACTCTTCATCCATGTATAAATCTCGTCTTATTTCAAATTGCAAAGCATGCTGATTGATTTGTGGCCAACCATAGCGAAGTAACATTTCACCACCTGTGTAAATATTATTAAGCGTTACGTCATAGCCACAATCAGAAAAAGCATCAGCAACACATTCAGTAAACTGAGGGTTACAGGATTGACCGTGGCGGTTCAAAACATCAATTTGCGGTCGCCTCGCACCACCTCGAAATTTAGAGCTAAACTCAGCATAAGAATGACAATCCAGAATGTATGCCATCTTGAATTTCTTTTTCATATCTTCAATACTAGATGCTAGCGCTTGATGAAATGGCACATAACAAGTTGCTATACGTTGTTTCATTTCATCTTGAGACAATTTACGGTCATACAAATCATAACGACCTAATTTTGTCTTCGACCAGAACAATGTTGCACCATTTTCTTTTTGAGAATCGGTAGATAAAAAATGGCCATACCATGATTCTTGGGTTTCCATCATGCTAGGGTCAATATTGTGTTGATGACGATTAACATCGATGTATGTACGAGGGAAATTAGCCCTTATAGCTGGAAGCCCTAATGAGCTATGAGAATCAAAAAGCTCATCAACGTACTTATCATTTGGAAAATCTATTGTCTCAAACGATAAAGAGGGGTTAGGTAAAAAATCATCTGGATAATTTCCACCACTATGTGGAAAAGTGAGAAGTAGTGGTGTAGTGGTATTTGAGGCATATTGAGCGGTAATGCTTTGAATACTCTCACCGTTACACAATATTGAGGCCATGTAATATAAGATTGATTGTTAATTGGAATTCAAGTATACATAAGAACCCAAACCTTTCTGATGTGTGAGGGATAGTATAACAATAGTAACAAACACTGCTGGATGGGCCCCCATGTATCCCCGAAGCCACCCAAAACAAGGGGTTGTTAACGGGTAGAAACAGGCTCAAACCATGCCATAAGAGTTAGTACGACTGCGTTTAAAGTGTTTTTATTGCTAAGGAATAGTAGGTGTTGCCTTCGGTCTAAAAGTGTAAATAAATATGTGAGGGGTGGTGAATACCCATACATTTACTATGGTTATTTATCCTGTTAAATCAATGACTTACAGGACACGGTCTAGTAGCCCTATTAAATCTTTATTAAAAATATAGTAAATAACTAACTAAGCCATTGATTCGGCACAATTCATCTTGCTGATTGAGTGTTGAAACAAGAAGCAAATACAATCAAGTAGTACAAACATCAGTACAATTTTATTATAGTGATTTAAAAAAGCCTTTGGTACCAAGTGTTGTAGTGGTTTATTCAAGTCCTCGTGTCGGCACCATATTTAATAAAAAAAGCTCGCAAAGCGAGCTTTTTTTATTGCATGCCAATAAATACATTCTCTTTAAACTCGCCTGCCAAGCGTCTTCCGTCATCTAAATAGACCATAACACCTTGACCGTGTCGCTGATCGTTTTTGAATTCACCTTCGTAGCGCGATCCCTCTTGATAAAGCCCGCCATCTTGGTAAGTCATAACACCATATCCGTCACGCTTATTGTTTTTATAGCTGCCCTCGTAGTGCCTACCGTCTGGGTGGGTCATAATGCCCTGGCCATCACGCTTGTCATTTTTGAATTCACCACTATATTGAGACCCGTCTCGGTAGACCATCACGCCGAAGCCATGCCGTTGGCTGCCCTTGTAGTGGCCTTTATAATGTCTGCCATCAGCATAAAGCCTAACACCTTGGCCGTCTAACGTACCACCCTTGAATTCACCCGAATAGCGTGCGCCGCCACGTGATGTAAATACACCTTTCCCGTTGGGCTTATTGTCTTTAAATTCCCCCTCGTAGCGGTAGCCATTGGCGAGGGTAAAAACACCTCTTCCTTCAAAACAGACATCTTGTTTGTCGTTTATGATGCACGCCACAACCTGTCCTTCGTATACACTGCCGTTTGACAGATGGAGTTTTACTACATCGCTGATTCCGTCAAGAAATATGTCACGAGTGTTGGCATAGGAAGGGGTGGTTGCAGTGAGTGCAAGCAGCAAACATAGCAGTGCTGCTGTTGGTTTAAACACAAGCATGAAAATTCATTTTGATTCTAAAATGACAACTATACGCCGATGTGAAATTGAAAATTTCTTAATTGCTTTAAAGGGTAAAGAAGGCTTTTGTATGGGCGGCCTCGCTGACGACCAATCACATATTTTTCGTCTTATCTTGCTGGCCAAAGAACGACACCTCTTTGGGGTATTCTGGCAGCTCAACGCTGTAGTTTGTACATCGAACCTTGCCGGTTTGCTTGCCACGAACAATCATGCCGTCAAGTTTACTTGGCAAGGGGTTGGGCACCAGAGAGACTGCATCTTCTGCGGAGTAGGAAACAATGTATAGGCAGCGTGCCACACTGGAATTATTGGCGGCCGAACCGTGCAGTAATTTCGAGTGCATTAAGCATGCAGATCCTGCCTTGCCATAACAGCTCACCGCCTTGCTTTTATTCTCTAATTCAACCTCTTCTGAAACAGCGCCGGTAAATACGTCGTTATGCCAAAGTGAATACAGTGGGCCTTTGTGCGTCCCTGGCACCACTTCTAGGGGGCCATTTTCAAGTGTTACATCGTCAAGAAAAAACAACACTGTAACAATGTCTTCATTCGAATGAGGCTCAAATGGGAAATCTTGATGAAATCTGACTTCTGTGCCAGAGCTCGGAAGTTTGAGGTTAATCTTGTTGCCCCAGTGTTTAATGTTTGGCCCAAAAAACTGGGTCACTATATCTAGGGCACGGTTGTCTTTTACAACGTTCAGGCAGCCCTCGGAAATTTCAGCCGGAGAGGTAATCCTTCTCAAAGCCGGCTTTTCAGCTGTGTGAGTGACTGGCTCTATATCGAAGCGCGGCCTGCCATCCATTATTTCACCAAAGGGCTGAGCGTGCTTTTTGCTTTCTTCCACCCACACGCCTAAATCCTTTTTTACGGATGATAGCTGAGATTCGCTTAGTGCGTTTTCAATAACAACGAAACCATCATTTTGAAACTGATCAACTAGTTTTTTATTTGGCACTTTGTCGCCCCCTTCTAGAAATCGCCATCGTTAGATAATCTGCCAATATACAATATTTATTAACCAGTATTCAAAACACTTATTATTTTATGATATAGAAATGGATGTCGGCTTATTCGGAATCAATTGGCTCCGGTGCTAGCACCTGGCGGTTACCAGCGCTATTCATAGTGCTTACTACGCCGCTGGCTTCCATGTCTTCGATAATACGTGCGGCACGGTTGTAACCGATACGCATTCGGCGTTGCAGGCTTGAAATCGAAGCCCTGCGTGTTGAGGTAACAATTTGTACCGCTTCATCGTAAAGCGGATCCATTTCACCCGATGGTGAGGTGCCATCACTGGCAGAGCCGCTAAGACCCTCTTGGGGGTTAAGCACACCAGATAGATAGTTGGTTTCTGAGTTCTCTTTAAGGTTTTTAACGACTCGAGAAATTTCAGCGTCGTCGACAAACGCACCGTGAACGCGGTTTAAATGCGAAACACCCGGTGCCATATAAAGCATATCGCCCATGCCGAGTAATTGTTCTGCGCCAGACTGGTCAAGAATCGTGCGCGAGTCGGTTTTCGATGAGACTTTAAACGAAATACGCGTTGGCACGTTAGATTTAATCAATCCCGTAATGACGTCAACACTTGGACGTTGTGTTGCGATGATTAAATGAATACCAGCGGCTCGCGCTTTTTGCGCAATTCGGACAATTAAGCCTTCAACACGTTTCGATTTGTTACGGTCTTCTTGCGCGAGTGCGCCTAGCATATCGGCGTATTCGTCGATGACGATAACAATCAATGGCAGCTCATCTAGCTCTGGGGCTTTTTCTCCCTCAGCTGCCGTGTTTGGATTGAACGACGGATCTAGTAAAGGTTTGCCAGCTTTTTTTGCTTTCAGTAATTTGTCGTTGAACGACTCAATGTTTCTAACGCCAAATTTGGCAAGCAAGGTGTAGCGACGCTCCATCTCATTAACACACCACCAAAGCGCACTGGCTGCCTCGTTCATATCGGTGACAACTGGCGCGAGCAGATGAGGAATGCCCGCGTAACACGCCAGCTCAACGATTTTTGGGTCGATCATAATGAGTCGAACTTGTTCGGGCTTGGCCTTATATAAAATACTTAAAATTATTGCATTAAGGCCAACGGACTTGCCCATGCCGGTTGCGCCGGCAACAAGTAAGTGAGGCATTTTGGATAAGTCGGCAACAACCGGGTTGCCATTAATGTCTTTACCAAGCCCCATAGAAAGTATGGATTTGGATTTAGTAAAGACGTCCGCAGAGAGTATTTCTTTGAGGCTAATCATCTCGCGTTCGTTATTTGGGATCTCAAGGCCAATGACAGGTTTTCCAGGGATAACGTCAACTATTCGAACGCTTTCAACCAATAAGGCTCGGGCCAAATCTTTGTTAAGATTCATAATTTGACTAACCTTTACGCCCGGCGCTAGAGAAATTTCAAACTGAGTGACAACCGGCCCTGGCGTAACCGCAGTAATAGCAACATCAAAGCCAAAATCTTTGAGTTTTAGCTCAACTTGCTCTGACATAGAGGTTAGTTCGTTGTTGCTATAGCCCACCTCGACATCACTCGCCTCGTTAAGAAGGTTAAGATCGGGCAGTCCGCTGCTAGTACTGGCTTTGTATAAGTTGCTGGTTTCGCTTGATTTGACAGGTTTCGCTTTAGAGGCGGCTGTCGCCCTGGATTTAACGGGCTTTGCTGCCTTAATTTTTACGGGTTTTGGCGGTCGAGCAGGTCTGAGCGCCTGTTTGGCAGTGCGCTTTTGGGTCGCTTGTTGGCGACGATCTTTGGATTTGCTGTGTTGGTTTTTTACCCCGCCAAACACAACGCCCGCAATTTTGACCCAAGAGGCTTTGGTGGCAATACTAAAGCCAACCATAATAATGCCGACATAGATAACGGCGGAGACATTGCCAAAAAGCTCTTTAAAAAGCATTTCATGCATCATTTCACCAATCCAGCCACCACCAATACCAGGTCTTGGCATGTATTGATTAAAGAGTGCGGTGGTAAAAACCAACATCGCCAAATACGACAACAGACGAACAACAAAAATAGCCTGACTTTTATCTTCTATTGCTGCGTCTCGATGAAAATTATAGCCCAGCCATAAAATAGATATTGGAATGACATAGGCAACATAGCCCAGAACGGCAAAGGAGATGTCACTCAACCAAGCGCCAACCACACCTGCAGCATTAGTAACAGGTTGTGATAGAACGACGTCGCCGGTCCATGGGTCTTCTGAGGGCAGATGGGTAACAAGGGCAATAAAGTAAACAACGCCTAGCATCGCCAGCAAAATAAAAATGACTTCGTTAGTCACCCGAGAACGGCTATTTTTGCTTTTCGGTGCGACTGTCCGTTTGTTATTTTTTTTCAAGGTGGTTTAGAGATTTTTGTGTGAATAGTTTATAATATTCCGTTCGTTAAACAGTATAAAGTATTTCAAATGAGTGATATTAAGCATTGTCGAGTTTTGATTGTTGGATCAGGCCCTGCCGGCTATTCGGCGGCTGTCTACGCAGCGCGCGCAAATTTAAATCCAGTGATGGTCAGCGGCCTTGAACAAGGCGGTCAATTAATGACAACAACGGATGTTGACAACTGGCCGGGCGATAATGACGGCGTTCAAGGGCCAGATTTGATGGCGCGCATGAAAGATCATGCCGAGCGTTTTAACACTGAAATCATAAACGACTACATTACTGAGGTGGACTTTTCTAAGCGACCTTTTACATTGCAAGGTGGCGAAACAACTTACACGGCTGATGCGGTAATTATCGCTACAGGCGCCACAGCGATGTATCTTGGCCTTGAGTCTGAAGAGGCGTTTAAGGGCAAAGGCGTGTCTGCCTGTGCAACTTGCGATGGCTTTTTCTATCGCGGGCAAAAGGTTGCCGTTGTCGGTGGCGGCAATACAGCGGTCGAAGAGGCCCTGTACTTATCTAATATCGCTGACCACGTCACTATTATCCATCGTCGTGATCAGTTCCGCTCTGAGAAGATTCTTGCGGATCAGCTCATGGAAAAAGCCGAAAACGGTAATATCTCTATTGAGTGGAATCAAAATCTTGATGAGGTTCTGGGCGATGAGATGGGTGTGACGGGCTTGCGTCTAAAAGGCAACGATGGCTCGACCAAAGAAATCGATGTTCACGGCGTTTTTATTGCTATCGGCCATAAGCCAAATACCGGTGTTTTTGAAGGGCAAATCGATATTGAAAACGGCTACATTCAAGTCAAGAGTGGCATTAAAGGCAATGCAACGCAGACGAGCGTGGAAGGTGTTTATGCTGCGGGTGATGTTGCTGACCATATTTATCGTCAAGCGGTCACGTCTGCCGGCTCGGGTTGTATGGCAGCCTTAGACGCCGAGCGTTTCTTGGATAATTTATAAATAACAAAGCATTATCGAGAGAAAAGTTCGATTGTATTTTGTGTATAATTTCACGTTTTTGGCCAAATAGCTCAGTTGGTAGAGCAAGGGATTGAAAATCCCTGTGTCCCTGGTTCAATTCCAGGTTTGGCCACCATCTTCAAAACCGAGTTCGAGCTCTATTGCTTTAACTCGGTTTTTTTTGGTATGATGCCATGTCATCATATCAAGCCCACAATTCAATGAAGTCAATAATTGCGAGTCTTTATTTAAAGCAATGTTGATAACTCCTGAAAACCTAGAAGAAAGAGGCTGCCAACTTTCTCTTAAAATGTTGATAGCTGATGGCAAGCAGGTGTTTGACGAATTAGAGCAAAACGGGGTGATTTGTGATTGGCGCTATCCGAGTGTCATACGAGTTGCAGCAGTGCCGCTGTACAACTCATTTGAAGATATATACTTGTTTGTCGATATTCTTGAGCGCTTGTTGCACAAGTACAACCAGTAAAGGAGGGGGTTTTGAAGTTGTTTAATTCGGCATTGATTTTGTGCTGTCTTCTATTGCAATCGTGTACGTCCTATAGCGGCAAAGAGATTGCCCCTGGCTGGTATTGGGCTGAACAGTTTTTAGGCGAAAGTTATGACTATGGCCGCTGTGTAGAAAGCCCTTCTGGCGGGCAAAGTGTCAGGTGCACAGCAAGTAACGAGCTTGGTTGTGTTGAGTATACGAGTGAGCCTTGTTTTGGCGACTGGTGGAACTAGTGCAGTAAGTCAGGACTAATGTAGTCTTGTTTTGAGGGCTGTAGTGTTTCTTGAATCAGTAACACCGCCATTCTCACAAATTCAACGATTTCGTTTAGATCTTCAGCGTTGTCTTCGTTTTCTAGCAATTCGGCGTCCAGCTGCGAAATTTCACTAATGTCCTTTATCATTTCCAGCACCTCTTCATCACTGGCTTGAACTTCGCTTAATCCGAGCCCAACCAAGAAACCTTGACACCACTCAACCAATGTGTACGCTTGCTCACGAAGTGTATGCGAGTCGTCCGCAATCAACAATGAAAAATTCAGTGTTGGATCGGCAAGTTGTTCGTTGGTGTTGTTGAAGATCTCAGCAAGGCGCCCAAAAGCCTCTTTTTCACTAAGGTTATTAAGATCGATATTGACTAAAACTTCGCTCAGCCAGTTATCGATAGTGACATCGGGTTTAACGCAGGCAAAGCCACAGAGAATGCCGTGCGCAGAGCTAATCGTGTCGTCAGTATTAAGGCCGTGCAATACGTCTTTAAAGATATCGTAGTCAATTGTTTCGCTCATAAGTTACGCCTTGCCCGCTAATACAACCATTACCGCCATTCTAATGGCAATGCCGTTAGTTACCTGCTGTAGAATAACCGATTGAGGCCCATCTGCAACGCCCGAGTCAAGCTCGATGCCACGATTGACAGGGCCAGGGTGCATAACAATGGCATCTGGTTTGGCGAGCTTTAGTTTTTTGTCTGTTAGTCCGAAAGTCTCAAAATAGACTTGCTCATTTGGGATGTCTGCTGACATCATTCGCTCTTTTTGCAGTCTAAGCGCCATCACCACGTCAACATTCTCAATGCCTTCTTGTAAGTTATCAAAACAGCTGACACCTTCGGGCGCCTCACCGTTAAATTGCAGGTTTTCAGGTGCAACTAAGCGAATATCTTTAACACCCAAGGCGCTTAATGCTTGCATATCTGAGTGTGCCACACGTGAATGGCGAATATCACCAATAATTGCTACCGATAAATTATCAAATGAGCCTTTGTGTTGGCGAATGGTCAGCATGTCTAGAAGTGCTTGTGTCGGGTGGGCGTTTGTGCCATCACCGGCGTTAATAATGGCAACACCATCAATGTTGCTAGCAATGCGGTGTGGCAAGCCACTTTCTTTGTGGCGGATGACGAACATGTCGATTTGCATCGCCTTAAGCGTTTGCATGGTGTCCATCAATGTTTCGTTTTTCTTGGTTGCTGAGTTGGCAAGATCAACGTTGATGGTGTTGGCGCTGGTGCGTTTGGCGGCAATTTCAAAGGTGTTTCGAGTTCGAGTTGAGGGCTCGAAAAATAAATTCGCCACCGACATATCGTCAAGCGCCTTTGATTTTTTTAGATTGCCCTTGCTGTCCAATAGGTCGTTAGCAACATCAAGTATGTGCTCGAGCTTTGTTTTTGGAAGGCCTTTTAAGCCCAATAGGTGAATGAGTTTTCCTGAGGCGTCTAGCTGTGGGTCGTTGCTAATCGATTCGGGATTCATTGAGCCAAGTTTGTAATATGAGTTGAGCAGAGCGCATATCAACATCGCCCCTATCGGCGTTACTGTGCGCGTAGTGCCATTTTAATTGGTTTTTTGCTTCTGAAGAAGATAAATACTCGTCTACGAAGACAACTTCTGTATCGAATCGCTCACTCATTTTTTTGCCAAACGAGCGCGCAATAAAAGTCATTTCTTGCTCTTTGCCTTCTTTGTCGTAAGGCATGCCAACAACAAATAAGTTGGCGGGGTGTTTGGCGATAATTTGCTCAATTGCGCCCCAGTTAGTGGAGCCATTTTTATTGTGCCTTACCGTATCAATGCCACTCGCTTGAGCTGTTAAGCTGTTGGCAATGGCTATACCGGTGCGTTTTGTGCCCACATCAAAACCCAAATAGGTTTGAATGGTCATTGCAATCTTTGAAACAGTTCGTAGCCGACGTAGCCGTCAGCAACCATGCCGATATCTTTTTGAAAATCTTTAGCTGCGGCGCGTGTTTTTGGACCCGCAATACCATCAGCCTCGCCCGCGTCATAGCCGAGCAAGCTTAGCGTTTGCTGAATAGCCATTACGTCGTCTCTTTTGAGCAACGGCTCATCAATTGGTGTCGCCAATAACGATCCACCGCCACTTAATCTGTCAGCTAAGTGTCCAACCGCCAGGGCGTATAAAGTGGAGTGGTTCCAGCCCAGTATTGAGCGGAAGTTTTGATAAACAAGAAAAGCCGGCCCTTTATAGCCCATCGGTAAAATCAGAGAAGCAGCCATACTCGACTCAGGCAAGTTAGAGCGATTGGCGCTTCGAATGCCGAGCGTCTGCCATTCATCAAGCTGTTTCTTGGTCTTTAATCCAACAAACTCGTAGTTAAAGTCCTCAGAAATTGTGACCTCACGACCCCATTTTTCACCGCGGTTCCAGCCGAGATGCTCAAGGAAATTGGCAGCACTGGCCAAAATGTCGGCCTGATTATTCCATAAATCAATTTTGCCATCATTATCCGCATCAACACCGTAGGCGATAACATTGCTTGGCATAAACTGCACAGCGCCCATTGCACCCGCCCAAGAGCCTGTTGCCTCCAGCGGCACCTTGCCGTCGTCAATAAGTTTTAACAGTGCGATAAGCTCGGAGGTAAAAAAAACAGACCGCCTAGGGTCGTAAGCAAGCGTCGCCAGAGAGCGCACCAAACTGTAGCTACCGGTGTTGTTGCCGTAGTTGCTCTCAAGTCCCAAAAAAGACACTAGAACGTGCGCTGGAACACCGTACTGTTGATAGGTTTTGTTAAGTAATGAGCGGTTTTGTTTTAATGTATCATAACCATTGTCCAGGCGATATTGACTGACTCTTTTGCCAAGATAATTCCAAAAGTTTTGGCTGAATTCCGCTTGAGAGCGGTCGGACTCCAATATATCGAGATTAGGCGTGAGCTGATAAAACGCCCGATCAACAGTGGCTTTTGAGACGCCTTGCTCGGTAGCAAGTTGATGGAGATTGTTTAGAAAGTCTTCAAAAGAGTGAGAGCTAGCTAAAACGCTCGAAGAGAGTAAAACAAGGAAAATAAAGCGTAAAAACATGGGCAAATTATAATGCGTAAAACCTGTCTCATTCTGATATTTTTTCTGCTCAGTGGCTGCCTCGAAACGGACAAGGCAGAGCACATTCTTGGCGAAAGCATGGGCACGACCTATAGCATCAATGTTTTGGGCGATGAGCGCGTGCAACACGAGGCAATTGAGCGACGCCTATTAGAGATAAATGCGCTTTTTTCGACTTGGCGGCCAGATTCGGAAATTTCACGATTGAACGTGGCGCCAGTTGGTGAGTGGCTCAAAGTTTCTGACGAGTTTTTCCAGTTATTGCAAACCTCTGAGGCGATCTATCTTCAAACAAGCGGTTTTTTCGATCCGGGCATTGGTCGCTTGATCGATCTTTGGGGGTTTGGTGCAAAGGGTGGGCGCACGAGTGTGCCACAGCGTGATGATGTTGGTGCTGCTTTCGAAAATTCCTCAATAAAGTATGTCGAGTTTGGCAGTGGACAAATTAAAAAAACCAGAGACATTCATTTGAATCTTTCGGCGATTGCTAAAGGCTATGCCGTGGACGAAGTGGCGCGCCTTATTGAAGCAGCCGGGTTGAAGGATTTCCTGGTTGAAGTTGGTGGCGAGGTTTATGCTTCAGGCACAAATGAGGGTGATGAATGGATTGTTGGCGTAGAGCGACCGGATAATAAGCGGCCCATTCCAATTGCACTTAATAACGCCTCGGTGGCCACCTCCGGCAATTATCGCAATTATTTTATTTGGGAGGGCGAGAAATACATGCATATTTTCGACCCCAAAAGCGGCTTTCCAGCCAATAACGATCTTGCTTCTGTGAGTGTGATTCACCCTCGAAGCGCCCTTGCTGACGCCTACGCCACAGCCATGATGGCCATGGGTAGCGAGAGGGCAATCGAGCTGGCAAACGAATTACAATTGTCTGCTTTGTTGATAGTGATAAAAGATGATAATTATCAAATAAAGAGAATTAATCTTGCAGAATAATGTCTACCTATAAGCCGCTAGCAGAGATTATGCGCCCAGATTCGTTGACGGATTTTGTTGGGCAAAGACATCTGCTTGGTGCGGACCAACCACTTGGTAAGTCGCTTAATGAAGACCAACTCCACTCGATGGTATTGTGGGGCCCCTCTGGCACGGGAAAAACCACTTTAGCGCGCATTATTTGTAAGCAAGTGGGCGCGCATTTTGAGCAAATGTCGGCGGTTTTGGATGGTGTCAAAGAGCTAAGGGTTGTCTTGGATCACGCAGCACGCTATCAACAGCATGGCAAAAGCACAGTGTTGTTTGTTGATGAAATTCATCGTTTTAATAAGTCGCAACAAGACGCGTTTTTGCCTCACATTGAATCTGGCTTGATTACGCTTATCGGCGCAACCACTGAGAATCCTTCGTTTGAACTTAATCGGGCTTTGTTATCCAGACTTAGGGTTTATGTCCTCAATTCATTAAATGAGCAGGAGCTCGGCGTGGTTGCAGCAAGAGCAATCGAGCACAGGAAAATTGCACTTGAAGACGACGGATCACTGGACAGTGTTATTGCAGCCAGCGGTGGTGACGCTAGAAGACTGATTAACATCATTGAGCAGCTCTCTCAGGGCGATGATAAACCGTTAAATAAAAAAGACGTTGGCAAGGTTTTACAGGGAAAAATTAGCGCCTTCGACAAAGGCGGTGATATTTATTACCAACAGCTCTCTGCTTTTCATAAGGCGGTTCGTGGATCTTCGCCAGACGGCGCTTTGTACTGGATGGCAAGAATGTTGGTTTCTGGCTGCGATGCGAAAGTGATTGCCAGGCGATTGCTCGCGATCGCATCGGAGGACGTTGGCAATGCCGACCCAAGGGCATTGCAAATTACCCTTAATGCCTGGGATGTGTACGAACGAGTTGGCGACAAAGAGGGTAATAGGGCGATTGCACAGGCAGCGGTTTTTTGTGCTTGCGCGCCGAAATCCAACGCGGTTTATAAGGCTTTTAATGAGGCGATGCAAGCGGCACGGGAAACGGGCGATCTAGAGGTGCCGGCGCATCTTTGCAATGCTAGCACCAAGTTGATGGAAGAACTGGGTTATGGCGAGGGTTATCGCTATGCGCATAATGAACCCGGTGGTTTTAGTGCTGGACAAACGTATTTTCCTGAAGCAATGGGCGAACAGGTTTATTATCAGCCCACCGATCGCGGCCTAGAGATTAAAATTGGGGAAAAATTGAAACAACTTAGGCAGAAATTATGAGCGCTGTGGGTACAGTTTTAGCAATTGGCGTTGGCGCGACTATCGGCGCTAGCTGCCGCTATTATTTGGGTGTTTTGTCGCTGCAGTGGCTGGGCAAGGCGCTGCCTTACGGTACATTAATTTCGAATGTTTTGGGCTCGCTGATTGCCGGTATTTTGGTGGTGATGATTCTAGAAAAGGCGCTGCTGAACGAAACGTATCGCCTAATGCTTTTAGTGGGGCTCACAGGTTCGCTGACAACAATGTCGACCCTGTCTTTTGAGTCGGTGGAAATGCTCAGTAGCGGTCATTATTCGCAAGCCCTATTAAACATCTTGCTCAATGTTGGCCTTTCGTTACTCGCTGCAGCACTCGGTGTGATGCTGGCAAAATACGGTTTTGACTTAACGCAAAGCTAGTTTTGTCTCGACTTCGTCTAAAAGTAGCGCAGAAATATTGAGATCAAACTGTTTGTCCAGTTCGCGAATGCAAGTCGGGCTGGTGACGTTGATCTCGGTGATATAGTCACCAATGACATCGAGACCCACAAATAACAATCCTTTTTCAATCAACAACGGTGCAATTTGTTTGCACAAGTATCGATCGCGTTCGCTGAGTGGCTGGCCTCGCCCCGTTGCGCCTGCAGCTAGATTGCCTTTAAAGTTGCCCTCGGCAGGAATGCGCGCCAAAGCGTAATCAACTGGCTTGCCATTAATGAGCAAAATACGCTTATCGCCGTCTTTGATTTCACTCAAAAATTCTTGCGCCATGATAAACCTTTGCCCTTGATTGGTCAGCCTTGAGACGATGTCAGCGATGTTGTCATCACCTTTGTGCAGCTTGTAAATGTCCGTACCGCCCATGCCGTCTAGTGGTTTAACAACACCCACCCCCATGCCCTCAATAAAACTGCAAAGTTGCTCAATATCTGCGCTCACCAGCGTTTTTGGGATGCAGTGAGGGAAATTTAGAGCGAATAATTTTTCATTAGCATCGCGCAGTGAGCTCGGCTTGTTGACCACTAAAACACCACTGTTTTCGGCTTGCTCAAGAAGATAAGTGGCGTAGATGTAATTCATGTCAAACGGCGGGTCTTTGCGCATGAAGATGACATCAACATCACTCAATGCAATTGTTTTGGGGTCTTCACGACAATGCCAGTTGACGTTTGAATCCTCAACAAAAGTTTTGCGGGCATTGACAAAAACCGCGCCATCTTGGTGATACATATCGTTGCTATCGAAGGTGTATACAACCCAGCCACGACTTTGTGCTTCCAGCATCATTGCAAAGGATGAATCCTTTGTTGGGTTGATGCCAGCGATGTCGTCCATCAGCACAGCCAGAGCTATTTTCTTCATGTGAATATTATAAGAGACCTTTGCATTAATAATTTTAGATTTGATGGTGGATATTTTTCATTTTGCAAGGCATATTTACTAAAGCGCCATTTGTTGACTTGTGAAAAAACTATTGAGCAAAGTAAACGATTTGTTAATCAATATTATTGGCACTAAAAGTTTTTTATTGGAGAGCTCTTTTAAGCGTATAATTGCCCCTCTTTAGTGCGGGGTGGAGCAGCATGGTAGCTCGTCGGGCTCATAACCCGAAGGTCATAGGTTCAAATCCTATCC